>JAESFO010000017.1_pt1 | contig 721180 bp, 695 predicted proteins | sample 9269421 | NCBI WGS metagenome assembly JAESFO01 (sample SAMN14502839, study PRJNA617101) | algae metagenome | isolation source: Nostoc desertorum CM1-VF14 and co-occurring heterotrophs from rocky... | place: USA: Clark Mountains, San Bernardino, California | collected 2000-06-05
GCTCGCCTATGGCACGGCGACCATCGCGCCGGTCGCCAAGATCGTCGGACCCGGCAATGCCTATGTCGCCGCCGCCAAGCGCCGCGTCTTCGGCACTGTCGGCATCGACATGATCGCCGGCCCCTCGGAAGTGCTGGTTCTCGCCGACGCCAGCGCCGATCCCGGCTGGATCGCGGCCGATCTGCTGGCCCAGGCCGAGCACGACACCGCCGCTCAATCGATCCTGATCACCGACGATGCCGGCCTCGCCGAGGCTGTCATGCGTGCCGTCGAGGGGCAGCTCGCGACGCTGCCGCGGGCCGCCATCGCCGGCGAGAGCTGGCGCGAGTTCGGGGCGATCATTCTGGTCGACCGGCTCGCCGCCGCGATCCCCCTGGTGGATCGGCTGGCGCCCGAGCATCTGGAGATCATCTGCGCCGATCCCGACCGCCTCGCCGGGCGCATCCGCAATGCCGGGGCGATCTTCCTCGGCGGTCACACGCCCGAGGCGATCGGGGATTATGTCGGCGGCTCCAACCATGTCCTGCCGACGGCGCGCTCCGCCCGCTTCTCCTCCGGCCTCGGCGTTCCCGATTTCATGAAGCGCACCTCGCTGCTGAAATGCGGCGTAGAGGGCCTGCGCGCCCTGTCGGGCGCGGCGGTCGAGCTTGCTGAGGCCGAGGGCTTGCAGGCCCATGCCCGTTCCGTGACGATCAGGCTGAACGGCTGAGCCGGAGCGTGATTCTGCGCCGATGGCCGGCTGCACGGAGGGCCCATGTCGCAGCGCAATTGCCTGATCGCCGTGACGCTCGACGAAGCTTCGCTGGGGCGCGGGACGGCCGACCAGGAGCACGAGCGCGCGGTCGCGATCTACGATCTGATCGAGCGCAATCATTTCGCGCTGCCCGGCTATGACGGCGGGCCCTATGCGCTGCACCTGGCCCTGGTCGAGCGGCGGCTCTGCTTCGAGATCCGCGGCGCCGATGGCGCGCCCGTCGTCACCCATAATCTCTCGCTGACGCCGTTCAAGCGTATCATCAAGGATTATCAGCTCGTCTGCGACAGCTATTACCAGGCGATCCGCACCGCCACCCCGTCTCAGATCGAGGCGATCGACATGGGCCGCCGCGGCCTGCATGACGAAGCCGCCGGGCTCCTGGTCGAGCGTCTCGCCAACAAGGTCGAGATCGACAACGAGACCGCGCGCCGCCTGTTCACCCTGATCTATGCGCTGCATTGGAAGGGCTGAGCTTGGCGTCGCCCGGCCCCCGCAAGCTGCAGAGCGTGCTCTTCATGTGCGCGCATAATGCCGTGCGCTCGCCGATGGCCGAGGCGATGGCCAAGCATTTCTTCGGCAGATCGGTCTATGTCCAGTCTGCCGGCGCGCGGCGCGGCGAGGTCGACGCCTTCGCGCTGGCGGTGCTCGACGAGATCGGCATCGACGCGCACAGGCACAAGCCGAAATCGATCGAGGAGCTGGAGGAATGGGAGGGCCTGAATTTCGACCTGATCGTCTCGCTCTCGCCCGAGGCTCATCACAAGGCGCTCGATCTGACGCGCACGCTCGCCTCGCAGGTCGAATACTGGCCGACGCCGGACCCGACCGCGGTGCAGGGATCGCGCGAGCAGATGCTCGACGCCTATCGCGCGGTGCGTGACGGGCTGATGCAGCGCATCAAGGACCGGCTGAAGAGCTGAGCCGCCCCGCGACCGCCATCGGACGGGTCCCGCTCTCGACCACGACGCGCCCCTCCAGCAGCGGCGTGTGCAACCCGATCAGCGAGCCCAGCCGATGGAAGAGGCTGTCGGAGAAATCGTAGACCAGCGCGATCTCGAAGCGCGCCGGTGCGCCGACCCGTCCCGTCCGGATCGTCAGCCGCGCCGGATCGAGCATGCTGTGCGCGCCGAGCCTGCGCGCGACATGCGCGCGCGCCAGCCGCTCGCGCTGCCCGTCTGCTTCGCGGGCCGCCGCGGCCCGTGCCGTTTCCGCCGCGAGATTGCGCAGGCTGAGATGCACCGCCACCGCATGGCCGTAGCTGGACAGGGTCAGCATGATCAACAGCAGGACGGGCGCCAGCAGGGCCGCTTCGCCGAAGATCGGCTGGGGAGCGTCGGATCGGTCACGCATGCGAGCCTCATGAATCACAACTATAAGTTGTAATCAGAGAGTCTCGACCGGTTGTAAACGCGAAATCGACAGCTGTGCGGCGCAGCTTAAGCCGATCTTAATGACGTTACGTCATCAAGAGGTGCCGATCCGCCCAGACATTCGGACTTGCGCGATGATGCATCCGGCACCAGCCACACCGCACCGCCTGCGCCCGCCCGCCGGATGGCGCGACGCGGCTCTGATCATGGCGACGGTCGTCGCATCCGGCGCGGCCGCGCTGATCGGCCTGCCCGGACCCGCGGCCGGACGCGCCGAGCCGCTCGCCGTCGTCTTCGCGCCCTGGGTCCCGGCCGGCGAGGCGGCCGCCCGCAGCATCGCCGCCGGCCATCGCATCATGCGGTCCGGCGCCGCGTCCTTCGTCGTCGTGGTCGCGCCGCCCGAGTCTGCGGGCGAGGCACCCGGCCGGCCGGACGGCGCACTGCTGATGCTGCGCCTGGCGAGCCTGGCCGGCTGCCTCCTCGCGCCCGATATCGACTAAGGGCCGCTCATGAATATCCCGCTTTCCGGACTGCGCGATCTGGTGGCCCGGCATCTCGTCGGCCTGACCTTCTTCCATGTGCCGCTGCTCGCCCTGGCCTCGGCGCTGCTGGGCGGCCAGGTGATGGCGCCCGTCGCCGTCGGCCTGCTGCTCGCGGCGGTTTCGCTGTTCGCCTATCGCTGGCGCGGCGCGGCCCGCACGACCCAATATGTGATCATCGCCGCGCTGATCGGCCAGGTCTCGATCCTCGTCGCCATCTTCGCCGGGCATCCCTGGCAGCCCGACATGCACATGTATTACTTCGCGGCGCTGGCCGTCTTCGCCGGCTTCTGCGACTGGCGTCCGATCGTGCTGGGCGCGGCGCTGATCGCGCTGCACCATCTCGCCTTGCAGCTCGTGCTGCCCTCGGCCGTCTTCTACCAGGGCGGCGATATCTATCGCGTCCTGCTGCACGCCGTGATCGTCCTGGTCGAGACCTTCTTCCTCGGCCTCGTCGCGACGATGACGGAGCGCATCTTCGCCGCCAACGAGACCAATCTGGCCGAGGCCCGGGCCGTCGCCGAGCGCGAGCGCCAGCTGCGCGAGCGCAAGCGCGAGCTCATGGTCGAGGCGCAGGCGCGCGCCGACCATATCCGCGCCATGGTGGCCGAGTTCCAGAACGAGATGAACGGCGTCATGGTGGTGCTCGACCGGGCGGCCGAGGACATGCAGCACAACGCCCATGACCTGACCGGCGCCTCCGACGACGCCCGGCGGCAGGTGATGGTGCTGGCGGAGAGCTCGACCGAGACGACCCGCAGCATCGAGCACACGGCCTCCGCAAGCCAGCAGCTCGCCATCTCGATCGCCGAGATCGGCCGGAACGTCACGCAATCCGCCGACAGCTCGCAAATGGCCGCCAAGCTGGCGCGCGCCGCCAGCAGCGAGATCGAGGTCCTGGCCAGCACCGGCGAGAGCGTTGGCGCCGTGGTCGAGATCATCCGCGGCATCGCTGCCCAGACCAGTCTGCTGGCGCTCAACGCGACGATCGAGGCGGCGCGCGCCGGCGCCATGGGCAAGGGCTTCGCGGTGGTCGCCAACGAGGTCAAGGCGCTCGCCTCGCAGACCGCGACCGCCACTGCCGAGGTCGCCCAATCGATCGAGGCGATCCAGTCGGCCTCCCAGCGCTCGCTGAAGGCGATGCGCGAGATCGTCGAGGTGGTCGGCGATGTCGAGACGGTCTCCGTGGCGATCGCCTATGCGGTGAGCGAGCAGGACCGCGCCACGGCCGAGATCGCCCGCGAGGTCCAAGTCTCCTCCGACGGCGCCGGCCGCACCGCGCAGATGCTCAGCGCGGTCGAGAGCGTGACGGTGCGCACCTTCGACGCCGCCGGCCGTCTGCAGAGCTCCTCCGACGACCTCGCCAGCCAGACCCATCGCATCCGCGCGCAGGTCTCCGGCTTTTGCGAGAAGATCGCGGCCGCCTGACTACCAGCCGCGCCCTGGGCCGATCTGTCCCAGCCCCAGCCAGTGGCCGAGCGTCGCCGCGATATCCGAAAAGCTCTCGCGCCGCCCGATCGGCCCGCTCGGCTGGCCCGGACCGAAGGCGAGGATCGGAACATGCTCGCGGGTGTGGTCGGTGCCCGGCCAGCTCGGATCATTGCCGTGATCGGCCGTGATGATCGCAAGATCGCCGGCCCGCAGCAGGCCCTCCAGCCGTGGCAGCGCGCGGTCGAACGCCTCCAGCGCCGCCGCATAGCCGGGAATGTCGCGGCGATGGCCGAATTCGGTGTCGAAATCGACGAGGTTGACGAAGCAGAACCCGCCCTCCGGCAGCGCGGCGAAGGCAGTGCAGGCAGCCTCGAACATCGCGGCATTGCCGAACGGCTTGATTTCCCGCCCGGTGTTGCGATGGGCGAAGATGTCGCCGATCTTGCCGACGGTGACGATCTCGCGGCCATGAGTGGCCAGCCGGTCGAGCAGCGTCTCGTCCGGCGGCGGGATGGCGAAGTCCTTGCGGTTGGCGGTGCGGGTGAAGCCGCTCTCCGGGGTGCCGGTGAAGGGGCGGGCGATCACCCGGCCGATCCGCAGCGGATCGACCAGCACCCGCACCTTGCGGCACAGCGCGTAGAGCCGCTCGAGCCCGAAATGCTCCTCATGCGCGGCGATCTGCAGCACGGAATCGACCGAGGTGTAGCAGATCGGCTTGCCGGTCCCGATATGCTCGGCGCCGAGCTCCTCGATCACCGCCGTACCGGAGGCGTGCTTGTTGCCGAGGATCCCGGGCAGCGCACCGGCGGCGACGATTTCAGCCACCAGCTCGGGCGGGAACGAGTCCGTCAGCGCCGTGAAATAGCCCCAGGCGAACGGCACCGGGCAGCCGGCGATCTCCCAATGGCCGGAGGGCGTGTCCTTGCCCTGGCTGGTCTCGACGCCATAGCCGTATTGCGCCAGCGGCGCCTGCGGCCGCGCGACACCGGCCAGCGGCCACCCGGTCGAGGCCTCGCAGGCATGGCTGAGCCCGAGCCGGGCGAGGTTCGGCAGGTGCAGCGGGCCGCTGCGCAGGCCGGCGCGGTCGCCGCGTCCCTCCGCGCAGGCCTGTGCGATATGGCCGAGCGTATCGGCCCCGGCATCGCCATAGGCTGCCGCGTCCGCCGCCCCGCCGCAGCCGACCGAGTCCAGCACGATCAGGATGGCGCGCGCCACGCTCAGTCCCGCACGGCGGCGGCGTCGGCCGGCTCGAGATTGAGCGCCGCCGCCAGCAGCGCCTGGGTATAGGCCTGGCGCGGCCGCTGGAAGATCTCCTCAGCCGGTCCTTCCTCGACGATCCTGCCGTTCTGCATCACCATCACCCGGTGCGAGATGGCGCGCACCACCTTGAGGTCGTGGCTGATGAACAGATAGCCGAGCTTGCGCCGCTGCTGCAGCTCGCGCAGCAGATCGACGATCTGCGCCTGCACCGACATGTCGAGCGCCGAGGTCGGCTCGTCCAGCACCACGAATTTCGGATCGAGCGCCATCGCCCGCGCGATCGCGATGCGTTGGCGCTGCCCGCCGGAGAATTCGTGCGGATAGCGGTCCATGGTCGCCGGGTCGAGCCCGACATCGGCGAGCGCCTGCGCGACGATCTCGCGCTTGCGCTGATAGCTCAGCCCGCTCTGCTGCACGTCGAGCCCCTCGGCGACGATGTCCGCGATCGACATCCGCGGCGACAGCGAGCCGTAAGGGTCCTGAAAGACGACCTGCAGGTCCTTGCGCTTCGGGCGAACCGCCTTGCTCTTGAGCCCGTCGATCCGGTCGCCGAGAAAGACGATCGGCCCCTCCGAGGAGATCAGCCTCAGGATGGCGAGGCCGAGCGTTGTCTTGCCCGAGCCGGACTCGCCGACCACGCCGAGCGTCTCGCCCTCGCGGACCTTGACCGAGATGCCGTCGACCGCCTTCACATGGCTGGTCACCCGCCGCAGCAGCCCGGTCTTGACCGGGAACCAGACCTTGACCGGCCCGGCTTCCAGCAGCACCGGCGCGCTCTCCGGCACCGGCGCCGGCTGCCCCTTCGGCTCCGCGGCCAGCAGGCGCTGGGTATAGGGGTGCCGGGGGTTGTCGAAGATCTCGGCCACCGGCCCCTGCTCGACGATTTTGCCCTTCAGCATGACGCAGACCCGGTCGGCGATGCGCCGCACGATGCCGAGGTCATGGGTGATGAACAGCATCGCCATGCCGAGCCGGCCCTGCAGCTCCTTGAGCAGCGCGAGGATCTGCGCCTGCACGGTGACGTCGAGCGCGGTCGTCGGCTCGTCGGCGATCAGCAGGTCCGGCTCGTTGGCCAGCGCCATCGCGATCATCACACGCTGGCGCTGCCCGCCGGAGAGCTGGTGCGGATAGGCGCCCAGCCGGCTCTCCGCATCGCGGATGCCGACCAGGCTAAGCAGCTCGAGCGTGCGCGCCTTGGCCTTGTCGCCGCGCAAGCCCTTGTGCAGCTCGAGGATCTCGCCGATCTGCCGCGCGATCGTGTGCAGCGGGTTCAGCGAGGTCATCGGCTCCTGGAACACCATGGTGATGTCGTTGCCGCGCACCCTGCGCATCGCATCCTCGTCGGCGGCGAGCAGGTCCTGGCCGCCGAACAGGATCCGGCCGGAGGGATGATGGGCGGCCGGATAGTTGAGCAGCTTCAGGATCGACAGCGCCGAGACCGATTTGCCCGAGCCGGATTCGCCGACGATCGCCAGCGTCTCGCCCCTGGCGATCTCGAACGACACGGTGTCGACCGCAAGCGTCTCCTGCCCGCCCTGGCGGAAGGCGACGGAGAGGTCCTGGACGGAGAGGAGGGGGGAGGAGGTCAGCACGTTATCCCAGAATCGATACGAGCATGTTTGGCCCGAACGACAGAACATCGAAGCCCAGTCCGCGAGGAATGCGCCTGTCGTCGGATACGAAATGCGTGCAGCCGGCGTGGCGGGCACTTGCGCAGTGCACCGCATCCTGCAGCTTCAAACCCGCGCGCCCTGTTCGCAACTCTGCCGAGACGACGAGGATGTCGCGCGTCACAGGCACGATCGTGAGATTGGGGCCGGCGGTCATGATCTTGTGATACGCATCGACAAGCTCGGATGCCCCTGCATTCAATGGTCCCGGCAGGATTTCCGCGAGCGTGAGTTCGCTGCTCACTCCGTGGATCGTTCCGGCTTCGACGGCGGTCAGCAGAGTGAAAGCGTCCATCGCCGCGGCGCCCTGGGTTTCGTAGGCGATGATGAACACATTGGCGTCGAGGTAAACGCGCGGAACCGGCCAGGTCATCCACAGGCCTATTCGTCCCGCAGCGCGGCGATATGAGCGTTGACCTCATCGACCGAGCTGAAATGGGGGCGCGCCAGATGGCGATAGCGGGAGAAATGTCCGTCATGACGCAGCGAGTTGTCGTCGGACGAGGTCTCGGCCTCGATCGTCAGCTTGACTGATACGGCCACGCCGAGCTCCGCCCGCAGATCCTCGGGCAGCTTCTCGACCGGATAGTGCTCGCGGACGATCCTGTTCATCGCCTGTCTCCTCGCTGCCAGCATAGCACGGCGCTCACGCGAAGGTCTTCCTCGGGTCGAACGCGTCTCTCACCGCCTCGCCGATGAAGATCAGCAGCGACAGCATCAGCGCGATCACCAGGAAGCCCGACAGGCCGAGCCAGGGCGCCTGCAGATTGGCCTTGCCCTGCGCCAGCAGCTCGCCGAGCGAAGGCGAGCCGGGCGGCAGGCCGAAGCCGAGGAAGTCGAGCGAGGTCAGCGTGGTGATCGAGCCGTTGAGGATGAATGGCAGGAAGGTCAGCGTCGCGACCATGGCGTTGGGCAAAAGGTGCTTCACCATGATCGCCCGGTCGGACAGGCCGAGCGCCCGCGCCGCCCGGACATACTCGAAATTGCGCGCCCGCAGGAACTCCGCCCGCACCACCCCGACCAGCGCCACCCAGGAGAACAGCAGCAGGATTCCGAGCAGCACGAAGAAGCCCGGCGTGATCACCGCCGCGACGATGATCAGCAGGTAGAGCGCCGGGATCGAGGTCCAGATCTCGATGACGCGCTGGAAGATCAGATCGGTCCAGCCGCCGAAATAGCCCTGGATCGCCCCCGCCGCGATGCCGATCACCGAGGAGATCGAGGCCAGGATCAGCCCGAACAGCACGGAGATGCGAAAGCCGTAGATCAAGCGCGCGACGACGTCGCGGCCCTGGTCGTCGGTGCCGAGCCAGTTCCATTCGAGGTCGCGGCAGCCGCTGCCGCCGCTGCGCTCGGCGATCGGACGGCACTGCTCCTCGCTGAGGAGCCAGGTGGGAGGCGCCGGCGCCGGCACCGGCAGATCGAGATTATGCGTCTGGTGCGAATAGCGGATCGGCGGCCACAGCGCCCAGCCATTGGCGGCGATCTCCTTGGCGATCACCGGATCGCGATAATCGGTCGTGGCGAGGAAGCCGCCGAACTTCTCCTCCGGATAGTCGATCGCCACCGGAAACAGCGTCTCGCCCTTGTAGCGGACGATCAGCGGCCGGTCGTTGGCGATCAGCTCGGCGCCGAGCGAAAGCAGGAACAGAGCGAGGAAGATCCAGAAGGACCACCAGCCGCGCCGGTTCGCCTTGAAATTGTCGAGCCGGCGCCGGTTGATCGGCGACAGCTTCAGCCAGCCCTTGCGCTGCTGAGACGGCGCCGCGGCAGGGGCCGATGCGCGGGTGGCCGGCGGCGGGATATCGAGCAGCGTGTCGCCCATGCTCAGGCCTCCCGCGATTCGAAATCGATGCGCGGGTCGACCCAGGCATAGGTCAGGTCGGTGATGAGATGCACGACGAGGCCGATCAGCGAGAAGATGAACAGATTGGCGAAGACCACCGGATAGTCGCGGTTGACGATCGCCTCGAAGGAGAGGAGGCCCAGCCCGTCGAGCGAGAAGATCGTCTCGATCAGCAGCGATCCGGCGAACAGCGCATGCACGAACGCGCCGGGGAACCCCGCGATGACGATCAGCATCGCATTGCGGAAGACATGGCCATAGAGCACGCCGCGCTCCGACAGCCCCTTCATCCGCGCCGTCAGCACATATTGCTTCCGGATCTCGTCGAGAAAGGAGTTCTTGGTCAGCAGCGTCGAGGTGGCGAAGGCGCCGAGCGCCATCGCCAGCACCGGCAGCGCGATATGCCAGAGGTAATCGGCCACCTTGGCGAGCGGGCCGAGCTGCGCCCAGTTCTCCGAGGTCAGGCCGCGCAAGGGGAAGATCTGCCAGAAGGAGCCGCCGGCGAACAGCACGATCAGCAGGATCGCGAACAGGAAGCTCGGGATCGCGTAGCCGACGATCACCACGGCGCTGGTCCAGGTGTCGAAGCGCGAGCCGTCCTTCACCGCCTTGCGGATGCCGAGCGGAATCGAGATCGCATAGGAAAGCAGCGTCATCCACAGCCCCAGCGTGATCGAGACCGGCAGCTTCTCCTTGATCAGCTGCAGCACCGGCGCGTCGCGGAAATAGGAGCGGCCGAAATCGAAGCTCGCGTAATCCTTCAGCATCTTGAAGAAGCGCTCATGTGCCGGCTTGTCGAAGCCGAACTGCTTCTCGAGCTCCTTGATGAAGGCGGGGTCGAGCCCCTGCGCCCCGCGATAGGCCGAGCCTGAATCCATCCCGCCCGCATCCCCGCCCGCGCCGCCGCCGACGCGGCTGGCCGCGCCGCTGTTGGGGTTCTGCAATTGCGAGATCACGCGCTCGACCGGCCCGCCCGGCGCGAACTGCACGATGACGAAGGAGATCAGCAGAATGCCGAACAGGGTCGGCACCATCAGCGCCAGACGCCGGGCGATGTAATTCAGCATGCCGCCTCAAGCCTTCCCGATCCGCTTGGCCTTCTCGGGATCGTACCACCAGGTGCCCGGCGCGCCCGAGCCGAATTTCGGCTTGGTCTTCGGGCGGTCGTACATGTCCCAATAGGCCAGCCACTCGTTCGGATTCCACCACATCGGAATCCAGTAGCGGCCGGCGCGCAGCAGCCGATCCAGGCATTTGGCGGCGGTGACGACCTCGGCATAGCTGTCGGCCTGGCCGATCCTCTCGATCATCGCGTCGATGGCCGGATGGGCGACGCCGCCGACATTGCGCGAGCCGCGCGTCTTGGCGGCCTGCGAGCCGTAGACGATGCGCAGCGTGTCGCTCGGGATCGCGCTGCCCACGAGCGCCCGGCTGATCATGTCGAAATCGAACTCGTCGAGGCGGCGCTGGTACTGCGCCCCATCGACGATCCGCGAATGGGCGTTGATGCCGAGCCGCTTCAGATTGGCCTGGAAAGGCTGGGTGTGCGGCTGGAGCGAGGGCGTCGAATCGAGGAACTCGATCTCGAAGGGCTGGCCGTCGGGCAGCTTCAGCACATTGCCGTCGCGCTTGCAGCCGGCGGCGCGCAGCATCTCGTCGGCCCGGCGCAGCAATGCGCGGTCGCTGCCCGAACCGTCGGAGACCGGCGGCAGGTAAGGCTCGCCGAAGACCTCATCGGGCACGCGGCCGCGGAAGGGCTCGAGCAGCGCCAGCTCCTCGGGCGAGGGCTTGCCGACCGCCTTCGAATCCGAGTTCTCGAAATAGGAGGTCACCCGCGAATAGGCGCCGAACATGATGTTCTTGTTCGTCCACTCGAAGTCGAAGCAGAGTCCGAGCGCCTCGCGAATGCGCGGATCGGCGAACTTCTCGCGGCGCTGGTTGAAGATCCAGCCCTGCGTGCCGGTCGGCTCGGTCTTCGGGAGGGCCTCCTTCTTGACCTTGCCCTCATAAAGCGCCGGGAAATCGTAGCCGGTCGCCCAGATCCGCGAGGTGAACTCCTCCTGAAAGGTGATCACGCCGCTCTTGAAGGCTTCGAAGGCCACCTGCCGGTCGCGGAAATACTCCCAGCGCACCCGGTCGAAATTGTTCTGGCCGACATTCACGGGCAGGTCCTTGGCCCAGTAGTCCGGCACCCGGTCGAACTCGATATACCGCCCCTGCTCGAAGCGCCCGACCTTGTAGGCGCCGGAGCCGAGCGGCGGCTCGAGCGTCGAGGCCTCGAAATCGCGGCTCGACCAGTATTTCTCGGAGAAGACCGGCATGCCCGCGACGACCAGATGCAGGTCGCGGCTGCGCTTGGGCGAGAGCGTCACCGTGACGATCTCCTCGCCCTGCGCCACCGCCGAGGCCATTTCGGCCAAGATCAGCCGATAGGTCGGATGGCCCTTGCTCTTGAGCAGGTTGAGCGTGAAGGCGACGTCGCCGGCGGTGACCCGCGATCCGTCATGGAAGCGCGCCTCGGGCCGCAGGCGGAACCGGTAGACCAGCCTGTCGGGCGAAACCGCGACGCTCTTCGCCAGCAGCCCGTAGAGAGAGCCGGGCTCGTCGGCCGAGCCGGCCATCAGGCTGTCGAAACAGGCATCCATGCCCGCCGCGCCATCGCCCTGCAGCACAAAGGTGTTGAGCGTGTTGAAGGTGTCGAAGCTCTGGTTGCCGCCGCCGCGCTTGATCTGGATGGTGATCCAGCCGCCCTTCGGCGCCTGCGGATTGACATAGGCGAAATGCGGGAAATCCGGCGGCAGCGCCAGCTCGCCGAAGGTCGAGAGGCCGTGCACCTCTTCGGGTTGCTGAGCCAGCGCCGGGCGCAGCGCGGCCGCTCCGATGACGGCGCTGCCGGCTTCGAGCAGCCTGCGGCGGGTGATGCGGATCGCCATGCAATACCCCTTGCGATTCGATTGTCCGATGATGTCGGCTCCGGACATGTCCCGCCATGGTGACGGCATTTCCATGGCGCGGACAAGCAAAAGCCGGGCGAGGGCCCGGCTTCGTGATCGCATCGCGAGCGAAGGCGCCTATTTCGGCAGCGGCTTCGGCGAATCGGCCAGCGTGTTCAGATAGGCGATGACATCGGCGCGCGCATCGGGCTTGCCGAGACCGGCGAAGGCCATGGTGGTGCCGGGCAGATACTGCTTCGGGTTCTTCAGGAAGCCGTCGAGATTCTCGGCCGTCCAGGCCTCGCTCGCCTTGCCCTTCATGGCCGCCGAATAGCCGAAGCCCTCGACCGAGGCCTTGTTGCGCTCATAGACGCCATAGAGATGCGGGCCGACCTTGTTGGCGCCGCCCTTGTCGAAGGTGTGGCAGGCCTTGCAGGCGCCGACCGCCTTCTCGCCCTTGGCGGGATCGGCCTTGGCGAGCCGGACGGTGATCGGCTCTTCGGCCGCGGCCGCCGGAGCAGCGTCGCCGCCCGCCGCCGCCGGCTCGAGGCTCGGCAGGTCGAAGCCGGGAACGGCCGGCTTCGTCGGGGCGAAGATGATACCGGACGCCATGTTCAGGCTCATCACCACGAGCAGCGTCGCGAGACCTGCGCCGGCGATCTTGTTCAGTTCGATATTCATCGTCGTTCAGAACCCTAGGCCAGCCGAAAGGCAAGCGAAACAGCGCTCCGGCCGGAGCCCGCGGTCCCCGGCACGTCAGCGCTGCTTAACCGCTTTGCGCGCTTGATTGCAACTCGTATAAGCACGCTCCGCTTTGAGACCTTTTGCCGCCCCGCGAGCCTGCAAGTCCCCGATGCCCAACCCGCTGATCCTGATCCCCGCCCGCATGCAGGCGACGCGCCTGCCCGGCAAGCCGCTGGCAGACATCCTCGGCGAGCCGATGATCGTGCATGTCTGGCGCAGGGCGATGGAATCGGGCGTCGGCGAGGCGGTCGTCGCGACCGACGAGCCGCGCATTCTCGAGGCGGTCGAGCGCGCCGGGGGCAGGGCGGTGATGACCCGCTCCGACCATCACACCGGCTCCGACCGCATCAAGGAGGCCGCCGACATCGTCGATCCGGACGGCCGCCACGACGTCATCGTCAATGTCCAGGGCGACCTGCCGACCATCGATCCGCGGGCCATCGCCGCCTCGGTCGGCCCGCTCGCCGATCCGGCCGTCGACATCGTCACGCTCGCCGCGGTGATCACCCGCGAGGAGGAGAGGACGGAGCCGAGCGTCGTCAAGGCGATCGGCAGCGAGGTGGCGCCCGGCCGTCTGCGGGCGCTCTATTTCACCCGCGCCACTGCGCCGAGCGGCGAGGGGCCGCTGCATCACCATATCGGCCTCTACAGCTATCGCCGCCGCGCGCTCGACCGCTTCGTCTCGCTGCCGCCCTCGCCGCTGGAGAAGCGCGAACGGCTCGAGCAGCTGCGCGCCGTCGAGGACGGGATGCGCATCGACATCATCATCGTCGACGACGTGCCGCTCGGCGTCGACACGCCTCATGACCTCGATCGCGCCCGCGCGATTCTCGCCGCCCGCGCCGGAGCTCGCTGACATCATGCCTGTCACCGTATCCTATCAGGGTGAACCCGGAGCCTTCTCCTCGCAGGCTGCCCTGCAGGCCTTCCCCGATTGCGAGCTGCTGCCCTGCCCGACCTTCGAGGACGCGCTCGCGGCGGTCTCCGACGGCACCGCCCGCTACGGCATGATCCCGATCGACAACTCGATCGCCGGCCGCGTCGCCGATATCCACCATCTGCTGCCGCGCTCCGGGCTGCACATCATCGGCGAGCATTTCCTGCCGATCCGCTTCCACCTGATGGCGGCCGAGGGGGCGACGCTCGCCACCCTCAAGACGGTGCAGAGCCATATCCATGCGCTCGGCCAGTGCCGCAAGATCATCCGCAAGCTCGGGCTGAAGGCCGAGGTCGCCGCCGATACGGCCGGCTCCGCCCGCCAGGTCGCCGAGGCCGGCGACGTCACCCGCGCCGCCATCGCCCCGCATATCGCGGCCGAGGTCTACGGGCTCAAGATCCTGATGGAGGACATCGAGGACGAGAAGCACAACACCACGCGCTTCGTCATTCTCTCGAAATATCCGGAATTCGCCCGCCACGGCGCCGGCAAGACCGTGACGACGCTGATCTTCCAGGTCCGCAACCTGCCGGCGGCGCTCTACAAGGCGCTCGGCGGCTTCGCCACCAACGGCGTCAACATGACCAAGCTCGAGAGCTACATGGTCGACGGGCATTTCTCGGCGACGATGTTCTACAGCGATGTCGAGGGCCATCCGGACGATCCGGCCCTGAAGCGCGCCCTCGAGGAGCTCGCCTTCTTCTCCAAGGAGATGCGGATCCTCGGCGTCTACCCGGCCAACAGCTTCCGCGAGAAATTCCCCGAACCGGGCGAGTGACGGCGCCGCTCAGGGTTCCTCGCCGTCCACCGCCCAGGCTTTCAGCAGGGTGTTGGCGATCGCCATGTGCGGCGGGCAGAACAGATTGTCGGGATGGCCGCCCTCCAGCATCTGCAGCGCCTCCTCGCGGCTGAACCAGCGGCCGGCCTCGAGCTCGGTGCCGTCGAGGACGATGTCGTCGTTCAGCGCCTGCGCGATGCAGCCGATCATCAGCGAGCCCGGAAAGGGCCAGGGCTGCGAGGCGATGTAGCGGACGGTGCCGGCGCGCAGCCCGGCCTCCTCCCAGGTCTCGCGCCGCACCGCATCCTCGAAGGTCTCGCCCGGCTCGACGAAGCCTGCGATGCAGGAATACATCCCCGGCGCGAACCGGGCCTGGCGCGCGAGCAGGCACTTCTCGCCACGCACCGCCAGCATGATCACCACCGGGTCCGTCCGCGGAAAATGCTGCGCGCCGCAGGCCTCGCATTGCCGCTTCCAGCCGGCGCATTCGGCCCGCGTCGGCTGCCCGCACTGGGCGCAGCAGCGATGGCGCGCATGCCAGTCGAGCAGCGCCTTGGCTTCGCCCAGCGGGCCCAGCTCCTGCTTCGGCACCAGCCGCTTCAACGCGACGCTGCGCAGGTCGGTGACCAGCAGGCCCTGCCGCTCGCGCAGCCCCTCGGCCAGCTCGCGGTCGATCAGCCGCCCGAAGCGGGGCGCGCCGTCCGGGTCGAGCCCGAGGAACACCTCCTCGCGGCCTTCGCCGAGCGCATCGGCGCCGGCCGCGTCGAACCAGACGCTCTGCGTCTCGGCGCCGCTGCGCCGCAGGATCGGCGTCTCGCCGGCGACGACCGCAAAGCGCGTCGCCTCTTGAGAGCGCAGCTGCGCGATCTCCTCCGGCCGGTCGCGGAGATCGGCGCGGCGGTCGAGATCGCTGCTGGAGAAACCGGTTTCGGCGGAGCGTTCGCGGCGGGGGGCGGAGGCATCGTTCATGCCCTCCGTCCTACTCCGCTTTTGGTCCGACCGGAACGGGTCGCGACTTAAATTATAGGTGTGCGAATGTTCGCCCTCAGCCGGGCTCGGCCCCGCGCAGCAGCTTGATGATGCCGGAGAAATCGGTGCCGCCTTCGCCCCAGGCATTGTGCAGCCCGTAGAGCTGCGCCGCCGCCGCGCCGAGCGGCGTCGAGGCGCCGGCCGCCTGCGCCGCTTCCTGCGAGAGCTTCAGGTCCTTCAGCATCAGCGCCGAGGCGAAGCCGGGCTTGTAGTCGTTGTTGGCCGGCGAGGCCGGCACCGGCCCCGGCACCGGGCAATAGGTGGTCAGCGACCAGCACTGGCCGGAGGAGGTCGAGGCGACGTCGAACAGCGCCTGGTGCGACAGACCGAGCTTCTCGGCCAGCACGAACGCCTCGCAGACCCCGATCATCGAGATGCCGAGGATCATGTTGTTGCAGATCTTGGCCGCCTGTCCGGCGCCGGCCTCGCCGCAATGCACGATCTTCTTGCCCATCGCCGCCAGCACCGGCTGCCCGGCCGCGAAGGCCTCGGCGCTGCCGCCGGCCATGAAGGTCAGCGTCGCGGCCTGGGCCCCGCCGACGCCGCCGGAGACCGGCGCGTCGAGGCTGAGGCAGCCATGCTCCTGCGCCAGCCCATGCGCCTTGCGGGCGCTCTCGACGTCGATCGTCGAGCAGTCGATCAGCAGTGCGCCCTTGCGCGCCGCCGGCAGGATATCGGCGAACACCGCCAGCACATGCTTGCCGGCGGGCAGCATGGTGACGATCACCTGCGCCTGCGCCACCGCCTCGCGGGCCGAGCTCGCTATGCCGACCCCGAGCGCCGCGGCGGCGTCCTTCGAGGCCTGCACCAGGTCGAAGGCGGTGACCTGATGCCCCGCCTTGACGAGGTTGCCGGCCATCGGCCCGCCCATATTGCCGAGCCCGATGAAGGCGATGCTGGTCATGATCGCGTCCTTATTCTGTTTGACGGAATGCGCGTGGCGGAATAGTGTCGGCGGCGATGATCCGGAGCTTCGCCCAGAAGGCCGCCGAGGACCGTTTAACGACAGGCCGGTTCGTCGTTTCGCGGCGATCGAACGGGCGGCGCGTCGCAAGCTTTTGGTGTTGCAAGCCGCTCGCGCGCTTGAGGATCTGCGCGTTCCGCCGGGCAATCGGCTCGAAGCCCTGAAGGGAGACCGGATCGGGCAGCATTCGATCCGCATCAACGATCAGTGGCGCATTTGCTTCCGCTGGCTCGAGGGCGAGGCGCATGATGTCGAGATCGTCGATTATCACTGAGCGGCGGCGGCGAAAGGATGTGACGATGAAGCTGCTTCCCCCGATCAAGCCGGGCGAGATTCTTCTCGAAGAGTTTCTCAAGCCGCTGGGCATCAGCCAGAATCGGCTGGCGCGCGACATCGATGCGCCCGTTAGCCGCATCGCCGCGATCGTGAAGGGCGAGCGGGCGATCACGGCCGACACCGCCCTTCGGCTTGGGCAGTTCTTTGGAACGACGGCCGAATTCTGGCTGGCCTTGCAGATGGAGCATGACCTTCGGGCGGCGCGGCGCGATCGTGGTCCTGAGATCGAGCGGCGGGTCCGATCGATCGCGGCATAGCTCAATTGCCCTTGGCGCGGCCGACGAGGGCGCGGGCGACGATCATCCGCATCACCTCGTTGGTCCCTTCCAGGATCTGGTGGACGCGCAGGTCGCGCACGATCTTCTCGATGCCGTAATCGGCGAGATAGCCGTAGCCGCCATGGATCTGCAGCGCCTGGTTGGCGACCTCGAAGCCGGTATCCGTCGCGATCCTTTTCGCCATGGCGCAGAGCTTGGTCGCATCCGGCGCCTTCTCGTCGAGCGCCGCCGCCGCCCGCCACAGGAAGGTGCGGGCCGCCTCCAATTCCGTCGCCATGTCGGCCAGCTTAAACTGCAGCGCCTGGAAATCGGCGATCCGCGCGCCGAAGGCCTTGCGCTCCTGCGCATAGGCGAGCGCCTTGTCGAGCGCGCCCTGCGCTCCGCCGATCGAGCAGGCGCCGATATTGAGCCGGCCGCCGTCGAGCCCGGCCATCGCGATCTTGAAGCCGATCCCCTCCGGGCCGAGCCGGTTGGCGACGGGCACGCGGCAGTTCTCGAAGATCACCGCCCGGGTCGGCTGGGCGTTCCAGCCCATCTTCTTCTCGTTGGCGCCGAAGGAGAGGCCGGGCGTGTCCTTTTCGACTACGATGGTCGAGATGCCGGAGGGGCCGGCCTCGCCGGTGCGCGCCATCACCACATAAAGATCCGAGACGCCGGCGCCGGAGATGAACTGCTTCTGCCCGTCGAGCACGTAATGGTCGCCGTCGCGCACCGCTTTCGTCTTCAGCGCCGCCGCATCCGAGCCGGCGCCCGGCTCCGTCAGGCAGTAGCTCGCCAGATGCGCCATGCTGCACAGATTCGGCAGCCAGGCCTGCCGCTGCTCCTGCGAGCCGTAGCGGTCGATCATCCAGGCGCACATGTTGTGGATCGAGATATAGGCGGCGACCGTCGGGCAGCCCGTCGAGAGCGCCTCGAAGATCAGCGCCGCGTCGAGCCGCGACAGGCCCGAGCCGCCGACATCCTCGCGGATATAGACCCCACCCATGCCGAGCGCCGCCGCCTGGCGCATCTCCTCGACCGGGAAATGCTTCTCCTCGTCCCAGCGCACCGCATGCGGCGCCAGCGTCTCCGCTGCGAAACCCTGGGCCATCTCGCGGATTGCGATCTGGTCGTCGGTGAGGGCGAAGGCTCCGGTCATGAGGTTGGCTGCCATTGCGAGAGGAGCATGATCGGCGCCGTCGGCGCCTGCCTGGTCGCCACGGCCATCAGACGGGTGTCGGCCGTCACCAGCGAGAAGCCGCGACGCCTCGCCAATTCGACATAGACCAGGTCGTAGACGGGGTGCTTCAGCGCGCAGGCGGCCGCCAGCGCATCGGAAAGGCAATCCTCGTGATCGACGACCTCGTCGAAATAGCGTCCGACCGAGGCGAGGTCCGACGAGGCATCGGCGACCGTCATCAGGCCGGTGCGGACCTTCTTCCAGAACGCATTGGCGAGCTCGGTCAGGATCAGCCGGGGCGCGATCAGCCGGCTGCCGGCGCCGGCCAGGGCCTCGGCCCGTTCCGACCCTTCCTCAGGCACGAACCATTTGACCGCCACGCTGGCGTCCACGACATAGCCCGTCATTCGAGTCCTTCGCGGATCTCGTCCAGCGTCAGCGAGGGCTGGACCGTCGCATAGCGCGCCCGGTTGGCACGCGTCAGCGCGACGCGTTCCTCCGGCGTGAAGGGTTTGTTGGCCTCGATCAGGCTGCGCAGTTCCTGCTCGAGCGAGTGCCCTTTCAAGCGCGCCTTGATGCGGTAGCTCTCGATCGTGTCGTCGTCGATGTTTCTGACGAGGACTTGGCCCATGGCGTACCTCCAGTCATGCTATCATTAATGATAGCATCCGAGCCCGCGCTCCCTCAAGCCATGGTCGGGATGACGAAGCTGGCGCCGTCCTTGATGCCGCTCGGCCAGCGCGCCGTCACCGTCTTGGTCTTGGTGTAGAAGCGGATGGAGTCCGGCCCGTGCTGGTTGAGGTCGCCGAAGGAGGAGCGCTTCCAGCCGCCGAAGGTGTAATAGGCCAGCGGCACCGGGATCGGCACGTTGATGCCGACCATGCCGACCTGGACCTTCGAGGCGAAGTCGCGCGCCGCATCGCCGTCGCGGGTGAAGATCGCAGTGCCGTTGCCGTATTCGTGGTCATTGGTCAGCTTCAGCGCCTGGTCGTAGGTCTCGGCGCGGACCACCGAGAGGACGGGCCCGAAGATCTCCTCCTTGTAGATCCGCATCTCCGGCGTCACATGGTCGAACAGGCAGCCGCCGACATAAAAGCCGTTCTCATAGCCCTGCATGGTGAAGTCACGCCCGTCGACGACGAGCTTGGCGCCCTCCTCGATGCCGATATCGACATAGGACTTGATCTTCTCCATCGCCGCCTTGGTGACGACCGGGCCGTAATCGGCGCTGGAATCGGTCGAGGGGCCGATCTTCAGGCTCTCGACGCGCGGCACCAGCCGCTTGACCAGCTCGTCCGCCGTCGCCTTGCCGACCGGCACCGCGACCGAGATCGCCATGCAGCGCTCGCCGGCCGAGCCGTAGCCGGCGCCGATCAGCGCGTCGACCGCTTGGTCCATGTCGGCATCCGGCATGATGACCATGTGGTTCTTGGCGCCGCCGAAGCATTGCACCCGCTTCCCGGCCGCGCAGCCGCGGGCATAGATGTACTCGGCGATCGGGGTCGAGCCGACGAAGCCGATCGCCTTGATGTCCGGATCGTCGAGGATCGCGTCGACCGCCTCCTTGTCGCCGTTGACGACGTTGAGGATGCCGGCCGGGCCGCCCGCCTCGATGAACAGCTCGGCGAGGCGCATCGGCACGCCCGGATCGCGCTCGGACGGCTTCAGGATGAAGGCGTTGCCGCAGGCGATCGCCGGACCGAGCTTCCACAGCGGGATCATCGCCGGGAAGTTGAACGGGGTGATGCCGGCGCAGACGCCGAGCGGCTGGCGCATCGAGAAGATGTCGATGCCGGGGCCGGCGCCGTCGGTGAACTCGCCCTTCATCAGATTGGGCACGCCGAGCGAGAACTCGACCACCTCGACGCCGCGCTGGATGTCGCCCTTGGCGTCGGCAATGGTCTTGCCGTGCTCGCGGGCGAGCAGCTCGGCGAGCTCGTCATTGTTCTGCGCGATCAAGTCGAGGAACTTCATCAGCACCCGGGCGCGGCGCTGCGGGTTGACCGCCGCCCATTTCGGCTGCGCCTCCAGCGCGTTCTCGACGGCGGCGCGCAACTCCTGCTGAGAGGCGAGCGCGACCTTGCCGATCACCGAGCCGTCCATGGGCTGGTAGACGTCGCTGCTGCGGCCCGACTGGCCCGCGACATGCTTGCCCCCGATGAAATGGCCGATCTCACGCATGCCGTCCTCCCCGAAAATCGCTGTGGCGCTGGTTGAGCATAGCCCTACCATTATCGTTTGCGCACGGCTATAGGCAGATATCGGCCGAGGCCGTGCGAAAAAGCAGATATGGGAGCAGCGCCATGGAACGCTTCGACTGGGACGACCTGCGGTTCTTCCTCGCCGTTGCCCGCTCCGGCCGGCTGACGGCTGCAGCGCGCAGGCTCGGCGCCGATCATGCCACCGTCTCGCGCCGCATCACCTCGCTGGAGGAATCGCTCAAGGCCAAGCTGTTCGAGCGCCGCCCGCAGGGCTATGCGCTGACCGCCCATGGCGAGCAGCTGCTGGCCAAGGCCGAGAGCATGGAGACCGAGGCGCTCGCCATCCAGAGCGAGATCGGCGGCGCCGACATGGCGCTGTCGGGCACGGTCAGGATCGGCGCGCCGGACGGTTTCGGCTCGACCTTTCTGGCGCCGCGCTTCGCCTCCCTCGCCAGATCCTATCCCGGGCTGGAGCTGCAACTCATCGCCATGCCGCGGCTCCTGTCGCTGTCGAAGCGCGAGGCCGATATCGCGATCACCCTGGCCCCGCCGAAGGAGGGCAAGGTCGTCGCCCGCAAGCTCTGCGATTATCGGCTCGGTCTCTATGCCTCCCGCGACTATCTCGCCGCCATGCCGCCGATCACGGCGGCGGAGGACCTCTTCGCCCATCGCGTCGTCGGCTATATCGACGACCTGATCTTCACGCCCGAGCTCGATTATCTCGACGAGGTCGCCAAAGGCCTGCGCGCGCAGATCCAGAGCTCGAGCGTGCTCGCCCAGATGAACGCCGTCGCCGCCGGGGCGGGAGTGGGCGTCATCCACCACTTCATGGCGGTCGAGGATCCGCGGCTGGAGCCGGTGCTGCCGGACAGCGTCGCGATCACCCGCTCCTTTTGGCTGCTGGTCCATGCCGATCTGAAGGATGTCGCGCGGGTTCGCGCCGTGGTCGACTTCGTCGTGCGCGAAGCCAAGGCCCATCGCGCCCTGCTGATGGGCGAGGGCCTGCCGAGCGGCGCGGCGCAGCGGAGCCTTGCCGCGGCCGGTTGAGCGGTGGCCGCGATGCGTCTCTAGCCCTCGGCTTGCGCCATCCTGATCTGGTCCGGCTCCAGGCAGACGCGATTGCGGCCGTCGCGCTTGGCCGCATAGAGCGCCCGGTCGGCTGCGATCAGCGACTGGTCGAACCCATCGCCAGCGATCTCCGCGACACCGATCGAGACCGTGAGCTCGACCCGCCGCTCCTCGATCGAGGCGGCCTCATGCGAGATGTCGATCCTGATATGGTCGCTCAGCCGGGCCGCGCCGGCCGCGTCGAGCCTCGGGAACAGGATGGCGAACTCCTCGCCGCCCATCCGCGCGAGCAAGCTATCGGTGCCGTCGAGCGCCTGCGCCAGGCAGCTCGCCACGCTCATCAGCGCCTTGTCGCCGAAATCATGGCCGTGACTGTCGTTGAGGCGCTTGAAGTTGTCGATGTCGAGGATCGCGACCGAGCTCCGGGCGCCGGCGGCCCGCGCCTCCTCCAGCAGCTTCGTCGCCGTCTCGAAGAAATAGCGGCGGTTGAACAGCCCCGTCAGCGAATCGCGCGACGCCAGGTTGTGCAACTGCTCGAGCTGCGCCAGCGTCTCGACATTGCTGGCGATGCGGCATTGCAGCTCCTCCGGCAGGAAGGGCAGCGAGATGTAATCGTTTGCCCCCGCCTTCAGAAAGCCGACGGAGATCATCCGGTCGTTGGACGAGGAGACGCCGATCACCCGCAGCCGGTCGGGCGGGAAGCGGCGGCGCAGCCGCCGCGTCAGCTCGTAGCCGTTGATGCCCGGCATGTTGTAGTCGGTAATCACCAGCCGGATATCCGGATTGCTCTCCAGGATCGCGAGGGCTTCCGCGCCCGAGCCAGCCTCGACCACGGCATATTGCTGGATGGTCAGCATCCGGGCCAGGAGCTTGCGGGTCGCCGCGACATCGTCGACGAGGAGCACCTGGGTCCTGCGATTGGCCAGAGTGCGCTTGACGGTGCCGACCACGGTTTCGAGCGCGAAGGCGCTGTCTTTCGGAACATAGTCGATGACGTCCCGCGCCATGATCCGGTTGCGCGTCTCGACGTCGAAGCTCGCGGTATGGACGATCGTCGGGATGCCGCGCTGCACCGTGAAATCGATCGCTTCGCCGCGTGGCGCATCGGGCAGGTTGAGATCGACGACCGCGATTGTGTAGGACGCGCGATCCTCGGTGACGACCTCGTGCAGCTCGTTGAGCGAGCGGCAGACCGTCAGGGGAAGCCCGATCTCGGCCTCGAGCCGGCGGCACAGTGCCAAGGCGTAGGTCTTGGAATCCTCGACGACGAGAATGGTGGTGTCCGCGCCCGTCGGCTCCGGCTTGCGACGCATGTTTCGACGATATGGCATCGAGCTCACATATCCCTGACCGCGGTCGCGGGCCGAGCGGCATGTGCTGGTATGGCTCCCCAACGTAAATTTCAGCTTAACTCAAGGTTGCGTGCGCGACTCAAAGTTGCATCTTTGTCGTGCCGCACGGCTCAGATGCGCCAGGGAAGGATGGTCTCGCCGAGCCGCCGGCCCAGCATGTCCAGCAGCAGCATGACGGCGAGGATCACGGCCGAGGCGCTGATCGCCACCGCCGCCGCTTCGCCGGCAAGCCCGGCCTCCTTCAGGCTGAACAGCACGACGCCGAGCGTCTCGGTGCCCGAGGACCAGAGCAGCGCCGAGACCGTGAGCTCGTTGAAGGCGACGAGAAAGACCATCAGGGCGCTGACCGTGGCGGCCGGGGCCAGGATCGGCGCCACGATATGGCGCAGCATCTGCCAGAGCGTGACGCCGTCGAGCTTGGCCGCCTCCTCGTGATGCGCCTCGATCTGCGCCATCGCCGCCAGCGGTGCCTTCAGCGCCAGCGGCAGGAAGCGCGCGAGATAGGCGAAGAGGATGATGAAGGGGGTCGCATAGATGCTGACCCCGAGCAGCGGCAGCGGCTTCAGGAACATCAGGATGCAGGCGATGGCGAGGACGACGCCGGGCAGCGCATAGGGCAGCTCGATCGTGATCTCGACGATCCGCCTGAGCTTGCCCATGCGCCGCTCCAGCCCATAGGCGAAGGCGAGCGAGACGAAGGCGAGGATCACGGCTGCCGTGCCGGCGAACAGGAAGGAGTTGCGGAAGGCGCGCACCGTCACATCCTGGCGCAGCAGCACCTCGGCGAATTTTTCGAGGGTCAGGCTCTGCCAGCTCAGCGCCACGCCGAGCGCCGGCGTCAGCGCCTGGGTCAGCAGGGCGAGCAGGGGCAGGCCGAGCTTGAAGCCGATCAGCAGCCATAGCCCTCCGGCGACCACCGGCCGCAGGCGCCCGAGCTGCCAGAACGGCTGCAAAGGCCGGTCGATCTCGACGCGCCCGCCCCGGCGTGTCGCCAGCAGCCCGGCGAGGATGCCGAAGCCGGCGACCAGCGCCACCAGGATCGAGAGCGCCGCGGCATCGGGCAGCCCGGCGGGGCCGAAGCTCGCCAGCCGGCGATAGATCAGCGTCGGCAGCGTCAGATAGTTCACCGGCAGCCCGAGCAGGGCGGGAATCCCGAAATTGCCGATGCCCGCGACGAAAGCCAGCAATGCGGCCGCGGCGATCTGCGGCCGCAGCACCGGCAGCAGGATCCGCAGCACGATGGTGCGCGGCCCGGCCCCCTCGATCTGCGCCGCCTCGACCAGGGAGTGAGGCACGCTGCGCAGGCCCGACCAGAGCGTGACCGCCACCAGCGGCGCATGATGCAGCGCCATCACCAGGATGATGCCGCCGCGCCCGAGCAGCGGATTGGGCGTGCCTGGCGCCGGCGCCAGGCCGAGCGCGCCCAATATTGCGGAGTTCGGAGCGAACAGGCTGAGAAAAGCCAGCGCCGCCACCTGCGGCGCGATCATCATCGAGAAGACGAGCGCGAAGGCGAGCGGCCGCTTGCCGCGCACATCGGTAACCGCCAGCAGGATTGCGGCGGCGGCGCCGATCAGCAGGGCGCCGAGCGCCGAGAAGCCGGCCGTTTCCAGGCTGTGCAGCGTGGCGGCGACGCCGGCCCGGCTCGTCATCTGAGCCAGTGCGGCATCCGGCGCCAGGCGTCCGCCGGGCGCCAGGGCCGCCATCGCGAGACGCAGGACGGGCAGGGCGCCGAGCAGCGCCGCGCAGGCGAGGATCAGCGCCGGCAGCGTGAGTCCGGCCGGCAACGTGACCTTTGGGAAGGTGGCGCGCAGGCGCGGCGGCGCCAGCTCGGCCGAGCTGGCGAGCGTCACCGCCTTGCCTCCGGACCCAGCCGCGCCATCAGCCCTCGAAGATCTCGGTGAAGCGCTTGCGGGCCGCCTGCTCGCCCTCCAGCGCCTTGGCGGCGTCGAACGGCATCAGCTTGATCGCCTCGCGGCCGGGATAGCCGGCGGGCAGGGCGACATCCGGATGGGCTGCGACATAGCCCTGCTTCAGCGCCAGCGCCTGGCCGTCCTTCGAGATCAGGAAGTCGACGAAGGCCTTGGCCGCCTCGGGGTTCTTGGCGGTCTTGAGGATTGCCACCGGCTCGCTGACCGCCGAGACGCCCTCCTTCGGGAAGACGAACTCGACCGGCGCGCCCTTGGCCTTCTCGCGGATCGGCATGAAGTCGACGATCATTCCGTAGAGCTTCTCGCCGGTGGCGACCTGGCGCAGGATGTCGCCATTGGCGCCGGCGGCGAGCGCGCCGTTCTTCTTCAGCTCCTCGTAGAAGCCCCAGCCGCCCGGCAGGCTGCCGGTCAGGGTGATCGTATGGATCATCGCCGCGCCGGAATTCAGCGGGCTCGGCATGGCGAGCTGGTTCTTGGCCTCGGGCTTGGTCAGGTCGAGCCAGCTCTGCGGCTTCATCGGCGCCTTGGCGTTGTAGACGATGCCGGTGGTGATCAGCTTGGTGGCGAACCACATCTTGGCCGGGTCGTGCACGCCCGCCGGAAAGGCTGACACGTCGGCCTTCTCATGCGCCAGCAGCTTCCCGTCCTTCTTCAGCCCTTCCATGGTCACCGCATCGGCGATCAGCAGCAGGTCGGGCTGCGGCGCGCCGGCCTCGAACTCGGCCCGCAGCTTGGCCATCACCCGCGGCGTGCCGTCGCGCACGAAGCTGACCTCGACCTTCGGATATTTCGCCTTGAAGGCATCGATCGTCTGCTGGGCGTCGGTGTTCGGCTGGCTGGTGTAGAGCACCAGCTTGCCCTCCACGGCGAGGGCGCCGTCGAGGCCGGCGAGGCCGAGCGTTGCGAGGGCGGCGAGGGCGAGTGCGCGCATGGTCGTCTCCGGGTGGGTCGAGGCGTTCACCGCGCCGGTAAGCCGCGCTGATGACAGATCGGTGACAATTTTGTCTTTGACGCGGCCGCGGCGCCCCGTCAAAGCCGATTCGTCGCTGTCTTATGGTCAGTCCAATGAGAAATTCCCCGTGAGGACGGCTTGTTTGTGGCGGGCTTTTCGACTAGTGTCCCGGCAAGGCGAAGGGGAAAACGCCGGGTTTAAACGTTTTAAATGGGAGGTTTTCATGAAATCCATGCGCAACTTGGCTGCCGGAGCGGCTTTTGCCGCCCTTTCCGCCGGATGGTCCGGGGCCGCCGTCGCGCAGGAGACCGTGACCGCCTGGTTCACCAAGGGCTTCTACAAGGGCGAGGACGATGCGCTCCTCGCCGTCGTCGACAAGTTCCAGAAGGAAACCGGCGTCAAGGTCGAGCTGTCGCTCTACGCCACCGAGGACTGCGTCACCAAGTCGGTGGGCGCGGTCGAGGCCGGCACGCCGCCGGATGTCGGCTTCTGCACCACCTATGACTTCCGCACGACCGGGCAATGGGCCTTCGAGGGCAAGCTCGAGGACGTGACCGACGTGATCGAGCCGATGAAGGCGCGTTTCCAGCCGCAGGCGCTGGCGACGACCATGCTGATGAACGGCAAGACCGGCAAGAAGGCCTATTACGCCTTCCCGGTCGAGCAGCAGATGATGCATGTCACCTATTGGAAGGACATGCTGGAAGAGGCCGGCTTCAAGGAAAGCGATATCCCGAAGACCTGGAACGGCTACTGGGACTTCTGGTGCGACACCGTGCAGGGCGCCCTGCGCAAGAAGGGCAAGCGCGTCTACGGCGTCGGCCACCCGATGGGCGTCGCCGCCTCCGACACCTTCTACTCCTTCCTGACCTTCGCCAACGCCTTCGACGCCAAGGTCGTCGACGAGAGCGGCAAGATCGTGCTCGACGAGCCCGCCAACAAGGCGGCGATGGTCAAGGCGGTGCAGGCCTATTCCAGCCTGGCGCAGCGCGGCTGCACGCCGCCCTCCTCGGTGAACTGGCTCGACCCCGACAACAACGTCGCCTTCCACAACCGCACCACCGTCGCCACGCACAACGCCACGATCTCGATCGCCGGCAAGCACATGGACGACATGAACAACCCGGCGCTCACCCAGGAGCAGCGGGACGCGGCCAAGAAGAACTATTACGACAACATCCGCACCGCCGAGTTCCCGAAGAAGCCCGACGGCAGCGCGATGACCAACCTCGCGGCAGTCAAGACGGCGGTCGTCTTCGCCGGCGGCAAGAACAAGAAGCGCGGCAAGGAATTCATGGCCTTCCTGATGAAGGAAGAGAACCTGCGTCCCTTCGTCGAGGGCTCGGCCGGCCGCTGGGTTTCGGTCACGCTCGAGGGCATCGAGGCGCCCTTCTGGTCGGATGGCAAGGACCCGCATCGCGCCGTCGTCTACAAGCAGTACAAGGACGGCACGGTTCCCTTCCAGTTCGTCTACAACTACAAGTTCACGGCGGTGAACGCCGAGAACGTCTGGGCCAAGGCGGTCAACCGCGTCGTCCAGGACAAGATCTCGCCGGAGCAGGCGGTCGATGAGATGATCGCCCGCATCAAGCAGATCGCCGGCTGACGCGGCCCCATCCGCAGGCCGATCTATAAGACGACACCCCGCGGCGGCCGCGCCGCGGGGTGTCGACCCGTCTGCGCAGGACGGGCGCCCTTGCAGGAGACAAGAAGATGACCGCCGCAACGATGGCACCCTCCAGCGCGACCTCGGGGCAGGCGCGCGACCGCGTCCTCTGGGGCGTGATCATGCTCGCGCCCTATGTCCTCGTCTTCGCCGTGATGGTGGTCTATCCGGTCGTCTACGGGCTCTGGCTCGGCCTCAACTGGAACTCCTACAAGGCCCTGTTCGCCGACCCGATCTTCATCCGCACGGTCGTCAACACGATCGTCTTCCTGTTCGTCGCGGTGAACCTGAAATTCCTGCTCGCTCTGTTCCTGTCGGGCTTCTTCGTCCAGCAGCGGGCCTGGGTGCGCGTCGTGCTGGTGCTGTTCATCCTGCCCTGGGCGGTGCCCTCGATCCCGACCATCCTGTCCTTCCGGGTGATGCTCAACCCGGAGAACGGCATGATCAACCAGCAGCTCTTCCAGTGGTTCGGCATCATCGAGGGTCCCGGCTGGCTGACCGATCCGACGCTCGCCTTCGCCAGCGCCATCTTCGTCCATATCTGGAAGTCGCTGCCGTTCTGGACCCTGATCCTGGTCACCGGCCGGCTCGCCATCGCGCATGACCTCTACGAGGCGGCGAGCGTCGACGGCGCCAACAAATGGCAGCAGTTCCGCTTCATCACCTGGCCCTCGCTGGCGACGCTCTACGTCACCTCGACCCTGCTCTCGATGATCTGGACGCTGGGCGACTTCAACAGCGTCTACCTGCTGACCGGCGGCGGCCCGGGCGACCTCAACCACGTGCTGGCGACGCTCGGCATCCGCTATATGCGCAACAACAATCTCGACCTCGGCATCGCCTCGATCATCGTCGCCATGCCGCTGATCCTGCCCATGGTCTGGGTCATGGTCCGGCGTCTGTCGAAGGGAGCCGAGTGATGAAGAAGGTTCTCGACGAGGGCAAGCTGATCCTGATCGCCATTCCGGTGCTGATCTGGACGCTGCTGCCGATCTACCACCTGTTCGTGCTGTCGATCTCGAACCAGGAATCGATGCTGGCCGGCAAGCTCTGGCCGGACCAGCCGACGCTGCAGAACTTCCAGATCGTCTTCAACCAGCAGCACTACTATCTCAACAATTTCTGGTTGCAGCTGTTCAACAGCTTCCTGATCGCCATCACCACCGGGCTGCTGACCTTGTTCATCGCGACCTGCGCCGCCTTCGCCATCTCGCGGCTGAAGGCCCCCGGCGGGCGCACCATCATGAACTTCGCGCTGGCGACCTATCTGATCCCGGCCGCCTTCCTGGCCATCCCGATGTACAAGGCGATGGGCACCTTCGGCCTGCTCAACACGCAGACCGCGCTGATCCTCGCCATGGTCGCGCTGGCCTCGCCCTATGCGATCTGGGTGCTCAAGCAGGCCTCCGACAAGCTGCCCAAGGAGCTCGACGAGGCGGCGATCATGGACGGCGCCAATTCGCTGCAGCTGTTCCGCCTGGTCTATCTGCCGCTGATGAAGCCCTCGATGGTGGTGATCGGCATCTACGCGCTGCTGCTGGCCTGGAACGAGTATCTCTACGCCTTCCTGCTGCTCTCCAGCGAGCAGGCGGTGCCGCTCGCCGTCGGCCTCGGCCTGTTCCTCTCGGCCGACGATGCGCCCTGGAACCTGCTGATGACCGCCGGGCTGATCTACGCCATCCCGCCGGCGGTGATCTATTACGGCTTCCGCAACAACATGGTCGCGGGGCTGACCTCGGGAGCGGTCAAGAGCTGACGCGCCCCTCGCAATCGCGGCGCCGAGGCCTCATCTTAGCCCCGACGCCCGGCAACAACCCGCACGGATGAGACGATGACCGCTTCCAAGCTCGACCAGCTCCGCGCCATGACCACCGTCGTCGCCGACACCGGCGATATCGAGGCGGTGCGCCGCCTCAAGCCCGTCGACTGCACCACCAACCCGACCCTGCTGCTCAAGGCCGCCGAGACCCCGGCCTATGCTTCGCTGGTCGAGGAGGCGATCGCCTGGGGCAAGCGCCAGGGCGGGCCGGGCGCCGTCGAGGCGGTCTGCGACCGGTTGGCCGTCAGCTTCGGCACGGAACTGACCAAGATCGTGCCCGGCCGCGTCTCCACCGAGGTCGATGCCGATCTCTCCTTCGACACGCAGGCGACGCTCGCCAAGGCCCGCGCCATCATCGCGGCCTATCAGGAGCGCGGCGTCGGGCGCGAGCGTATCCTGATCAAGATCGCCTCGACCTGGGAGGGCCTGCAGGCCGCCAAGACCCTCCAGCAGGAGGGGATCGACTGCAATCTGACCCTGCTGTTCGCGCTGCCGCAGGCGGTCGCCGCCGCCGATGCCAAGGCTTTCCTGATCTCGCCCTTCGTCGGGCGCATCCTCGACTGGCACGTCAAGGCCGGCGGCGGACCCTACACCGCCGAGACCGATCCGGGCGTCGTCTCGGTCCGCACCATCTACGACTACTACAAGAGCCACGGCATCGAGACGGTGGTGATGGGCGCCTCCTTCCGCAACACCGGCGAGATCGAGGCGCTGGCCGGCTGCGACCGGCTGACCATCGGCCCCGGCCTGCTCGACGAGCTCGCCGGCGCGAGCGGCGAGCTGCCGCGCAAGCTCTCGCCGGAGACGCTCGGCAAGGCTCCCGAGAAGCTCGTCCTCGACGAGAAGGCCTTCCGCTTCGCCATGAACGAGGATGCGATGGCGACCGAGAAGCTCGCCGAGGGCATCCGCGGCTTCGTCAAGGATCTGCGCGGCCTGCGCAAGCTGGTCGCCGCCAAGCTCGACGAGGCCAAGGCGGCGTGAGCGAAGAGCCGAAGGTCGCCATCGTCACCGGCGGTGCCAAGGGCATCGGCCGCGCCGTCTGCGCGCGGCTCGCGCAGGACGGCTTCGTCCCGGTCGTCTGGGACATCGCGCAAGGCGAGGGCGGGCACGCCTTCGTCGCCTGCGACGTGACGGAGGAGGCGCAGGTCGCCGCCGCGCTGGCGCGCTCCGAGACCGAGCACGGGCCGGCCGCCGTCCTGATCAACAATGCGGGCCTCACCGGCCCTTCGACCCTGATCGCCGACACGCCGCTGGCGCAATGGCAGAAGGTCCAGGCGGTCAACCTGACCGGGACCTTCCTCTGCGCCCGGGCCGTCGCGGGGGCGATGGTGCCGCGCGGCTATGGCCGCATCGTCAACATCGCCTCGCTTGCGGGCAAGGAGGGCACGCCGACGCTCGCCGCCTACAGCGCCGCCAAGGCGGGCGTGATCGCTCTGACCAAGGCGCATGGCAAGGAGCTCGCCGGCACCGGCGTGCTGGTCAACGCGGTCGCGCCTGCCGCGATAGAGACCGAACTGTTGCAGCAGATGAGCGCCGAGACCGTGGCGACGATGATCGGCAAGAGCCCGCTGAAGCGGCTCGGCACGGTCGACGAGCTCGCCGAGCTGGTCTCCTGGCTGGCGAGCGAGCGCTGCAGCTTCTCGACCGGTGCGGTCTTCGACCTGTCGGGCGGCCGCGCGACCTACTGAGCCTGCGCGGCCTCGGTGCCCTTGGCTCCGGCGGCGGCGATCGGCGTCGCCTCCGGCTCCGCCTTGCCGAAATAGCTGCGGCCCGAGGCGGCGGCGCTTTCCAGCCGCTGCCGGTCCGCCTTGTTGAGGCGCTTGGTGTCGCCGAGCGCGGTGAAGTCGCTCGGCCGGTGCTCGGACCCGCCGCGCCCGTCATAGACGGTGACGCCGGTGCGGGTGACGACGATGTCGCCCTTGCGCAGCGTCGGGTCGCGCAGATGCCAGAAGGCGTCGTTGGCGGGGTCGAGCTTCACCGCCGGCTCGGCCGGCGGCTTGGCCACCGCCGGGCGCGGCTTCGCCCGCCGCGGCCGCTCGGGCGCGCCGAACGGGTCGTAATAGGGCTGCGGAGCCGGGCGGCCCATGAAGGCGCGGGCGAGATCGTCGAAGAACCCCGCCGCCTGCGCCTGCGGAGCGACCGGCAGGGCGATCGCACCCGCCAGCATCGCCGTGATGATCCTGCGCTTGCCCATGACATTCTCCTTCGCCTCCCTCAACGAGGGCGGCTCCGGAAAGTTCATTGGGCAGCGCAGTCAGGCTTTCGCCGCGAGCGCTTCGTTGCGGATCGTGGTGAGGGTCTTGGCCGGAGTGATCGCCTCGGGATCGAGCAGGCAGTGGATGATCGCCGGCTTGCCGCTGGAGAGCGCCCGCTCGAAGGCCGGCGCGAACTCGTCCGTCGTCTCGACCCGCTCGCCATGGCCGCCGAAGGCCTTGGCATAGGCGGCGAAATCCGGGTTCTTCAGCGTCGTCGCCGAGACGCGCCCCGGATAGTGCTTCTCCTGGTGCATGCGGATGGTGCCGTACATGCCGTTGTCGACGACGATCACGATCAGCGGCAGCTCGTATTGCACCGCCGTCGCGAAATCCTGGCCGTTCATCAGGAAGCAGCCATCGCCGGCGAAGGCGATCACGGTGCGCTCCGGAAAGAGCCGCTTGGCGCCGATCGCCGCCGGCACCCCATAGCCCATCGAGCCGGAGGTCGGCGCCAGCTGCGTCGCGAATTTGGTGAAGCGGTGGAAGCGATGCACCCAGGTCGCGTAGTTGCCGGCGCCGTTGCACATGATCGCATCGGCCGGCAGGTTGCGGCGCAGCCAGGCGACCATCTCGCCGGGATGGAACTTGCCCGGCACCGGCGCCGGCTGCTCGCTCCAGGCGAGATAGGCCTCGTGCGCCTCGCGGGCCGCTCCGGCCCAGGCGATCACCTGCGGCGGATGCACCGTCTCCAGCGCCGCGCAGAAGGCCGTCGGCGAGGCGTTGATCGCCAGCTCCGGCCGGTAGATGCGGCCGAGCTCCTCCGCATCGGGATGGACATGCACCAGCGGCCGGCCGGGGTCGGGAATGCCGAACAGCGTATAGGACTGGCTCGGCATCTCCGAGAGCCGCCCGCCGACCAGCAGCACGAGGTCGCTGTCCTGGATGCGCTTCAGCAGCTTGGGATTGGGGCCGATGCCGAGATCGCCGGCGAAGTTCGGATGATCGGCCGGGAACAGCATCTGCCGGCGGAAGGACACCGCCACCGGCAGGTCGAAGCGCTCGGCGAAGCGCTGGAAGCGCTCGATCGCCTGCGGGTTCCAGCGCGAGCCGCCGAGGATGGCGACCGGCGCCTTCGCCGCCCAGAGCCGCTTCTGCAGGTCGATCGTCTGCAGCAGCGAGGGGTGCGTCTCGGTGACCTGATAGGGCTGGGCATCCGCCACATCGGCGAGATCGGTCAGCACGTCCTCGGGCAGGGCGATCACCACCGGCCCCGGCCGACCGGCGGTGGCGACATGGAAGGCGCGGCTGATGATCTCGGGGATGCGGGCGGCGTCGTCGATCTCGGTCGCCCATTTGGTCATGGTGCCGAACACGGCGCGGTAGTCGAGCTCCTGGAAGGCTTCACGCTCGCGCATGCCGCGCTCGATCTGGCCGACGAACAGGATCATCGGCGTCGAATCCTGATCCGCGATATGGATACCCGGCGAGGCGTTGGTTGCGCCCGGCCCGCGTGTCACGAAGCAGATGCCAGGCTTGCCGGTCAGCTTGCCGGCGGCCTCGGCCATCATCGCGGCGCCGCCCTCGGCCCGGCAGATCGTGACCTTGAGATCGGCGTCGTGCAGCGCGTCGAGCACGGCGAGATAGCTCTCGCCCGGCACGCAGAAGGCGTCGGTGGCGCCATGGATGAGAAGCTGATCGACGAGGATCTGCCCGCCGCTGCGCAAGGTGCCGCTCATTGACCCGTCTCCCGGAACTTAGCTGACTCGCCCCCGCCCCAGGCCGGGTCGTCGAGGATCTCGCGCGCGTGCTCGCCGAGGCGCGGGCTCGGCCGGCTCGCCACCTGCCGCACGCCGTCGAGCACGATCGGGCTGGCGACGGTCGGGATGCTGCCCGCCTGCGCCGCCTCGCTCGGCAGGTCGACGCGGATGCCGCGCGCGACCACCTGCGGATCGGCGAAGACCTCGTCGATCTGGTTGATCGGCCCGGCGGGCACGCCGAGCTGCTCCAGCGCCGCCAGCAGGTCGGCCTTGAAATAGCGCTGGCAGAGCTCGTGCAGTCGCGCCGTCAGCGCCACCCGATTGGCGATGCGCGCGCGGTTGTCGATATAGTCCGGCTGCTCGGCCAGCTCCGGCGCGCCGAGCGCCTGGCAGAGCTTGCGCCATTGCCCGTCATTGCCGGTGGCGATGATGATGTGCCCGTCCGCCACCGGAAACACGTCATAGGGCACGATGTTCGGATGGGCGTTGCCGAGCCGCGGCGGCACCTGGCCCGAGACGAGATAGTTCATCGCCTGGTTGCCGAGCACCGCGATCTGCGCGTCGAGCAAAGCGAGGTCGAGCGTCGCCCCTTCGCCGCTAGCGTCGCGCCGGCGCAGCGCCGCGAGGATGCCGGTCGTGGCGTAGAGCCCGGTGAAGATGTCGGCCACCGCATAGCCGGCCTTCATCGGCGCGCCGATCGGCTCGCCGGTCACCGACATCGGCCCGCCCATGCCCTGGACGAGGAAATCGTAGCCGGCGCGCGGCGCATAGGGGCCGCTCTGGCCGAAGCCGGTCACCGAGCAGTAGATCAGCCGCGGAAAGGCGGCCCGCAGCGAGGCCGCGTCGAGCCCGTATTTGACGAGGCCGCCGACCTTGAAGTTCTCGACCACCACATCGGCATGCGCCGCCAGCCGCCGCACCAGCGCCTGGCCTTCTTGTGTGCGGAAATCGGCGGTGATCGAGCGCTTGCCGCGATTGGCGGAGTGGAAATAGGCGGCCGACAGGTGCTCGCCCGCGGCGCCCTCGACGAAGGGCGGCCCCCATTTGCGGGTGTCGTCGCCCTCCGGCGCCTCGACCTTGACGACATCGGCGCCGAGATCGGCCAGCAGCTGGCCGATCCAGGGGCCGGCGAGGATGCGCGCCAGCTCGAGGACGCGCAGTCCCGCCAGGGGTTGAGAAGCGGTCATCGCATCGTCGCCCGCGGGCCGGCGGCTCAGAAGAACGCCTGCAGCCCGGTCACCGCCCGGCCGAGGATCAGTGCGTGGACGTCGTGCGTGCCCTCATAGGTGTTGACCGTCTCGAGGTTCGCCGCATGGCGCATCACATGGTACTCGATCGAGATGCCGTTGCCGCCATGCATGTCGCGGGCGGCGCGGGCGATGTCGAGCGCCTTGCCGCAATTGTTGCGCTTCACCAGGGAGATCATCTCCGGCGCCATCTTGCCCTCGTCGAGCAGGCGGCCGACCCGCAGCGAGCCCTGCAGGCCGAGCGTGATCTCGGTGACCATGTCGGCCAGCTTCTTCTGGAAGAGCTGGGTCTGCGCCAGCGGCTTGTTGAACTGCTTGCGGTCCAGTCCGTATTGGCGGGCACGGTGGAAGCAATCCTCGGCAGCGCCCATCGCGCCCCAGGAGATGCCATAGCGGGCGCGGTTGAGGCAGCCGAACGGGCCCTTCAGCCCCGAGACGTTCGGCAGCAGGTTCTCCTCCGGCACGATCACCCCGTCCATCACCACCTCGCCGGTGATCGAGGCGCGCAGGGAGAGCTTGCCGCCGACCTTCGGCGCCGACAGCCCCTTCATGCCCTTTTCGAGGATGAAGCCGCGGATCTGGTTGTCATGCGCCACCGATTTCGCCCAGACGACGAAGACATCGGCGATCGGCGAGTTCGAGATCCACATCTTCGAGCCGGTCAGCCGGTAGCCATCGGCGACCTTCTCGGCGCGGGTCTTCATCCCGGCCGGGTCGGAACCGGCATCCGGCTCGGTCAGGCCGAAGCAGCCGACCCACTCGCCCGAGGCGAGCTTGGGCAGATACTTCTTGCGCTGGTTCTCGTCGCCATAGGCGTAGATCGGATACATCACCAGCGAGGACTGCACGCTCATCATCGAGCGATAGCCGGAATCGATCCGCTCGACCTCGCGCGCCACCAGCCCGTAGGAGACATAGTTGGCGCCGGCGCAGCCATACTCCTCCGGCACGGTGACGCCGAGCAGGCCGAGCGCGCCCATCTCGTTGAAGATCTCGCGGTCGGTCTTCTCCTCGAGATAGGCCTCGGCGACGCGCGGCAGCAGCTTCTCCTGCGCATAATCGCGGGCGGTGTCGCGGATCAGCCGCTCGTCCTCGCTGAGCTGCTCGTCGAGCAGGAACGGGTCCTGCCAATTGAACTGCGCGAGCTTGTGGCTGGTCGCGTGGCTGCGTGCGGCTTCGGCCATGATCTCGATCCCTGTTCCTGTGTCGCCGCTCACGGCCCGACGTCGAAGCTGACGCCCTGGGCCAGAGGCAGAGTGGTGCCGTAATTGAGCGTATTCGTGGCCCGGCGCATATAGGCCTTCCAGGCGTCGGAGCCGGCCTCGCGGCCGCCCCCTGTCTCCTTCTCGCCGCCGAAAGCGCCGCCGATCTCGGCGCCGGACGGGCCGATATTGACGTTGGCGATGCCGCAATCGGAGCCCTCGCCGGAGACGAACAGCTCGGCTTCGCGCATGTCGAGCGTGAAGATCGAGGAGGACAGGCCGGCGCCGACCGCGTTCTGCATGCCGATCGCCTCGGCCAGCGTCCGGTACTTCATCACATAGAGGATCGGCGCGAAGGTCTCGCGCTCGACTGGCCCGCATTGCCGCGGCATCTCGACCAGCGCCGGCCGGACATAGAAGCCGCCGGCCCCGACATCGACCTTTTCGCCGCCATGCACGGTGCCGCCCTCGGCCTTGGCCTCGGACAGCGCCTTCTGCATGCCGTGATAGGCGGCCTCGTCGACCAGCGGGCCGACCAGCACGCCGGCCTGTCGCGGATCGCCGATGGTGACGTTGGCGTAGACCTTGGCGAGCTTCGGCACCAGCTGGTCATAGACGCTCTCATGCACGATCAGCCGCCGCAGCGTGGTGCAGCGCTGGCCGGCCGTGCCCATCGCCGCGAAGGCGATGCCGCGCAGCGCCAGGTCGAGATCGGCGGAGGGGGCGACGATCGCGGCATTGTTGCCGCCGAGCTCGAGGATGGCGCGGGCGAAGCGGGCGGCGAGCTTCTGGCCGACCTCCTTGCCCATCCGCGAGGAGCCGGTCGCCGAGACCACCGGCACGCGATGGTCCTGCACCAGGATGTCGCCGATCTCGCGGCCGCCGATCAGCACCTCGGAGAGGCCGGCCGGCGCCTCGGGGCCGAAGCGCTTCATCGTCTTCTCGACGATCGCCTGGACGGCTAGCGCCGTCAGCGGGGTCTTCTCGGAGGGCTTCCAGACGACGCTGTCGCCGCAGACGAAGGCCAGCGCCGCATTCCACGACCACACCGCGACCGGGAAGTTGAAGGCCGAGATCACCCCGCAGACGCCGATCGGGTGCCAGGTCTCCATCATCCGATGGTTCGGCCGCTCGGTGGCGATGGTCAGCCCGTAGAGCTGGCGCGACAGGCCGACCGCGAAGTCGCAGATGTCGATCATCTCCTGGACCTCGCCGAGGCCCTCGGAGGTGATCTTGCCGGCCTCCAGCGTCACCAGCAGGCCGAGATCCTCCTTGGCGGCGCGCAGCTCCTCACCGAGCAGGCGCACGAACTCGCCGCGCCGCGGCGCCGGCACCTTGCGCCAGTTCAGATAGGCGGCCTGCGCCCGGCCGATCGCCGCCTCGGCCTCGGCCGGGCTGGTCTCGCGCAGCGTCGCGACGCTCTCGCCGGTGATCGGCGAGCGCGCCGACAGGCCGGCGCCGGCATAGGCGGCGTCGGGAACGCCGAGGCGCTTCAGCAAGGCGAGGGCGTCGGTGGCGAGCGAATTGGTCATGATGCGTCTTTCTCCGTGGCCGCGAGACAGGAGGCGGCCCTTCGAGCGGGCGCGACAATGCCCCCTTTCGGGCCGCTGCGGCAACCGATATGTTCTCACGACTTGATGAGAGACGCTCATGAACTCAGAGCTCGTCCCCGGCCGCCTCTCGGTGCCTTCGCTGTCGGCGCTCGCCGCCTTCGAGGCGGCGGCGCGCCATGGCAGCTTCACCCGCGCCGCCGAGGAGCTCAACCTCACCCAGGGCGCCGTCAGCCGGCAGGTCGCGCTGCTCGAGCAGAATCTCGGGCTGAAGCTGTTCGAGCGGGTCAAGAAGCGGGTCAGCCTGACCCCAGCCGGCGGCGCCTATGCCGCCGAGATCCGCGACGGGCTCGCCCGCCTCGCGGCCGCGACGCTCTCCGCCATGGCCTTTCGCGGCGGCGCCGGCCTGCTGCATCTCGCCATCCTGCCGACCTTCGGCACGCGCTGGCTGATCCCGCGCCTGCCGCGCTTCACCGAGGCGCATCCCGGCGTCACCATCAACTTCTCGACCCGGCTGGTGCCCTTCGACTTCGCCCATGACGAGGCCGATGCGGCGATCCATTTCGGCCATCCGGTCTGGCCCGGTGCCCGGCTGCACCGGCTGATGGGGGAGGAGGTGGTGCCGGTGGCCTCTCCTGCTTTGGTCGCCCGCGCCGGCCTCGCCGAGCCGGCCGACCTGCTGCGCCTGCCGCTGCTGCAGCAGTCGACGCGGCCGCGCGCCTGGGCGAATTGGCTCGAGCAGCAGGGCCTGCCGCCGGAGCGCGCCTCGATGGGCCCGCGCTTCGAGCAGTTCGCCATGGTCGCGCAGGCGGCGGTCGCCGGGCTCGGCGTCGCCATCGTGCCGCGCTTCCTGGTCGAGGAGGAGCTGCGCTCGGGCGCGCTGGTCGTCCCGGTCGAGCGGCCGGTGCGCGGCCCGGAGGGCTATTACCTGGTCTATCCGGAGGCCAAGGCGAGCCTGCCGGCGGTCGTCGCCTTCCGCGACTGGCTTCTCGGCGAATGCGAGGGAGCAAGCTAGCTCTCGACAAGCGCCGGCGCAGCCGTCATTCATGCGCAAAGATCACGAACCACCGCTCGCGCAGGTCATCCATGTCTTCCGCAAACGACAGCGCCGACATCGTCGTCATCGGCGGCGCTGCGATCGGCTCCTCGGTCGCCTACCACCTCGCCGCCGATCCGGGCTTCACCGGCAAGGTGGTGGTCGTCGAGAAGGATCCGAGCTACCGGCTCTCGGCCTCGGCGCTCTCGGCAGCTTCGATCCGGCAGCAGTTCTCCAGCGCGGTGAACATCAGGATCTCGCTGTTCGGCATCGATTTTTTGCGCAACATCGCGCAGCATCTCGCAGTTGAGGGGGAGGTGCCGTCGATCGATCTGCACGAGGGCGGCTACCTCTATGTCGCCACCGGCGAGGGCGCCCGAATCCTTGAGGAAAATCAGCGGCTTCAGCGCCAGGAGGGCGCCGATATCGCGCTTTATGCTGCAGAATTGCTGCGCAGCAAATTTCCCTGGCTCAACACCGCCGATCTCGCCTGCGGCAGCTATGGCGTCAGCGGCGAGGGCTGGTTCGACGGCTGGGCGCTGCTGCAGGCCTTCCGCAAGAAGGCGCGCGCGCTCGGCGTCGCGTTCAGGCAGGGCGAGGCGGCGGGCTACCGCGTCGAGGACGGCCGCGTCACCGGGGTCGCGTTGAGCGATGGCGGCTTCATCGCCTGCGGCGCGGTGGTGAACGCCTCCGGCACGCATGGGGCGCGGCTCGCCGCCACCGCCGGCGTCGCGATCCCGGTCAGGTCGATGAAGCGCTACGTGTTCAGCTTCACTTGCAAGGGCGAGGTCGAGAACTGCCCGCTGCTGATCGACACCTCCGGCGCCTATGTCCGCCCCGAGGGCAAGCGCGGCGCGGAGGGCCAGATGTTCATCTGCGGCGCCTCGCCGCCGGCCGAGCTCGACCGCGAATGGATCGAGACCGACGCGGATGTCGAGGATGTCGACTGGTCCTTCTTCGAGGAGCATGTCTGGGCGCCGCTCGCCCATCGCGTTCCGGCTTTCGAGGCGATTCGGCCGGGCCGGGCCTGGGCCGGCCCCTATGACATGAACGAGCTCGACGGCAACGCCATCCTCGGCCCGGCGGTGGGAGTGCCGAACCTCTACCTCGCCAACGGCTTTTCCGGCCACGGCCTGCAGCAATCGCCGGCGGTCGGCCGCGGCATCGCCGAGCACATCGTCAACGGCCGCTATCTCACGCTGGATCTCGCCGATCTCGGCCATGAGCGCATCCTCGCCGGCCGGCCGCTGCGCGAGGCGAACATCATCTGACGGGGCGGATCACTCTTCCTCCCGCGCGGCCTCCTTCTCCCGCTTCCCGGCCTTGCCGTCCTCGGCCTCGGCCGGGATCGCCGCCGTCACCCGGTGGCTGAGCTTCTGGAACAGGCCGAGCCCGACCAGCGCCGCCACCGCGACCAGCATCAGCAGCGCGGGATAGACGATGTTCGCCGGGGTTTCCCGCGACGCCTTGGTGATCAGCACCAGCGATTCCAGGCTGAGCGCGACGATGATGATCGTCATGAACTTGGTCAGCGAGCCGCGCGCCTCGGCCGGGCGCCGCAGCTCGCGATCGGAGATCACCTCTTCCTCGAACAGGAACTTGCCGACATCGGCGACGGCGACCGCGATGATCACCAGCCCGATCGCGTCGAGCATGTTGTCGAGCGCGCCTTCGCCGGTCCAGAAGCCGCCGAAGACCCGCGTGACGGCGATGCCGATCAGCAGGACGGCGGCGAGCAGGAGCGCACCGGCGATGCAGGTATAGAGCAGTCGGCTGAACAGCGTCACGTGAAGGCTCCCCCCGGAGGTCGTGCGGTGGGTAACGCACTGCGGCGCCGCGCGTTCCCGCCACGCCCGGATTGCGGGCGCTGCATGCCGCCGCGCTTTCGCCGCCGCGGCGTCGGTGGCATGGTCGCGCGCCGCTGGGGTTAAGCCATGATCGATTCCGCCAATCTCCTCGCCTTCGTGCTGCTCGCCCTCGGCATGGTGCTGACGCCCGGCCCGAACATGATCTACCTGATCTCGCGCTCGATCTCGCAGGGCCCGGCCTCCGGCCTGGTCTCGCTCGGCGGCATCGCGCTGGGCTTCGTCTTCTATATTTTCTGCGCCGCCTTCGGCATCACCGCGCTGCTCTTCGCCGTGCCCTATGCCTATGACGCGCTGCGGCTCGCCGGCGCGGGCTACCTGCTGTGGCTGGCCTGGCAGGCGCTGAAGCCGGGCGCCCGCTCGCCGTTCCATGTCCGGCAGCTGCCGCCGGACGGGCCGCGCAAGCTCTTCCTGATGGGCTTCCTGACCAGCCTGCTCAACCCGAAGATCGCGATGTTCTACATCGCCCTGCTGCCGCAGTTCATCGATCCGGCCGCCGGCAGCGTGCTGGTGCAGTCGATCCTGCTCGGCCTGGTGCAGGTCGCCGTCTCGCTCAGCGTCAACACGCTGATCACCTTCGCCGCCGGCGGCATCGCGCTGTTCCTGCGCACGCGGCCGCTCTGGTCGCTGGCCCAGCGCTGGCTGATGGGCACCATGCTCGCCGGCTTCGCCCTGCGCATGGCCTGGGAAGCGCGGCGCTGACGCGCCATCCGCCGGGAGCCTGTTCGATGAGTGTCGCCAATGGCCGGGCCCTGCTCGCGATCCCGGGCCCCACCAATGTGCCCGATCGCGTGCTGCAGGCGATGATGCGCCCGGCCGAGGAATTGTCCTCGAAGCCGATCACCGATCTCACCCAGACCCTGCTCGAGGACCTGAAGGCGGTCTTCCGCACCGCCGGCGAGACCTTCATCTACGCCGCCAACGGCCATGGCGGCTGGGAGGCGGCGCTGACCAACGTGCTCTCGCGGGGCGACAGGATCCTGGTGCTCGCCAGCGGCCGCTTCGCCATCGGCTGGGGCGAGATGGCTCGCTTCATGGGCGCCGATGTCGAGGTGCTGGCCGGCTCCTGGCGCGCCGCCGTCGATCCGGCCGCGGTCGAGGAGCGGCTGCGCCGCGACGAGCGCCACGCGATCAAGGCGGTGCTCACCGTGCAGATCGACACCGCATCGGGCGTCGCCAACGACATTCCCGCGATCCGCAAGGCGATCGATGCCGCCGGCCATCCGGCCCTGCTGATGGTCGACGGCGTCGCCTCGCTCGGCTGCATGCCCTTCGAGATGGATGCCTGGGGCGTCGACGTCGCGATGTCGGCTTCGCAGAAGGGGCTGATGACGCCGCCGGGGCTGGCCTTCGTTGCCGCCAATGCCAAGGCGCTGGCGGCGCATCAGCACGCCGATCTGAAGACGCCCTATTGGGACTGGGGCTCGCGCCTCAACCCGGTGCTCTACATGAAGCATTGCGGCACTCCGCCGGAGCATCTGATGTTCGGCCTGCGCGCCGCCCTCGACATGATCCTGGCCGAGGGGCTCGATGCGGTCTGGCGCCGCCATGCCCTGCTCGCCGGCGCCACCCAGGCCGCGATGGACAAATGGGCGCAAGGCGGGGCGCTCAGCTTCAACATCCTCGATCCGGCCCAGCGCGCCGCCTCGGTCACCACCATCCTCGCCGAGGGCGACCCGGCGGCGATCACCGACTATGCCCGCGATGTCTGCGGCGTCACGCTCGGGCTGGCGATCGGCGAGCTGACCGGCAAGGGCTTCCGCATCGCCCATATGGGCCATGTCAACGCGCCGATGGTGCTGGGCAGCCTCGCCGCCGTCGAGATGGCGCTGCAGGCCAAGGGCATCGCGCATGGCGCCGGCGGCGTCGCCGCGGCGATCGACCATCTCGCCGGCAAGGCCTAGCCGGCCGCCGGCAGCCGCACCAGCCGGCGCTCGGCCCGCTGCGCGCGGTCTTGGGTCAGCTGAGCCCCGATCTCCGCGAAGATTTCGCCGAGCGCCCGGAAATCATGCTTGCGCGGCGAGGTCCGGCGCCAGACCAGGCCGATCGAGCGGCTCGGTGCCGGTTCGGCGAACCGGAACAGCTTGACCGGCACATCCGGACGCAATTCGATCGGCAGAGCCATCGCCGGCATCAGCGTGGCGCCGAAGCCGTTCGCCACCATCTGCATGATCGTCGCCAGGCTGGAGGCGCCATATTGCCGGCGCGAGCCGCCCGCGCCGGTGCGGCAGAGGCTGAGCGCCTGGTCGCGCAGGCAGTGCCCCTCTTCGAGCAGCAGCAGGGTGTCGCCGGACAGGGCAGCCTCCGGCGTGAACGACGCATCCTCGCTGTCGGCAGGGGTGATCAGCACGAAATCATCGTCGAACAGATGCTGGCTCTCCAGCCCGGCCTGCTCCGCCGGCAGCGAGAGCAGGGCGATGTCGAGCTGCCCGGCGGCGAGTTCGTCCAGCAGGGTCGCCGTCTGCGTCTCGCGCAGCCGCAGATCCAGCGCCGGATGCAGGCGATGCAGGAGCGGCAGGGCGGCCGGCAGCAGATAGGGCGCGATCGACGGGATCACGCCGAGATCGAGCTTGCCGGTCAGCAATTGCGGGCGGTGCCTGGCATAGTCGACGAGATCGCCGGCCTCGGTGAGAATCCGGCTGGCCCGCTCGGCGATCTCGCGGCCGATCTCCGTCAGCGCGACCGCTCCCCGCCGCCGCTCGACCAGCTGACAGCCGAGCTGCGTCTCTAGCTCTTGGATCTGCAGCGAAAGCGCAGGCTGGCTGACATGGCAGTCGCGCGCCGCGCGGCCGAAATGGAGATGGCGCGCCACCGCTGAAAAATAGCGCAGCTGTTTCAAGGTGATCATGTCGATAAGATAAACAAATCGGATGTCATTGAAAACGGTATTGGACTCAATCGCCGTAACGTCATCTTCTTTGCTCAAATTCCAGCCTGCCGACCTGCTCGGCCGGCGGGATCGCCGCGCTTTCGAACGAGAGAGGACCAGATGTCGAAGAACCCGATCATGACCACCAGCGCCGGCGCGCCGATCCCGGACAATCAGAACTCGCTCACCGCCGGCGATCGCGGCCCGGTCCTGATGCAGGACTATCAGCTGATCGAGAAGCTCGCCCATCAGAACCGCGAGCGCATCCCCGAGCGCGTCGTCCACGCCAAGGGCTGGGGCGCCTATGGCACGCTGACGATCACCCGCGACATCTCCCGCTACACCAAGGCGAAGGCCCTGCAGCCGGGCGCCCAGACGCCGCTGCTGCTGCGCTTCTCGACCGTTGCCGGCGAGCTCGGCGCCGCCGATGCCGAGCGCGACGTGCGCGGCTTCGCCGTCAAGTTCTACACCCAGGAGGGCAACTGGGATCTGGTCGGCAACAACACGCCGGTCTTCTTCGTGCGCGATCCGCTGAAGTTCCCCGATTTCATCCACACCCAGAAGCGCCATCCCAAGACCAACATGCGCTCGCCGACGGCGATGTGGGATTTCTGGTCGCTCTCGCCCGAGAGCCTGCACCAGGTCACCATCCTGATGTCGGATCGCGGCCTGCCGACCGCGCCGATGTTCATGAACGGCTATGGCTCGCACACCTATTCCTTCTGGAACGACTCCGGCGAGCGCTACTGGGTCAAGTTCCACTTCAAGACCCTGCAGGGCCACAAGCACTACACCAACACCGAGGCCGAGCAGGTGATCGGCCGCACCCGCGAGAGCTATCAGGAGGAGCTCTACGGCACGATCGACCGCGGCGAGTTCCCGCGCTGGAAGGTCCAGGTCCAGATCATGCCGGAGCTCGACGCGGACAAGACGCCCTACAACCCGTTCGACCTCACCAAGGTCTGGCCGCATGCCGACTATCCGCCGATCGACATCGGCGTGATGGAGCTGAACCGCAATCCGGAGAACTATTTCGCGGAGATCGAGAACGCCGCCTTCTCGCCCTCGAACATCGTGCCCGGCATCGGCTTCTCGCCCGACAAGATGCTGCAGGCCCGCATCTTCTCCTATGCCGACGCCCATCGTTACCGGCTCGGCACGCATTACGAGACGATTCCGGTCAACCAGCCGAAATGCCCGTTCCACCACTACCATCGCGATGGGCAGATGAACGTCTATGGCGGCATCCGCACCGGCAACCCGGACGCCTATTACGAGCCGAACTCGGTGGGCGGTCCGGTGCAGCAGCCCTCCGCCAAGGAGCCGCCGCTGCGCATCGCCGGCGATGCCGCGCGCTATGACCACCGCATCGGCAACGACGATTATTCGCAGCCGCGCGCGCTGTTCAACCTGTTCGACGAGGCCCAGAAGGAGCGGCTGTTCTCGAACATCGCCGCGGCGATGGGCGGCATCCCGCAGGAGATCGAGGAGCGCCAGCTCGTCCATTTCGACCGGGTGCACCCCGATTACGGCAATGGCGTGCGCCGCGCCCTCGCCAAGGCCGACGGGCGCGAGCGCCCGGCGATCTCGGTGACGCCGAACACGCCTCAGCAAGCGGCGGAGTGATCCGCGCCGCGCATCCCGGGCCCGCCCCGGGATGCGCGGTACCGGCTACGATCGATGCCGTCAGGCGACGGCGCGGTCCGGCGTGCCCTGCGGGGCGAGCTCGATCTCGGCAGCCGCTCGCGCCTGCGCGATGCGCGCGACGGCGTCCGCGATATTCTGCGCCGAGTGCTTGGCCATCACCTGCATGCGAAAGCGCGCCGCGCCTTTGCCCACCGCCGGATATTCGACGAGATTGCAGAGCAGGCCGAGCTCCGGCAGCCGCCGGCTGACCAGGCGCGCGAGCGCCTCCGTTCCCATCTTCACGGCGACGATCGCCGACGGCTCGCCGTAATAGTCGAGCCCCGCCGCGCTCAGCTGGCGGCGCAGCGCGAGCACATTGCTCATCAGCTCCTGCCGCAGCACCTCGCCTTCCGGCGCCTCGACGATCTCGAAGGCCTTGAGCACGATCGCCGCATTGACCGGCGACATCGCGTTCGAGAAGGTCGTGGTCGGGCTGTAGAAGCGCAGATACTCCTTGATCGCGCGATTCCGGACCGCCACGAAGCCGCCATTCGAGGCGAAGGTCTTCGAGAACGAGCCCATCACGATATCGACCTTGCCGAGCATGCCCTGCGCGCCGATGAAGCCGCGCCCGCCCGGGCCGAGCGCGCCGAGATCATGCGCGACATCGACCATCAGCGTGGCGCCGAACTCGTGGCAGAGCTCCTGCATGGCCGCGAGATCCGGCGTGTCCGAATCCATCGAGAACAGCCCCTCGGTGATCACCATGACGCCGTTCTCGGTATCGCTGGAGCGGATCTTCTCCAGCCAGCGGCGGCAATGGGCGAGATCGAGATGGCGGAACTGGTAGATATTGCGCGTGGCGGCGTTGGCGCCCTCCTGCAGGCAGGTATGGGCGAGGGCATCCATCACGATATGATCGCTCGATCGCACCAGCCCGCGGATCGCGCCGTAGCCGGCGCCCCAGCCGGTCGGGTAGAGCAGCGCCTCTTCCATCTCGAGGACATCGGCGATCTTGCGCTCGAGCGCCACCGAATGCGTGGTGTTGCCGACCAGGGCCGACGAGCCGGCGCTGTGCACGCCGTAACGCTCGATCGCCTCCAGCGCGGCCTGCTTGATCGCCGGATGCGAGGACAGGCTGAGATAGTCCTGCGAGGCGAAATTGACGCCTTCCATGCAAAGGCCGCGATCATCGGCGGCGAGCACTTCCGTGCGTGGGCCCAAATCGGTGGCACGCGAGAAGGGCCAGACCCCGTTCTGCCGGCGCAGGTTCTGCCAGGCGAAGAACGCGCCAACCCGCTGCTCGAGATCCGCGCCCTTGGGCACGCGAAAGTCGCGCATGCTGCCGGATAGCGCCGCCTCGGGCACCTGATGTTCGACCGTATTCATGACCGGGAATCCTGCCAAAGTCCGCTGTCCTGCCGCTTCCGCGACAGTGCCGATAGCCCTAGCAAGCTATCGCTTAAGAATGTGTTGATACGCAAGTATCACGACAATCGAGCGACGAATTGTCGCCGAAAGACGCCATGCCGTGGCCGGGATTTTCGTTAAATCTTGAATAAACCGCGGGAAACTGCTGATTTCGTAGACGCTTACGCTGCGTTATCAAGCGTAGATCGAACATCTCCGGGCAAGAGGCGCAAGCCTTCGTTGAAACTGTCCTCGTCTCGCGCAGCAGGCGTGCCGGGCTTGCGCCGCGCTCCTATCGGGATCGGACCGGCTTGGCTAAGCTCCTGCGCAGGACAACCGAGGAAAGCCGGCCAATGACCGATACGACCGCCGAAGAAGCCCGCATCCTGGCCTGGCTGGGCGAGCGCAAGGACGCGATGATCGACCTCCTGCGCGAGATGGTCGACACCGATTCCGGCTCCTATGACAAGGCCGGCGTCGACAGGGCAGGGCAGGTGCTGGCGCGCTTCCATGAGGCGAACGGACTCGCCGTCGAGATCGTCCCCGATGCCCGCTATGGCGATGCGGTCAAGGCGCATCTTCCCAATCCCGGCGCCAACGACCAGCGCCCGATCATGCTGCTCGGCCATCGCGACACCGTCTTCCCGGAAGGCGAGCCGCAGCGCCGCCCCTTCACCATCCGCGACGGCCGCGCCTATGGGCCGGGTGTCGCCGACATGAAGGCCGGGCTGGTGATCGAGGCCTTCGTCGCCGCCGCCTTCTCGGCCTGCGGCGGGCTGAAGGCGCCGCTGCTGATGCTGACCACCAGCGACGAGGAGATCGCCTCGCCCTCCTCGCGCCCGGTGATCGAGGCCGCCGCCCGCGAGGCGCGCTGCGTCTTCAACGCCGAGCCGAGCCGGTTGCCCTCCGGCACCGAGTACCAGCGCGACCGCAAGCAGTCGGTGACCTCCGGCCGCAAGGGCGGCGTTTTCATGCGCGCCGAGTTCCTCGGCAAGGCCGCCCATTCCGGCGCGAATTACGAGAAGGGCGTCTCGGCCATCGTCGATCTCGGCCACAAGATCCCACGCCTGCAGGGGCTGACCGACCTTGATGCGGGCGTCACCGTCAATGTCGGGCTGATCGGCGGCGGCCAGACCGTCAACACCGTGGCGCCGCATGCCTGGTGCGAGATCGACCTGCGCTACCGCACGGCGGCGCAGCGCGGCGAGCTGGTCGAGGCGATCCGTGCCATCGTCGAGACGCCGGTGGTGACCGGCACCTCCGGCGAGCTGATCGTCAAGGGCGAGTTCCTGCCGCTCGAGCAGAGCCCCGATTCGCTGCTGCTCTACGACGCCTATCGCGAGGCGGCCGCCTCGCTCGGCATCGCGGTGACCGCCGAATACACCGGCGGCTGCGCCGATTCCGGCTTCACCGCCGCGCAGGGCTGCCCGACGCTGTGCAGCGTCGGGCCGGTCGGCGGCATGGCCCACACCCCTGACGAGTTCCTCGAGGTCGAGAGCCTCGTCCCGGCGGCGCAGACGCTGGCCCTGGCGGTGATGCGCACCGCCGCCAGGATGGAGTGAGGCCTCGCCTCAGTTGAGCGGCACGCCGGCCGGACGCGTTTCGCTCGTGGCCGCGAACTCGCCCAGCATCAGCCCGGCCGGGCCGACGGTCACCGGGACGGTCTCCCCGTCCCGGATCGCGCCGGACAGCAGCAGCTCGGCCAGCGGGTCCTGCACCGATTTCTGGATGACCCGCTTCAGCGGCCGCGCCCCATAGGCCGGGTCGTAGCCCTTCTCGGCCAGCCAGTCGCGCGCCTCCGGCGCGAGATCCAGCGCGATCTTGCGGTCGCTCAGCAGCTTGCCGAGGCGCAGCATCTGGATGTCGACGATCGCGCCCATATCCGCCCGGCGCAGCCGGTGGAACAGGATGATGTCGTCGATCCGGTTGAGGAATTCCGGCCGGAAGGCGTGGCGGACCACGCCCATCACCTCCTCGCGCACCGCATCGCTGTCCTGCCCCTCCGGCTGGTTGACCAGATACTCCGAGCCGAGATTGGAGGTCATGATGATCAGCACATTGCGGAAATCGACCGTGCGGCCCTGGCCGTCGGTCAGCCGCCCGTCGTCGAGCACCTGCAGCAGGACGTTGAACACGTCCGGATGCGCCTTCTCGACCTCGTCGAACAGCACGACCTGATAGGGCCGGCGCCGCACCGCCTCGGTCAGCGCCCCGCCTTCCTCATAGCCGACATAGCCGGGCGGCGCCCCGATCAGCCGGGCGACCGAGTGCTTCTCCATGTATTCCGACATGTCGAGCCGGACCATCGCCGTCTCGTCGTCGAACAGGAAGGCGGCGAGCGCCTTGGTCAGCTCGGTCTTGCCGACGCCGGTCGGCCCCAGGAACATGAAGGAGCCGATCGGCCGGTTCGGGTCCTGCAGCCCGGCGCGGGCGCGCCTGACCGCCTTGGACACCGCCTCGACCGCCTCCGCCTGGCCGACCACCCGCCCGCCGAGGCTCTTCTCCATGTGCAGGAGCTTTTCCTTCTCGCCCTCCAGCATCTTGTCGACCGGCACGCCGGTCCAGCGGCTGACCACCGCCGCGACATGATCGGGCGTCACCGCCTCCTCGACCATGCCGGACTGCTCGCCCTTGGCCTCGACCTCCGCCAGCTCCTTCTCCAGCTGCGGGATCTCGCCATAGGCGAGCTCGCCGGCGCGCTGGTACTCGCCCTTGCGCTGCGCCTGGGCGAGCTCGTTGCGGGCGTTGTCGAGCCGCGTCTTCAGCTCCGCCGCCCGGCCGAGCTTGTCCTTCTCGGCTTTCCAGGCGGCGGTGATCGCGCCCGAGCGGGCCTCGAGATCGCTGAGCTCGGCCTCCAGCCGCTTCAGCCGCTCCTGCGAGCCGGCATCGCTCTCCTTCTTGAGCGCCTCCTGCTCGATGCGCAGCCGCACGATCTCGCGGTCGATCGAATCCAGCTCCTCCGGCTTGGAGTCGACCTGCATGCGCAGCCGCGCCGAGGCCTCGTCGACCAGGTCGATCGCCTTGTCGGGCAGGAAGCGGTCGGTGATGTAGCGGTTCGACAGCGTCGCAGCCGAGACCAGCGCCGAATCGGTGATCCGCACCCGGTGGTGCTGCTCGTATTTCTCCTTCAGCCCGCGCAGGATCGAGATCGTATCCTCGACCGTCGGCTCGTCCACGAAGACCGGCTGGAAGCGCCGCGCCAGCGCCGCGTCCTTCTCGACATATTTGCGGTATTCGTCGAGCGTGGTCGCGCCGATGCAGTGCAGCTCGCCGCGCGACAAAGCAGGCTTCAGCAGATTGGAGGCATCCATCGCCCCGTCGGTCTTGCCGGCGCCGACCAGCGTGTGCATCTCGTCGATGAACAGGATCACGCCGCCGGCCGCGGCCGAGACCTCGGACAGCACCGCCTTCAGCCGCTCCTCGAACTCGCCGCGATATTTCGCCCCGGCGATCAGCGCGCCCATGTCGAGCGCCAGCAGCTCCTTGTCCTTCAGGCTCTCCGGCACGTCGCCATTGACGATGCGCAGCGCCATGCCCTCGGCGATCGCGGTCTTGCCGACGCCGGGCTCGCCGATCAGCACGGGATTGTTCTTGGTGCGCCGGCTCAGCACCTGGATGGTGCGGCGGATCTCCTCATCGCGGCCGATCACCGGGTCGAGCTTGCCGTCGCGGGCCGCCGCGGTGAGGTCGCGCGCATATTTCTTCAGCGCGTCGTAGCTCTGCTCGGCGCTGGCGGAATCGGCGGTGCGCCCCTTGCGGATCGCCTCGATCGCGGCATTCAGCGTCTGCGGGGTGACGCCGGCCTTGGAGAGGATCTTGCCGGCCTCGCTGTCCTTCTCGATCGCCAGCGCCAGCAGCAGCCGCTCGACCGTGACGAAGGAATCGCCGGCCTTGTCGGCCGCCTTCTCGGCGGTGTCGAACACCCGCGCCAGCGCCGGCGTCAGATGCAGGCCCGACGCGCCGCCACCGCTGACCTTGGGCAGCTTGGCGAGCGAAGCCTCGACCATCTGCTTGGCCAGGCGCGACTGTCCGCCGGCCCGCTCGACCAGCCCGGCCGCCATGCCCTCCTGGTCGTCGAGCAGCGCCTTCAGCAGATGCTCGGGCGCGAATTGCTGGTGCCCCTCGCGCATTGCGATGGTCTGCGCGGCCTGCAGGAAACCCTTCGCGCGATCGGTATATTTCTCGATATTCATTCGGTTGCCTCCGCCCGCCGGTCGCGCCCCGAAGCGGCGGAGCCGGCTGCATCTTGGTCAGGATGAGGCCCCCTCGGGCGGCCCCTCGCCCCAGAAGATAGTGTTGCTTTCGCGCAACGGAAGGGGGAGGGTGGCGGCTGATGACCGGCACCAAGCGGCAGCAGGCGATTCGCAAGGCGCTCCGGGCGCTCGTGCCCGGCATCCCGCTGGCCGACGCGCAGACCGTGCTCGCGCTGGCCGGCCGGGCTCAGATGAAGGCGCTGCCGCCCTCGACCGCGCTGTGGCTGGCCCTCGGCAGCCATGTCCGCCACGCCCATACCGATTACGACCGGCTGCTGGCCGAGGGGTATGAGCGCGACGCCGCGCGCTTCTTCGTGGCTGATGCGATCGACGATGTGCTCTCGGGCTGGGGCTGCCAGCGCTCGATCCTCGATGAGGATGACGACGAATAGGAGCGGCTCCGACTGGCTTCGCCCTGGCCCGCATGGCAAGCTCCGCGCCCACGCCTATGACGGAACGAGACCATGCGCGTTGCCTCGCTTTATCGCTATCCGGTCAAGGGGTTTTCGCCCGAGCGCCTGAACCGGGCTGAACTTCCCGCCGGGGGCTATTTTCCCGGAGACCGCCTTTTCGCCGTCGAGAACGGCCCCTCCGGCTTCGATTCCTCGGCACCCGAGCATCAGCCGAAGATCAAATACCTGATGCTGATGCGCAACGAGACGCTGGCGCGGCTGAAGACCCGTTATGACGATGCGACCGGCGAATTCGTGATCCACCATGCCGGGCAGGACCTGCGGATCGACACGCAAAGCGCCGACGGCGCCGAGCGGCTGAACGCCTTTTTCAAGGACTATATGCCGGCGGAGCTGCGCGGCGAGCCGCGGCTGCTCAGCGCTCCCGCCGGCTACCGCTTCACCGATTCCCGCTCCGGCTTCGTCTCGATCATCAATCTCGCCAGCGTGGCGGATCTCGAGGCGCGGCTGGGCCAGCCGGTCGATCCCCTGCGCTTCCGCGGCAATGTCATGGTCGAGAACCTGCCCGCCTGGGCCGAGCTCGATCTGGTCGGCCGCGAGATCACCGGCCCGTCCGGGCTGCGCCTGGAGGTGATCAAGCGCATCGAGCGCTGCGCCGCCACCAATGTCGACCCGGCGACCGGTATCCGCGACCTGCAGATCCCGAAAGCGCTGATGCAGGCCTATGGCCATGTCGATTGCGGCATCTATTGCCGCGTCCTGGCCGGCGGCGCGCTCGCCGAGGGTGACAGCCTCAGCCTGGTCGAGGCCAGCCAGTCGGCCGCGCTCGGCGTCGCCTGAAGCCGGCCCCTGACATGCGAAAGGGCCCTTTTGCGGGCCCTTTCCTTGATCGCCGTGTCGTCGGCTTACTCGGCCGGCGTCTCGGTGGTCTCGGCAGTGCCGAGCGCTTCCATCACCTCGCGCGGCGAGCGCCGGCGGCTGCGCGGCCGCTTCGGCTTGTCGGCCGAGTCGGTGGCCTCGGGAGCCTCGGGCTGCTGCGCCGCCTCGCCGGCGGGCTGCTGCTCCTCCGCGACCGCGATCGGAACGCGGGTCGGTGTGGTCAGGAAGGCCGGCAGCGCGCCCGGCGCATCGGCCTCGTCCTGATCGGCGCGGGTCTCCTGCCGGCGCGAGGGCCGCTCGCCACGCGGCGGCCGATCGGGCCGCTCCGGCCGCTCGAAGCGGCGCTCGCCCTGCGGCTCCGCGGGCGCGATATCGGGCTGCTCGGCGCCGGGCTGCGCCTCCGGACGCGGTGCGTAATTGCCGCCCTCGGGGCGATCGAAGCGGCGCTCGCCCCGGTCCTGCCGGTCGCGATCCTGCCGTTCGCCGCGCTCGGGCCTGTCGTTCCGGTCGAAGCGGCGCGGCCGGTCGAAATTGCGGTCCTGCCGATTCGGGCGATCGAAACGCTGGCCCTGGCCGCCTTCGCCGCCCTCGCCATCATAACGCTGCCCGCCTTGGCCGGCCTGCCCGTTCATGCCTTCGGAGGGCTGCTGGTCGCCCTGCTGCTGGCCGCCCTGGAAGCCGCCTTCGTCCTCGCCCTCCTGCTCACCGTCGGGATCCTCGACGAAAGCGCGGTTGGGCTGGAAGCTGTGGCCGAATTGCTGAGCCATCTGTTCCTGCGCGGCGAGCAGGATACGATAGTAATGCTCAGCGTGCTGGAAGTAATTCTCCGCCGCGACCGGGTCCCCGGACGATTGAGCGTCCCGCGCCAGCTGGAGATATTTCTCCGCGACATGCTGTGCGGTGCCCCTGACCTTGACGTCAGGGCCGTTCGACTCGTAGCTGCGCTGCAACGGGTTCGGGGCTTTGCGGTTTCCACTATTGTTATTGTTGTTGTTACGGCCGCGCATGCGCCGGTTCTGACCTGGTCTCATTCGCGTCTGTCTCGCGTTCTGTTCATTCGAAGCAACCTTCGGCCGTCATGCACGCGTCGCCGCGCGGCGGGTTGCGACGCCGCGCACGGGAAATCCGACCTGACAGGGCTCTGCGCCGATGATGGTCTTCACGCGCTCTTTCCAACGGAGCCTCGCCGGCTCCCGATCCGGACGGCGCTATCGCGCGTTCGGAGCCTCGGTCTCGCTTTTGTCAGTAACGCCGACCCTGGCAGTGATCCGAGGGCTAGGTCCATATTGCGGAGCCTCGCCAAAGGGTATGTGCTGTCGGCACTGTCTTCAAGACCCTGCGTGCATACAGGGTTTCGCTTGCTCTTCCAAGCGGATTCGCAGCTGACCGTGCACTATTCAAGCATTTTTACCGAAGACAAGGGCGCGAATATGGCGGCCGAGATCATGATGGCTGGCAAAATGAGATAGGCCCGCCGCCTGCATCAGCGCGATCACCGAATCGGCCTGGCCGGCGCCGATTTCCAGGATCGCGATGCCTCCCGCCGTCAGCCGCTCCGGGATCGCCGCGGCCAGCGCCCGATAGGCGCAAAGCCCGTCCGGCCCGCCATCGAGCGCGAGCATCGGATCGTGCTCGCGCACCCCGCGGTCGAGCCGCCCGATCTCGTCGCTGGCGATATAGGGCGGGTTCGACAGGATGAGGTCGAAACGCTCCTGCAAGCCCTGCGTCCATTCGCCATGGCGGAAGCCGGCACGCTCGGCGACGCCGTTGCTGGCGGCGTTGCGCGCCGCGGTGGCGAGCGCATCCTCGGAAAGATCGACGCCGATCCCGCTCGCCCGCGGGAACTCGCGCAGAGCCGCGATCAGCAGGCAGCCGGTGCCGGTGCCCAGATCGAGCAGGCGCAGCGGCTCATGCCGCCGGCCCTCCAGATGCTTCAGCGCCGCCTCGATCAGCGTCTCGCTGTCCGGGCGGGGTTCCAGCGTGCCGGGAGAGAGGACAAAGCGCAGCCCCCAGAACTCCCGCGCGCCGAGCACGCGCCAGAGCGGCATGCCCGACAGGCGCTTCGCGGCAGCCTCACGCAGCCGCTGCGCCGCGGCCTCGTCGAGCACCTCGCCCGGTCCGGCGAGATCCTCGACCAGGATGCGCGCCTCATAGGTGAAGTCGGGGACGGCGCCGCGCTTCAGCAGCAGCGCCAGCTTGCGCCTGGCCTCCGACATGGCATCGCCCGCGGCCGGGATGGGCGCGGGCGACGAAAAGCGGTCGAGCGGATCGGTGCCGGTCAAGCCAGTCCTTCGGCCGGCGAGCCGGCGCTTCAATTGCCCTGCATCTGCTCCTGGACGCACTGGTTCATCTTGATGCGCAGGGCCGATTTGCTCTCCTTAGCGCCGCGGAACTGGCGCTGGCAATCGCGCTTGGCCTGGGCCTCGGTCTTGGCCTTGTTGAGACCCGCCGGCTGGCCGCTGAGGACCTTGCGGGCGGTGCTTTCCTGGGCGGTCGCAGCGGCGGGAGCCAGGGCGACGGCGGCGGCGATGGCAATGGCGCTGAACAGGGCTTTCATGGCGATCTTCCCCAAAGAGACAAAACAGTCCCGAGCAAACGCGCGAGGGGGATCAAGGTTTCAAAGGCTGCCCTGCTCGGCCAGCAGCTCGGCCTGGCGCTGGGCGGTGAGCGCGTCGATGATCTCGTCGAGCACCAGCCCCTGCATCATCTCGTCGAGCTTGTAGAGGGTCAGGTTGATGCGATGGTCGGTGACCCGCCCCTGCGGGAAGTTGTAGGTGCGGATGCGCTCGGACCGGTCGCCCGAGCCGATCTGCGAGCGCCGGTCGGCCGAGCGCTCGGCATCGGCGCGGCTGCGCTCGAGATCGTAGAGCTTGGCCCGCATCAGCTCGTAGGCGCGCGCCTTGTTCTTGTGCTGCGAGCGCTCGTCCTGAACCAGCACCACGATGCCCGTCGGGATATGGGTCAGGCGCACCGCCGATTCGGTCTTGTTGACGTGCTGCCCGCCGGCGCCGCCGGCCCGCATCGTGTCGATGCGCAGGTCCCTCTCGTCGAGGCTGACATCGACCTCGCTGGCCAGCGGCAGCATGGCGACGGTCGCCGCCGAGGTGTGGATGCGCCCGCTCGCCTCGGTGTCGGGCACGCGCTGCACCCGGTGCACGCCGGATTCGTATTTCAGCCGGGCATAGACGCCCTTGCCGTTGATCTCGGCGACCACCTCCTTGTAGCCGCCGACCGTGCCCTCGCTCTCCGACAGGATGTCGACGCTCCAGCCCTTGCTCGCCGCATGGCGCTGGTACATGCGCAGCAGGTCGCCGGCGAACAGCGAGGCCTCGTCGCCGCCGGTGCCGGCGCGGATTTCGAGGATGACGCCGCGCTCATCGGCGGCATCCTTCGGCAGCAGCGCGATCAGGATCTCGCGGGCGCGGGCGTCGATCTCGGCGCGGGCCGCGTCGCGCTCCTCATAGGCGAGGTCGCGCATCTCGGCATCGGTCGCCGGGTCGTCGATCAGCGCCAGCGCCTCGTCCAGCCCGGCCTGCGCCTTGCGCCAGGCGGCGATCGCCGCGACCACCGGATCGAGCTCGGCCAGCTCCTTGGAGAGCTCGACCACCCGCGCCGCCTCGGTTGCATGGTTGATCGCGTCGCTGGCCGCGGCATGGCGGGCGACGATCGAATCGAGACGGTCTTGCGGCAGCTGCAGGGACATCGTGCTTTATACCGGCACCTTCATCTCGGCGGCGAGCGCGGCGAGCAGCGGGCGCAGGCTGGCCGCCCCGTCGGAGGAGTCCAGCCAGGCGTCGAGGCGCTGGCGGGCCTTGGCGACGTCGAGCGCCCGCAGCATCGCCTTGACCGGCCCGACCGAGGCCGCCGACATCGAGAAGGCGCGGTAGCCGAGCGCGATCAGCGCCAGGGTCTCGATCGGCTTGCCGCCCATCTCGCCGCATACCGTCACCGGGCACCCGGCCTTGCCGGCCTCGTCGACGATGCTGCGCAGCGCCCGCAGCCCGGCGGCGCAGAGCGGGTCGAAACGGTCGGAGACGCGCCGGTTCTCGCGATCGGCGGCGAACAGGAACTGCATCAGGTCATTGGTGCCGATCGACAGGAAATCGGCCTCGCGCGCGATCTCCGGCAGCTCGTAGAGCAGCGAGGGCACCTCGACCATCACCCCGAGTTTCAGGCTCGCCGGCGCCGGCCGCCCGTCGCGCTCCAGCATGGCGAGCTCGCGGCGCGCGATGGTTCGGGCGCGCAGGAACTCGTTCACCGTCGCGACCATCGGCAGCATGATCTTCATGTCGAGGCCCGCCCCGGCCCGCAGCAGCGCCCGCAGCTGCGCGCGCAGGAGGCGCGGCTTGTCGAGGCCGATGCGGATGGCGCGCCAGCCGAGCGCCGGATTCTCCTCCTCGATCCGCTCCATATAGGGCAGCACCTTGTCGCCGCCGATATCGAGGGTGCGGAAGGTCACCGGCCGCCCGTTCGCCGCCTTCAGCACGGCGTCGTAGAGGGCCTGCTGCTCGGCGGTGGTCGGCATATGCTGCGCCACCATGAACTGCAATTCGGTGCGGAACAGCCCGACGCCGGAGGCGGCGGTCTCGTCGAGATTGCGCATGTCGACCAGCAGGCCGGCATTGATCTGCAGCTCGATCTCGACGCCGTCCTTGGTCACCGCCGGCAGCGCCTTGAGCTTGCGGTACTGCTCCTGCTTGCGGGCGCGCAGGCGCGCCTTGTCCTTGTAGGCGTTCTCGACATCGGGCTGCGGGCGGATCTGCACCTCGCCGGCTTGGCCGTCGACGATCACCGCGTCGCCCGCCTGGATCAGCGCGGTGGCGTTGGCGATCTCGCCCACCGCCGGGATGCCGAGCGCCCGCGCCACGATGGCGATATGGCTGGTCGGCCCGCCTTCCTCCAGCACCAGCCCGCGCAGGTGCCCGCGGTCATAGTCGAGCAGCGCCGCCGGCCCCATCGAGCGGGCGATCAGGATGGCGTTGTCGGGCAGCTCCTCGCGGGTGATGCCGTTCGCCTTGCCGACCAGCGTGCGCAGCAGCCGGTTGGCGAGGTCGTCGAGATCGTGCAGCCGCTCGCGCAGATAAGGGTCGGTCTGGCGCAGCATCTTGGCGCGCGTGTCCGACTGCACGCGCTCGACGGCGGCCTCGGCGGTGAGGCCGGTCATCACCACCTCGCGCATCCGCCGCAGCCAGCCCTGGTCATGCGCGAACATCCTAAAGGTCTCGAGCACGTCGCGATGCTCGCCGGTATGGGCGACGTCGCCGCGCTCGATCAGCTCGTCGATGGCGGTGCGCATCTGGGCGATCGCCGCCTCCAGCCGCTGCACCTCGCGGCCCGGGTCCTCGGCGATCAGGTTGGTTATCGCGACGCGCGGCTCGTGCAGCACGGCATGACCGAGGCCGACGCCGTCGGCCAGCGTGGTGCCGACGCTGTGCATCGGCCGGTCGAGGCCGATCGTCGCGCCCGGCTTGGACAGGGCCTTGAGACCGCCGGCGGCGATCATCTCGGCCATGATCATCGCCGTGGTCTGCAGCGACTCGATCTCGTCCTCGCTGTAGATCCGCGAGGCGCGGTTCTGCACGACGAGCACGCCCATCACCGCGCCGCCGCGCAGGATCGGCACGCCGAGGAAGGAGCGGTAGATCTCCTCGCCCGTCTCCGGACGATAGGAGAAGGCCGGATGCGCCTGCGCGTCTGAGAGCGCCAGCGGCTCGGCCTCGCTGGCGATCAGGCCGACCAGGCCTTCGCCGGCGCGCATGGTGGTGAGGTGGACGGCCTCGCGGTTGAGGCCTTCGGTGGCGTAGAGCTCGAGCGAGCCGTCCTCGCGCAGCACATAGACCGAGCAGACCTCGGCCACGAGGTTGCTGGCGATCACGACGACGAGCCGGTCGAGCCGCTCCTGCGGACTGACCGGCGCTGCCATCACCTCGCGGAGACGGCGTAGCAGAACGCCCGATCCCCCGAGTGCGCCACGCATCAAACCAGCCCTCCGCCCGCCTCCTCAGCCATTGTGGCCGAATTTTCCCAGCAGACCTGCCACCGGAGCGGCTGAGTCGCAAGCGCGAGCCGTCGCCGCCGCCGCCGGCGCGTCGCTTCTAGCGAGGGGAAGGAGCGTTCCGCAAGGCCTCGGCGGCGCGAACTTGCGCAAATTCGCGCGGCGGTTGTGTGCGCTTGCCGCTCCGTGCGGCAGGGCGTGCCGTCTCCTCCTTGCTGTCGCTGCGGCCCGTCGCGGCCTTGCGCGGGGCGCGCAGCCGCTTCGGCGTTCCGGGCGGGGCGGTGTCGCCGCTGGCGATCTCGATGCCGGCGAGGGCGGCGAGATAGCGCTGCGTCCACCAGCCGATATCGGTCGACGAGATCGTCTCGTAGAGCTTCTTGAAGCGGCGCTGGCGCTCGGCGCGCGGCATCGCCAGCGCGGTGCGGATCGCCTCCGCCACCTCCTGGCTGTCATAGGGATTGACGATCAGCGCCTCGCCGAGCTGATGCGCCGCTCCGGCGAAGCGCGACAGCACCAGGACTCCCGGATCCTCCGGGTCCTGCGCCGCGATGTACTCCTTGGCGACGAGGTTCATCCCGTCGCGCATCGGCGTCACCAGCCCGACCTGCGCCCGCCGGTAGAACCCGGCCAGCGCGCTGCGCGAATAGGCCTTCTTGACCACGCGGATCGGCGTCCAGTCGAACTCGCCGAGCGCGGCGTTGAGCCGCCCGGCGACCTCGTCCGACATCCGGTCGAGCTCGGCATATTCGGGGACATCGGTGCGCGAGGGCGGGGCGATCTGCAGGAGGCCGACCGAGCCGCGATGCTCCGGATGATTGCGCAGGAAGGTCCCGAACGCCTCGAGCCGCTGGACGATGCCCTTCGAATAGTCGAGCCGGTCGACCCCGATCACCAGCTTGCGTCCGCCGAGCGGCCCGGTGGTCGCCTTGATCGGCTGCGTCGCGGCGCGCACCGAGGCGGCCGCCAGCTTGCGGAAGCCCTCGACATCGATGCCGATCGGGAAGGCCTGCACCACCGATTCGCGCTGGCCGGTCCGAATCCGGTTGCCCTCGCGCTTGGCGCCGCTCAGCGCGATCAGCCCTTCCATCAGATTGGCGGCGTCGCTCTGCGTCTGCATGCCGATCAGGTCATAGGCCATCATCGTGCTGATCAGCGTGCCCGAGAAGGGCAGGGCGCCGAACACCTCGGCCGAGGGCCAGGGGATGTGGTGGAAATAGCCGATCCGGTTGGTGACGCCGCGCCGGCGCAGCTCCGCTGCCAGCGGGATCAGATGGTAATCGTGGATCCAGATGATGTCGTCGCGCTTCAGCAGCGGCACCAGCAGCTTGGCGAAGCGCCGGTTGACGGCGAGATAGCCGGCATAGTCGCTGCGGTTGAACTCGGTCAGCCCGAGCCGGTAGTGCATCAGCGGCCATAGCGCCCGGTTGGCGAAGCCGAGATAATAGCTCTGCCGCTCCGCCTCGGTGAGGTCCGTCAGCGCGTAGCTGACCTTGCCGTGCTTGACCGTGCTCGGTTCGGAGGTCTCGGTGCCGATCGCCCCGCTCCAGCCGAACCACAGCCCGCCATGCTGCTCGAGCGCGGAGCGCAGCGCCACGGCCAGCCCACCCGCTGCCACCTTTTCGCCACGTTCTGGCACGGTGACACGGTTGGATACGACCACTAGACGCATGATGCCTCACATTTTGCTGACGCTGCCGCGAAGAGCGCTGGAACAGAACGCGCCGGCAGACGTAATGTTTCGCGTGCAGGCCGGCCTTCCTGGCCGGATCGCGACGCAGCCATGTCGAGATCGTGACGATCCTCGCCATGATGAACGCAAAATGTGGCGAGGGGACGAACACGCTGACGCATGGTCGCTCTTTTGCCCTGTTCTCTCTTTAGCAGACTCGCCATGTCGCAGCTCCCGAGCCCCGAAATCCTCGATTCCTCCCATCCGGCGCCCGCTTTTCGCGAGCTCGCGCTGTTCCTGGATTTCGACGGCACGCTCGTCGATCTCGCCCCGACGCCGGAGGATGTGCGCATCGACCGGCGCCTGCCCGGCGCGCTCGATGCCTTGCGCCAGCGGCTGGGCGGCGCGCTCGCGCTGGTCTCCGGGCGGCCGGTCGCGCTGCTCGACGAGATGATGGCGCCCTATCGGTTCGATGCCGCCGGGCTGCACGGCGCCCAGATCCGCATGGGGGGCGGCGAGGCGCCGCTGGCCGCGCCGTCCGAGGCGCTGCACCAGGCAATGCGCGCCATGGTCCGCTTCGCCAACGCCAATGTCGGCGTGATCGTCGAGGACAAGCGCCAGTCGGTGGCGCTGCACTGGCGGCTCGCCCCCGCGCTCGCCGACGAGGCGCTGGCGCTGATGGAGCAGATCGCCGCCGATATCGGCCCCTCGATGCGGCTGCAGCGCGGCAAGGCGGTCGCCGAGCTGGTGCCGGCCACCGCCAGCAAGGGCGGTGCGATCGACTGGCTGCTGCAGCAGGAAGGCTATGCCGGCCGCAAGCCGGTCTTCATCGGCGACGACATCACCGACGAGGACGGCTTCATGGCGGTCAACCGGCTCCATGGCCTGTCCGTCCGCATCGGCGAGGGCGAGACCTGCGCCCGCCACCGCATCGCCTCGCCGACCGCGCTGCGGCGCATCCTTCTCAGCGCCGCCGAATCCGGCGATCTCAGCGTCGACAGCTTTCTCAACGGCTAGATATTTAAAGGATAGGCATGACCGTTACGACCGTCGCCGCACCGGGCGGGGCTTCGCTCGATCTCGGTGTCATCGGCAATTGCTCGATCGCGGCCCTGATCGACCGCCGTGCCCGGATCGTCTGGGGCTGCTTCCCGCGCTTCGACCGCGACCCGGTCTTCTGCTCGCTGATCGACAACCACATCGAGGATGGCGATGCGGTGCCTGACAAGGGCGTCTTCGCCATTGAGATGGTCGGGATGACGCGCTGCGAGCAGAGCTATCTCGACAACACCGCCATCCTCTCCTCGGTCCTCTCCGACGACCAGGGCAACGCCCTCGAGATCCTCGACTTCGCCCCGCGCTTCGTCCGCTATGAGCGCTTCTTCCGGCCGCCGCAGCTGGTCCGGCGCGTCAGGCGCATCTCCGGGCGGCCGCGCATCCGTGTCGTCGTGCGGCCCTGCCTCGGCCTCGGCGAGGAGCCTGACGAGATCACCCGCGGCTCCAACCATGTCCGCTTCGTCGGCGCCGACCAGACCATCCGCCTGACCACCGATGCGCCGATCTCCTATGTGCTGGAGGGCATTCCCTTCGCGGTCGAGAAGCCGTTCTCCTTCTTCATCGGCTCCGACGAGGCGCTGCGGGCCGAGATCGAGACCACCTCGCGCGAATTCCTCGACAAGACCACCGATTACTGGCGCGACTGGGTCCGCTCGCTCTCGATTCCGTTCGAGTTCCAGCGCGAGGTGATCCGCGCCGCGATCACCCTGAAGCTGTGCTCCTTCGAGGAGAGCGGCGCCATCGTCGCGGCGCTGACCACCTCGATTCCGGAAGCGCCCGGCACGCAGCGCAATTGGGACTATCGCTTCTGCTGGCTGCGCGACGCCTATTTCGTCGTCCACGCCCTCAACCGCCTCGGCACGACGCGGACGATGGAGGACTATCTCGGCTTCATCACCAACATCGTCGACACCTATTCGGAAAGCGGCGCCGAGCATCTGCCGCCGCTCTACCCGATCACCCGCGGCGGCGAGCTGCGCGAGTTCGAGGTGCCGAACCTCGCCGGCTATCGCGGCCACAAGCCGGTGCGCGTCGGCAACGGCGCGGCGACGCAGGTGCAGAACGACGGCTATGGCGCCGTGGTGCTGGCGGCGACGCATTCCTTCTTCGACCGTCGCCTGATCCAGCCCGGCAAGGAAGCCCTCTTCGCCCAGCTGGAGCGGATGGGCGAGCGCGCCATCCAGGTTTACGACAAGCCCGATGCCGGGCCCTGGGAGCTGCGCGAGAAGCAGGTCGTGCACTCCTTCTCCAGCGTGATGTGCTGGGCCGCCTGCGACCGGCTCGCCCGCATCGCCGGCACGCTCGGCCGCGCCGACCGCAAGGAGTACTGGCGCGGCGAGGCCAAGCGCATGAAGCGCATCATCGAAGGCCGGATCTGGAACCAGGAGAAGGGCCATTTCGTCTCGACCTTCGACGGGGCCGAGCTTGACGCGACCCTGCTGCTGATCGCCGAGCTCGGCTTCGTGAAGGCCGACGATCCGCGCTACATCGCCACCGTCGAGGCGATCGGCCGCGAGCTCGGCCGTGGCGACCTGATCCTGCGCTACGCCACTGAAGACGATTTCGGCTACATGCACACCGGCTTCCTGATCTGCGCCTTCTGGTATGTCGATGCGCTGCACGCGATTGGCCGCAAGGACGAGGCCAAGGAGCTGTTCGGCCGCATCCTGAAGCGCCGCAACAGCTTCGGCCTGCTCTCGGAGGACGCCGATCTGGAGACCGGCGAGCTCTGGGGCAATTTCCCGCAGACCTATTCGATGGTCGGGCTGATCAACTCGGCGATGCGGCTCAGCCGCAGCTGGGAGGATGCGTTCTAGCCGCGCTTCAGCAGGAACACCGCCTGCGCGCCGAACAGGTTCCAGAACCACCAGGGCGCCTTGACCCCGACGCGCCCGCCGGCGACGTCGAGGGCGACGGCGCGCTCCTTCTCGGCGCCGATCTGGTCGCACAGCGCGACGAAGTCGCGGATCGTGCAGAAATGGATGTTCGGCGTGTCCCACCAGGCATAGGGCAGGGAATCGGTCACCGGCATGCGGCCAAGGAAGAAGACCTGGCTGCGCATCCGCCAATGCCCGAAATTCGGGAACGAGACGATCGCCCGCCGGCCGATCCGCAGCATCTGCTCCAGCACCTGCCGCGGATTGCGCGTCGCCTGGATCGTCTGCGACAGGATCACATAGTCGAAGCTGTCGTCGGGATAGTCCGCCAGATCGGTATCGGCATCGCCCTGGATCACCGAGAGCCCGCGCGCCACGCAGCCGGCGACGCCCTCGCGCGACAATTCGATGCCGCGCCCGTCGACGCCGCGCGTTTCGGCGAGCAGCGCCAGCAATTCGCCGTCGCCGCAGCCGACATCGAGCACCCGCGAGCCCGGGCTCACCATCTCGGCGACCAGGCGCAGGTCGATGCGGTTGGTCTGGATCTCGTTCGCCGCCATGCTCACAGGCCCCGCGCCCTAGCCGCCGCGCCGATGAAGCCGCGCGTCGTCGCGAACAGGTTGGGCTCCTCCAGCAGGAAGGCGTCGTGGCCCTTGTCGCTCTCCAGCTCGACGAAGGAGACCGAGGCGCCGGCCGCGTTGAGCGCATGCACGATGGCGCGCGAGTCGCTGGTCGGGAACAGCCAGTCGGAGGTGAAGGAGGCGACGCAGAAGCGCGTCCGCGTGCCGGCGAAGGCCTTGGCCAGCACCCCGTCGTGATCGGCGGCGAGGTCGAAATAGTCCATCGCGCGAGTCACATAGAGATAGGAGTTCGCGTCGAAGCGCTCGACGAAGCTCACCCCCTGATGGCGCAGGTAGCTTTCAACTTGAAAGTCGGCGTCGAAGGTGAAGGTCGGGGCGCTGCGCTCCTGGAGCTTGCGCCCGAACTTGCGGTGCAGCGCCGCCTCAGAGAGATAGGTGATATGCGCGCCCATCCGCGCCACCGACAGCCCCTTGGCCGGGCGCGTGCCCTCGTCGAGATAGCGGCCCTGGCGCCAGTCCGGATCGGCCATCACCGCCTGGCGGCCGACCTCGTGGAAGGCGATGTTCTGCGCCGAATGCTTGGCGGCGGTGGCGAGCGGCAGCGCGCTGAACACCCGCGTCGGATAGCTCGCCGCCCATTGCAGCACCTGCATCCCGCCCATCGAGCCGCCGGCGACGCAGAACAGGCTGTCGATGCCGAGGCTGTCGATCAGGAAGGATTGCGCCCGCACCATGTCGCGGATCGTCACCATCGGGAAGGACAGGCCCCAGGGCCGCCCGGTCTCCGGATTGGTCGAGGCCGGCCCGGTGGTGCCGGTGCAGCCGCCCAGCACATTGGCGCAGATCACGAAGAAGCTGTCGGTGTCGATCGGCTTGCCCGGCCCGACCATCGCCGTCCACCAGCCGCCCTTGCCGGTGATCGGGTTGCGGCTCGCGACATGCTGGTCGCCGGTCAGCGCATGGCAGATCAGCACCGCGTTCGAGCGAGACCCGTTCAAGGTGCCGTAAGTCTGGTAGCCGATCTGCCAATGCTGCAGCACCGCGCCGGAATCCAGCTGCAGCGCCTTGTCCGGCCCGAACTGCGCGAGCAGGCTCGACGGCCGGTTGGCCTCGACCAGCGGATCGGCGAGGAGCTCGGAAGCTTGCGTCCGGTTCGGCATTCGGATTTGTCTTGTCGTCCGGCCCGTTCGAAATAGCGGACATAACCGATGGCGCGGGCGCCGGCCTCTGTCAACGCGGCGATGCGCTGCAAGCGCTTTGCCAAGCCGGCCTTGCGCGCGTAAGAGACCTGCCGACCTCGCAAACCGGCCGCTTTCCCATGACCGACGCCGCACCGACCACGCTCGCCGACCTCCGCAGCGAGATCGACCGCATCGACGCGGCGATGCACGGCCTGCTGATGGAGCGCTCGCAGATCATCGAGACGCTGATCGCGGTCAAGAAGACGCAGGCCTCCGGCTCCGCCTTCCGCCCCGGCCGCGAGGCCGACATGATGAAGCGCCTGGCCCTGCGCCATCAGGGCCTGCTGCCGCTCGACACGGTCGAGAGCATCTGGCGCATCATCATCGCGACCTTCACCTATGTGCAGGCGCATTACGCGGTTCATGGCGACATCTCCGGCGGCGACGCGCCAATGCGCGATTCCGCCCGCTTCCATTTCGGCTTCACCGTGCCCTTCGTGCCGCATGAGGACGCCCGCGCCGTGATCGCCGCGGTCGCGGAATCGGCCGGCGATCTCGGCATCTTCCGGATGGATCTCGGCGCCAGCGCCGGCGTCTGGTGGCGCGAGCTGATCGGCCCCGACCGGCCCAAGATCATCGCGCGCCTGCCCTTCATCGAGCGCCCCGACCACCCGGCCGGCACGCCGGTCTACTGCATCGCCAAGCCGCTGACTGACGCGGCGGTGCGCGAGATCGTGCTCTATGCCGCCCGCGTCGAGCGCTGGTCGGAGGCGCTGCGCGCCGGCCTCGCCCAGAACCTTGCGGAGGTCTCGGCCAGCGCCGCCGACGGCTCGCATCTGGCGCTGCTCGTCGCCGCCTCCGGCGAGACGCCGCTCGAGGCGGTCCGCGCCGCGCTCGAGCCGGCCGGCCTCAAGGAGCTGACCGAGATCGGCAGCCACGCCGCCCGCTTCGCCTTCAGATCACCCGCTCGCTGACCGCATCCGCGCATCAAGGTTCCCGCCATGGCCATGCCCGCCTCCCGTCCCGTTCCTCGTGCCGGCGTTCTCGACATCGAGGCCTATGTCCCCGGCAAATCGGCCGCGCCGGCCGGCGTCAAGCTGCACAAGCTTTCCTCCAACGAGACCCCGCTCGGGGCGAGCCCGAAGGCGCAGGCCGCCTTTACGGCGCTGGCCGGCAAGCTCGAAGCCTATCCGGACGGCTCGGCGACCAGGCTGCGCGAGGCGATTGGCGGCCGCTACGGGCTCGACCCCAGCCGCATCGTCTGCGGCACCGGCTCGGACGAGCTCCTGCAGTTGATCAGCAAGTGCTATCTTGGTGACGGCGACGAGGGCATCTTCACCGAGCACGGCTTCCTGGTCTACCGCATCGCCATCCTCGCCGCCGGCGCCCGGCCGGTCGTGGTGCCGGAGACGAACTTCACCGCCGATGTCGACGCGATCCTGAAGGCGGTGACGCCACGCACCAAGATCGTCTTCCTCGCCAACCCGAACAACCCGACCGGCACCTATCTGCCCTTCGACGAGGTCAAGCGCCTGCAGGCAGGCCTGCGGCCCGACATCCTGCTGGTGCTCGATGCCGCCTATGCCGAATATGTCCGCCGCAACGACTATGCCGCCGGCATCGAGCTGGTCGCGCAGAGCGAGAACACCGTGATGACGCGGACCTTCTCGAAGATCTACGGGCTCGCCAATCTGCGCCTCGGCTGGCTCTACGGGCCGGCCCATATCGTCGACGCGCTGAACCGCACCCGCGGTCCCTTCAACGTCAACGGTGCCGCGATCGAGGCCGGCATCGCCGCGATCGCCGACGATGCGCACCTCTCCGCCGCCATCGAGCACAACGACCTCTGGCTCGCCTGGACCACGGCCGAGCTGGAGAAGCTCGGCCTCACCGTCACCCCCTCGGTCGGCAATTTCGTGCTGATCCACTTCCCCGCGGCCGCCGGCAAGGGCGCCGCCGAGGCCGACGCCTTCCTGACGCAGCGCGGCATCATCCTGCGCGCCATGGCGGCCTATGGGCTGCCCGGCGCGCTGCGCATGACGATCGGCAGCGAGGAGGCCAACCGCCTCACCGTCGCGACTCTGGCCGAGTTCCTGGGCAAGGCGCGATGACGCTGCCCGAGAGCTTCGCGCCGCGTCGCGACGAGCCGCTGTTCGAGCGGCTGGCGATCATCGGCATCGGCCTGATCGGCTCCTCGATCGCCCATGCGGCGAAGGAGCTGAACCTCGCCCGCCGCATCGTCCTGGCCGATCGCGACGAGGGCGTGCGTCGCCGCGCCCGCGAGCTCGGGCTCGGCCACGAGGTCGCCGGCAGCGCCGCCGAGGCGGCCCGCGATGCCGATCATGTCGTGCTCTGCGTGCCGGTCGGCGCCTGCGGGGCGGTCGCGGCCGAGATCGCCGCGGCCCTGAAGCCGGGCGCGATCCTCTCCGACACCGGCTCGGTCAAGCATGCGGTGGTCGAGGCGGTGAGCCCGCATCTGCCTGAGGGCGTGCATTTCGTGCCCGCCCATCCAGTCGCCGGCACCGAGAACTCCGGCCCCGATGCCGGCTTTCCCAGCCTCTTCCTCAACCGCTGGTGCATCCTGACCCCGCCGCCCGGCACCGATGAGGCCGCGATCGGCCGCACCCGCCAGTTCTGGGAGGGCATGGCGGCGATCGTCGAGGTGATGGGCTCGCAGCATCACGACCTGGTGCTGGCCATCACCAGCCATCTGCCGCATCTGATCGCCTACAACATCGTCGGCACGGCGGAGGACCTGGCGGCGGTGACGCAATCGGAGGTGATCAAGTTCTCGGCCGGCGGCTTCCGCGACTTCACCCGCATCGCGGCGAGCGACCCGGTGATGTGGCGCGACGTCTTCCTCGCCAACAAGGAGGCGGTGCTGGAGATGCTCGGCCGCTTCAACGAGGACCTCGCCTTGCTGACCCGCGCCATCCGCTATGGCGACGGCGAGACGCTGCACAGGCACTTCACCCGCACCCGCGCGATCCGCCGCGGCATCGTCGCGCTCGGCCAGGAAAAGCCGGAGACCGAGAAGCTGAAGAAGGGCTGAGGGCGCCTCCGGCACCTTGCCAAACCGGGGTCCGGCTGATACAGCCCGACCCGTCGCCGCAATAGCTCAGCTGGTAGAGCACCTCATTCGTAATGAGGGGGTCGGGGGTTCGAATCCCTCTTGCGGCACCACTTCCTGGCCTGCGGAAGTCAAAGTGCTCAGGTGACCGGTGTCCATTCGGTCCGAGAGCCGCCGCCAACGTTATGCTGGACGACGCTGACCGGTCGGGGATCAAGGTCAGCAGCCTTGCGCTACAAGCTCCTCCTCGCTCATTTTCTGCCTTTGTTGCATTCCGCTTTTGGGTCAGCGGGACTATCTGACGCTGCCATTTTGGGCAGGCGTCACAACGATGATTGTTTCTCGCTGTCTGAGCTACACATTTCCGAAGAGCTTGCTGCCAATGGCCGACAACAATCTCATCCTTTACACCACGGAAGACGGCCGGAGCCGGATCGAATTGCGCGCGATCGATGGAACGGCATGGATGACGCAGGCGCAAATGGCCGAGCTGTTCCAAACCTCTCCGCAGGCGATGACCCAGCAAATTGGAAGTATCTATGAAGAGGGGGAACTGGACGAAGCCGCAACTTGTAAGGAGCTCTTACAAGTTCGAACTGAGGGCAATCGTTCAGTTTCTCGCGCGCTGAAGCACTACAATCTCGATATGATTCTCGCCGTAGGATACCGCGTTCGGTCGGCGCGCGGGGTCCAATTCCGCCGATGGGCAACGACGACGCTGAGCGAGTACCTGATCAAGGGCTTCGTGATGGACGATGCCCGGCTAAAGCAGCCGAATTACGATTATTTCGACGAGCTGCTTGAGCGTATCCGCGACATCCGCGCGTCGGAGGCGCGCTTTTACCAGAAGGTCCGAGACATCTTGGCGCTCAGCGAGGATTATGAGCCCAGCTCAAAATCCGTGAACACGTTCTACGCGACCATCCAAAACAAGATGCTGCACGCGGTCACCGGCCACACCGCCGCCGAACTTATCATTGCCCGCGCTGATGCCACCGCTCCGAATATGGGGCTGACGTCATGGAAAGGATCGCGAGTACGCAAAGGCGATGTCGCGACTGCGAAAAATTATCTCGCTCAGCCAGAGATTTCTGAACTCAATCTCATCGTCACGATGTTTCTCGACACCGCCGATTTGCGCGCCAGACGTCGGCAAACCATGCGGTTGGCGGAATGGGAGAGCGTGCTGGACAACTTCCTGCATTCCAACGAACTGAACGTCCTTAGAAGCGCAGGTTCCGTTTCTCACAAGCAGGCCATCCAGATTGTTGAGGCACGCTACAAGAACTTCGACACAAGCCGGAAGGAGGCCGACGGTTTGGCAGATGCAAGGACCGACGAGGTGGACGAACTAAAACGTATCGCCGACAATCTTCCAAAACCCAACAAGGATAGACACCGAGGCTAGTGTTAGCGAACACTCTCTCGACGGCACAAAAACCTCCGCCAAAGCCGAAAGTGTCACGCATCTGTGCGGTACAAGGGGCTCGGCCTATCGGTTCACTTCCGGTCGCCGCCGACATCGAGCGCGTCGCGCAAGCCATCGCCGAGGAAGTTGAAGCTGCAGACCGCCATCACGATCGCGAGCCCGGGGAAGATCGCCAGCCAGGGCGCGCTCGCTAGATATTGCTGCGCGGAGTTGAGCATATTGCCCCAGCTCGGCAGCGGCGGCTGGATGCCGTAGCCCAGGAAGCTGATATAGGCCTCGGCCAGGATGGCGCGCGCGATCGTCAGCGTCGCCGCCACGATGATCGGCGCCGCCGCATTGGGCAGGATCTGGCGCAGGATGATGTGGATGTGGCCGGCTCCGAACATGCGCGCGGCCACGCAATAGTCGCGCTCGCGCAGCGCGCGGGTCTGCGCCTCGACGATGCGCGCCACATCCATCCAGGCCGTCGCCGCGATGATCGTGGTGATCGCCACGGGTCCGGGCAGCACGAAGGCGGCCAGCGTCAGCAGCAGGAAGATCTGCGGAAAGCACAGCATCGCATCGGTGAAGCGCATCAGCGCGGCGCCGAGCACCCCGCCGAAATAGCCGGCCGTCGCGCCGACCAGCACGCCGATCGCCGCCGCGATCGCCATGGCCGCCAGGCCGATCGCGATCGAGACCCGTCCCGCCATCAGCAGCCGGACCAGCTGGTCGCGGCCAAGCGGATCGGTGCCGAGCAGGTGCCCATTGTCGAAGGAGGGCGGGCTGAACCGGTTGCGGATGTCGATCTGCAGCGGCTCGAACGGAATGAGATGAGGGCCGATCGCGGTCGCCAGCACCAGGAACAGGATGAGGCCGAAGCCGACCACCGCCAGCCGATGGCGCAGGAAGCGCTTCAGGACCCGCGATCGCGGAGCCGGGACTTCGGCCGTCGCCGCCTCGCCGAGCTGCATCGCCATCGCCTGCCTCCTCAGCCGAGCCGGACCCGCGGATCCTGAACCGTGTAGAGAATATCGGCGATCAGATTGCCGACCAGGGTCAGGACCGCGGAGAACATCAGGATGCCCATCACCACCGGATAGTCGCGATAGCTGAGCGAATCGAGGAACAGCCGGCCCATGCCCGGCCAGGTGAACACCGTCTCCGTCACCAGCGCCCCGCCGAGCAGCGCCGGCACCTGCAGGCCGGTCAGCGTGATCATCGGCAGCAGGGCGTTGCGCAGCGCGTGGCTCCACAGGATCCGGCTTTCCGACAGCCCCTTGGCGCGGGCGGTGCGGATATAGTCCTGGTGGATCACCTCCAGCATCGAGGAGCGCATATACCGGCTCCAGATCGCGATCATCACCAGGCCGAGCACGCAGGCCGGCAGCACGAGATGGCTGAGCATGTCGGCGAAGGAGAAGGGCAGGCCCGGCGTCGCGATATTGCCCGACGGGAACCAGTCGAGCTTCAGCGCGAAGACATAGATCGCGATCAGCCCGAACCAGAAGGTCGGGATCGACAGGGCGATCATGGCGCCGATCGTCGCCAGATAGTCGAACACCGAATATTGCCGGATCGCCCCGAGGATGCCGATCGCCGCGCCGACCAGGATGGCCATGGTCGTCGCGGTCAGCATCAGCAGAAGTGTCGCGCCGAAGCGCGAGGCGATCACCGCGCCCACCCCCTGTCCATCGCGATAGGAGGTGCCCCAGTCGCCGGCGAGCACGCGCGTCAGCCAGTTCCAGTACTGGATCGGCAGCGGCTGGTTCAGCCCCATCTGCTCGGCGATCTTGGCGAGCTGCTCCTGGCTGACACCCGCGGTCATCGTGAACTGTGCCAGCGGGCCGCCGGGCGCCAGATGCAGGATCAGGAAGCCGATCATCGAGACGATCCACAGCAGCAGCAGGCTCACCAGCGCGCGCCTGACCAGATACTCGATCATGTCATCGCTCTTCCTTGGCGCGACGCTCCTTCAGCGAGATCGCCCTGCCGGCTCACGCCCATTTCCAGCTGTTCACGTTCCAGCAATTGATGCGGTTGTTCGGATTGGCTTTGTAGCCGGTCAGCCCGTCGACCGTGCCCTCGACATAGGTGTACTGGAACAGGAACAGATAAGGCAGCTCGTCGCGCACGATCGACTGCACCTTCTTGTAGATCTGCTTGCGCTTTTCGATATCGAATTCCTTCACGCCCTGCTCCAGCAGCGCGTCGACCTCCTTCGAGCTGAACTGCGTGGTGTTCTGGCCGGACCCGCCGAGCGCGACACTGGCCTTGCTGTGCAGATATTCGGTCGAGTCCGGATCCGGCCCGACCATGAAGCTGATGCCGACCATGGCGCTGTCGAATTTCGAGTTGATCCAGTTGTCGCCCCACATCACCGCCGGCGGCAGGTTCTCGATGGTCATCTTCACGCCGATCTCGAGCCAGTTCTGCTGCAGCAGCTGCTGCGCCTGCTCGCGGATCTGGTTGCCCGCGGTCGTTGAGTTGCGGAAGGCCAGCCGCACGCCGTTCTTGGCGCGCACGCCGTCCGGCCCGCGCACCCAGCCGGCCTGGTCGAGCAGCTTGTTGGCGCCGTCGGGATCGTATGTCTGCTTCGGCAGATCGGGCGAGAACGCCCAGGAGGCGGAGGGCAGATAGCTCTCGGTCGGCGTCGGCAGCCCGTAATAGATCGCATCGATGATCGCGGTCTTGTCCATCGCCATGTACAGCGCCTGGCGGACCGCCTTCTCCTTGAACTGCGGCAGGCCGAGATTGAGCGCGATCGACTCGACCGAGGAGCGCGGCGCCAGCACGACCTTGCGGCCGGGCAGCTTCTTGGCCTGCTGGTATTTGTCCGCGGTGATGCCCTGCAGGCCGATATAGTCGATATCGCCGGCCTGGAACTGCGTGTAGAGCACCGTCAGGTCCGGGATATATTTGATGATCAGCGTCTCGACGAACGGGCCGTCGCGATGGAAGTCCTTGTTGGCGCTCAGGGTGATGTTGTCGCCCGGCGCCCGGCTCTTCCACTTGAACGGGCCGGTGCCCACCGGGCTGTTCTTGAAGGGCGGGTTGTTGAGGTCCTGCTTCTCCAGGATGTGCTTGGGGACGATGAAGGTCCAGGCCAGCAGCGAGGCATAGGTCGCGTAGGGCGACTTCATCCTCCAATGGATCTCGGTGGGGCTCACCACCTTGATGTCGGTGACGAGATCGTGGCCGGATCTGCGCTGCGCCTGGAAGTCGGGGTTGACGATCAGCTCGAGCGTGAACTTGACGTCCTGCGCGGTGAACGGCTTGCCGTCATGCCATTTGACGCCGTCGCGGAGCTTCACCTTCCAGCTCAGCCCGTCGGCCGAGAGGCCGCCATTCTCCACGGTCGGCATCTCGGCGGCGAGGTCGGGCTGGAATTTGCCTGCCTCGTCGACGAACCACAGCGAGCTGAACAGGTTGAAATAGACGCCGTCATCCACCTCGATATGGGTCTGGAGTGGGTGGAACACCGTCGGCTCCTGCGAGAGCCCGATGACGATCCGATCGCGCCCCGCGGCGGCGGCCGGCCTGGACAGCGCCAGTGGCGAGGCGGCGGTCAGCGCGCCCGCGGCGCCGAGATAGAGCAGCCCGCGGCGGCTCAGCCCTTCGGAAAGGGTTCTCGTGGTCATGCTATCCTCCCTGTTCTGTTCTGGTTCGATAATCGTCAGATGCCCACCTCCGGATGCAGGCGCTGCCCGCCGGTGAAGCGGTTGAAGGAGAATGGATCGAGCGCGACGGCCGGCGTCCTGCCGGCGATCAGCGCCGCCGCCGCATAGCCCGCGCCGGGCCCGATGCCGAAGCCATGGCCCGAGAAGCCGCTCGCCAGATACAGGCCCGGCATCGCCTCCACCGGCGAGATCGCCGGCACCGCATCGGGCGTCGCGTCGATATAGCCGGCCCATTCGAGCAGGGGCTTCGCCGCTCCGATGCCGGGAAAAGCCGCGGCGGCGGACGCCAGCGCCTCGGCATTATAGGGCCGGTGCGGCTCTGGCGCGAAGATCCGGACCCTCTCGAAGACGCTCTCGCGATCGGCTCGCGGCGTCTTATGACTCGACAGCACCTCGAAGAAGCGCCGGCCGAAGCGCGGCCGCAGCGTCGAGGCTTCCTGCATCAGGGCCGGCAGGAAATCGCGCAGGAAGACGAAGGAATCGGGCAGCAGATCGGCGAGCACCGAAATCCCCCGCGCGATCGTCATCGAGCCGTCGAGATGGCGCCTGAAGGCGAAGTCACGGCAGAAGAAGGTCTCGCGCGGCAGGGCCTCCTGGTCGGCCGGCATGACCCGCATCGCGGTGGCGCGCACCGGCAGCTGCGGGAAGCGGATCCCGTAGGGCTTCAGGAACAGCCGCGACCAGATCCCGCCCGCGACGAGCACGGCGCGGCACTTCACCTCGCCGCGTTCGGTGACGACGGAGCCAATCCTGCCCGCCTCGGTCTCGATCACCCGCACGGCGCAGTCCTGGTGAAGGCTGACGAGCCCTGTCGCTCGCGCCGCCTTGGCAATGCTCGGCGCCGCGAGCTGCGGTTCCGCGCGGCCGTCTTCCGGCGTGTAGAGCGCGCCTGCGAAATCGCGCCTCGCCCGGCCGTCGAGATGCGTGCGCAGCTCGGCCGCCTCCATCATCCGGGCCTTGACGCCATACGCCTCGGCGCGCTGCGCCCAGCTCGCGTACGCGTCGAACTGCCTGCGGTCGGCTGCGATCTTCAGCTGGCCGTAGCGGCGAAAGCCGAGGTCGCGCCCGACCTTGGCGGCGAGCCCGTCCCAGATCCGCAGCGATTCGGCCGCCAGCGGAATCTCGCGCATATCGCGGCCGGAGATGCGGCAAAAACCCCAGTTGCGGCAGGATTGCTCGGCCGCGATCCGCCCCTTCTCGAACAGCGCGACCCGCAATCCCTGCTCGGCGAGCGCCAGGGCCGCGGAGCAGCCGATGATGCCGCCGCCGACGATCGCGACATCGACCTCGCGCGGGAACACGGCATCTGAGGAGACCGCGAGCGGGCGCGGATATGTCATCGAGGCGTCCACGGAGAGCGCCTGCGACGGCTCGGTCTGCGAGCCGAGCATCAGCCCGGCTCCCGGATGCTTGTGCCGTTTGCCGGGATGCTGATCGGTCTCATCGCCATCGGACGTCGCAAGTTTCCGCCGCTTACGCCATGTCGCAAAAAGGAGCGTCACCCGAAAGGTTTCGATATTCCCAAAGGGAAGTCAAGCAAGCCCCGGGCAGGCTCCGAACGCGGGTTAACAGCCCAGGCGCGGAATCGCCCGCTCAAACGCCGGCGCGTCGTCATTCCGGACAAGCGGCGTCAGCCGCGCAGCTCCGGAATCCATCATAGGGCGCGGCGCCCTCCGATGGATTCCGGCGCTTCGCTTCGCTGCGGCCGGAATGACGGCGTGAATATCGACCCGAATTCGCTGCCCGCGCGGCACGTCACTCACGGGCAGCGTCGAAATCGACCAGGTTTCCGGTTTCCGTCGAGAGCCGCAGCCAGCGCACCACATCGCGCAGGGCCGAGAGATGCGGCCGGCCTGCGGTGCGCGCCGCCTTGTAGATCGCGAGCTGGCGGTGGGCCGAGGTGCCGCGCGTGCAGATCTCCTCGCGGATATGCGCGATCTCGCCTTCGCAGCCGAGCGCGGCCGCATCCTCGGCGACGAGCTCGAGCACGCGCAGTATCTCCTGGCGGAAGGATCGCGCCTCGCCGCTGGTGAGGTCGACCAGCGTGCCGTCGGTGCCGTAGCGCACCGCGCGCCACAGGTTTTCGTCGATCAGCGCCCGGGCGGTGGTGGTCAGCCCGGCATGCAGGCCCTCGTTCAGGCACAGATGCCGCGCGAGGCAGCGATAGAGGCAGGCGATCGCCAGCGCATCGTCGACGCAGGTGCAGGAATCGGCGACGCGCAGCTCCAGCGTGGGATGCTTCAGCGAGGGCCGCAGATACCACCAGACATAGCTCGCATCCGGCACGATCTTGGCCTCGACCAGCGTCGCGACATAGGCCTCGTATTCGCCCATGGAGCGGAACGGCTCCGGCAGCCCCGAGCGCGGCAGCATCTTGTTGACCGCGCTGCGATAGCTCTTCAGCCCGCTGTCCTCGCCCGCCCAGAACGGCGACGAGGTCGAGAGCGCCAGCAGCACCGGCAGATAGGGCATCATCCGATACATGATCTCGACGCGCCGCTCCCTGTCCGGCAGCTCGACATGGACATGCAGGCCGGAGACGGCGTTGGTCAGGCCGATCAGCTTGAGGTCGGCGATGACGCGCTCATAGCGCCGCTTGCGGGTGCGGTGCAGCTGGTCCCGGCGCGCGATCGGGTGGGTGCCCGATGCGACGATGCCGAGGCCGAACTCCGCCGCGACCTCGGCGATGCCGGCGCGATAGGCGACGAGCTCGTCTCGCGCTGCGCGCGCCGAGCGATGCGGCTTGGTCGCTATCTCGACCTGGCACTGCAGCAGCTCGGTCATGACGGTGTCGCCGAAGCGGCGGGTCAGCGCCTTGAACAGCCTGGCCGGAATCTCGCGTCCGATGCCGCCAGTCCTGCGGTCGACGATGAAATACTCTTCCTCGATGCCGAAACGATAGGCGGATGTCTTGGGGGAGGCGGGCGAGGCCATGTCCTCTGTCTGCTCGATTGACCGTGCGCGCCAGCAGCCGGCCTGGCCGCGCTTCGCTGGAGATCACCAAACCCGCTCCATGCCCGAGCGTTCCGGCGACGGGAGTGGTCACTTGCCCTCGATCGGGCGCTTTCCCCCGGCTGCTTCCACGGTCGCATCGTCCCGCTCGCGCTCGACGGGGGCGAAGCGGTACCGGATTTCCGTCGCCTCGAAGAGCTCGGCCTGGCATTGCCGCGCGCTCTCCAGATCGAACAGAGCGAGATTGAGCCCGTCCGCGCCGAAGGCGCTCTTGTAGACCAGCCCATCATAGCCCTCGCAGCGGAACAGCTCGGCCAGCACCTGCGTCGCGGCGTAATCGGCGATGTCGTCGGTCGTCAGCACCGGAAAGGAGAAAGCCCGGTCGATATGAGCCCAGACGGCGGCCTCGCGCTGTTCGGGGGAATGATCAGCGCCGGGCTGGACCGGCTCGCCATGCGCCAGCGAGCAATCGACGACGCGCAGCACGCGCCGCGCCTCGAACTGCGCCAGGGTGATGGTCGAGCCGATCCAGGGCCGCACCTCCGACATCGCGGTCTCCGGGGTGGTCGCGAGATAGAGGCAGGGAATGCCCTTGGCATTGACCCGCCCCTCGGGCGCGCGATCCTCCAGCGGCACCATGCGCTTCGGCTCATGCGGGCGAGGGCGCTTCGTGTTACGGCTGCGATCCGTGCTCCAGCTGTTGCCGAGCTGCGCGCGCCAGAAACGCGAGCCTGCCGCGATGCTCCGCTGCCGCCTCTCGCAGGTCGCCGCGACGGCCCTGACGAAACGCTCGGTCGCGGCCGAGCGCAGATAGCGCCGCTCCAGCGACACCTCTCGGCGGAAGGCGAGGAAGTCTTCCGCCGAGGCGAAGCCGGCGGGCTCGGCCTGGTCTGCGTCACCGCGGTCGCTTGCGCCAGCCATCGAGCCAGCCGCCGGCTCCGGCGCCCTCAGGCGCCGCTGCCGCCGGTGAGCCGCTCGACATGCCGGGCATGCATCTGCAGCGTCGGCAGGGTCTTGCGCGCGAAGTCCACCAGGCGCGGATTGTCGCCAGACTGCGCATAGGAGGAGAACAGCGCGATCGCCTCCTCATGGGCCTGCGCCTGGAGCGTGGCATAGGCAGCGTCGAATGCCTCCGGGCCGGCCGCAGTCAGCTTGTCGAGCATCGCCTGATGCCTGGCGCTCAGCGTCATCGGCGCCTCGGGCAGCCCGGCGCGGCGGACCACCGCCGCCATCCGCTTGCCGGCCTGGTTGTGGTCACGGATCATTTGCCCGGCGAAGCGCCGCACCTCGCGATCCTGGGAGCGTTCCATCGCCAGCTTGCTCGATTCGATTTCGAGCAGATTCGACGAGGTCGCCATGCGGGTGAACTCGGCCGCATCGGTGACATTGGTCGAAATCGCCGTGGCGGCCGGGGTGGTGGGATTGGTTCCGACGCAGCCGCCGAGCAGCAGCGGCAGGGCGGCGAAGACGAGGATGGGCGCTTTCATCGGGAAACCTCTCAAGGGAAGACGATCCTCCGCCAAACGAGGACGGGGCTTCCGCGTTCCATGCGGCCGCGACGCGCACCTGCCTTTCGACTGCGCAAAGCGCCGCGCGTACGTTGGCGCTCACTCGCACCGCCCGGTTCGGGCTCTTGCATGCTGCAGAGGAATGCCCGGCCGGATGCGGGTGGAGCCATCCGATTCTGCGGCATTCTTCATCGGAATCGTTCGATGCCTCTGCGTAAGGGTTGCGTCGATCGGCACGAGAAGGCTTAATGACGGTTCTGCCGATGAGGCTCGACTTTCGAGCTGCGGCCGGCGCTGGCAGCGCCATTGATGGCGGTTCGGCTGGAACCCTATCCCCCTCGTCAAGTTGATCTCGGCGACCAGATTGAGGCTTCTGTGCAGACGAATATTTCCGACATTCCGCGCATCTATTATCTCCATCCGACACTCGGCGGCGGCCCGGACCACTGGCCGGCGCATGCGTCGCGGGCGCGGGAGATGGGTTTCAGCCATGTCCTGCTCGCCTGGCCCTTCGCCGTCTCAAGCAGCCTCTTCCTCAGCCATGATCTGGATCGGATTGCCGGCCGTGACGCCGTCGCGGTGCTCCGAACGCTGGCCGCCGCCTGCCGGGAGCTCGGCCTCGCGCTGTGGATGGACCTGGCCGTCGAATGCGCCGACGCGACGGGCCCGCTCGTCGCAACGCGCGAGGAGTGGTGGAACACGCCGGACGGTGCCCGGCTCGATCCGCGCAGCATCCATCGTCAGCATGAGCGCAGCGCCGCCTTCGGCCGCGAACCGGCGCGTGGGGAGCTGATCGCATTCTGGGGGCAGCGCCTGCAGAGCTGGCGCGAAGCGGGCGTCTCGGGCGTCCGCTGCCATGACGCTGCCAAGCTCGATCTGAGCGTCTGGCGGCAGATCCTCGCGCCGGTGAGGGAGGCTGATCCCGCCTTCGCCGCCTTCGGCTGGCTGCCGGGGCGTCCGCGCTCGTCTCTCCTCGAAGCCGGCAAAGTTTTCCGGTTCCTGCCGTCCTCGGTGGCCTGGTGGAATGGCGAGGAGGCCTGGCTGGCGCAGGAATACGATGATCTCGCCGGCCCCGCCGCGCTGATCGGCTTCCCCGAGGATCCCTTCGGACCCCGCCAAGTCGACGCCGGCGCCATCGCGCCCGAGCGCAAGCACGAGCTGGCGCTGAGCGCGGCGGCACTGCTCGGCGATGGCTGGCTGATGCCGATGGGTTTCGAATTCGCGCTGGAAGTGCCTTTCGCGGAGGCCCGTCCGGAGGATTTCGAGGAAGCCGCCTCGCGGCCCAGCGAGGAGCTGCGGCAGCGCATTCTGGCCGCCAACCAGGCGCTCTCGCAGCTTCCGGCCAGTGCGCACCGCTCGCTGCGGGCGCTGGAGCTGCGGCCGGGCTTCGCCGCCTTTCTGCGCGAGCATGACGGCCGGGCCTCTCACCTCGTCCTGCTGAACCGCGACCCGGTCAACGCCGTCAGCCCGGATATCCGGCGGCTCGCGGCCAGGCGCGAGGCACGGCCCGCCGCAGATGCCGGCGGCGAGGCGGTGCAGCCGGCTGCCGGCGTGCTGGTTCCCCTGGCTGAGGCCCCGGTGATCCGCGGCGGCGCCGTGCCTGCGCCGGAGGATCGGGCGCGGCTGATGGCCGAGCGCATTGCCATCGAGGCGGTGTCGCCTGCGGTCGATGACGGCCGCTTCCCGGCCAAGCGATGCGTCGGGGACCTCGTCGAGGTCGAGGCCGACATCGTCTGCGACGGCCATGACCTGCTCGCGGCGGAGCTGCGCTGGCGGGCGGCCGACGAGACGCAATGGTCCCGCGCTCCCATGAGCCTGGTCGCCAATGATCGCTGGCGCGGCGCCTTTCCGCTGCTGCGCGCCGGCCGCCATTATTTCGCGATCGAAGCCTGGTGGAGCGAGTTCGGCACCTTCCGCCGCGATCTGGTCAAGAAGCGCGATGCCGGCGTGCCGATCGCCCTGGAACTCCGCGAAGGCCGGATGATGCTCGAGCGCTTCGCGCAGAGCGCTTCGCCGGCCGATGGCGAGGTCATCGCGCAGCACCTGGCGCGCCTCGACCGGCCTGACGCCGACCAGGCGGCCATCCTGCTCTCGGCCCCGCTCGCCGCGGCGATGGAGCGCGCCGATCAGCGGCCCCATGCCACCGGCGCAGACATGCTTTATCCGGTCGAGGCCGATCGCGAGGCCGCCGCCTTCTCGAGCTGGTACGAGCTGTTCCCGCGCTCGATCACCGATGATCCGGCGCGCCACGGCACCTTTCGGGATGTTGTCGGACGGCTGCCCGCCATCAAGGCGATGGGCTTCGACGTCCTCTATTTCCCGCCGATCCATCCGATCGGCCGGACGAACCGCAAAGGCCGCAACAACACGCTGACCCCGGCCCCCGACGATCCGGGCAGCCCCTATGCCATCGGCTCGGAGGAGGGCGGGCATGACGCCATCCATCCGGAATTGGGCACGCGCGAGGATTTCCGCGCGCTGGTGAAGGCCGCGGCCGAGCATGGTCTCGAGCTGGCGCTCGACTTCGCCATCCAGTGCTCGCCCGATCATCCCTGGCTGAGCGAGCATCCCGACTGGTTTCAATGGCGGCCGGACGGTTCGATGCGCTATGCCGAGAACCCGCCGAAGAAATACCAGGACATCGTCAACGTCGATTTCTACGCCTCGGGAGCGATCCCGGCGCTCTGGGTCGCGCTGCGCGACGTCGTCCAGTCCTGGGTCGACGAGGGCGTGCGGATCTTCCGCGTCGACAACCCGCACACCAAGCCCTTCGCCTTCTGGGAATGGCTGATCGCCGATATCCGCTCGCGCGATCCGGGCGTCATCTTCCTGTCGGAGGCTTTCACCCGTCCGAAGGTCATGTACCGCCTCGGCAAGGTCGGCTTCACCCAGTCCTATACCTATTTCACCTGGCGAAACGGCAAGGCGGAGCTGACCGAATATCTGACGCAGCTCAACGAAGCGCCGGTGCGCGATCTGTTCCGCCCGCATTTCTTCGTCAACACGCCCGATATCAACCCGGTCTTCCTGCAGCATTCGGGGCGGCCCGGCTTCCTCATCCGCGCCGCGCTGGCGGCGACGCTCTCGGGCCTGTGGGGCGTCTATTCGGGCTTCGAGCTCTGCGAGGCGGCGGCGCTGCCCGGCAAGGAGGAGTATCTCGACAGCGAGAAATACGAGATCAAGCCGCGCGATTGGCAGGCGCCGGGCAACATCATCGCCGAGATCACCCGCCTCAATCAGCTCCGGCGCTCCTATCCGGCGCTGCAGAGCCATCTCGGCGTCACCTTCTACAACGCCAGCGACGGCAATATCCTCTATTACGGCAAGCGCGCGGGCGATGCCCGTGAGATCATCCTGGTCGCCGTCAATCTCGATCCCTTCGCCGCCCATGACGCGGCGATCGAGGTGCCGCTCTGGGAGTTCGGGCTGCCTGACCACGGCGCCGTCGCCGCCGAGGAGCTGATGCGCGGCGCGCGCTTTACCTGGCAAGGCAAGCATCAGACCATTCGTCTCGATCCGCAGGACACGCCCTTCGCGATCTGGCGCATCACGCCGGGAGGGTCCGCGCAATGAACGAGCTTCTGCCCATGCGCCATGCCGAGGCGGATCCGTCAGATCCGCAATGGTATAAGGACGCGGTCATCTACCAGCTCCACGTCAAGTCCTTCTTCGATGCGAACGGGGACGGGATCGGCGATTTTCCAGGGCTGCTCGCCAAGCTGGACTATATCGTGGAGCTCGGCGCCACGGCGATCTGGCTGCTGCCCTTCTATCCCTCGCCGCGGCTCGACGACGGCTACGACATCTCCGAATACAAGGCGGTTCACCAGGATTACGGCACCATCGCCGATGTGAAGCGCCTCATCCGCGCCGCTCATGAGCGCGGCCTGCGCGTCATCACCGAGCTGGTCATCAACCACACCTCCGACCAGCATCCCTGGTTCCAGCGGGCACGGGTCGCCAAGCCCGGCTCGGCACATCGCAATTTCTATGTCTGGTCGGATGACGATAAGCTCTACTCCGGCACCCGCATCATCTTCCTCGACACCGAGCGCTCGAACTGGACCTGGGACCCGGTCGCCAAGGCCTATTTCTGGCACCGCTTCTATTCGCATCAGCCGGATCTGAACTTCGACAACCCGGCGGTTCTGAAAGCCGTGCTCGGCGTCATGAAGTTCTGGCTGGATCTCGGCGTCGACGGGCTGCGGCTCGACGCGGTGCCCTATCTGATCGAGCGCGACGGCACCTCGAACGAGAACCTGCCCGAGACCCACGACATCCTGCGCAAGATCAGGACCGAGCTCGACGCGACCTATCCGGACCGGATGCTGCTGGCCGAGGCCAATATGTGGCCCGAGGACACGCAGGCCTATTTTGGCGCCGGCGACGAATGCCATATGGCGTTCCATTTCCCGCTGATGCCGCGCATGTACATGGCGATCGCCCAGGAGGACCGCTTCCCGATCACCGACATCATGCGGCAGACCCCGGACATACCGGAGACCTGCCAATGGGCGATCTTCCTGCGCAATCACGACGAGCTGACGCTCGAGATGGTGACGGACAGCGAGCGCGACTATCTCTGGAATTTCTACGCCTCTGACCGGCGCGCGCGGATCAATCTCGGCATCCGCCGCAGGCTGGCGCCGCTGCTCGAGCGCGACCGTCGCCGCATCGAGCTGATGACCAATCTGCTGCTCTCGATGCCGGGCACGCCGGTGCTCTATTACGGCGACGAGCTCGGCATGGGCGACAATATCTTTCTGGGCGACCGCGACGGCGTGCGCACCCCGATGCAATGGTCGCCGGATCGCAATGGCGGCTTCTCGCTGGCCGATCCGGCCAGCCTCGTCCTGCCGCCGATCATGGATCCGCTCTACGGCTTCAACGCCGTCAATGTCGAGGCGCAGGCGCGCGACCGCCATTCGCTGCTCAACTGGACGCGCCGCATCCTGGCGGTCCGCAAGGAGCACCGCGCCTTCGGCCGCGGGACGCTGCGCTTTCTCTATCCGAAGAACCGCAAGGCCTTCGCCTATCTGCGCGAGTTCGAGGGCGAGACGCTGCTCTGCGTCTCCAATCTGTCGCGTTCGGCCCAGGCGTTCGAGCTCGACCTGTCGGAGTTCGCCGGCCGCCACCCGGTCGAGCTGCTCGGCAATTCGGTCTTCCCGGCGATCGGCCAGCTCACCTATCTGCTGACGCTGCCGCCTTACGGCTTCTACTGGTTCCTCCTGGTCGAAGGCGCCCAGGCTCCTTCCTGGCATGCCCAGGCTCCCGAGCCGATGCCCGAATACACCACCTTCGTCCTGCGCGGCGGGCCGGACGAGATGATCACGCCGCAATACCGGCGCGAGTTCGAGACCAGCATCCTGCCGCCCTATCTCGCCAAGCGCCGCTGGTTCGGTGCCAAGGACCAGAAGCTCGACGGCGCCGCCGTCGCATTCGCGGCCCGTCTCGGCGCCCATCGCGAGATGGCGCTGGTCGCGATCGAGGCCGCGCATGCCGGCGGCTCGGAGCGCTATCTGCTGCCGCTCGGCATCAACTGGGACGATGAGGTCACCGCCGCCCTGCCGCAGCAGCTCGCCTTGGCGCGGGTCAGGCGCGGCCGGCGCACCGGATATCTGACCGACGCTTTCGCCCTGCCGCAATTCATCCATGAGCTGCTCTCGCTGCTGAAGGCGGGCGCCGAGGTGAAATGCGCCGATGGCACCGTCTCCTTCCGGCCGACGGCGGCCTTCGACACCGTCGAGATCCTTCCCGAGGATCCGGTGCGCTGGCTTTCGGCCGAGCAGTCCAACTCCTCCGTGGTCGTCGACCACAAGGTGATGCTGAAACTGTTCCGCCGCCTGGCGAGCGGGCAGCATCCCGAGGCGGAGATGAGTCGCGTCCTGACGGAGCGTGGTTTCGCCAATGCGCCGGCCCTGCTGGGCGAGATCGTGCATAGGCCCGAGATCGGCGAAGAGGAGGTCATGGGCGTCGTCCAGGCTTTCATTCCCGGCGAGGGCGATGCCTGGGAGTGGACATTGTCCTATCTCGGCCGCGTGCTCGACGATCTCAGCCGCGGGGGAGCCGATCTCGCCGATCTGCTCTCCAGCTTCGAGAGTTTCGCCAGGGTGCTCGGCCGGCGCCTGGGCGAGATGCATGCCTGCCTCGCCCGCCCCAGCGATGACGAGGCCTTCGCGCCGGCCTCTGCCGATCGCGAGCAGGTCGAGCGCTGGCGCGCCCGGATCGAGGGCCGTGTCGAGGCGGCCTTCGACAATCTCGGCCGCTATCGCGAGCAGCTCGGCGAGGAGGAGCGGGCCCTGGCCGACGGCATCCTCGCCCGCCGCAAGCCTCTGCTCGCGCTGGTGAAGACGCTGTGCAAGGCCGGCAAGGGCAGCCTGCTGCACCGCATCCACGGCGATTTCCATCTCGGCCAGACGCTCGTCGCCAGCGGCGACGTGATGATCATCGACTTCGAGGGCGAGCCGGCCCAGAAGCTGGCGGAGCGGCGAGCCAAGGATAGCGGCTGGCGCGATGTCGCCGGCATCCTGCGCTCCTTCGACTACGCGCTTGCGGCAGCCCGCCACAATGCTGCGACGGCGGGCCGCGAGAGCGCCTATGACATGCTCGCGGCGGCGTTCCGGGAGACGATGCCGCGGGCGCTGCTGGAAGCCTATTCCGAAGCGGCCTTCGGCGAGCGTGCCGAATCCGGCCGGGAACATGACGGAGATACCGCCCTGCTCGACCTCTTCATGATCGAAAAGGCCGCCTATGAGGTCAATTACGAAGTCAGCAACCGGCCCGACTGGCTCGGCGTGCCGCTGCGCGGCCTGGCCGGGCTGATGGACCGGCTGCTGCGTGAGGATGCTGCCGATGACTGACGAGATCGAGCAGCTTCCTCGGCTGGATCCGGGCATCGCGGCGGCTCTGGCCCATGGCCGCTTCGGCGATCCGTTCGCCGTGCTCGGGCCGCACGCCGGCCCGGCTGGGCGCTTCGTGCGTGTTTTCCTGCCGGGCGCGCAAACCGTCGCCGTGCTGCAGGGCGAGCGGAGAACAGCGCTCCAGGCGAGCGAGCCCGAGGGCCTGTTCCACGGCCCGATCGGGGAGGGCGATTATCTCCTCGCCATCGGCTGGCCGGGTGGCGAGCAGCTGACCGAGGACCCTTACGCCTTCGGGCCGCTGCTCGGCGATCTCGATCTTTATCTGATCGGCGAGGGCAGGCATGGCCGGCTGGCCGATGCGCTGGGCGCCAATCTCGCCACTGTGGAGGGCGTGCATGGCGTGCGCTTCGCCGTCTGGGCGCCCAATGCCAGCCGCGTCTCGGTGATCGGCGGCTTCAACAGCTGGGATGGCCGGCGCCATCCGATGCGGCGGCGGGGCGACAGCGGCATCTGGGAGCTGTTCATCCCGCGCCTGGGCAGCGGCGAGCTCTATAAATACGAGCTGCTCGACCGGCATGGCCACCTCCTGCCGCAGAAGGCCGATCCGGTCGGCCGCACCGCGCAGCCGCAGCCCGGCACGGCCTCCGTCGTGCCCCGCCCGCAATCGCATATCTGGCGCGACGAGGCCTGGATGGCGAGCCGCGCCGAGCGGCAGAAGGCGACGGCGCCGATCTCGATCTACGAGCTGCACCCCGGCTCCTGGGTGCGCGGGGCCGACGGCGCCTCGCTCGACTGGCGCGGCCTCGCCGAGCGGCTCGTGCCCTATGCCAAGGAGATGGGCTTCACCCATATCGAATTGCTGCCGGTCGCCGAGCATCCCTTCACCGGGTCCTGGGGCTATCAGCCGCTCGGTCTCTTCGCCCCGACCCGGCGCTTCGGCGATCCGGAGGATTTCGCGATCTTCGTCGATGCCTGCCACCAGCAGGATATCGGCGTGATCGTCGACTGGGTGCCCGCGCATTTCCCCTCGGACGCCCATGGCCTCGCCCGTTTCGACGGCACCGCGCTCTACGAGCACGAGGACCCGAGCGAGGGCTTCCACAAGGACTGGAACACGCTGATCTACAATTTCGGACGCCGCGAGGTCTCGGGCTTCCTGATCGCCAGCGCCCTGCACTGGCTCGAGCATTTCCATGTCGACGGGCTGCGCGTCGATGCCGTCGCCTCGATGCTCTATCGCGACTACAGCCGCAATCCCGGCGAATGGCGCCCCAACATCTATGGCGGGCGCGAGAATCTCGAAGCGATCGCCTTCCTGCGCGAGCTCAACACCATGGTTGGCGAGCGCTATCCCGGCGCGATCATGATCGCCGAGGAATCGACGGCCTGGCCGGGCGTCACCCGCAGGGTGCAGGACGGCGGCCTCGGCTTCGATTTCAAATGGAACATGGGCTGGATGCACGACACGCTGCAATACCAGCAGCGCGATCCGCTCTACCGGCGCCATCACCATGACGAGATGACCTTCGGCCTGGTCTACGCCTTCGCCGAGCACTTCATCCTGCCGCTCTCCCATGACGAGGTCGTGCACGGCAAGGGCTCGCTCCTGGGCAAGATGCCTGGCGATCGCTGGAACAAGCTGGCGGGCTTACGCGCCTATCTCTCCTTCATGTGGACCCATCCGGGCAAGAAGCTGCTGTTCATGGGCGGCGAGATCGCCCAGGAGCGCGAATGGAACCATGACGGCGAGATCGACTGGGGCCTGCTCCAGGACCCCGGCCATGCCGGCGTGCAGCGGCTCGTGAAGGATCTCAACCGCGTCTATACCGGCCAGCCGGCGCTGCATGCGACGGATTCCGACCCGGGCGGCTTCCGCTGGGTGGTCCAGGACGATCGCGAGAACAGCGTCTATGCCTTCCTGCGCGAGCAACCCGGCGCGGCGCCGGTGCTGGTGGTCGCGAACATGACGCCCGTGACGCGGCCGGGCTATCGCCTCGGCGTCCCGCAGGCCGGCCGCTGGCGCGAGGTCGTCAACAGCGACTCGACCTTCTATGGCGGCTCCGGCACCGGCAATGGCGGCCATGTCGAAGCGGGCGGCGCCCCCAGCCATGGCCAACCCGCCAGCCTCGAGCTGGTGCTGCCGCCGCTCGCGACGCTGATCTTCGTCCCGGAGGCCTGACTCGCTGGCGGCCATTCGTCTCTTCAGGACACTGCGGCCGGACCAGGAACAGCCCCTGGATTGCGGCGTTGCCATCCGTCCTGCCGAAAGCTTCGAGACATGCGCGTACCGCCTCCCACCATCGAGATCACCAGCGACGAGCAGTATCGCGCGGTCATGCGCGCCATCGTCGAGCTCAAGAGCCGGCGGCGCTCGGATGTCGATCAGGCCGTGCTGGAGGGTTTCCTGCGCGCGGTCGAGCTCTGGCGGGCGAGCCGCGGGCTGCCGCGGCTGATGACCGGTACCGGCTGAAGGGAACCAGCCGGTCTCCGCGCGCATTAGGACCAGGCAGCGACATCAGCGAGGTCACCATGGAACAGCATCCGCAGCCACCCTTTCCGAAGCAGCAGCAGGAGATGCCGGGCGCGACCGGCCAGATGCTGCCGCAGCCGGACCATGGCGAGCATTCCTACAAGGGATCGGGCAAGCTGCGCGGCAAGCGGGCGGTCATCACCGGCGCCGATAGCGGCATCGGCCGTGCCGTCGCCATCGCCTTCGCCCGGGAGGGCGCCGATCTGCTGCTGTCCTATCTGAACGAGGACAAGGATGCGGCGGAGACCCAGCATTGGGTCGAGAAGGAAGGACGCAAGGCCGTGCTGGTCCCCGGCGACATCCAATCGCCCGAGCACTGCGCCAAGATCGTCGACATGGCGGTGAAAGAGCTCGGCGGCATCGACATCCTGGTCAACAACGCCGCCCATCAGGCGACATTCAAGGCGATGGAGGAGATCAGCGACGAGGAATGGGACCTGACCTTCAAGGTCAATATCCACGCGATGTTCTACCTCACCAAGAGGGCGGTGCCGCATATGGGCGAGGGCAGCGCGGTCATCAACACGGCCTCGATCAATTCCGACATGCCCAATCCGACCCTGCTCGCCTATGCCACCACCAAGGGGGCGATCCAGAACTTCACCGCCGGCCTGGCGCAGCTCCTGGCCGAGCGCGGCATCCGCGCCAACTGCGTCGCGCCCGGGCCGATCTGGACGCCGCTGATCCCCTCGACCATGGACGCCGAGAAGGTCTCGAACTTCGGCAAGCAGGTGCCGATGAAGCGTCCGGGGCAGCCTGCCGAGCTGGCGACCGCCTTCGTCATGCTGGCCGACCCGCTGTCCAGCTACGTGTCCGGCGCCACCATCGCCGTCACCGGCGGCAAGCCCATTCTCTAGACGGGCTGCCACCTTCCGTTAGGATAGCATAGGCTTCTGCCGTCGGACTATGGTCGAAGCGCGATTCGGCATGCGGTCGCACAACCAGGGAGAGACAGCATGTCTCATGCGGACGTCGAGAGCCGTGCCTCGCAGCATGCCGAGATCAGCGCGGCGCCCCGCTTCGGAGCCTGGAAGGAGGGGGAGGAGGCCGTCTTCCGGATCTGGGCACCGGCCCTCGATGCGTTGCGGATCGAGATCGACGGCGTGCAGGACTTCGCGATGACGCCGCTCGGCGAAGGCTGGTTCGAGTATCGGGCGCCTCTGCCTTTCGGCACCCGCTATCGCTACCGCCTGCCCGATGGCCTGCTGGTCCCGGACCCGGCCTCGCGCCGCCAGGAGGGCGGAGTGCATGGCCAGAGCGTGCTGACCTCCAGCGAGGATTACCGCTGGCGCTGCAATGGCTGGCGCGGCCGGCCGTGGCGCGAGACGATCGTCTACGAACTGCATCCCGGGCTGCTCGGCGGCTTCGCAGGGATCGAGCGCGAGCTTGCGCGCCTGGCCGAGCTCGGCGTCACCGCGGTCGAGCTGATGCCGATCGCGGATTTCCCGGGCCGGCGCTCCTGGGGCTATGACGGCGTGCTGCAATTTGCGCCGGCGGCGGCCTATGGCACCGCCGCCGAGCTGAAGAGCCTGATCGATCGCGCCCATGAGCTGGGCCTGAGCGTGCTGCTCGACGTGGTCTTCAACCATTTCGGGCCGGATGGCTGCTATCTTCACGCCCTGGCGCCGCAATTCTTCGACGATGTCCGGCAGACGCCCTGGGGCGCCGGCATCGATTTCGACCGCCCCGAGGTCCGGGCCTTCTATCGCGCCTGCGCGCTGCAATGGCTCGATGAGTTCCGCTTCGACGGGCTGCGGCTCGACGCGGTCCACGCCATTCCCTCGGCTGATTTCCTGCTCGAGCTGGAGCGGGACATCCGCCGGGCCCTGCCGGCCGACCGCCATGTCCATCTCGTGGTCGAGAACGAGGACAACGATGCCGATCTGCTGGACGCCTACGACGCCCAGTGGAACGATGATTTCCACCACGCGGTCCATGTGCTGCTGACCGGCGAGACGCAGACCTATTATGCCGGCTTCGCGCCGGAGCCGATCCGCCATCTCGCGCGCATCCTCGAAAGCGGCTTTGCCTATCAGGGCGAGGTTTCGCCGAGTCGCGGCGGGCCGCGCGGCCAGCCGAGCGGCCATCTCGCGCCGACCCGCTTCGTCAACTGCCTCCAGAACCATGACCAGATCGGCAACCGCCTGTTCGGCGAGCGGCTTCTGGCCCTGGCCGATCCCGAGAAGGTCAAGGCCGCCGCGGCGCTGTTGCTGCTCGCCCCCCAGATCCCGATGCTGTTCATGGGCGAGGAGATCGGCAGCCGCACGCCCTTCTACTACTTCACCGACCATAACGAAGAGCTCGCCCAGGCGGTGCGCGAGGGCCGCAAGCGCGAATTCGCGCATGAGGATCATGACGGAGACCCGCTCGCGCTCGATCCCAACGCGCCCCAGACCTTCGAGGCGTCGCGCCCGCGCGACGGCGAGGACAGCGAGATCTGGCTGATGCTCTATCGCAAGCTGATCGAGATCAGGCGCGACGAGATCATTCCGCATCTCGACGATTGCCGCAGCACCGGCGCCACGCCGATCGGCTCGCAGGCGGTGATGGCGAGCTGGACATTGTCCGGCCGGCAGCTCGTCTTGCTGGCGAATTTCGCGGACGAGCCGGTGACGGCGCCGCTACCTGACGGCCGAGCCCTGTTCTCGCTCGGGATCGTCAAGACGGAAGCCCAGACCGTCACGCTCGGCCGGGCCGCGTTCCTCGCGGTTCTGTCGGAGTGAGCGCCTCCCCGTCATTGCGAGCGCAGCGAAGCAATCCAGAAGCGGCAAGGCGCGGCTACGCTCGCTATGACGGCCCGGCCGTCGCGACCCAGCAGGGGAACTGCTCGCCCGTCTCGCCGGGGATAAGGGCGCTCCCTGCGACAGCTCCGCCGATCACCGGCTCCCACCCGGCCGTCCCCTCCGGCAATGCGATGCGCGTGTTGCCCCACCACGCGGCGGGCAAGGTCAGCTCGGCTGAGACCGCGCCGGCGCAGCGCGGCGGGAGGACAACGATGAGCGCGGCGCCGTCCGCTTCCCGCGTGAAGGCGACCACCTGGCCTTCTCGCGTTCCGCTGACCGTCAGCGGCCGGTAGCCGGCGCCCACGAACAGCGCCGGCAGGTCGCGCCGGACCCGCAGCAGAGCGCTGAGCACATGCTGCTTGATCCGCCCGTCGCGCCAGGCGTGGCGCAGCGCGCTCTCGGCCGCATCCTCGGCCAGGGCCTGCTCGCGCGCGGCGAAATCGACGGGGCGGCGGTTATCGGGGTCGACCATGCTCAGATCCCATAATTCCGTGCCCTGATAGGTGTCGGGAATGCCCGGTACGCTGGTCTGCAGGATCATCTGGACGATGCCGTTGAGCGCGGCGGCCGGCGCGATCGCGTCGACATAGCGCTCCAGCTCGTCGAGGAAGGCTGCGCTGCGCGAACGGTCGAGCGCCGCGCGCAGGAACTGTTCGGCGGCCTGCTCATAGCCTTCGTTCGGTGCGGTCCAGCCCGTCTTGAGCTTGGCCTCCCGCAGCGCCTTCAGCCACCAGGCGCTCAGCCGATCGGCGAATTCCCGGCTCGCGCCGGAGCCGTCGAGCGGCCAGCTGCCGACCAGCATCTGGTAGAAATGGTATTCGTCGCCGGGGTCGAGCCCTTCCGGACGGATGGCGGCATTGCGCGCGAACCAGTCCTCGGCCAGGGCCCGCCAGCCCTCTGCATCCTCGCTGATCACGGCGATGCGGGCGCGCACATCGGCGCCGCGCTTGTGATCATGGGTCGCGAGCGCCAGCATCGAGCGCGGCAGCTCACGGGCGCGGCCCTGCATCAGGGCGTGGAATTCCTCGACCGAGCAGGACAGCCGCGCCGCATCGAAGCCGACATCGTTGCGCGAGAGCAGCCGGCCATAGCGATAGAACGCGGTGTCCTCGACGCTGCGTGCCGCCAGCGGTGAGGTCAGCTGGTTGAACCGCCTGATCGCTGCCCTCCGCCGGTGCGCGGGGAGCGCGCTTTCCGTGCCGGTCATTGCCGCGGCGATGAAGTCGAGCGCCAGATGCTCCGCCTGCGGCTGGTCGCGGGCCAGCTCGAAGGCCTGGGTCAGAAACGGGCCGGCATCCTCCACCCCGCCGCTCCCGGTCAGATAGGAGCGATAGGCCCGCATCTGGCAGGCGAGGGCGGCCGTGGCGCGCCGCATCGCGCCGCGCGGGATATCGACTTCGCGCCCGGCCGCAGCGGCCAGCTCCATCAGGATGTCGACCACATGTTCGAGCTGGCCCTCGAACCCGTGCTCGAGAACCTCGCGCCGCGCGTTTCGCTCCTCGTCATGGAAGCTGGCGGGGCGGCCGCTCAGCTCGGACCAGAAAGAGGAGAGCGCCGGCTCGGCGCCTTCATCGTGGAGCAGCGCCGTGACCTGATCCATGAAGTCGTAGCCGGTCGTTCCGTCGACGCCCCAGCCGGCGGGCAGCGTCTCGCCGGGCGCCAGGATCTTCTCGACGATCAGCCAGGCCGGGCCGGGTGTCGCCCATTGCGGCCTGCGGGTCGCAAGCTCGTCGAGCCGGCCGCGCAGCTTGGCGCAATAGCCGGCCGGATCGGCCAGTCCGTCGACATGGTCGATCCGCAGCCCGTCGATCAGGCCTTCCTCATAGAAGCCGAGCGCGAGCCGATGCGCCGCCTCGAAAGCCTCCGGCTCCTCGATGCGGATGCCGGCGAGCTGGGTGATCTCGAAGAAGCGCCGCCAGTTCAGGCGGTCCGACGCATTGCGCCAGTAGTCGATCTGGTAATGCTGCTGCTCGATCAGGGCGCGCAGGCGCTCGGCGTCGCGATAGGCCTGCGGCCCGTCCGCCCGGATCTGCGCGTCGTCCTCCCGGCGGATCGGGAACAGATGCTCGCCATAGCGCAGGGCGAAGCCCTCGCGCGGCGGGTCCTCGACCAGTTCGAGCTTGCCCTGCTCGAGCGCCTCTTGGAACGGCTCGCCGAGAAAGGGCACATGGATGCGCCCGCCCAGCACCGGATCGCGCTCGTCGAAATCGACATCGAACCAGCGGGCGAAGCGGCTCGCCCGGCCGGCTTTCAGAAGGTCGAGCCACATCGCGTTGTCGTCGCCGCCGACCGCGACATGGTTCGGCACGATGTCGAGGATGATGCCGATGCCCTCCTGGCGCAGGGCCTGCGCCAGGGCCCTGAACCCTGCCTCCCCGCCGAGCTCCGGATTGATCTCGTCATAGCTGATCACGTCATAGCCATGGATCGAGCCGGCCCGCGCCTTCAGGATCGGCGAGGAATAGACATGGCTGACGCCGAGCCGCCGCAGATAGCCGGCCAGGCCGAGCGCCGAGGAGAACGGAAACCCCTTGTGAAATTGCAGCCGATAGGTCGCTAGAATTCGTTCAGCGCTCTGCAAGGTTCGATCCTCTCGGCCATGTGGCGGTCTTTGCAATACGATATATTGACGTAAGGTCATTTACGCGAATAAATGATCTGAGCAGGCTGCGGAGATCGATTCGATCTTCGCCACAACACCGTCCTGGCCTTCGCCGAGCGACGCTTCAGGGCGGCGATGCAACAAGAACGTCGCAGAAGGCCATCGAGGCTTGGCAGGCGGGAACGGTCGAATTCGGACGCAGCGCGATCTCGCAATTCGCACCGGAACCGGAAGGCGGCATCGGCGTTCGCGTACCGGAGGTGTCCCATGCCATTCGCGCCCATACGTTCCCCCCTCGACATGCTGCGCGCCCAGGCGCGGCTCATCGCGCTCGGCGCAGCGGCGCCGGGCTCGCCCGAACAGCTCGAGCACGATGCCCTGCGTGATGCGATCGAGCATTATCGCTGCATCACGGAGCTCGGCTCCGGGCTGCGCCCGACGCAGGCCCCCCGCGCGCGTCAACCGGACCTCGCCCGCCCGAGCTGATCGAGCCTGCGGCCGACCGCCGGATCGTCGAGCAGGGCGCCGGCGTCGCCGGCGAGGCGGTGCCGCCAGTTCGGCTTCTCCACCGTCGTCCCCGGCACATTCGGCTGCGTGCGGATGCCCAGCGCATCCTCCACCGGCACGATCTTCAGCGTGCACGGCGTCTTCGCAATATAGCGCACCGCCGCATCGACGACCGGATCGGTATCCTCCGGCGCCGGACGCTCGCCCTGCGCCACCCCCGCGTCGCGGAAAGCGCCCCAGAGCAGCCCGCGCTCCCAGGCGCGGGCGCTCTCCAGCTCTGCTGCGGCGTCCGCATCCGTCGCGTCGAAATCCGCTCCGGCCCACCAGCCGGCGGTCGGCACGAGATCATGCGTGCTGGTCAGCGCGACGGCCTGGGCGTCCCAATGCTGAGGCGGGACATAGCCATGATCCGTGCGTTCGAAGCGCAGCACCCGCAAGCCGCCCACGCCCTGCTCGCGCAGATAGTCACGGAAGCCATGCGGCAGCGTGCCGAGATCCTCGCCGATGACGATGGCGCGATGGCGCCAGGACTCCAGCGCAATCAGCCGGAACAGCGTCTCGGCGGGGAAGGAGACATAAGCGCCGTCGAGCGCTCCGGCGCCTTCCGGGATGAGCCAGAGCCGGCTCATGCCCATGACATGGTCGATCCGGATCCCGCCGACATGGCGCAGGCTGGCGCGCAGCGTCTCGATGAATGGCGCATAGCCGCTCTGGGCGAGGCCGAGCGGCGAGAAGGTGGTCAGTCCCCAGTTCTGCCCGTCGGCGGCGTAATAATCGGGCGGCGCGCCGATGGTGAGCCCGATCAGCACGTCGCTGGGCCGGCTCCAGGCATGGCTGCCCGCCCCGTCCATGCCGATGGCGAGATCGGCGATCAGGCCGACGCGCATCCCGGCCTCCCGGCAGGCCTGCTGCGCCTGGCCATAGGAGCGCCCGGTCAGCCATTGCAGGAAGAGCTGGAACTCGACCTCCGCCTGATGCGCCGCGGCGAAACCCGCGACCCCGGGGGCCGCCGCGTCGCGATAGTCGGCCGGCCAGTCCCGCCAGCTGCCGAGCGACGGATCTTTCGCGATCTGGGCGCCGTGCAGCACCTCGAAGATCGCGTGATCGCGCAGCAAGGGCGAGGCCTGCGCCGCGAACTGCTCGAAATCGCGGCGCGCTTCGGCCGCCGCGCCCGACTGCCGCAAGGCATCGAATATCTTCCGCAGCAGGCGCTGCCGCAGCGGAGCCGCCTGCAGCCAGTCGAGCTCCGGCGGGGCGGCGAGCCGGCCCATCTCCGCTGCCATGCCTTCGGCGGCGGCGATCTCCTCGATCATCCCCGGCGGCAGCGCTGCCGCCGGATCGGCATGGAGCGGATTGTAGAACAGCCGGGTCGATGGCGAGTAGGGGCTGAACTGCTCGGGGCGCGCGCCATAGAGCGCATGCACCGGGCTGATGGCCAGCGCGTCGGCGCCACGCGCCGCCGCGGCACGGCCGAGCGCCGCGGCGCCGGCGAAGTTGCCGATGCCGCCATCGCCGGCGCTGCGCAGCGAGTAGATCTGCGCCGCCAGCCCCCAGCCGGTCGCCCCGCCGCTCAGATCGGCGAATGTCACGCAGCGCGGCGGCGCCACGGCGATGGTGATGTCGCCATCATCGGCATGGAGGCGGTGATAGCCGGGCGTGTCGAAGGGCGGCAGGCGGATCCGCCCGGCCTCGCGCTCGACCGGCCGGATCACGCGCCGCTCGCCCTGCTCCAGCGAGATCTCGATGATCCCGCGGAACGGCTGCGGGAACGGAATGTCGACAGGCTCTCCGACCCGCGCGGTGAGGAAGCGCGAGGCGAGACCGCTCTCGCGCATCTCCGCCGCCAGCAGCGATTCGCGGATCTCGGCCTCTGTGTTCGCCGGCAGCCCGATGGCGGCGAGAATGGCGCGCAGGCTCTGCGGCGAAACCGCGCGCAGCGCGCCGGTCTGGTCGGTCCAATCGGGTGCGACCCCCGCACGTGCCGCAAGATTGCGCAGAATCTCGTCAGTCATTCGCCACCATGCCGTTGAACGTTCCTAACGTAAGGGAGATACTGTCGTTCCGCGAGGCTTGCCCTTGAGCGGCACCGTACCAGGGCGGAACCTGAGCCGTCCGCGGCCGTTGGTAAGCGGGCTTGATCCAGCCGGGAGACCATAAATGAGCCGGGAACAGAAGGTGCGAGACGCCGCCTATGCGATCTGGGAGGCCGAAGGGCGGCCCGAGGGGCGCGACGCGGATCATTGGCGGCTCGCGGAGGAGCGCGTGACCGAGCTGGAGGCCCGGCAGGCGAAGGCGCGGGCCGCGAGCGCCGGCAACGGCAAGACACCGGCAGCCGCCAAGCCGAAAGGGGGCAAAAGCAAATCGGATAAGCCGGCTAAAGAGGGCGCGTCGACTGCAAAATCCAAGGCCGTTTCAGACAAAGCGGCGCCGGCCAAGGGCCGGGCTGCGGGGCGCGCCAAGGCTTCGGTCTGAGCATCGGCTCCACGAGCGCGACGATCGACCGGCTCGGGCGGCAAAGCCGCACCGGGCCGGCAGTCTTGCCGCGCACCCATCCGCATGGCGATCATCGTGCCGCGCCCTCTTGCGCCTTGCGCACTGCCTCAGGCCGTCAGCGCCTTGGCGTAAACGGAGGCATAGCGGAAGCTCGGGCGGCGCCAGTCGAAGCGCTTGGACATTGCCTGCTCCCGCATCTTGCTGAAGGCCCGCTTCGAGCGATAGGCCTCGAGTGCGCGCTTGACGGCCGCCGAAAGCCCGGCCCCGCTCAGCGAGGAGAACAGGAAGCCGGAGATGCCGTCCTCGATCGTGTCGACCAGCCCGCCCGTCCGATAGGCGATCGGCAGGGCGCCGGCGCGCTGGGCATACATCTGGCTGAGGCCGCAGGGCTCGAAGCGCGACGGCATCAGCAGGAAATCGCTGGCGGCGAAGAGGCGCCGCGCCTCCGCATCGTCGAAGCCGATGCGCGCCGCCACCGATTGCGGATAGCGCTGCGCCAGCCGCGCGACGGCGTCTTCCAGCCTCGACTCGCCCTGGCCCTTGACCACCAGCTGGCCGCCCTCGGCGACGATCGTCTCGGCCGCCTCGAGCGAAAGGTCGATGCCCTTCTGATGGACGAGGCGCGAGACGATCGAGAACAGCGGCCCGCGCGTGTCCGGCAGGGAAAAGGTCTTGCGGATCGCGGCGGCGTTGCTGCGCTTCCATCGCCGCACCACCTCGTCCGTGGTGCTCGCGCCATCGATCAGCCGGTCCCAGCTCTCGTCTATGCCGTTGACGATGCCGGTGAGATGCCCGGCATCCATCCGCAGCCTCAGCAGCCCGTCGAGACCGCAGCCATGCTCGGGCGTGGTGATGTCCCTCGCATAGGTCTCGCTGACGGTGGTGACATGCGAGCCGTAATAGATGCCCGCCTTCAGGAAGGAGAGCATGCCGTGGAATTCGGCGCCCTCGACCTGGAAGGCCTGGTCTGGAATGGCGAGCGCCGCGGCACGGCCGGGGTCGAACAGACCCTGATAGGCCAGGTTGTGGATGGTCAGGATCGACGGGGTCTCGACATTCTTCCAGCGCAGATAGCCGGCGGTCAGTCCCGACGGCCAATCGTTGACGTGCACGATATCCGGCTTCCAGTTGGTGTCCGCCTCGCCGGCCGCGATCTCGGCCGCGGCCAGCGAGAGCCGGGCGAAGCGGATATCGTTGTCCGGGAAATCACTGCCGCCGAAGGGCCCGTAAGGCGAGCCCTCGCGATCATAGAGCTCGTCGCAGAGCACGGCATAGATGGTCAGCCCGTCGGCGGTGGTGAAGCGCCCGAGCGACCAGGGCGGCAGCTCGGCCGTCCCCGGCATCTGCCGCACCACATCCATCGCCGGCCTGGCGGCGCGGACCTTGCGATAGCCGGGGATCAGCACGCGCACATCGCAGAAGGCGCGCAGCTGCCGCGGCAGCGCCGCCGAGACCTCCCCGAGGCCGCCCGCCTTGATGAAGTCGCCCATTTCGGAGGTGACGAAGAGCAGCTTGGTCGTCGCCGCGATCGGGGATGGCTTGTCGTAGGGATCGTCCTTGACGGCGGCGGCATAGGTCAGCGCATGACTCGAGGTCGAGGAACCAGCCCTCGTTTCGGTGACCTTCAACACGTCCGCCATCGCGATGTCCCCGGAATTCGCTGTGGCAACCGCCGCCGAGGCCGCGGGTTCCACGCTGCGGTGCAAAAATTCTCATGCAAGCCCGGGGCCGGGCCGGAACTGGCGATCCGTCGCGGCGTTGCTGCTGGCACGCCGCTGCGACCGGTCCGCCCTCGGCTGGAGCATTTCGTGCGATCAGGAGGGAGACGGCAACAGCATGGCGAATGATGATTTCGAGGTGAAGCCGGGTTCGGCCGTCGAGCTCGGCGCCAATTTCGATGGTGACGGTACAAATTTCGCATTATTCTCGACCTATGCGGAGCGTGTCGAGCTATGTCTTTTCAATGACAGCGGTGAGACGGAAACAGCGCGGATCACGCTACCGGAATATACTGACGAGGTATTTCACTGTTACTTGCCGGCCGTCCGGCCGGGACAGCGCTATGGCTATCGCGTGCATGGCCGCTTCGCGCCGGAGGAGGGGCACCGCTTCAACCCGAACAAGCTCCTGCTCGACCCTTACGCTAGGGAATTCTCAGGCGCCTTGCAATGGAACGAGGCGCATTACGGCTATGAAATGGGCGCCGAGGAGGACCGGGACCTCAGCTTCAGCGAGCTCGACAGCGCGCCCTTCACCCCCAAATGCGTGGTCTGCGATTGGCAGGCCGATCCGAAGGCGCCGGCCAGGCCGCTCGTCCCCTGGGATCGCACCGTCTTCTACGAAGCCCATGTCCGCGGGCTGACCAAGCTGCATCCTTCGGTGCCGGAGGCCGAGCGTGGCACATTCGACGGGCTGCGCCACCGCGAGGTGATCGACTACATCAAGAGCCTCGGCGTCACCTCGGTCGAGCTGCTGCCGGTCCATACCTTTCTCGACGACCACCACCTGATCGCCAAGGGCCTCTCGAACTATTGGGGCTACAACAGCATCGGCTTCTTCGCCCCGATGCAGCGCTATGAGGGCAAGGCCGGCCTCGCCTCATTCCGCGACATGGTCAGGGCCTACCACGATGCCGGGCTCGAGGTGATCCTCGACGTGGTCTACAACCACACCGCCGAAGGCAACGAGCTCGGCCCGACGCTGTCGTTCAAGGGGATCGACAACTTCTCCTATTACCGGACCATGCCCGGCGAGCCGCGCTACTACATCAACGACACCGGCACCGGGAACACCGTCAACACCAGCCATCCGCGCGTGCTGCAGCTGATCATGGATTCGCTGCGCTATTGGGTCGAGGTGATGGAGGTCGACGGTTTCCGCTTCGATCTCGGCACCATTCTCGGCCGCGAGCCGCATGGCTTCGATCCGCGCGGCGGCTTCTTCGATGCGATGGGGCAGGACCCGGTCCTGCGCAAGGTCAAGCTCGTCGGCGAGCCCTGGGACATCGGCCCGGGCGGCTATCAGGTCGGCGGCTTTCCGCCGGGCTGGGCCGAGTGGAACGACAAGTACCGCGACACCATCCGCGCCTACTGGAAAGGCGAGGAGGGGGTCATCCGCGATCTGGCGGCCCGGATCACCGGCTCGGGCGATGTCTATGACCAGCGCGGCCGGCGCCCCTGGGCCGGGGTCAACTTCATCACCGCCCATGACGGCTTCACGCTGAACGATCTCGTCTCCTATAACGACAAGCACAACGAGGCCAATGGCGAGGACAACAAGGACGGGCACGGCCACAACCTGTCCTTCAACTACGGCGTCGAGGGGCCGACCGACGATCCCGGCATCGTCAAGGTTCGCCAGCGCCAGAAGCGTAACATGCTGGCGACGCTGCTGCTCTCGCACGGCACGCCGATGCTGCTCGCCGGTGACGAGCACGGCCATTCCAACCACGGCAACAACAATGTCTACGCGCAGGACAACGAGACAGCCTGGATGCGCTGGGAGGAGATCAGCGACAGGGACCATAGGCTGACCGATTTCGTCCGCCGCGTGCTCGATCTGCGGGCGCAGCACCCGATCTTCCGCCGCGCCTCCTTCCGCGACGGCTGCCTGCTGCGCTGGGTCAACCCGGCCGGCGGCGAGCAGCTGGAGGAGCATTGGGACGATCCCGGCCTGCGTGCGATTGGCCTGCTGATGCACATGCCCGATGTCGAGGCCGGCGGCGACGAGGCGCTGATCCTGTTCAACGCCTTCGACGGCGAGGTCGTCTTCAAGATCCCGCCGCGCGTGAAGACCGGCTCCTGGTCGGTCGTGCTCGACACCGATACGGGACCGGGTTCCGATGAAGGCCGCAAGGGCCTGAAGGCCGACCAGCAGATCACCCTCTCGCCGCGCTCGCTGATCGTCTTGATGTGAACAGGCAAACGCTGCGCGCCGGCAGCGCCTCCTCACCCTCGCTGGAGCAGAAAACCCTGCTCCAGTCGCGGTTTGCCCAGGCCAGCGCAACTCCCTGCCAGCCCCGGTTCAAGGCGAGCATCAGCTGCGCCTCCTCGATGACCAGGCAGAAGGCGTCGAGCCCGGCCCAGTCGCTGTCGCCGATCGGCTCGCCGTCCGGTCTCAGCCAGCGCACTGGCCCGTCCTCGCCGACAAAGGCGTCGCGGGCGAGCGCCGGCCAGTCCCCGCGCAGCCGCGCCAGCGCGGCGACGTAGCCGGTCAGCCCGTCCTCGGCCGCCGCCCAGTCGAGCCAGGAGATCGCGTTGTCCTGCGCATAGGCATTGTTGTTGCCCTGCTGGGTCCGGCCGAACTCGTCGCCGGCGGTGAGCATCGGAATCCCGCGCGAGAGGAACAGGCTCGCCAGCAGCGCCCGCACATCGCGCGCCCTGGCTGCGTTCACTTGGGGATCGGCGCTCGCCCCTTCGACGCCATGGTTCCAGCTATGGCTGTCATTGTCGCCGTCGCGATTGCCCTCGCCGTTGGCGTCATTGTGCTTCTGCGCATGGCTGACGAGATCGGCGAGGGTGAACCCGTCATGAGCGGCGAGGAAATTGACGCTCGCGCCGGGGCCGCGATGGCGTTGTGCGAACAGGTCGGAGGAGCCGGCGAGCCGCGTCGCGAAGGCGCCCGCCATGCCGGCATCGCCGCGCCAGAACCGGCGGACATCGTCGCGAAAGCGCCCGTTCCACTCGGCGAAAGGATGTGGAAACGCGCCGAGCTGGTAACCGCCCGGCCCGATATCCCAGGGCTCGGCGATCAGCAGCGCCTGCGACAGCTCGGGGTCCTGCAGGATCGCGGCGAGCAAGGGCGCGTCCGGCGAGAAGCCGCTCGCCGTCCGGCCCATCACCGTGCCGAGATCGAAGCGGAAGCCGGCGACGCCATGCCCGAGCCAATGGCGCAGGGCGTCCATCGCCAGGCGCACCACCGGTGCCTGGTCGAGCGCCAGCGTGTGCCCGCAGCCGGTATCGTTGACCAGCCGCCCCGGATCCTCCGCCGCATGCCGGTAATAGACGGCATTGTCGAGCCCGCGCAGGCAGATGGTGGCGCCGTATTCGTCGCTTTCGGCGGTGTGGTTCAGGACGATGTCGAGGATCACGCCGATGCCGGCCTCGGCATAGCGCGCGCAGAGCCTGCGCAGCTCCTCGCCGCCGCCGGGAGCGAGGCGCGGATCGAGCGCGAAGAAATTGACGGGATTGTAGCCCCAGGCATTGCGCAGGCCGAGCGGCGGCAGATGGCGCTCGTCCATCCAGGCCGCGATCGGCATCAGCTCGACATGGCTGACGCCGAGCCGCTGCAGATACGCGATGACGCAAGGCTCGCACAGCGCCGCCAGCGTCCCGCGCAAGGGCTGCGCGATGGCCGGATGGCGCATTGTGAAGGCTTTCACCGCGAGCTCGTAGATCAGGCGCGGCGGCTCCGGCGATGACGGCGCCAGTGCCGCGGCCGGCGCGGTGACGATGCCGCGCGGCACCACTCCTTGCGTCTGCGCGCCGCGCTGGGCGAGCTCGGGATGCCAGGCGAAGGGCCGATCCACGGCCGCGGCATAGGGATCGATCAGCAGCTTGGACGGGTCGAAGCGGTGGCCGCGCTCCGGCTGCCACGGCCCCTCGACGCGTAAGCCATAGCGCAGCCCGGCGCGCCCGCCCGGCAGGAAGCCGTGATGCATGTCGCCGCTGCGGCAGGGCAGGGCCAGGTGCGCCGTCTCGCGCGCGCCGGCCTCGTCGAAGAGGCACAGCAGCACCCGCTCGCCATGGCGCGAGAACACCGAAAAGCCGATCCCCTCCGGCGTGAGCTGCGCGCCCAGCCGCGGCGGCAGCGGACAGGCGACGAGCTCCGCCATCAGGCGAGCGATCAGGCCGCCGCCGGATTGGCCGGCACATGCCAGATGCGCTCGGCATATTCGCGGATCGCCCGGTCGGCGCTGAACCAGGCGCAATGGGCGGTGTTCGCCACCGACATCTGCCACCAGCGCGCCCGGTCGGCCCAGAGCGCATCGACACGCCGCTGCGCCAGCCGGTAGCTCTCGAAATCATTGAGCACCATGAACCAGTCGTTGAGCCGCAGCCCCTCGACGAGGCCGGCATAGCGCTCGCGCTCGCGCGGCGAATAGGCGCCGCCCGCGACCGCGTCGAGCACGGCCTCGAGCTGCGGCGCATCGGCGATCACCTCGGCGCTCGGGCGCGGATTGCGCTTGGCCGCCTCGACCTCCTCGGCGGTCATGCCGAAGATCACGATATTGTCGGCGCCGACCCGCTCGCCGATCTCGATATTGGCCCCGTCGAGCGTGCCGATGGTCAGCGCCCCGTTCAGCGCGAATTTCATATTGCCGGTGCCGGAGGCTTCCATGCCGGCCGTCGAGATCTGCTCCGAGAGATCGGCGGCGGGAATGATCACCTCGGCGAGGCTGACATTGTAGTTCGGCAGGAACACCACCTTCAGGCGGTCGCGCGTGGTGATGTCGTTGTTCACCACGCTCGCCACATCGTTGATCAGGTTGATGATCGACTTGGCGGTGACATAGTTCGAGGCAGCCTTGCCGGCGAAGATCTTCACGCGCGGCGCCCAGTCGCGATAAGGCTCGGCGCGGATGGCATTGTAGAGCGCGATCGTCTCCAGGATGTTCAGAAGCTGGCGCTTGTATTCGTGGATGCGCTTGATCTGCACGTCGAACAGCGCCTCCGGATCGACGCTGACGCCGCAATCCCGCTGGATGATCTTCGCCAGGCGCAGCTTGTTCTCCCGGCGAATGGCGGCGAGCCGATCATGCAGGGCGCCGTCCCCGGCATGGGCGCCGAACTGCCGGATCAGCCCGATATCATCGGCGACCGCCTCGCCGCAGACCTCCTGGAGCAGGCGGCTCAGCCCCGGATTGGCGTTGAGCAGCCAGCGCCGCGGCGTGATGCCGTTGGTGACATTGGTGATCCGGTCCGGGAAGGTCCGGTGCAGCTGCGCGAACACCGTCTCCTTCATCAGGTTGGAATGCAGCGCCGAGACGCCGTTGACGGTATGCGAGCCGACAAAGGCCAGATGGGCCATGCGCACGCGGCGGCCATGATGCTCGTCGATCAGCGAGAGGCTCGCCAGATCGGCCTCGGGCGAGCGCCGCCGCACGGTATCGAGGAAACGGGCATTGATGCCGTAGATCAGCTGCATATGCCGCGGCAGCAGCCGCTCGATCAGCGCGACCGGCCAGGTCTCCAGCGCCTCGGGCAGCAGCGTGTGGTTGGTATAGGAGATCGTCGCCGTGGTGATCTCCCAGGCCTTCTCCCAGCCGAGCCCGTATTCGTCGATCAGCAGCCGCATCAATTCGGCGACCGCCAGCGAGGGATGGGTGTCGTTGAGCTGGATCGCGACCTTGTCGGCGAGGCCCTCGACGCTGCCGAACTGCCGGTGATGGCGATGCATCAGGTCCTGTAGCGAGGCCGAGGTGAAGAAATATTCCTGCCTCAGCCGCAATTCCTGGCCGGCCGGCGTCGAATCGTTCGGATAGAGCACCTTGGAGATCGCCTCGGCGCGGTTGCGCTCGGCGACGGCGCCCACGAGATCGCCCTGGTTGAACGCATCGAGCGAGAGCGGGTGCATGGCGCGGGCGCGCCAGAGCCGCAAGGTCGTCGCGTCACGGCCGCGCCAGCCGACGATCGGCGTGTCATAGGCGACCGCGAACACCGTCTCCTCCGGCGCCCAGCTGACCTCGTCCGGCCCGCTGGCCGAGACCGAGCCGCCGAAGCCGATTCGGTAGGAAGCCTCGCGCCGCTCGAACTCCCAGGGATTGCGGAAGGACAGCCAGTCCTCGGGCCTCTCGACCTGCCGGCCCTGCTCTATGCCTTGCTTGAACAGACCGTGATCGTAGCGGATGCCGTAGCCCAGCGCCGGGACGCCGGTCGAGGCCATCGCCTCCATATAGCAGGCCGCCAGCCGCCCGAGGCCGCCATTGCCGAGCGCCGCATCGGGCTCGATCGTCTCGATCTCCGCCAGGTCGACGCCGAGCTCGCGCATCGCACGGGTGATCGGCTCGGTCAGGCCGAGATTGTTCAGCGTGTCGGCGAGCGAGCGCCCGATCAGGAACTCGAGCGAGAGATAATAGACGCGCTTGCGCCCGGTCGCGTAGCTCTCCTTGGTGCTGCCCTGCCAGACATCGACGACATGGTCGCGCGCCGCCAGAATGCAGGCCGTCAGCCAGTCATGCGGCTTGGCGACGGACGGATTCTTGCCCAGCGAATAGGTGAGCTTGCGCAGGATCTCGGCCTTCAGCCGGTCCACCTGGTCGTCCGGCTCGAAATGAACGGCGGCCGTTTTCGGATTGCTCGAATCGTTCAACCGCAATCCCTCCATTCCGACAGAAGCGGACGCGGCGCGGCCCGCGTCGTCCGATGCAGACTAGGAGAGGAGTTCGGCAGCGCCAAGGCAGCCGCCGGCAGGACGGCAGGTGACCGGTGGAAAAATGAGGGGCGGGACGTAATGTCCAGCCCCTCAAGTCAGTCTCTTTTGGAGGTCGAGTGCCAGACTGGCTTCAACCGCCTCCGATATTAGAGCCTTCCGTAGAGGTGTCTGTGAAAAACCTCACCGAGAGATCACATAATCTGGATGGTGTCGGGCGTTCCGAGCGATTTGCTGATTTCGGTTCGCAGATAGGCTTCGTCGGTGATGACGATTTGGCTGCGTGAGCTGTCGATGATCCCCATTTTCGCCAGCTGGCTCATCTGCTTGGTCACGGTCTCCCGCTGCGAGGCGACGCGCTGGGCGAGCTCGGCATGGGTGGGGGCGGGCGAAATCCCCAGCCGTCCGCGGTGATCGCGATTGGCGAGCCGGATCAGCTCGGCATAGAGCCGCGCCTTCATCGGCAGCAACCGGCTTTCGATATAGAGCTGCTTCAGATTGAGCAGGTGCCGGAAGAGCGTCGCCGCGTAGAGCTCCGCCAGCTCCGGCATGGCGCGGAAGCATTCGGCGAATTGCTCCCGGCCGAGGGCGAGCACGACGGAATCCTCGAGCGCCTCGAAATAGGTGACCGGATCCGCCGCGCTGAAGCGCGACAGGTCCCCGAAGCAATCGCCCGCGCCCATCTCCGGGAAGGCGACGTCATGCCCCTGCGGCCCCAGGAACAGGCCGACGATTCGCCCTGATTCGATCAGGTAGACCTGGTTCAGGTCATCGTCGGGGTGCCGGATGATCGCGCCTTTCTTGAGGCTCCGCCGCTGGAACGGCGCGGAGTCGAATGAAGCCGGAATGCGGAATTCCAGGCCCGTCGCGGCCGCCTTTCTCATCCTCGCTCCCCCTCTCGACGCGACCGCCGCCGCGCTCGTCACCCTGTCGTCCCCGCCCGCGCACCCATGCGGGTCCGGCATTGATGCCCTTGAGGAATATGGCGAATGGCCAACGGGAAAGTGGCCGCGATATCGCCATGACAGCAAGGGAATGCCGCTTGGGAATGTGATATGAAAAATGCCTTGGCGATGCAAAGGTAAAATTATTCACCGATGTGATTGTGATCAAATTCACATGTTGCTGATACGCAACTGTTTAGAACTTGTAGACGCGGCGTGAATAACTTCACAGCCCGACATTCTCAAACGACATACCCAATATCTCCAGGCTGTATCGCGTGACTCGGCCGCTCGGAAGACGAACTCGTTTGGAGGTATTATGAAGAGCTTTGTTTCAACCCTGGGCATGGCGACTGCCGCCTTGACCCTGGCCGGCGCGGCGAACGCCGCCGACCTGCCGTCGCGGAAGGCCGCCCCGGTCGAGTATGTGAAGGTCTGCTCGGCGCACGGCACCGGCTTCTTCTACATCCCGGGCAGCGACACCTGCCTGCGCATCGGCGGCCGTGTCCGCGCGGAATACATGTATCGCGAGCCGCTCAGCCGCGACGAGGATGCCACCGGCTTCCGCGCTCGCGGTCGTGTCCAGCTTGATGCCCGCACGGCCACCGCCTATGGCACGCTGCGCAGCTTTGTCCGCTTCGAGATCACGCAGCAGAGCGGCCCCTATGCCGGCGGCTTCAACCAGTCGCGCGCGACCGTGACCGACCTGAACAAGGCCTTCATCCAGTTCGGCGGTCTCACGGCTGGTCGCGCCCAGTCGTTCTTCGACTTCTACGCGAACGACCTCAACTGGGGCGGGACCCGTGGTTCGGACAGGACCACGAACCTCCTCGCCTATACGGCGACCTTCGGCAGCGGCTTCAGCGCCACCCTGTCGCTTGAAGACAGCACCGAGCGCAACAATGTCGGCTCCGCGCTCGCTCCCTTCCAGGGCGGCACGCGCATGCCCGACATCGTCGCCTCGCTGCGCGCCGATCAGGCCTGGGGTTCGGCTCAGCTCTCCGGCGCGGTCCACCAGCTCCGTGCCGGCGACGGCCTCACGGGCACGCCCGCCAACCTCGACACCGATTACGGCTTCGCCGGCCAGGCGGGCGTGAAGCTCAACCTGCCGATGCTCGCCGCCGGCGATGTGCTCTGGCTGCAGGCGGCTTACGCCGAGGGCGCTACGAGCTATCTCGGCGTCGGCTCCACTGTGGGCATTACCAGCTTCGGCGTCGATTCGCGCGACACCAGCGTCGCGGTCAATCGCGCGGGCACCGGCCTCGAGTTCAAGAAGACCAAGGGCTACGCCTTCACCGCCGCCTTCCTGCACTACTGGACGCCGCAAGTCCGGCAGGCCGTGTTCGGTTCTTACGTGAACATCGATCACGACCGCGTCACCGGCCTGACCGATTTCCGCGAGTATCAGGTCGGCTCGAACCTGATCTGGTCGCCGGTCAGCGGCCTCGATATCGGTGTCGAGGTTCTTTACATCAAGCTCGACCCGAAGGGCCGCGTGGCCGATCGCAATCGCGGTGGCGCCTTCACGCTGTCGTCCGACGACAACCTCTCGGCTCGTCTGCGCATCCAGCGCGACTTCTGATCACGGCGGGTCCCCGGCTTCGGCCGGGGACCCTTCTTTCTGCGCGCGAGCCCGCGCGCCTTTGCACACCTCATAGCCAAATCCTGTCGAAGAGCGGGACGATGAACCACGAGCAATGTCGCACCGCGCGCGCCATGCTGGGATGGAGCGCCGAGCAGTTGAGCCGCAAGGCCCAGGTCGGCAAGCGGACGATCCTCGAATTCGAGGCCAGGGGCCGCCAGATCCTGCCCGAGACCAACCGCAAGATCCGCGCGCTCTTCGTCGTCAACGGCATCGAATTCCTCAATGACGAGCTCGGCATCGGCATCCGCCGCCGCCTGACGCTCGACGAGCACATCGCGCGCTGATCCATTGCCGCCGCAGCCGCCGCGGCCTATCCCTGAGCTCGGGAGAGAAACGGGGGTAGGGTGGCAATGGCCGGCGAAGCCAGCATCGGCACTTTCGATTATGTCGTCATCGGCGCCGGCTCGGCCGGCTGCGTGCTGGCCAACCGGCTCTCGGCCGATCGGCGCCGCAAGGTCCTGATCGTCGAGGCCGGCGGCAAGGACGACTGGATCTGGTTCCACATTCCGGTCGGCTATCTCTACGCCATCGGCAATCCGCGTGCCGACTGGCTGTTCCAGACCGAGAGCGTGCCCGGGCTCGGCGGGCGAAGCCTGGCCTATCCGCGCGGCAAGGTCGTCGGGGGCTGCTCGGCGATCAATGCGATGATCTATATGCGCGGCCAGGCCGCCGATTATGACGGCTGGCGCCAGCTCGGCCTCGAGGGCTGGGGCTGGGACGATGTCCTCCCGGCCTTCCTGAAGCATGAGGACCATATCGCGCCCGATGGCCGCTTCCATCGTGCCGGCGGCGAGCTTCGTGTCGAGCATCCGCGCGTGCGCTGGGATATCCTCGACGCGCTGCGCGATGCCGCCGAGGCGGCCGGCATCCGCAAGATCGATGATTTCAACACCGGCGACAATGAGGGCTCCTCCTATTTCCAGGTGACGCAGAAGCGCGGCCGCCGCTTCAGCGCGGCGCGCGCCTTCCTGGAGCCGGCGCTCGCTCGCGACAATCTGCGGGTCGAGCTCGGCTGCATGGTCGAGCGCATCCTCGTCGAGGACGGCCGGGCGACGGGCGTGATCCTGCTGCGGGGTGGCGAGCGTTATCGCGCGGAGGTCTCCGGCGAGGTCGTGCTCAGCGCCGGCGCCGTCGGCTCGCCGATCATCCTGGAGCGCTCCGGCATCGGCGACGGCGCGAGATTGTCGCAGCTCGGCATCGGATGCGTGCATCATGCGCCGGGAGTCGGCGAGAACCTGCAGGACCATCTGCAATTGCGCCCGATCTACCAGGTCGACGGCGTGCGCACCCTCAACACCGACTATGCCAAGCTCTGGCGCCGGCCTCTGATGGCGCTGGAATATGCGGTGCGCCGCACCGGTCCGCTGACCATGGCGCCCTCGCAGATGGGTGCCTTCGCCCGATCGGCGCCGCATTACGCCAGCGCCAATCTCGAATTCCATTTCCAGCCGCTTTCGCTCGACAAATGGGGCGACGGGCTGCATCGCTTCGGCGCCTTCACCGCCAGCGTCTGCAATCTGCGTCCGAGCAGCCGCGGCAGCGTGCATCTGAAATCGCCGGACCTCGCCGCGCCTCCCGCAATCGCGCCGAACTATCTCGCGACGCAGGAGGATAAGCAGGTCGCGGTCGATGCCCTGAAGCTCGCTCGCACCATCGTGGGCCAGCCGCCGCTCGCCCGCTTCCGCCCGCAGGAATATCTGCCCGGACCCGGTCATGACAGCGACGAGGCGCTCGCCGAGGCCGCCGGGCGGATCGGCACCACGATCTTCCACCCTGCCGGGACGGTGAAGATGGGCCGGCCCGACGATCCGATGGCGGTGCTGGACGAGCGCCTGCGCCTGCGCGGCATCGCCGGCCTGCGGGTGGTCGATGCCTCGGTAATGCCGAGCATCACCTCCGGCAACACCGCCGCGCCCACCATGATGATCGGCGAGAAGGGCGCACAGATGCTGCGCGAGGACGCCAGATAGCGCCGGACCCCGCCCCCCGTCATGCTCGGGCTCGTCCCGAGCATCTCCTGCCGGAGGAGGCTCCCGAGCGCGCGTGTCCTGATTTTCCGGCCTGACAGGGGCGCTACAGCGTCTCCAGCACCAGTTCCAGCGTCATCAGCACGGGGTTGTCGCCGCGCTTGAGCGCGCCTTGCGCCATGCCGCCGGTGTAATCCACCAGCGCGATCGCCACCTCCGCGACCGGCCGGCCGTCCGCTCCCGGCGCAACCCGGCCCTCAGTGATCGCGATCTCGGTCGCGAAGGGCTCGCTCACCCGCCCATCGGCAAAGCGCGCGCCGATGGTCGAGCCGACGCCGCCATGGATCGCCGCTCGCGCGATGCCGCGCTCGGCGCAAAAGCTCTCCAGCGCCGTGAAGAGGTCGCGGTTGGGGCGTAGCCGCAGCACGAAGACGCGCGAAGCCGCATGCGCCGCCGCGGCAGGCTCGCGCGGCGCGGGCATGAACAGCATGAAATTTGTCTCGGGATCGTGCTCGGCGACGAAGCCGGCGCCGTCCAGCCCGAAGGCCTCGACCGTGATCGCTTCGGCCAGCACGCTCTGATCTGGCAGGATATGCCCGCCGCCGCGCCTGCCATCGGGCTCGCGCCAGAGCGCATGGCCGTGGAAGAAGGGCGCGCCGCCGCGCTCGCCGAAGGTCAGCGCCCCCGCCTCGATCCGGGTGATCCCGCGAGGCTTGAACACCTCGCTGTAGAAGGCGGCATGCTCGCCCGTCGTCGAGAGCGCCGGCATCACATAGGCGAAGGGGGAGAGCGCCAGCCCGGCCGGCAGGCGCAGCACGCCGCTGGAAAAGCCCTCGGCCGCGAAAGCCTCCGCGATCGCGTCCAGCAGCAAACGCCCCGGCTGCAGCGACAGGCTCAGCCGCCGCCCCCCGGCTTCGCGCCATTGCAGGCGCTCGGGCTCGGCCGGCCCCGGCTGCCGGATCGTCCTCACGCCGCCGTTCCCGGCGGGCGGGCGAAATCCAGCAGGCCGCGCTTGTCCAGCTCGTCGCGAACCAGGCGCTTCGGCACCTTGCCATAGCCGGATTTGGGCAGCTCCTCGAAGAAGAAGATGCGCTTGGGCATCTTGTAGCGCGGGATCTTCGCGGCGAGATAGGCCGCCAGCTCCGCCTCGTCGACCTTGCCGTCGCGCGCGACGCAGACCGCGACGCCGATCTCGCCCCACACCGCGTCGGGCACCCCCAGCACGGCCGCCTCGGCAATGGCGGGATGCGTCAGCAGCTTCTCCTCGATCTCGCGCGGATAGATGTTGGAGCCGCCGGAGATATACATGTCCGAGGCGCGGCCGGTGATATAGACGAAGCCCTGCTCGTCCATATGGCCGAGATCGCCGGTGCGGAACCAGCCATTGCGGAAGGATTTCGCATTGGCTTCCGGGTTCTCGTAATAGCCGGCGAAGACGGCCGGGCCGATCACGCAGATCTCCCCGGTCTCGAAGGGCTTCAGCTCCTCGCCCGCATCGTTCTGGATCTGGACCTGGATGCCGGTGCGCTCGACCCCGCAGCTGCCGATCCGCGCCGCCGGCCCGTCCTCCTCATCGTGAAGCTGGGGCGGCAGCACGGTGATGTTGCCGGTCACCTCGCCGAGCCCGAAATACTGCACCAGCACCTTGCCGAGCTTGGCCAGCGCCGTCTTCTGGTCGGCGCGATACATCGGCGCGCCGGCATAGATCACATGGCGCAGGCTGGAATGATCGTGCTGGTCGACGGCCGGATGCTCGACCAGCATCTTCAGGATCGTCGGCACCGTGAACAGATTGGTCACCCGGTGGCGCGCGATCAGCCGAAAAGCCTCGTCGATGTCGAAGCGCTCGGTCGGCAGCAGGATGGTCGGGGCGCCGCGCGCCGAGAGCACGAGCTGGTGCACCCCCGCGCCATGCGAGAGCGGCGCGACGACGAGCGAGGCGTCCTCCTCGGTCGAGCCCGGCACCAGATCGGCCAGATGATTGGTGACGACGAAGCCCATCTGGCCATGCGTCAGCACCGCGGCCTTCGAGCGACCCGTCGTGCCGGAGGTGAAGAAGAACCAGCAGGGATCGTCGCGGTCCACCACCGCATCGGCGACGCGCTTGCCGTGATGCGCCGTGATCTGCTCGCTGAGGCTGGCCTCGCCCAAACCGCCTTGGCCCAAACCGCCATCTCCGATGCGCCAGGTGAATTGCAGGCTCGGGCTCTCCTTGGCGACGGCTTCGGCATGAGCGGGGAAATCGCCGTGGCAGAGAAAGCCCTTCGCGCCCGACGACGTGGCGAGATAGGCGACCTCGTCGGGCATCAGCCGGAAATTGGTCGGCACCCAGACGGCGCCGAGCCGAAAGGCCGCGAACATCGAGAAGAACATCTCGTCGCAATTTTTCGAATGCACCAGCAACCTGTCGCCCTTGCCGATGCCGCGGGCGGCGAGCGCGGCGCAGAGCGCGTGCACTGCGGCGTCGATCTGCGCCCAGCTCCACTGCCGCTCGCCCCAGATCAGCCCCGGCCTCTCGGCAAAGCGGCGGGCATTGCGGGTCAGGAAATGGGCGAGGTTCATCACGCGCGTGGTGACGGGCCTGAGGCCGCCCTTGGGGCCGATGCCGGTCGCACTGTCCATCATGGCGTGGTCTCCGCTGCTTCAAGATCGCCGCGCTGCTGCTCGGCCTGCCCCTGCCGCCCGGCCAGCATGGCGGCGAGCCGGCCCTCGACCTGCCGCGCCTCGTGGCGCAGCAGCGCGGCGAGCTCGTCCTGCCGCTGCGGCTGCATGCGCGAATCGATCGCGGCCAGGCTGAGCGCCCCGGCGATGCGCCGGTCAGGATAGCGCACGGCGACGCCGATGCCCCAGGAACTGGTGACGATGCGGCCCGGGTTCAGCGCGAAGCCGCGCGCCCGCGCCAGCGAAATGTCGCCTTGCAGCTGGGCCGGCGAATAGGCGGGGTAGCGTGCCGCGAGGATCGCGCCATTGGCCTCGATCATCTCCGCGACCTCGCTGTCGGGCAGGGCCGCGAGCATGGCGAGCGAGCCGGCGCCGACGCCGAGCGGATGCTGGTCGCCCGCCTGCAGGGCATGGGTGCGCACCGGCCAGGTTCCTTCCTCGCGGTGCAGGCAGATCGCGAAACGGTCGCGCCGGATCGAGAAGAAGCTGGTGTCGAGCGTGCTGTCGGAGAGGGCGCGCAGGCTCGGCATGGCGAGGTCGAGCAGGCCGTGGCGATGCCCTGAGAGCAGGCCGAGCACGAAGGCCTCCTCGCCGAGATGATAGCGCCGCGTCCGCGCCTCCTGCTCGACCAGGCCGGCGCGCATCAGCGCCAGCAGCAGCCGCCGCACCGTCGGCTTGTTCAGCCGGCTCTTCTCGACGATCTCGCTGAGCGGCAGGCCCGCCGCCGTCTCGCGGCCGACCAGCGCCAGCAGCCGCAAGGCGCGGTCGACGCTCTGCGAGCCCTGCAGATCCGGCGTCGGCATGGCTTCGGGCCGCATTTCCTCTGCCTTCTCGGGTCCATCATGCGGACCTCTCATCTGCGTCAAAGCTTTAGAGGCGTGGCGTGGCGATTGCAACCAGAGCCGATCCGTGTATGGTCCGCAGACAAGAGCGCGCCTGATCGCGTCACAATATGGACCTGTCGGAAGCGGCTTTGCCGGGAAGACGGGCGGGTGGGAGGAACGGCCCGTATGGCCGAAGCAACGACGCAGAGGGCGAGTGAGGGCGGTGTCGCCGCCGTTCTGGAGAGCCTCGATCATACCCCGCAGCGGGCCGGCTCGGCGCTGGTGCGCCCGCTCGAAATCATTGCCGCCCTGCTGCTCGTCGTGATCGTCAGCCTGCTGCTCGCCGGCGTCACCTCGCGCTATGTCTTCGCGCTGCCGGTGCTCTGGATCGACGAGGCGGCCTCGATCTCCTTCCTCTGGCTCGCAATGCTGGGCGCCGCCATCGCCATCGACCGCAACGAGCATCTGCGCTTGACGCTCTTCGTCGGCATGCTGCCGCCCGGCCTCGCCGCCTTTGTCCAGACCCTCGGTCTGGTCGTGGTCGCGACCTTCCTCGCCGCGATGATCTACCCCGCCTATGAGCACACCTATGACGAATCCTTCGTCACCTCGGCGGCGCTGAACATTCCCAGCAGCTGGCGCGTCTCGGCGCTTCCGGCCGGCATCGTCTGCATGCTGCTGCTGACGATCCGCAATCTGGTCACCGGCTCGAAGCCGCGCGACCTCGTCCTCGCCATCGTCCTGGCGGGCGCCATCGCGCTGCTGTTCTGGACGATGATCCCCGTCTTCCGCGGCCTCGGCTACGGCAATATCGCGATCTTCCTCGGCGGCCTCGTCGCGCTCTGCCTGGTCGCCGGCGTGCCGATCGCCTTCTGCTTCGGCATGGGCGCGCTCTGCTTCCTGACCTTCTCGACCAGCGTCCCGACCGTGGTGATGATCGGCCGGATGGACGAGGGCATGTCGAGCCTGATCCTGCTCTCGGTGCCGATCTTCGTGCTGCTCGGCTGCGTGCTCGATTGCACCGGCATGGGCAAGGCGATCGTCGATTTCCTCGCTTCGCTGCTCGGCCATATCCGCGCCGGCATGTCCTATGTGCTGCTCGGCTCGCTCTTCCTGGTCTCGGGCATCTCCGGCTCCAAGGTGTCCGACATGGCGACGGTGGCGCCGGCGCTGTTCCCGGAGATGAAGCGGCGCGGCTACCAGCCCAAGGAGCTGATCGCGCTGCTCTCGACCGGCGCCGCCATGGCCGAGACGGTGCCGCCTTCGATCGTGCTGATCGTGCTCGGCTCGGTCGCCGGCGTCTCGATCGCCGGGCTCTTCACCAACGGCCTCGTCGTCGCGACCGTGCTGCTGATCGTGCTCGCCATCCTGGCGCGCTGGAAGGCGCGCGGCGAGCATCTTTCCGGCGTGCGCCGGGCGCCGTTCTCGCTGATCTGGAAGACGGCGCTGGTCGCGGCGCCGGCGCTCGTGCTGCCCTTCCTGATCCGCGGCGCGGTCGGCGGCGGCGTCGCCACCGCGACCGAGGTCTCGACCATCGCCGTGCTCTACGCACTGATCGTCGGCGTCGTGCTCTATGGCGGCATCGGCCGGCGCCAGTTCTACGACATGCTGGTCGAGACGGCGGCGCTCTCGGGCGCCATCCTGATGATCCTCGGCACCGCCTCGGCCATGGCCTGGGCGCTGACGCAGACCGGTTTCGCCCGCGATCTCGCCGCCTTCATGGCGCAGCTGCCCGGCGGCTGGATCACCTTCATGGCCGTGAGCATCGTCGTCTTCATGATCCTCGGCTGCGTGCTCGAGGGCCTGCCGGCGATCGTGCTGATGGCGCCGCTGATGTTCCCGATCGCCAAGAGCCTCGGCATCAACGACGTGCATTATTCGATGGTCGTCGTCACCGCGATGAATATCGGCCTGATGACCCCGCCGATCGGCATCGGCTTCTACATCGCCTGCAAGATCGGCAATGTCGAACCGGACGAGGCGATGGGCGCCATCTGGCCCTATCTGCTGGCGCTGATCGCGGGGCTGCTGATCATCGCCTATGTCCCGTCCTTCTCGACCATGTTCCTATAGCGTCCAAGAAAACATCAGCTTCAGGGAGGAAATCACCATGTCCATCTCACGCCGCAGCGTCCTGCAGGGCGCGACCGCCGCCGCCACCATCGGCGGCTTCTCGATCGGCGCCCGCGCCCAGACCCCCGAATTCACCTACAAATACGCCAACAACCTGCCGGTCTCGCACCCGATGAACATCCGCGCCAACGAGGCGATGGAGAAGATCAAGGCCGAGACCAAGGGCCGTGTCGTCATCCAGGTGTTCCCGAACAACCAGCTCGGCTCCGACACCGACATGCTGAGCCAGGTCCGCTCCGGCGGCGTCGAGTTCTTCACCCTGTCGCCGCTGATCCTCTCGACCCTGGTGCCGAACGCCTCGCTGAGCGGCATCGGCTTCGCCTTCCCGGACTACGACTCGGTCTGGAAGGCGATGGATGGCGAGCTCGGCGCCTATGTCCGCGGCCAGATCGCCAAGGCGAACCTGCATGTCCTCGACAAGATCTGGGACAACGGCTTCCGCCAGATGACCTCGTCCAAGGGGCCGATCGCCAGCCCGGCCGATCTCAAGGGCTTCAAGATCCGCGTGCCGGTCTCGCCGCTCTGGACCTCGATGTTCAAGGCCTTCGATTCCGCCCCGGCCAGCATCAACTTCGCCGAGGTCTATACCGCTTTGCAGACCAAGGTCGTCGACGGCCAGGAGAACCCGCTGGCGATCATCGCCACCGCCAAGCTCTACGAGGTCCAGAAATACCTCTCCGTCACCAATCATATGTGGGACGGCTTCTGGTTCCTCTGCAACCGCCGCGCCTGGGACCGGCTGCCGGAGGATCTGCGCGCCATCGTCGCCAAGCACATCAACGACGCGGCCATGCTGGAGCGCGCCGATGTCGCCAAGCTCAATGCCGGCCTGCGCGACGAGCTGACCGCGAAGGGCATGACCATCAACGAGACCAAGGCCGACGAATTCCGCGCCACCCTCCAGAAGGCCGGCTTCTACGGCGAGTGGAAGGGCAAATATGGCGACGAGGCCTGGGCCATCCTGGAGAAGGCGGTCGGCGGCAAGCTGGCCTGATCGACAACCACCGCGGAGCGCCTCATGACCTCGCCATCCCCCTATTTCAGCGAGGAGCATGAGGCGCTGCGCGGCCAGCTGCGCCGCTTCGTCGAGACCGAGGTCAAGCCGCATGGCCTGGCCTGGGAGGAGGCGGGGATGGTGCCGCGCGCCGTGCTGCGCCGCATGGGCGAGCTCGGCTTCTTCGGCATCCGCTATCCGGCCGCCTATGGCGGCTCGGAGATGGATACGCTGGCGACCGTCGTCCTCGCCGAGGAGCTCGGCCGCTCGACCTTCTCCGGCTTCGCCATCACCGCTCTGGTCCATACCGACATGGCCTCGGTCCATGTCTTCAACGCCGGCAGCGAGGAGCAGCGCCGGCGCTATATGCCCGGCATCATCGCCGGCGAGACGATCTGCGCCATCGCCGTCACCGAGCCCGATGCCGGCTCCGACGTGAAGGCCATCCGCACCACCGCCCGCCGCGACGGCGATTCCTATGTGCTCAACGGCGCCAAGCTGTTCATCACCAATGGCGTGCATGGCGATCTCTACTGCGTCGCGGCAAAGACCGACCCGTCCGCCAAGCCGTCGCAGGCCGTCTCGATGTTCCTGGTCGAGAAGGGCACGCCCGGGCTGCGCGTCAGCCGCGCGCTCGACAAGCATGGCTGGCGCTCCTCCGACACCGCCGAGCTCGCCTTCGAGGATTGCCGCGTTCCGGCGCAGAACCTGCTCGGCGGCGAGGGGCGCGGCTTCTATGCGATCATGCGCAATTTCCAGAACGAGCGCACCGTCATCGGCGCCATGGCGATGGGCGAGGCGCAGGCGGCGCTCGAGCTGACCCTCGATTATGTCCGCACCCGCAAGGCCTTCGGCGCGCCGCTCTGGGAGAAGCAGGCGATCCGCCAGAAGCTCGCAATGCTCGCCGCCAGGGTCGAGGCCGGCCGCCAACTCGTGCACCATGCCGCCTGGCTCGACGCGCAGGGGCGCGACGCCACCCGCGAGGTCTCGATGGTCAAGGCCTATTGCGGCGAGCTGGTCAACGAGGTCATGTATGCCTGCCTGCAGTTCCATGGCGGCATGGGCTTCATGCGCGAGAGCACGATCGAGCGCATGGCGCGCGATGCCCGCGTGCAGGCCATCGGTGGCGGTGCCACCGAGGTCATGCTCGAAGAGGTCGCCAAGCGCCTCTGATCCCACGTAACCCTTCCGACGAGCCTTCCCCATGCGCGCCTTCTACCATCCGGATCAGTCGAAGCACGATCCGCAGCAATATATGCGCTTCGGCCAGATCGTGGCGCCCAAGGACCTGCCGGAGCGGACCGAGCGCCTGCTCGACGCCCTCGCCAAGCACGGCATCGCGCCGGAGCGCCCGGCCGAGCATGGGCTGGAGCCGATCCTCGCCATCCATGACGAGGGCTTCGTGCGCTTCCTCGAAGGTCTGTGGGAGCGCTGGCTGGCGCTGCCGGAGCGCGGCCCGGAGGCCTGGCCCAACACCTTCCCCTATTGGAGCGGCCGCACCGATGAGGCCGTCCGGCCGCCCTGCCGGCCGAAGGGCATCGTCGGCCAGATGGGCTGGTATCTGGGCGACATGTCGGTGCCGGTCGGCGAGCATTGCTGGCTCTCAACGCTGCGTTCGGCGCAGACCGCCATCACCGGCGCCGATGCGATCCTCGGCGGCGAGCGGGCGGTCTATTCGCTCTGCCGCCCCTCGGGCCATCACGCCCGGGCCGACCGCGCCTCCGGCTTCTGCTATCTCAACAACACCGCCATCGCCGCCCAGCGCCTGCGCGGCACCTTCGGCAAGGTCGCGATCCTCGATGTCGACGCCCATCATGGCGACGGCACGCAGCAGATCTTCTATGGCCGCGACGACGTGCTGACGATCTCGGTGCATGCCGATCCCGAGAACTACTACCCGTTCTTCACCGGCTATGAGGACGAGCGCGGCCACGGCGCCGGCGAGGGATACAATCTCAACCTGCCGCTCGCTCCCGGCGCCGGCGGCGCCGAGATGGCGGCGGCGGTCGACCGCGCCGGCCGCGCCATCCGCGAATTCGGCGCTCAGGCCCTGGTGCTCGCCCTCGGCTACGACGCCCATAAGGACGACCCCATCGGCGTGCTGAGGCTGGACGCCGCCGATTTCGGCACGATCGGCGCCAAGGTGAAGGCGCTCGGCTTGCCGACGCTGGTCGTGCAGGAGGGTGGCTATGCCATCGAGGCGATCGGCGATTGCCTCGATGCCTTCCTCGGCGGGTTCAGGGGCTGAGGCCTGTTGAGGTTTGCAGTCGAACCGCCGCCGTCATTCCGGGGCAGGCCGAAGGCCTGAGCCCGGAACCCATGACCGCTATCGCTGCTCGTCAGGCTGCGCCGGCCCCGGCAGCGCCTTTGAGAGCAACCGGCAGCGGTTATGGGTTCCGGGCTCGGCGCTGGCGCGCCGCCCCGGAATGACGGCGCGGCTCAGCTGCGATTCTCAACACGCCGTAGCCCACCGCCGTCATTGCGAGGAGCGCAGCGACGAAGCAATCCAGTGGCCGCTGAGCGCGACGGCCCCTGGTTTGCTTCGCTGCGCTCGCAATGACGAAGCGCCCGCCTTCAGATCACCGCCTCGATCAGGAAGGGGCCCTTGCGCGCCAGCGCGCCCTTGAACAGCCTGGTGAACTCCTCGGCGGTGGTGGCGCGGCCGGCTTCGACGCCCATGCCCTTCGCCATCGCCACCCAGTCGAGCGCCGGCTCGTCGATATTCAGCATCAGCGTCGCGTTGCGGCCGAAATCGTTGACGCCGACATTGCGCATCTCGCCATGCAGGATCTGGTAGGTCCGGTTGGCGAAGACCACGGTGACCACGTCGAGGTTCTCGCGCGCCTGCGTCCACAGCCCCTGCACCGTGTACATGCCCGAGCCATCGGCCTGCATGCCGATCACCTTGCGGTCGGGGCAGGCGACGGCGGCGCCGATCGCCAGCGGGATGCCTTCGCCGATCGCCCCGCCGGTCAGCTGCAGGTAATCGTGCTGCGGCGCATGATGGCACTGGCTGTAGAACATCCGGCCCGACGACACCGACTCGTCGCAGATGATCGCGTTCTCCGGGATCAGTCGCGAGACGATCGTGCAGATCACATCGGCATCGAGCGCGCCTGTCGGCAATGAATCGTCCTGCTGCGGCGTCGCCACGAAGGCGGGCGCCAATGTGCGGGCCGACAGCGCCTCGGCCAGCGCCTCCAGCGCGTCCGGCATGTCGTCGCCCGGCACCGCCAGCGTCTCGACCCGGCAGCCTTCCGGCACCAGCCGGCCGGGCTTGCCCGGATAGGCGAAGAAGCCGACCGGCAGCTTCGCCCCGACCAGGATCAGCAGGTCGATGCCGGCAAGCTGCTCCAGCGCCCTGTCGATCGGGTAATGCACCTTCGGCAGGGCGATGCGGCCGGCGCCGCGCTCGATCCGCCCATTCGACATCTGCGCGAAGACGCGCGCCCCGGTCGCGGCGCAGATCCGCGCCGCCATCGCCGTCGGCCCCTCGCGCAGCGACGAGCCGCTGAGCAGGAAGGCGGCCCGCGAGCCGAATTCGCGCAGCAGCGCCGCGATCTCCTCGATCCGCCCCGCCTCGACGCGCTTCGCCGCCGGCACAGCGGTCGCCGTCAGCGCGGCCGGCTCGACGCTGCCCCAGGCGCAATCGGCCGGCAGGATGACAGTGGTGACGCCGGGCAGCGACATCGCCGCGGCATAGGCTTCGCCGATCGCCGGGCCGACATCCTCGGCGCTCTTAATCCGCCGCACGAATTGCGACATCGGCCGGGCGAGGCTCTCGATGTCGCTGGTCAGCGGCGCGTCGAGCTCGAGATGATAGGTCGCGTGGTCACCGACCACATTGATCATCGGGGTGAAGGCGCGCCGGGCATTGTGCATGTTCGCCAAGGCGTTCGCCATGCCGGGCCCGCAATGCAGCAAGGTCGCCGCCGGCTTGTCGGCCATGCGGGCATAGCCGTCGGCCGCGCCGGTGACCACGCCCTCGAACAGGCCGAGCACGCAGCGCATCTGCGGCTTGCGGTCGAGCGCCGCGACGAAATGCATTTCCGAGGTGCCGGGATTGGCGAAGCAGACATCGACATCGTTGACCAGAAGCGTGTCGCACAGGCGGTCGGCGCCGTTCATCCGGACCTCTCATGGGGAAGGGCGCTGATGCGCCGGGGCCCGCGAGGGGACGGGATTGCTGCGATCCTGTCAAACAAGAGAATGTCATTGCTTGCCCAAGCACCGCTGATCGGCGCGGCGGTGCCTTGACGTATTTGCATAGGCATTTAACCTGCTTTGGAACAAAGGTTGCATCCGGTGGCGACACCAGCAGGGGGACAGGTCATGACGGGATATCGGACATTCGGCGCGGCGGCCGCGCTCGGCCTCGGCGCGCTCCTCGCCGCCGTCGGCGCGCAGGCGCAGACCAAGGTGGCGATCGGCATCTCCGGCTGGACCGGCTTCGCGCCGCTGGTCCTCGCCAAGGAGGCCGGGATCTTCGCGAAGAACGGCCTCGACGTGACCATCAAGAAGATCCCGCAGAAGGATCGCCACCTCGCCATCGCCTCCGGCGACATCCAGTGCGCCGCGACCACGGTCGAGACCTGGATCGTCTGGGACGCCGCCGGCATCAAGACCAAGCAGATCTTCCAGCTCGACAAGAGCTATGGCGCCGACGGCATGGTCGTTCGCAACGCCACCAACTCGATCAAGGAGCTGAAGGGCAAGACGGTGGCGGCCTCCGCCCCGGGCACCTCGCCCTATTTCGCCCTCGCCTGGTTCCTCAAAGAGAACGGCATGTCGGTGAAGGACGTGTCGGTGGTCAACATGGAGCCCGGCCCGGCGGCGCAGGCCTTCATCGCCGGCCAGAATGACGCGGCGATGACCTATGAGCCCTATCTCTCGGCGGTGCGCGAGAAGCCCGAGGCCGGCAAGATCATCGCCACCACGCTCGACTATCCGATGGTCATGGACACCTTCGGCTGCACGCCGAAATTCCTCGCCGACAACGACGCCGCGGCCAAGGCGCTGACCAAGAGCTATTTCGAGGCGATCGCCATGATAAAAACCGAGAAGGACAAGGCCTATGGCATCATGGGCGCCGATGTGAAGCAGTCGGGCGAGCAGTTCGGCAAGTCGGCCGGCTTCCTGCGCTGGTCCGATGCCGAGGGGAACAAGAAGTTCTTCTCCGGCGAATGGCAGGCCTTCACCGCCAAGGCGGCCGATCTCCTGCTCGAGATCGGGCTGATCAAGGCCAAGCCCGACATCGCCACGCTGGTCGAGCCGAAATACGTCACCGGTAACTGAGTCTGCGCCACGCTCGATGAAGCCCCTTCGACCGGTTTCCGCCGCAGCCCGCATCGGCTACGGCACCGCCTTTTTCGCGCTGTTCGTCGCGCTCTGGTCGGTCGCCACCTTCGGCGGCTATGTCCAGCGCCTGTTCCTGGCCGACCCGCTGACCATGCTCGGCGAGGGCTGGAACCTGCTGGCCGTGCACGGCTTCCTGTTCGACATCGGCATGACGATCTGGCGCGTGGTCGGCGGCTTCGTGCTGGCGGCGCTGGTGGCGCTGCCGCTCGGCATCGCCATGGGCGCCTACAAGCCGGTCGAGGCCTTCGTCGAGCCCTTCGTCTCCTTCGCCCGCTATCTGCCGGCCTCCGCCTTCATCCCGCTGCTGATCCTCTGGGCCGGCATCGGCGAGACCCAGAAGCTGCTGGTGATCTTCATCGGCTCGGTCTTCCAGCTGATCCTGATGATCGCCGTGGCGGTGGGCGGCATCCGGCGCGATCTCGTCGACGCCGCCTATACGCTCGGCGCGACCGACGCCTCGGTGGTCCGCCGCGTGCTGCTGCCCAACGCCGCGCCGGAGATCGCCGAGATCTTCCGCCTCGTGCTCGGCTGGGCCTGGACCTATGTCATCGTCGCCGAGCTGATCGGCTCCTCCTCCGGCATCGGCCACATGATCACCGACAGCCAGGCGCTGCTGAACACCGGCCAGATCATCTTCGGCATCATCGTCATCGGGCTGATCGGCCTCATCTCGGATTTCCTGTTCAAGGCGGTCAACCAGCGCCTGTTTCCGTGGGCGCAGGCATGAGCAAGCTGCTGATCGACCAGGTCGGGAAGGTCTTCCCGGCGCGCGGCCGGGGCGAGCCGACGCGCGCCTTGCTGCCGACCTCGCTCGAGGTCGCCGACAACGACTTCATCACCATTCTCGGCCCCTCCGGCTGTGGCAAGTCGACCTTGCTGCGCATCATCGGCGGGCTCGAAACGGCCAGCGAGGGCCGCATCCTGCTCGACGGCGCCCCCGTGACCGGGCCGGGCGCCGATCGCGGCTTCGTCTTCCAGAGCTACACGCTGTTCCCCTGGCTGACCGTCGTCCAGAACATCGCCTTCGGCCTGCGCGAGAAGGGCGTGCCGGAGCGCGAGCGCCTCGCGCTCGCCCGCGACTGGGCGCAGCGCGTCGGGCTCGGCGGCTTCCTCGACCATTTCCCCAAGCAGCTCTCCGGCGGCATGCAGCAGCGCACGGCCATCGCCCGCGCGCTCGCCAACGATCCCAAGATCCTGCTGCTCGACGAGCCTTTCGGCGCGCTCGACAACCAGACCCGGGCGCTGATGCAGGAGATGCTGCTCGGCATCTGGGAGCGCGAGCAGAAGACCGTGCTGTTCGTCACCCACGATATCGAGGAGGCGATCTTCGTCGGCTCGCGCGTCGTGGTGATGAGCGCCCGCCCGGGCCGGATCAAGGCGGACATCCCGATCGCGCTGCCGCATCCGCGGCCCTACACGATCAAGACCTCGCCCGAGTTCGTCGCGCTGAAGGAGCGGCTGGTCGAGGAGATCCGCGTCGAGGCCGTTCTGGCGGCCGAGGGGCACTGACCCGTCCGGCCGCGCCTCAGGAGGCGCTGGGCAGGTCGAGATGCCGCTCGACCCGCGTCAGCCGCGTGTCGAGCTCGCTGATCAGCACGCCATGGCCGACCACCGAGGTGTGATAGCCGATCACCGCCCGCCGCAGCTCGACGATCTGGCCGCCGAGCTCCTTGCGCAGCAGCATGATGTCGGAGGTGACATCGGCCTTGTGGGAGGCGAACTCCGCCCGCAGGTCGCGGAAGTCGAGCTTCATGTCGCTGAACTCGGCCTTCAAATCGGACATGTCCGATTTGACTTCAGCAAGGTCGGACTTCACCTCGGCGAGGTCGGCCTTCATCAAGGACATTTCGCCCTTCATCGCAGCCATGTCAGAGCGCATCTCGCCCAGAATTTTCAGAACCAGATTCTCCGGCTCGCTCATCGCCGACCGTCCCCGTCCCTCTTCCTCCAGATTGTATTCCCTTCCGGCATCGCGCTGCAAGACATATCGTTGCGGCGAGTTGACAGCGCTTCCGGCGGATGGTTCCTTCCGCTGAATTGGCCTGACCACATGGCCAAAGCAGGGAGGGACAATGCCGCTCGCCGCCGTCGAGTCGCCGCGTCTCTATCGTCAGATCGCCGACCAGCTGCGCCAGCTGATCGACCGCGGGGAGTTCCCCGTGGGCTGCCGGCTACCGCCCGAGCGCGAGCTGGCCGAGAAGCTCGGCGTCTCGCGTCCCTCGGTGCGCGAGGCCCTGATCGCGCTCGAGGTCGAGGGCCGGGTGCGCATCCGGATGGGCTCCGGCGTCTATGTCGCGCCGCCGCGCGTAACGGCGGGCGCCGTCGCCGCTGCCGGTCTCGCTCCCGAAGGTCCGTTCGAGGTGCTGGAGGCCCGCCGGCTGGTCGAGGGCATGATCGCGCAGGAGGTCGCCGGCCGCGTCACCGCCGCCGGGGTTGCGGCGCTCGATCGGATTCTCGACGACATGGCGGCCCCCGGCCTGCCGGGCGAGCGGCTGATCGCGCTCGACCGCGCCTTCCATGTCGAGATCGCCGCCATGCTCGGCAACACCGTGCTGGTGCGCTGCGTCGGCGACCTGTTCGACCAGCGGACCACCCCCTATTTCCGCCAGCTCGCCCAATATTTCGAGAACGACGCCACCTGGCGGGCGGCGATCACCGAGCATGGCGCGATCCGCGACGCGCTCGTCCGGCGCGACGGCGCCGCGGCCGCGCAGGCGATGCGGCGCCATATCGAAGCCTCCCGGGAGCGCTTTTCGCAGAGCTTCGGGGATGCCGACAGCAAGCGGGCCGGGGAGCGTCAGCGCCGGCTCGGATCGGTCAAATGACGCAAAGACGAGTTCAGTCGACCCGATGGGAGGATCACCGATGAAGTTCCGCTACGCTCTCGCCGCGCTCGCCGCCGGCGCCCTGCTCGCCGGCGCGCCGGCCATGGCCCAGACCAAGCTGAAATGGGCCCATGTCTACGAGACCTCCGAGCCCTTCCACACCGAATCGGTCTGGGCGGCCGAGGAGATCAAGAAGCGCACCAACGGCAAATACGAGATCACCGTCTATCCGGCCTCGCAGCTCGGCAAGGAGACCGACATCAATCAGGGTCTGACCCTGGGCACGGTCGACATGATCATCTCCGGCTCGAGCTTCGCCGCCCGCAGCTTCCCGCCGATCGGCGTCACCTATTACCCGTTCATCTTCCGCGGCCCGGATCATCTCCTCGCCTATGTGAAGAGCGACATCTTCAAGGAGATGGCCAAGGGCTATCAGGAGAAGAGCGGCCACCAGATCCTGGCGGTGACCTATTACGGCACCCGCCACACCACCTCGAACAAGCCGATCAAGACCTGCGCCGACATGAAGGGGCTGAAGATCCGCGTGCCCGACGTGCCGGCCTATCTCGCCATGCCGCGCGCCTGCGGCGCCAACACGACGCCGATCGCCTTCGCCGAGGTCTATCTCGCGCTGCAGAACGGCACTGTCGAGGCGCAGGAGAACCCGCTCAACACAATCGACGCCAAGAAGTTCTACGAGGTCCAGAAGCACATCGTGCTGACCGGCCACATCGTCGACCATCTCAACACCGTCGTCGCCAAGCAGCTCTGGGACAAGCTCTCGCCGGAGGATCGCAAGATCTTCACCGACGTCGCCCAGGAGGCCGCGGAACGCGCCACCAAGAAGATCCAGGCCGATGAGGAGAAGCTGGTTCAGGTCTTCAAGGACCGCGGCCTGACCGTCACCGAGATCGACAAGGCCGACTTCCTCGCCGCCGTCCAGAAGAACGTCACCTTCGAGCAGTTCGGTTATCGCAAAGCCGACTGGGAGAAGATCCAGGCGATCAAGTGACGCGACGGCGGGCCGGCGCCCCGGCGCCGGCCCGCCGCCTTTCAGGACAAACGGAATCGAACGATGACCACGACGCCGGAAGTGCACACGCAGGTGACCAGCGAGGAGATCGCCCAGGTCTTCGACGAGGCGCCGCCGCCGGCCGACCTTTCCGGCTACGGGCTCGAGGACTGGGCGACGCTCGCCGCCTTCTGGCTGATGGTCGCCTGCGTCGTGGCGCAGTTCTTCACCCGCTACGTCCTCAACGACAGCTTCGCCTGGACCGAGGAGATCGCGATCTACGCGCTGGTCGCGGTGGTCTTCCTCGGCGCCTCGCTCTGCGTGCGCGCCTCGCGGCACATCCAGGTCGATTTCCTCTACCGCTACCTGCCGCACGGCGCCGGCCGCGCTTTGTCCACCGGCGTCGACCTCGTGCGCATCGCCTTCTTCGCTTATGGCACCGTGCTGATGCACCGCTACGCCCAGCTGATCCCCGACGAGATGATGACCACCATCCAGTTCCCGAAATCGGTGGTGTTCTACACCGTGGTCGCCGCCTTCGCGCTGATGACGCTGCGCTCGCTCCAGGTCGCCTGGCAGAACTGGCGCCGCGGCTATTCGGTGCTGGAGCGCCCCTCGGCCTTCGACGGCTCGGAGGCCTGAGCATGCTGATCCTGCTCGGAACCTTTCTCGGCCTGATGGTGCTCGGCGTGCCGGTGGCCATCGCCATGGCCGTCGCCTCGCTCGCCTTCATCCTGGTCTCCGGCACCGTGCCGGACGTGATCCTCGCCCAGCGCATGATCGCCGGCGTCGAGAGCTTCCCGCTGCTGGCGGTGCCGTTCTTCATCCTGGCCGGCAATCTGATGAACATCGCCGGCGTCACCGGCCGCATCTATGCCTTCGCGGTCGCGCTGGTCGGCTGGATGAAGGGCGGGCTCGCCCAGGTCAACATCGTCGGCTCGGTGATCTTCTCGGGCATGTCGGGCACCGCGATCGCCGATGCTGCCGGCATCGGCACGATCGAGATCAAGGCGATGAAGGATCATGGCTACTCGACCGAGGTCGCGGTCGGCGTCACAGCCGCCTCGGCGACGCTGGGCCCGATCATCCCGCCCTCGCTGCCCTTCGTCATCTACGGCATGATGGCGAACACCTCGATCGGCGCGCTCTTCCTCGGCGGCGTCGTCCCCGGCGTGGTGATGACGCTGTTCATGATGGTCACCGTCGCCATCTTCGCGCGCATCTACAGCTGGGGCTCGGACACGCCGTTCTCGCTGCGCAAGCTCGGCAGCGCCGGCGTCGAGGTGCTGGTCGTGCTTGGCTTCCCGCTGCTCGCCTATGGCCTGGTCTATGCCGGGCTCGACGCCAACCTCGCGATCGGCATCGCGCTCGCCGTGCTGCTGGCGCTCGACTACACCTTCGACTTCTCGGCGGTGATGGCGCTGATGACCCCGATCATCCTGATCGGCGGCATGACCATGGGCTGGTTCACTCCGACCGAGGCCGCCGCCGCGGCGGTGATCTGGTCGCTCTTTCTCGGCCTGGTGCGCTATCGCTCGATGACCATGCGCAGCCTGACCAAGGCGACCTTCGACACCATCGAGACCACCGCCTCGGTGCTGTTCATCGTCACCGCCGCGTCGATCTTCGCCTGGCTGCTGACCGTCTCGCAGACGGCGCAGCTGCTCTCCGACCTGATCCTCGGCTTCACCCAGAACAAATGGGTGTTCCTGGTGCTGGTGAACCTGCTGCTGCTGTTCATTGGCTGCTTCCTCGACACCATCGCGGCGATCACCATCGTGGTGCCGATCCTGCTGCCGATCGCGCTGAAGCTCGGCATCGACCCGATCCATTTCGGGCTCATCCTGACGCTCAACCTGATGATCGGCCTGCTGCATCCGCCGCTGGGCATGGTGCTGTTCGTGCTGTCGCGGGTCGCCAAGCTCTCGGTCGAGCGCACCACCATGGCGATCCTGCCCTGGCTGGTGCCGCTGTTCACCGCGCTGATCGCCATCACCTTCATCCCGGAGCTGACGCTCTGGCTGCCGCGCACCATGGGCATGATCAGGTAGAGCCGGATCCGATCAGATTGGATAATCTGATCGGTGAATCCGTCTCTCACTTTGAGATGGAGACCGTTTTACCCGATCAGCTTGCGTTGCAAGCTGATCGGAACGGGCTCTCCCGGCCCTGGCGGGCCGCCTCGGCCCGCCCTATCTTTTTGTCAGGAGGCTGACGGCTGCGGCATGCGGCCGGTGAGGATCGGCCTTGCGCCGGACCCTCTCCCCAAGCGCCGCAGCGCATCGCCATTTTTATCGCGAAGGGGCACTGCCGTGAGGTGGGCCATGCGCGCGTTGTTGACAAATATGTTGTCCAGGCTCGTCAGCGAGCCGCGTATCGATGTCGTGTTCGCCGATGGATCGCTCCATTCGGCCGGAAATGGAGCGGCGCCGGCGATCACGCTGCGGATCGCCGATCGGGAGACGGAGTTCAAGCTGGCACTCGATCCCGAGCTGGCGCTCGGCGAGGCGGTGATGGACGGCCGTGTCATCGTCGAAGGAGGCACGATCTACCAATTGCTGGAGGCGCTGGTCTGCGGTCTCTCGCGCCAGCCCCCCTCCGCCTGGGCGAGTCAGCTGACGCGTCTGCGCACCGCCGTGCGGCGGCTGAAGCAGCACAACACGCCGGCCTGGGCCAAGCGCAATGTCAGCCATCATTACGATCTGAAGCGCGAGTTCTTCGAGCTCTTCCTCGATGCCGACCAGCAATACTCCTGTGCCTTCTTCGAACGGCCCGATGCGACGCTCGAGGAGGCGCAGGCCGCCAAGAAGCGCCGGATCGCCGCCAAGCTCGCCCTGAAGCCGGGCCAGCGCGTGCTCGATATCGGCTCCGGCTGGGGCGGTCTCGGCCTCACCATCGCCGAGCAGACAGGAGCGAAGGTCACCGGCATCACCCTTTCGCAGGAGCAGCTCGCCAAGGCGCAGGCGAGGGCGGCCGCGTCCGGCCTGCCGGTCGAGTTCCGCCTCCAGGACTATCGCGCCGTGAGCGAGCGCTATGACCGCATCGTCTCGGTCGGCATGTTCGAGCATGTCGGCGTCGGCTACTACCGCGACTATTTCGGCAAGATCCGTCAGCTGCTGGAGGATGACGGCGTCGCGCTGATCCACACCATCGGCCGCACGACCCCGCCGGGCGCCACCAACCCGTTCATCGCCAAATACATCTTCCCGGGCGGCTATATCCCGGCGCTCTCCGAGATCGCGGCGGCGGTGGAAAAGGAGGGGCTGATCATCTCGGATGTCGAGGTGCTGCGCCTGCACTATGCACAGACGCTCAAGGCCTGGCGCGAACGCTTCCTCGCCCGCCGCGCCGAGGCGGTCGCGATGTATGACGAGCGCTTCGCGCGGATGTGGGAGTTCTATCTTGCCGCCTCCGAGGCGAGCTTCCGCTATGACGGGCTGGTGGTCTTCCAGCTCCAGCTCGCCAAGCGGCTCGATACCCTGCCGATGACCCGCGATTACATGAGCGAGACGGCGCCACAACTCACGCCGGCGCCGGCCCTGTATAGCGCGCCCGCGGCCTGATCAGCCGGCCGGTCTCGTTCTGCTCCAGCGCATGGGCGATCCAGCCGGTGCAGCGCGCCGCCGCGAAGATCTGGAAGGGCGCGTCCTCGCGCAGCCGCAAGCGCGCCGCCAGTGCCGTCAGGGCGAAGTCGATATTCGGCTCCTCGCCGGTAAGCGCGGCGATGGTGGCTTGGGCTTGCCGATAGGCCGGCGGCGGCTCGAAGGCGGCCAGCAGAACACGCGCCCGCGGGTCGCCATCGGCATAGAGCGGATGGCCGAAGCCCGGCAGCCCCGCTCCCGTCGCGAGCCGGGCGCTCGCCGCCGCCTCCGCGCCGTCGCGCTCGATCTCGCGCATCAACCCGAGCACGCGCCGGGCCACGCCGCCATGCAGCGGACCCGTCAACACGGCGAGGCCAGCCATCACGCAGGCGGCGAGCGAGGCCCCCGTCGAGGCGGCCACGCGCGCCGCGAAGGTCGAGGCGTTGAGCTCGTGATCGGCGAGCAGCACCAGCGCCTTGCGGATCGGCTCGGCCCCCTCCGCCTCGCAGCTCCAGGCCCGCGCCAGCCTGGCATGGATCGGCCCTTCGCCCGGCCCGCCGGCAACCGCGTCGACCAGCGCGTCCAGCACCGAGGCGGCCTCCAGATAGAGCGCCTTCTTGGCCCGCCCCGCCATCGGCCGGTCATGGGCGGCGCGTCCGGCGATGACGGTGAAAATGCGCCCGAGCGGCTCGCCGGCCGGGACCGGCGTGGCCTGCGGCGGAAAGCGCTGGGTTCCGCAATCCCAGAGCAACCGCGCCACGTCCTCCAGCTTGGCCTGCGCCGCCAAACGCGTCGCATCCTGCCCGCGATACCACAGCCCGCCGCGCTGGATGGTGGTGATCGCCGAGGCCAGCACCGGCTCGCCATAGGCGATCGCATCCTCGGCGATCGCCGCCGAGCGGCGCCCGCGCTGCTTGCGCAGCACCAGCCGGGCGACATCCTCCGCACGGTAGAGACTGCGCCGCGGATCGGCCTCGTCCGGCCGCGCCTCGATCAGCCCGCGGCTGACATAGGCATAGAGCGTCTGCGGCTTCAGGCCGAGCCGCGCCATCGCCTGCTGCGCGGTCAGCCACTCCTGCATCGCGTCATCCCGCTTGATATTGATTGTATTGTTCAAGATTGATTCTAGCGCGACGGGCTCCGATCCTCAAGCGAACTGTTCTGAAGGAGCCCGCCAATGTCCGATGGTCTCGACGATGTCGTCGCCGCCCACACAATCCTGTCCGAGGTCGACGGAGCGGCCGGCCGGCTGGTGATCCGCGGCCACAGCCTGTCCGCGCTCGCCGGCCGCACCAGCTTCGAGGCGATGGCGGCGCTGATGCTGGACGGGCTGATGCCGGACCTCCCGCCGCGCGGCGAGTTGCCTGGGGCGCTCGGCCGGGCGCGGGTCGAGCTGTTCGGCATCGTCGAGCGGGCGAAGCTTCCCGCCGCACTCGGCCCGGTCGAGATGCTGCGCGCCTGGACCGCCCAGATCCCGGATGGCGAGGATGCGACGACCGCGCTGCGCCTTCTGGCGGCGCCGGCGGTGTTCACCGCCGCCGCGATCCGCATCCGGCGCGGGCTCGATCCGATCGCGCCCGATCCGGCGCTGCTGCAGGCCGCCGACAGCCTGCGCATGATCCGCGGAGCGGCGCCGCGCGCGGCCGAGGCGGCGGCGCTCGATGCCTATCTCGTCACCGTCGCCGATCACGGCCTCAACGCCTCGACCTTCGCCGCCCGCACCGTGGCCTCGACCCGCGCCGGGCTGGTCTCGGCGGTGCTCGCCGGGCTCGGCGCGCTGAAGGGCCCGCTGCATGGCGGGGCGCCCGGGCCGGTGATCGAGATGCTGGATGCGATCGGCGAGGCCGGCAATGCCCGCGCCTGGCTGGAGGCGGCGCTCGATCGCGGCGACCGGCTGATGGGCTTCGGCCACCGCATCTACCGCGTGCGCGATCCGCGCGCCGATGCGCTGAAGGCGGCGATCGCGCGGCTCGGCGCCGAGACCGGCCGGCTGCGCCATGCCGAGGCGGTCGAGCAGGCGGCGCTCGCCATCCTGCGCGAGCGCAAACCCGGCCGCTCGCTGGAGACCAATGTCGAGTTCTACACCGCGCTGCTGCTGGAGGCGCTCGGCGTCCCGCCCGATGCCTTCACCTGCGTCTTCGCGCTCGGCCGCAGCATCGGCTGGCTCGCCCATGCCCGCGAGCAGATCGCGGGCGGAAGGCTGATCCGCCCGCAATCGGTTTATGTCGGCCCGCTGCCGCGCGAGGCGGCGTAGGGCGGCGGCTAGCCCAGAATGCCCGGCAGCTTCAGCCCCTTCTCGCGGGCGCAGTCGCGGGCGATCTCATAGCCGGCATCGGCGTGGCGCATCACGCCGGTTGCGGGATCGTTCCAGAGCACGCGCTCCAGGCGCCTGGCCGCCTCCGGCGTGCCGTCGGCGACGATCACCACGCCGGCATGCTGCGAATAGCCCATCCCGACGCCGCCGCCATGATGCAGCGACACCCAGGTTGCGCCGCCGGCGGTGTTGAGCAGCGCGTTGAGCAGCGGCCAGTCGGAGACGGCGTCGGAGCCGTCCTTCATCGCCTCGGTCTCGCGGTTGGGCGAGGCGACCGAGCCGGAATCGAGATGGTCGCGGCCGATCACGATCGGCGCCTTGACCTCGCCTTTCGCCACCATCTCGTTGAAGGCAAGGCCGAGCCGGTGGCGGTCGCCGAGGCCGACCCAGCAGATCCGGGCCGGCAGGCCCTGGAACTGGATGCGCTCGCGCGCCATGTCGAGCCAGTTGTGCAGATGCGCGTCGTCCGGCATCAGCTCCTTGACCCGCTGGTCGGTGCGGTAGATGTCCTCCGGATCGCCCGACAGCGCCGCCCAGCGGAACGGCCCGACGCCGCGGCAGAACAGCGGCCGGATATAGGCCGGCACGAAACCGGGGAAGTCGAAGGCGTCGAGGACGCCCATATCCTTCGCCATCTGCCTGATATTGTTGCCGTAATCGAGCGTCGGCACGCCCATCCTGTGGAACTCGAGCATGGCGCGCACATGGTCCGCCATCGAGCGCTTGGCCGCCTCGATGGTGCCGGCCGGGTCGCGCTCCTTGCGCTCCTCCCATTCCTCCAGCGTCCAGCCGGCCGGCAGATAGCCGTTCAGCGGGTCGTGCGCCGAGGTCTGGTCGGTGACGACATCCGGGCGGATGCCGCGCCGAACCATGTCAGGGAACACCTCCGCGGCATTGCCGAGCACGCCGACCGAGACCGCCTTGCCCTTGGCATGCGCCGCCTCGACGATCGCCAGCGCCTCGTCGATGCTGGCCGCCTTCTCGTCGAGATAGCGGGTGCGCAGGCGGAACTCGATCGAGGAGGGCTTGCACTCGACGGCGATCATCGAGGCGCCGGCCATGGTCGCCGCGAGCGGCTGCGCCCCGCCCATGCCGCCGAGCCCGCCGGTCAGGATCCACTTGCCCTTGAGGCTGCCGCCGAAATGCTGGCGGCCGACCTCGGCGAAGGTCTCGTAGGTGCCCTGAACGATCCCCTGCGTGCCGATATAGATCCAGGAGCCGGCCGTCATCTGGCCGTACATCATCAGCCCGGCCTTATCGAGATGGTGGAAATGCTCCCAGTTGGCATAGGCCGGCACCAGATTGGAGTTCGCGATCAGCACGCGCGGCGCGTCGGGATGGGTGCGGAAGACGCCGACCGGCTTGCCAGACTGCACCAGCAGCGTCTCGTCGGCCTCGAGCCCGCGCAGCGCCCCGACGATCCGGTCGAAATCCTCCCAGCTGCGCGCGGCGCGCCCGATGCCGCCATAGACCACCAGCTCGCCCGGCTTCTCGGCGACGTCGGGGTCGAGATTGTTCATCAGCATGCGCAGCGCGGCCTCGGTCAGCCAGGACTTGGCGCTGCGCTCCGTCCCCTTCGGGCTGCGGATGACGCGGCTGTTGTCGATGCGGGTCATGGCTTGCTCCGGGCTTCGAATGCGGCGGCGGCGTCGAGCGCCGCCTTGATCATGGCGTCGAGGGCGCCCTGCAGCGTCAGCGCCCTGTCGGCGTCGAAGCGCCAGGGCGGCGCCTCCTGCGCCAGATAGGCCGACAGCGCGATCTCCATCTGCAGCGCATGCACATGCTCGGCCGGCCGGCCGTAATGGCGGGTGATCCAGCCGCCCTTGAAGCGGCCATTGGTGACCTGGGTGAACGGCGCCCCGGCCATGGCGGCGACGGCTGCCGCCTCGATCGCCGGCGCCGCGCTCTGGCCGGAATTGCTGCCGAGATTGAGCGTCGGCAGCTCGCCCTCGAACAGCCGCGGGATCACCGACTTGATCGAATGGCAGTCCCACAGCAGGCAATAGCCGTGCTGCGCCTTGACCCGCGCGATCTCGCCGGCGAGCGCCGCATGATAGGGCTCGAAATAGGCCGCCCGCCGGCGGGCGATCTCGGCGGCATCGGGCGCCTGCCGCCAGATCGGCGCGCCGTCGAAGGTGGTCGTCGGCACCAGCTCCGTCGTCGCTTGGCCCGGATAGAGCGAGACCCCGGACGGATCGCGGTTGAGGTCGATGACATAGCGCGACAGCCCGGCCTCGACGATGCTCGGCTGGAAGCGCTCGGCGAAGGCGTAGAGCTGGCGCATATGCCAGTCGGTGTCCTCGACCTGCCGGCCGCGCTCGGTCAGCACGGCGGCGACCTCCTCGGGCAGGCCGGTGCCGGGATGCGGCATCGACAGGACCAGCGGCGAGGCGCCGTGGGTGACGGTGACGACCTGTTCGTTCATCCCTCGAACTCCGCGAAGCTGTCGAGCCGGGCCGCCTTGCCGAGCGCGCCGGAGAGCACCAGCTCGGTCGCCGCAGCCAGATCCGGCGCGAGATAGCGATCCTGCGTCAGCGGCGCGATCCGGGCGCGGATCAGCGCCAGCACCGGCTCCAGCCGCGGCGAAGTCCGGAGCGGGCGGTGATGCTCGATCGCCTCGGCCGCCGCCATCAATTCGACCGCGACGATGCTCGCCGCGTTCGCGGCCATGTCGAGCAGCCGGTAGGCGCCATGCGTCGCCATCGAGACATGGTCCTCCTGGTTCGCCGAGGTCGGGATCGTGTCGACCGAGGCGGGGTAGGCCTTCTGCTTGTTCTCCGAGGCGAGCGCCGCTGCCGTCACCTGCGCGATCATGAAGCCCGAGTTCAGCCCGGCATCGCGGGCGAGGAAGGGCGGCAGCCCGCTCATCACAGGGTCGACCAGCAGCGCGATCCGCCGCTCGGCGAGGTTGCCGATCTCGCAGACCGCCATCGCCAGCATGTCGGCTGCGAAGGCGACCGGCTCGGCATGGAAATTCCCGCCCGAGACGATCTCGCCCGGGCCCAGCACCAGCGGGTTGTCTGTGACCGCGTTCGCTTCGATCGCCAGCGTGGTGGCGGCGTTGGCGAGAAGATCGCGCACCGCACCCATCACCTGCGGCTGGCAGCGCAGCGAATAGGGGTCCTGCACCTTGCTGTCGCCGAAGCGGTGGCTCTCGCGGATGGCGCTGCCGGCGATCAGCTCGAGCAGCACCGCCGCGACCCGGATCTGCCCCGGCTGGCCGCGCAGCGCCTGGATGCGCGGGTCGAAGGGCGTGTCCGAGCCCTTCAGCGCATCGACCGACAGCGCCCCGGCGATCAGCGCCGCGTCGAAGACCCGCGCGATCGCGCTGAGCCCGGCCAGCGCCAGCGAGGCCGAGACCTGCGTGCCGTTGATCAGCGCCAGCCCTTCCTTGGCGCCGAGCGCCAGCGGCTCGAGGCCGATCCGCCGCAGCGCCTCGGCGGCCGCCATCACCTCGCCCTTCAGCCTGATCTCGCCGGTGCCCATCAGCGCCGCGGTGAGATGGGCGAGGGGGGCAAGATCGCCCGAGGCGCCGACCGAGCCCTTGGCCGGCACCACCGGCAGCGCCCCCGCCTGCAGCGCCGCCAGCAGGCTCTCGACCACCACGGGCCGCACGCCGGAGGCGCCGCGCGCCAGGCTGGCCGCCTTCATCGCCAGGATCAGCGAGACCACCGCATCGGGCAGGGCAGGGCCGGTGCCGACGGCATGGGAGAGGATCAGGTTGCGCTGCAGCGCCGCCAGATCGGCATCGGCGATGCGCACGCTGGCGAGCTTGCCGAAGCCGGTGTTGACGCCATAGGTGACGGTGCCGGCGGCGACGATCTCGTCGACGATCGCCTGCGCCCCGGCAACGGCACTGTCGTCGCTGAGATTGATGCCGGCCCCGTCGAGCACCTGGCGCCAATCGGTGAGCCTGGCCTGGCCGGGCGTGAGCGAGAGCGTGGTCATTGGCCGTTCCGGATGCGGGCGTGGAGCGGGTTGAAACCGATGCGGTAGGCGAGCTCGGCCGGGCGCTCGATCTCCCAGATCGCCAGGTCGCAGGCCTTGCCGGCCTCGAGCGTGCCGGTCTCGTCCTGGAGGCCGAGCGCCCCCGCGGCGTTGCGGGTGAAGCCGGCGAGCGCCTCCTCCGGCGTCAGCCGGAACAGGGTGCAGCCCATGTTCATTGTCAGCAGCGGCGAGGTCAGCGGCGAGGAGCCGGGATTGGCGTCGGTCGCCAGCGCGATCGGCACGCCCTGCCGGCGCAGCGCCTCGATCGGCGGCACTGTCGTCTCGCGCAGGAAGTAGAAGGCGCCGGGCAGGATCACCGCGACGGTGCCCGCCTTCGCCATCGCCGCGACGCCGGCCTCGTCGAGATATTCGAGATGGTCGGCCGACAGCGCCCCATGCGCGGCGGCGAGCGCCGCGCCGCCGAGATTGGAGAGCTGCTCGGCATGCAGCTTGACCGGCAGGCCCTTGGCCTTCGCGGCCGCGAACAGGCGCTCGGTCTCGTCCACGGAGAAGGCGATGCCCTCGCAGAAGGCGTCGACCGCGTCCGCCAGCCCCTCCGCCGCGACGGCGTCGAGCATCGGCCCGGCGACGAGATCGAGATAATCGCCTGAGCGGCCCTTGTATTCGGGCGGCACCGCATGCGCGCCGAGGAAGCTGGTGCGCACCGTCACCGGCCGCTCGCGGCCGAGCCGCCGCGCCACCCGCAATTGCTTCAGTTCGGCCTGCGTCTCCAGGCCATAGCCGGACTTGATTTCGACAGTGGTGACGCCCTCGGCGATCAGCGCCTGGAGCCGCCGGTCGGCGCTGGCGAACAGCGCCTCCTCGCTCGCCGCCCGCGTCGCGGTGACGGTCGAGAGGATGCCGCCGCCGGCGCGGGCGATCTCCTCATAGCTCGCCCCCTGCAGGCGCAGCTCGAACTCATGCGCGCGGTCGCCGCCATGCACGAGATGGGTGTGGCAGTCGATCAGCCCGGGGGTGATCCAGCGCCCTCCGCAATCGACCACCTCCGCCTTGCCGAACCCAGGGGCGTCGGCGCGCGGGCCGGCATAGGCGATGCGGCCGCCGGCGGAGATCACCACGCCGTCCTCGATCGCGCCATACGGGCGCTCGCTGCCCTGCGCCATGGTGGCGAGGCGCGCGCCGGTCCAGACTCGGTCCGCAGTCTCGAGCGCCATCATGCCTCCTCTCGACTTCGCTGCCATTGCGGCTATGCTAGACAATTGCATATGCAATTAGCAAGCGGCATTTGCCTATGCAAATAGCGACGAGGAGCCCGCGTGACCGCCCATCAGACCCTGCACCTCGCCCAGGCGCTGCTGCCCGAGGGCTTCGCCGAGAACGTCACCCTGACGCTCGATGATGGAGTGATCATGTCGGTCGCCGCCGGGCAGGCGCCGCCGCCGGGCGCCGCCACCCTGCCGGGGCTGACCCTGCCGGGCCTGCCCAACCTGCACAGCCACACCTTCCAGCGCGGCATGGCCGGGCTCGCCGAGCGGCGCGGGCAGAGCGAGGATTCCTTCTGGACCTGGCGCGAGGTGATGTACCGTTTCCTCGACCGGCTCGACCCGGACGATGTCCAGGCGATCGCCGCGCAGGCCATGGTCGAGATGCTGGAGGGCGGCTTCACGGCGCTGGCCGAGTTCCACTATCTCCATCACGACAGGGACGGGCGCCCCTATGCCGACATTGCGGCGATGGGCGCGGCGATCGCCGCCGCCGCCGAGGAGACCGGCATCGGCCTGACCCTGCTGCCGGTGCTCTACCGCTATGGCAATTTCGGCGGCGCCCCGGCCTCGCCCGGCCAGCGTCGCTTCCTCAATGATCGCGACGCCTATCTGCGCCTGATCGAAGCCAGCGAGGCGGCACTGTCCCATCTGCCGGACGCCCGTCTCGGCCTTGCCCCGCATTCGCTGCGGGCGGTGGCGCTGGAGGATCTGCCCTGGCTCGCCGGGCTGCGCCCGCAGGCGCCGCTGCACATCCATGTCGCCGAGCAGATGCGCGAGGTCGAGGACAGCCTCGCCATCGCCGGCGCCCGGCCGGTCGCCTTGCTGATGCGCAGCGTCGCGGTCGACGCGCGCTGGTGCCTGATCCACGCCACCCATCTCGACGAGACGGAGCGCGACGGGCTCGCCCGCTCCGGCGCCGTGGCGGGGCTGTGCCCGATCACCGAGGCCAATCTCGGCGACGGCATCTTCGACGGCGTGCGCTATCGCGAGCAGGGCGGGCGCATCGGTGTCGGCAGCGATTCCAACATCGAGATCGGCGCCGCCGGCGAATTGCGGATGCTCGAATACTCGCAGCGCCTGCGCGACCGTCGCCGGGCGCTGTGGGCGCAAGCCGGCGCCTCCGCCGGCTTCACCCTCTGGCGCGAGGCCTGCGCCGGCGGCGCCCAGGCCTGCGGCCGCAGCATCGGCGCCATCGCCCCCGGCCATCGCGCCGATCTGGTCAGCCTCGATCCGGAGCATCCCTCGCTGCTCGGCAAGGAGGGCGACCTCGCCCTCGACAGCGCGCTCTTCGCCGCGCCGGCCTTGCCCGTCGAGACCGCGATCGTCGGTGGACGACGGCTCGTCGCGGGTGGCCGCCATGTTGACCGGGCTGGAATCGCGGCGCGCTATGGCCGGGTGATCCGCAAGCTCACCGCCTGACGCCGATGACCGCGAGCCCGATCGATGCCGTGATGCTGGACGGGGCGGGGCCGCTCTATGACCAGATCCGCCGCGCGATCCGTGGCCTGATCCTGGCCGGAAGCTGGCCGCCCGGCACCCCGGTGCCGCCCGAGCATGCGCTGATGGAGCGGCTCGGCGCCTCGCGCATGACCGTGCACCGGGCGCTGGTGCAATTGGCGGGGGAGGGGCTGATCACCCGCCGCCGCCGCTCCGGCACAGTGGTGGCGAGCCCGCCGGCCAGCCATGCCATGCTCGACATCCTCTCGATCCCCGAGGAGGTCGGCAAGCTCGGCCAGGTCTATTCCTATACGGTGCTGAAGCGTCGCGACGGCAAGGCGCTGCGGCCGATCATCTCCCGCTTCGCGCTGGGCCGCGCCGTCGAGGTCGCGCATCTCGAGGTGCTGCATTTCGGCGACGGGCTGCCGCATGTGCTGGAGGAGCGGGTGATCCATCTCGGCGCGGTGCCGGCGGCGCAGGCCGAGGATTTTGCCCGGACACCGCCGGGCGACTGGCTGCTGCAGCACAGCCTGTGGTCGCAGGCCGAGCATGCGATCAGCGCGGTGGCGGCCGAGCCGCGCGAGGCGGAGCTGCTGCGGATCGCGCCGGGCGAACCCTGTCTTCTGGTGGAGCGGCGGACCTGGAACCAGGCCGAGCCGATCACGGCGGTCCGCCTGCTCTATCCGGGCGGCCGCCATCGCTTCGTCGGCCGCTTCGGGCCCTATGGCAATGTTTGAACCGGGCGGCTGACGCCGCCCGGTCCAGCCGATCTCAGCAGGCGTAGCGGACGCGGCGGCCCCATTCGTCACGGCCGACGCAGACCCGGTCCGGCGTCGTCGCCGAGCCGATGATGGCGCCGCCCGCGCCGCCGATCGCGGCGCCCGCCAGCGCACCGCCGGCCCGGCCGGTCGCGGCGCCACCGATGATGGCGCCGGCGCCGGCCCCGACCAGGGCGCCGGTCGCGGTGTTCTGCTCACGCGGGGTACAGGCGCCGAGGGAGGCGACTGCAGCGGCGATCAGGAGAAATTTTTTCATCGGGACGTTCCCTTCTTCGGAGGTGATGGCGAGGACCGTCCGGTTCAGCCCGGATTGCGGCCCTTGGCCGGGGTATAGTCCGGTGCGGCTTCCAGCGTCGTGCGTGCGATATCGAGCGTCACGCGAGGCTGGCCGCTATCGTCGCGGGTGAGGCGGATTGCCTTGTAAGCCACGGCCACGCTCTTCTTGCCGAGGCCGAGCACGCCGCCCATGCCGAGAACGGCGGCGGCGATCCGCCCGTCCGCGTCGAACAGGATGTCCTCGATGGTGCCGAGCTTCTCGTCCTGGATGTTGTAGACCGCGCGTCCGGTCAGGTCGCGGCTGCCCCACAACAGGTCGAGGCCGGCTGGAGAGAGGAAGAGATCGCCGAGGGGCGCGGCTGGAGCCGTGGGCGCGGGCGGCTGCCCGCTTACGCTCGGCGCTGTCGGCGGCGGTGCCGTCGGAGAGGGCGCGGGTTGCGCCAGGACCGCGTGCGGGGACAAGCCGGCTGCGCCTGCGATCAGACCTGCGATGGCGAGTCTGCGAAGCTGCATCGGCGTCCTCTCATCGGTTGCGGCTCATGGCCTTGATGCCCGCGCGCAAGCGGCGGCGAATGCTGCCCAGCCAAACCGTTCGCGGTCTGGATTGTTCCCGCCTTGCCCGCAAACCCCTGTTTTTGCGGGCTTCTCCATGAAATTGCCCTTAGGGCAGATAAATGCGGCGATTTTGTCGTCCTGCCCCGGGAACAAGGGTAGGATCAGCCCGTTGATGGGACATGCCGGCATCGCGCCGGCTTGTCGGACATAAGGAGGGACCGATGAGCGCAACGATGACCGCCGCTTCCACTGCCGCCAACCCGCTGATCGCCGGAGCGCGCGTCGCGGGCACCGACGTCTACAATTCGGCGGGGGAGCATCTCGGCTCCATTTACGACGTCATGCTCGACAAGCAGACCGGGCGCGTCGCCTACGCGATCATGTCGTTCGGGGGCTTTCTGGGCCTCGGCGAGAAATATCATCCGATCCCGTGGAGCATGCTCGACTACGACGTCGAGCGCGGCGGCTATGTCGTGCCGCTGACCCGCGAGAAGCTCGAGGCGGCGCCGATGTACGGCGCCGATGGCGAGCCGGATTGGCAGGACAAGGACTACGGCAAGCGAGTCCACGATTACTACGGCACGATGCCGTATTGGATGATGTAAGCGCGCCGCCGGCTGCGCTTCGCAAAGGCGCAACTCGCGGCGATTGCTATCCCCCCAGCCGGATCGTCGTGATTGCGTGGTGCGGGCCGAAAGGCCCGCACCTTTTTTATGGCCGCTGCTGCGCGGGCGGGAACCTCGACCGGCGTCATGCGTCAAGTTGAGCTGAGCGGCACCGTCCTGCGGCCGCGTTTCCGCCCCTTCGAGGTCGACATGCTTATCCGCTACGGCTACCGGATCGAGATCATCTGCGAGCGGCCGACGGCGCTGATCACGCTGCTCGACATCCATCCGTCGCGGCGGCTCGATCTCGTGCGGCCCGACGAGATGCATGCCACGGCGGTGGCCGATCCGGAGCTGGCGATCGAGGTCGATCAGCATCTCGACACTTACGGCAATATCTGCCGGCGCCTGGTCGCGCCCGCGGGCGGCGTGCTGCTGGAATCGGACGGGCTCGTCCTCGACAGCGGCGAACCCGATCGCCTCGCGCCGGCGGCGGGCGAGACCCCGCCCGCCGAGCTGCCGCAGGAGGCCCTGATCTATCTCCTCGGCAGCCGCTATTGCGAGACGGATCTGCTCGGCGACACCGCCTGGACCCTGTTCGGCCAGGTCGAGCCCGGTTGGGCGCGCGTGCAGGCGGTGGTCGATTTCGTCCATAATCACCTGAGCTTCGGCTATGCTTTCGCGCGCAGCACCCGCACCGCGGCCGAGGCCTTTCAGGAGCGCATCGGCGTCTGCCGCGACTTCGCCCATCTGGCGATCGCCTTCTGCCGCTGCCTCAACATTCCGGCGCGCTATTGCAACGGCTATCTCGGCGATATCGGCGTGCCGCCTAACCCCGCGCCGATGGATTTCAATGCCTGGTTCGAGGTCTGGCTCGGAGGCCGCTGGCATGTCTTCGACGCGCGCCACAACCAGCCGCGCATCGGCCGCGTCGTCATAGCCCGTGGCCGGGACGCCGCCGATATTCCGATGATCAGCTCCTTCGGCCCGCATTGGCTGCGCCGCTTCGAGGTGGTGACCGAAGAAGCCGACGAGCCGGCCGAGCCGATGACGCTCACTTTCCAGCGGCACCCGGCAGCGAGGGAGAGGGGCGCTCACATCGCCGCCTGACCATGGCGAACAGTCTCGAAACGACCTCCGCGGCTGCGCCGTCCGACCATCCGCGATGCTATCGCATCATCGCCAATGCGCGCGCCGGCACCGTGCTGGAACATGGCGAGCAGGCCTTCTCACAGCGGATCACCGATGCCTTCGCGGCCGCCGATTGCCGCGGCGAGCTCGAGCTGCTCGCGCCGCGCGACCTGCGCGCACGCCTGAAGGCCGCGGTCGAGGACGAGACGGTCACGCCGGTCGTCGCCGGCGGCGACGGCACGATCAACGGCGCCCTCTCCGTGCTGGTCGAGTGCCGCCGTCCGGTCGGCATCCTGCCGCTCGGCACGGTCAATGTGCTCGGCCGCGATCTTGGCCTGCTCGGCACGGTGGAGGAACAGATCGCCGCCCTCTGCAACGGCGTGCCGGTCGCGATGGATCTCGGCCAGCTCAACGACCGGCTCTTTCATTCGCTGTCCGGCATGGGCTTCTTCAGCCTGATGGCGCGCGAGCGCGAATATGCCCGCCGCCGCTTCCCCTTCAGCCGCGCTGCGGCCTTCGCCGTCGCGGCGGCCCGGTCGATCCTGTTCACCCGGCCGGTCAATGTCGACATGCAGATCGGCGCCGAGCGGCGCCAGGTCGAGGCCGACGCCGTGCTGGTCACGGTGAACGCGTTCGACGGCGCCGATTGGCGTCGCAGCCGCTTGGACGGCGGCGTGCTCGAAGTCCATATCCTCGACACTGGAGGGCTGGTCTCGCGCGGCAAGGCGGCGCTGTCGATGCTCACGGGCGGCTGGCGCAACTCGCGCAACCTCGTCTCGCTGACCGGAGAGAGCGTCACCTTGACACGGCGCGACACGCGGCGCGGCCATATTACCTTCGACGGCGAAGTGGAGCGCCGCTCCGGCCCATTGGTCTACCGGCTGCTGCCGGCGGCGCTCCAGGTCATCGCGGCCCGGCCGGCCGCGCTGCCGCCGTCTTGACGAGGACCCGCATGTTCCTGTTGCAGCCGCGTTTCCTTCTGCCCGTCGCGGCCGCCTTCGGCTTCCTGGGGCTGGCCGTCTATGCCGTCGCCGATGGCAGCTCGCGCATCGACAGCGCGCTGGTGCTGCTGTTCCGCGACGCTGCCGACCCGTCCATGCCGCTCGGCCCCGCCTGGCTGCGCGAGATGATGCGCGACGTCACGGCGCTGGGCAGCTTCGTCGGACTCGGCACGGCGACGGTGGTCGCGAGCCTGACCTTGCGCCTGTGCGGGCATCGGCCCCTTGCGGTCGGGCTGCTGGTCAATGTGCTGGCGGCGACGGCGGCCAGCACGCTGCTCAAGATCGCGATCGGACGCGAGCGTCCCGATATCGTCGAGCATGCCGCGCTGACCTTCACCGCCAGCTTTCCGAGCGGCCACGCCTTCCTGTCGGCCGTCGTCCTGCTCGGCATCGCCGGCTTCGTCGGCATCGCCTCGCGGCGGGACGATATCGCGCGCCTGTGCCTCTGGGCCGCCTGGGTCCTGATCGTCGCGATCGGCGTCAGCCGCGTCTATCTCGGCGTCCATTGGCCCAGCGACGTGCTCGGCGGCTGGTGCCTGGGCGTGGCCTGGACCAGTCTGGCGATGGCCTGGCTCGGGCGGCTCGCGGCCCGCACCGAAAAGCGCGAAAGCGAGATCGCCGGCCGGGCATGAGGCGGCGCGAACCGCTGAAATTTCAGATTCTGCATGCGGCAGCGATGGCGCATGCCGGCCAAAGGCGGTAACACCTCCATTCGTTGTCGAGACCAGCCTGGGAGACCCTGCGCATGAATGCTCCGTTCAAGAACCTGATCGCCGGCGAATGGGCCGCCTCGCAGAATGCGTCGCGCAACATCAACCCGTCCAACACCAACGACGTCGTCGGCGAGTATTCGCAGGGCTCGGTCGAGGATCTGAACAATGCCGTCGCCGCCGCCAAGGCGGCCTTCCCGGCCTGGAGCCGCACCACCCCGCAGGAGCGCTACGAGATCCTGAAGAAGGCCTCCGACGAGATCCTCGCCCGCAAGGACGAGCTCGGCCGCCTGCTCTCGCGCGAGGAGGGCAAGACCCTTCCCGAGGGCATCGGCGAGGCGACCCGCGCCGGCCAGATCTTCGCCTTCTTCGCCGGCGAGGCGCTGCGCATCGGCGGCGAGAACGTTCCCTCGATCCGCCCGGGTGTCGGCGTCGAGATGACCCGCGAGCCGGTCGGCGTCGTCGGCATGATTACGCCCTGGAATTTCCCGATCGCCATCCCGGCCTGGAAGATCGCGCCCGCTCTGGCTTACGGCAACTGCGTCGTCATCAAGCCGGCCGATCTCGTGCCGGGCTCGGCCTGGGCGCTGGTCGACATCGTCCAGCGCGCCGGCCTGCCGAAGGGCGTGCTCAACCTGGTGATGGGCCGCGGCTCCGTGGTCGGGCAGGCGCTGCTCGAGCACAAGGACGTGCATGCCATCAGCTTCACCGGCTCGGTCTCGACCGGCCGCAAGGTCGCGGCCGCCTGCATCGCGGGCAACCCGATGAAGAAGGTTCAGCTCGAAATGGGCGGCAAGAACCCGCTCGTCGTGCTTGATGATGCCGATCTCAAGGTCGCGGTCGAATGCGCGGTGCAGGGCGCCTTCTTCTCGACGGGCCAGCGCTGCACGGCCTCCTCGCGGCTGATCGTCCAGTCCGGCATCCATGACCGCTTCGTCGAGGCGGCGATCGAGCGCCTGAAGGGGCTCACCGTCGACGACGCGCTGAAGAGCGGCACCCATATCGGCCCGGTCGTCGATCAGAGCCAGCTCGACCAGGACATGAAATATATCGAGATCGCCCGCAGCGAAGGCGCCAAGCTCGCCTGGGGCGGCGAGCGTCTCAACCGCGAGAACCCGGGCTTCTATCTGCAGCCGGCGCTGTTCACCGAGACCACCAACGACATGCGCATCTCGCGCGAGGAGGTCTTCGGCCCGGTCGCCAACGTGATCCGCGTCAAGGATTACGACGAGGCGCTCAGCATCGCCAACGACACCGAGTTCGGCTTGTCCTCGGGCATCTGCACCACCTCGCTGAAGCATGCGACGCATTTCAAGCGCAACAGCGAGGCCGGCATGGTGATGGTCAATCTCGCCACGGCCGGCGTCGACTATCACGTGCCCTTCGGCGGCCGGAAGGGCTCGAGCTATGGCCCGCGCGAGCAGGGTGCCTATGCCCGCGAGTTCTACACCACGGTGAAGACCGCCTACACGCTGGCCTGACCAGGTTCCGTCATTGCGAGCGCAGCGAAGCAATCCAGGAGCCGCAGAGCTCTACGCCCTCCTGGATTGCTTCGTCGCTGCGCTCCTCGCAATGACGGGACGCGTCGCTAGAGGAGAATTGCGGAATTGCTGCTCTAATAGGGCAGGCCGACATAGTTCTCCGCGAGCGACGCCATCGCGTGCTCCGAGCTGACGAGGTAGTCGAGCTCGGCGCGTTGCATGCGCCGCGCAAAGGCGCCGTTCTCCGGAAAATGGTGCATCAGCGACGTCAGCCACCAGGAGAAGCGCTCGGCTTTCCAGACCCGCGCCAGCGCCGCCTGCGAATAGCCGTCGATGCCGGCACTGGAGCGCTCCTGCACGAATTCGATCAGGGCCCGCGCCAGGTAATGCACGTCGCTGGCGGCGAGGTTCAGCCCCTTGGCGCCGGTCGGCGGCACGATATGGGCGGCATCGCCGGCCAGGAACAGCCGCCCGAAGCGCATCGGCTCGGCGACGAAGGAGCGCAGCGGCGCCACCGATTTCTCGATCGAGGGGCCGGTCACCACCGCCTCCGCCGTCCGCGGGTCCAGCCGGCGCCTGAGCTCGTCCCAGAAGGCGTCGTCGCTCACCTGGTCGGGCTGAAGATCGAGCGGGCACTGGATGTAATAGCGGCTGCGCGTGGCCGAGCGCATCGAGCAGAGCGCGAAGCCGCGTTCGTCGCCGGCATAGATCAGCTCATGCGAGACCGGCGGCACATCGGCGAGGATGCCGAGCCAGCCGAACGGATAGACCCGCTCGAAGCTCTGGATGGCCTCGGTCGGCACGCTGGCGCGCGAGACGCCGTGATAGCCGTCGCACCCGGCGATGAAGTCACAGTCGAGCCGCCGGGCCTCGCCCCCCTCGCTATAGGTGACATAGGGTTTGTCGCCGTCGAAGCCGTGCAGCGCCACATCCTGCGCCTCGAACACGATCGGGGCGCCGCCGGCCGCCCGCAGCTCCATCAGGTCGCGCGTCACCTCGGTCTGCCCATAGACGGTGACATGACGCCCGCCGGTCAGGCCGCTGAGATCGACCCTGTGGCGCTCGCGGCCGAACAGCAGGTCGACGCCGCCATGCACCAGCCCTTCGGCCTTGAGCCGCGTCGCGGCGCCGGCTTCCTCGAGCAGGCGCACCGTGCCCTGCTCGAGCACGCCGGCCCGGATGCGCGAGAGCACATGCTCGCGGCCGCGCCGCTCCAGGATCACGCTGTCGATACCGTTCTGATGCAGCAATTGCCCGAGCAGCAGGCCGGCCGGCCCGGACCCGATGATCGCGACCTGGGTGCGCATGGCCGACTCCTCTTCCGTCCGCATCTCATGACAGCGCGTGTCGGCGCGCAATTAGACCTCAGCCGAACAAGAGCGCTTCCAGCGAGGCGATGCTCGGCAGCAGGTGATCGCTGAGCGGGCGCAGCAGCTCGGCGCTGCCGGCGCCGGTCAGAACGGCGATGCGCAGGCCGGCGCCGGCCGCCGCCGCCATATGCATGTCATGCGCGGAATCGCCGATCACGGCGACCGCCGAGGCGGCGAGGCCGGTCGCGGCGCAGAAGCCGGCGACCATGCCCGGCTTCGGCTTCGGCCCATGGCCGGTATCATAGCCGCACAGGAAATCCATATGCCTGGCGATGCCGAAGCGCTCGGCGGTCGCGATCACCGCCGCCTCGCTGTCGCTGGAGGCGATGCCGAGCGCCAGGTCGCGCGCGACGAGCCGCTCGCAGAGCGGCGCCAGCTCGCAGACGGGGATGACGTCCGACACGCCGGCCTGGAACATCGCATCCAGCCGCTCCGTCAGCTCGGCGGCGCCGAACGGGCTGCCCGCTTCCACCCAGGCGCGGGCGACGTCCTGCGTGCTGCCGGAGGCGAGCAAGCCGTCCGAGGTGGCGAAGCCGGTCTGCGGCGAGATGCCGGCGACCGTCAGCAGGCGTGCCGCGAGCGCAGCGTCGCCGCCGGCGGCGAGCCGGCCGGCACGCAGATTGAGCGGCGCCCAGCTCGCCTGGTAGTCGATCAGCGTCCCGTCCTTGTCGAACAGGATGCCCGATATGGCGGGGGCGATCGTCATCCGACCGGAACCACGTCGACCTTGACGTCGAGCTTCTGGCTGCCGGGGCCGACGAGGACGCCGTCGAGCGGCGAGACATCGGCATAGTCGCGCCCCGTCGCCGTGACGATATGGTCGTCCGCCACGATCAGGTCGTTGGTCGGGTCGAGCCCGATCCAGCCGGTCTCCGGCCCGCACCAGATCGTCACCCAGGCATGGGTCGCGTCAGCCCCTTCGAGGCGCGGCTGGCCTGCCGGCGGGATGGTGCGCAGATAGCCGCTGACATAGGCCGCCGGCAGGCCGAGGCCCTTGAGCCCGGCGATCATGATATGCGCGAAATCCTGGCAGACGCCGTGGCGCTGGGCGAAGGCCTCGCGGATCGGCGTCGAGACCTCGGTCGCCTCGGGGTCATAGCGGAAATCGGCGCGGATGCGAGCCATCAGCGCGCTGGCCGCCTCGAAGACCGGCCGCCCGGCCGGGAAGCTCTCGCGGGCATAGGCGGTGATCTCCGCAACCGGCGGCGTCAGGCGGCCGGGATAGAGATATTGAGCGGGCGAATCCGCCGTCAGACTTGGCGTCGTCAGGGCGAGCGCGCCCACCTCCTCCCAGGGCCGGCTGAGCGCCGGGAAGGGGGCTTCGGCGCGCCGGACCTCGACGCGGGCCGTCATCTCCACCCGCAGCTCGCGATGCGGCTTGGCGATGGTCAGCATCGTCGTGCGATTGCCGAAGAAGCAGGTCCCGTCCTGGCGGGCGGCGCCGCGCGGCGTCACCGTAAGCTGGCTGGTCATCACGCGCTGCCCGGCGCCGTCGCGCGGCAGCACCCGCAGGATGCAGCGGGCGAAGGGCACCGGCCGGCTGTAGCTATAGGCGGTGAGATGGCGGATATCGTAGATCACGCCATCTCTCTTATGCGAGTCGCGTCATCCGCGAACCTTCCGGCCTGGTATTCTGCAGGAAATACCGGTCGGCCACCGCATTGGAGAGGCCCATCAGCAATTGCTCGAAGAACAGGATGCTGGTCCGGTCCAGCCGGCTGGCTTCGGCGGTGCGGCATTCGGCGGCGAGCTTCAGCGCCAGCCGGCGCGGCTCCTCCAGCATGCCGTCGTCGCTCAGCGTCGGCAGCTCGGCCATCTCGGCATCGAGCCGCTCGACCTGGAAGGCGACGGAGCGCGGGTTGTAGGGATCGAGCATCACCAGATCGAGCACGGGCTGCAGCGAGGCGCCGAGCATATAGCGCGAGCGATAGGTGATCTGGGAATCGGTCAGGTCCAGCAGCGCGTCGAGGCAATTGCCGGGCGCGTCGTTCTCCGAGAAATGGCGGGCGAAGCGGCAGGTCGTGACCCCGCGCTCGATCCGCCGCCCGATATCCAGGAAGCGCCAGCCGGCGCCGCGCACCATGTTCTCCTGCGAGAGGCCCGAGAAGGCGGCGAGCGTTTTCAGCGCGCTGTCGGCGATCTCGAAGGCTTCGCCCTCGCTGGCCTCGCTTGGCTGGGACAGCTGGCGCTGCAGATCGCCGAACAGCCGCCAGGCATCGATCGACAGGCGCTCGCGGATCACCGAGGCGGTGCGGCGCGCCTCGCGCATGCAGGCGGCGGCGGACCCGTATTGGCCGGGATCGTGCAGGGCCGCGCGCGCCTGCGCCGAGACACGCCCGCGCGTGGCGGCCGGCGCCGCGCCCCCGGCCGCCAGCAGATGCGCGAGCCGCTTGATCGTCTGCGCATGGCCGGGTGCCTGGTCGTCGGCATTGATCAGCCGACCGAGCAGCGCCCGCACCAGCCGCAGCACCGCCTCGCAGCGCTCCAGATAGCGCCCCAGCCAGAACAGGTTGTCCGCAGCCCGGCTGGGCAGCACACCGACGATGCGGCGGATCGCGATCTGCTCCGGGCTGGGCAGCAGCGTCATCTGCTCCACCGGCTGGTCCGAGACCACCCAGACATCGCTGGAGCGCACGCCCGAGCGCATCGTCACCGCGCGCGCATCGGCCTCGTCGGAGATGCGGCAGAAGCCGCCCGGCATCACCTGCCAGCCTTGCGGCGTCGCGGCGGCGAAGACACGCAAGCTCATCGGTCGCGGCTCCAGCCGCCCGCCCTGCATCACCGGCATGGTCGAGAGCCTGACCACCTCCTGGCCGACGAAATCCATGCCGCGCTCGGCGATGCGCCGGCGCAGCGCCTCGCGCTCGCCGGCGCCGAGATCTGCGACCAGGATCGAACCGCCGTTCAGCCCTTCGCCCGCGGCGCGGAAAGCCGGGGCGACGCTCATCTCCTCCAGCCGGTCGAGCACCGCCTGGCGCTCGCGCGGCTGGCCGCACCACCAGGTCGCGATATTGGGCAGGATCAGCTCCTCGCCCAGCACGGCCTGGGCCAGCGCCGGCATGAAGCCCATCAGCGCCCGCGCCTCGACCACGCCCGAGCCGAGCCCGTTGGCCACCACGACAGTCTCGCCACGCACCGCCTCGGCGAGTCCGGGCACGCCGAGCGCCGAGGCGGCGTTGAGCTCCAGCGGATCGGCGAAATCCCCGTCGATGCGCCGCCAGATCACATCGGCCCGCTTGAAGCCGGCGATGGTACGCACATGCACCAGCCCGTCGCGCATTACCAGATCGCCGCCCTCGACCAGCAGGAAGCCGAGATAGCGGGCGAGATAGGCCTGCTCGAAATAGCTCTCATTCAGCGGGCCGGGCGTGAGCAGACAGATGCGCGGCTCGATCCGCCGCGAGCGGGACACCAGCCCCGCCCGCAGGCTCTGGAAGAAGGCGGCGAGCCGCTCGACATTCATGGTCCGGAACATGTCCGGGAAGGCGCGGCCGATCGCGAGCCGATTCTCCAGCGCATAGCCGGCTCCCGAGGGTGCCTGGGTGCGGTCGCTGAGCACCCACCAGCGCCCGTCCGGCCCGCGGCCGAGATCGGCGGCGTAGAGCTGGATCTGCCCGGCGCCGGCGGCCCCCTGCAGCGGGCGCAGATAATCGGGGCTGCCGGTGATCGCCGCCGCGGGCAGGGCGCCTTGGGCCACCAGCCTGCCGGGCCCGTAGATGTCCGCCAGGAGCGTGTCGAGGAGCTGGGCGCGCTGCGCCACCCCGGCCGCGATCGCCTGCCATTCGGCTCCGGTGATCACCAGCGGCGCATGGCTGAGCGGCCAGGCGCGCTCGCCGGCGAGCGGATCGTCCTCGGCATCGCCATGAACGCGGTAGGAGACGCCGGTATCGCGCACATGCCGATCGGCCAGGCCGAAGCGGCGCTGCAGCTCGTCGCCGGAGAGCGCCGACCACTCGCAGAGGAACGGTTCCCAATGCGGGCGCACCGTGCCGTCCGGCGCCATCAGCTCGTCATAGGCGCCGGGCAGCGGCCGGTAGCCGGCCAGGAGGCCGCCGCGCCGCTCGACCCGCGCGCGCACTGCGCCGCTTCGTCTCTGGAGAGCCATGCGCGGCTCAGACCCCGACGGGGCGGCGCAGGTCGAGCGTCATCGGGAACTCCGGATTGCGCTCCTCGACGGGAATCGCGAGAGGTCCCGGACTATGGCCGATCGCCTCGAAGCGGGCCAGCCTGCGCGCTTCCGCTTCGTAAGAATTCACAGGCGGCGTGTCGTAATTGCGCCCGCCGGGATGGGCGACATGATAGACGCAGCCGCCCAGCGAGCGGCCGGCCCAGAGATCGACGATGTCGAAGGTCAGCGGCGCATGCACCCTCATCGTCGGGTGCAGGCCGGCGGCCGGCTGCCAGGCCTTGAAGCGCAGGCCCGCTATGGCGGTGCCGGCGCCGATCTCGGTCAGCGGCAGCCGCCGGCCGTTGCAGGTGATGAGATGGCGGCCCGGCACCAGCCCGCTCGCCTTGACCTGCAATCGCTCCACCGAGCTGTCGACATAGCGCACGGTGCCGCCGATCGCGCCCTCTTCGCCGAGCACATGCCAGGGCTCCAAGGCCTGGCGCAGCTCCAGCGCGACCCCGCCATGCGCGACCCTGCCGAAGAAGGGAAAGCGGAATTCATGCTGCGCCGCGAACCAGCCCGGATCGAAGCGGTAGCCGGCGCCCGCGAGATCGTCGAGCACCTCGCGAAAATCCTGCCAGACCATCTCCGGCAGCATGAAGCGATCGTGCAGGCTCGTGCCCCAGCGCACCAGCCGCCCGGACTGCGGCGCCCGCCAGAACCAGGCGATCAGCGCCCGGATCAGCAGCTGCTGCGCCAGCGACATCCGCGCGTCGGGCGGCATCTCGAAGGAGCGGAACTCGATCAGCCCCAGCCGCCCGGTCGGCCCGTCCGGCGAGTAGAGCTTGTCGATGCAGATCTCGGCGCGGTGGGTGTTGCCGGTGACGTCGATCAGCAGGTTGCGGAACAGCCGGTCGACCAGCCAGAGCGGGATCGCCGGCTCGCCGCGTCCCGGCGTCTGCGCCAGCGCGATCTCCAGCTCGTAGAGCTGGTCCTGCCTGGCCTCGTCGATCCGCGGCGCCTGGCTGGTCGGGCCGATGAACAGGCCGGAGAACAGATAGGACAGCGCGGGATGACGCTGCCAATAGAGAATGATGCTCTTCAAGAGGTCCGGCCGGCGCAGGAAGGGCGAGTCGGCCGGGGTGACCCCGCCGAGCACGACATGGTTGCCGCCGCCGGTGCCGGTATGGCGCCCATCGATCATGAACTTCTCGGCGCAGAGCCGCGCCTGCCGCGCCTCCTCATAGACGCCGCGCGTGATCGCCGCCGCCTCGGCCCAGTTGCGCGCCGGATGGATATTGACCTCGATCACGCCGGGATCGGGCGTCACCTTGATCACCTGCAGGCGCGGATCGGCAGGCGGGCCGTAGCCTTCGATATGCACCGCCTGGCCGGCCTCCTCGGCCGCCGCCTCGATGCTCGCGACGAGGTCGAGATAATCCTCCAGCCGCTCGACCGGCGGCAGGAAGGCGCAGAGCACACCGTCGCGGACCTCCAGGCTCAGCGCGGTGCGCACCGCCTCGGCGCCGAGCTCCTGCTCGACGATCGCCTGCGCCGCCGCGCCGCCCGGAGTGCCAGCCGGCAGCGCCATCTGGGCGGCGGCGTCGGCCGGTGGATTCGGTTGCAGCGGCTCTCGCGCCTCCAGCGGATCCTGCGGATGCACATGCGGATAGGCCGATGCCGGCAGATGCGGCAGCGAGGCCAGCGGCAGCCGGTATCCCACTGGCGAATCCCCCGGCACCAGGAACAGCCTGCCGCGCCGCAGCTTCCATTTCTCGGAGCGCCAGCGCCGGTCCCCGGCCGCCGCCTGCCAGCGCTGCACCGGGATGACACAGCCGCTCGGCTTGCCCAGGCCCCGCTCGAAGACCCGCACCATCCGCGCCCGCTCCTCGGGATCGGAGAGCTTGGGATCGAGCGGATCGACATTCTCCGGAAGCTGGCCCTCCTTCAGCAGCCAGAGACCGCTGTCCTCATAGGCGGGCAGCACATGCTCCGCGCCGAGGCCGAGCCGCTCCGACAGGTTCGCCGCGAGCCGCTCGACCGCCTCCTGCGGGGGCGCCGGCTCGTCCTGGCGCGCGGCGCCGGCGCTCGCCCCCGGCTCGCGCGCGATCAGGGCCGGATTGCGCCAGATCGGCTCGCCATCGGCGCGCCAATACAGCGCGAAGGCCCAGCGCGGCAGGCTCTCGCCCGGATACCATTTGCCCTGCCCGTAATGCAGCATGCCGCCGGGCGCGAAGCGGTCGCGCAGGCGCCGGATCAGCACATCCGCATGCTGGCGCTTGGTCGGGCCGACGGCGGCGCCGTTCCATTCCGCGCTGGTCTGGTCGTCGACCGAGACGAAGGTCGGCTCGCCGCCCATGGTCAGCCGCACATCCTGCGCCTGCAGATCGGCCTCGACCCGCTCGCCCAGCGCGTCGAGCTCGCGCCAGGCCTGGTCGGAAAAGGGCAGGGTGATGCGCGGCGCCTCGTGCAGGCGCTCGACCCGCATCTCGAAGCCGAACTGCGTCTGCGCATAGCTCGCGGCGCCGCTGACCGGCGCCGCCGAGCGGTAATGCGGCGTCGCCGCGAGCGGCAGATGGCCTTCGCCGGTCAGCAGGCCGGAGGTCGGATCGAGGCCGATCCAGCCGGCGCCGGGGATATAGACCTCGGCCCAGGCATGCAGGTCGGTGAAATCCTCCTGCGTGCCGCGCGGGCCCTCCAGCGGATCGATATCCGCCTTCATCTGGATGAGGTAGCCGGAGACGAAGCGGGCCGCGAGGCCAAGATGGCGCAGCACCTGCACCAGCAGCCAGCTCGAGTCGCGGCAGGAGCCGGAGCGCAGCGACAGCGTCTCCTCCGGCGCCTGGACGCCCGGCTCCATCCGCACCCCATAGGCGATCATCTGCTGCAGGCGGGCATTGAGCCCCACGATGAAGCCGACAGTGTCGGTCGGCTCGCGCGCATATGAATCGAGGAATTGCCTCAGCAGCGGCCCGGCCGGCTCGGTGACGAGATAGGGGGCGAGCTCGTCGCGCAGATCCTCCGGATAGGCGAAGGGGAAGCGCTCCGCCTCGCTGGCGACGAAGAAGTCGAACGGGTTGATCACCGTGAGCTCGGTGACGAGATCGACCTCGATCCGGAATTCGCTGACCGGTTCGGGAAAGACGAAGCGCGCCAGCCAGTTTCCGCTCGGGTCCTGTTGCCAGTTCACGAAATGCTTGGCCGGCGAGACCTTCAGCGAATAGCTGCGCACCGCCGAGCGGCAATGCGGCGCCGGCCGCAGGCGGATGATCTGCGGCCCGAGCGTCACCGGCCGGTCATAGCGGTAATGGGTGAGGTGGTGCAGCGCTGCGACGATGGCCAAGGCGAGCCTGCTCCGTGACACCGGCAGCCGGTCGGCCGCGCCCCGTCACGATAGCGGGACCATCACGCGGGGCAAGCGGCTCGCTGCGCAGGAAAGCAGCCCGCGACGCGAGAATGCGCCTGAAAACCAGCAGCTTGCGCGAAACGCGCGCATGTCGCCGCGCCTTGCACAAGCAGCAGCGGTCCCCCGCTGGACAACGGGAGCGATCTGGCTTCAGAGTGCGCGTCAACGGACGCAGACGAGCGTCCGCAACACTATAACGGGGACCTTCCCATGCGTCAAGTAGCGAAATTTTTGGCGGCGACGGCCTTTACCGCGCTGACGGCGACGATCGCCCAGGCCGATACGCCCAAAGACACCATCGTGATGGCCAAGCAGATCGACGACATCATCACCCTCGATCCGGGCGAGGCCTTCGAGTTCTCCGGGGTCGAGGTCGTCGCCAATCTCTACGACAAGCTGATCGACGTCGATCTCAAGAACAACAACGCCCTCATCGGCGATCTCGCCGAGAGCTGGACGGTCAGCCCCGACAACCTGACCTACACCTTCAAGCTCAGGCCGGGTGTGAAGTTCCACTCCGGCAATCCGCTCACCGCCGCGGACGTGGTCTATTCCTTCCAGCGCGTCGTGACGATGAACAAGTCGCCGGGCTTCATCATCACCCAGTTCGGCATCAACAAGGATACCGTCCTGGACAAGGTCAAGGCGACAGACGACCAGACGGTGACGATCACCGTGTCGAAGCCTTTCGCCCCGACCTTCGTCCTCAACTGCCTGACCTCCGGCGTCGCCTCGATCGTCGACTCGAAGCTGGTCAAGGCGAATGAGAAGGACGGCGACTGGGGCAATGCCTGGCTGAAGCTCAATTCCGCCGGCTCGGGCGCCTACCGGGTCCGCTCCTATCGTCCCAACGAGCAATATGCGCTCGAGGCCAATGAGAGCTGGTACAAGGGCGCGCCCAAGACCAAGCGCGTGATCGTCCGCCATGTCGCCGAGCCGGCCTCGCAGCGCCTGCTGCTGGAGAAGGGCGATGTCGACATCGCCCGCAACCTCTCCAAGGACCAGCTCGCCGCGGTCAAGGGCAACGGCAATCTCGAGATCGTCCAGGGCGACAAGGGCTATATCCTCTATCTCGGCCTCAACCAGAAGAACCCCAACCTCGCCAAGCCCGAGGTGCGCGAGGCGCTGAAATGGCTGGTCGATTACGACGCCATCGAGAAGAACATCGTCGAGGGCACCTATAAGGGCCACGAGGCCTTCCTGCCCAAGGGCTTCCTCGGCGCCATCAACGACCGGCCCTACAAGCTCGACGTCGCCAAGGCCAAGGAGCTGCTCGCCAAGGCAGGCCTGTCGAACGGCTTCACCGTCACCATGGACACCCGCTCGGTCAGCCCGATCACCGATATCGCGCAGGCGGTCCAGTCGAGCTGGGCTCAGGCCGGCATCAAGCTCGAGATCATCCCCGGCGACGGCAAGCAGACGCTGACCAAATATCGCGCCCGCACCCACGACATCTATATCGGCCAGTGGGGGCCCGATTATCTCGACCCGCACACCAATGCGGAGACCTTCGCGATCAACGAGAACAATGGCGAGGACGCCAAGTCGAAGACGCTCGCCTGGCGCAATGCCTGGGACATTCCCGAGATGACCAAGACGACCCAGGCCAACGTCCTCGAGAAGGACGCCGGCAAGCGCGCCGAGGTCTATGGCGCGCTGCAGCGCGAGCACCAGAAGGTCTCGCCCTTCGTCATCATGTTCCAGCAGGTCGAGGTTTCGGCCCAGCGCAAGAACGTCGACAACTGGGTGATCGGCCCGACCTCCGACACCAACCGCTACGCGCCGATCACCAAGAACTGACCGCCAAGCACAAGGGCCGATGTCCTAACCTGACCAAAGGTTATGGACATCGGCCATGGTTTCGGTTCAGATGACCCCCGACGCCGCCCGCAAGAGCGGCGCTTCGCATCGTATTGCGATCAAGGGGGGATCATCGATCTATGCGTCACCTGGCGAAGTTGATTGCCGCCTGCGCCGTCTCGGCGCTTATGGCGGCTCCGGTCATGGCGGACACGCCGAAGGATACGCTCGTCGTCGCCAAGGCGATCGACGACATCATCTCTCTCGATCCGGGTGAGGTCTTCGAGTTCTCGGGCGGCGAGGTCGTCAGCAATGTCTACGACAAGCTGTTCAGCGTCGATTATCGCAACGACAACAAGATCGAGAACGTCCTGGCCGAGAGCTGGAGCGTCAGCGACGACGGCCTGACCTACACGATCAAGCTGAAGCCGAAGGTCAAATTCCATTCCGGCAATCCGCTGACCGCGGCCGATGTGGTCTATTCCTTCCAGCGCGCGGTGACGCTCAACAAGCCGCCGGGCTTCATCCTGCGCCAGTTCGGCTTCACCGCCGAGAACGTGCTGGAGAAGATCAAGGCCGCCGGTCCGCTGACGGTCACGATCACCGTCGCCAAGCCCGTGGCGCCGACCTTCTTCCTGTCCTGCCTGACCTCCGGCGTCGCCTCGATCGTCGATTCGAAGCTGGTGAAGTCGCATGCCAAGGGCGACGATTTCGGCAATGACTGGCTGAAGCTGAACTCCGCCGGCTCCGGACCCTTCAAGGTGCGCGCCTATCGCGCCAATGAGCAGTACATCCTCGAGGCCAATCCCGACTGGTTCGCCGGCAAGGCCAAGATGAAGCGCATCGTCGTGCGCCATGTCGCCGAGCCGGCCTCGCAGCGCCTGCTGCTGGAGAAGGGCGACATCGACATCGCCCGCGATCTCTCGCCGGACCAGCTGGCGGCGATCGCCGACAACCCCAAGCTCAAGACGACCGAGGGCTGCGCGGCCGCATCCTCTATCTCGGCCTCAACCAGAAGAACCAGCATCTCGCCAAGCCGGAGGTGCGCGAGGCGCTGAAATGGGCGGTCGATTACGAGAGCATCGAGAAGAACCTCCTGGCGGGCACCTACCGGCAGCACCAATCTTTCCTGCCCAAGGGCTTCCTCGGCGCGATTTCCGACAAGCCCTACAAGCTCGATCTCGCCAAGGCCAAGGAGCTGCTGGAGAAGGCCGGCTACAAGGACGGCTTCTCGGTGACCATGGATGTGCGATCGATCAAGCCTTTCACCGAGATCGCTCAGGCGATCCAGTCCGACTGGGCCAAGATCGGCGTCAAGCTCGAGTTGATCCCCGGCGATGGCAAGCAGACCCTGACCAAGTACCGCGCCCGCAATCACGACATCTATATCGGTCAATGGGGGCCGGACTATCTCGACCCCCACACCAATGCCGATACCTTCGCCAGCAACCCCGACAATTCGGACGACGCCAAGGCGAAGCCGCTGGCCTGGCGCAATGCCTGGGACATTCCGGAGATGACCAAGGTGACGCAATCGGCGGTGCTGGAGCGCGACGCCGCCAAGCGTAAGGCGACCTATGAGAAGCTGCAGCGCGACCACCAGAAGTCCTCGCCCTTCGTGATCATGTTCCAGCAGCTCGAGGTCTCGGCCCAGCGCAAGAATGTCGACGGCTGGGTCATCGGCCCGACCGCCGACACCAGCCCCTTCGACCCCATCGTCAAGAAATAGCGCGGGGTCGCCGCGCCTCCCGGGCGCCACGGAGCGCCGGAGCACCCTGCGGGCTGCCGGCGTTCTCGGGCGGTCGCGGCCGCTCGCGCTCCGTTTTGCTGAGGAACGATTCAGCTTTCGGATTGACGCGAGCCGCGCTTTCATTCGAAAGCATCGGCCTCTAAATCGTCGCGTTCCAATCAGCTTGCGTTGCAAGTTGATTGGAGCGGGCTCTAGCATCCCGTATCTTCCTCTGATCTCAGGAAACGGATCCGACCTTGTCTGAGGTTCTTCCCGCTTCGGCGACGGCGCCCTCCGCGAGCGCATCCGGCGGCCGTTGGGCGCGCTGGCTGCGCATCGGCGCGCGCGAGCTCGTCACGATCGCCGTCACGATCTTCGGATTGCTGCTCGTCACCTTTCTGATCGCCCGCGTGATGCCGATCGATCCGGTCCTGGCCGTGGTCGGCGACCGGGCGCCGGCCGATGTCTATGAGCGGGCCTATCGCGAGCTCGGCCTCGACAAGCCGCTCTGGGAGCAGTTCGCCATCTATGTCGGCAAGGTCTTCACCGGCGATCTCGGCACCTCGGTGCTGACCGCGCAGAAGGTGACCGATGACATCGCCTCGGTCTTCCCGGCGACGCTGGAGCTCTCCACCCTCGGCACGCTGATCGGCGTCCTGATCGGCGTGCCGCTCGGCATCCTCGCCGCGGTCAACCAGGGCCGCTGGATCGACCAGATCGCCCGGGTGATCGGCCTGATCGGCTATTCGGTTCCGGTCTTCTGGCTCGGCCTGATGGGGCTGCTGCTGTTCTATGCCAAGCTCGACTGGGTTTCGGGTCCCGGCCGGCTCTCAATCGCCTGGCAGGGCTTCGTCACGCCGGTCACCGGCGTCATCATGATCGACGCGGCGATGCAGGGCGAGTGGGAGGTCTTCTGGGACGCCTTCTCGCATCTGATCCTGCCGGCCTCGGTGCTCGGCCTGCTCTCGGTCGCCTATATCAGCCGCATGACCCGCAGCTTCATGATCAACGAGCTGCAGCAGCAATATGTCGTGGCCGCGCGGGTCAAGGGCCTGTCGGAATGGCGGGTCGTCACCGGCCATGCCCTGCGCAACGCCGTCGTCCCGCTGGTCACCGTGATCGCGCTCTCCTATATGCACCTGCTCGAAGGCTCGGTGCTGACCGAGACGATCTTCGCCTGGCCGGGGCTCGGCCGCTATCTCACCAATTCGCTGCTCAATGCCGATATGAACGCGGTGCTCGGCGCCACGCTGGTGGTCGGCGCCGTCTTCATCGCGGTCAATCTGTTCTCCGACATTCTCGGCCGGCTGGCCGATCCGCGGGCGCGCTGAGGAGGCATGGCCATGACCGATCAAGCCGCCGCCTCCGCCACGAGCTGGCATGCCTGGCTGACCACGACCGCGCCGGAATCGCGCCGGCAGGCCCGGCTCGGCCAGTTCTACCGGCAATGGCTCGCCTTCCGGAAGAATCCGGCCGCCATGGCTGGGCTGGTGATCGTCGTCGCGCTGCTGCTGCTGGCCGCCTTCGCCCCGCTGATCGCCCCGCACGATCCGCTCGCCCAGGCGCTCGACAAGCGGCTGCTGCCGCCCTCGGCCGTCAACTGGTTCGGCACCGACGCGCTCGGGCGCGACATCTTCAGCCGCGTCGTCCATGGCGCGCGCGTGACGCTGGTGATCGTCATGCTGGTGGTCATCACCGTCGGCCCGATCGGCCTGCTGATCGGCTGCGCCGCCGGCTATTTCGGCGGCTGGGTCGACACCGTGCTGATGCGCATCACCGATGTCTTCCTCGCCTTCCCGCGCCTGGTGCTGGCGCTGGCCTTCGTCGCGGCGCTCGGGCCCGGGCTGGAGAACGCCGTCATCGCCATCGCCTTCACCGCCTGGCCGCCTTATGCCCGCGTCGCCCGTGCCGAGACGATGATCATCCGCAATGCCGACTATATCTCCGCGATCCGCCTGCAGGGGGCGGGGCAGGGACGGATCGTTCTGAAGCATGTCGTGCCGATGTGCATGCCCTCGCTGATCGTGCGCACCACGCTCGATATGGCCGGCATCATCCTCACCGCCGCCGGGCTCGGCTTCCTCGGCCTCGGCGCCCAGCCGCCGATCCCGGAATGGGGCGCGATGATCTCCGCCGGCCGCGAGCAGATCTTCGATCAGTGGTGGGTCGCGACCTTCCCCGGCCTCGCCATCTGCATCGTCGCGCTCGGCTTCAACCTGCTGGGCGACGGCCTGCGCGATGTTCTGGATGCGAGGTGAGCGCCATGGCTGACGCCCCGCTGCTCGAGGTCGAGGACCTCCGCGTCGATTTCCACACCCCCACCGGCATCGTCAACGCGGTGCGCGGCCTTTCCTTCACGCTTCAGCGCGAGCGGCTCGGCATCGTCGGCGAATCCGGCTCCGGCAAGTCGATGACCGGCCGCGCCATCCTCGATCTGATCCCGCATCCCGGCGTCGTCAGCTCCAGGCGCATGGCCTTCCGCGGCCAGGAGCTCTCGGCGATGGACAAGCGCAGCCGCCGCAAGCTGCGTGGCCGCCATATCTCGATGGTGATGCAGGACCCGAAATTCTCGCTGAACCCGGTCCAGACGGTGGGCGACCAGATCGCCGAGGCCTATCGCGTCCATCACAAGGCGAGCAGCCGCGAAGCCCGCGAGCGCGCGCTGACCATGCTCGAGGCGGTGCAGATCCGCGAGCCGGCGCGGGTCTACGGGCTCTACCCGCACGAGGTCTCGGGCGGCATGGGCCAGCGCGTGATGATCGCGATGATGCTGATCGCCGAGCCCGAGATCCTGATCGCCGACGAGCCGACCTCGGCGCTCGACGTCACCGTGCAGCTCGAAGTGCTGAAGATCCTCGACGATCTCGTGCTCGGGCGCGGCATGGGGCTGATCTTCATCAGCCATGACCTGCATCTGGTGAAATCCTTCTGCGACCGGGTGATCGTGATGTATGGCGGCAAGGCGATGGAGACCCTACCGGCGAGCGAGCTCGACCGGGCCCGGCATCCCTATACGCGCGGGCTGCTCGGCTGCCTGCCCGATCTCGACCATCCCCGCGAGGAGCTCGCCACCCTGGAGCGTGACCCGGCATGGCTGGCATGACGACGCAATCCGCCATCACCGTCGACAGGCTCAACGTCTCCTTCGGCGACTCGCATGTGGTGAAGGACCTCTCCTTCACGGTCGCGGCCGGCGAGAGCTACGGCATCGTCGGCGAATCCGGCTCCGGCAAGTCGACGGTCCTGCGCGCGCTGGCCGGGCTCAACCGCGAATGGAGCGGCACTGTCGACATTCTCGGCGAGCGCCAGCCGAAGGTTCGGGCCAAGGCCTTCTTCCGCGCCGTGCAGATGGTCTTCCAGGACCCTTACGGCTCGCTGCATCCGAAGAAGACGGTCGACGACACCCTCGCCGAGCCGCTCTCGATCCATGGGCTGCGGGATGCCGAGACCCGGATCACGCGGGCGATGCAGGATGTCGGCCTGCCGACCTCCTTCCGCTTCCGCTATCCGCACCAGCTCTCCGGCGGCCAGCGCCAGCGCGTCGCCATCGCCCGCGCCCTGGTGCTGGAGCCGCAGATCCTCCTGCTCGACGAGCCGACCTCGGCGCTCGATGTCTCGATCCAGGCCGAGGTGCTGAACCTGCTCAACGCGCTGCGCCGGGAGCGCAAGCTGACCTATATCCTGGTCAGCCACGATCTCGCGGTGGTCGGCCATATGTGCGAGCGGCTGCTGGTGATGCAGTTCGGCCGCGGCGTCGAGGAGATGACGGCGGCGACGCTGGCCTCGCGCGCACCGCAGACGGACTATGCAAGGCAGCTGCTGACCGCCAGCGAGGGCTTCAAGCGCGCGGGCTGACGCCCGCGGGCGGACGGGCGTCATGCTCGGGCTCGTCCCGAGCATCTCGGGCCGGATGAGGCGCCGCACGCAGCTTGTCCCGAGATTCTCGGGACAAGCCCGAGAATGACGGCGTTAGGGACGTTCCCCACAGGCAGATTGGCAACCTTGGTCCTTCGTCTCATTCTGGTCGCAGGATTCGGCTGCATTGGGCCGGTCAGGAGCAAGCCGCCATGGATGCCATCGCCGAACGTCTGCTGAAGCCGGAGGCCGCGCCCGAGCGTACGCCGGTGCCGCCCTTCGATCTGGTGATCTTCGGGGCCGGCGGCGATCTGGCTCTGCGCAAGCTCTTCCCGGCTCTCGCCCAGCGCAATGAGGAAGGGGTGCTGCCGCAGGAGAGCCGCATCCTCGGCATCGTGCGCAAGCAGGAGGATGTCGAGGGCATCCCCAACGCCATCGCCGAAAAGCTCGCCGCCGCGGGCTTCTCCCAGGAGCGCATCAAGGCGTTCCGCCAGCGGCTCACAATGGTGCTGCTCGACGCCGTGAAGCCGCAGACCTATGCCGCTTTGAAGGAGGCGCTCGGCTCCTCCGACCGGGTGCGCTCCTTCTATCTCTCGACGCCGCCCGACCTCTTCATCCCGATCTGCGAGAATCTCGCCGCCGCCGGCATCCTCACCCCGACCTCGCGGGTGATCCTGGAGAAGCCGCTCGGCAAGGACCTCGCCTCGGCGCGCGAGATCAACGACGCGGTCGCCCGCATCCTGCCGGAAAGCCGGACCTACCGGATCGATCACTATCTCGGCAAGGAAACGGTCCAGAACCTCCTGGTTCTGCGCTTCGCCAACACGCTGTTCGAGCGCTCCTGGTCGAGCCGCGACATCGACAACGTCCAGATCACCGTGGCCGAGACGGTCGGGCTCGAATCCCGCGCCGGCTATTACGACAAGGCCGGCCATCTGCGCGACATGGTCCAGAACCACGTCCTGCAGCTGCTCTGCCTGTTCGCGATCGAGCCGCCGAACCAGCTCGAGGCCGACGCGGTCCGCGACGAGAAGGTCAGGGTGCTGAAGGCGCTGCGGCCGATCGTCGGCCCCGATGTCCAGCGCCACACCGTGCGCGGCCAATACGGGCCGGGCCAGATCGACGGGCAGCGGGTCAAGGGCTATGCCGAGGAGCTCGGCCACGCCAGCAATACCGAGACCTTCGCCGCGATCCGCTGCGAGCTCGACACCTGGCGCTGGGCGGGCGTGCCGATCTATCTGCGCACCGGCAAGCGCATGGCGCAGCGCTATTCCGAGATCGCCGTCACCTTCAAGCCGGTGCCGCATTCGATCTTCGGCCGTTCGCCCGGCTGCGAGCAGCTCCATGCCAACCGGCTGGTGATCCGGCTGCAGCCGAATGACGGCGTGCAATTGCAGCTGATGATGAAGGTGCCGGGCTCCGGCAAGCTCAAGGTCGTGCCGCGTCAGCTCGACCTGCGCTATGAGACGGCCTTCGACGTGCGCACCCCCGACGCCTATGAGCGGCTGCTCACCGACGTGATCCGCGGCGACCAGACCCTGTTCATGCGCCGCGACGAGGTCGAGCAGGCCTGGAGCTGGATCGACCCGATCCTGGCCGGCTGGCAGGAATACTATCCGCAGCCCCATCGCTATGCCGCCGGCTCCTGGGGGCCCTCGCAGGCTATCGGCATGATCGAGCGCGAGGGCCGTTCCTGGGCCGATCCGGAGTTGCTGGAATGACCAATGCCGGCCCGCTGATCCGCCATCGCTTCGAGACCCTGGCCGATGCCTGCGAGGCGCTGGCGGAGGCGGTAGCGATCCGGCTGGGCGAGCTGATCGCGGCACAGGGCAGGGCGCTGGTCGCGGTGCCCGGCGGCACCACCCCGGCGCGGTTCCTGGCCGCCCTCGGCAGGCACGAGCTGGCCTGGGGCAAGGTCACGCTGATGCCGACGGACGAGCGCTTCGTCGCGCCCGATGATCCGGCCTCGAACGAGCGCATGATCCGCGAGGCGTTCGCCCCCTTGCGCGATGGGCGCAGCGGCTTCGTGTCCTTCCACAATGCCGGCGACGATCTCGGCCTCGCGGCCGCGAGCCTCGACCGGGTGCTGAACGCGCTGCCGCCGCTCGACATCCTGGTCTGCGGCATGGGCACCGACGGGCATATCGCCTCGCTCTTTCCCGGCGAGTCGGCGGCGCTCGGCGCCGGGCCTGCGATCCATGCGGTCGCCGCCAGCCCGCCTGACCTGCCGCCGCGGCTTTCATTGTCCCCGGCGCGGCTGGCCGGCGCCGGCCATGCCGCCCTGCTGATCGCCGGCCAGGACAAGGATCGGATCCTCGCCTCGGCGATCGAGATGCCCGGCGCCTTCCCGGTCGGCCTGCTGCTGGCCCGCCCGCAGGGGCTCGACGTCTACTGGGCGAAGGCGTAAGCGGGACGCGTCCATCAGGAGTTGCCCGTGAGCGCCGAACCCGAGATCGCCCGCCTTGCCGCTTGCGGCGTCGTGCCCGTCGTCGTGATCGAAGAGGCCGAGATCGCGCTGCCGCTGGCCGAGGCGCTGCTCGCCGGCGGCGTCGATGTGATCGAGATCACGCTGCGCCGCCCCGCCGCCATGGCGGCGCTGGAGGCGGTCGCCGGCAAGCTGCCCGAGATCCTGCCCGTCGCCGGCACGGTGGTGACGGCGGCGCAGGCCGCGCAGGTGCATGCCGCCGGCGCCCGCGCGGTCGTCAGCCCCGGCTTCACCGAGGAGGTCGATGCGGCGATGCGCAAGACCGGGCTGCCTTGGCTGCCCGGGGTCGCGACGGCGTCCGATTGCATGCGCGCCGTCTCGGCCGGCCGGCTCACCTGCAAGTTCTTCCCGGCCGAGCAGGCAGGCGGCGTCGCGGGCTTGAAGGCCCTGTCGGGGCCGTTCCCGCAATTGCGCTTCTGCCCGACCGGCGGCGTCTCCCTCGCCAATCTCGGCAATTACCTCGCCCTTTCGCAGGTCGTCTGCGTCGGCGGCTCCTGGCTGGTGCCGGCCGAGGCGGTGAAGAGCCGCGACTGGGCGCAGGTGACGAGGCTCGCCCGCGAGGCGCGCGACAAGGTGGCGGCGCTGCGCGGCTAGCTTTCCTCCTGCGCGGTGCTCCAGGCGAGTTCCTGCGCATAGGTCCTGATCTCGGCCGGCCAGGTCGCGATCTGCCGGGCGAAGCCCGCCTCGTCGCCGGCGAAGAGCGCGCGGGTCGCCTCCTCGAAACCCGGCCGGTCGCCCGCCATGGCGACCATGAACCGGTAGGCGGTCTCGCGCGCGATGCGCGCCTGGGTTTCCCCGCGATCGCCGCGCCGCGCCTCGTCGATCAGGCGCCGCAGCGCCTGCGAGGCGCCGCCCGGCTGTGAGGCCAGCCAGTCCCAATGCCGCGGCAGCAGCGTGACCTCGCGCGCCACCACCCCCAGCTTGGGGCGCCCGCGCCCGCGCGCCTCTGCGCCGGTGAGCCGCGCCGTGATCTCGGCGGCTGTCCCGCGCAGATCGAGATCCACGATCCGACCGGTCGCATCCTCGAAGGTGAGGATGGCGGACTGCTCATCCTGGTCGAGCCGGGCGCGCACTGCCAGCGCGACCTGCGGCAGCGGCCCGCGCGCGAGAATCCGCTCGCCTTCGAAGGCGGTGCAGAGGCGGGTGGTGTCGGACATGCGAGGCTCCTGGCTGAGCTGCATAAAATACCCGGATAAAAATGCTTGAGTCAATATTGCCCGGGTGATATTTGGCCGCGGATCTCAGGAGGACAGCATGCAACGCGAGGACAGGAAGGCAGCCATCGCAGCCTATAAGGAGCGCAAGGCAGTGGCAGGCATCTATCTGGTGCGCTGCGCCGCCGCTGGCGCACGCTGGGTCGGTCAGGCGCCGGACCTTTCGACGATCCAGAACCGCGTCTGGTTCATGCTGCGCCATGGCGGCCATCGCCAGCGCAGCCTGCAGGCGGCCTGGAACGCGCATCGCGAGGCCGCTTTTGCTTTCGAGGAGCTGGAGCCGCTTGACGAAAAGGCCCTGGAAGCCGGGCGTGAGCGCGTGCTCAAGGCGCGCCAGGCCCATTGGTGCGCTCAGCTGGGCGCGGAGGCCGTTTGAGCTGGACGCTGGCGGATCCCGCGCCGTTTCAACGGCTTTCCGCCAGGCGCTCCACCACCAGCTCTGCGATCGAAAGCGAGCTCGTCAGCCCGGGGCTCTCGATGCCGAGCAGGTTGACCAAGCCGGGCACGCCATGGATCGCCGGCCCGTCGATGCGGAAATCCGGCATCGGCTCGGTCGGGCCGTGCAGCTTCGGCCGGATGCCGGCGTAATCGGCAACGAGCGCGCCATCCGGCAGCCCCGGCCAATAGGTCCTGATCGCGGCATAGAACCGCTCCGCCCGGCCGGCATCGACGATGAGGTCCTGATCGTGCTCCACCCATTCGACATCCGGGCCGAACTTCACGCGCCCGGCCATGTCGATGGTGGCATGGATGCCCAGCCCCGCCGCCTCCGGGATCGGATAGACCAGATGGCTGAAGGGCTGCTTGCCCAGCAGCGAGAAGTAATTGCCCTTCGCGAAATACTGCTTGGGCACATGCTCCGGCGGGAAGCCTTCGAGCAGGCTCAGCAGCCGCGGCGCGCCATGGCCGGCCGAGTTCACCACCGTGTCGGCCGTGTAGGTCGCTGGGTCGGAGCCGCCAAAATCGACGCTGAAGCCCTTCGCCTCGCACCGCCAGCCGAGGATCGGCGTATTCAGCGCCAGCGAACCGCCGGCGGCCTCGCATTCCCCGAGCAGCGACAGCATCAGCGCATGGCTGTCGATCACGCCGGTCTCGGGGGAGAGCAGGGCGATCTCGCAGGTCACCTCCGGTTCGAGTGCCCTGGCCTCATGCGCATCGAGCCAGCGCAGCGAGCCCGCGCCCGCCGCCTGCGCCCGTTCCGCGATCACCTCGAGCGCCGGGCGCTGGCCGGCATGGGTGCCGACGATCAGCTTGCCGCAGGCGCGGTGCGGCAGCCCGCGCTCGCGCAGATAGGCATAGAGCAGCTTGCGCCCCTCGACGCAGACGCGCGCCTTCAGCGAGCCCGGCGGGTAATAGATCCCGGCATGGATGACCTCGCTGTTGCGCGCCGATGTCTGCGTGCCGATTCCCTCGGCCGCCTCGGCGATCACCACCTCGCGGCCGGCGAGGGCCAGCGCGCGCGCCGCCGCCAGGCCGACGACGCCGGCCCCGATCACCAGGCAATCGATATCGCTCATGCCACGCGCTGCGGCATCGCCATTTCGACCAGGCTCGCCCAATAGGTCATGCCGACCGGGATCGCCTTGTCGTTGAACTCATAGGCCGGGTGGTGCAGCCCGGCGGACTCGCCATTGCCCATGAAGATATAGGCGCCGGGCCGCTCCTCGAGCATGAAGGAGAAATCCTCCGAGCCCATGGTGGGCGGCACCGTGGTGTCGATCGCCTCCTTGCCGAAGGTGCTCTTCGTCGCGCTGGTGACGAAATGGGTCTGGCCTTCATGGTTGAAGGTCACGGGATAGCCGCGGTCGTATTCGAGGGTGAAGGTCAGGCCGAAGGCCTGCGCGACCCCGGCGAGAATCTCGCGGAAGCGCTTCTCCGCGAGGTCGCGCATCTCCTTCGAGAGCGAGCGCACCGTGCCCTTGATCTCGACATGCTGCGGAATGACGTTGAAGGCCTCGCCCGCCTGCAGCGCCGTCACCGAGACCACCAGGGAATCGAGCGGGTCGGCATTGCGCGAGCTGATCGTCTGCAGCGCGGTGACGAGCTGGCAGGCGGCGACCAGCGGGTCGATCGTCTCATGCGGCTTGGCGGCATGTCCGCCGCGGCCCTCGAGCTTGACCAGGAAACGGTCGGCCGCCGCCATCATCGGGCCCGGGCGGATGGCGAACTGGCCGACGGGCAGGCCGGGCATGTTGTGCAGCCCATAGACCTCCTGGATGCCGAAGCGCTCCATCAGCCCATCCTTGCACATCTCGCGGCCGCCGCCGCCGCCTTCCTCCGCCGGCTGGAAGATCATGATCGCGGTGCCGTCGAAATCGCGGGTCTCGGCCAGATATTTGGCGGCGCCGAGCAGCATGGCGGTGTGGCCGTCATGGCCGCAGGCATGCATCTTGCCCGGGACGGTCGAGCGATGCTCGAGATTGGTCTCCTCATGGATCGGCAGCGCGTCCATGTCGGCGCGCAATCCGATGACCTTGCCCGAGCTCTGGCCCTTGCCCTTGATCACGCCGACCACCCCGGTGCGGCCGATGCCGGTCACGACCTCGTCGACGCCCCATTCCTTCAGCTTGTCGGCGACGATCCCGGCCGTGCGATGCACCTCGAACAGCAATTCGGGATTACGGTGGAAATCGCGGCGGATCGCGGCGATCTCGGGCTCGATCGCGGCGATGAGGTCTGATTTGGGCATCGGGTCCTCGGACGGGTCGGGGCGGGTCGGCAGAAAACGGGTTGCCGGCCGCAAAAGCTAGCGCGCCTTGCCACCTGCTGTCCAAGACCAAAGCGGCATGAGGGGGCGGAAAGCGGGGAATGGCGAGAGCGCTGAAAAGCGAAAAGGCCCGGCTTGCGCCGGGCCTTCGCGTCTTGTTCCAGGGCTGGCTCAGAAGTCCATGCCGCCTGCCGGCATCGCCGGGGCGGCTTCCTTCTTCGGCAGCTCGGCGATCATCGCCTCGGTGGTGATCAGCAGGCCGGCGACCGAGGCCGCGTCCTGGATCGCCGTGCGCACAACTTTCGTCGGGTCGATGATGCCGGCCTTGACCAGATCGCCATAGGTGCCGGTCTGCGCATCATAGCCGTGGTTGTAGTCGACGCTCTCCATGAGCTTGCCGATCACGACCGCGCCGTCATCGCCGGCATTGTCGACGATCTGGCGTGCCGGGGCGGTGATCGCCTTGCGGACGATCTCGATGCCGGTGCGCTGGTCGTCATTGGCGGGCGCGAGACCCTCCAGCGCCTTGACCGCACGCAGCAGGGCGACGCCGCCGCCCGGCAGGATGCCTTCCTCGACCGCCGCGCGGGTGGCGTTGAGGGCATCGTCGACGCGGTCCTTCTTCTCCTTGACCTCGACCTCGGTCGCGCCGCCGACGCGGATCACCGCGACGCCGCCGGCGAGCTTGGCCAGGCGCTCCTGGAGCTTCTCGCGGTCGTAGTCCGAGGTGGTCTCCTCGATCTGCGCCTTGATCTGCGCGACGCGGCCGTCGATCTCCGTCTTCGAGCCGGCACCGTCGACGATGGTGGTGTTCTCCTTCTCGATCCGCACCTTCTTGGCGCGGCCCAGCATCTGCAGGGTGACGTTCTCCAGCTTGATGCCGAGGTCCTCGCTGACGGCGGTGCCGCCGGTGAGGATGGCGATGTCCTCGAGCATGGCCTTGCGGCGATCGCCGAAGCCGGGGGCCTTGACGGCGGCGATCTTGAGGCCGCCACGCAGCTTGTTGACGACCAACGTGGCGAGCGCTTCGCCCTCGACATCCTCGGCGATGATCAGCAGCGGCTTGCCGGTCTGCACCACGGCCTCGAGCAGCGGCAGCATCGACTGCAGGTTCGAGAGCTTCTTCTCGTGGATCAGGATATAGGGGTCTTCCAGCTCCGCGATCATCTTCTCGGAGTTGGTGATGAAATAGGGCGAGAGATAGCCGCGGTCGAACTGCATGCCCTCGACCACGTCGAGCTCGGTCTCGGCGGTCTTGGCCTCCTCGACGGTGATCACGCCCTCATTGCCGACCTTCTGCATCGCTTCGGCGATCATCGCCCCGATGGTGCGGTCGCCATTGGCCGAGATCGTGCCGACCTGGGCGATCTCGTCCGAATTCGTGACCTTCTTGGAGCGCTCCTGCAGCGACCGGGTCACCGCCTCGACGGCGAGGTCGATGCCGCGCTTCAGATCCATCGGGCTCATGCCGGCCGCGACCGCCTTGGCGCCCTCGCGGACGATGGCCTGCGCCAGGACCGTGGCGGTGGTGGTGCCGTCACCGGCGGCATCGTTCTGCTTCGAGGCCACCTCGCGCACCATCTGGGCGCCCATGTTCTCGAACTTATCCGAGAGCTCGACTTCCTTGGCGACGGTGACGCCGTCCTTGGTGATGCGCGGCGCGCCGAACGACTTCTCGATCACGACGTTGCGGCCTTTCGGGCCAAGCGTGACCTTGACGGCGTTCGCCAGCGTGTCGACGCCGCGCAGCATCCGCTCGCGCGCGTCCTGCGAAAACTTCACGTCTTTCGCAGCCATGTTCCTCACTCCTTCAGACTTGAGGTTCTCATCGGGTTTGTGGATCAGGCCCCGCTCAGGCGGCCTTTTTGAGCGTCGCGGTGGCCTCGACCACGCCCATGATGTCGGACTCCTTCATGATCAGGAGATCCTCGCCATCGATCTTGACCTCGGTGCCGCTCCATTTGCCGAACAGCACGCGGTCGCCGACCTTGACGTCGAGCGCGATGAGTTTGCCCGCTTCGTCGCGCGCCCCGGGGCCGACCGCGACCACCTCGCCCTCCTGGGGCTTCTCCTTGGCGGTGTCGGGGATGATGATGCCGCCCTTGGTCTTCTCCTCGGCGTCGATGCGCTTCACGACGACGCGGTCATGCAATGGCCGAAACTTCATGAGTTCCTCCAGATTCCTATCGGTCACAGATAAGAGGTCCGGCCCTGTCGAAGGCCCGCGGCGGGGTCTCCGCGCCGCCTTCAGGCACCGCACCCGCGCGGAAATTTGGTTTGCCGCATTTTGGCCTTCAAGAGGGTGGCAGCACTTTTTTTGAGAGAGTGCTAACGCCTTGAAAAGATGGGCTTAAGCGGAACATTTCGGCTTGTCGCCAGGTTGGATTTGCGCTGCGATGCGACGCAGGCCTCAACGGAGTCGACTATGGCTACGACCGACTTTGTCCGCCAGATCGCCGGCTATGGACTGACCACGGCCGGCATTCTCTACCGGATGCCCGACCATCCCTCGATCCTGCAGGAATATGTCTGGCAGGACTACGATCTCGCCCCCCGCTTCCCGGAGCTCAACCGCTTCCTCGCCTTTTGGCAGGAGAAGCTCGACGGCAAGCTCTATCGCGTCACCGTCAGCCACCATGACCTGATCGGACCGACCGATCTGCGCGCCGTGTCGGGCGAATTCAGGATGCAGTGACGCCGTCGCTCGCGCCCGACAATCGCTGTCGCCCGCCCGCCGAAATGCGCTAAGGACAGCGGGCCGGAGGCGTCTGCGCCGGCGAACCGAGCTGACGAGTGATGCGAGCCATGTCCGAGGCGAACACGATCCGCGATGTCATCATCCCGGAGCTGCCGAACCATTATCGCGGCAAGGTCCGCGAGAATTACGATCTCCCGGATGGGCGGCGGATCATCATCGCCACGGACCGGCTCAGCGCCTTCGACCGCGCCATTGCCGCGATTCCCTACAAGGGCCAGGTGCTGACGCAGACGGCGCGCTTCTGGTTCGAGGCCACCGCCGATCTCTGCCCCAACCATGTCCTCGACTATCCCGATCCGAACGTCGTGGTCGGGCAGCGGCTCGACATTCTGCCGGTCGAGATCGTGGTGCGCGGCTATCTCGCGGGCACCACCGGCACCTCGATCCTCACAATGTACAAGCAGGGCCAGCGCGAGATGTACGGCGCCCGCTTCCCGGAGGGGCTGCGCGACAACGAGATCCTGCCGCAGGCGATCATCACCCCGACCAGCAAGGCCTTCGACGGCGGCCATGACGAGCCGCTCTCGCCGGCCGAGATCATCGCGCAGGGCCTGCTCACCGGGGAGCAATGGGAGACGCTCTCGGCCTACGCGCTCGCTCTGTTCGCGCGCGGCCAGGCGCTCGCCGCCGAGCGCGGCCTGATCCTCGCGGACACCAAATACGAGTTCGGCACCGACGCCGACGGCCGCATCGTGCTCGCCGACGAGATCCACACCCCCGATTCGAGCCGCTACTGGTTTGCCGGCAGCTATGCCGAGCGCTTCGCCAAGGGCGAGAAGCCGGAGAGCTTCGACAAGGATTTCGTGCGCAATTGGGTCGCGGCCCGCTGCGATCCCTATACGCAGCCGCTGCCGCCGATCCCGGACGAGCTGATCGCGCAGACCTCGCAGGTCTATATCCGCGCCTTCGAGACCATCACCGGCCAGCGCTTCGTGCCGCCGCCGGCCGATCTCCCGCCGGTCGAGCGTATCCGCAGCAACCTCGAGGCCTATCTCAGCCCGGCTTCATCTCGTTGAGCAGGGTCGGCAGCAGCTCCGACACCGTCGGGTGGATCGGCACGCTGCGCACCAGCCGGTCGAAGGGCTGATCCAGCGTCATCAGGTCGAGCAGCCCATGAATCGCCTCGTCGCCTCCGGTGCCGAGGATGGCGGCCCCGAGGACACGCCGCGTCTGCGCATCGGCGACGACGCTCATGAAGCCCTTGGTCTCGCCCTTCTCGATCGCCCGGCCGACCCGGCTCATCGGCCGCTTGCCAATGAGCAGCGGCCGGCCGCTGGCGCGTGCCTCGGCCAGCGTCATGCCGACGCGCCCGAGCGGCGGATCGATGAACAGCGCATAGCCGGGGATGCGCGCGCCGAGCCTGCGCTCCTCGCCGTCGAGCAGGTTGGCGGCCACGATCTCATAGTCGTTATAGGCGGTGTGGGTGAAGGCACCGCGGCCATTGCACTCGCCGAGCGCCCAGACCCCGGGGACGTTCGTGGCGAGCGCGTCGTCGACCTGGATATGCCCGCGCCGGTCGGTGGCGATGCCGGCGCGCTCCAGCCCGAGATCGTCGGTGTTCGGCCGCCGTCCGACGGCGAGCAGCACATCCGAGCCCTCGATCGCGGGCGAGCCGGAGGCGCAGTCGACGCTGACCGCGATGCGCTCGCCTTTGCGGGCGAAGCCGATGCAGTCGGTCCCGGTGCGGATGGCGATGCCCTCGTCCTCGAGGATTTCCCGGATCGCCTCCGAGACCTCCTCGTCCTCGCGGGCGACGAGGCGCGGCCCCTTCTCGACCACCGTCACCGCCGCGCCGAAGCGGCGATAGATCTGCGCGAATTCCAGTCCGATATAGCTGCCGCCGATCACCACCAGATGCTCCGGCAGGCGGTCGAGGCCGATGATCGTGCCGTTGGTGAGGTAGGGCACCTCGGCCAGCCCCGGCATCTCCGGGATCGCCGCCCGGCCGCCGACATTGAGGAAGATGCGCGGCGCGCTCAGCAGCTCCTCGCCGACGCGAAGCGTATCCCTGGCCTGGAAGCGGGCATGGCCGGTGATCACCGTCAGCCCCTCCATGCCGCGCAGCCAGCTTTCGACATTGCCGCGCGCGGTGCTCGCCACCTTGCCGGCCCGCGCCGCGACGACGCCCATGTCGACGACCGGCGGCGCCGCCAGCATGACGCCGAACTCGCCGCCTCGCCGGGCGATATGGGCTGCATAGGCGCTGGCGACCAGCGCTTTGGTCGGCATGCAGCCGGTGTTGACGCAGGTGCCGCCGAACAAATGACGCTCGATCAGTGCGACCTTCATCCCGGCGCCGGTCAGCCGGCCGGCGAGCGCCGGACCGGCCTGGCCGGCTCCGACGATGATGGCGTCGAACACCCGGCTCATCGCATCGCCATCACGATCAGCAGGGCGCCGATGATCGCGATCGCATCCTCGATCAGCGCCGCCGGCAGGTCGCGCCCGAGGCCCGCCGCCAGGCGGCCGCGCAGCGCCGCGCCGCCGAGCGTGCCGATCACCGCCCCCACGAGCCCCGCGACCGCGCCGAGCGCCAGCGCGCCGCTGGCCGCGCCGAGGGCGGCCCCGGCCAGCGTGCCCGAGACGATCCGCGCCCCGAACTGCATCGGCACCTTGCGGCTCGGCGTCGTCGGCAGCTTGTCGCCGGCCAGCTCGACCAGCACCAGCGCGCTCAGGATCCACGGCGTCCACTGATAGCCGAGAAAGGCGAGGGGGCTGGCGGAGAGGTCGATCCAGCCGAGGCGCGCCGCCCAGCTCACCGCGGCGGGGGCGCTCATCGTGCGCAGGCCGGCGGTGATGCCGATCAGCAAGGCGAGAAGGGCTGTCATCGGCGGCTCCGCTGGGTTGCGCCGCGCAGCATGCATCGCCCGTGGGCGCCGCGCCAGAGGAACCGCGCGCCGCGCGGGGCGTTTAGCCTGATGGATCAACAGCTCCGACAGGAGGCCGCCATGCGCCGCGCCATCTTACTCGCTGCTTCCCTGCTTCCCATCCTGGCGATCTCGGCCGGTGGGGCCGCGGCCCAGGCCACCGCCGGCAGCGCCTTCCGCGGAGGAGGCGCCCCTGCCGGCGCAGCCGTCGGTGGAGGCAGCTTCGGCGGCGGCATGGCCAACCGCGGCCTCGCCGCGCCGAGCGGCAACTACCGCGGCGGCATGGCGCTGGGCTCGCCCGCTTACCGCGGCAGCGCCTATCGCGGTGCGGCCTATCGCGGCGGCGCGGTCGGCGTAAGGCCGGGCGGCTGGGATCGCGGCTATTATGGCCGGCCCGGCTATTGGCGGCGCGGCTATTATCGTCCGTGGGGCTGGGGCGCGGGCGCTCTGGCGACCGGCGCGATCATCGGCGGCGCGGCGGCCTATCCCTATTATTACGGGGCCGATCCCTATTACTACGATGCGCCCTATCCGGCCGCGGCGCCCTATTACGAGGAATACGAGACTGTGCCGGCCTCGTCCGGGGCGGGCAATTATTGCCAGACGCCGGTCCGGACCTGCCAGCTCATCGATCCCGCTCAGCTCGGCGTCGGCTGCTCCTGCCGCGTGCCGGGAGGCCGCGCCCGCGGCACGGTCATTCCTTAGGCCGCGATCCCGAACTCCTGGCGCCAGCGCTCGATATTCTCGAGCGCGACATTCGAGCCGCACAGCACCAGGGCGACGCGCTCGCCCGGCTTGAACTGGTCCTTGCGCGCCAGCGCCGCGGCCACGGTGCAGGAGGCGGCGGGCTCGAGCAGCACGCGCCCGTTCTGCAGCACCCAGATCAGCTCGCGCACCGCCTCCGCATCCGGCACGACCACGATCTCCTCGAGGAAGCGGCGGGCCGCCTCCATGGTCCGTTCCGTGGCGAAGGGCGCGCCGAGCGTGCGGGCGATCGAGGTCGGGCGGATCGGCACCGGCTTCCCGGCCTCCAGCGCCTGCGTCATCGTCGTCGCGCCCTCGGTCTCGACGCCGTGGATGCGCACCGCCGGATCGAGCCCTTTCAGCGCCGCGCCCACCCCGGCCGAGAAGCCGCCGCCACCGATCGAGATGAAGACATGGTCGATGCGCCCGCCGGCATCGGCGGCGAGCTCGAGCCCGACCGTTCCATGCCCGGCGATGATCGCCGGATCGTCATAGGAATGGACATGGGTCATGCCCTTGCCCTCATAGTCCTCCGCCTTGGAGAAGGCGGCGAGCGCGTCCTCGCAGAGCTCGACATCCCCGCCTGCCTCCTTGGTCAGGCGGATGTTCAGCGGGGCGACGTTCCTCGGCATCAGCACCAGCGCCTTGATGCCGAGCATGCTGGCGACCAGCGAGACCGCGATGGCGTGGTTGCCGCCCGAGACGGTGACGACGCCGCGCGCCTTCTGCGCGTCGGAGAGGCCGAGCAGCTTGTTGTAGCAGCCGCGCACCTTGAAGGAGCCGGCGAGCTGCAGGCTCTCGACCTTCACCACCGTCTCGACGCCGAGCCGGGCGGAGAGGCCCGCGCTCATGAAGGTCGGCGTCCGCCGGACCTTCCCGGCGATCCGGGTGGCGGCGGCCTGCACATCGGCGAGGGAGACATCGAAGGACATGGAGCGCACTTTCGCGGCGGGAGCTTCTTGGCCGGCACAACAGCGCGCCCGGCGCAGCCCGGTCAAGCGCCGCGCCGCGATTGACGACAGGCATTTGAAGCTTAGCCTGCCGGCACGGATCGTGCCTGTCGGCCGGCTTTGGAGAACCTACCCGTGCGTTATACCCCCAAGGACATGCTGGCCAGGCTGGTGTCGTTCAACACGGAATCGCAGCGCAGCAATCGCGAGCTGATCGACTTCTGCCGCGATTATCTCGCGGAGCACGGCGTCGAGAGCACGATCGTTCCGAGTCCTGACGGGCTCAAAGCCAATCTCTACGCGACGGTCGGGCCGCAGGCCGCCGGCGGCGTCGTCCTCTCCGGCCATACCGATGTGGTGCCGGTCGAGGGCCAGGACTGGAGCTCCGATCCCTGGACGCTGACCGAGCGCGACGGCAAGCTCTATGGCCGCGGCACCTGCGACATGAAGGGCTTCGACGCGATCGCCCTGGCGCTGGTGCCGGAGATGCTGGCCGCCGGGCTGAAGCGGCCCTTCCACATCGCCCTGTCCTATGACGAGGAGGTCGGCTGCGTCGGCGCCCGGATCATGATCGATGCGATGGCCGAGGCGGGGCTCGCGCCATCGGCGGTGATCGTCGGCGAGCCCTCGATGATGCAGGTCGTCACCGGCCATAAGGGCGGCACGCGCATGAAGACCACGGTGCGCGGCCATGCCGTGCATTCCAGCCGCGTCGATATCGGCGTGCCGGCGGTGATGGTCGCCGGCAGGCTGATCGCCTGGCATGACGAGGTGATGCAGGACAACAAGGCGCGCGCCGAGCCCGGCAACCCGTTCGAGCCCCCCTACAGCACCTTGCATGTCGGCGTCGTCGAGGGCGGCACGGCGGTCAATATCACCGCGGAGCATTGCGCCTTCACCCATGAGGTGCGGGTCGTGCCCGGCGACGGCACCGATTATGTGGGCCGTTATCGCGAGCGGATCGCCGAGCTCGAGGCAGGCATGAAGGCGATCGCGCCGGAAACCGGCATCATCATGGAGATCACCTCCCAGACCCCGCCGCTCGCGCCGGAGAAGGACGGCGCAGCCGAAACGCTGGCGCGCCGGCTCACCGGCGACAACGGCAATCACGTCGTCGCCTACGGCACCGAAGGCGGGCTGTTCCAGGCGGCGGGCTGGTCGACCGTGGTCTGCGGCCCCGGCGACATCGCCCAGGCGCATCAGCCGGACGAGTTCATCACCGTCGCGCAGCTCGATGCCGGCACGCAGTTCGTCCGCGCGCTGATCGCCGATCTGACGCGCTGAGCTTGCGCGTCATTCTCGGGCGAAGCGAAGCGCAGACCCGAGAATCTCTGGACGGTAGGGCGCGGGTCGGAGCCTCCTCCGGCCCGAGATGCTCGGGACGAGCCCGAGCATGACGCTTCGAGCGCCCTCGTTATTAAGTTCAATATGGAACGTTCTCTCTGCCTCCCACTGGACGCGAGAACAAAACCATTCTTATCTGGCGCCTTGCTCGGACCGACGCCGGATAAGCGGCGGCCGAGACCGCTCCTGGGGAGGAGTGGTTCACAACCGATCGGGAGCCGTTTCGATGTCGTTCAAGACCCATTGCCTGGCCGCCGTCGCGGCTCTGGCGCTGCTCTGCGGGACCGCGCAGGCCCAGACGCTGCGCTACGCGAACCAGGGCGAGCTGAAATCGCTCGATCCCTACACCGTCAACGAGACGACCACGAACGCCCATCTCGGCCATCCCTATGAGGGGCTCACCGCCCGCGGCAAGGATCTCAAGATCGAGCCGGCGCTCGCCGAGAAATGGGAGATCTCCGAGGACGGCAAGAAATGGCGCTTCCATTTGCGCAAAGGCGTGAAGTTCCATGGCGGCGAGGATTTCACCGCCGATGACGTGCTGTTCTCGGCCGATCGCGTCCGCGCCCAGGGCTCGAACTTCACCACCCGCATTCCGACCGACGCCAAATTCGTCAAGGTCGACGACCACACCGTCGACGTCGTGCTGAGCTCGCCCAATCCGATCCTGAACGCTCAGTGGGACACCTGGTACATCATGTCGAAGAAATGGGCGGAGGCGAACAACGCCGTCGCCCCGACCCCGGCGGCCGCGACCTCGCCGAGCTATGCCTCGCTGAACGCCAACGGCACCGGCCCCTACAAGGTCGAGAGCCATCAGCCGGGCGTCAAGACCGTCTACAAGCTCAACGAGAATTACTGGAAGAAGATCGAAGGCAACATCAAGGAGATCGTCTTCACGCCGATCGGCTCCGACGCCACCCGCGTCGCCGCGCTGCTCTCGGGCGAGGTCGACGTGATCGAGCCGGTGCCGATCCAGGACATCCAGCGCGTCAACGCCTCCGGCAATGCCCAGGTGCTCACCGGCCCCGAGCTGCGCACCATCTTCATCGGCTTCGACCAGACCCGCGACGAGCTGCTGGAGTCGAACGTCAAGGGCAAGAACCCGTTCAAGGACGTCAAGGTCCGCCAGGCCTTCTACCAGGCGGTCGACATCGAGACGATCAAGACCCGCGTCATGCGCGGCCTCTCGACGCCGTCGCCGCTGATGATCGCGCCGGAGCTGTTCCCGCATGCCGGCTTCACCCGCGCCAAATTCGACACCGAGGCCGCCAAGAAGCTGCTCGCCGAGGCCGGCTATCCGCAGGGCTTCGAGGTCGGGATGGACTGCCCGAACGACCGCTATGTCAATGACGGCCAGATCTGCCAGGCCGTGGTCGGCATGCTCGCCCGCATCGGCGTCAAGGTGAACCTCAACGCTCAGCCCAAGGCGCAGTATTTCGGCAAGGTGCTGAAGCCCGGCGGCTACAAGACCTCGCTCTATCTGCTCGGCTGGACGCCCGGCACCTTCGACAGCCACAATGTCCTGCACGACATTCTCGGCTGCCGTGACGTGGCCGGCTCTTCGCGCGGCGAGTCCAATCTCGGCGGCTACTGCAACAAGAAGGTCGACGCGCTGACGGACAAGATCCTGGTCGAGAGCGACACCGCCAAGCGCGATGCGATGATCAAGGAGGCCTTCAAGATCACCGTCGACGAGTTCTCCTATATCCCGCTGCACCAGCAGGCGCTCGCCTGGGGCGTGTCGAAGAAGGTGAAGCTCACCCAGCGCGCCGACAACTCGGTGCTGCTCTACTACGCCACCAAGGAACAGTGAGGCGAAAGCCGCCTCACCGTCATTGCGAGGAGCAAGGCGACGAAGCAATCCAGGGCCGCCGGGCGAGACCTCTGGATTGCTTCGCTACGCTCGCAATGACGCCTTGACCGAACAGCGTTACCAGGCACAGAGAGTCCATGCTCGCATTCATTCTGCGCCGGCTGTTCCAGTCGCTGATCGTGATGCTCGCGGTGGCGCTGATCGCCTTCGCCATGTTCCGCTTCGTCGGCGATCCGGTGAACCAGATCGTCTCGCTCGACACCCCCCAGGATCAGGTGGCCGAGATCCGCCGCTCGCTCGGTCTCGACGATCCCGTCGTCATCCAGTTCGCCCGCTATATCTACAATGCGGCGCAGTTCGAGTTCGGCGTCTCCTATCAGTTCCGCCTGCCGGTGGTGTCGCTGCTCGGCGAGCGTGCGCCGGCGACGCTGGAGCTCGCCTTCATCTCGGCGCTGTTCTCGCTCGTCGTCGGCATTCCGATGGGCGTCTACACCGCGCTGCGGCGCGAAAGCGTGCTGGCCAAGCTGTTCCAGGCGATTTCCCTGATCGGCATCAGCCTGCCGACCTTCCTGATCGGCATCCTGCTGATCTATCTGTTCTCGGTCACGCTCGGCCTGCTGCCCTCCTTCGGCCGCGGCGAGGTCGTCAAGATCGGCGATTGGTGGACGACCGGTCTGCTCACAGCCTCCGGCTGGAAGGCGCTGATCCTGCCTTCGATCACCCTCGGCCTCTTCCAGATGACGCTGATCATGCGCCTGGTCAGGGCCGAGATGCTCGAGGTGCTGCGCACCGACTACATCAAGTTCGCCCGCGCCAGGGGACTGAAGACGCGTGCCGTCCATTTCGGCCATGCGCTGAAGAACACGCTGGTGCCGGTGATCACCATCGCCGGCCTCCAGCTCGGCTCGATCATCGCCTTCGCGATCATCACCGAGACCGTCTTCCAGTGGCCGGGCATGGGGCTGCTCTTCCTGAAGGCGGTGCAGCAGGTCGATATCCCGATCATGGCGGCCTATCTGATCCTGATCTCCTTCCTGTTCGTCAGCATCAACCTGATCGTCGACCTGCTCTACGCCCTGGTCGATCCGCGCCTGCGCGCGACGGTGGGAGCGCATTGAGCGAGCCATGAGCGCGAACCCGATCTCCACCAAGCCGCCATCCCTCTGGGCCCGGATCCTCGACAGCGACATCCTCGCCAGCTTCCTGCGCTCGAAGGTGACGATGCTGGCTGCGCTGATCGTGCTGCTGCTGTTCATCGGCGCGGCCTTCTCGCCCTGGATCGCCCCGACCAACCCGTTCGATCCGGCCTCGGTTTTCCTCTCCGACGCGAATATTCCGCCGGCCTGGCAGGATGGCGGCGATCCCAAATTCATCTTCGGCACCGACGACCAGGGCCGCGACCTCTACTCCGCCATTCTCTACGGCCTGCGCGTCTCGCTGATCGTCGGCGGCCTCGGCGTGCTGCTGGCGGCGACGATCGGCATCACGCTCGGCCTGCTCGCCGGCTATCTCGGGGGACGCGTCGATTCGCTGATCATGCGGATCGCCGATGTGCAGCTGACATTCCCGGCGATCCTGATCGCGCTGCTGATCGACGGCGTGGTGCGCGGCATCTTCAAGAGCGCCAGCCGCGAGGACACGGCGCTTTATGTGCTGGTGATCTCGATCGGCCTCAGCTTCTGGGTGCAATATGCCCGCACCATCCGCGGCTCGACCCTGGTCGAGCGCAACAAGGATTATGTCCAGGCGGCCCGTCTGGTCGGCCTGCCGGCGCCGCTGATCATGCTGCGCCATGTCCTGCCCAACGTCATCGGGCCGGTGCTGGTCATCCTGACGATCAATCTCGCGCTCGCGGTGATCACCGAGGCGACCCTGTCCTTTCTCGGCGTCGGCCTGCCGCCGACCCAGCCCTCGCTCGGCACGCTGATCTCGATCGGCAACCGCTACCTGTTCTCCGGCGACTGGTGGATCGTCGCCTTCCCCGGCGTGACGCTGGCGATCCTGGTGCTCTCGGTGAACCTGCTCGGCGACTGGCTGCGCGACGCCCTCAACCCGAGGCTGAGGTGAGGCGATGAACGATACCGTCCTCTCCGTCCAGGAGCTCACCGTCGAGTTCGTGACGCGGCGCGGCACGCTGCGCGCGCTCGACAAGATCTCCTTCGAGATTGCCCGCGGCGAGGTGCTCGGCGTGGTCGGCGAATCCGGCGCCGGCAAGTCGGTCACCGGCTCGGCGATCATCGGCCTGATCGATCCGCCCGGCCGCATCGCCGGCGGCAAGGTCCTGCTCTCGGGCGAGCGCGTCGACAATCTGTCCCCGGATGCGATGCGGCGCGTGCGCGGAAAGCGCATCGGCATGATTTTCCAGGACCCGCTGACCAGCCTCAACCCGCTCTACCGCGTCGGCGAGCAGCTGATCGAGACGATCCAGACTCATACCGATCTCAACGCCGCCGATGCCCGCAAGCGCGCCATCGCCCTGCTCGACGAGGTCGGCATCCCGGCGCCGGAGCGGCGCATCGACGGCTATCCGCACGAGTTCTCCGGCGGCATGCGCCAGCGCGTGGTCATCGCGCTCGCGCTCTGCGCCGAGCCGGAATTCATCATCGCCGACGAGCCGACCACGGCGCTCGACGTCTCCGTGCAGGCGCAGATCATCGCCCTCATCAAGCGGCTCTGCAAGGAACGCGGCACCTCGGTGATGCTGGTCACCCATGATATGGGCGTGATCGCCGAAACCGCCGACCGCGTCGCGGTGATGTATGCCGGCCGGGTCGCCGAGATCGGCCCCGTCCGCGACGTGGTCAAGGACCCGCTGCATCCCTATGCCAAGGGGCTGATGGGCGCGATCCCGTCGATCGAGGGCGATGCCGAGCGCCTCGTGCAGATCCCCGGCTCGATGCCGCGCCTCTCCAGCATCCCACCGGGCTGCGCCTTCAACCCGCGCTGCCCCAAGGCCTTCGCGCGCTGCTTCGTCGATCGTCCGGATCTGATCGATGTCGACGGCCGCAAGGTCGCCTGCCATCTCTACGACCAGCCGCAAGGCGTGGCCGGCAAAGCGGAGATCGCCGCGTGACCGATGAGGCTTTCGTCCAGGTCCGAGACCTGAAACGCGTCTTCGACGTCTCCAAGCCCTGGCTCAACCGGGTGCTGGAGCGCGCCCCGCGGCAATATCTGAAAGCCGTGGACGGCGTCTCCTTCGATATCCGCAAGGGCGAGACCTTCGCGCTCGTAGGCGAATCCGGCTCCGGCAAGTCGACCGTCGCGCGCATGGTCGTCGGCCTGCTGCAGCCCTCCGGCGGCGAGGTCAGGATCGACGGCGTCTCGATGACCGCGCTCGCCGCCAGCCAGGAGCGCCAGCGCCTGCGCCGCCGCATCCAGATGATCTTCCAGGATCCTTACGCCTCGCTCAACCCGCGCTGGCGGGTCGGACGGATCATCGCCGAGCCGATCCGCGCCTTCGGCATCATCGAGGGCGATCGGGCGATCGAGGCGCGGGTGGGCGAATTGCTCTCGCTGGTCGGCCTGCATCCCGACGATGGCAAGAAGTTCCCGCACGAGTTCTCGGGCGGGCAGCGCCAGCGCATCGCCATCGCCCGTGCGCTCGCCTCCAATGCCGAGTTCATCGTCTGCGACGAGCCGACCTCGGCGCTCGACGTCTCGGTCCAGGCCCAGATTCTCAACCTGATGCGCGATCTGCAGGAGCAGTTCGGGCTGACCTATCTGTTCATCAGCCATAATCTCGCGGTGGTCCGGCATATGGCGAGCCGCATCGGCGTGATGTATCTCGGCCGGCTGGTCGAGGTCTCCGAGGGCAAGCGGCTGTTTTCCGCGCCGCGCCATCCCTATACCCGCATGCTGCTCGACGCGGTGCCGGATCTCGCAATGGTCGGCAAGCTGCGCGAGGGCGTGAAGGGCGAGATCCCCAACCCGATCGACCCGCCCTCCGGCTGCACCTTCCACCCGCGCTGCCCGCTGGTCTTCGACCGCTGCCGGATCGAGAATCCGCCGGTGATCGACGGCGTCGCCTGCCACGCGGTGAATGCGGGGCGCGAGGCGGCCTGACGACCGATCTGGCTTATCCCTGCGCGACCGGGGCCTTCGGCCGCCGGCTCAGCGGCGCCACCGGCCGCTCGGTGCGGTATTGCCCGCGCGCGATCGCGGTGAAGAGCAGGGCGACCGAGGTCAGCGTCATCAGCCACCAGGTCTGGAAGGAGGCGAAGCCGAGCGCCGCCAGCGCGAAGGCGGTGACATAGGCCGCGACGCCCCCGGCCGCGAGCGCACCCGGCATCCGCCCCGCTGCGCTCACTGCGAAATAGAGGCACAGCGCCCCCGCCGCCGCGCCGACCAGCCCGAGCTCGTACCAGGTCTCGAACAGGATCGTCGCCGGCGCCTCGAGCGGCAGCGCGCCGGTGGTGCGCCCGCGCAGCACCGTGTCGAGTCCATGGCCGGTGATCAGCTGGACCGGGCGGCTCGAGATGATGTCGGCCCAGATGTCGAGCGACTGCGCGACGGTGCTGAACACCGCCGGCGACAGCCGGAAGATCGGCAGCAGCAGAAAGGGCAGCAGCGGCGCGAGCAGCAGGATGCCGGCCAGGACGCCGCCCATCAGCCTGGCGCCGAAGATGCGGTTGGCGCTGACCGCCCCGAAGGCGACGGCGCCGCACAGCATCGCCAGCGCCTCGCCGCTCTCGATGCGCGAGAGCGCCAGCAGGAAGACGACGAGCGCCAGGCCGAGCGCGGTCAGCCCCCGCTCGCGCGAGAGCAGCCAGGCCAGCGCCGGCCAGGACATGATCAGTACGACGCTGACGCCGCGCTCCACGCTGCCCGCGGCATCGGCGGCGCGCGAGTCGATCGGGCTCAGCGCCTCCGTCAGCAGCAGGCCGAGCGCGAAGATCGCCGCCGTGCCGGCGCCGAGCGCGGCGAGGTTGAGATTGGAGGCGCGCATGCGCTCGGGCAGCGCCGCCGCGCCGGCGAAGCCCAGGGCCACGGCGAGGAAGAGATTGGCCGCCTTCTCGCTGGCCGAGCCGGTATAGGGGCTCCAGACCAGGGACAGCACCGCCCAGCCGACCAGCGCCATCAGCGTGAGCCCGGGGCGGCTGAACAGCGAAGCCTTGATATTGTTCGCGAACCAGCGCGGCGCCTCGATCAAGGCCGCGATCACCAGCAGTACGACGCCGATCGGCGCGAGCACGACGGCGGCGCGGCGCGAGACCAGCGAGGCGAGCGGCAGAGCCAGCGCCAGCGTCGCGAAGCCGATCCGGCGCAGCAGCAGCGCGGCATCGGTCGCGGGGTCGAGAGGCGTTTGGGCGTTCGGACGGATCATGCGTAGGCGGCTCTGCGAGCCCTGTCCGAACGGTGTGCCGGAAGCGGGCCTCCCCACAACCTAGCGGTTGGCGCCGGCTTCGACTGTAGGTGCGTTGCAACACTGCCCGGGTATCTCGCAAGCCGCCCGCACACCGAAAGTTCACTGGCGGCCTCGTCCGTTCCATGGGATGAAGGCGCGATGACTGCCCATCTCGCCGCGATCGTCTATTCCGCCGGTTTCGCCATCGACGAGTTGATGGCCAAGATCGCTGAGGAGCTGCGGGCGCAGGGCCTGCGCCTCGGCGGCGTCGTCCAGCGCAACCAGGGCGATTGCGCCGATGATTGCGCGTCGATGACTCTCGAGGATCTCGCTACCGGACGGCTCTATCCGATCAGCGAGGATCGAGGTGCCGGCGCCAGCGGCTGCCGGCTCGATGCGGCGGGCCTGGCGGCAGCGGGCGGGGCGGTCGCGAGCGCGCTCGATGCGCCGGTCGATCTGCTGATCATCAACAAATTCGGCAAGCAGGAAGCGCTGGGGCAGGGGCTGCGCGCCGAGATCGCCGCCGGCATCCTTGCCGGCCTGCCGCTGCTTACGGCCGTGCGGGACGATGTGCTGCCCGCCTTCGCCGCCTTCGCCGGCGAGGACTGGCAGCGCCTGGCGCCCGCGCGCGAGGCGGCGCTCGGATGGGCGCTGGCGAGCGCGCGCCAGCCGGCCTGAGCCAGGGAGCCGCCCGGTGCCGCTCGGCAGCGAATTTCTCGACGACTATCTGATCCGGCCCGATCCGGCCGCGCCGCGCCTCGGCGCGACGGTCTCCGGCATCGATCAGAGCGGTGCCCGCGTCGAGACCAGGGTCGTCACCGAGCGGGCGCTGACCCTCTATCTCAACAGCCAGGAGATCGTCACGATGATGACGATCGGCGATCATCCCGAGTATCTGGCGCTGGGCTATCTGCTCAACCAGAACATGCTGAAGCGCGGCGATCCGGTCGAGGCCGTCGATTACGACGAGGAGCTCGAGGTCGTGGTGGTGCGCACGCCCGAGCGCACCGATTTCGAGCAGAAGCTGAAGAAGAAGACGCTGACCTCCGGCTGCGCGCAGGGCACGGCCTTCGGCGACCTGATGGAGGCCATCGACGAGATCGAGCTGCCCAAGGCGGAGCTGCGCACCAGCTGGCTCTATGCGCTGACCCGCAAGATCAACACCACCCCCTCGCTCTATCTGGAGGCGGGGGCGATCCATGGCTGCGTGCTCTGCGAGCAGGACCGGCCGCTGGTCTATATGGAGGATGTCGGCCGCCACAACGCGGTCGACAAGCTCGCCGGCTGGCTCTTCCACCATGAGGTCGATCCCGGCCGGATGATCTTCTACACCACCGGCCGGCTCACCTCCGAGATGGTGATCAAGACCGTGCGCATGGGCATCCCGATCCTGGTCTCGCGCTCCGGCTTCACCGAATGGGGCGTCGAGCTCGCACGCAAGGCGGGGCTGACCCTGGTCGGCCGGGCCCGCGGCAAGCGTTTCCTCGCTCTGGCGGGCGAGGAGCGCATCGTCTTCGATCAGGACCCGGACAGCGTCGAGGAGGAGGGCGGAAAGCACCGCCGCAAGGGGGCCGGGGGCGATGACTGAGCAGGCCCCCGCTACCCTCGGCCTGCTGCTCGCCGGTGGCCTCGCCCGGCGCATGGGCGGCGGCGACAAGCCGCTGCGGACCATTGCGGGCCGCACCATCCTCAGCCATGTGATCGAGCGCCTGGCGCCGCAATGCGACGCGCTGCTGCTCAACGCCAATGGCGATCCGCTGCGCTTCGCCGCTTACGGGCTGCCGGTGGCGGCCGACAGCGTGCCGGATTTCGCCGGCCCGCTCGCCGGCATCCTCGCCGGGCTGGACTGGCTGGCGGCGAACCGCCCAGGTTGCGGCTGGATGGTCAGCATCGCCGCCGACACCCCTTTCATCCCGCCCGATCTGGTCCGGCGCCTGCATGAGGCGCGCCTCGCGGCCGGCGTCCCGCTCGCCTGCGCCGCCTCGGGCGGTTGGACGCATCCGGTGATCGGACTCTGGCCGCTCGCCCTGCGCGAGGATCTGCGCCGGGCCCTCACCGTGGAGGGCGAGCGTAAGATCGACCGCTGGACGGCGCGCCATGGCGTCGCCGCGGTGGAATGGCCGGTCGAGCCGGTGGACCCGTTCTTCAACGCCAACAAGCCGGACGATCTGGCGCAGGCCGAGGCCCTCTATGCCCGCCTCGACGCGGGCTGAGCATGCGCAGGGGCGGCGGGGGGCGGCACCGCCACGCTTGATCGCCTCTAAAGCCAAGCTTAGTTTTGAGTCGATAAGCGAAGCGCATTCGCATTGCCTGCCGGGGGACGTTTCATGAAGTCTTTCATCCTTGCCGTGGTCTTCGCCGCCGTCGCGGCCTATGGCGCCAGCCTGGTGCTGGAGACCTATCAGCGCCCGGCCGAGGTCGCCTACAAGACCGGCGGCGTACGCCTCTAGAAGGTTCTGATTTCACACGGAAACGCCGCGTCATCCCGGACAAGCGCCGCAGGCGCGCAGCTCCGGGATCCATCGTAGGGCGCTGTGCTCTACGATGGATCCGGGGCAAGCCCGGGATGACGGGCCTGGTTCCGTGCAAAGCCGGCACGGGTCAACGAGCGCTTGCGCCCTTCGTCACCCCTCCAGCAGCTGCTTGAGACGCGAGAGATCCGCCGCGACCCATTCGCCGTCGCGCGCGAACGCGTCCTCGCTCATCTCGGGCCGCTTGTAGAGCGTGAACACCACCTCGCTGCCGTCGCCATTGGCGATGACGCGCATCGGGTTGTGCATCGGCGCGCCGGAGGCCGGGATCACCGCATGGTCGAGGATTCCGTAGCGGTTCGGCTCGCTGAAGATCACTTTCATCTGCCCCATCGGAGTCAGCGCCCGATAGGTCATGCCCTCGACATGGCTGACATCGCGCCCGAGCCCCTCGGCCCATTTGGGGAAGTTCAGCGGCTCGGCCAGGAAGGCATAGACCTCCTCGACCGGCCGGTCGATCGAGATGCCGATATGGCGGCAGGGCAGGGTTGGCATGATCTCAGACTCCGCTGATCGCAGGCATGTGAACATACCAGGAACATAGCAGCCTGCAAGCAGGCTGCGCTATTCGATCACGATCCGCGGGGCGGCGCGCGCCGGGCCGCCGAGCCCTGCCTTCACCGCCCGGGCGATCGAAAGATAGGCCTTGGCGTGGCTGCTGTCGGGATCGCTGGCGACGATCGGCCGGCCGCCATCGGAGGTCTCGCGGATCGGCATCGCCAGCGGGATCTCGCCGAGGAAGGGCACGCCGAGCCGCTCGGCCTCGTGCCGCGCCCCGCCATGGGCGAAGATGTCGGAGCGATGTCCGCATTCCGGGCAGATGAAATAGCTCATATTCTCGACGATGCCGAGAATGGGCACCTCGACCTTCTTGAACATCGCGACGCCGCGCCTGGCATCGAGCAGCGCCAGGTCCTGCGGCGTCGAGACGATCACGGCGCCGGCGAGCGGCGTCTGCTGCGCCATTGTGAGCTGGGCGTCGCCGGTGCCGGGCGGCATGTCGACGACCAGCACGTCGAGCTCGCCCCAAGCCACCTCGCGCAGCATCTGGGTGATCGCCGAGATCACCATCGGCCCGCGCCAGATCATCGGCGTCTCCTCGTCGATCAGGAAGCCGATCGACATCACTTTCAGCCCATAGGCCTCCATCGGAGCCAGCGTACGGCCCGAGACGAGGCGCGGCTTGCCGGTGATCCCGAAGATCTTGGGCACCGAGGGGCCGTAGATATCGGCATCGAGCACCCCGACCTTCAGGCCGAGCATCGCCAGCGCGACCGCGAGATTGGCGGTGGTGGTGGATTTGCCGACGCCGCCCTTGCCGCTGGCGACCGCGATGATCTGCTTGACGCCCGGCACGCCGGCCGCCTTCGGCATCGGCCCGCCCGGCTGGCCATGGGCCTGCCGCCGCGCCTCGGCCGCGGAGGCGGCGGGAGCGCCCGCCTTGCCGGGCGCCTTGTCGGCCGTCAGCCCGACCAGCACCTGCGAGACGCCGGGCAGGCCGCTGACGGCGCTTTCCGCCGCCTTGCGCACCGGCTCCATCGCGGCGGCCTCGGTCGCATCGATGCCGATCGCGAAGATCACCTTGCCGCCGTCGATCAGGATATCGCCGATGCGGCCGGATGCCGCCAGCGATTGCCCGCTCGCCGGCAGCTTCACCAGCTCGAGCGCGCGCAGGATGTCGTTTCGGGAAAGGGCCAAGATCGGGCTCCGGTTCGAGAGCGGAAGAGTCAGGCGGCCTTGCGGATATGGAAGATCAGCAGCTCGCCCTCGCTGCTGCTCGCCTCGATCGCATCGCCGGTTTCGCGCATCAGATTGGGAATGTCGATCGCCGCCATCGGATCGGTGCATTCGACCACGAACAGGGCGCCGGGCGCCGCCCCCTTCAGCGCCTTGCGGACCCGCAGGGCCGGCAGCGGGCATTTCAAGCCGCGAAGATTGAGCGCGATCGAGGTCATGAGCGAGGCCGGCCTTCCAAGGGTCGGTCTCATATGATGTCTTTTCCGGGCGGGGCAACAGGCCTTATCCTGCGTGCGTCATGCGCCGCCGTCTCCGCCGGACCCTGCGATCGATAGTGCTCGCCTTGCTGCTCGCGCCGCCGCTGCACGGCGCCGCGCAGGAGCTGCGCGGCCATGGCGGGCCGGTGCGCGCGCTGGCGATCGCGGCCGATGGCGCAGCCGCCATGACCGGCTCCTTCGACCAGTCCGCCATTCTCTGGGATCTTGCGCAAGGCAGCGCCCGCAAGGTGCTGCGCTTCCATGACGGTGCGGTCAACGCGGCGGTGGCGGTGCCCGGCCTCGGCTTCGCCACGGGCGGCGAGGACGGCCGCATCGCGCTCTGGCGCGGCGAGGCGCCCGAGCCGGACAGGGTGATCGGCGGCCATAGCGGGCCGGTCGCCGCGCTCGCCGTCTCGCTCGCGGGCGGGCATCTCGCCTCCGCATCCTGGGACGGCACGCTTCGCGTCACCGCGCTCGCCGATGGCACCGTTCGCGTGCTGGAAGGGCATCAGGGCCCGGTCAACGGCGTCGCCTTCGGCCCCGGCGGCATGGTCGTCTCCTCCGGCTATGACGCGAGCCTGCGGCTCTGGCCGGCCGATGGCGGCACGCCACGCGTCGTGACGGCACCCGCGCCGCTGAACGGCCTCGTCATCGCCGGCGATGGCGAGATCGCCGCCGCCGGTGCCGATGGGCGCCTGCGGCTCTACGACCCGGACGGCGCGCCGCGCGGCGAGATCGCGATCGGCGAGACGCCGCTGATCGCCCTCGCCATCTCGCCCGATGGCGAGACCATCGCCGCCGGCGGCCTGCGCGGGCAGGTCGCGCTGGTCGAGCGCAGGACGCGCCGGATCCGCGCCACGCTGATCGGGCCGGGCCTGCCGGTCTGGTCGCTCGCCTTCCTGCCGGGCGGCCGGCAATTGCTCTCCGGCGGCGCCGACCGGCTGGTGCGGCGCTGGGACGCGCAGACCGGGGCGCATATCGGCGCGGTCGTGCCGCGCGCCGGCGAGAGCCCGCTCGCAGGTCTGGAGGGCGAGCGCGGCGCGCAGGTCTTCCGCGCCTGCGCCGCCTGCCACACGCTGACGCCGGCCGACGGCAACCGCGCCGGCCCCACGCTTCACGGCATTTTCGGCCGCCGCATCGCGACCGCGCCGGGTTACGCCTATTCGCAGGCGCTCAAGAGCATGGATATCGTCTGGAGCAAGGAGACGGTGGCGAAGCTCTTCGAGATCGGCCCGAGCGCCTACACGCCCGGCACCAAGATGCCCGAGCAGCTGATCGGCTCGGCGGAGGACCGCCAGGCACTGGTCGACTGGCTGGAGAAGATGACGCGCTAGATCGCGTCAGCTCAGCGTCTCCTCGCCGCGCTGCGCCCGCTCGCGCAGATAATCGTCGGTGGTGCGCACCGGCGGGCGCTGCGGCGAGGCGTGCGGGTCGAAGCTCTCGCCGACCACCACCTCGACGCGGCAGTCCTCGCACATGCGCAGGATCGAGGCGCGCTTGGCGCCTTCGCCCGTGAACATCCAGTGCTTGTTCTCGAGCTTGGCCGCGATCTTCTCGATCGTGCTCTTGACGCCGAAAGGCTTGGCGCAGGCGATGCAGTGGAACGGCTCCTCCTGCTTGACGATCCGCCGGCCGTCCTTCCAGGCCCCGAAGTCGAGGCGCGGCTCCAGCGTGATCACCTTTTCCGGGCAGGTCGCGGCACAGAGCCCGCACTGCACGCACAGATCCTCCTGGAAGCTCAGCAGCGGCCGCGCCGGATCGTCGCCGAGCGCGCCGACCGGGCAGGCCGAAACGCAGGCGAGGCACAGCGTGCAGCCATCGGTCTCGACATGCACGGTGCCGAAAGGCGCGCGCGCCGGCATCGAGACACTCTCGGCCGGGGCAGGGGCGGCCGCATGCAGCTCGCCCACGACCTGGCGCAGCAAGGGCCTGCCATCGCCCATCGGCAGGAAGCGGGCCGGCTTGGCAGCGGCGGTGCCGGGCGTCAGGCGAGACAGCGCCGCCGCGAGCCCGTCCGGATCGTCCGTCTCGATCAGCGCCGCGCGGCCGATGCCGTAGCCGAGCGCATCGGCGAGGGCATTGGCGTAATCGAGATTGCGCTGCAGCCCGGAAAGGTCGTGCTTGGGCCTGGCGCGGCCGAGCACCCGGATTGCGGAGGCGCCGAAGGCCAGCGCGGCGGCGAAGCTTTCCAGCCCGAGCTGGGTGATCTCGTTGACCCGCAGCGGCAGCACCCGCGCCGGCAGGCCGGAGCCATGCCTCGCCAGCGCCTCGATCAACGGCTCGCCATGCTCGCCGTCATGGAGCAGCACGACCGCCTCGCCTCCGCCGGCCTCGGCATAGGTGGTGAGCAGGGTCCGCAGCTTGCGCAGCAGCGCATCGGCGGGCGGCAGCGCATAGGTCACCGCCCCGGTCGGGCAGACGGCGGCGCAGGCGCCGCAGCCGGCGCAGATCTCGGCCGAGATCGCGACATGGTCGCCGGCGGGGGTGATTGCCCCGGTCGGGCACAGCTCCAGGCAGCGCGTGCAGCCGGTCTTGCGCGAGCGCGAATGGGCGCAGAGATCGGCATCCAGCTTCACATAGGCGGGCTTGTCGAACTCCCCGACCAGGCCGCTCGCCGCCGTGATCAGCCGCTCGACGGCGGTCGCATCGCGCGGATCGGCGCGCAGATAGCCGGAGCGCAGATCGCCGGCCGGGAACAGCGGCGTTCCGCCGGAGACGTCGATGACGATGTCGCATTGCGAGACCGCGCCATTGCGCGGCGCGTCGAAGACGAGGCGCCCGCGCGAGGAGGGGCTCGGGGCGGCATAGTCGTTGACCGTGAGCTCGAAGGCGCCGAGCCAGCCGCTCGCCTGCGCGATGGTGCCTTTCAGAACCGGGAACTCGGCGGTGCGCGGCGGCGCCACCTCGCCCGGCCGCGACAGCAGCACGGTGACGTCGAGATGCTCGGCGAGGCGCTGGGCCAGGCCGATCGCCACCTCGTCGCGGCCATAGACCAGCGCGACGCCCTTGCTGGTCAGCGTCGTGAAGGAGGCCGGCGGCAGCGGCTCGCTCGCCGCGGCGAGCAGCGCCGCCATCTTCGGCCCGGCCGCTCCGGCCTCATCCGCCCAGCCGGCGCTCTCGCGGATATTCGCGAAGGCGAGATCGCCCGCATAATCGAGATCGGCGGCGACCTCCTCGAACAGAGGCGCCTCCTGCGTGCAGGCGACGGTGATCGCGCCGGCCTGCGCCAGCATGTCGCGGAAGCGCTCGATCTGGCTGCGGCAGAGATGGCGGTGCTCGCTGATCTCGGCGCCCCGGCAGCCGCGCCGCAGCGCCTCCGCGTCGAGCGGCATCGTCTCCTCGCACGAGCAGACCATCAGCGTGCGGGCCAATTCGGTCATCGGGGCGGTGTCCTCATGCGCGCGCGATGTCTCGACACGCTCGGTCTTTCGTCGCGCTTGCGATCAGTTCTCCTTATATGGAATTGGAATGGCTCCAAAGAAGCAAGCCTTCCTTCGGATGAGAGCGGCGGAGCGCTGATGGCGGCAGGACTCGCGAGGCAGGACGATCTCAGGCGCGAGCCGGTGCTTCCGCCCGGGTTTTCGCTCGTGACACTGCGCGAATCCGGCGATGCCTTCGCCCATGCGCAGGCGATCGCGGCCGAGCGCGGCGCCGCGACCCTGGTCTGGGTGCGACGTTTCGACATCGTCGAATTCGCGGTGGTGCTGGAGCCCGACGCCATTCTGGCCGAGGCGCGGCTGGCGCATTACCTCGCGATGAACGCGCTGGCGGATGCGCTGGCGGTCCATTCCCCGCCGGAGCGGCCGGTTCTGTTCCGCTGGCCGGACGCGCTGACCTATGATCTCGGCCTGATCGGGGGCGGGCGGCTGGCCTGGCCGGCCGGCTGTCCCGAGAGCGCCGTGCCGGACTGGCTGGTCTTCGGCGCGATGATCCGCGCCACCACGATGTCGCCCTTCCAGCTCGGCCAGACCGGGGTCGGCATGGCCGAGGAGGGGTTCGAGGAGGTCGATGCGGTCGATCTGATCGAAGCCTTCTGCCGTCATCTGATGCTCGGCGTCAGTCGCTGGCAGGAGGAGGGCGCCAAGGCGGCGGTGCGCCGCTGGCTCGACCGGCTGGAGAAGGTCACCGGCGTGCGGCACGGCATCGAGCCGAATGGCGACCTGGTCGCCACGTCGCAAGCGGGCACGCAGCGCAGGAGCCTCGCCGAGGCGCTCGCCAAGGTCGACTGGCTCGATCGCGAGAGCGGGAGCCCGAAGCTGTGAACGCAAGCGTCATCGGGCGGGCGGCCCTCAAGCTCCCCCGCGCCATCCGGCTCGATCCGTCGGACAGCTTCGTCTTCCGCAAGGCGGCGGAGCCGGGCGAATGGGTCGTGGCCGGCTCCTTCCTGTTCTCGCCCGAGCGCGTCGCCGGCCTCGACACCAAGGGCCGGGTCGCCTTCCGCTCGGGATTCCTCGGGATATCGAGCTTCGGCTGGAGCACGCTCGCGGTGGTCACGCCGGTCACGGAGGAGGAGCGTGAGCAGGCGGTCGAGCAGCTCGCGGCGCAGCTGACCGCCAGGCTCGGCGCGCCCGATCCGGCGACCGCCCGCGCCGCGGCGCAGGAGGAGATCGCCTTCGCCGCCTCGCTCTGCGATCATCCCGAGCAGACCCTGCTCGCTTTGCATCGCACGCTGGAGGATGGCGAGATCCGCGAACGCTTCCGCATCCTGATGGCGCGCGGCGACCGGCCGAAGGACGGCTTTCGCGCCTTCGAATTCGTCGAGACCGACGGCGAGGACGAGGTCGAGGAGCGCGTCGACCTGTTGAACCTCGCCGGAAAAGACCTGCCGTGAAGAACCTGCCATGAAAGACCCGTCATGACCCATTTCTGGGCGAGTTCCGGCCATCTCCTGCTCGATCGCGCCGAGGGCGGCGGCCTGGCCGTCACGGACGATTTCCTGAAGGCCTATCTGGCGCGCCCGGAACTGCTGCCGCCGGAGGAGGCCTGCCCGGCCGAGCGCGCCGTGCACGCCAGGCTGATGGCGCAGCCGCAGGCCGATGTCGCCGAGCGCGAGATCGCCGCCATTGCCGATCCCGATGCACGCGAGAACTGGCGCTTCCTGCTCGGCTGGCGCGAGCGCCTGCTTGCGGCGCCGACCCTGGAGGGCGCCTATGCCGGAATCATCCGCGGCGGCGCCGCCGGCATCCCGCCGCTCTTCCTCGACCAGCTCGTTCACGTCATCCTGCGTGCAGCGCTCGACGAGGAGCAGGACCCCTTCGTGGTGCGCGCCGCCGAATGCCTGTTCCGGCCGCAGCGCGCCACCATCCACGAGAACACGATCCTGCTCGCCGATGCCGAGATGATCGAGGGCCATGAGGCCGACCGGCACGCCTCGCCCCTGCTCGCCATGCTGGGCGGCCCGGCGGTGACCTCGCTCGACATCCTCAAGAGCGCCGATGCCGATCGCTACTGGCAGCGTTCCGACGCGTTCGACATGGTGCTCGATCTCGGCGGCAAGCCGTCGGGCCGCGTCGCGCTCGGCAAGGCGCTCGCCCATTGGATCCGCCAGATCCATGGCTTCGAGCCGTCGATCGAGCCTGTCGACTCCGTTCGCGACGCGAACTGGCGCTGGTTCGTCGGGCTCGATGCGCAGGCGACCGCGCTCGGCAATGCTCTCTGGCGCGGCGAGGAGCAGGATGTCGAGGCCGCGTCGCGCCTCATCGCGCTCTACCGGCTCACGCTGCCGGACGAGGTGCCGGTGGTGCCGGCGGCGCAGGGCGCCCCCATCTATCTGATGCTGGCGATGGACCGTGACCGGCTGGTCCGCATGAAACCGCAGAACCTGGTCACCGGCCTGCCGCTCGCCGCCCATGAACTGGCCAATTGAGGAGGCCGGCGATGACGCAGCAGCATCATGAGGTCGGTATCGTCGTCGAGCGCCGCCGGATCGATTCGCCCTGGGCCGACCATGCCTGGCTGCCCATCGCGGTGCTGCCCGAGCCGCCGGCCCTGGAGCCCTGGACCCGGCTCATCGGCGACGACGAGCGCCAGCAGATCTATCTCGGCCCGGCGGTGCTGACGCTGCACGCGGTCGACACCGCCCATTTCCGCGAGAACTTCCAGACCGGCCATGCCAAGCTCTGGGTCGCGATCCGCCCCACCGGCATCGAGCCGGCGCTGGAAATCGTCGGCATCACCGCCGATCCCTTCGAGGCCGAGGTCTTCTCCGAGAATGTCGGCGACATCGTCGAGCCGGTGACGATGCCGGCGGCGATCGCCGAAGCCGTGCTCGCCTTCTTCGAGGCGCATCATGTCGAGCGCGAATTCGTCAAGCGCAAGCGCTCCGAGCACGACCCGCGCAAGGGCGGCATGCGGCCGCGCCCGGGTCTCGACCGGGGAGGCGAGTGATGGCGCGCGGCGACGAGCGCGAAGAGGGCTTCCTCGAACGCTGGGCGCGCCGCAAACGCGAGGCCGGCGCGCCCGAGCCTGTGCCGGCGCCCGCTCCCGTTCCCGTTCCCGCCGCCCCAGCGCAGGCCGCCCCGGAGCCCGAGCCGGTCGAGCCGCCTTCGCTCGATCTCGTCGACCAGAATTTCGATCTCGCCCATTGGCTGAAGCAGAATGTGCCGGAGAGTTGGAAGCTCGCCGCCTTGCGCCGGGCCTGGGAGAGCGACCCGGCGATCGCCGGCTATCTCGACCCGGCCCGCGATTATGCGCTCGACTGGAACACGCCCGGCGGCGCGCCGGGCTATGGCCCGCTGAGCGAGTCGGACAATGTCGAGGAGATGCTGGCGAACATCTTCGGGAAACCGCCGGCCGAACCGGAAGGCGAGGCGGTGCGAAACAATGTCGCGGATGCCGCACTTTCGTCTAATGATGGGGACGATCCCGCCTCCGCTGCAGCGCAGCGGGACGCCTCCGGGCCCTCCTTGCCGGCGCCCCCGAACCCGGTGGAAACGCAGCGACATTCGCCCGAAAACGGCTCCGATTTGAAGTCTGCTTCAGATCCGGAGGCTGCTGCGGTGCACAAGAGGGATGAGGCTGCCCCATCCGCCCGGCCGTTGCGGCGTCGCGGCGGGGCTGCGACCCCGCTCTAAGTGTCACTTAGAACAATTGAAATCTGGCGCGATAAGCGCTCATTATCGCTCCGGGTCGGCAGCGTGGCTGCCGGTCGGTGTGGGGGAACGCGCAAGCGATGCGGGATCAGGCTCTGGAGCGGGCGATCGATGCGGCCGGCGGGGTGCGCGCGTTGGCGCGGGCCGTGGGCGTCTCGCAGCCTGCGATCTCGAGCTGGAAGCGCGTGCCGGCCGACCGCGTGCTGTCGGTCGAGGCCTCGAGCGGCATTTCGCGCAGCGAGCTTCGGCCGGACATCTATCCCCGGGAGCCGATCGTCCTGTCCGCGGGTGAGGACAGCGGCGCGCTCGACGAGATCGACGCCGCCCGTGCCGCCGAGTTCGAGCTGATCGGCGCGCTGCTCTGGCGCGCGCCGACCGCGCAGACGCTGGCCGCCGTCCGATCGCTGCGTGGCGATGCCTCGCCGCTCGGCATGGCGCATCTGGCGCTGGCCGAAGCCGCGACCGAGGCGACGCCGGAAAGCGTACGCGACGAGTTCTTTTCGCTGTTCATCGGCGTCGGCCGCGGCGAGCTGCTGCCTTACGCCTCCTATTACCTCACCGGCTTCCTGCATGAGCGCCCGCTCGCTCTGGTGCGCGAGGATATGGGCCGGCTCGGCCTCGCCCGCGCCGAACGTGCCGGTGAGCCTGAAGACCACATCGCCGTGCTGATGGACATCCAGGCGCGGCTGATCCGGCGCGAGATCGCCGCCGAGGGCGTCGACGAGCAGGGCTTCTTCGCCCGGCATATCCGGCCCTGGGCGGAGCGCTTCTTCGCCGATCTGGAGACCGCGGAGGCGGCGCGCTTCTACCGGGCCGTCGGCCGGGTCGGCAGCCTCTACCTTTCGATCGAGACGCAGGCCGCGAGCCTGCCCGCATGATGCCCGGCACGAAGGAGACGACGATGTCGCAGAAGAACAAGGAGGCGGGTGTCGACCGCCGCAACTTCTTCAAGGCGCTCGGCGCCGGCGCCACCGCCGCCGTCGCGCCGGTGGTCGTGACCCCGGCCGAGGCCGTGGACCCGGGCAAGGACGAGACCAAGGCGCGCTATCGCGAGAGCGATCACGTCAAGGCCTATTACCGCACCAATCGCTACTGAGGGGCGCGCCATGCTGATCAAGCGCAAATCCGCCGATGTCCAGCGCGGCCGCCTGCAGGGCGCCCTGGGCGGCCTCGCCTCCGGCGTCATGGACCGCCGCTCCTTCCTGCGCCGCTCCGGCCTCGTCGCCGGCGGCGTCGCCGCAGCCGGCGCCCTGCAGATCGGCTCGGTCCGCAAGGCGGAGGCGGCCGGCTACGGCCCGGCCACCGGCACCAAGATCGTCAAGAACATCTGCACGCACTGCTCGGTGGGCTGCACGGTCAAGGCCGAGGTCGCCAACGGCGTCTGGGTCGGCCAGGAGCCGGCCTGGGAGAGCCCGATCAATCGCGGCACGCACTGTGCGAAGGGCGCGTCCGTGCGCGAGCTGGTCCATGGCGACCGCCGCATCAAATATCCGATGAAGCTGGTCGACGGGCAGTGGCAGCGCCTCTCCTGGGACCAGGCGATCAACGAAATCGGCGACAAGATGCTGGAGATCCGCGCCAAGTCGGGCGCCGATTCCGTCTATCTGCTCGGCTCGGCCAAGTTCTCCAACGAAGGCTCCTATCTGTTCCGCAAGTTCGCGGCCTTCTGGGGCACCAACAATGTCGACCACCAGGCGCGCATCTGCCACTCGACCACGGTCGCGGGCGTTGCGAATGTCTGGGGCTACGGCGCCATGACCAACTCCTACAACGACATCCGCAATTCGAAGACCGTGCTGTTCATGGGCTCGAACGCCGCCGAGGCTCACCCGGTCTCGATGCAGCACATCCTCTCCGGCAAGGAGCAGCAGCGCGCCAACGTCATCGTCTTCGACCCGCGCTTCACCCGCACGGCCGCCCACGCCACGGACTATGTCCGCTTCCGCTCGGGCACCGACATCGCGGTGATCTGGGGCCTGCTCTGGCACATCTTCCAGAACGGCTGGGAGGACAAGGCCTTCATCGCCAGCCGGGTCCACGGCATGGACGATGTCCGCAAAGAGGTCGAGAAATACGATCCCAAGACCGTCGAGGACATCACCGGCGTCCCGGGCGAGCAGATGAAGCGCGTCGCCCAGACCTTCGCCACGGTGAAGCCGGCGACCTTCGTCTGGTGCATGGGCGTGACCCAGCACTCGGTCGGCACCGCCAATGTCCGCGCGATCTGCACCCTGCTGCTGGCGACCGGCAATGTCGGCGCCAACGGCACCGGCGCCAACATCTTCCGCGGCCACTGCAACGTCCAGGGCGCCACCGATTTCGGCCTCGATATCTCGAATCTGCCTTGCTATTACGGGCTGGTCGAGGGCGCCTGGCGCCATTGGGCCCGCGTCTGGGGCGTCGATTACGACTATTTCGTCTCCCGCTTCGACGAGGTCCCGGCCAAGGGCGGCCGCGCGGCCCGCACCCGCAAGCAGAACATGGAGACCTCGGGCCACACCTCGACCCGCTGGTTCGACGCCGCCAATCTGCCGGCCGAGCAGGTCGACCAGAAGGACAATCTCAAGGCCATGGTCGTGATGGGCCATGGCGGCAACACGATCCCGCGCATGCCCGATGCCGTGAAGGGTCTGGAAAAGCTCGAGCTCCTGGTCGTCGCCGATCCGCACCCGACCAATTTCATCTCGCTCGGCGGGCGCAAGAACGGCACCTATCTGCTGCCGACCTGCACCCAGTTCGAGACCTCGGGCTCGCGCACCTGCTCCAACCGCTCGGTGCAATGGGGTGAGAAGGTGGTCGAGCCGATCTTCGAATCGGTCAGCGACTACGAGGCCATCTACAAGCTCTCGCAGAAGCTCGGCTTCGCCGAGCCGATGTTCAAACCCTACCAGATGGTCCAGGGCAAATACGGCATGGAGCCGACGGCGGAATCGATCCTCAAGGAGATCAACCGCGGCGGCTGGTCGACCGGCTATACCGGCCAGTCGCCCGAGCGCCTGAAGCTGCACATGGCGAACCAGGACAAGTTCGACATCGTCACGCTGCGCGGCGCCAAGGGCTCAGCCGTCGAGAACGATTTCTACGGCCTGCCCTGGCCGTGCTGGGGCACGCCCGAGTTCAAGCACCCCGGTACGCATATCCTCTACAACACATCGCTGGCGGCGCGCGACGGCGGCGGCACCTTCCGCCCGCGCTTCGGCCTCACCCGCGAGCGCACGCTTCCCGACGGCAGCAAGGTCAACGACACGCTGCTCGCCGAGGGCGGCTCCTACTCGCTGAATTCGGAGATCAAGGACGGCTATCCCGAATTCACCATGGGCGTGCTCAAGAAGCTGGGCTGGGACAAGGATCTCACCCCGGCGGAAATGGCCACCATCGCCTCGATCGGCGGCAACAATATCGACGCCGTCTCCTGGTCGATCGACCTGTCCGGCGGCATCCAGCGCGTCGCGATGGAGCATGGCTGCGTGCCCTATGGCAACGGCAAGGCCAGAGCCAATGCCTGGAACCTGCCCGATCCGGTGCCGGTCCATCGTGAGCCGATCTATTCGCCGCGTGTCGATCTGGTGGCGAAATGGCCGGCCCGGCCGGACGAGCGCACGCTGCGCATTCCGAATCTGCACACCTCAGTCCAGAAGGCGGCGGTCGAGAAGGGCATCGCAAAGTCCTTCCCGATCGTGCTGACCTCCGGCCGCCTCGTCGAATACGAGGGCGGCGGCGAGGAGACCCGCTCGAACCGCTGGCTGGCCGAGCTGCAGCAGGACATGTTCGTCGAGATCAACCCGGCCGACGCGGCCGAGCGCGGCATTCGCGACGGCTCCTTCGTCTGGGTGACCGGGCCGGAGAACAACTCGAAGGCGCGGGTCAAGGCGCTGGTCACCGACCGGGTCGGCAAGGGCGCCGCCTTCATGCCCTTCCATTTCGGCGGCGTCTTCCAGGGTGTCGACCAGCGCGGCAACTACCCGAAGGGGACGGACCCGATCGTCATCGGCGAGTCGGTCAACACCATCACCACCTATGGCTACGACCCGGTCACCGCCATGCACGAAGGCAAGGTCACGCTTTGCCAGATCGCTGCGGCCTGAGGAGGAATTGAACCATGGCCCGGATGAAATTCCTCTGCGACGCCGATCGCTGCATCGAGTGCAACGCCTGCGTCACCGCCTGCAAGAACGAGAACGACGTGCCCTGGGGCATCAACCGCCGGCGCGTCGTCACCATCAATGACGGCAAGCCGGGCGAGCGCTCGGTCTCGATGGCCTGCATGCACTGCACCGACGCGCCATGCGCGGCCGTCTGCCCGGTCGATTGCTTCTACACCACGGCCGACGCCGTGGTGCTGCACAGCAAGGACCTCTGCATCGGTTGCGGCTACTGCTTCTACGCCTGCCCGTTCGGCGCCCCGCAATACCCGAAGGTCAGCAATTTCGGCTCGCGCGGCAAGATGGACAAGTGCACCTACTGCTCGGGCGGCCCGGAGGCGGATCTCTCGCCGGCCGAGTTCCAGAAATACGGCTCGAACCGTCTCGCCGAGGGCAAGCTGCCGCTCTGCGCCGAGATGTGCTCGACCAAGGCGCTGCTCGCCGGCGACGGCGAGATGATCGCCCAGATCTACAAGGAGCGCGTGGTCAAGCGCGGCTACGGTTCGGGAGCCTGGGGCTGGCAGACGGCCTACCGGGAAACCATCGCCATCTGACTCGGGAGGAGGGGCGCATTCCGGCCGCAAGGACGGGTGCGTTCCTCCCGCGATCCGCACCGACTCGTGAAAGGACGTCCGCTATGCCACTCGGCGCTCAACTCCGCTTCCTCGTCACGGCGCTGGTCCTCGCCTTCGCGATCGGTCTTGGCCAGCCGGCCTCCGCCCAGCAGGTCAATCCGACCGCCAATTCGGTCAAGGAGCAGCAGTTCCTCGACGCGCTGAAGAACGATCGCTCGGCCGAGCTGCAGGGCCGCATCACCATTCCCGATGCCAAGGCGGCGACGCTCGAGCGTCCGGCCGGGCGCGAATGGCGCGCCTTCCATCAGGGCACCCTGACCAAGATCGGTGCGGTCGCGGTGCTCGGCATGCTGATCCTGCTCGTCGCCTTCTACCTGTTTCGCGGCAAAGTCAGGCTGGAATCCGGCTATGCGGGCCAGACCATCACGCGCTTCAACGGCTTCGAGCGTTTCGTTCACTGGCTCACCGCCGCCTGCTTCATTGTGCTGGCGCTGTCGGGGCTGAACGTGACCTTCGGCAAGATGCTGCTGCTGCCGCTGATCGGCCCGGAGGCTTTCACCAACCTCTCGATCGCCGCCAAATGGGCGCACAACTATCTGGCCTGGCCGTTCATGCTCGGCATCGTCCTGATGTTCCTGATCTGGATCAAGGACAACATCCCCGGCATGGTCGATCTGCGCTGGTTCGCGGCCGGCGGCGGCATTGTCGGCAAGGGCCATCCGGCGGCCAAGCGCTTCAATGGCGGCCAGAAGGTCGTGTTCTGGTCCGTGGTGATCGGCGGCGCCGCGCTTGCGGCCTCGGGCATCTACCTGCTCTTTCCGGCGGCCGCCGGCGGCGTACTCGACCTGCAGTTCTGGAACATGGTCCACAGCGTCGTCGCGGTGCTGATGGTCGCGGTGATCCTGGCCCATATCTATATCGGCACGATCGGCATGGAGGGCGCCTTCGACGCCATGGGTTCCGGTGAGGTCGATCTCAACTGGGCCAGGGAGCATCACTCGCTCTGGGTCGCGGACGAGATGAAGAAGGGCCGCGCCCCGGCCGGCAGGCTGCAGCCGGCGGAGTAGGGCGCGAGGCTTGACCGCCCGCCATGATCGCAGGATGAAGCCGGGCGCAAGTCCCAGCGCCCGGTTTTTCGTTCGAGGCTGCCTTTGTCGATGCGTGTGATCGGATTGGCCGGCTGGAGCGGCGCCGGCAAGACGACCTTGCTCACCCGGCTGATTCCCGAGCTGCGCCGTCGCGGCGCCGCGGTCTCGACCATCAAGCACGCCCATCACGCCTTCGACCTCGACACGCCGGGCAAGGATTCCTGGATGCATCGCGAGGCGGGGGCGAGCGAGGTGCTGGTCTCCTCCGGCCGGCGCTGGGCGCTGCTGCACGAATTGCGGTCCGAGCCCGAGGCGACGCTGCCGGAGCTGCTGGCGCGGCTCTCGCCGGTCGATCTGGTGATCGTCGAGGGCTTCAAGCGCGCCCCGCACGCCAAGCTCGAGGTCTACAGGGCCGCCAACGGCAAGCCGCCGCTGCACCCGGACGATGCCAGCATCGTCGCGGTCGCCAGCGACAGCGCCTTCCCGGCGGCGGGCCGGCCGGTGCTCGACATCGACGATGTCGCGGCGATCGCCGATTGCTTGCTCGTTCATGCACAGCCCCTGGAGCAGGTGCTGTCGCGGCTGCATGGGTAGCGCTGAAATGGCCCAGCTCAGTGCCGATGCGGATGTCTTCGGGCCGATGCTCACCGTCGAGCAGGCGGCGGCTCTGGCGGCGGAGCGCATCGTGCCGGTCGCCGGCGAGCAGACCGTCCCGCTCGCCGCCGCCGACGGCCGCGTGCTGGCGCAGGATGTCGTGGCGCCGGTCGATCTGCCGCCCTTCGCCAACTCGGCGGTCGATGGCTATGCGGTCCGCTTCGCCGATCTCGCGGATGCCGGCGGCACCCGCCTGCCGCTCAGCGGCCGCGTGCCGGCCGGGGCGGATGCCGCCGGCATCGCCGCCGATCGCTGCGCGGTGCGGGTCTTCACCGGCGCGCCGCTGCCGCCGCAGGCCGACACCGTCTTCATGCAGGAGGATGTCGCGCTGGAGGATGGCGCGGTGCGCCTTCCCGCCGGGCTGAAGCGGGGCGCGAACGCCCGCCCTGCCGGCGAGGACCTGCCGCGCGGTGGGGTCGCGCTCGCGGCCGGCCGGCGCCTGCGGCCGCAGGACCTGGCGCTGCTCGCCGCCCTCGGCCTCACCGAGGTTTCGGTGCGCCGGCGCGTGCGTGTCGCGATCTTCTCGACCGGCGACGAGCTCAACGAGCCGGGCTCGGCTCTGCCCGCCGCGGGAATCTATGACGCCAATCGCAGCCTTCTGGCCGCGCTGCTCGCCAGGGCCGGCGCCGAGATCCTCGATCTCGGCATTCTGCGCGACGAGCCGGAGAGCCTCGCTGCCCGCCTCGGCGCGGCCGCCGAGCAAAGCGATCTGATCCTGACCTCCGGCGGCGTCTCGACGGGAGAGGAGGATCACGTCAAGGCCGCGGTCGAGCGTGTCGGCGAGCTGGCTTTCTGGCGCGTCGCCATCAAGCCGGGGCGGCCGGTGGCGATGGGGCTGGTCGGCGGCAAGCCTTTCATCGGCCTGCCCGGCAACCCGGTGGCGGTCTTCGTGACCTTCGCCTTCGTGGCGCGCACCGTGATCGCGCTGCTGGCCGGCACGCAGCCGCAGGCCCCGCGCGGCCTGCCGGTCAGGCTCGGCTTTCCCTATCGCAAGAAGGCGGGCCGCCGCGAATATGTCCGGGTCGCCCTCGAGCGCGGCGAGGACGGCATCGCGGTGGCGCGCAAGCACCCGCGCGACGGCGCCGGCGTCCTGACCTCGCTCACGCAGACCGACGGCCTGGTTGAGCTCGCCGACGAACTCACCACCGTCGAGGCGGGCGCGATCGCGCCCTTCTACGGCTACGAGGCGCTGACCGGCTGAGCTTCAGTCGCGCCGGAAGATCACCGTCGCCAGCCAGCCGAACAGCAAGGCCAGCGCCACGGTCGCCAGCCCGTAGAGCAGCGGCCGGTCATGCGCGGCCGAGGCGAGGCTCTGCTCCATGCCGGCCTTGACCACCTCGAAATGCGTGGTCTGCCGCGCCAGCAGCGCCCCGCCCGCATAGAGCACGACCTCGACTTCGTAAGGGCCGGTCGGGGCCGTCGCGGGCACCCTGATCGGCGCGCTGAACAGGGAGGGCGCCAGGAAGGTGACGCCGCGCTCCTCGTCGCGATAGAGGCCCTTGCGCTCGAGGATGCGGATCAGCGCGTCGCGATAGCGTACCAGGTCGCGGTTATAGGCGACGGCCTGGGTCCGCTGCGCATTGGCGAGGCCGATCCGGTCGCGCTGGCCCGCCTCTTCCGAGACCACCTCCTCGAGCGGGCGTGTGCTGGACACCGACAGATAGATCGAGCGCTCCGGAAAGCGGCGCTGATTGCGGTTGATCCAGATCGGCCCGACGCGCTCCTTTTCGCGAACCACCAGCATGCGCTGCGGCCCGCGCACCGTCACCACGATGTCGTAGGGATCGCCGCGGGCGGCCGAGCGGCCGTCGCGCTCGACCTGGCCGAAGACCGTGAGCTGGGCACCGGTATAGTTCGACGAGATCTGGATGCGGTGCGTCGACAGCGCCGTGATCAGCGTCTCGGCGTGGGCCGGGCCCGCTAGCGTCGCGAGCAGGGTGGCGAAGGCGAGGAGCGCGCGCTTCATCGTGACGTGCCCTCCTGGACCACCACCGAGAACGGCTCGCCCGGCGGCAGGAAGAGCTCGATCGCGAAGCGCAGGCCGACGGAGAGGATCAGCAGCGCCAGCAGCAGGCGGAAGGAGGAGACATTGAGATTGCGCGCCGCCCGGCCGCCGAACTGGGCGCCGATCACGCCGCCGACCAGCAGCAGGATGGCGAGCACGATGTCGACCGACTGGTTGGTGACCGCGTGCAGCACCGTCGCGCCGGTCATCGTCACCAGGATCTGGAACAGCGAGGTGCCGACCACCACCGCCGGCGGGATGCGGAAGAAATAGATCAGCGCCGGGACCAGGATGAAGCCGCCGCCGACGCCGAGCACCGCGCCGATGAAGCCGATGACGACGGCGAGCCCGGCGATCGGGATCACGCTGGCATAGAGCTGCGAGCGCTGGAAGCGCATGCGCAGCGGCAGTCCCATCCAGGGCGGATGCGAACCGGCCTCCCGCCGCAGCCGCGCCGGTTTGCCGGCCCGGTCGCGCATCGCCGCGCGCACCGCGTCGAACAGCATCAGCCCGCCGATGCAGGTGAACAGCGTGACATAGGCGAGGGTGATGACCAGCTCGAGCTGGCCGAGGCGGCGCATGGAGTTGAAGAACAACACGCCGAGGACGGTGCCGACGATGCCGCCGGCGACCAGCACCCCGCCGAGCTTGATGTCGAGCGCATTGCGTCGCCAATAGGTCAGCACGCCGGTCATCGAGGAGCCGGCGACCTGCGCCGCGACGGTGGCGACCGCCACGGCCGGCGGGATATCGAGGAAGATCAGCAGCGGCGTCAGGAGAAAGCCGCCGCCGACGCCGAACAATCCCGAGATGAAACCGACCGCGCCGCTCAGACCAAGGACGAGGAAGATGCTGATCGGAAGTTCCGCAATCGGGAGATAGATCTGCACTCGTCCAAATCCTGTCCGCTTCAGCGCCTTCTCACGCGAAGGCGTCGAAACGGTGACGCTGAAGCGCTGTCGGGCGGTGTCATGCCGGCGCCGGCGAGGCGACGCATCGGCAGGATAGGGCACAAACCTTTTCAGTTTGTACCCTTGTGGACAAGTTTCGCCTCGGGCGCCTCAGACTCGTCCGGCCTTGGCCGGCTTCTTGGGCGGAATCGGCGGCTCTTCCGAGCTCGCGGCGGGCATCACCACCTCGTTGGCGGAGGGCTCCAGCGCCTTCGGCTTCCAGCTTTCGCTGGCGGCCTTGGCCGCGGCGAGGTCCGGGGCCGAGAGGCGGCCCGCCACCTCGTCGCGCTTGCGGGCGGCATCCTCGTCGCCCTGGCTGGCGGCCACGGCGAACCAGCGATAGGACTGGCTGAGATCGGCCGGCGCGCCGAGCCCGCGGCCGAGCAGGATCGCCAGATTGTACTGGCTGTCGCGCACGCCCAGCTCGGCGGCCCGGCGGAACCATTCGGTCGCCGTCGCGTAATCGGGCTTGGCGCCGCCGGCCCCCTCGGCATAGAGCACCGCGAGATTGTGCATCGCCTTGGCGTTGCCGCGCTCCGCGGCGCGCCCGTACCAGACCTTGGCCAGTGCCGGATCGCGCTCGGTGCCGATCCCCTTCTCGAACATGTTGCCGAGCCGGAACTGCGCCGGCGCGAGCCCGGCCACGGCGGCCCGCTCGAACAGGCGCAGGCCGAGCTTCGGGTCGCGATTGCTCGGCCCGTCCACCGCCAACGTCGCGAGTTGGTAGACGGCGCGGGCATCGCCCGCGAGCGCGGCCTTGCGCATGGCGGCGCTGCCCAGCGTGCTCGGCAGCTCGCCGATGCCCGTCACCTGCTCCACCGGCTCCGGCATCGGCTGGAGCGGCATCGCGGCCATCATCGAGGGCGGCGCGGCCTCCTTCGGGGCAGGGGCGGGGGCCGCCCCCTGCGCCGGCACGCTGCCGACCGGCAGCTGCTCAAGCGCGGCATTCCGATCCTTCGCGGCGGGCGCCGGCTCGGCGCCCTTGCGCTCCGCCGCGGGCTTCTCGGCGACGGGCGTATCGAAACCGCTGGTGGCGGCGCCGGGCTGCACGCTCTGCTTGGCCGTCTGCTTGCCGGCATCGTTCGGCTTGAAGCCGGAGAACACCTGCGCGGCGCCGATCGCCAGCACGATGGCGGCGAGGCCGAGCAGCAGCGGCCGGCGCCGCTTCTCGACGACGTCCTTCAGCCGGCTGCCCGAGCCGGATTTCTCGGCCTTGCCGGCCTTGTCGGCTTCGGCCGTGCCCGCCGGCGCGGACGCCGCCGCCTCGCTGGCGGCCTTGGCCGAGCGGCGAGCCGCCGCGATCAGGCTCTGGCGCACCGATTGCGGGTCGCTGCCCTGCAGCGCTCCGGCATCGGCGCGGGGGCGGCCGGAACCGGGTTCGAGCGGCAGGTCGAGGCCGGTGCCGGCGCGCGGCAGCTTCGGCTCGGCGCCGAAGCGGTCGCTCACCACGGCGGCGCGAACCTGGGCCGGCATCTCCGCCTCCGGCGCCTTGGCGCGCGCAGCCGGGTTGAGCTCGGCGGGAGGGTCGCTGCGGCGACCGCGTGCGATCCCGAGCTCGGACTCGAGGTCGCCGAGCCGCTCTATGATGGTTTCGAGCGTGCGGTGAACGGCGCCGATCGCGTCCTGCGTCTCGCGCTCCGATGAGACATGGGTCTCGCGCAGGCCGCTCATCAGGCCGCTGATCTCGGCCAGGCTCGGCCCGGCGGCGCGGGGCAGCTCGGCCACGGCCGCGCGCGCGGCGCGCTCTGCCGCCGCAGCCGTATCCTCGCGCATGCCCTGGAGATGGGCGACCAGGTCCTGCAAGGTTCGCTCGATGCCCGTCTCGGCCGACTGGATCGCCGAGGCCTCGTCGAGCCGGCGGGTCAGGCCCGCGATCTGCTGCTCGAGCGCGTCGAAGGATTCCGGGCCGGCGCCCGGCCGCCCGGCTTCGTCCAGCTTGGCCGCGAGGCCGCGCAGCATGTCCTCGACAGGGCGCATGTCGACGCGTGCGAGCGGGGTGCCGCCATCGTCCACCATCTGAGCGAGGTGACTGGACGCTGCGAGCTGCTCGATCCGTCCTGACAGCTTCTCGATCTGCTTCTCGAGGGCGCTCGGCCCCTGCCGGATCGCGGCGTCGACCTGCTGCTGCAGCGCGTCGAACCGGTCGTCGAACCGGCTGGCGGGCTGTTCCGCCAGGCTTTCGAGCTTGATCACGAGCGCTTCGATGCGGCGTGCGAGATCGTCGGAGGCGGGCCGGCCGGTCGCGTCGAGCTCGTCCAGCCGCGCGATCAGCTGGCCGATCTGGCCGTCGATGACCGAGGGGTTCATGGCCGGCAGCGAGTCGACCTTCTGCGCCAGCGATTCGACCTGGCGCGAGAGGGCCGCCAGCGGCGCGCTGTCGAAGCGCTCGCGCGAGCGATCGGCCAGCACCGCCTGCCTGACGTCCTCGATCGCCAGCGAGAGCCCGTGCAGCTCGCGGCTATTGTCGCGCAGCCCGCCGATCTCCGAGGTCAGGGCCTGGACATGTTGGGTGAGCTCGCCGAGGCGCCGGTTCTCGGCGCTGGCGATATGCTCGCGCAATTGCTGCAGCTCGCGCATGATCGGCGCGGCAGTCATGCGGTCGCCACCGCGTGCGGCCAGGGCATCGACCTTGGCCGCCAGATGGGCGATCTCAAGCTCGAAGCGGTTATAGCTCTCGCTCGACCTGGCATCCGAGAGGCGGGAAATCTCGGCCTCGATACGAGCCAGCGGCTTCAGCACGGGGTCGAGCCGGTCGCGCCCGTCGAGCCGCTCCAGGCGGGTGCCGAGCTCGCCGATCGCCCGCTCCAGCGGCTGGAAGGCGGCGCGCTGCTCCTCGGCCCGCGGCATCGCCTGCGCCGACCCGGCCATTCTGGCATTCAGACTATGCAGATCCTCACGCATGCTCGCGAGGCTGGCGGCGCGTCCGCCGCGCTCATGGTCTGCGGTGCCCGCCCCGGTGTCGAGGGCGCGCTGGCGCGAACGGATATCGGAGACGGCGGCGGCGAGGCCGTCGCGGCTGAGCACCGGCCGGCTGCTCGGCACCGCGGGCCGGCGGGCGCTCTCGCCGGTGCGGCGCTCGATATCGTTGATGCGCTCGCCCATCGCCTTGATCGCATCGGCGATCACCGCGGTGGCGCGCTCCTGGCGCTCGGCCGTGGCGCGCTCGCCCTGCGACAGGCGCCCCTCGGTGCGCTCCATCCATTGCGCGATCGAATCGAGCGCGTTGGCGGTGCGGGCATTGCTGTCGCGCGTCAGCCGCTCGGCCATCGCGGCCTGGGTGATGAAGGCGTCGATGCGCTGGGCTGAGACATCCTGCTTCGGCACGGGGGCCGGCCGCGGCGGTGTCGCCGTCTGCATCTCACCTTGCGAGAGCCGCGCCAGGCGCTCGGACAGGGCGCTGATATCGAGCTGTTCGGCTTCCTCTGGGGCGGCTGCCGGCGCCTCTGCGTCGGCCTCCTCACGGATCTTGCTGTCGAGCCATTCGCCCAGGGTCATGCCGGCGCGGCGAGCCGCAGCCTTGGCCGCGTCGCGTGTGCGCGGATCGACGCCTTTCACGCTCCAGGGCAGGCTCGTCGCCATGTCTCGCTCGCCTTCGAGGGGACCATCGTTCCCGGAATGCGCAGCCCCCTCTGGCGGCGGCATCCCGTGCGAATCGGTAACTCCTGAAGATCGGATTGACAGAAGCTCTGCCCGATTGCGCTGCGCCGACTTTTCGCAATCGCGGTAAACAGAGCGTTAAGATTTCTGCGGCAGGGTTAATTTTGCACAAACTGCCCTATGGTCAAGCTCCCGGCTCTCTGGCACATAACGGTAACTTACCCCGTAAGGGCTCCGCATTACCTGACGTAAGGGGTCCTCAGCGGCCTAGATCAGCGACAATCTCGAATGGGTCGCATTTGAGTTTTAGATGCCTCCGCTGGCACCGAACCTTGGGATAAACGCATGTCACGTCATGGCCTCGCTACGGCGGTTGCCCCGAATCACTACGGCCGCTCCGCTAACGTTCCCGGTACGCAAGACGCCGAAGGCAGCGGGTTCACGATCAGTGATCTCGCTCGCGAGTTCGGCGTAACCCTGCGCACTTTGCGCTTCTATGAGTCGCGTGGGCTTCTCTCCCCCGCACGTTCCGGCATGACCCGGATCTACTCCAGCCGGGATCGCGCCCGCCTTGGCCTGATCCTCAAGGGCAAGCAGCTCGGCTTCACCCTGGTGGAGATCCGCGCCATGCTCGCCAATGAGGAGGGCAAGGAGCCCAAGGGCGGCAAGGAGCCGTCCGCCTCCGTCGGCGGCCTGCAGCTGACCAAGGCGCAGATCGCCGAGCAGCTCGAACTGCTGCGCAGCCAGCGCAGCGAGATCGAGGCGGCGATCGAGGAGCTGGAAGGCACGCTGACGCGCCTCAGCGCCTGACGCCAGGCGCCGGGCGAAAGCAATCAAGCCCCGGGCGAAAGCCTGGGGCTTTTTGTTTTAGCCTCCGCATTTGCCCCTTGGCAGTCCGCCGAGATAGTTTATATATGAACTATCTGATGAAGCGGCAGGCCACAGGGAGGATGCGATGCCGGTCTACAAGGCGCCCGTCGAGGACACGCTCTTCCTGCTGAACGACGTCTTCCAGCTGGAGCGCTACAACAATCTTCCCGGTTTCGCCGAGGCGACGCCGGATCTGGTCGAGGCCGTGCTCGGCGAGGGCGCCAAGCTCTGCGAGGAGGTGCTGCAGCCGCTCAACCGCTCCGGCGACCAGGAGGGCTGCCGCCGCAACGACGATGGCACGGTGACGACGCCGAAGGGCTTCAAGCAGGCCTATGAGGCCTATGCCGCCGGCGGCTGGATCGGCCTGGCGCTCGACCCCGATTATGGCGGCCAGGGCCTGCCCTATACGCTCGGCGCGGTGATGAACGAGTACGCCTCCTCGGCGAACATGGCCTTCGCCATGTATCCGGGCCTCACAATGGGCGCGATGGCGGCGCTCTATGTCCATGGCTCCGACGAGCAGAAGCGCACCTATCTGCCGAAGATGGCGGAGGGCGCCTGGTCCGGCACCATGAACCTGACCGAGCCGCATTGCGGCACCGATCTCGGGCTGATCAAGGCCAAGGCGGTGCCCAACGGCGACGGCTCCTATGCCATCACCGGCACCAAGATCTTCATCTCGGCCGGCGAGCAGGACATTACCGAGAACATCATCCATCTGGTGCTGGCCCGCATCGAGGGCGCCCCGGCCGGCACCAAGGGCATCTCGCTCTTCGTGGTGCCGCGCAACCAGATCGGCGCCGACGGCACGGTCGGCGCGAACAACAACGTCACCTGCGGCTCGATCGAGCACAAGATGGGCATCCACGGCAACGCCACTTGCGTCATCAACTATGACGGCGCGAGAGGCTGGCTGGTCGGCGAGGAGAATCGCGGCCTCAACGCCATGTTCGTGATGATGAACGAGGCCCGGCTCGGCGTGGCGATCCAGGGGCTGGCCCAGTCCGAGGTCGCCTATCAGAACGCCGTCGCCTACGCCAAGGACCGCCTGCAGGGCAGGGCGCTGACCGGCCCGCAGCAGCCCGACAAGCCGGCCGACCCGCTCTTCGTCCATCCCGACGTGCGCCGCACGCTGATGTCGATCAAGGCCTTCAACGAGGCGGCGCGCGCCTTCGTGCTCTGGAACGCCATCAAGTCCGACGTCGCCCACCGCTCCGGCGATGCCGGCGAGCGCCAGGCGGCCGACGACCAGCTCGGCCTGATGACGCCGGTGCTGAAGGGCGTGCTCACCGATATCGGCTTCGACAACGCGGTGAAGGCGCAGCAGATCTATGGCGGCCACGGCTATATCGCCGAGCACGGCATGGAGCAGTTCGTCCGCGACGCCCGCATCGCCATGATCTACGAGGGCGCCAACGGCGTGCAGGCGATGGACCTGGTCGGCCGCAAGCTCGGCCGCGATGGCGGCCGCGCCATCATGGCCTTCTTCAACGAGGTCGGCGGCTTCATCCAGGAGAACGGCGCCGATGACGGCCTGAAGCCGCTGCTCGCCCCGCTGCAGGCGTCTCTGGGCCATCTCCAGCAGGCGACGATGTGGTTCATGCAGAACGCCCTCGCCAAGCCCGACAATGCTGGCGCCGGCGCCAATGACTACATGCACCTGCTCGGGCTGGTCAGTCTCGGCTATATGTGGGCGAGGATGGCGAAGGTCGCGCAGGACAGGCTGAAGGCGGGCGCCAATGGCGCCGGCGAGCGCATGAACGCCAAGCTCGTCACCGCGCGCTTCTTCATGGAGCGCAGCCTGCCCGAGACCGCGGCGCATCTCGCCCGCATCACCGCGGGCTCCGACACCACCATGGCCCTGGCGCCGGATCTGTTCTGACCGCCGTCATTGCGAGGAGCGAAGCGACGCGGCAATCCAGGAGCGGCAGAGCTCCACGATCTGGATTGCTTCGCTTCGCTCGCAATGACGGCTAGGATGCACGCAAAAGTTCTCTCGGGAGGCTTTCACCCATGGCAGACGCCTTCATCTACGACCACGTCCGCACCCCGCGCGGCAAGGGCAAGGCCGACGGCTCGCTGCACGAGGTCACCGCGATCGAGCTCGGCACCCAGACCCTGCAGGCGCTCCGCGAGCGCAGCGGGCTCGACACCAAGCTGGTCGAGGACGTGGTCTTCGGCTGCGTCGATCCCGTAGGCGAGGCCGGCGCCGACATCGCCCGCACGGTCGCGCTCAAGGCCGGCTACGGCAAGGAGGTGCCGGGCGTCCAGATCAACCGCTTCTGCGCCTCCGGGCTCGACGCGGTGAACCTCGCCGCCGCGCAGATCATGTCCGGCCAGAAGGATCTCGCCATCGGCGGCGGCGTCGAGAGCATGAGCCGGGTCGGCATGGGCGCCTCCGGCTTCGGCATCGCCATGGACCCTTCCGTGGCGATCGACACCTATTTCATGCCGCAGGGCATCTCGGCCGACCTGATCGCCACCAAATACGGCTTCTCGCGCACCGATGTCGACGCCTATGCGGTGCGCTCGCACAAGCGCGCCGCCAAGGCCTGGGCCGACGGCCGCTTCGGCAGGTCGGTGATCCCGGTCACCGACGTCAACGGCCTCACCATCCTCGACCGCGACGAGACCATCCGCCCCAACACCGACATGCAGGCGCTCGCCGCGCTGAAGCCGGCCTTCGTCCAGATGGGCGACATGGGCGGCTTCGACGCGGTCGCGACCGCCGCCCATCCGGATGTCGAATATGTCGACCATGTCCACCATGCCGGCAACTCCTCCGGCATCGTCGACGGTGCCGCCGCCGTCCTGGTCGGCTCGAAGCGGGCCGGCAAGGCGGCCGGGCTCACGCCGCGGGCCCGCATCAAGGCCTTCGCCACCATCGGCTCCGACCTCGCGCTGATGCTGACCGGCCCGGTCGACGTCACCGAGCTGGTGCTGCGCAAGGCCAGGATGACCACCAAGGACATCGACCTGTTCGAGCTGAACGAGGCCTTTTCCTCGGTGGTGCTGCGCTACCAGCAGGCTTTCGACATCGACGACGACATCCTCAACGTCAATGGCGGCGCCATCGCCATGGGCCATCCGCTCGGCGCCACCGGTGCGATGATCCTCGGCACCGTGCTCGACGAGCTGGAGCGCACCGACAAGCAGACGGCGCTGGTGACGCTCTGCGTCGCCGCCGGCATGGGCGTCGCCACCATCATCGAGCGGGTCTAGCGCCGCCGTCATTCCGGGGCGGGCCGTGAGGCCCGAGCCCGGAACCTATGACCACCGGCCGATGCGGAAAACGCGCAACGGCCATCGCCGAAATATCCGACATGATGTCGTGTTCATGGGTTCCGGGCTCCTCGCTTCGCTCGGCCCCGGAATGACCGGGAGGATTTCAGATGAACCTCGTCAATTTCCGCTTTGAGACCGATGCGGACGGCATCGCCACCGCGATCTGGGACATGCCCGAGCGCTCGATGAACGTCATCACCCCGCAGGTGATGGAGGAGCTCGAGCGGATCGTCGACACGGTCGCCGCCGACGACGCCGTCAAGGGCTGCGTCATCCTCTCCGGGAAGGAGAGCTTTTCCGGCGGCGCCGATCTCACCATGCTGCAGGGGCTGCGCGATCTCTATGTCGGGCTGGCCAAGGAGCAGGGCGAGCAGGTCGCCCTCCAGCGCTTCTTCGACGAGAGCCGCAAGCTCAGCCAGCTCTACCGCAAGCTCGAGACCTGCGGGAAGCCGTTCGCGGCGGCGATCCATGGCGTCTGCCTCGGCGGCGCCTTCGAGCTGGCGCTGGCCTGCCAGCTGCGCGTCGCCTCCGACGATCCCTCGACCCGCGTCGGCCTGCCCGAGATCAAGGTCGGCCTGTTCCCCGGCGCCGGCGGCACCCAGCGCGTGGCGCGCCTGATGCAGACCGGCGACGCGCTGCAGATGATGTTCAAGGGCGAGCAGATCAAGGCGCTGCCGGCCCGCAATATGGGCCTCGTCCACGCGGTCGCGCCGCGCGACCAGATCCTGGCCGCCGCCAAGGACTGGCTGAAGGCCAATCCGCAGGCCAAGCAGCCCTGGGACGATCCGAAGTTCCGCCTGCCCTCCAACAAGGTGCATACGCCGGCCGGCATGCAGATCTGGCCCCCGGCCAACGCGATCTATCGCCGCGAGACCAACGACAACTATCCGGCCGCCCGCGCCATCCTGTCCGCTGTCTATGAGGGGCTGCAGCTGCCGATCGATCTCGGCCTCAAGGTCGAGAGCCGCTACTTCGCCAAGATCCTGCGCACGAAAGAGGCGGCGGCGATGATCCGCTCGCTGTTCGTCTCGATGCAGGAGCTCAACAAGGGCGCCCGCCGCCCGGCCGACATCCCGCCCTCCCGGCTGAAGAAGATCGGTGTCGTCGGCGCCGGCTTCATGGGCGCCGGCATCGCCTATGTCAGCGCCAATGCCGGGCTCGAGGTCGTGCTGGTCGACCGCGACCTCGAGGCGGCCGAGAAGGGCAAGGCCTATTCGCACAAGCTGATCTCCGACCAGATCATGAAGGGCCGGGCCAAGACCGCCGATCGCGACGCGCTGCTCGCCCGGATCGAGGCCACCGCCGATTACGCCGCTCTCAAGGGCTGCGACCTCGTCATCGAGGCGGTGTTCGAGGACCCCAAGGTCAAGGCCGAGGTCATCGCCAAGGTCGAAGCGGTCACCGGCCCGAGGACGATCTTCGGCTCCAACACCTCGACCTTGCCCATCACGGGCCTCGCCTCGCAGTCGCAGCGCCCGAAGAACTTCATCGGCATCCATTTCTTCTCGCCGGTCGAGAAGATGCTGCTGGTCGAGATCATCATGGCCAAGAAGACCGGCAAGAAGGCGCTGGCCATGGCGCTGGACTTCGTCCGGGCGATCAAGAAGACGCCGATCGTCGTCAACGACACCCGCGGCTTCTACGCCAATCGCTGCGTCGGCAACTATATCCGCGAAGGCCATCTGATGCTGATGGAGGGCGTGCCGCCGCAGATGATCGAGGCGGCCGGCAAGCAGGCCGGCATGCCGGTCGGCCCGCTCTCGCTCAACGACGAGGTCGCGGTCGATCTCGCCTGGAAGGTGCTCAAGGCGACCAAGGCGCAAGCCGGCGAGGGCGCCGTCGATCCGGCGCAGGAGAGGCTGCTCTCCGACATGGTCGAAAAGCACGGCCGCCTCGGCCGCAAGAACCGCAAGGGCTTCTACGACTATCCGGAATCCGGCCCCAAGCGGCTCTGGCCCGGCCTCGCCGAGCTGGCGCCGCAGCGGCTCGAGGCCGAGCTGGTCGACATGGAGGAGCTGAAGCACCGGCTCCTGGTCACGCAGGCGCTGGAGGCGGCGCGCACCTATGAGGAGGGCGTCGTCACCGATCCGCGCGAGGCCGATGTCGGCTCGATCATCGGCTTCGGCTTCGCGCCCTATTCGGGCGGCACGCTCAGCTTCATCGACACGATGGGCGCCGCCGCCTTCGTGAAGCTCTGCGAGGGCCTGGCGAAGAAGCATGGCGAGCGCTTCAAGCCGAACCGCCTGCTGAAGCGCATGGCCAAGACCGGCGAGAGCTTCTACGGCGCGGCCGAGAAGAAGGCGGTGGCGTAAGGCTCGCCTTGCCGGTCTGTACAGGATCTTGTACAAATAGGTCATGAAGGTCGTGACCTATTCTCATCTCCGGCAGAACCTCGCCAAGATCATGGATCAGGCGGCGGATGATCATGATCCGGTCATCGTCACCCGCGCCAACGGCAAGAACGCCGTGCTGCTCTCGCTCGAGGATTTCGGCTCCTATGAGGAGACGCGCTACCTGATGGCGAGTCCGGCCAATGCGAAGGCGCTCAACGAGGCGATCGCCCAGGCTGACCGCGGGGAGTTCATAGACTTCGACAGCATCGAGGCTTTGGAGGCCTTCGTCGAAGACGCCATCGCTAAGCGGCAAGACGCCGCTGAATGATCGTATCGTTCAGGCCGAAAGCGCTGGAGGACATGCTTTGGCTCGCTACGCATGAGCCGAAGCTCGCGCGTAAGGCGTGGCACCTGATTGCCGAATGCATCCGCACCCCTTTCACCGGCACCGGCAAGCCCGAGCCGCTGAAGCACGACCTTGCCGGCTGGTGGTCGCGGCGCATCACCGACGAGCACAGGCTGGTCTATCGCGTGGTCGAGGATCGCCTCGAGATCGCGCAATGCCGCTATCATTACTAACGACATGCCCGTTCGCCCGCTCGTCACCTATCCCGATCCGCGCCTGCGCGAGGTCGCACAGCCCGTCGCGCAGTTCGATGCGGCGTTGCGGGCGCTCGCCGGCGACCTGCTCGACACCATGCGCGCGGCGCCCGGAATCGGCATCACCGCACCGCATATCGGCGTGCCGCTGCGTCTCGTCGTGCTGGAGCTGAGCCCGGGCGAGGTCGGAACCTATGTCAATCCGCAGCTCGACTGGTCCTCGCCGGAGACGATCCGTCATGCCGAGGGCAGCGTCTCTATGCCCGGCGTCACCGACGAGATCGAGCGCCATGCCCGCATCCGTCTGCGTTACCGCGATCTCGACGGCGCCGAGCGGACCGAGGAGGCGGACGGCCTGCTCGCGATCTGCCACCAGCACGAGATCGACCAGCTTGACGGCATCTTCTGGCTCGAGCGCCTGTCGCGCCTGAGGCGCGACAGGGTGATCGCCCGCTACAACAAGCTGCGGCGGGGGTAGCCCTATCCCGCCGCCACCGCCCGGATCGTCCGGCGCAGCTTCTCGATCAGCTCCTCGACCTGCGCCTCGCTGATGATCAGCGGCGGCGAGAAGGCGATCGTGTCGGCCGCGGTGCGGATCATCAGCCCTTCCTCGTGGAAGCCGCGCTCGATCGCCTCGTACCCGCGCTTGCCGGCGCCTTCCGCGCGCGGCGCCAGGTCGACGGCGCCGACCAGCCCGAGCGTGCGGATGTCGACGACGTTCGGCTCGTCCTTCAGGCTCATCACCGCCTCGGCCCAGCTCTCCTCCATCGCGCGGGCGCGCTCGAACAGGCCTTCCTCGCGGTAGATGTCGAGCGTCGCCAGCGCCGCGGCGGCGGCGAGCGGATGGCCGGAATAGGTGTAGCCGTGGAACAGCTCGATCACATTGTCGGGCCCGCCCATGAAGGCCTCGTAGATGTGCTTGCGCACCAGCACGCCGCCCATCGGCACCGTGCCCGAGGTCACGCCCTTGGCGAAGGTGATCATGTCCGGCACGACGCCGTAGCGCTCGGCGGCGAAGGCGTAGCCGAGCCGGCCGAAGCCGGTGATCACCTCGTCGAAGATCAGCAGGATGCCGTGCTTGTCGCAGAGCTCGCGCAGCCGCTTCAGATAGCCCTTCGGCGGCGGCAGCGCCCCGGTCGAGCCGGCCATCGGCTCGACGATCACCGCCGCGATGGTCGAGGCGTCGTGCAGCGCGACGATGCGCTCGAGATCATCGGCGAGATGCGCGCCGTATTCCGGCTCGCCCTTGCTGAAGGCCTGCTTCTCGCGGTCATAGGTGTGGGCGAGATGGTCGGTGCCGGTCAGCAGCGAGCCGAAGAACTTGCGGTTGTTCGGCATGCCGCCGACCGAGATGCCGCCGAAGCCGACGCCGTGATAGCCGCGCTCGCGCCCGATCAGCCGGGTCTTGGTGCCCTTGCCGGAGACGTTCCAGTAGGCGAGGGCGATCTTCAGGGCGGTGTCGGCCGCCTCCGAGCCCGAGCCGGCGAAGAAGACATGGTCGAGATCGCCCGGCGCCAGCGCCGCGATGCGGGCGGCGGCGGCGAATACCTTCGGGTGCCCGTACTGGAAGGACGGCGCGTAATCGAGATCGCGTGCCTGCGCCTGGATCGCCTGGATGATCGGCTCGCGGGCATGGCCGGCATTGCAGCACCACAGGCCCGAGGTGCCGTCCATCACCGGCTTGCCCTCGGGCGTGTAGTAGAACATGCCCTCCGCCCGGGCGACCATGCGCGGATTCTGCTTGAAGGACCGGTTCGCGGTGAACGGCATCCAATAGGCAGCGAGGTCGTTCGGCGTGCCGATGGCGCGCGGCGCGGAGCTCATGATCCGGGTCCCTTCCCTTGCACTTTGAAACTTCCTAAACCTAGCACCGCGGCGGGGCCTGTAAATCCGCGCCGAGGCGCGGCATGCCTGCGTTCCGAGAACGGCGACCGTTGCGGAATGCGGATGACCCAACGTCGTTTTTGGCATATACTGCACCATGGGGGTAACACTGGACTACGGCCCGATGGTCGATGGCGTTACCGCTCTCGAGAGCGAGGGGCAGATTCTGCCCGAGGAGATTCGCGCCCAGCTGGAGCGCATCCTCGCCTCCGAGATCTTCCGCAGCGCCCAGCAGCTCTCGGCCTTCCTGACCTATGTCGTCGAGCAGACCCTGTCGGGGCGCGCCGCCGAGCTGAAGGGCTATACCATCGCCGTCGAGGCCTTCGGCCGCTCGCCCGATTTCGACCCGCAGGCCGACCCGATCGTCAGGGTCGAGGCGGGCCGGCTGCGCAAGGCGCTGCATCTCTACTATGCGGGGGAGGGCGGCGACGACCCGGTCCGCATCACGGTGCCGGTGGGCGGCTATGTGCCGAGCTTCACGCGGCTGGCGCCGCCGCCCCCGGTTCTGCCGTCCCGCGCCCCGCGCTCGCCCTGGATCGCCGAGCCGCCCGATCCTGCCTTGCGCCGCTCGCAGCTCTGGCGCTATGCGGTCGCGCCCGCCCTGCTGCTGGCGCTCGGGGCCCTCGGCTGGCATTTCGTCCACACCCATCCGGAGAAGCCCGAAAGCACCGTCCCGACGCTCGAGGCGCAGATCGCCACTGCCCCCGCCGGCGCGGCCGTGCTCAGCGAGCCCATGCCTGGCGCGCTGCCGGTTGTCTCCGTCGTCATCGCCGAGGGCAACGATCCGGCCCTGCTGGAGACGACCCGGACCTTCATGCGCCATCTCGTCGACACAATGGCCCGCTTCGACGATCTCGCCGTCATCAAGTCGCCTGCCGAGAGCGCGGCCAAGCCGGAGGAGGGGGCGGACTATGTGCTCGCCCTCAGCGCCATGCGCTCGGGCGACATGGTCGAGGGCTTTACCCGGCTGAGCTCGGCCAAGGACGGGCGCATCGTCTGGACCAGTTCGTCCGAGCGGCACTCGACCCGCGGCGGCGCGCCCTCGCAATTGCGCGATCGCGCCCAGCGGCTGGCGATCAGGGTGGCGCAGCCCTTCGGCATCCTCCATGCCGATCTGCGCCTGGCCAGCGCCTCGCCGGCGCTCGCCTGCCTCTATCAGGCGCTGGGCTTTCGCCGCCAGATGAAGCCGGAGCAGCATCTGGCCGCGCGCAACTGCCTGGAGGCGCTGGTCGCGCGCGACCCGGAATTCCATCCCGCCTGGTCGCAGCTCGCTCTGCTGGCGGTCGACGAATACGCCTCCGGCTTCAATCCCAAGCCCGGCCCGGCGCTCGACCGCGGGCTCGCGGCTGCGGTCCACGCGATCCGCCTCGCCCCCTCCAGCGCCCGCGCCTATCAGGCCCTGATGGAGGTCCAGTTCCTGCGCGGCTCGACGGAGGAGGCGATCAGGACCGGCCGCGAGGCCTTGGCCCGCAACCCCTATGATCCCGACATCATGGCCGATCTCGGCGCGCGCTATGTCCAGCTCGACCGGCCGGCCGAGGGCCTGCCCTTGCTCCAGCGCGCCGTCGAGCTGAGCGCCGGCCGCCCCGCCTGGTATGATTTCTACCTGTTCCTGGCGGCCTATCTCACCGGCAATGTGCAGCTGGTCCAGTCCCACGCCGCCCTGATCCTCGCCGAGGCGACACCGACCGCGCTGCTCGGGCGGGCCATCGCCTGCGCCCTCGCCGATGACCGGCCGGGCCAGCAGGAGGCGATGCGGCTGCTGCGGCAGACCCAGCCGCTGTTCGGCGAGGATCCGGGCGGCTATCTCGCCCGGCGCGGCTTCTCGCTCCCCGTCAGGGAGCGCATCCTCGGCCTCATCGGTCTCGCGCCGCCGAAATAGGCGCGGCTTTTGAGGAAAGAGGGGAAAAGCGGGCGGACAGGCTCGCGGCTCGCCCGTTCACCCGCTATCTTGCGGCTTGTTCGGCTGATTCGTTGCGTTGCGTGCCCTGTTCACCCCTTTTTGCGATCTCGGCCCTTGGCTCGCATTCGCCTCAGCGCTCTCTCTCCGGCCGCCATCGGCGTCCTCGGTTTTTCGCTGGGCGCAGCCGCGATCCTGCTGCTCCCCGGCAATCTCGCCAATGCGGTCGGGCTGCTCTCGGCGGGTGTAGGGCTCGCCGGTGCCGCGGCCCTGTCGCGCCGGAGCCGCCGGGCCGAGCATGAGCAGCTGCTCGCCGCGATCGGCGAGGTGAAGGTCAGGCTGGCGACGAATGCGATCCGCGTCGATGCCATGGCGCAGCGGATCGACCAGCTCCCGATGGGCGAGGCCGATGCCGCGCCCGCCAAGGCGACGCTCAACGAGCTGACCGCCGAGGTCGGGCTGCTCGGCGATCTCCTGCAGCAGGTCGCGACCACGCTGGGCGAGCATGACGAGCGGCTCGGGCTGATCGAAAGCCGCCACCAGGCCAGTGTTCCGGTGCAGCCCGCGCCTGCGGAGCGCATCGTTCAGCGCGCCCCCGAGCCCCTGGTCGCGTTGCGTGCGGATGCCGTGCAGGCCGCGCAGCTGCGTGCCGCCGAGGAACGCGCGGCGCTGATCAGCGAGGCGCTGGCCAAGGGCCAGGTCGAGGTTCATCTCCAGCCCATCGTCGCCCTCCCGCAGCGCCGGACGCGGGGCTACGAGGCGCTGGTGCGGCTCAGGCTCGACGAGAAGACCCTGCTGCTGCCGTCCGAATTCCTGACCACCGTCGAGGAGCGCGGCTTCGGCCCGACGCTGGACGCGCTCGTCCTGACCCGCGCATTGGCGATCGCCCGCCATCTCGGCGGCAAGCCGGGGGAGCTCTTCGTCTCCTGCAATTTCAGCGCCGCGACCTGGGGCGCCTCGCGCGCCCTCGCGGCTCTGGCGCGGATCCTCGAAAAATATCAGGAGCACATCGGCAATCTGGTGATCGAGGTGCCGCAGCGCGTGTTCCGCACGCTCGAGCCGGCGAGCCTCGGCCTGCTCGGCGCGATGTCCGCGAACGGCGTGCGCTTCGCGCTCGACAACGTGTCCGATCTGCGTTTCGACCCGATCAGCCTGCATGATCGCGGCGTGCGCTTCGTCAAGGTGCCGGCGGCGCTGCTGCTGGCCGAATCGCGCAGCGGCGCCAGCGCCGATATCGCGGTCCCGGATCTCTCCGCCCATCTCGCCCGCGGCTCGATCCAGCTGATCGCCGACGAGGTCGAGGACGATCCGATGGTCGCCGATATGCTCGATCTGGGCATCGGCTTCGGCCAGGGCATCGTCTTCTCGCCGCCGCGCCCGGTTCGGGCCGAGGTCTTCGCCGAGCCGGCGCCCGCCAAGGCCGCCGCGCCGGCGGCACCGCCGCCCGCCCCGCCATCCGCCGAGGTGGTCGAGCATCCGGCCGCGGCGGCGGCGAACGCCGTCAAGCGGGTCCCGTTCCGCGACATTCTGCGCCGCGCCAGCGCTTGAGGGCGCCGCCGGCGCTGGCCGGATCGCCGAAGGCCGCGTAAACAGGCGGCGACCCGATCCAGCGGAGCCTGCCCGTGCCGTCCTCGACCCGTCTGCTCGCCAAAATTGCGCCGGTCATCGGCAAGTATCAGCTCTGCCTGTGCGATATCTGGGGCGTCGTCCACAACGGCGTGGCGCCTTTCGCCGAGGCTTGCGCGGCGCTGGCGGCAATGCGGGCGGGTGGCGTCACCGTGGTGCTGGTCTCGAACGCGCCGCGCCCGCGTTCCGAAATCGCCGTGCAGCTCGGGCGCCTCGGGGTCCCTGGCGAGGCCTTCGACGCGATCGTCACCTCGGGCGATGTCGCCCGCGACCTGATCGCGCAGCGCGCCGGCGAGCCGGTCTATCATCTCGGGCCGCCCCGCGACCTGCCGCTGCTCGCCGGCCTCGATGCGCCCCGTACAGGCCCGCAGGACGCGCATTACGTGCTCTGCACCGGCCTCTTCGACGACGAGGCCGAGACGCCGGAGACCTATGCCGACCAGCTCGCTGATTTCGCCAAGCGGGGCCTCACGCTGATTTGCGCCAATCCCGACCTGGTGGTCGATCGCGGCGGCAGGATCGTGCCATGCGCCGGCTCGCTGGCGCTCGCCTATGAGAAGCTGGGCGGCGAGGCGATCTATGCTGGCAAGCCGCACGCGCCGATCTACGAGCTCGCGATTCGGCTGGGCCAGGAGCTACGCGGCGAGCCTGTCGAGAAGGAGCATATTCTGGCGATCGGCGATGCCATCCGCACCGATATCGCCGGCGCGGCGCGCTTCGGGCTCGACTCGCTGATGTGCGTGGCCGGCATTCATGCGGCCGAGATGGCGGGCTTGTCTGAGGCGGAGCTGGACAGCTGGTTCGAGCAGCAGACCCATCGGCCGAACTACGCCATGGCGCATCTCGCCTGGTAGCCGGCCCTCAGCCGCTGCAGACCGATTCGATCTTCGACTTCAGGGTCTGCGCGTTGAACGGCTTGACGATATAGTTGTTCACGCCGGCCTTCTTGGCGGCGATGACGTTCTCGGTCTTCGATTCGGCGGTGACCATGATGAAGGGCGTGGTGGCGATCTGCTCCTCGTTGCGCACCTTGCGCAGCAGCTCGTAGCCGGTCATCGGCTCCATGTTCCAGTCGGAGATCACCAGCCCGTATTTCTTGTCGCGCATCTTCGCGATGGCGATATTGCCGTCCGAGGCGTCGTCGACATTCTCGAAGCCGAGCTGCTTCAGCAGGTTGCGGATGATCCGCACCATGGTCTGGTAGTCGTCGACGACCAGGATCGGCATTGACGGGTCAAGAGCCATAGCGGCGCTCCAACAAGCAGTCTCAGCTCCGGGCAGTCCCGGAGCGCGCCGCTCTCACAGAGCAGCGGCCATGGGTCAACTTTGTTAAGCGAGCGATGTTTCAAAGCCGTTAACCGGGTCGCCGAGTGACCATACGGTATACCGTCGACAGTCCACACCGAGCCGCGCCGCCCGCACCAAAGTTCAATGGTGCACTGCAGCAAGCTCTGGCAGGCTCCCCCTCGACCCCCGGGCGAGGCATGCCGCGCCGCAACGCGAATGACGATGATGAACACCACCACGCTCTATCAAGTCCATGCCTTCGAGGATCTGGCGCTCGGCCAGCAGGAAAGCCTGATGCGGACGGTGATGGAGCGCGACGTGGCGCTCTTCGCCGAAGTCTCCGGCGATGCCAACCCGATCCATCTCTGCGAGCGTTATGCCGCCGGCACGAAGTTCGGCCAGCGCATCGCCCACGGCATGCTGACCGCAAGCCTGGTCTCGGCTTTGCTCGGCACGCGCCTGCCGGGGCCTGGCGCCGTCTACCTGTCGCAGACCCTGAACTTCCTGGCGCCGGTGAAGATCGGCGACGTCGTCACCGCGCGGGTCGAGGTGGTCGAGCTGGTGCCGGAGCGGCGCCGCGCCCGGCTGTTCTGCGATTGCCTGGTCGATGGCCAGCCGGTGCTGGAGGGCGAGGCCTGGGTGGCGCTGCCGCCCCCGGCGCCGAAGGGCTGACGGGCTCGCCCTTGACGCTTTCGGCCGCTTGGGGCCAAACAAGACCGCGGCCGGGGCTTTCCGGCGCCCGATCCTGCGCTCCATGACCTCATCCACCGGCGCGCCCTCACCAGCAGCGCAGACCGTCTTCGTCCTCCAGCCCGGCGCCCCATTGCCGCAGGTCCTGCGCGGCCGCGTGCTGGCGCTCGGCAATTTCGACGGCGTCCACCGCGGGCATGCCGAGCTCGCCCGCATCGCCGCGGCGATGGCGGCCGAGCGTGGCACCGGCGCCGCGGCGCTGACCTTCGAGCCGCATCCGCGCAGCGTCTTCCGCCCGGACCAGCCGGTGTTCCGGCTGACTCCCGAAGCGGTCAAGGCCGAGCTGCTCGCCGGCCTCGGCCTCGCCCCCAGCTTCGTGCTGCCCTTCGACCGCGACATCGCCGCCATCGCTGCCGAGGATTTTGTCGACGCGCTGCTGCTCGGCCAGCTCGGCGCCGCCGGGCTGGTCTGCGGCTATGATTTCCATTTCGGCCAGGGCCGAACCGGCTCGCCGGAGATGCTGCAGGCCCGCGCCGCCCGCGCCGGCGTGCCGGTGAGCGTCGTCGCGCCGGTGGCCTGGCAGGGCGAGCCGGTCTCCTCGACCCTGATCCGCACCGCGCTGGAAGCTGGCGATGTCGCCCGCGCCGCCGAGTTCCTCGGCCGGCCCTGGTTCGTGCGCGGCGAGATCGTCCATGGCGACAAGCGCGGCCGCGATCTCGGCTATCCGACCGCCAACATGCACCTGGCGCGCGATTGCCGGCTGCGCCACGGCATCTATGCGGTGCGGATGAAACAGGGCGGCCGTTGGCGCGATGGCGTCGCCAGCTTCGGCAGCCGCCCGACCTTCGACGACGGACCGCCCAAGCTCGAAACCTTCCTGTTCGACTTCGCCGGGAACCTCTATGGCCAGGAGGTCGACATCGCCTTCGTCGCCTGGTTGCGCGGCGAGGCGAAGTTCGACAGCCTCGCGGCGCTGATCGCCCAGATGGATGCCGATAGTGCCAAGGCGCGTGACATCCTGGCGAGGACGCCGGCCTTTCTTCCGTAAGCCGCCTTTGCTAGAAGCAGCCCATGTCCGCTCCGCATCCGCTTCCGCCTCGGCGAATTACCGGCCCGGCTGCCGCCCGGCGCTGATCGCGCGGGCATTTGCGCAGGCCGGGACGAGACCGCTTCCCTTCCGTTTCAGGACAGGCGCCGCGCCAGTGCCGAGGCCGCCATCCGCACCGCCGAGCCGGATCATGACCGACCAGACCGCCGATTATTCGCAGACCCTGTTCCTGCCGCAGACCGAGTTTCCGATGCGGGCCGGGCTGCCGCAGCGCGAGCCGGAGCTGCTCGCCCGCTGGGCCAGGCTCGGGCTCTATCAGAAGCTGCGCCAGGCCGCGAAGGGCCGCGACCGCTTCATCCTGCATGACGGCCCGCCCTATGCGAACGGCAACATCCATATCGGCCACGCCCTCAACAAGGTGCTGAAGGATCTGGTCACGCGCTCGCAGCAGATGCTCGGCCATGATTCCAACTATGTGCCGGGCTGGGACTGCCACGGCCTGCCGATCGAGTGGAAGATCGAGGAGCAGTACCGCGCCAAGGGGCTCAACAAGGACGATGTCCCCGTCGTCGAGTTCCGCAAGGAATGCCGCGCCTTCGCCGAGCACTGGGTCGATGTCCAGCGCGAGGAGTTCAAGCGCCTCGGCGTCGAGGGCGACTGGGCCGATCCCTATTTGACCATGGCCTTCGGCGCCGAGGCGCAGATCGCCCGCGAGATCATGAAGTTCGCCGAGAACGGCCAGCTCTATCGCGGCTCCAAGCCGGTGATGTGGTCGGTGGTCGAGAAGACCGCTCTCGCCGAGGCCGAGGTCGAATACGAGGAGCACACCAGCGACACCATCTTCGTCGCCTTCCCGCTGCTCGGCGCCGGCCCGCTGGCGGGCGCCTCGGTGGTGATCTGGACCACCACCCCCTGGACCATCCCCGGCAACCGCGCCATCTCCTACAACCGCAAGGTGTCCTACGCGCTCTACCGCGTCACCGCCGCGCCGGAAGGCAACTGGGCCGCGACCGGCGCCCTCTATGTGCTGGCGACCTCGCTGGCGCAGAGCGTCTTCAAGGCGGCCAAGGTCGAGGCCTTCGAGCGCGTCGCCGATGTCGCGGCCGAGACGCTGGCCGGCCTGTCCTGCGCCCATCCGCTGCGCGGCCAAGGCTATGAATTCGACGTGCCGCTGCTCGACGGCGATCATGTCACCGACGAGGCGGGCACCGGCTTCGTCCACACCGCCCCGGGCCATGGCCGCGAGGACTTCGATGTCTGGATGGCCAATGGCCAGATGCTCGCCAAGCGCGGCATCGAGACCCGCATCCCCTATACGGTCGATGCCGATGGCCGCTTCACCAAGGAGGCCCCTGGCTTCGAGGGCGCGCAGGTCATCACCGACAAGGGCGAGAAGGGCAACGCCAACGAGGTGGTGATCAAGGCGCTGGCGGCGAGCGGCAACCTCGTCGCGCGCGGCCGCCTGAAGCACCAGTATCCGCATAGCTGGCGCTCGAAGAAGCCGGTGATCTTCCGCAACACGCCGCAATGGTTCATCGCCATGGACAAGCCCTATGGCGAGGGCGGCAACGACACGCTGCGCCGGCGCGCCCTCGATGCCATCCGCGAAACGCAATGGGTGCCGGCCGCCGGCGAGAACCGCATCACCGGCATGATCGCCAACCGGCCCGACTGGGTGGTCTCGCGCCAGCGCGCCTGGGGCGTGCCGATCACCGTCTTCGTCGAGAAGGAGAGCGGGGCGATCCTGGTCGACGACAAGGTCAACGCCGCCATCGCCGAGGCCTTCGAGCGCGAGGGCGCCGATGCCTGGTTCACCGACACCGACGGCGCCCGCTTCCTGAAACCCTTCGGCTATGATCCGGCGGCCTATGAGCGCGTCACCGACGTGCTCGATGTCTGGTTCGATTCCGGCTCCACCCATGCCTTCACGCTGGAGAAGCGGCCGGAGCTGCGCACCTGCCGCCGCGCCGATGGCGGCGCCGACACGGTGATGTATCTGGAAGGCTCGGACCAGCATCGCGGCTGGTTCCATTCCAGCCTGCTCGAAAGCTGCGGCACCCGCGGCCGCGCGCCCTATGACGTCGTCCTCACCCACGGCTTCTGTCTCGACGAGAAGGGCGAGAAGATGTCGAAATCGAAGGGCAACGTCACCGCCCCGCAGGACGTGATCAAGGATTCCGGCGCCGATATCCTGCGCCTCTGGGTCGCCGCCGCCGATTATTCCGACGATCTGCGCATCGGCAAGGAGATCCTCAAGACCTTCGTCGAGACCTATCGCAAGCTGCGCAACACCATGCGCTGGATGCTCGGCACGCTCGCCCATTTCAGCGAGGATGTCCGCGTCGCAGAGCCGGCCGCGATGCCGGAGCTGGAGCGGCTGATGCTGCACCGCCTGGCCGAGCTCGGCCCGCAGGTCGAGGAGGCCTACCGGACCTATGACTACAAGAAGGTGGTGACGCTGCTCTCGCAGTTCATGAACACCGAATTGTCGGCCTTCTATTTCGACGTCCGCAAGGACGCGCTCTATTGCGATCCGCTCTCCAGCCATGTCCGCAAGAGCGCTCTCACGGTCGTCGACCAGCTCTTCCGCTGCCTCACGACCTGGTTGGCGCCGATCCTGGTCTTCACCGCCGAGGAGGCCTGGCTCGAGCGCTATCCGGACCAGAAGGCCGGCGAGGGCTCGGTCCATCTCGAGCTGTTCGCCAAGGCGCAGGAGGCCTGGCTCGATCCCGAGCTGGCCGAGCGCTGGAGCAAGGTCCGCCGCGTGCGGCGCGTCGTCACCGGCGCACTGGAGCTGGAGCGCGCCGCCAAGCGCATCGGCTCCTCGCTGGAGGCGGCGCCGGTCGTGCACATCGCCGATCCGGATCTGCGCGCGGCGCTGAGCGGTCTCGACCTCGCCGAGATCTGCATCACCTCCGGCGCCGAGATCGTGCAGGGGGAGGGGCCAGCCGAGGCGTTCCGGCTCGCCGATGTCCCCGGCGTCGCCGTGGTGCCGGCCAAGGCGAGCGGCGTCAAATGCGCCCGGTCCTGGAAGTATTTCGACCCGGCGACCGCCGAGCCGGGCTATCCCGACGTGACGCCGCGCGACGCCAAGGCGCTGCGCGAGCTCGGGCAGTCCCGATGACCGCGCCGCGCCGCCTCGGCCTCTGGATCGTCGCGCTGGTCTTCCTGTGCGACCAGGCGCTGAAGCTCTGGCTGCTCTTCGGCCTGAGGCTGGCGGAGGAGGGGCCGTTTCAGCTCGCGCCCTTCCTCGAGATCGTGCTCGCCTGGAACCGCGGCATCTCCTACGGCCTCTTCCAGCAATCGACCGATATCGGGCGCTGGGCCCTGGTCGCGATCTCGATCGTCGCGGCGATCTGGCTGTGGCGCTGGATGTGGCGCTCGCCCGACCGGCTGACGGTGGTGAGCCTGGCGCTGATCATCGGCGGCGCGCTCGGCAACGGGCTCGACCGCATCGTCTTCGGCGCGGTGGTCGATTTCGTGCATGTCCATGTCGGCACGTTCAGCTGGTACATCTTCAACATCGCCGACGCCGCCATCGTCTTCGGGGTGCTCGGCCTGCTCTACGAGTCCTTCCGCCCGGCCGATCGCTCGAAAGAGGCGTGAGCTGCTTTTCGAAACCACTCCCGTTTTCGTGCGAGATGCGCTAGAAGGGCGCCATGCTTTTGCCGCGCCTCTCCTTCAAGAAGGGCGCATGGTATCCGTACGGAGAGTGTGATGGCTTATCGGATCAGCGCTTCGCGCTTGCTGCTCGCGGGCGGCCTGCTGCTGGCGACGACCCCCGCTTTCGCCCAGGAAGGCGTGCTTTTCCAGAATCTGGTGAAGGGGCTCGGCCTGTTCGGCACGGACAAGGAAGATATCGAATACAAGCAGCGTGCCCCGCTGGTGGTGCCGCCGTCCTCGGCCTTGCCGCGTCCGCAGGAGCCGGGCGCCACCCGCACGGCCGCCTGGCCCGACGATCCGGACGTCGCGCGCCGCAAGGCGGAGCGCGACAGCGCCAATGTCCTGTTCTCGACCACCGAGGCCTACCGCGCCAACACCAGGCCGCTGATGTCGCAGGAAGAGCTGCGTCGCGGCCGCGTCACCGGCGGCTCGAACGGCCCGGCCGGCGTCGTCGAGGATCATAACAACTACAACAACCAGATCGCGCCGATCCGGATCGGCCGCGAGATGGCGGCCCGCAAGCAGAACACCGATGTCTCCAACCTCGCTTATGGCAGCGAGCCGCGCCGTCAGTATCTGCACGAGCCCCCGTCAGGCTATCGTCGTCCCGCCGGCACCGCCCCGCTCGGCCCGGGCCAGTCCGGCCCGCGCGAGGACAAGCAGGCCGTTGGCCAGCGCGAGTTCCTGACCGGTCAGAAGGTCTACGAGTAAGCGCGTCGCAGGCATCTGCGCCGCGTTGGTTTTCCGCCGCGGCGCCTCTATCTAGAGATCGAGCTTTCCGGCTCGGGTCCAGGCGGGCCCGGGCCGGTTTCGTCTAAGCTCCCGACAACGGCCCAGGAGTTGCTCCGAACATGACGGTCCATACCGCCCCCGGCAGCGTGACGAGCACGGTCGAATCCGCCCGGCTCGCCAACGGGCTCGAGATCGTGGTCGCGCCCGATCGTCGCGCACCGGTGGTCACCCATATGGTCTGGTATCGCAACGGCTCCGGCGACGACCCGGCCGGCAAGTCCGGCATCGCACATTTTCTCGAGCATCTGATGTTCAAGGGCACGGCGAAATGGCCGGCCGGCGAGTTCTCCAAGATCGTCGCCGGCTTCGGCGGGCAGGAGAACGCCTTCACGTCGTTCGACTACACCGCCTATTTCCAGCGTGTGCCGAAGGAGCATCTGCGCGCCATGATGGACTACGAGGCCGACCGGATGATCGGCCTCGCCTTCGAGGAGAGCGTCGTCGCGCCCGAGCGCGACGTCGTGCTGGAAGAACGGCGCATGCGCGTCGATGCCGACCCGGCGGCCCAGCTCGGGGAGGAATTCGCCAGCGCGCTTTATGTCCACCACCCCTATGGCACCCCGATCATCGGCTGGGAGCACGAGATCGAGGGCCTCTCGCGCGACGACGCCTTCGCCTATTACCAGCGCTTCTACACGCCCGAGAATGCGATCCTGGTGGTCGCCGGCGATGTCGAGCCGGCCGAGGTGGTGCGGCTCGCGCAGGAGACCTATGGCGCGATTCCCGCGCGCGGGCAGGCCCCGCGCCGCAAGCGCCCGGCCGAGCCGCCGCCGCGCGCCGCCAAGCGCGTCACCCTGTCCGATCCGCGCGTCCAGCAACCCTCGCTGCGCCGCGCCTGGCTGACGCCGACCTATGTGTCGCCCGAGCGTGACCATGCCTACGCGCTCGAGCTCGCCGCCGAGATTCTCGGCGGCGGCACCACCGCGCGGCTCTATCGCCGGCTCTGCGTCGAGCAGGAGCTGGCGGCCGGCGCCGGCGCCTATTTCATGGGCTCGATGGTCGATCGCTCGGCCTTCCAGATCTCGACCAGCCCGCGCCCCGGCGTCGCCATGACGGCGCTGGAAGCGGGGCTCGATGCCGCGCTGGCGGCCTTCATCGCCGAAGGGCCGACCGAGCTGGAACTGACCCGCGCCCGCACGCGCCTCGTCGCCGAGACGGTCTTCGCCCGCGACAACCAGTCCTCGCTCGCCCGCATCTTCGGCTCGGCCCTGGCGGTCGGCGAGACCGTCGAGGACGTGCTGCTCTGGCCGCAGCGCATCGAGGCGGTGACGCGCGAACAGGTCGCCGAGGCGGCCAGGCTCTATCTGCGGCCCGATCGCTCCGTTACCGGCCTGCTCCTGCCCGCCGCCTGAAGTCTCGAGGGCGCATCGGCGCCCGCCGCAAGGACGATCCGCTCATGAACGCTCCGCTCGTGCCCGCCATCGCCGCGCCCGGCCCCTCGCTCTCCGTCCAGCGGGTCACTGCCGCCTGCGGTGTCGAGGCCTGGCTGGTCGAGGAGCACAGCCTGCCGCTGCTCGCCCTGGAATTCGCCTTCGACGGCGGCGCCAATCGCGATCCGGCCGATGCCGCGGGCAGCGCCAATCTGATCTCCGGCCTGCTCGACGAGGGCGCCGGCGATCTCGATGCCGAAGCCTTCCAGGGCCGGCTGGCCGACCATGCGATCAACCTCTCCTTCGATGCCCGTCGCGACGATTTCCACGGCCAGCTGCAGACCCTCTCGCAGCATCGCGACACCGCCTTCGAGCTGCTCGGCCTGGCGCTCAACGCGCCGCGTTTCGACGCCGATGCGGTTGCGCGCGTCAAGGCGCAGGTCATCGCCGGGCTGCAGCGCCAGGCGCAGAATCCGGACGTGCTTTGCCGCAACGCGCTCTTCGCCGCGGCCTTCCCGAATCATCCCTATGGCCGGCCCGAGCGCGGCGAGGTCGCCAGCGTCGGCAGGGCCGCGCCGGAAAGCCTCAAGGCGCTGAGCCGCGCGCTGTTCACCCGTGGCGGCCTGAAGGTGGTCGCGGTCGGAGATATCACCGCGGCCGAGCTCTCCGCCCGGCTCGACGCGCTCTTCGCCAGCCTGCCCGCCGGAACGCCGCGCCTGGAGACGGCGGCGCCGCTGCCGCTCGCCGGCCTCGGCGAGGTCCGCATCGCCGATATGGAGGTGCCGCAGACTGTGCTGCGCTTCATCGGCCCGGGGCTGATGTGGAACGATCCCGATTTCATCGCCGCGACCGTGCTGAACCATATTCTGGGCGGCTCGGCCTTCACCTCGCGCCTCTTCCTCGAGGTGCGCGAGAAACGCGGCCTTGCCTATGGCGTCTCCTCGAGCCTGGCGCCGCTGCGCCAGAGCGGCCTCGTCATCGGCGGCACCTCGACCCGCAATGACCGCGTCGCCGAGTCGCTCGCGGTGATCCGCGAGGAGATCGCCAAGCTGGTCAATGACGGGCCGACCGGACACGAGGTCGAGGAGGCCAAGCGCTATCTGATCGGCTCCTATTCGCTGCGCTTCGACACGTCTCCGAAGATCGCCGGCGAATTGCTCGGCCTGTCGATCAGGGGCGAGGAGCCCAGCTTCATCGCGGAGCGCAACCAGCGCTTCGCGGCGGTGACGCTCGCCGATGTGCGCCGCGTCGCGCAGCGCCTGTTCGGCGAGGGCAAGCTGCTGGTCCAGGCGGTCGGACGCCCTGTCGGGCTGGCCTGAGCCTGTCGGCAACCGCAACCGCCATGGCCATCCGCCGCCTCGACCCCGTCCTGGTCGATCGCATCGCCGCCGGCGAGGTGATCGAGCGGCCGGCCGCAGCGGTCAAGGAACTGGTCGAGAACGCGATCGATGCCGGCGCGCGCCTGATCGCGGTCACGATCGCCGCCGGCGGGCGCGAGTTGATCCGCGTCGTCGACGACGGCAGCGGCATGAGCGAGGGCGACCTTGCTCTGGCGGTCGAGCGTCATGCCACCTCGAAACTGCCCGATGGCGATCTCTTCGCGATCCGTTCGCTCGGCTTTCGCGGCGAGGCCCTGCCATCGATCGGCTCGGTGGCGCGACTGGCGATCACCACCCGCCGGCGCGATGCCGGGCAGGGGGCTGCCCTGGTGGTCGAGGCCGGGGTCAAGGGGCCGGTGCGCCCGGCCGCGGCCGGCTTCGGCACGCGCATCGAGGTCAGCGACCTGTTCATCTTCACCCCCGCCCGGCTGAAATTCCTGAAGAGCGACCGTGCCGAGGCGCAGGCCGTCTCCGATCTCCTGCGCCGCCTCGCCATCGCCCATCCGCAGATCCGCTTCTCGCTGCAGGGCGAGCATGTCGGCGGCTTCGACTGGCCGGCCGAGCCGCTCGGCGAGGAGGGCAGGCTGGCCCGGCTCGGCCGCGCCCTCGGCCGCGACTTCCCGGAGAACGCACTCGCCGTCGAGGCCGAGCGCGAGGGCGTCAGGCTCTCCGGTTTCGCCGGCCTGCCGACCTTCCATCGCGGCAGCTCGGCCGGCGTCCATATGGCGGTGAACGGCCGCCCGGTGCGCGACAGGCTGCTGCTTTCGGCGGTGCGCGGCGCCTATGCCGATGTCGTGCCCTCCGACCGGCATCCCGTGCTCTATCTCGACGTGCTCTGCGATCCGGCTGCCGTCGACGTCAATGTGCATCCGGCCAAGAGCGAGGTCCGCTTCCGCGATCCGGCGCTGGTGCGCGGCCTCGTGGTCTCGGCGCTGAAGGCTGCGCTCGCCGGGGCCGGCCATCGCGCCACCACCACCGGCGGCGCGCGCACGCTGGAGGCGTTCCGGCAAGTCTTCGCCGGCGCGGGAGGCGGCGCCGCGATCCGGCGCCCGGTCTTTCCCGCGGCTGAGGACTGGCGTGGCCCGGGCCTGGCCGAGCCGCTGCAGGCCGGTTTCGCCGATCTCGCAATGCCCTCCGCCGATGCCCGCGCGCATCTCGCCGAACCGGCCCAGGCGGCGCTCGACCGGCCGCTCGGCGCCGCCCGCGCCCAGGTCCACGGCACCTATATCGTCGCCCAGACCCGCGACGGCATGGTCATCGTCGACCAGCACGCCGCCCATGAGCGGCTGGTCTATGAGCGGCTCAAGGCGGAGCGGGCGAAGAGCGGCATCGCCCGCCAGCCCCTGCTGCTGCCCGAGGTGGTCGAGCTCGACCCGGCCGATGCCGACCGGCTGAATGCGGCGGCGGCCGATCTCGCCGTGCTCGGCCTGGTCATCGAGGGTTTCGGCCCCGGCGCGGTTCTGGTGCGCGAGGCGCCGGCCGCGATCGCCGGCGGCGATCTCAAGGGCATCGTCCGCGACGTCGCCGATGCGCTGGCCGAGCATGGCGATGCCGGCTCGCTGGAGCGCCGGCTCGACCATGTGCTCGCGACCATGGCCTGCCACAACTCGGTCCGCGCCGGCAGGCGCCTGCGCCCGGAGGAAATGGACGCGCTCCTGCGCGAAATGGAAGCGACGCCCAATTCCGGGCAATGCAATCACGGCCGGCCGACCTATGTCGAACTGAAGCTCGCGGATATCGAGAAGCTGTTCGGCCGGCGGTGAGGCGCCTCCGTCATTGCGAGGAGCGCAGCGACGAAGCAATCCAGGAGGACGTAGAGCTCTGCGACTCCTGGATTGCTTCGCTAACGCTCGCAATGACGATTCGGAGAATTGCGGAATTGCTCTAACGAGCCCGCAGGAATCGCACCTGCGTCTCGCCATAGTCCCGCCGCTCCAGCTCCTCGAAGCCGTCCGGCAGCGCGAGCTCAGCGTTTGCCGCCTCTTCCAGCACCATCAGGGCCTCCGGTGCCAGCCAGCCGCCGGCGCGCGCCGAGGCCAGCGCCTTCTCGCCCAGCCCTTTGCGATAGGGCGGATCGCAGAAGACGAGGTCGAAGGGAGCCATGCCGGTGATCGGCCCGAGCTTCGTTGCGTCGCGCCGGAAGATCCGGCTATAGCCCGCCAGCCCCAGCGCCATCTGGTTCTCGCGGATCAGCCCGCGCGCCTCGGCCCCGTCATCGACCAGCAGCGCGAAAGCGGCCCCGCGCGACAGCGCCTCGAAGGCCATCGCGCCGGTGCCGGCGAAGAGATCGAGCACGCGCGCGCCTTCGGCCGCATGGCCATAGCCATGCGCCAGCACGTTGAAGAGCGACTCCCGCAGCCGGTCCGAGGTCGGCCGGATCGCGCCGATCCCGGGCTTCGGGTTGACGAGAGGCCGGCCGCCGAGGCGGCCCGCGACGATACGCATCGCCCGCCTCAGCCGCCGCGCCGGCCGCCGCCGCCCGAACGCGGCGGCCCCGAGCGAGGCGGGCCTGAACGGGGCGGCCTGCCGCCGCCGCCGGGGCGTGGCCCCCTGCCGCCCGGCCGCTCGCCCTGCGGCCGCTCGCGCGCTTCGCTCCGTGGCGGGCGCTTGGCGCGTGGCGGCTCGGCCCAATCGCCGCTGGCGCGCCAGGGCGCCTCGCCGCCGCGGTCCCGGCCGGGCATCTCGTCCTCGCGCGCCGCGCGCCGCTCGCGCGGCTCCTCCTTCGGCCGGGCGCTGACGCGCTCGACCTTGACGCGCCGGCCCTTCGGATCGGCGATCGGCTTGTCGCGCACGCGCTGCAGGCCCGCCTCGCCTTGGCGCGCCTGCCGCTCCTCCTTCGGATCGGCGCCGCGGCGCGGCGCGGCGCGCTTGCCCCGCTGCGGCTCGGCCTCGGCATCGCGCCAGACCCCCTTCGTCCAGGGCTTGTCGCCGCGCGCTGGCCGCGCTTCGGCCTGGTCCTCGTGCCTCGGGCGGCGGCGCGGCCGGTCGTCGCCGGCCGGCGCGAGCTTGCCGCGGGCCGGGCGCTCGCTCGGCGGGTTCTCGTCGCGGCGCGGGGATTCGAAATCGGTGCCGGCCTTCGCCATCAGCTCGGTGCCGAGCTGATCCTTCAGCACCCGCGAGCGGACCTCGTCGGCCTCGCCTTCCGCCAGGTCGCCGAGCTGGAACGGCCCGAAGGAAATCCGGATCAGCCGGTTCACCTGCAGGCCGAGATGCTCCAGCACCGTCTTGACCTCGCGGTTCTTGCCTTCGCGCAGATCGACGGTCAGCCAGGTGTTCGCGCCCTGCTCGCGCTCGAACTGCGCCACAACCGGCCCGTACTGGACGCCCTCGATGGTGACCCCGTCGCGGAGCGTGTCGAGCCTGTCCTGCGTCACCTGGCCGAAGGCCCGCACGCGATAACGCCGCAGCCAGCCGGTCTCCGGCAGCTCCAGCATCCGCGCCAGCCCGCCGTCATTGGTCAGCAGCAGCAGCCCCTCGGTGTTGATGTCGAGCCGTCCGACCGAGAGCACCCGCGGCAGATCCTCGGGCAGCGCGTCGAACACGGTCGGCCGTCCCTCCGGGTCGTGATTGGTCGTCACCAGCCCGCGCGGCTTGTGATAGAGCCAGAGCCGCGTCCGTTCGCGCGCCGGCAGGGGCTCGCCATCGACCAGCACGACGTCCTCGGGGCCGACATCGAGCGCCGGGCTCTCGATCAGCTTGCCGTTCACGCTGACACGGCCCTCGGCGATCAGCGCCTCGCTGTCGCGCCGCGAGGCGACGCCGGCCCGCGCCATCACCTTGGCGATCCGCTCCGGCCCCTGCGGCGGCGCGGGCGCCGCCACCGCCTCGGCGATCTCGGCGGCGTTGCGATGCGCACGATCCGGCCGGCTCTGCCTGGGATTGCCGGCGCGGGCGCCCTCGAAACGCCTGGGGCCGCCGGCTCTGCCCTTGTCGTCGCCCCCACGGCTTTCGCCGCTCCTGCCGCCGAAACCCTTGGCACCGAGGCTCTTGCCGCCAAAACCCTTGCCGGCCGGCCGCTCGCCGCGCGGCCGTTCGCCTTCGCGCGGGCCACGGCTCGCGCGCTGCTCATCGCCGCCGCGCTGGCGGAAGGGGCGCTCGCCGCCGCCTTCGCGTGGCGCCCGCTCGGCAGTGGGGCGCTCGCGGAACGGCGCCTTCTCGAAGCGCCGCGCCGGGCGCTCGCTCTCGCCCGCGCGCGCTGCGGTGCCTGCCGGCGCGCGCCGCGGCCGCTCGTCGCCGTCCCGCTTGCGGAAGGGCGGCTTGCCGCCCCGGCCCGGAGGGCGTCCGCCGGTGGGGCCGCCATCGCGTCCGCCGCCCCGGCCGCCGGCGCCCTTGCGCGGGCCACGGCTTTTCTGATTGTTGTCGTCGCTCATGACTGCTCCTGAATCCCGCGCTTGTAGCAGGGCAGGGCCCGCGTCGCGAGAACGAACACGAGGGGTTCATGGTATCCGCAGCCGCAGGCGGTTTCGAGCCGATGGCCATGGCGCTCGCCGAGGCGAGGGCGGCGGCCGCGCGCGGCGAGGTGCCGGTCGGCGCGGTGATCCTGCGCGGCGGGCAGGTCCTGGCCCGCGCCGGCAATCGCACGCTGGAGCTCAAGGATCCGACGGCCCATGCCGAGACGCTGGCGATCAGGCTGGCCTGCGAGGCGCTGCAGTCCGAGCGGCTGACCGGCTGCGATCTCTATGTCACGCTGGAGCCTTGCCCGATGTGCGCGGCGGCGATCTCCTTCGCCCGCATTCGTCGGCTCTATTTCGGCGCGGCCGACCCCAAGGGCGGCGCCGTGGAGAACGGCGTCAGGCTCTATGCCGACCCGAGCTGCCACCACGCCCCGGAGGTCTATGGCGGCCTCAGCGAACGTGAGGCGGCGGCGCTGCTGCGGGACTTCTTCCGGGAGCGGCGTTGATATCCTGTGGAACTCGGCATCCCGGCGGACGCTCTAAACTTGCGAGGCAAGAATTCGCGCGGATTTGAATGTATTTCAGATCTTCGATACTATATTATGATGAAGAGCGAAAATAATAGGCTATAGTAACGTATATCAATATTGAAAGATACGAAATCATAAACAAATAAGGCTGAAGCGTGATGGCATGTGCCATGTTTTTGCCTATCGCGCTGCGTAGATGGCGGATCTGCGCTGCTCGGCCAGACCAAGGATTGGTGGCTTGAGCCTTCTCCCCTCCCAATTCGGTTCAGTTCAATTATGCGTCGATTTGCCTTGGCTGCCGCTCTCGCAGTCGCCTGTCCCGTGTCCGCTTTCGCCAACGCCTCCGTCGAACAGATTTCCTTCCAGCCGCAGGTCAAAGGGCTGGGCTGCCTCAAATCCGAGACCGTCGCCATGATCAGGGAACTGGTGGCCAAGATCGGCCCCATCCAGATCACCTCGACCTGCGGCGGCCGTCATGCCCGCAACTCCCAGCATTATCGCGGCAAGGCCGTCGATTTCCGGCCGCTGGCGACCTCGTCCAGGAAGGCCGCCGCGGCCGCCAAGACCATCGAGAGCGTCGGCGGGGTCGGCACCTATTCGAATGGGCTGGTCCATGTCGATATCGGCGAGCGCGAGATCTCCTGGTATGGCCACAAGCGCAGCCGGCGGGTCGCCTATGCCTCACGCTGACCGGCTTTAGAGCAGGACGCGCTGCACCAGATAGACCCCCAGCAGCAGCAAGCCTGCGAAGAAGCAGAACTTGAAGGTCGCCGCCGAGATGCGCCGGCGGATCGCCTGGCCGATCCACATGCCGGCCAGGGCCGGCGCCAGCGCGAGCAGCGAGGCGCCGGCGACCGGCAGGTCCAGCGCACCGGCGCCGATGAGGCCGAAGGACAGCGCGATCGTCGAGACGATGAAGGACAGGCCCAGCGCCTGCACCAGCTCGTCCTTGTCGAAGCCGAGCGCCTGCAGATAGGGCACCGCCGGCAGCACGAAGACGCCGGTCGCCGCAGTGGCGACGCCGGTCGCGAAGCCGACCAGCGGGCCGAGCCAGGCCTCGGCCCGGGCCGGGACGCGCAGCCGCGCCGCCTTCAGCCCGACAAGCGCGTAGAGCACCAGCGCGATGCCGAGCCAGAGCGTGGCCGAGCCGTCCTTGGCCTTTTCCAGCAGGCCGGCTCCGGCCCAGGTGCCGAGGCAGGTTCCGCCCAGCATCGGCCACAGGCGCGCGGCGATCGCCCGCAGCTTCGGGCCGGCGAGCTGCCAGCTATTGGTGACCAGGTTGGGAATGACCAGCAGCGCCGCGGCCTGTGCCGGCGCCATCACCACGCCGAGCACGCCGACCGCGATGGTCGGCAGGCCGAGCCCGATCACGCCCTTGACGAAACCGGCGAGCACGAAGGTCGCGGTTATGAAGAGGAGGAGCGTCGTCTGGTCCATGAGGCGCGGTCTCGTCGCTGATCGGGCTGAACGCTTGTCGCAGGCCTACGAGGTCATGTCGCGTCGAGACGCTACGGTCGCGGCCGTATTGTCCCCGCTTGTGCGGGGCGCCGCAGGCGTCATCATGGTCGCGCAACGGAGGCGAACGCCATGTCCGCGAACGGTCCTTATCTCGCCGAGATCGCGCATCTGATGGGCGATCCCGCCCGGGCCAACATGCTGCACGCGCTGATGGACGGCCGCGCGCTGACGGCCAAGGAGCTGGCCTTCCTCGCCGGCGTCGCGCCGCAGACGGCGAGCGGCCATCTCGCCAAGCTGTTGCAGGGCGGGCTCATCGGCGTCGCGGCGCAGGGCCGCCATCGCTACTACCGGCTCGCGGGCGCCGAGGTCGCCGCCGCGCTGGAAGGATTGATGGTGCTCTCCGGCGCGCAGGCGCATGGGCGCAAGCTGCCCTCCCGCGTCGGGGCGGAGCTGGCGCATGCCCGCACCTGCTATGACCATTTCGCCGGCCGGCTCGGCATCGCCATCCATGACGCACTCGTCGCCGGCGGCCATCTCACGGTCGCCGACGGCGGCTACGGCCTCGCTCGCTCCGGCGTCGCGGTGTTCGCCGCGCTCGGCGTCGATCCCGCCGCCGCCAGCAGGGGGCGGCGCGCCGCCCTGCGCCCCTGTCTCGACTGGAGCGAGCGCCGGCCTCATCTCGCCGGCGCGCTGGCGGCCGCCCTGGCCTGCCGCTGCTTCGAGGCCGGCTGGGTCAGGCGGATCAAAGACAGCCGCGCCGTGGTGCTGACCGATGAGGGGAGGGAGGGGGTGCAAGCCGGGCTGCCGGGCTTCCGCTGCGATGCGCCGGAGGCGCTCACGCCGCCTTGTCCAGCGCCTCTGACAGCTTCCGCTTGACCTCCTCCTTCACCGGCTGGGCGGCTTCGAGGATCGCCTCCCAGCGGAAGAAGTCGAGCCCGCCGAAGCCCTCGCCGCCGGCCCGGATCAGGATGTCCGGCGGCTGCCGCTCGATCATCCGCTGCACCAGCGCGCGGGTGACGATCTGCGAGACGCCGACCATCGCCTCCAGCGGCTCCGGCACGCGGCTGTCGCTGATCGTCGCCGGCGCGCTGGTATCGACCGCCAGGACGAGCCGGCCGGGGCCGAGCAGCCGGTCATAGGGCAGCGGGTTGACGGCGCCGCCATCGACCAGCACCCGCCCGCCGATCGTCACCGGCCGCACCAGCCCGGGGATCGCCAGCGAGGCGGCGACCGCCGGCGTCAGCGGCCCGCTGCCGATCACCACCTCCTCATGCAGGTGATAATCGGTCGCGACCGCGAGAAAGGGGATGCCGAGCTCCTCGAACCGATCCGGGACCGCGGGCGGCCAGAACAGGTCGAGCAGCCGCTCGCCATCGACCAGCACCGGATTGCCGATTCCGCCGCGCCAGAGATCGGCGATCTTGCCGATGCGTGCCTCCAGCAGCCGCGCGATGACCCTGGCCCTGTCGCGAAAGCTCGCCTCGACATGCGCGCGCAGCTCGCGGCCGGAGAGGCCGGCGGCATAGGCGGCCCCGATGATCGCGCCCATCGAGGAGCCGGCGATCAGCCCCGGCCTCAAGCCGAGCTCGTCGAGCGCTTCCAGCACCGGAATATGGCTGAGCCCACGCGCGCCGCCGGCGCCGAGCACCAGGACGAGCTCCGGCCGGGATGGGACGGGGATGGTGGCGAGCGGGCTGGAGAGGCTGGTCATCGGCCGACGCTGCGCTGCAACAGGAGCCTAGAGCATGCTGCGAAAAGTGGGAACCGGTTTTCGCAGAAAGCATGCTCTAAACTATTAGAATCGATCACGCTGCCTTTTGACGATTCCGTCAAAAGGCAGCGTGATCTAGGCAACCGCTTCGGCGAGGAAAGGTTTCACCGCCGCCAGCGTATCCTGCGGGTTCTCCTCGGGCAGGAAATGGCCGCTGGCGATCGCCTGGCCCTTCGCCTGCGGCGCGAAGCTCTCGCGTCAGGTTTCCAGCGGGTGGCCGCCCTCGGAGGGGATCCCGGCCTCGCCCCACAGCGCCAGCACCGGGCACAGGATGGTCTTGCCGGCGGCGCGGTCGGCCTGGTCGTGGGCGAGGTCGGTGGTGGCGCCGGCGCGGTAGTCCTCGCAGGCGGCATGGATGCGGGCCGGATCGTTGAAGGACTGGTTGTAGGAGGCCATGGCGAGCGGATGGAACAGGTCGAGGTTCTTGGCCCGCGACCAGCTCGCCACCGTATGGTCGAGCCAGCCGGCCGGATCGGCCTGGATCAGCCTCTCCGGCACGGGTTCGGGCTGGGCCAGAAAGGTCCAGTGATAGACCTGCATCGCCCGCGCGGCATTCATGCCCTCCCACATCGCCAGCGTCGGCAGGATGTCGAGCAGCACGAGCCGCTCGACCCGCCCGGGATGGTCGAGCGCCAGCCGGTAGCCGACGCGGGCGCCGCGATCATGCCCCATCACCGCGAACCGGCTGAAGCCGAGCTTGGCCATTACGGCGACGATATCCCCGCCCATCGCCCGCTTGGTGTAGGTCTCCTTGCCGCCGTCGCCATGCGGCGCGGCCGACCAGCCATAGCCGCGCAGATCCGGACAGACCACGGTGTGGGTCCTGGCCAGCTCCGGCGCCATCGCGTGCCATTCGGCATGGGTCTGCGGGAAGCCGTGGATCAGCACCAGCGGCGGCCCCTCGCCGCCGACGCGGGCGAAGATCCTGCCGACCGGCCCGTCGATCCAATGCGCCGCGAAGCCGGGGAAAAGCGAATCGATATTGGTCATGGCCGGGCTCCCTGCAAGGCCGGAACGATGTCCGTGCGGCCGAAATCCTCGCCCTTGTAGAGCAGGGGCGCCTCCAAGGATCTGGCAAGAGCGTAAGAGAAACAATCGCCGAGGTTCAGCCGCGCCGGATGGCGGCCCTTGCCGAAGCGCAGGAAGGCTTCGGCCGCGAGCAGAGCCTGCTGGCGGTCGAGCGTGACCGGTTCGATTCCGAGATTCTCGAGCAATCTCAGATGCAGTGAGATGGGCTGGCTCTCGTGCCGGCTGGTCGCAACCATGAAGCTCTCGACGAGGGTGACCATCGAGCAGAGATTGGACCTGCTTTGGCTCAGAGCGGCAATGAACTCGGCGTGCTCAGGCTCGCCACGGATGATGGCGATGATCGCCGAGCTGTCGACCACGATCCGCGCAGTGGTCACGATGGCAGGCCGTTCTCGTCGTAGCCGATGATCTCGTCGTCGGTCAGGTGGTCGTTGATCCGCCGATAGGCGCGGATTTCGGCCAATGTTCGCTCGAGCTTTTCTCGGTCGATCCGCCCGGCTGGTGGCGGCGGCAGCCTGGCCAGGCGCTCCTGCGCGGCGATCTTCACCGCCTGCGTGAGCGTCTCGCCGGTTCGCGCGGCCAACTCGCGAACGACCCGATCGGTGTCTTCATCCTTGATCAGAACGGTCATCACGCCCTCCGGCGTATATATCCGAACGTCAGCGTTATATAAACGCCGCCGCTCGCCCTGTCAGCCTTCCCGCTCGCGCTTCACCGCCTGCCAGCCGATATCGCGGCGGCAGAAGCCGCCGGGCCAGTCGATCAGATCGACGGCGCGATAGGCCTTGGCCTGTGCCGCGCTGACGCTGTCGCCGAGCGCGACGACATTGAGCACGCGCCCGCCATCGGCGACGAGGCCGTCGCCTTTCGCCCGCGTCCCGGCATGGAAGACCAGCACGTCCGGCTCCGCCGCGGCCTTGTCGACCCCCTTGATCACGCTGCCCTTCTCCGGGGAGCCCGGATAGCCTTTCGCCGCCAGCACCACGGTGAGCGCGGCCTGGTCCGACCAGCGCAGCGTGATCGAGGAGAGCACGCCGTCGCGGGCGGCGAGCAGGGCGGGGACAATGTCGCTTTTCAGGCGCGGCATGAGTACCTCGCATTCGGGATCGCCGAAACGGGTGTTGTATTCGATCAGCTTCGGGCCTTGCGCCGTGATCATCAGCCCGGCGAAGAGCACGCCCTTGAAGGGCGTGCCGCGCTGCGCCATGCCGGCGAGCGTCGGCGCGATGATCCGCGCCATCACCTCCTCCTCCATCGCCCGGGTCATCACCGGCGCCGGCGAATAGGCGCCCATGCCGCCGGTATTGGGCCCGGTATCGCCGTCGAAGGCGCGCTTATGGTCCTGGGCGGAGGCGAGCGGCACGGCGTGCCTGCCGTCGCAGAGCGCGAAGAAGCTCGCCTCTTCGCCGATCATCCATTCCTCGATCACCACCTCGGCCCCGGCCGCCCCGAAGCCGCCGCCGAACATCATCGCGATCGCCTCGTTCGCCTGCTCGGCGGTCTCGGCCATCACCACGCCCTTGCCGGCGGCCAGCCCGTCGGCCTTGACCACCAGCGGCGCTCCCATCCTGGCGACATAGGCCTTGGCCGCCGCCGCGTCGGAAAACCGGGCGAAGGCGGCGGTCGGAATGCCGAATTCGGCGCAGAGCTCCTTGGTGAACCCTTTCGAGCCCTCGAGCTGCGCCGCGGCCTTCGACGGCCCGAAGGCCTTGATCCCGGCGGCTTCGAGATCGTCGACGATGCCCGCGACGAGCGGGCCTTCCGGCCCGACCACCACGAAATCGACCTTCATCAGCCGGCAGAAGGCGACGACCGCCTGGTGATCGGCGATGTCGAGCACGGCGTTCTCGCCGCATTGCGCGGTGCCGGGATTGCCGGGCGCGATGAACAGCCGGTCGCAGAGCGGCGAGGCCGAGATCGCCCAGGCCAGAGCATGCTCGCGCCCGCCGGATCCGATCAGAAGAATATTCATCGCGCCTTCTCCGTTAGGTTGCTTGCGCATAGCTCCCGGCGCCGCGCCCGGCAACGCTTCTGCTCGCGCCCTTGCGCCGTTAAGTTCGCGCCATGGACGAATCACAGCCTGCTCCCGGCAATGCCCCCGAATGGTCGGTCTCCGATCTCTCCGGCGCGCTGAAACGCACGCTGGAGGACGCTTTCGGCTTCGTGCGCGTGCGCGGCGAGATCTCCGGCTATCGCGGCCCGGTCGCCTCGGGCCATGTCTATTTCTCGCTGAAGGATGCCAACGCCAAGATCGACGCGGTGATCTGGAAGGGCGTCTTCGGCCGGCTGAAGACGCGCCCGCAGGAAGGGCTCGAGGTGATCGCCACCGGCAAGATCACCACCTTCGCCGGCAAGTCGAGCTATCAGATCATCATCGATTCGCTGGAGCCGGCCGGGATCGGCGCGCTGATGGCGCTGCTCGAGGAGCGGCGCAGGAAGCTCGCGGCCGAAGGCCTGTTCGCCCAGGACCGCAAGCAGCTCATTCCCTTCCTGCCGCGCGTCGTCGGGGTTGTGACCTCGCCGACCGGCGCGGTGATCCGCGATATCCTGCACCGGCTGGAGGAGCGTTTTCCGCGGCGCGTGCTGGTCTGGCCGGTGCGCGTCCAGGGCGAGACCAGCGCCGCCGAGGTCGCCAATGCGATCGCCGGCTTCAACGCGCTGCCCGAGCTTGGCCCGATTCCGCGCCCGGACGTGATCATCGTGGCGCGCGGCGGCGGCTCGCTGGAAGATCTGATGGGCTTCAACGAGGAGGTGGTGGTGCGCGCCGCCGCGGCTTCGCTGATCCCGCTGGTCTCGGCGGTCGGCCACGAGACCGATATCACCCTGATCGACCATGCCGCCGATCTGCGCTGTCCGACGCCGACCGGCGCGGCCGAGAAGGTCGTCCCGGTCAGGGCGGAGCTGCTGGCGCAGCTCGCCGATCTCTCGCGCCGCCTGACCGGCGCCAGCCTCCGCCTCTCGGAGCGCCGCCGCGGCGATCTGCGGGCGCTGGCGCGTGCCCTGCCGACGCCGGAGGCCCTGCTCGCCGCTCCGCGCCAGCGTCTCGATCTCGCGGCCGCACGGCTCGGCCCGGCGCTCGCCCGCAATGCCCGCGTCCACGAGCAGATGCTGGCGCAGCTCGACCGGCGCCTGCACGGCCAATCGCCGGCGACGCGCCTTGCCACCCACGCGGCCCGGCTCGACGGGCTCGGCAAACGGCTCGCGGCTGCGCGCGGGGCGCTGCTCCGGGCCGAGCGCGATCGCATCGCCCGCGCCGCCGACTGGCTGGACACCCTGGCGGAGCGCGCCCGCGCCTGTTTCGCCCGCCAGCTTCAGCGCCGGCGTGACCGGCTCGACAGCGTCTGGGCGCTCGCCGCCTCGCTCGGCCCGCAGGCGGTGCTGGCGCGCGGCTATGCGCTGGTGCGCGACGAGGACGGCACGCTGCTGCGCAGCGCCGCTGCGGCGCGCCCGGGGCTGACCGTGCAGGTCACGCTCGCCGATGGCGATTTCCGCGCGGTGGTGCCGGGCGCCGGCCCGTCCCCGTCGCGACCGGCCCCGCGCAAGCCGCCCGCCGGAGCCGGGCAGGGCGATCTGTTCTGAGCGGCTCGCCTCGCCCGCGGGCGTTCAGCCGGCATTCAGCGAAATCCGGCTAACCGCGCAGTGTGGCGGCGGCTGGAGGCGGTCCTTGATGCTCGGCGGGTTACGGAGAGGCTTGGCTCGTGCCTTCGCGCTGCTCGCTGTTTCGCTGATCGCCGTCCCGGCCGGCGCCGCCGGCTTCACCTGCGAACCCTCGCCGCTGCTCGGCGGTTCCGCCGGGCTCGAATTTGCTGCGGGTTGGCGTCAGGGCAGCGGGCCGCTGCGCATTCTCGCGATCGGCTCTTCCTCGACGGAAGGCATTGGCGCGACCAGCAAGGAGCGGAGCTATCCCGCCCGGCTGGACGCGCTGCTGGAGCAGGGGCTGCCCGGCCGGTCGGTCGAGATCGTCAATGCCGGCATCGGCGGCGAAACCGCCCCCCAGACCTTGAAGCGCCTGGAGGCGGCGCTGGGCCTGGCCCGCTACGATCTGGTGATCTGGCAGGTCGGCACCAACGACGCCGTGACCGGTGGCGATCTCGCCACATTCCGGGCGCTGCTGGCCAGCGGCATCGCGGCCGCCGAGCGCGATGACGTGCCGATCGCGATCCTCGATCCGCAATTCTATCCCGGCATCAAGGAGACGGCGCGCTATCGCAGCTATGTCGAGGCCATCGCCCAGATCGCCGCGGCCCGCGAGGTGCCGGTGCTCTCGCGCTATGCGGCGATGACCGGCTGGTACCGGCGCGATGCCGAGGGCTTCATGGCGGCGCTCGCCGGCGACCGTTTCCATATGAGCGATGCCGGCTATGCCTGCCTCGCCCAGGACATCGCCCGCGCCCTGCTCGGCGACGGGCCCGCTGTCCGGCTGACGGCGGCCGCGACGGTGCGGTGAGCCCGCGGGCTCACTTGCCGGCGGTCAGGAATGCCTTGACCCGCTTGATCGCATCCGCCCGCGCGTCCGGATCGGTGCCGACGGTCGCCTTGCCGGTGCCGTTCGCGGTGAACGCGAGGCCCTCGCGTTCGCGTCGTTCCAGCCCCGGATGGTCGAAATTATGGACCGCGCCGGGATAGAGCACGAGCTCCACCGCCTCGCCACGCGCCCGGGCGGCCTTCGCGAGATGGTCGCAAGGGGCGGGCGGCGTCCAGTCATCGGCGTCGCCCATCAGGATCAGCATCGGCAGGCGGGCCTCGAAGCTGCGCGATTCCGATTGCAGGCGACAGCCTGGATAGAATGCCACGGCGCGGTTGAAATCCGGCTGCCGATCAGCCGGCCGCCGGTCCGTCCGGATGGCGGTAAGGATGGTGGAGCCGCCGCTCGACCAGCCGAGCAGCGAGATCGCGTCCCGGCGGATCTCCGGGCGCTCCTGCAGCCAGCGCCGTGCCGCCATGGCGTCGCCCACGCGCTCGCGGCTGGCGCGTACGGTCACCTCCTTGACCCCGCATTGCGAGCCGAGCCCGCGTGAGCCATAGCTGTCGGGCATCAGCACCACGAAGCCGAACCCCGCCAGGCGCTCGCCCCAGTCGCTGTGCCGGCTCGACAGCTTGTCCTTGTCGCGCCACAGCCCGCCGCAGCCATGCAGCGCGACGACGGCCGGGAATGGTCCTGTCCCGGCCGGGCGGAAGATCACCGCGTCGAGCTGATATTCGTCATGGGGGATGCGCACGCGCTCGAAGCCCCCCGCAGTCGCGGCCATCGCGAGCAGGACGGTCAGACCGATCGCCAGCGTGCTGGCGCGGGTCAGGCTGGACATCATCGAAACTCACGCTACACACAAGCGCCATGATGGAACAATGCGTTCATTCAGAGATGGTTGCGTCCCTTTGCAACCTGTACGCTAGAGCATGTTCCGCAAAAGTGGGCACCACTTTTGCGATGAGAACATGCTCAAGTATATTGAGCGGGCGCGAAACGCGCTAACGCATCGCTGCCTTACCCTCCGGTCGCATGATGAACATCAACGAACGCCTGCCGCCCGCCGGCTCCGAAGCCCTGATCGATTATGGCCATGGCGAGTTCCGCGTCGTGCGCCCGGGCGCCTTCGTGCGCTGCGCCGTCACCGGCGCGCCGATCCGGCTCGAGGATCTGCGCTACTGGTCGGTCGAATGGCAGGAGGCCTATGTCTCGCCGGAGGCGGTGCAGCTGCGCCTGCGCCGCTCAGGCCGCGCCTGAGCGGGCCCGCTCCAGCGCCTCGCGGAGCAGCCGGTCCAGCCCTGCCTCATCGGCGAAGGCGAGCGCCACCGGCACCGCGAGCAGACGTGCCCGCTCCTGCGCCGGCCACAGCGGGGCGAGCTTGACCAGGTCCTTTTCCGTCACCGCGACCAGGCAGTCTCGCGCCTTCGCCTGCGCGATCAGCGCCGCGGCATCCTCCGGCGAATAGGCGTGGTGGTCGCCGAAGCGGCGCTCCCCCACCAGGACGGCGCCGGCCTCGCGCAGGGTCGCAGCGAATTTCTCGGGCCTGCCGATGCCCGAGGCGGCAAGGACGCGTGTCCCGGCCAGCCGCGCCTCCAGCTCCTGCGATACCATCAGCCGCGCGCGCAGCACCGCGACCCGCGCCGCCTCGGCCTGCACCGCCACGGCCTCGCCGGCGCGCCCGTCACCGATGACGATCACGGCGTCGACCTGGCCGAGCTGCTCAGCCAGCGGCGCCCGCAGCGGGCCGGCCGGCAGGCACAGGCCGTTGCCGACGCCGACCGCCCCATCAACCACGGCGAGGCGCAGATCCTTGTGCAGGGACGGGTTCTGCAAGCCGTCATCCATCAGCACCAGGCTGGCGCCGAGACTCTGCGCCTGCGCCGCCCCCGCCGGCCGATCGCGCGCGACGATCGTCGGCAGCCCGCCGGCGAGCAGCAGCGGCTCGTCGCCGATATCGGCCGCGGCATGGATTGCGGGGTCGACCACGGCCGGCCCGGCGAGCCGCCCGCCATAGCCGCGGCTGAGCGCGAAGGGCCGCTCGCCCATCGCCGCTAGCCGTGCCGCCAGAGCCAGCGTGGCCGGGGTCTTGCCGGCTCCCCCCGCGACGAAATTGCCGACGCAGATCACCGGCAGCCGAGCCCTCGCGCCCGCCTGCCGCATGCGCCGCGCGGTGATTGCGCCATAGATCGCGCCGAGCGGCTGCAGCAGGCTGGCGAGCGGGGAGGGCGATGCGCGCCACCAGAACCCCGGCGCCTTCATCAGCCGGCCGTCTCGCGCTGGCCGAGAGCGGCGCGCAGCAGCAGCGGCTCGATCGCTTGCACCGTGCGCTCCAGCGCGCCGCCGAGCTCGGTGCTCGTGCGTGCCGCGGCGCGCGCCGCCTGCCGGGCGGAGGCCGGGTCGCTCAGCCAGCGATGCACCGCGCCCGCCAGCTCCTGCCGGTCGGCGATCTGGATGGCGCCGCCGCCGGCATCGAAGGCGGCATAGAGCTCGGCCGATTTCTGCACCAGCGGCCCATGCAGCAGGGCGCAGCCGAGCTTGGCCGGCTCGATCGGATTATGCCCGCCGATCGGCTGCAGCGAGCCGCCGATGAAGGCGACCGGCGCCAGCCGATAGAACAGGCCGAGATCGCCGAGCGTATCGGCGATGTAGAATTCGACATCGCGCTCCGGCAATTCGCCTTGCGAGCGGCGGGCGCTGGTGACGCCGTTCGCCTGCGCCAGCGCCTCGACCTCGCCGCCGCGATCCGGATGCCGCGGCACGACGATGGTCAGCAGCTTGGGCAGATGCGGCTTCACGCCCAGATGCACGGCGAGCACGTCCTCCTCCTCGCCGGGATGCGTGGAGGCCGCGACCCAGACCGGGCGCCCGGCCGCCAGCCCGTCGAGCAGCGCCAGCGTGTTGGGCTCGGCCGGCGGGGCGGGCACGTCGAATTTCAGGTTGCCGGCGATGCTGACCCGCGGGGCGCCGAGCTGGGCGAGGCGCTGCCCGTCCTCCTGCGATTGCGCCAGGCAGCGGTCGAAGCCGGAGAGCAGATAGCGCGAGGTCTGCGGGAACTTGTACCAGCGCTGGAAGGAGCGCTCCGACATCCGCGCATTGACGAGCACCAGCGGCACGCTGCGCTTGCCGGCCTCGATCATCAGGTTCGGCCAGATCTCGGATTCGCAGATCAGGCCGAGATCGGGCTGCCAGTGGTCGAGGAAGCGGCGCATATAGCGCGGCACATCGAGCGGCAGATATTGATGGATCGCCCCCGCCGGCAGCCTTTGCGCCAGCAGCCGCGCGGAGGTCACCGTGCCGGAGGTCACCAGCACCGAGAGCCCGCGCCGCTGCAGGCGCTCGATCAGCGGCAGCAGCGTCACGGTCTCGCCGACACTGGCCCCGTGCATCCAGACCAGGGTTCCGTCCGGCCGCTCGGCGCTCGGGTGGCCGCGCCGCTCGAACAGCCGGGCCGGGTCTTCCTTGCCGCGCCGGCGGCGCCAGAGCAGCAACGCCGCGGCCGCCGGCTCCAGCAGGGCCGAGAGCGTGCGATAGGCCTGGACCAGGGCGGTGCGGCCGATCATGAGGCGGCCTTCGCGGCCGCGGCCTCGCGCAGCCCGGCGCCGGGATCGCGCGCGCCGATCAGCGCATAGGCGCGCTCGTGCACGGCATCGAGCCCGGCCTGCACGGCGAGCCGCGCCGCCTCGCAGGTGGCCTCGTCCGCATCGCGCGCCACGCTGACCGGCTCTCCCACCACGATGGCGCCGCGCCCGAAGGGCAGGCCGATCGAGGCGCGGTCCCAGCTGTTGAAGTCGATGCGCCGGCTGGTCACCACCGCGATCGGATGGATCGGCCGGCCCGAGGCGCGCGCCAGCTGGATGATGCCGGAGCCGCAGATGCGGGCGCGCTTGGGGATATCGGCGGTCAGCACCATGGTCTCGCCGGCCGCCAGCCGCCGGATCATCGCCAGGAAGGCCGGCGCGCCGCCCTTCTCGCGCACCTTCTTGCCCATGGCGCCGGAGCCGCGGATCGCGCCGATTCCGAGCTGGCGCAGCGCCACCGCATTGAAGCCGCCATCGCCATGACGCGAGACCAGCGAGCAGGACGGCATCCAGTCGGGCCGCGCGAAGGGGATCATGATGTGCTGCCCGTGCCACATCGCGATGATCAGCGGCAGCTCGCCACGCACGCGCTCATAGATGTCCGCCGGCTCGACGGTGAAGCGATTGGTGCGCCTGACCAGCCGCAGATAGCCGGCGAGGCTGCGCCCGAGCGCCTCTTGGGCGAATTTGGTCTTGAGCAGCGAGAACCCCATCGGCGCGGCGTGGCGGCTCAGCGCTGCGAGGTCGACGGATCGAGCAGCCGGTGCAGATGGACGACGAAATAACGCGTCTGCGCCTGGTCGACCGTTGCCTGGGCCTTCGCCTTCCAGGCGGCATGGGCGGCGGCATAGTTCGGATAGACCCCGACGATGTCGAGCTTCGACAGGTCCTTGAACTCGACACCGTCGAGCGAAGTCAGTTCGCCGCCGATCACCAGGTGCAGCAACTGCTTGTTCTCCAGGCTCGCGCTCATCGTCCTTCTCCGGCTCGGGTCGTGCTCTGCAATGCGGATGCGCGGCATGTCCGCAGGCGATTCCCAGCTGGGCCCGCCGCGCCTGGCCGCGGGGTCCAGATAAGCCATCCGCGGCGTGGGCGCGAGGGTAAATCGGCAATAAATTGCAGGCTTTTCGGCCGTATTCTGCTGCGGTGTCGGCTCGGTGGAGGCGGCTTGCGCTCAGCCTCGCTGGGGCTGGGCCTCGCGCAGCCGCTGCAAGGCCCGGTCGAGCGGCTGCTTCAGCGCCTGGCCCGCGGCGATCAGCATGCCGTGGACGGGGATCTCGCGGTTGTAGCGCAGGGCAGCGCCGTCGGTCCCGGTCACCGTTCCGCCCGCCTCGGCGAGGATGAGGTCGGCCGCCGCCAGGTCCCAGTCGCGCGCATCGGGCGAGACCAGCCCGGCATCGATGGTGCCGTCGGCGACGCGCACCAGCCGCAGCGCCAGCGACGGGATCTTCTCCGCCGCCACGAAGCTTTCATGCCGCGCCAGCGCATCGAGCATCGGCTTCGGGCCAGCGATCCTGGCACCGGCCAGCGCCGAGGCGCCGCTGGTGCGGATCGCCATGCCGTCGCGCGTCGCGCCGAGGCCGCCGATCGCCGCATAGCTGGTCGCGTGGGCCGGCGCATGGACGACGCCGAGAACCGGACGTCCCTCGTCGAGCAGCGCGACGCAGAGCGCCCAGTCCGGCGAGCCCGACATGAAGGCCCGGGTGCCGTCGATCGGGTCCACCACCCAGACGAAGCGCCGCGACAGCCGCAGCGGATCGTCGACCGTCTCCTCCGACAGCCAGGCGGCGTCCGGCAGCAACGCCGAGAGGCGCACATGCAGGAAGGTGTCGACGCCGATATCGGCTTCGGTCACCGGAGAGCCGCCGGCCTTCGACCAGGTCTTGGCGGTGGTCTTGGCGCCCGGGCGGAACAGGTCGAGCGCGAGCTGGCTCGCATCGACGCAGGCCGACTGAACGGCGGGCAGCAGATCCTGGGCGATCGGCAGCGGTGGCGTTTGCATCATGCCTCGTTATGCCTTGGAAGCGGGACATATCCAAATGCCGGCTCCCGCGGAAAGATTCCGTCAAGCATCAGCCGTGAAACAGCGCGTAACCGGGTCAAAAACCCCAGCGACACCTTTGTTTAACCCAAGCTTTTAAGGCCTCGGACAGGGCTGGGCGCCCAGTCTCGACCTGCAAGCACGAGAGCCCCGCACCAATAGAGGGCTCCGGCAGCAGGGATTGAGAGAGGCGTAAAACCGATGGCCAGCGTCACGCCGGCTGCCGGGGAGGCCGGGCTTGTGCCCGGCTTCCCCTCCGGCAGCCATCATCACAGCACAGTCCGGACAGACACGGCGAAGGCGCCGCAGCAGGCGCAATCTCCGCTGGTCGAGCGGATCGGCTCCGTGCGCCTGCTGCGCGGCGGTGCCGGCTGGCGCGGCGTCACCTTGCGGCTGGCCCGCAATGCCGGCGGCGATGAAGAGCGCTTCCAGATCGCCCTGACCGCGGGCGATGGTCGCTCCGTCACCGTCGCCGAGCTCAGCGAGGAGGAGGCGATCGCCGCCTGGCGCGATATCGGCCGCTCCAGCGGGCTGTCGCTCCTGCTCGAGACGCCCGACGGCGCGATCAGCGAGCCTTATCCGCAGATCGGCCGGCTCGCGCTGGGCCCGATCCGCATCCGGCGCCGCCATGCGCTGCTCGCCGGCCGCCGCCCGCGTTTCCTGACGCGCCGCAAGACCGGACGCCTTCCCGAGCGCCCGGTGATCATCCGCGGCGAGGTGCTGTCCTAAGGTCGATCTCAGAACACCGCCTGCACAAAGGCGGCAACCGCCAGTCCGGCTGCCAGGATGAGACCCGCATTGCGGTTGGAGCGGAACAGCATCAGCGCCGTCGGGCCGTCGGCCCCGCCGAGGCGGGCGACCTGCCAGGTGAGATGCAAGCCGAACAGCGCGACGCCGAGAAAGGCGATGGCGCCGCCGCCGGACAGCCAGGTCGCCAGCCCGGCGAGCCCGATCGTCATGCCGTAGCAGACGCCGACCGCCTGTTGCGTGAAGGCGCCGAAATAGCGGGCGCTCGACTTGATCCCGGCGATGACGTCGTCCTCGATGTCCTGCATCGCATAGATGGTGTCGTAGCCGATGGTCCAGAACACTGCCGCGGCATAGATCAGATAGGCCGGCGCATCGAGCTGTCCGAAGGCCGCGCTCCAGCCGACCAGCCCGCCCCAGGAGAAGGCGAGGCCGAGCACGAATTGCGGCAGGTTGGTGATCCGCTTCATGAACGGATAGATCGCCACGATCGCCAGCGAGGCGATGCCGAGCAGCACGGTGAAGCGGTTGAACTGCACCAGCACCGCGAGCCCGATCAGCGCTTGTGCGATCATGAACGCCGCGGCCGCCAGCGGCGTCACCTGGCCGGAGGGCAGGGGGCGGCCGCGCGTGCGCGCGACCTGCGCGTCGAGCTTGCGGTCGACGATGTCGTTGAAGGTCGAGCCGGCGCCGCGCATCGCGATCGCCCCGATCAGGAAGAGCAGGCAGTGCCAGGGATCGGGGTAAGGCTTGCCGGCGTGGATGGCGGCCAGGCCCGCGGCCCACCAGCACGGCAGCAGCAACAGCCACCAGCCGATCGGGCGCTCGATCCGGGCGAGCTTGAGAAAGGGGCGCCAGGCACGCGGCGCGCGGGTATCGACCCAATGGCCTTTCAGCGCGTCCGGAAGCGGTGCATCGGCGATCTCGGGCGAGGACGCCATCGCGGCGCCCTCCGTCAGAGCGCGCCCTGCGGGATGCGCCTCGGCCCGCCGGTGATCGAATCGGCGCCGCCGAACGGATTGTTGCTCTGCTGCTGCGCCTGCTGCTGGGCGCGCCGCTGCATCGCCGCCTGCTGCTTCACCGCATTGCAGGCCTGGCCGCGGAAATTGTCGGCCTTCTCATTGTCGGCCTTCATTCCGTCGATGAAGGTCGGCGGGATCTGGCACCAGTCCTTGTTGTCGGTGGCGAACTTGACCAGCGTGTTGCCGTTGCTGACCAGCTTGCCGAAGGTGCTGCAGGCCGCCTGCGGCGTCAGCTTCTTCTTCGCCTTGGACGAGGCGTTGAGCTGCTGGACGATCGACTGGCGCTCCTGGATGAGCTTCTGCAGGTTCTCGCAGCCTGAGGGAACCTGCGCCAGCGCCGGCCCGGCCAGGCAGACGCCCGCCAGCGCCGCAGCCAGCTTCAGGGTCGCGTATCGCCGCATCATCCCGCTCCGCTCTCGATCTTGTCCACCCGCGCCGTCCCGGCGTCGCGGGCTCTCCATAACAGCCACAGCCGCCCGCCAACAAGCGCCGGCATGCGGTTCTCCAGTATGCTCTTGCCGATAGACGGCGATTGTGGCGGTTTTCGCGCCAATCTGGAAGGATCCTCGATGCGCGACTTCACCAAGCACCGGCTCTATTGCGACACCGCCCTGGCGGCGGGGGGCGAGATCGCCCTCACGCGCGAGCAGGCGAACTACCTCATGAACGTGCTGCGCCTGCGCACCAGCGACACCATTCTCATCTTCAACGGACGCGAAGGCGAATGGCTTGCCGCGCTCAGGGCCGAAGGCCGCAAGCAGGCGAGCCTCGAGATCAAGCAGCAGAGCCGCGCGCAGCCGGCGGCGCCGGACCTCGTCTATCTCTTCGCGCCCCTGAAGGCGGCCCGGCTCGACTATATGGCGCAAAAGGCGGTCGAGATGGGGGCGGGCGTGCTCCAGCCGGTGCTGACCCGCTTCACCCAGGTGTCGCGGCTCAATCTCGACAGGCTCGCCGCAAACGCCGTCGAGGCGGCCGAGCAATGCGGCATTCTCGCGCTGCCGCAGGTCAGGCCGGAGAAGCCGCTCGCCGCCGCCCTGGCCGAGCTCGAGCCCGAGCGGCTGCTGGTCTTCTGCGACGAGGCGGCGGATCTGCGCGATCCGCTCACGGCCTTGCAGGCGCAATCGCCCGGCCCGCTGGCGGTGCTGATCGGGCCCGAGGGCGGTTTCGACGAGGCCGAGCGGACTTCGATCCTAAATCGCGAACGCGTCTTGCGTCTTTCGCTCGGGCCGCGCATCCTGCGCGCAGACACCGCAGCGGTCGCGGCGCTCGCCATCGTCCAGGCGACCCTCGGCGATTGGCCCCGCCAGCCCCGCTGACACTGTACGCAAAGCCCAGTGCGGGGCCGTACGGAACGCGCTCTTGGGACGCGCGTTGACGGGCTGGAATTGTGGCGGCTGTCGCAGTTCCGACTCATTCAACGGCAGTCTGGCGCCGCCGCCCCTCGGGTGGCCGCCGCCATGGGGGAGGTCATTATGCCCAACAACGCCTATCGCTTCGGCATCGAGGAGGAATATTTTCTGTCCGATGCCGGGAGCCGCGGCGTCGTGCGCAAGATCGCGCCGCGCTTCATGGAGGCGGCCCAGGCGGCTTTCCCCGATGAATTGCAGCGCGAGATGCTGCAATCGCAGGTCGAGGTGGCGACGCCCGTCTGCGACACCATGGCCGAGGCCCGGCGCAGGCTTGGCCGGCTGCGCTCCGGCCTGGCCGCGCTGGCGCTCGAGCACGACATGCTGCTGCTGGCCTGCGGCACGCATCCGAGCGCCGTCTGGGCGCGCCAGCGCGCCACCGAGGCCAAGCGCTATGACGGCATCATGCGCGATCTGCAGATGCTCGGCAGCCGCAACCAGCTCTGCGGCCTGCACGTCCATGTCGAGGTCCCGGACGAGGATCGGCGCATCTCCATCATGGTGCGCATGCTTCCCTTTCTGCCTCTGCTGCTGGCACTCTCGACGTCCTCGCCCTTCTGGCAGGGCAGGCGGACCGGGCTGATGGGCTATCGGCTCTGCGCCTATGCCGAGCTGCCGCGCACCGGCCTGCCCGAGCTCTTCGTCGATGCCGCCGACTACCGCACCTATGTCGACACCATGGTCGCCTCCGGCGCCATCCGCGATTCGAGCTTCATCTGGTGGGCGATTCGTCCCTCTCAGAAGCATCCGACCCTGGAGCTGCGTGTCGCCGACAGCTGCACCCGCCTGGACGACACCCTCGCGATCACCGCGCTCTATCGCTGCCTCGTCCGGCATCTGTCGCGCAAGCCGGAGCTGAACGGCGACCTGACCGCCGCCTCCCGCGCCATCGCGCAGGAGAATATCTGGCGGGCCCAGCGCTACGGGCTGCATGGCGGCTTCGTCTGCGAGCGCCGCCGCGCCATGCTGCCGGTCGCCCAGGTTCTCGAGGAGGTGCTGGCCATGCTGCAGGAGGACGCGGCGGCGCTCGGCTGCGGGTTGGAGCTTGGCCATTGCCGGCAGATCGTCGCTGGCGGCACCAGCGCCGATATGCAGCTCGCCGTCTTTGAGGAAGGGCGCGCCGGCGCCGGCGGCCAGGAGGCGGGCCTCGCGGCGGTGATCGACTGGCTGGCCTCGCAGACGCGGGCCGACGACAGCGGGCTCGCGCCGCACGGGGCCGACAGCCTGCGTGGCGCCGCCTGAAAGCGACTGGATCGGGCCGCTCCGGGTGAATTCGTCTCGAATCTAAAAGATCGAGACGGGTTCTCTCCTCTTTGATCATGCATTTGCGCAAGATTGTCGTTCCCGGACCCGCGTCTGCGCGCGTTGTCGGATTGCGGCGGCTCGCCTATGTCTGACGCTCCTCAGGCGCGGCCGCGAGGGGCGCTCGCCCCCTTGCCGGCCGTGCCGCCATCTGATCCGGCGTGATCCACCCTCTGCGGCCGCGCCAGGCCGATGGGTGCGCACCGGAGCCTGCCGCCGGAGCGCCTATGGCCCGCGACGTATCCGACTCGACCCCGATCAGCGCCAAGGCCGAGCTCATCGGCTGGATCGCGCAGGGCGAAAAACCGCCTTCCGCCTTCCGGCTCGGCACCGAGCACGAGAAATTCCCCTTCTATGCCGATGATCTCAGCCCCGTGCCCTATGAGGGCTCGGCGGCGGGCCGCAGCGGCGGCATCAGGCAGCTGCTCGAAGGCATGCAGGCGCGCCTGGGCTGGGAGCCGATCCTCGACAACGGCCATATCATCGGTCTCGCCGGCCCCGATGGCGGCGGCGCCATCTCGCTCGAGCCGGGCGGCCAGTTCGAGCTGTCAGGCGCGCCGGTGGCGAGCCTGCACGACACCGCCGAGGAGCTGGACCGGCACCTCGCCGATCTTGAGTCCGTGGCGTCGCCGCACGGCATCCGCTTCCTCGGGCTCGGGCATTCTCCGCTCTGGACCCGCGAGCAGACGCCGATGATGCCGAAGCGGCGCTACAAGATCATGGCGAACTATATGCCGAAGGTCGGCACGCGCGGCCTCGACATGATGTTCCGCACCTGCACCGTGCAGGTGAATCTCGATTTCGCCAGCGAGGCCGACATGGTCCGCAAGCTGCGCGTCTCGCTGGCGCTGCAGCCGCTCGCGACGGCTCTGTTCGCCGCCTCGCCCTTCACCGAAGGCCGGCTCAACGGCTATCAGTCGATGCGCGCCGAGATCTGGCGCGACACCGACAATGCGCGCGCCGGCCTGCTGCCGTTCGCCTTCGACGAGGCCATGTCCTATGAGGCCTATGTCGACTGGGCGCTCGACGTTCCCATGTATTTCGTCAAGCGCGGCGATGTTTATCACGATGTCACCGGCGCCTCCTTCCGCGACCTCCTCGCCGGCAGGATCGACCGCCTGCCGGGCGAGCGGGCGACGATGTCCGATTGGGCGAACCATCTGTCGACGCTGTTCCCGGATGTGCGGCTGAAGCGCTATATCGAGATGCGCGGCGCCGATGCCGGCCCGGCCGAGATGCTGAACGCGCTGCCGGCCTTCTGGGTCGGCCTGCTCTATGACGAGGCCGCGCTCTCGGCCGCCTGGGATCTCGTCGCGGACTGGAGCGCCGAGCAGCGCCAGAGCCTGCGCGACCAGGTCCCCAAATCCGGGCTCAACGCGAGGATCGGCCAGCGCAGCCTGAAGGAGATCGCCCGCGAGGTCGTGGCCCTGTCGCATGCCGGCCTGGCGCGGCGTGCCCGCCGCGATGCGCAGGGGCGCGACGAGACCCGCTTCCTCGATCCGATCGCCGAGATCGCCGAAACCGGCCGCACCCTCGCCGAGCGGCTGGCGGTGCGCGAGCAGGGCGCCTGGGGCGGCAAGGTCGAACCGGTTTTCGACGAGCTGACCCTGCGTCGCGCAACGGATTAAGCGCTGCTTTACCAGCCGGCGCGATCCACTCTGCCTGACAACCCGGATCAGACCGGTTGCCGGCCGGTTTCTGCGGTGTGATTAACCAATTGTCGTGACTTTGCCACTATCAGGAGGGGTATGGACCGTCTTCTGCCCCTTCTGCGTGCTTTCCTCCGCGGCGATCGCGGGGCGACGGCGATTGAATACGGGTTCATCGCGGCGCTCATCTCGATCGCAGCCGCGGCGGCGCTTCGCCTGATCGGCGGCTCCGTCCAGGAGATGTTCAGCAGCATCAATCCGGGGCTGATGTAAGCGCCGGGTAGTCACCGTCTCGAAGACCACAGGCAAGGCGTCGCGCGAGCGGCGCCTTTCGCGTCTTTGCGCCTATCGCCCATCTGAAGATCAGAATAGTCGCATAGAGATAGAACAATATTTCTATACTTGAATATCGGACCTAATATCTCATCAATATCATTTTCATATAAAATGTGCTATGTATAATGCAAGGAAATCGAAATATTTCATAAGTAACCTAACGTCATCTTGATCAGCTGCCCCACGCTTTTGCGAGGTATCGACGGTGACCCTGGTGCGAAGCTTCACGCGAAGTGAGGAAGGCGGCGTCGGCCTCATGGTCGGCCTGTCGATGCCGATGCTGGTGCTCGCCATCGGCGGCGGCATCGATCTGAGCCGCGCCGTCGCCGATCGCCAGCTGATGGCCAGCGGGCTGGAGCTCGGCTGCCAGCATGCGGTGCGCGAGATCGAGTATCGCCAGCGGCAATCGGGCGCCGGCCAGGACCATGAGAGCGTGGTCAAGAAGATCGTCGATGACAAGATGGCCGCCGCCGGGCTGACGGGCGTGACGGTGACGAGCACGGTCTCCGCCGAGGAAATCGTCCTGACGGCGAGCGGCAGCACCGCGACGGTCTTCAGCCAGGTGCTCGGCTATCGGACGATGACCATCGCGGCCGAGCGCCGCTGCAAGGCGGAAAAGCCGCCTCCTCCGCCACCGCCGCCGCCGCCGCCGCCATCACCGCCGCCTCCGCCGCCCGAGCCGCCCGCGCCGCAGACTGGCGAGCTGCTGTTCTGGGATTCCTTCGAGGCCAATCACGGCGAGAACTGGCAAAAATACCACACCTGGCTCGACTGGGCGATCACCGGCTCGGGCATCGATATCGTCTACAGCAAATGGGCTGCCGGCTCTCGATCCTATGGCAGCTATGCGGCCGAGCTCGACAGCACGGCGAACACTCAAATGTCGATGGAGTTTTCCCTCAATCCCGGCAAGCACGAGCTTCGCTACTGGTACATCTCGCGGCGGGTGAACGCCGACTATGGTTCCACGGTCTACTGCGCCTATGAGACGGATCCGCCCTGGAAGCACAGGGCCGTCGCGAACGCCACCTATCAGGAGCAGACCAACCGCATCGAGGTCTTCTTCCAGAGCCGGGACAAGGGATACCGCGCGCTCGACCTGGACGTGCCCGTCGATGTCTGCGTCCACACCGACAAATGGGTCGAGCGCGTGGTGACGCTCGATGTGCCCAAGGCGGGAAAATACCGGATCTACTTCCGCGCTGCGGGCAAGTCGGACGCCAATGGCGGGCTGATCGACAGGGTCTGGTTCTGCTCCGGCACCTGCCCCAATCGTTGAGCCGGGGTCGAGAATGCTTTCATCCTGGATCAGTATGCTTAAATGCGGCCGCGAGAGGCAATAGAACAGCCTGTTCAGGGAAACATATCATATATTTCTATTGGTTATGCTCGCTTTTACCCAGAGTTGTATGTCGATACATTCGTAATATCATTACGTTATTATGCCATTTCCCATGTATTCTTCCAAGAGGGCTGCCGATGATGACCTTGGCGAGACGCTTGACGAGGGACGAGCGCGGCGGTGTCGCGCTGATGGTTGGGCTTGCCCTGCCGGTGCTGGCCCTTGCGGCTGGGGGCGGCATCGACATGAGCCGGGCGGCGGCGCAGCGCCAGCGCATCGCCAGCGCGGTCGAGCTCGGTTGCCAGCAGGCCACGGTCGAGGCCGCCCATCGCGTCAAGCAGTCCGGCGCTCTGTCCGGAGCGGAACACGCATCGCTCGTCGCCGGCATCGTTCGGACGAAGCTGGCGCAGGCGGAGCTTTCGGAGGTCACGGTCTCGACCGAGATCGACGGCGAAGCCGTCATCGTCACCGCCCGCGGCGCCAGCCAGAACGCCTTCGCGGGCGTGCTCGGCTTCCAGAGCGTCACGCTGGCGGTGGCGCGGCGCTGCCGGTCCCCGGAACTCGTCGCTCCTCCTCCGGAGCCCTATGTTCCCGTAGGAGAGGTCCTCTATATGGAGTCCTTCGAGAACGAGCACGAGGCCGAGGAGGGTTACCACAAGACCTACCAGAACTGGAACGGCTGGCGCACGCAGGGCGCCGGCATCGAGATCAACGGAATAGCCGAGCTGGCGAACGGCGGCGTCAAGCACGGCAAGTTTTTCGCCGAGCTCGACTCACTGAACAATTCGGCGATGTGGCGGGAGAGCGAGCTTACGGCAGGCTATTACGAGCTGAGCTACTGGTACATCTCGCGGCTTCTCACCGCGGCTTACGGCGGACAACTCTACTGCGCCTATCGGACTGAGCCGAAGGCGGCACAGGACAGGCTGGCGAACGCGAGCCATGACCGCCAGACGAACCGGATCGACGTCTTTTTCCAGCGCAAGGTCGGCGGCGAATACAAATCGGGCATCGAGGAAAGGGTCGATCTCTGCATCTATTCGGATCGATGGGTCAACCGCAAGATTATGCTCCACGTGCCCGAGAACGGGACCTACCGCTACATGTTCAAGGCAGCGGGTGAGGACAACACCTATGGCGGCTTGCTCGACCTCATCAAGTTCTGCCGGAACCGCTGCCCATGAGGCTCGCGAGCATCGGTTGCCGGGCGGTCGGACGCCGATATATCTCGCATGCCTCTGGACTGAAGATCGGCTCAACAGTTTGGTAATGCCCTAACGTCATTGTATTGCCCCTGTGCGTTGTGTCAGAAGGGCGTGTCGATGATTGCCTTGGCGAAGCGCTTCACGAGGGACGAGCGTGGCGGTATCGCGCTGATGGTCGGGCTCGCCCTGCCGGTGCTGGCCCTTGCGGCCGGGGGCGGCATCGACATGAGCCGGGCGGCCGCGCAGCGCCAGCGCATCGCCAGCGCGGTCGAGCTCGGTTGCCAGCAGGCCACGGTCGAGGCCGCGCATCGCGCGAAGCAATCCGGCGCGCTGTCCGGAGCGGAACACGCATCGCTTGTCGCCGACATCGTCAATGCGAAGCTGGCGCAGGCGGAGCTTTCCGAGGTCACGGTCTCGACCGAGGCCGACGGCGAAGCCGTCATCGTCACCGCCCGCGGCGCCAGCCAGAACGCCTTCGCGGGCGTGCTCGGCTTCCAGAGCGTCACGCTGGCGGTGGCGCGGCGCTGCCGGTCCCCGGAACTCGTCGCTCCTCCTCCGGAGCCCTATGTTCCCGTAGGAGAGGTCATCTATATGGAGTCCTTCGAGAAGGAGCACGACGCCGAGCAGGGCCACTTCAAGATCTACAAGAACTGGAACGGTTGGCGCACGCAGGGCGAGGGCATCGAGATCAATGGAATTCCCGAGCTGGCGAATGGCGCCGCCAAGCACGGCAAGTTTTTCGCCGAGCTCGATTCCGCGAACAATTCGGCGATGTGGCGGGAGAACGAGCTCACGGCAGGCTATTACGAGCTGAGCTACTGGTATATTTCGCGGGTTCGCACCAAGGACTATGAGGGGCGGGTCTACTGCGCTTATCAGACCGACCCGAAAGCGGCGCATGACAGGCTGGCGGAGGCGAGCTATCGCGATCAGACGAACCGCATCAATGTCTATTTCGAGCGCAGGGTCGGCGGCGAATACGATCCGGGCGCCGAGGACAGGATCGACAACTGCGTCTATTCGGATCGATGGGTCAATCGCAAGATCTTGCTCCATGCGCCCAAGAACGGAACCTATCGCTATATGTTCAAGGCGGCGGGTGAGGAGAACACCTACGGCGGCTTGCTCGACGTCATCAAGTTCTGCCGGAATCGCTGCCCGTGAAGCCCGCGATCATCCGTCAAACGGCCGCTGGACGCGGATCTATCTCATGCCTCTAGGGAATAGGGCGGAGATTGGGCAATCGGATAAAGGTTCTGTCCATCTTTGTCGGGTAACGTTGCGGCATGGCCTAGTTGGGCTGCCGAACGGAGGCGCAAAGGGAAAAAGACGAGAAACATGAGAGATTTGGCGATCGATTAAAGATTTTATCAATCGGAGCAGCCCAGGCTTTGCGATCAGGGTGCGGCGGGTCCGCGTCGGTTTCGCGAGGCTTCTTCGATGTCGGCTCTGTTCCGCTTGTTTGCGAAGGATACGCGCGGCGTTACCGCGCTCACCTTCGCGCTGGCGTTGCCCGGCCTGTCGCTGGCGGTCGGCGGCGGCATCGATCTCAGCCGCGCCGCGGCGCAGCGCCAGCAGATCGCCAATGTGGTCGAGCTCGGCTGTCAGCATGCCGGCCTCGATATCAGGTTCCGCAAGCAGCAGACCAATGCCAACCCGAATGAGGACTACACCTCTGTGGTCAACCAGATCGTCACCACCAAGCTGACCGAGCGCGGGCTCACCGGCGTCACCGTGTCGAGCACGATCATGGCCGAGGTCATCACCATCCGCGCGGGCGGCACCAGCACCAATGTCTTCGGAGCCGTGCTCGGCTATCCCTCGGTGTCGGTGGGCGTCGAGCGCAAATGCAATGTCGCCGCCGTCGCCGCCGCGACCGGCAGGGTGCTGTTCGCCGAATCCTTCGAGCACGAGCACAATGTCGCGTCCAACGCCTGGACCGTGCTGAAGAACTGGAATGGCTGGAACACCGTCAATGGCGGCATCGAGATCAACGGCATCCCGGAGCTCGCGGCCAATACCATCCGCTTCGGCAACTTCTTCGCCGAGCTCGACTCCCATTGCTATGTCTCGAACTGCCAGACCAATTCGGCGATGTGGCGCGAATTCCCCAATCTCGAACCGGGCAATTACGAGCTGAGCTACTGGTACATCGCGCGCGAGCGCAATCCGGCTTACGCCGGCAAGACCCTGTGCGCCTACAAGACCGATGGCCAGACCGAGTGGAATGCGGTCAACGGCGCGACCTGGGAGGGGCGCACCAATCGCATCGAGGCCTTCTTCCAGGAGAAGAAGTCGACCGGATATGCGGCTCTCACCAAGGACAGGAACGATCATCCCGAACTGGTCGATGTCTGCGTCCACACCGACAAATGGACCGAGCGCCGCATTCCGCTGACCGTCACCAGGAAGGCGACCTATCGCTTCTACTTCCAGGCGGCAGGACGTCAGGACACCTATGGCGGCCTGCTCGATTTCATCCGCTTCTGCAGCGGCCGCTGCCCGTGATGGAGACCGGCATGGGCAAGCACATCCCAGGCAAACCGACCCTGGCGAAGCGCCGGCGCTTCGGCGCCAGGCTGGCCGCTTTCCGCCGCGACGATGCCGGCGCGACGGCGGTCGAGTTCGGCTTCATCGCCTTCGCCTTCATTCTTCTTCTCACCGGCATCCTGCAATTCGCGCTCGCTTTCATGGCGCAGATGTTCCTGCACGACGCGGTCTCGGAAGCCGCGACCGGCAATACCGCGGCCGCCTATTCCGGCAATCGCGGCCAACTGGTCACGCAGATCTGCGATCGGGTGATCGCGCTCGATTCCTGCGAGACCAGGCTCCTGGTCGAGAATCAGCCGCTGGCCAGCTATCCCACCAGTGCCCAGCCGATCGCCGGAGCGGCCTTCGTTGCCGCGACGGCGAAGACCTTGATGATGATCAGGGCCAAGGCGCCGGTCGTCACCTTCGTGCCGGGGCTTAGCCAGCTGCATGTCAGCGCCGCAGCGATCTATGTGAGGCCGTGATGAAACGCATCGCCACATCGTTTCGCCGGGCCGGCGGACGCCGTTTCGCAGGCGACCAGCGCGGCGTCGCCGCGATCGAGTTCGCCTTCATCAGCACCTTCATGCTGGCCATGCTGTCCGGCGCGGTCGATCTCACGCACTCGATCACCATCCAGCGCGATCTCAACCGGGTCGCGGCGGAGATCGCCCAGGCCGTCGCGGCCTGCGGCATCCAGTCGACCTGCGCCAACGACACCCGCGATGCGATTCAGCAGCGCATGGCCAATATCGCGCCCCAGCTCGCCGGCGCGCAGCTCGGCATCGCGACCTTCGAGAAGAAGAACGACCGCGTCGAGAACATCGTCGGCACGATGACCTATCTGCCGGCCGACATGAACACCACCGCGATGTCGATGCTGCAGAATGGCGACAAGGGCGTCGCCGTGCTGCTGAGCTATACCCACAGCCCGATCATCCTCGGCCTCGCCCAGGACTGGGGCTTCACCACCAAGAACTTCCGGGCGCCCGTCGTCACCTTGAGCGTGCGCGGCGGCGCCTGACGCCGCCCGCCGCTACTCCGCGGCCACTTTGAAGCTCTGCAGATTGTCCAGGCTCTGGATGATGTGCTCGGCCAGCGCGTTCGACAGGATCGAGGGATCGTGCCGGGTGCGCAGCAGGCCGATCTTGCAGGAGGGCAGGGTGGAGAAGCCCTCCGCCGGGCCGAGGATGCGCATTCCGGGGCGCACCGCGCTCTCCGGCAGCACCGAGACGGCGAGACCGGCCACCACCGCCGCGCCGACCGCCGTCGAGTTCCAGCTGGCATAGAGCACGCGGAAGCGCCGCCCCTTGCTCTCCAGAGCCTCGACCGCGGCCTGGCGCCAGTTGCAGGTCGGCCGGCCGAGCGCCAGCGGCAGCGGGTCCTCCTCATGCACGCAATGGCGCGCCGAGGTCACCCAGAGCAGCGGCTCGATCCGGATGATCTCGCCCTGGCCGCGCCCCTCGACATGGGTGATGATGGCAAGATCGATATCGCCGGTCCCGATCCGGTCGGCCAGCATCGGCGTCGGCTCGCAGACAACCGTGACCTCGGTGCGCGGATTGGAGCGCGCGAAGCGGGCCAGGATCTCGGGCAGATAGCGGTCTGCATAGTCGTCGGGCACGCCGAGCCGGATGCGGCCCTTCAGGTCGGCCTCGGTGAAGCTGGCGACGCATTCGAGATTGAGCCTGACGATGCGCCTTGCATAGTCGAGCAGCCGCTCGCCATCCTCGGTCAGCTTGGCATGGCGCCCGTCGCGGCCGAACAGCGGCCGGCCGACCCGCTCCTCGAGGCGCTTCATCTGCATCGAGACGGCCGATTGCGTCTTGAAGACGATCTCCGCCGCGCGCGTGAAGGAACCCGTGTCCGCGATGGCGACGAAGGTCTTGAGCTGATCGGCATCAAGCACGTGAGCCATGGCCGCTTCCTCGCGATGGGTCATCAAGATTGGTTGTATTAAACATCATAACCATTCGTTTGGCTGATGACCAGCGCGGAGTTAGGATTTCCTCATTCTCCCGCTCCCTCCCGGCCAGGATCCGGCTTCGAGCCCGAGATGAGTTCGCCAACCGAGGAGGCTGTCATGTTGCTCATGACCTTTGCCACGAAGCCGGCCGCCGCGCTGGCCCGTGCCGCCGTCCGGACAGGAAGGGGCGCGACATATCTCGTTCGTATTTGGCGGCACCGCCGCGACGTTCTGCGCCTGAGCGAGCTCGATGAGCGCGGTCTGAAGGATATCGGCCTGGTGCGTTCCGACATCGAGGGCGCCCTGGCCATCTCCTGGCTGCGAGATCCGTCGAGCGTTCTGCAAGCCCGTTCGTCCCAACACCAGGATGCCGCCGTGCACCGCCGAGAGGTCGGGCTTCGACGGCCCGTGGTGAGGCCGACGGCCAAGGACATCAAGATCGCGTGCAATGCCTGACCCCTTGGCATGACGCGTCCCTGCGGGCGGCGGCTGCGGCTGCCGCCCTTTTTTGTTGTAATCGCCGATAGGAGCGCACGGACATCGTGCCATCGGCTGGCGAAAGCGCGAGTCTTCTCAGCGCCTTGGGGCCACCGGCGCCGATTGTGAATCAAGCGGCGGGCGACCGCGGTTCACCTGATCCCGCCATCGAATCAACTGCGCCGCTGGCCGCCGCCCAGCATCGCCTCGAAGATCGAGCGCAGCGCATCCTGATGGTCGGACTGCACCTTGCGGCCGTGCTCGAACATCTGGTTCAGCGCGTCGAGCCCGATCGAGCCAGGCCCGGCCTGCTGGGGGCCGGCCTGCGCCTCCGGGGCGGGCTCCGGATCGGGCTGCGCCTGCGGCATCGGCGTGCCCGCGAACATGCCCTTCATGATCTGCTCGAAGACATTGCCCATATCGGCAGGCCCGCCGGGCATCGGCCTTGCGCCGCCTTGCGCTTGCCCGCCTTGCGCCTGCCCGCCGAAAAAGCCGCCGAGGATCGCCTCGAACGGGTTCTGTGGCATGCCTTGCGGCTGAGCCTGCGGCTGCTGCCCGGGCATCTGGCCGCGCATCATCTCGCCGAACTGGCCGAGAATGCCGCCGAGCCCCTGATTGTTCACCGATTTGGACAGCCCGCCCATCAGCATGGCGGCGATCACCGGCAGCATCTGCTTCAGGATCGCCTGGCCGACGCCGCTGGTCGCCGCCGCCTGCGCGGCGATCGCGTTGCTGACCTCCTTCGAGCCGAACAGCTGGCTCATCACGTTCTGGCCGAGCGGCGCCGCCCGGTCGGGAATGCCGTCGCCGTCGGAATCATACATCTGGCCGAAGGGCGTCGCCGTCATCATCTGCGCGAGGTTGCCGAAGGCGTAGGGGTTCTGCGTCTGCCGCTGCAGCCCCATCGAGAAGGCCGGCAGCAGGGCATCGATTGCCGCCTGCGTCTGCTGCAGCGAGAGCCCGTATTGCCGCGCCAGATTCTGCATCGCCTGGCCGTGCTGGGCCGATTGCATCATCTCGAACAGGTTCATCATGGCGCTCCTCCGGCGGGCCGGCTCGCCCGTCCGGACGATAGCAGCGCGAGGCGGTCAGGCAAGCGCGGCCTCTCCCGCCGCCCGCGCCCGCGCCTCCAGCCTGGCGATGCCGCGATAGGCGGTGATCAGCGCCACCGTGCCGAACAGCACAGCGCCGACCGTGACGCCGATCAGCGCCCCCTTCGGCCCGGCCTGGAGCGCCCCCAGCCAAGCCATCGGCACCGTGCCGAGCGTGGCTCGGCCCCAGCTGAAGGCGGTGGAGTAGAACGGCATGCCGAGATTGTTGAAGGCGGCGGTGGCGACGAACAGTGCACCCACGAACAGCCACATCGGCCCGGCGATCAGGCAGAAGAAGGAGACCAGCTCGGCCGTCTCGCCGCCGGCCCCGAACAGCGCCGTGATCTGGTGCCGCAGCAGGATCAGCAGCAACCAGGCGAGGCCGACATAGGCCGCCGCGAAGCCGACGGCGTCGGTCAGCGCGCGCCGCATCCGGTCATAGCGCTGCGCGCCCCAGTTCTGCGCCAGGATCGGCCCGACCGCGCCCGACAACGCGAACAGCACGCCGAACGCCACCGGCACCAGCCGGTCGATGATCGCGCTGGCGGCGATCACCTCCGCCCCGAACCGGGCGATGATGCCGAAGAAGGCGGCATTGGCGATCGGATTGGCGAGATTGGTCATGATCGCCGGCGCCGCGATCGCGAAGGTCCGCGGCGTGTCGCGCCGCAGCGCGGCGGCGCTCGGGCGCGCCACCATGCGGTGGACCGTGATGGCTCCGTGCAGGCCGACCGCCACGAAGACGATGCGCGAGACCACCGTCGCCCAGGCCGCCCCGTCCGGCCCGAGGCCGAGCCCGAAGATCAGCAGAGGGTCGAGCGCGGCGGTGATCAGCCCGCCCGACAGCGTCACATACATCGCCCGCTTGGCGTCGCCGACCGCGCGCAGCACGCCGGACAGCCCCATGCCCAGCGCCATCAGCACATTGGAGGGCAGGGTGATCCACAGGAAGGAGGTGGCCACCGCCAGCGACTCGCCCTTGGCGCCGAGCTTCGGCAGCAGCCAGGGCAGCACCGGCAGCATCAGGAGGCTCAAGGCCAGGCCGCACACCGCCATCACCGTCAGCGAGGAGGCGGCGATGCCGCGCGCGCCCTCGCGGTCGCCGGCGCCGAGCGTCCGCGCCGTCAGCGCGCCGACCGCGATCATCAGCCCGACATTGAACGACACCATCAGGTAGAGGACGATGGTGGCGTAGCCGACCCCGGCCGTCGCCTCCGGCCGGCCGAGCCGCGAGACATAGAGCAGCGACAGGAAGTCGACGACGAAGATCGCGATCAGCCCGATCGAGGCCGTCGCCGTCATCACCGTGACATGGCGCAGCGTCGAGCCGGTCAGGAAGACCGCCTGCGCGGAGGATTGCGGCGCGTTCACTCCGCCGGTTCCCCGACGCCGCCGACCGCGACCTCGGCCCCGCCATCCTCGATCACCTCGCGCGTCTCCTCGGTGAGCGCCTTCGACTTGCTCTTCGGCTGCACCAGCGGCTCCGGCGACACGCGCGGCACCTTCTGCAGCCCGGCGGCGATGCCCTCGCTGAATTGGATCTCCATGCGCTGGGCGTCGCGGTCGCGGACATGCTCGATCACATAGCTCGCTTCCTCATAGTTCAGCCCCAGCCCCTCCAGCGTCACCCGGCCGAAGGTCAGCGCCGATTCGAAGGTCTCGCGCATCTGGTAGTCGACATCGGCGCGCATCAGGTCCATCGCATGGACGCGGTCATAGGCGCGGGCATGGATGCGCACCGCCGGAAACTCCGCCTTGGCCATTTCGGCGATCCGCAGCGCCGCCTGGCGGTCGTCGATGCAGATGCACAGGATCTTGGCCTTGCCGGCGCCGGCGGCGCGCAGCACGTCGAGCCTCGTGCCGTCGCCGTAATAGATCTTGAAGCCGAACTTGGCCGCCGAGCGGATCCGCTCGATGTCGGAATCGATGATGGTGACGTCGAGATGCTGCAGCAGCAGCGCCTGCGTCACCACCTGGCCGAAGCGTCCGAAGCCGATCACCAGCACCGAGGGCACGGCGCCGTCGAAGACCTCCTCGATCTCCTCCTTCGGCGGCGCGACCCGCGCCAGCCAGGCATCGATCAGCTTGGCGGCGACCGGGCCGATCAGCATGCTCAGCGCGGCGATCGCCGTGGCGAGCGCCCGCTGCTGCTCGTCCATCAGCCCGAGCGTCGCCGCCAGCGGCAGCAGCACGAAGGCGAACTCGCCGGCCGGGGAGAGCAGGGCGCCGGCCCGGATCGCCTCGCTCGCCGAGGAGCAGGAGGCCCGCAGGATCGCCGCCGCCACCGCGATCTTGAACAGCACCAGCGCCGGCGCGGCGAGCGCCAGCAGCAGCGCGTTCTCGGCGACCAGCCGCAGGTCGATCGACATGCCGACCGCCATGAAGAACAGGCCGAGCAGCACGCCGCGGAACGGCTCGATATCGGCCTCCAGCTCGTGCCGGAAATGCGAATCGGCCAGCAGCACCCCGGCCAGGAAGGCGCCCATCGCCATCGACAGCCCGACATGCTCCATCAGCAGCGCCGCGCCGAGCACGACCAGCAGCGCCGCCGCCGTCATCACCTCCTTGGCGCCCGATTTGGCGAGCAGCCGGAACAGCGGGTTCAGCGCATAGCGCCCGGCCAGCACCACGAAGGCGAGCGCCGCCACCGCCAGGCCGACGGCGGTCAGCGCCTTGGCCGAGCCGCCGCTTGCCGCCCCGGTGCTGGCGAGCAACGGCAGCAGTGCCAGCATCGGCGCGATCGACATGTCCTGGAACAGCAGGATCGAGAAGGTCCGCCGGCCATAGGGCTCGGCCCCGTCGCCGCGTTCCTCCAGCAATTGCAGGGCGATCGAGGTCGCCGACAGCGCCATGGCCAGCCCCGCCGCGACGGCGCCGCCGAGCGACAGGCCGAGCTGCCAGCCGACTGCCCCCACCACCAGCGCGCTCAGCGCCATCTGCGCCAGCCCCGCCCCGAGAATGTCCTTGCGCATCGCGTAGAGCCGCGCCGGCTGCAATTCGAGCCCGACCAGGAACAGCAGCAAGACGACGCCGATCTCGGCGGTGCCGCGCACCGTGTCGGGGTCCTGGATCACTGCCAGCGCCGAGGGACCGATCACCACGCCGGCGGCGAGATAGCCGAGCACCGCCGACAGGCCGAAGCGCCGGAACAGCGGCACCGCGACCACCGCGGCGGCGCAGAAGGTCAGGATCGGCGGAAGATAGCTGGCATGGGAGGCGGCATCGGCCATGAACGAACTCGTATCGGTGAAAGCGGGCGGGAGGAGCGGCAGGCCGATCGCAGGCAATGTAGGGCTTGGCGCGCCATCCTGCGAGGGGCAGGCCGAAACCCCGTCAGGACATCAGCCGGGTCGCCTCGCCCAGCTCTGTCAGCAGCGAGACGGCCTTCCTGTCGAACGACACGAAGGTTTCGCCACCCAATGTCTTGCCTTCATGGGCCATGACGCCGTCGGCGAAATCGCCGCCGGCCTCGAGCACGGCGAGACCCGCTTCCACCGCCGGCCGGTTCATCACCACCGTCGCGACCCCGAGCAAGGTCCTGATCGCTGAGGCGATCTCCTGCTTCGGTAGCCTGGCCCCCCGCTGGAGAATCCAGGCGAGCTCGCACAGGCAGGGCAGGGATACGGCGATCAGCGTCGCCTCCCGCAGCGCCTGCCGGGCAGCCTGGCACTGGGCGGGATCGTCCTGCAGGATCGCGCGGGCGAGGACATTGGTGTCGACCGAGATCCTCATGCGTCGTCCAGTTCGCCAGCCCAGCCGGCCGCTGCGATCTCGTTCATCTCCTCGATCGTCAGCGGCGCCTGTCCGGGCTTCAGCTTGGCGTCGAGAGCATGGAAGAAATCGTCGATCCGGCCGTCCGGCCGCACCGCCCTGATCCGGATTTCCCCGCCGGGCAGCTTGTCGAAGGCGATCCGCTCGCCCGGCTCGATGCCGAGATGCTGCAGCAGCTCCCGCTTCAGCGTGACCTGCCCTTTCCGCGTGACTGCCAGTGACGCCATGTCGACCGCCTATTACATCCGCGGACAGAGTAATGAGAAAATTCATTACCGTCAAATGCGGCGACGCGCTTCCTTGACATCGCGCCGCCGAGCCCGAAAGAAGGCGCGGTCCTTCAGCGAAACCCAGCGCCTTTCAGTGACCGCCGCGCCCAAACCGCCGCTCGATATCCTGCTCTGCGCGCCGCGCGGCTTCTGCGCCGGCGTGGTGCGGGCGATCGACGCTGTCGAGAAGGCGCTGGCGCTGCACGGCGCGCCGGTCTTCGTGCGCCACGAGATCGTGCACAACAAGTATGTTGTCGAGTCGCTGAAGCGGAAGGGAGCGGTCTTCGTCGCCGAGCTGTCCGAGGTGCCCGACGCCACCCGGCCGGTGATCTTCTCTGCCCATGGCGTGCCGAAATCGGTGCCGGCCGAGGCGCAGACCCGCAGTTTCTTCGCCATCGACGCGACCTGCCCGCTGGTCACCAAGGTCCATCGAGAGGCCGAGGTCCATCACAAGCGCGGCCGCCATGTCCTGCTCGTCGGCCATGCCGGCCATCCCGAGGTGATCGGCACGATGGGCCAGCTGCCGGACGGCGCGATCACGCTGATCGAGACGCTCGACGACGTCGCCCGCCTGGAGGCGCCGGAGGGCCGCGAGCTCGCCTATGTCACGCAGACCACGCTCTCGGTCGACGACACCCGCGAGATCGTGCAGGCGCTGCAGGCCCGCTTTCCCGCGCTGATCGCCCCGCACAAGGAAGACATCTGCTACGCCACCACCAACCGCCAGGAGGCGGTCAAGCGGGTGGCGCCGCTGGTCGACGGGCTGATCGTGGTCGGCTCGCCGAACTCCTCGAACTCGCAGCGCCTGCGCGAGGTCGCCGAGCGAGCCGGCTGCCCGGTCTCGCGGCTCGTCCTGCGCACCGACGAGATCGACTGGTCGCTGTTCGGCAATCTGCGCCGCCTCGGCATCACCGCCGGCGCCAGCGCGCCCGAGGTGCTGGTGGAAGAGATCATCGACGCCTTCGCCGAGCGCTACGAGGTCACGGTCGAGACGGTCTCGACCGCCGATGAGAGCGTCTTCTTTCCGCTGCCGCGCGAGCTGCGCGAGCCTGCCCCGACCGCAGCCGAGTGACCGCGCGTGGCCGTTTACACCGAAGTTCCCGATGAGGAGATGGCTGCCTTCGTGGCCGGCTATGGCATCGGCGATCTGCTCTCCGCCAAGGGCATCGCCGAGGGCGTCGAGAACTCGAATTACCTGCTGCACACCACGCAGGGCCACTACATCCTCACCCTCTACGAGAAGCGGGTGAATCCGGCCGATCTGCCCTTCTTCATCTATCTGATGCAGCATCTCGCCGGGCGCGGGCTGATCTGTCCGCAGCCGGTGCGCAACGGCGCGGGCGAGGCGCTGGGCCGGCTGGCCGGCCGGCCGGCGGCGATCGTGACCTTCCTCGAAGGCCTCTCCGTCCGCCGCCCCGGCGCCGTGCATTGCGGCGAGATCGGCAAGGGGCTGGCTCTGCTCCACGAGGCCGGCCGCGACTTTCCGATGACGCGCGTCAATGCGCTGTCGGTGCCCGGCTGGCGCCCGCTCGCCGAGCAGGCCGGCGCCGATGCCGACACGGTCTCGCCCGGCCTCGCACGGCGGGTCATGGCCGAGATCGAGCGGCATGAGCGCGACTGGCCGCAGGACCTGCCGAGCGGCGTCATCCATGCCGATCTCTTTCCGAACAACGTCTTCTTCATCAAGGATCGCCTGTCCGGGCTGATCGACTTCTACTTCGCCTGCACCGACGCCTTCGCCTACGACCTGGCGATCTGCCTCAACTCCTGGTGCTTCGAGGCGGACTCCTCCTTCAACCTGACCAAGGGCAGGGCGATGCTCGCCGGCTATGAGAGCGTGCGCCGCCTCACCGACGCCGAGGCGCGGGCGCTGCCGGCGCTCTGCCGCGGCTCGGCGCTGCGCTTCCTGCTGACCCGGCTGGTCGACTGGCTGAACGTGCCGCCGGGTGCCCTGGTCAAGCCGCATGATCCGATGGAATACGACCGCAAGCTCGCCTTCCACCAGCGCGTCGGCGACGCGCGCGAATACGGTCTGCGCCGGTGAGCGAGCCGGTCGAGGTCTGGACGGACGGGGCCTGCTCGGGCAATCCCGGCCCCGGCGCGCTTGGGGCCTGCCCCATTCGCGCAGCGCAGAATCGCCGGGGCCGGCCATGAGCGAGCCGGTCGAGGTCTGGACGGACGGGGCCTGCTCGGGCAATCCCGGCCCCGGCGGCTGGGGGGCGATCCTGACCTATAAGGGCAAGGAGCGCGAGCTGTCGGGTGGCGAGGCGCTGACCACCAACAACCGCATGGAGCTGATGGCGGCGATCTCGGCCCTGGAGACGCTGACGCGGCCCTGCACCGTGGTGCTGCACACCGACAGCCAGTATCTGCGCCAGGGCATCACCGGCTGGATCCATGGCTGGAAGAAGAACGGCTGGAAGACCGCCGACCGCAAGCCCGTCAAGAACGAGGAGCTCTGGAAGCGCCTCGACGCCGCGCTCGGCCGCCACCAGATCGAATGGAAATGGGTGCGCGGCCATGCCGGCGACGCGATGAACGAACGCGCCGACGCGCTGGCGCGAGCGGGAATGGCGCCGTTCAAGCCGGGGCGGTGAGCACTGGCTGACTATACAAAAACCTGTATACTCTGCTCATGCCTCCTCGACAGGTCCGACCTGTGGTCTTCTGCGGAACCGCACTCGACGATCTGCGGAGCTTTCCAGATGCCGCCCGTCGTCGAGCCGGCTATGAAATCGACCGGATCCAGCACGGGTTCGACCCGGATGACTGGAAGCCGATGCAGTCGGTCGGCGCCGGCGTCCGTGAAATTCGGATCAGAGAGGCGAGCGGCGCGTTCAGGGTGGTCTATGTTGCGAAATTTGGCGAGGCGGTGTTCGTTCTGCATTGCTTCGTGAAGAAGTCCCAGAAGACGGCACGAGCGGACATCGAGCTCGCGAGCGTCCGCTATCGCACGATCTTGAAGGAACGGGAGCGATGAGCCAGGAGCAGTTCGACAGCGTCTGGGACGCCATCTCCGATACCCCGGCCGAGGCGGAGAACATGAGACTGCGCTCTGCCCTGATGATGGCGTTGACCCGGCATATCGAGACGGCTGGGCTGAGCCAATCTCAAGCCGCCAGCCTGCTCGGCGTGACGCAGCCGCGGATTTCCGATCTCATGCGCGGCAAGATCGCGCTCTTCAGCCTCGACACGCTGGTCGGTCTCGCCACGGCGGCAGGATTGCGGGTCGAGATGCGGATCGCAGACGCGGCCTGACTGAGCCTCACCCCAGCGGCTGCCGATAGACGATGAAGCCCGATTTCTGCGCGACCTTGTCGTAGAGCTCCTGCGCCTGCAGGTTGCTCTCATGCGTCTGCCAGTAGACGCGGAAGCAGCCCTTGGCCTCGGCCATCTGCCGCACGGCCTCGATCAGCTTGCGCCCGACGCCGCGTCCGCGCGCCGCCTCGCTGGTGAACAGGTCCTGCAGATAGCAGATCTCCTTGGGGCTCCAGGTCGTGCGGTGCAGGACATAGTTCACGATGCCCAGCGCCTTGCCGTCGCTCTCGGCGATGAAGCCGCCCATCGGTTCCTGCCCGCCGGTCAGGCGCGCGAAGGTGATGTCGGTGGTCTCGGGCGGAAGCGAAGCCTTGTAGAAGGTCAGATAGCCCTGCCAGAGCGGCTCCCAGGCCTGACGGTCGCCGGCGATCAACGGGCGGATGGTAATCTCTGACATGCGACGGCGCCTCCTCGGATTTTCGAGGAGGCTAGCGGGGGCGATCCACCCTGTCTCATCACAAGGCGAGATCGATGCAATCGGATTTGCTGCTGGAAGCGCCGCCGGCCGGCCCAGCTGCGCGATCAGCCCGTCGCGAGCGTTCCATTGCGGATATCGGTGACGAGCATGTGTCCAGGCGCATGGGTCACGCAGAAATCCGGTCGGACATTGGCGATCACGGCCTGGGGCGTGACACCGCAGGCCCAGAACACCGGGATCTCGCCCGGCCTGATCTCGACCGGATCGCCATAGTCGGGCGCCGCGATGTCCCTGATGCCGATGGCGGCGGGGTTGCCGAGATGGACCGGCGCGCCATGCACCGAGGGGAACCGGGCGGTGATCTGCACCGCGCGGATCGCGTCGGCCGGCGTCAGTGGCCGCATCGAGACGACGAGGGGGCCGTGGAAGCGGCCGGCCGGCGTCGTCGCAATGGAGGTGCGATACATCGGCACGTTGCGGCCTTGCTCGATATGGCGCACCGGCAGCCCCGCGGCGAGCATCGCCTCCTCGAAGGAGAAGGAGCAGCCGATCAGGAAGCTGACGAGGTCGTCGCGCCAATAGGCGCCGATGTCGCTGGGCTCCGCGACGAGCTCGCCGTCGCGCCAGACGCGATAGCGCGGCAGGTCGCTGCGGATGTCGAGATCGCGCCCGAGCGCCGGCAGCATCGGGTCGCCGATCTCGGACACGCCGATCAGCGGGCAGGGCTTCGGATTGCGCTGGCAGAACAGCAGGAACTCGAAGGCCAGCTCCCGCGGCAGGATCGCCAGATTGGCCTGGACGAAGCCGGGCGCGATATTCGCCGTCGGCCCGTCGAGGGTGCCCGAGCGCGCGGCCAGGCGCGCCTGGTAGGGATCGGACGCAGTGCCCCGCTGGTCGGCAGGCTTCGCGCTCATGGGTCAGGCCACTTCCGGCAAGGGCTCGATTCGATAGCTGTGCGTGATGCTGCGGCCGAGCACGGGATCGACCAGCTCCATTGCGAAGACCGGAGCCGGCCGGATTCCGCCGATCGCCCCGACAGTGCCGCAGATCATGCCGGTTCCGTCGGGCAGGAGCGAGGCGCCGCCGGTGAAGCCGGCGATCAGCTCGAGAGGCGGGCGCAGGCTGGCCAGCGAGCCCTCCTGATAGAGGACGCGCTCGCCATTCTCCTCGATATGGGAGCGGATGATCATCTCGTCCCAATGTCCGGCCACCTCCGCGAACCGCCAGGCCGAGCGCGCCAGCGGCTTGGCGCAGATCTGCTTGGACAGCGCGACGCCGAGCGTCTCCAGCTTGCGGTCGGTATGGTCGGACGCCAGGCTGACATACATCTCGCCGCCTGCGCTGAAGACGAAGGTCTCGACCTCTCCGGAGCTCTCGCCGCCGAGCACCTGGATGCGGCTCGCCTGCGTCATCAGGTTCTCGGCGACGCGGTAATAGAGCGGCACGGTGCTGGGGCGCGGCACGCCGATGGCGGCGAGCTCCTCGATATGATGCTCGATCGCGGCACGGTCGCGCCCCGCCCAGCCGGCGACGACCAGCTCGGTGAGATCGACCCGGAGCGCACGTGCGCCGGCGCCTTCGACGGTGAAGTTCAGTTCCATGACGTCCTGCGAAAGGTTGAGGAAGGGGCGATGCGCCGCGCTATTCGAAGACGCGCGGCAGGAAGAGTGCGAGATCCGGGAAGAGCGCGAGGAGCAGCAGCAGCGCCGCCATCGCCCCCACATAGGGCATGCTGCCGACGATCACCGCGTTCATCGAGCCGCTCTTGCGCAAGCTCTGCACCACGAACAGGTTGAGCCCGACCGGCGGCGTGATCAGCGCGGCCTCGACGAGGATGATGATCAGGATGCCGAGCCAGATCGGATCGTAGCCGAGCTGGATCATGATCGGTGCCACGATCGGGATCGTGGTGATCATCATGGAGAGCGTCTCCATGAAGCAGCCGAGGATCAGGTAGAAGACCACGATCACCACCAGCATCTGCACGGGGGAAAGCCCCAGGCCCCTGATCGAATTGGTGATCGCGTCGGTGATGCCGGTCGCCGACATCACGAAGTTCAGGAAGGCGGCGGCCAGGATGATCAGCATGATCATCGCGGTCGCCTTCATCGTGCCCTCGACGGCCTCGCGCAGCATTGCGAGCGTGAGCCGGCGCGACCAGGCCGCGAGGATCAGCGCGCCGGTGACGCCGAGCGCCGCCGCTTCCGTGGGGGTCGCGAGGCCGGCATAGATCGAGCCGACCACCAGGAAGAAGATGCCGAGCGGCGGCGCCAGATGCACCAGGCTGGCGAAGCGCTCGCCCCAGCTCGCACTGATGCGGCGCCCGCCCCATTGCGGCTTCAGCATGCAGCCGATGACGACCGTGAGCATGAACAGGCCGGCCAGCAGCAGGCCGGGGATGATGCCGGCGAGATAGAGCTTCGGCACCGAGGAGTTGGTGAGCACCCCGTAGAGCACGAGGTTGATCGAGGGTGGGATCAGGATGCCCAGCGTCCCGCCGGCTGCCAGGCTCCCCAGGAAGAGCGGCTCGTTGTAGCCGTAGCGCTTGATCTGCGGCAGCGCGACCGTCCCCACCGTTGCGGCGGTTGCGACGCTCGATCCGGAGGTGGCCGCGAACAGGGCCGAGGCGCCGATATTGGCATGCATCAGCCCGCCGGGCAGCCATGAGAGCCACAGGCTCATTGCGCCGTACATCCGCTCGGCGAAGCCGGAGCGCAGCAGGATCTCGCCGAGCAGGATGAACAGCGGGATGGCGACGAGCAGGAACTCGTTATTGGTGCTCCAGGCGAGTTCGCCGATGCCGCGCGTGAGCGGCAGCATCGAATAGAGCGGGTCGAGGACCAGGCCGAGCACGCCGAGCGCCGCGCCGACCGGGATAGACAGGCCGATCAGGACGAGCAGCAGGATCAGGGTCGTGGCGATCATGCCGTCTCTCCCTTGACCATGCGCTCGCCGGCGGCGGCTTCCTCCTCGGCCTCTTCCTGGGTCGAGCGCACGCCGGCGATCGCCTTGACGGTGGCGATATCGCCGGTCACCAGCGCGATCGAGGCGCGCAGCAGCATCAGCGCGAGGATGAGGCACATGAAGGCGAGGCCGAGGAACCACAGCCCCTGCGGAATGGCGAGCGGCGTCGCCAGCGGCGTATTGGCCCGCGAGCTCTGGGCGAGCGACGCACCGACCACGTCATAGGCGTAATAGGTCAGCATCGCCATGAAGACGCCGAGCGCGACCAGCGACAGCCAGTCGAGCACCGCGGCCAGCCGGACGGGCAAATACTGGTAGAAGACGTCGACGCGGACATTGGCCCGCTGCAGGGTCGCGAAGGCGAGCGACCAGCTCGTGCTGATCGCGAAGGCGTAGCTCGACAGCTCGTCTGCGCCGCCGGTGGTGAAGCCGAGGAACTTGCGGGCCAGCACGTCGAAGGAGATCAGCAGCACGCTCGCGATCGTCAGCGCGCCGGCGCACCAGACGGCGGCGCGCGACAGGGTCTCGGCATGGCGCATCAGCGCCGCCAGGGGGCTGGGCGGGGGCGGGCTTGTCATGGAAATCCTCGGCTCCCGGGAATGGAAGGAGGCCGGCCCGAGCCGGCCTCCATGCGGTGCTCACTTCTTGGCGGTCAGGCCGAGCTCCTTGCCGATCGTCGCATTGAAGCCGGTGACGCAATCGGCCGAGCAGCGAGCCGCCCATTTCGGCAGCACCTTCTCCTGCAGGACGGTCTTGAGCAGCGCCTTGTCGGCATCGCTCGGAACGACGAGCTGCATCTTGCCCTTCACCGGAAGCGTGCAGGCGGCGGCGCCGGTGTTGCAGTCATAGCCCTGCTGGGTCTGCTGGGCGGCAGCGTCCCAGATCTGGCCGACCAGGGTCTTGATGTTGCCGGCCAGGAACTCGCGGACCTTCGGGTCGATCTTGTTCCAGGCGGCCTCGTTCACCGCATGGATCTGCTGGTTCCAGTTGATCGGCAGCGCCAGCAGATGTGTCGAGACCTCGTACCACTTGGCCGAGTAGCCGGAGAGCGAGCCGGTGATCGCGCAATCGACGACCTTGTTCTGCAGCGCCGGCACCACCTCGCCGAAGGCCATGGTCACGCTCGATCCGCCGAAGGCCTCGACGAACTCGGCCTGGGTGCGGCTCGAGGTGCGGACCTTCTTGCCCTTGAGATCGGCCAGGCCCTTCATCTCGGCGTTGCAGAACAGGACCTGCGCCGGATAGGGCGAGATGCCGAGCAGGCGAACCTTCGAGCCTTCGCCATAGAACTTGGCATAGACCGGCTCGAACGCCTCGGTGATCTTGCGCGCGGTCTTGGCATCGGGGGCGAGGCCGGCGAGGTCGATCGCCTCGTTGATCGGGTTGTCGCTGGCGAAATAGGACAGGGTGGCGGTGCCGAACTCGACCACGCCCTGCGACATCAGCCGCAGCAGCTCGGGCCCCTTCAGCCCCATCTCGTTGAAGCCCCTGATCTCGGCGGTGACCTGTCCCTTCGACTTCTCAGGGATCGTCTTGCTCCAGAACGGCTGCTCATAGTCCTGATAGGCCGTGAGATTGCTGAGGCCGCCCACGACCTTGAGATTGGTCTTCGGCAGGTCCTGCGCGGAGGCGGCGCCCGCGGCGAGCAGGCCGGCGGCGAGAATGAGAGCTTTCATCGATTGTCCCCTGTTGCTTTCTTGGTGGTGAATTGCTCCGCGCGCCCGCGTTCGGCGGCGTGGGTGACGCTGAACGCGGTCATGGGAAGGCCGGCGCACGGCACGGCGAGGCGCGCCGATGCGGCGTCTGCGACGCGGCGCGTCCAACCGACGATCTGTGCGATGATCAACACCTGACCCCTCTGCCGCGGCTTTAGAGCCGTCTGTGCCGGGCATTGCAGGATATCAGGGGCTCGGCTGTCCAATCGTATGTTTGGAACGCAGGTATAAGCCGGATTTATACCCGCGGCGGCCTGGACGCGTCTTGTCGGGCGACGGTTTGCGCCAGCCGCGCGATGATGCGCGAGGGATAGCTGTCGGGGCCGTCGATCCAGCTGGCGGTGAAGCTGAGATCGGGCAGGGGATCGGCCTCGACCTCGAGGATCTGCAACTCCCCCCGTGCCAGTTCGCGGCCGAGGAAGACCGGCGTGATCACGGCCGCGCCGATGCCGTCGAGCACCATGCGCACCACCATCGAGAGCGAGGCGCTGCCATACATGCGCGGCGTCGAGATGCCGGCGCGCATCAGCATGTCGCGGACCTGCCGGTATGGCGAGCTGTTGGACGGATAGGTGATGATCGGCAATGCCGCGATGCGGGCCAGCGTGACCGGGCCGGGGCCGAGATCGGCACCGGGCTTGACGACCCAGGCGAGGGGATAGGTGCAGAGCGGCAGATTCTCCACCCGTGCTTCGAGGACCGGGCCGAGCAGGAAGGCGAGATCGATCTGCCGCGCCATCAGATGCGATTGCAGCACATGCGTGCTGTCGACCTCGATCTCGAGGACGAGCGCCGGATAGGCGACGTGAACCTCCTCGATCAGCTTGTGCAGCCAGGTCTGCACGATGGTTTCGGCGACGCCGATCCGCAGCGTGCCGCTCATCGTGGTCTGGTCGCGCGCGGCGCGCATCATGTCGCGGCGCGCCTGCATCATCCGTTCGGCATGGGCGAGCAGCTCATGGCCCTTGGCCGTCAGCGTCACCCCGCGCGCCTCGCGCTCGAACAGGCGCACGCCGAGCGCCGCCTCCAGCGAGGCGATCCGCTGCGAGATCGCGGGCTGGGTGGTGCCGAGCTTCTCCGAGGCGGCGCGCAGGCTGCCCAGCGCCGCCGCCCAGAAGAAGGTCTCGATATTGCGCAGGTCGATCATGGCTGGCGAACAGTCGTCTATCGCGAAAAGAGCGGTTGTCTCATTTGGTACAATCGGTTCAGATCAGGCCGATCGACAAGGGTGCCCCGCGCAAGGCCGGAGAAGCTCCCGTCACGGAGTCGAGAAAACAGGGAGTACGCCAGACATGTCTCGCATCATCACCAGACGCAACGTCCTGCAGGGCGCGGCTGCGGCCGGCGCCGTTGGGCTCGCCGTGGGGCCCGCTCTCGGCCAGGGGAAATGGCCGAGCCGCCCGGTCCAGCTCATCTGCCCTTGGGCGGCGGGCGGCGGCACCGACGCGGTCGTGCGCATCATCGGTGCGCTGCTCGAGAAGAGCCTCGGCCAGCCCTTCAACGTCGTGAACCGCACCGGCGGCTCCGGCGTCGTCGGCCATTCGGCCATCGCGACCGCGGCACCCGACGGCTATACGCTCGGCCTGATCACCTCCGAGATCGCCATGATGCACCATCAGGGCCTCACGCAGCTCAACCCGGCGAGCTATACCCCGATCGCCTTGATGAATGACGATCCGCCGGGCGTGCAGGTCAGCGCCTCCAGCCCCTACAAGGACATCAAGTCGCTGGTCGAGGCGATCAAGGCCGCTCCGGCGGGCAAGTTCAAGGCATCGGGCACCGGTCAGGGCGGCATCTGGCATCTCGCGCTGCTCGGCTGGCTGATGTCGATGGGCCTGAAGCCCGACCATGTCACCTGGGTGCCGTCCAACGGCGCGGCTCCGGCGATGCAGGACCTCGCCGCCGGCGGCATCGACATCGTCACCTGCTCCGTGCCCGAGGCGCGGGCGATGATCGATGCCGGCAAGGCGAAGTCGCTGGCGATCATGGCCGCCGAGCGCAATCCCCAGTTCAAGGACGTGCCGACGCTGAAGGAGAGCCTCGGCATCGACTTCACGGTCGGCTCCTGGCGCGGCATCGCCGGGCCGCTGAAGCTGCCCGAGGAGGTGCAGAAGACCCTCGGCGCCGAACTCAAGAAGATCTACGACTCCAAGGAGTACAAGGACTTCATGAACTCGCGCGGCCTGACCATGAGATATGCCGACGGGCCGGCATTCGCGAAGTTCATGGCCGAGAGCGACAAGAAGATGGGCGAGGGCCTGGCCGCGGGCGGGCTCGCCAAGAAGCCGGCCTGAGCCGATCCGACGGCTCGCCTTGGGGGACGGTGGCGCACGGCGCTGCCGTCCCTGCCGGCGCGCGCGTCAGCCCCACATTCCGCGCATCTTCGCCCGCACATCGATCCTGGGGCCGGCGGATGGCGCCCGCTCGCCGGCTGGTCTCGCCGGCGGCCAGGCCCGCCGCGTGAAATGCTTCAGCAGATTGGTCGGGATGAATCGGGTCCGCGCCGCATAGACATGCCTGTCGCCGGTCGCTGATTGGCCATGGGTGAAGAAGCGTTGCGGCACGACCAGGTGCAGATCGTCCTTGGCGCGTGTCATCGCCACATAGAGCAGCCGCCGTTCCTCCTCGATCTCGTTCTTCGCGCCGGTCCCGAGATCGATCGGGATGCAGCCGTCGACGACGTTCATGACGAAGACGGATTTCCATTCCTGCCCCTTCGCGGAATGGATGGTCGACAGGATCAGATAATCCTCGTCGAGATGCGGAACGCCCGCCTGGTCGCTGGTCGCGTCGGGCGGATCGAGCGTCAGCTCGGTCAGGAAGCGCTCGCGCGAGGGATAGCCGCTCGCGATCTGCTCGAGCTGCAGCAGATCGGCCTGGCGGGTCGTGGCGTCCTCGTGGATGCGCTCCAGATGCGGTTCGTACCAGAGCCGCGCCCGCTCGATCTCGGCCGGCCAGCCGGAACGGCCGGAGCGAAGCTCCTCGATCGCCTCGACGAAGCTGGCCCAATCGGCTCCGGCGCGCGCCGGCGCGGGGGCGTCGCGCAGGGCGTCGGCGCCATCGGGAGCCTGCGCCAGATGCTCGATGACCCGCTGCGCCGAGGTCGGCCCGACGCCGGGCAGAAGCTGCATCACGCGGAAGGCCGAAACCCGGTCGCGCGGGTTCTCGACGAAGCGCAGCAGCGCCAGCAGATCCTTGACATGCGCCGCATCGAGGAATTTCAGCCCGCCGAACTTCACGAAGGGAATATTGCGGCGGGTCAGCTCGATCTCGAGCGGGCCGCTGTGATGCGAGGCGCGAAAGAGCACGGCCTGCTGCTTTAGCAATGCGCCGGCCTCGCGGTTCGCCAGCACCGTCTCGGCGATGAAGCGGGCCTGATCGGCCTCGTCGCGGACATCGACCAGCTCGGGCGCGGCGCCGGCCGCACGGTCGGTCCAGAGATTCTTGGTGAAGCGTTCGCTGGCGAGGTCGATCACCGCATTGGCCGCGCCGAGGATCGCCTGCGTCGAGCGATAATTCTGGTCGAGCGTGATGACCCGGGCCGGTGGCGAGAAGGCCAGCGGAAAATCCAGGATGTTGCGGACGGTCGCGGCCCGGAAGGAGTAGATCGACTGCGCATCGTCGCCGACCACCGTCAGCCCCCGGCCATCCGGCTTGAGCGCCAGAAGGATGGAGGATTGGAGCCGGTTGGTGTCCTGGTATTCGTCGACCATGACATGGTCGAAGCGCGAGCCGACATCCGCCGCCAGGTCCGGCTCGGTCATGGCCTGCGCCCAATAGAGCAGCAGGTCGTCGTAATCGAGCACGTTCTGCTGCTGCTTGGCCTCGACATAGGCGGCGAAGAGCTGCTTCAGCTCCTGCGCCCAGGCGATGCACCAGGGATAGGACAGCCGCAGCACCTCCTCGATCGGCTGCTCGGCATTGACGCAGCGCGAATAGATCGCGAGGCAGGTGCCCTTGGTCGGGAAGCGCGCCTCGGTCTTCGAGAAGCCGAGCTCGTGCCGGACGAGGTTCATCAGATCGGCCGCATCCTCGCGGTCATGGATGGTGAAGGCGGGATCGAGGCCGATCTGCTCGGCAAGATCGCGCAGCAGCCGGGCGCCGATCCCATGGAAGGTGCCGGCCCAGCTCAATGCGTCGACCGCGACGCCGGCCCCTTCGCCCATCACCTTGCGGGCGATGCGCTCGACCCGCCGGATCATCTCGGAGGCCGCCCGGCGCGAGAAGGTCATCAGAAGGATGCGCCGCGGATCGGCCCCGCAGACCAGCAGATGCGCGACGCGATGCGCCAATGTGTTGGTCTTGCCGGAGCCGGCGCCGGCGATGATCAGGACAGGCGCGGCCGGTGCCGCGCCGTCGCCATGCGAGACGGCCCGTCGCTGCGCCGGATTGAGGCTGTCGAGATGGACATGCGCGTTCACGGCGGCGAATCGGCCCTGGCTCCGAATTGTTCTGATTATGTTCTATAATGCAGGGCGCCGGCGCTGTCAGCAGGCAAGCAAACTCTGGCCGCGCAGCGCAGGCTGCGTGGCCAGAGCCTCAGCGAGATCGTGGAGGGCGTGCGGCCCGGACGCTCAGAGTTGCTGCAGCAGCGCTTCGGCGCCGGAGACATCGGCCTTGCCGGGCGCGTCCTCGACATTGAGCGCGGTGACGACGCCGTCCTCGACGATCATCGAATAGCGCTGCGAGCGCGTGCCGAGGCCGAAGCCGGAGCCGTCCATCGAGAGCCCGATCTCCTTGGCGAAATCAGCATTGCCGTCGGAGAGGAAGGTGATCACGCCGGCGCCGCCGCTCGCCTTCGACCAGGCGTCCATCACGAACACGTCATTGACGCCGGTGACGAAGATCTCCTCGACGCCCTTCGCCTTGATCTCGGCGGCCTTGTTCACATAGCCGGGCAGGTGGTTCTTGTGGCAGGTCGGCGTGAACGCGCCGGGCACCGCGAACAGCACGACCTTGCGGCCCTTGAACAGTTCATCGGAGGTTTTCGCCACTGGCCCATCGGCGCTCATCACGCGGAACGTGGCCTGGGGAAGCTTGTCACCGACCTTGATCGCCATCACACCGTCTCCTGCTCGCGGCGCCAAGCCTTGTCCCTGCGCCTCGCGCGCAGGGTTACGGCCTGGCGTCGCCGATGTCGAGTTCGAGCCGGCTCTCCACCGCATGCGGCTTTCCGCGCAGCGTCACGATGAACGGCGTCGGCCCCGCCACGCCCTTCGGCCGCTCGGTGATCTTGAGCTTCGCGGCGAGGGTCCCGTCCGGCTGCGGCGTCAGGATCGGCCGGCCGAAGGACCACTGTCCGGCGCCCTCGACGAAGACATCCTCCACCGCGCCGCCCTCCGGCACCTTGAGCTGCAGCTTGAGCGCCGCGTCGCCGTGATCGGCGGAAAGGATGGCGAGCCGGTCGGAGGCGGGGCCGGGCTTGATCGGCTGCGGAATCCTGGCTTCGAACGCCTCGAGCCGCGGCGAGGTCACCGAGGTGACGCCCGGCTCCAGCCAGAGCCGCGCCTCGCCGCGCGCCGGCACGCAGATCGTGTCGCAGACGGCATAGTCGAGCTTGAGGACGACATTGACCGGGCGGGCGGGATCGACCGGCTGGACCGAGACCGGCACCACGACCTCCCCGACATAGCCGATGCCGGAGCCGGCGCCGTCCTCGAAGCGCTCCGGCGCCGGCCAGCGCACATCAAGGCCGCCGACATTGTCCGAACCGCTCCAGTCGAAGACCGGCGGCACGCCGGCATCGCCTGGGCTGCGCCAATAGGTCTTGAAACCGGGCGCCATCACGATCTCGACACCGACGCGCTGCTTGCCCGAGGGCGCGGTCGCGCCGGCGATCAGCCGCACGGAGGAATGCGAGCCCTTCGACCATGGCGAGACCGCCGCATCCTGCGCGGAGGCCGGGACGCCATAGGAGAGGGCGGCGACGATGAGGGCCGAGATCGTTTTCACGTGATCAGATGTAGGTGATCCCGAGCGGATTTGCGAGAACAGGCTTGCCCTTGCGGCAAAAGCCTGCCGAGGCGAGGCTCGCGCGATTTTGTGCCGGGAATGCGGCGAGACCCCGGGCCGGTTTCTCGGTTCACCCCAGTTCCCAGCGCCGCCGATTATGCCTAGCATGCCGGCCATGACTCTCGGATCGAACCAGCGGATCAACGGCCGCAGCTATCTCGACGGCCAGTGCCTGATCGCCATGCCCGGCATGAGCGACGCGCGCTTTGCGCGCAGCGTGATCTATCTGTGTGCGCATTCCGAGGACGGCGCCATGGGCATCGTCGTCAACAAGCCGGCCTCCGACACGCATTTTCCGGAGCTGCTGGTGCAGCTCGACGTGATCCCGCCGGACGAGGCGATCCGCCTGCCGAGCCAGGCCGAGAAGCTGAAGGTGCTGCGCGGCGGGCCTGTCGAGACCAAGCGCGGCTTCGTGCTGCACAGCTCCGATTTCTTCCTGGAATCGGCGACGCTGCCCATCGATGACGGCATCTGCCTGACCGCGACGCTCGACATCCTGCGGGCGATCGCGCTCGGCAGCGGGCCGGAGAACGCGGTCCTGGCGCTGGGCTATGCCGGCTGGGGCGCAGGACAGCTCGAATCCGAGATCCAGTCGAATGGCTGGCTGCATTGCGCCGCGGACCATGAGCTGCTCTTCGACGATGTGCTCGAGACCAAATACGAGCGCGCTTTGCACAAGCTCGGCATCGACCAGGCTTTCCTGTCGAAGGACGCAGGCCACGCCTGACGAAGGCGCGTGCCTCAGGCCGCTTCCGTCGAGGCGGTCGAGGCTCCGACCAGCCGGCGCGCCTCGGCGGCGGTCATCGGCTGGCCGAATGTATAGCCCTGCGCGTAGCGGCAGCCGAGCTGGTAGAGCTCGATCGCGTCGGACTCCGTCTCCGCGCCTTCAGCGACGACATCCATCTGCAGGTCGGCCGCCAGCTGGACGATCGAGCGCAGGATCACCGGCGGGCGCCCGGTCCCCATCTGGCGGACGAAGCTCTGGTCGATCTTGATCGTGTCGAAGGGGAAGCGCTGCAGATAGGACAGCGAGGAATAGCCGGTCCCGAAATCGTCCAGCGACAGCCCGGCGCCGAGATCGCGGATGCGCGAGAGCATCTGCGCCGCATATTCCGGGTTCTCCATGACGAGGCTCTCGGTGATCTCGAGCTTGAGCGTGCCGGGCAGCACGCGCCGGCGGGCCAGCACCGCCTTGACGTCGCGCAGCAGGTCATGGCGCAGCAGCTGCCGGCTCGACACGTTGACGCTGGCGAAGATCGGCGGCTCGACCTCGAGCGCGGCCTGCCAGGCGGCGAGCTCGCGCGCGGTCCGGTCCATCACATAGACGCCGAGATCGACGATCAGCCCGGTCTCCTCGGCGATGGCGATGAAGTCCTGCGGCAGCAGCCGGCCCTCGCGCGGATGATCCCAGCGCATCAGCGCCTCGAAGCCGGCGATGGTCCTGTCCTCCAGCCGGACGATCGGCTGGTACATCACCTGGATCTCGCCGCGCTCGATCGCCCGGCGCAGATCGGCTTCCAGGGCGAGCCGGTCATTGCGGTCGCTGCGCATTGCCGGGACGAAGACCTCGACCAGATTGCCGCCCTGGTTCTTGGAATGCGCCATGGCGAGCTCGGCATTCTTCAGCGCGTCGTCCTTGCGGGCGGTCGGCGTGCCGTCGAAGAGCGCCAGCCCGATCGAGGGCGTCAGCACGATCTCGCGCTCGGCGAAGGTGATCGGCGTCGAGACGGCGCGGCGGATCAGCTCGGCCAGCGCCAGGATGCGCTCGGGGTCGCGCTCCGAGACCAGGATCATCGCGAAGATGTCGCCGCCGATGCGCGCCAGCGTGTCCTGCGCCCGCAGCAGCCGGCCGAGCCGGCGCGCCAGCGTCAGCAGGATCGAATCGCCGGCCGAGAAGCCGACGGATTCGTTGACCTGCTTGAACCGGTCGATGTCGATGACGATCACCGTCGGGCGGATGCTGTCATCGGCCCGGCTGAAGCCGAACACCGCCGTCAGCCTGTCCTGGAACAATTCGCGATTGGGCAGGCCGGTGAGGTTGTCGTGCACGGCGTCGTGCAGCATCCGCTCCTGCGCGGTGCGCTGCTCGGTGACGTCGGCCAGCGTGCCGATGACGCGGATCACCTCGCCGTCGGAGCCGATCACCGGCCGCGCCTTCAGGCTGAACCAGTGATAGGCGCCGCTCGCCGCGCGCAGCCGGAAATCGAGCTGCAGCTTGCCGCGGCGCTGTTCGATCACCGCGTCGAGCGTCACGCGGTAGCGGTCGCGATCGGCGACATGCATATGGTCGAGCCAGCGTGCCGCCGAGCCTTCGAGCGCGCCCTTGGGCAGGCCGAGCAGGGTCTCGGTCTGCGGCGAGATGAAGATCTTGTCGGCCGCGACGTCCCAGTCGAAGACGAGATCGCCGGAGCCGGCCAGCGCCAGCGCCCGCCGCTCGGTGTCAGAGACCAGCCCCTGCGCCAGCGCGCCGCCGGCGAAGGCGTGCTGCACCACGGTGAAGCCGATCAGCAGCACGATCAGGACGAGCCCGCCGATCAGCGCCGGCGGCACCAGGTCGCGCGCGACATGGCCGGTGACGGTGAAGCCGGCGGCGGTGACCCAGACCAGCAGCAGGAACCAGGTCGGGATCAGCATCACCGCCCGCTCATAGCCATGGGTGGCGAGATGCAGGATCAGCACGAAGCCGATCGCCGCCACCGCCGCGATCGAGATCCGCGCGACGCCGGCCGCCATCGGCGCGTCGAACACCGCGAGCCCGACCAGCCCGGCGAGGCCCAGCATCCAGACGAAGGTGATGTGGCCGTAACGCACATGCCAGCGCGACAGGTTGAGATAGGCGAAGAGGAAGACCAGCAGCGTCGCCGCCAGCACCACCTCGGCGCCGGCCCGGTAGATCCGCTCGATCGCCGGAGTCAGCGGGAAGATCCGCTGGAAGAAGCCGAAATCCAGGCCCGCATAGGCCAGCACCGCCCAGGCGAGCGCCGCCGCGGCCGGGAAGATCACTGCGCCCTTGACCACGAAGATGATCGTCAGGAACAGCGCCAGCAGGCCGGCGATGCCGATGATGATGCCCTTATAGAGCGTCAGCCCATTGGTCTTCTGCCGATAGGCCTCCGGCTCGAACAGATAGAGCTGCGGCAGGTTCGGCGATTTCAGCTCGGCGACGAAGGTGACGGTGGTGCCGGGATCGAGCGTGATCTGGAAGATGTCGGCATCGGGCGCCTCTTCGCGCTCCGGCCGCAGGCCCTGGCTGGCGGTGATCGCCTCGATGCGCCGGTCGCCGAGATCGGGCCAGATCACGCCGGAGCCGATCAGCCTGTGGAAAGGCGCCACCAGCAGCCGGTCGATCTGCTCGTCCGAATCATTGGTCAGCGCGAACACGATCCAGTCCGGCCGGGCCCCCGATTCGCGCGCGCGGACCGCAATGCGCCGCACGATGCCGTCAGCCCCGGGCGCGGTCGAGATCTGGATCACGTCGCCGTCCGACTTGTTGCGCTCGACCACATCGGTCAAGTCGAGCACCGGCACATCGATCGGGACGCGCTGCGCCTCGACCGCCAGGGCGGGCCGCAGCAGCACCAGCAGCGCCAGCATCATGAGCCCGCACAGGGCGATGCCGGACCGGAGGGAGCAAGAACGCGATGACAAGGCTGGCTCTGCGGAGGAGGGCAGTTCTTCTGAGGTGACGGCCAGTGGTATCGGCCGTACGTGGCGAGGGCAAGGCGAAGCCGCGCTGTTCACAGCTTCCGCTCGGTCCCGCCGCCGCGGCGCTGGTCCGAGGCCAGCATGCCGTAGAGCAGATGGTCGGCCCAGACCCCGTTGATGCGCAGATAGCCGCGCGCCTCGCCCTCGCGCCGGAACCCGACCCGCTCCAGCAGCCGCCGCGAGGGCTCGTTATGCGGCAGGCAGGCCGCCTCGACCCGGTGCAGCGCCAGATCGGAAAAGGCGAAATCGAGCGCGCCGCGCACCGCCTCGGTCATGTGGCCCTTGCCGGCATGGCGCTGGCCCATCCAGTAGCCGAGCGTGCAGGCCTGCGCCACGCCGCGCCTGACCAGGCCGAGGGTCAGCCCGCCGAGCAGCGTCTCGGAGGCGGCATCGAGGATGAAGAGCGAATAGGCCTCGTCGGTGGCGATCTCGCGGGCGGCGCGCTTCACCCGCAGCCGGAAGGACACGCGCGTCAGATCGTCCTCGCTCCAGACCGGCTCCCAGGGCGTCAGGAAGTCGCGGCTTTCCATGCGCAGATTGGCCCAGGCCGCATAATCGCCGGCCAGCGGCGCGCGCAGCATGAGGTTCTTGGTCCGGATCAGCGGCCGCGTCGGCGGATCGGTCGCGAAGCGGAACAGGGCCATGGCGCGTCAGGCCGGGTTCGCCAGCATGGCGCGCAGCTCCCGCGCGGGCGCCAGCCCCTGGAGGGGGCCGACGGCCGCGACCGTCACCACGCTGTCGAGCAGGCCCGTGCCGGCGGCCCTGACATCGGCGAGGCTGACCGCGTCGAGCCGGCGCGCCAGCTCCTCGCGCGGGATCGCCCGGCCGAACACCAGCACCTGCCGCGCCATCTGCTCGAGCTTGCCGCCCGGGCTCTCCAGCGAGGCCAGCAGGCCGACCTTCATCTGGGCGCGGGCGCGGGCGACTTCCGCCTCGCTGACATCCTGCGCCGCCTGCCTCAGGCAATCGAGCGCCACCTCGACCAGCTCGCCGACATCCTCGGGCGCGGTGCCGGCGCTGATGCCGAAGACGCCGCAATCGGAGAAGGGCCAGTGGAAGGCGTCGATCGCATAGGCGAGGCCGCGTCGCTCGCGCACCTCCTGGAACAGGCGCGAGGACAGCCCGCCGCCGAGCACGGCCGAGAAGATCTGCAGCGGGTAATGCGCCCCGTTGCGGAAGGGCTGGCCGGGAAAACCGAGAACGACGTGAACCTGCTCCTCATCGCCCTCGATGCGCGCCTCGCCGCCGCGATAGGCGGCCTGGCTGCGCGGCTCCGGCGCGGCGGCCGGTTCCGCCGGCAGCCCTGCGAGCGCCGCCTGCGCCAGCGTGACGAGCTCGTCGTGATCGACAGCGCCCGCCGCGGCCAGCACCATGTTTCCAGCATGGTAATGCCGCGCGAGATAGGCGCGGATCGCCTCCGGCGTGAAGCTGGAGACGGTTTCCGCGGTGCCGAGGATCGGCCGGCCGAGCGGCTGCTCCGGGAAGGCGGCCTGAAGGAAGCGGTCATAGACCAGATCGTCCGGCGTATCCTGGACGGCGCCGATCTCCTGCAGGATCACGCCCTTCTCGCGCGCCAGCTCCTCCTCGCTGAGGGTCGGCTGCGTCAGGATATCGGCGAGGATGTCGACGGCGAGCGGCAGGTCCTGCCCGAGCACGCGGGCGGTGTAGCAGGTGTATTCGACTGATGTTGCGGCGTTGAGATCGCCGCCCACGCTCTCGATCTCCTCGGCGATCTCGCGGGCCGAGCGCCGGGCCGTGCCCTTGAAGGCCATATGCTCCAGCAGATGCGCGAGACCATGCTCATGCGGCAGCTCGTCGCGCGCGCCGGCGCCGATCCAGATGCCCAGCGAGACCGTCGCGGCATGCGCCATCCGCTCGGACACGATGCGCAGGCCCGAGGGCAGGGTCGTCAGGCTGACCGCCGGATCATGGCCGGGGCCGGATTCCCGCTGAACCGCTTTCAATTTCTGCATCTTGTCCATTGTCGTTATGCGGCGGCGCTGCGCACGGCGCGCGCCCGCTCGGCGATGAAGCGCTCCAGCGCGCCTTGGTCGTTAGGCAGCAGCGCGGAGCGCTCCTCGCGCTCCATCAGATCGGCGAGATGGGCCGGCAGGCTCGGCACGGTGCCGCTCGCCGCCTCGACGGCGGCAGGGAACTTCGCGGGATGGGCGGTGCCGAGTGCGACCACCGGCGTCGCCGGATCGCTCCGCAGCAGCTGGCGCGCCGCGGCGGTGCCGATCGCGCTGTGCGGATCGAGCAGATAGCCGGCCTCGCGCCAGACCGAGCCGATCTCGGCGGCGATCGCCGCCTCGTCCTGCGAGACCGCGTCGAAATCGGCGCGGATGCGCGCGAGCGGCTCCGGCGCGATCTCGAAGCGGCCGGACTGCGCCAGCGACTGCATCAGGCGCCGCACCGCCGCCCCGTCGCGGCCATGGGCCTCGAACAGCAGCCGCTCGAAATTCGAGGAGATCTGGATATCCATCGAGGGCGAGGTGGTCGCGCTGACGCCGCGCATCTCGTAGACGCCCGTCTCCAGCGTGCGCGACAGGATGTCGTTGCTGTTGGTGCCGATCATCAGCCGCCCGATCGGCAGCCCCATCTGCTTGGCGATCCAGCCGGCGAGGATATCGCCGAAATTGCCCGTCGGGACCGCGAAGGAGACCGGGCGCTGCGGCGCGCCGAGCGCGACGGCGGCGGTGAAGTAATAGACCACCTGCGCCGCGATCCGCGCCCAGTTGATCGAGTTGACGCCGGAGAGCCGCAGTTCGTCGCGGAAGGCGTGGTGGTTGAACAGCGCCTTCACCAGGTTCTGGCAGTCGTCGAAGGTGCCTTCGATCGCGATCGCATGCACATTGGGCGCATCGACCGTGGTCATCTGCCGGCGCTGGACATCCGAGACGCGGCCATGCGGGTAGAGGATGAAGACATCGACGCAGGCGCGGCCCTTGAAGGCGTCGATCGCGGCCCCGCCGGTGTCGCCGGAGGTCGCGCCCACGATCGTGGCCCGCTCGCCGCGCTGCGCCAGGACATGGTCCATCAGCCGCCCGAGCAGCTGCATCGCGACGTCCTTGAAGGCGAGCGTCGGCCCATGGAAGAGCTCCAGCGCGAACAGATTGTCGTCGAGCTGGACGAGCGGGCAGACGGCGGGATGGCGGAAGGTGCCATAGGCCTCGCCGATCATCGCCTTCAGCGCGCCGGGCTCGATCTCGCCGCCCGCCAGCGCCCCGATCACCCGCTCGGCCACCTCGGCATAAGGTTTCCCGGCAAAGCCGGCGATCTCCTGCGCATCGAAACGCGGCAGGGCCTGCGGCAGATACAGCCCGCCATCGCGCGCGAGGCCGGCCAGCAGGGCATCGGTGAAGGACAGCGACGGAGCTTCGCCCCGGGTCGAGATATGCAGCACGGTTGTGATCTCTTCGTTCGTGCTGATCCTATAGGCCCGTTGGCCAGAGAGGGCAAAACCTGCCGGCATCGGCCACCGGCCGGACCCCGTCCTCAATCGGCCGCCGCCGGCTTGCGCCGGCCCTGCCGCGCATAGGCGATGAAGACGCCGATCAGCGTCAGCGCCAGCCCCAACCAGGTCAGCGCATATTGCAGATGATTGTCGGGAATGCGGGCGATCAGCTCGCGCGCATCGATTCCGGCCGGCGGCGTCATTCCGTCGCCCTGCCGTTCGGCTTCGAGATAGAACGGCGCGACCGGGCCGATCCCGAGCGCCGCCGCGATCGCGGCGGGGTCGCGGGTATAGAATTCGCGCTGCGCCGGGATATCCGCGGGGGTGAAGCTGTTGCGCTCCTCCGCCGCGCGCAGGAAGCCGGTGACGGTCGCCGGACCGGCGGCGGCGGCGACGCTCGCCAGCCGCTCCTCGGGGACGAAGCCGCGATTGACCAGGAGCGTACCGCCCTCATCGAGCTGAAAACCCTGGAAGATCCAGCGGCCGAAGCCGGAGAGCTGCCGCGAGCCGGGCGGGCCGGCGGCGATGGTGGTGCGCACGCTCGCCATCGCCTCGAGATAGCGGCCCTGGGCGCGGACGCGGGTGAGATCGAGGGTCGCGGGGTCGAGCTTCGCCCAGTCGGTGCTGGCGGGCAGGGCGGCCGGCGCGGCCTTGGCCTGCGCGTCCAGCCGCTGGATGAAGGCGCGCTTCTCGCCCATCCGGTTCCATTGCCAGGCGCCGAGCAGGCAGAGCACGGCAACGCCGATCAGCGTCAGGATGGCCGGCAGCGCGAGCCTGGGCCGGGCGACAGGGTGGGAATGCTCGCTCACTTGCGCAGCCTGCCTTCCTCGGCCTTGTGCGTATATTGCAGGGCGACCGCCAGCCCCTTCATCGGGCGCAGCAGGCCGAGGCAGGTGACCAGGGCCAGCGGCAGCCAGAGCAGCAGATGCAGCCAGATCGGCGGCGTGTAGGCGATCTCGACATAGAGCGCGAGCCCCAGCACGAAGAAGCCGGCGATCAGCATGATGAACACCGCCGGGCCATCGGCCGAATCGGCGAAGGCATAGTCCAGGCCGCAGGCGGCGCAGCGCGGCTTCAGCCTGAGATAACCGTCGAACAGCTTGCCTTCGCCGCAGCGCGGGCAGCGCCCGGCAAGCCCGGTGGAGTAGGGCGAGGGCGGGGTGATCTGCGGCTCGGCCATCGAAGCCTCCGGCTGAACGTAAAGGGGCGGCCTCGCGGCCGCCCCTCGGAAGGCTTGCGGCCGCTTCCGGCCCGGTCGTCAGTGGGCGGCGACTGTGCCTGCGCCCCAGACATAGATCGCGGCGAACAGGAACAGCCAGACCACGTCGACGAAATGCCAGTACCAGGCGGCGAACTCGAAGCCGAGATGCTGGTCCGGCTTGAAATGGCCGAGATAGGCGCGCCACAGGCAGACGGCCAGGAAGATCGTGCCGATGATCACATGGAAACCGTGGAAGCCGGTCGCCATGAAGAAGGTCGCGCCGTAGATATGGCCCTTGAAGCCGAAGGCGGCGTGCGAATACTCGTAAGCTTGGCAGATCGTGAAGATCACGCCGAGGATCACGGTCAGCCAGAGCGCCTGCTTCAGGCCCTTCCGGTCGTTCTGGATCAGCGCGTAATGCGCCCAGGTGACGGTAGTGCCGGAGGTCAGCAGGATCAGCGTGTTCAGCAGCGGCAGATGCCAGGGATCGAAGGTCTGGATGCCCTTCGGCGGCCACTGCCCGCCGGTGAACTCGGCGCGGGTGTACTGGATCGCCTCATGGCTGAACAGGCTGGCGTCGAAATAGGCCCAGAACCAGGCGACGAAGAACATCACCTCGGAGGCGATGAACATGATCATGCCGTAGCGGTGATGCAGCTGGACGACGCGGGTGTGATGACCCTCGACCTGCGCCTCGCGGATCACGTCCATCCACCAGGCGAGCATGGTGTAGAGCACGCCGAGCAGGCCGACGCCGAAGACCAGCGGGCCGATATGCAGCCCGGCGACCGGCATCGCCTTCATCCACATCACGGCGCCGATGGCGAGCACGGTGGCGCTGGCGGCGCCGAGCAGCGGCCACGGGCTCGGATCGACGAGGTGGTAGTCGTGGTGCTTGGTATGGGCCTCGGCCATCGTCCTTGTCTCTCCGCGTCCGATTTGAATGCCGCGCGCTCGAGGCGCAGCTTTACAGCTTCGACTTCGTTGCGTCACCCTGGCCTTCGGCGACCGGCTGCCCGTTCTTGGACGGGAAGTAGGTATAGGACAGGGTGATCGATTTCAGATTGGGCAGGTCCCGGTTCTGCACGATCTCGGGATCGATATAGAACACCACCGGCGCCTCGATGCTCTCGCCCGGCTGCAGCGTGGTGTCGGTGAAGCAGAAGCACTGGATCTTGACGAAATGCGCGGCGGCCAGGGTCGGCTGCACATTATAGGTGGCGATGCCCGTCACCGGCTTCGTGCTGGTGTTGGTGATCTTGTAGAAGACCGTCTGGGTCTCGCCGATGCGGGTGGTGATCTCGGTGCGCTCGGCCTCGAAGCGCCAGCCCAGCGAGGGCGCGACATTGCCGTCGAAGCGCACGGTCATCGTCCGCTCGAGAATCGTCCCCGAGCCGCTGGTGCCGATCTGCGGCGTGCCGTCGAAGCCGGTGACCTTGCAGAACAGGTCGTAGAGCGGCACCGCCGCGAAGGCGAGCCCGGTCATGCCGACGACGACGGCGCTGCAGATCAACGCGGTGCGGCGGATCCTTGTCTGCGTCTGCGTCATCGTCACAGCGGCCGGTTGAGGATCGCCGGCCCGGTCTTGGCCAGCGTCACGATGAAGAAGAACAGCACCAGCCCGCCGAGCACCAGCGCCAGCGCGACCGAGCGGCGATTGCGCCGCGCCATGTCCTCGGGAGAGAACGGCCGCGGCGGCTCCTTGCGTGGCGGGGTCTCGTTCATCCGAGCACCTTCGGCAGCGCCCACATCAGCCCGAGCCCGTTCTCGGCCAGCAGCACCGCGAACAGCAGGAACAGATAGAGGATCGAGAAGCCGAACAGGGCATAGGCCGCCTTGTTGGCCGGCTCGCCCTCGGTGACGCGCAGCACCCGGAAGGCGAGAGCGATCATCGCCAGCCCGCTCAGCACCGAGACCGAAAGATAGATCAGCCCGCCGAAGCCCATCAGCGCCGGCAGCACCGCGACCGGCGCCAGCACCAGCGTATAGGCGACGATCTGGCGGCGCGTCGCGGCCGGGCCCGCGACATTGGGCAGCATCGGGATGCCGGCGCGGGCGTAGTCGCCCGACTTGACCAGCGCCAGCGCCCAGAAATGCGGTGGGGTCCACAGGAAGATGATCGCGCAGAGCACGATCGAGGTCATGCCGAAATCGCCGGTCACCACCGCCTCGCCGATCATCGGCGGGAAGGCGCCGGCGGCGCCCCCGATCACGATGTTCTGCGGCGTCGAGCGCTTCAGCCACATCGAGTAGACGACGGCGTAGAAGAAGATGGTGAAGGCGAGCATCGCCGCCGCCAGCGCGTTGGCGACCAGGCCGAGCACCAGCACCGAGCCGATCGACAGGGTCAGCCCGAAAGCCAGCGCCTCCGAGGGCAGGATGCGTCCGGCCGGGATCGGCCGCGTCGCGGTGCGGGTCATCACCGCGTCGATATCGGCGTCCCACCACATGTTGAGGCAACCGGAGGCGCCGGCGCCGACCGCGATCGCCAGTAGCGCCGCGAAGCCGATCACCGGGTTGATGCTCCCCGGCGCCGCGACCATCCCGCCGAGCGCGGTGACGACCACCAGGAACATCACCCGCGGCTTCAGCAGCGCGAAGAAATCCTGCGCCTCGCCGCTCGAGCTCAGCGTGGCGTCATCGGAATGCGTGATCTGGTCGAAGGCAGCAGACATCGCCCTGAACGTTCAACTCTTGCAGGCGGCGGGCGAGGGGGCTCGCCCGCCGCGACTGATCAATGGTCCGAGCCGGAGACGCGCGGCAGCGTCTCGAACTGGTGGAAGGGCGGCGGCGAGGACAGGGTCCACTCCAGCGTGGTCGCCCCTTCGCCCCACGGGTTGTCGCCGGCCAGCTCCTTGCGGGTGAAGGCGATGACGATGCCGTAGAGCCAGACCAGCAGGCCGGCCGCGAAGATGTAGGAGCCGATCGACGACCAGAAATGCCAGCCGGCGAAGGCGTCCGGATAGTCGACATAGTGGCGCGGCATGCCGGCGAGGCCGAGGAAGTGCTGCGGGAAGAACAGCAGGTTCGCGCCGATGAAGGCGACCCAGAAATGCAGGCGGCCGATCCAGTCGGGGATCACATAGCCGCTCATCTTCGGGAACCAGTAGTAGAAGCCGGCGAAGATGCCGAACACCGCGCCCAGCGACAGCACGTAGTGGAAATGGGCCACCACGTAATAGGTCGCGTGCAGCGAGCGGTCGAGGCCGGCATTGGCCAGCACCACGCCGGTGACGCCGCCCACGGTGAACAGGAAGATGAAGCCGATCGCCCAGATCATCGGCGCGGTGAAGCGCAGCGAACCGCCCCACATCGTCGCAATCCAAGAGAAGATCTTCACGCCCGTCGGCACCGCGATCACCATCGTCGCGAAAACGAAGTAGCGCTGCGTGTTGAGCGACAGGCCGACCGTGTACATGTGGTGGGCCCAGACGATGAAGCCGACCACGCCGATCGCCACCATCGCATAGGCCATGCCGAGATAGCCGAAGATCGGCTTCTTCGAGAAGGTCGAGATGATGTGGCTGATGATGCCGAAGGCCGGCAGGATCATGATGTACACTTCGGGGTGGCCGAAGAACCAGAACAGGTGCTGGTAGAGCACCGGGTCGCCGCCGCCGGCCGGGTCATAGAAGGTCGTGCCGAAATTGCGGTCGGTCAGCAGCATGGTGATCGCGCCGGCCAGCACCGGCAGCGCCAGCAGCAACAGGAAGGCGGTGACCAGCACGCCCCAGGCGAACAGCGGCATCTTGTGCATGGTCATGCCGGGCGCGCGCATGTTCAGGATCGTGGTGATGAAGTTGATCGCGCCGAGGATCGAGGCCGCGCCGGCCAGATGCAGCGACAGGATGCCGAAATCCACCGACGGGCCCGGATGCCCGGTCGATGCGAAGGGCGGATAGACCGTCCAGCCGGTGCCGACGCCGTGCGCGCCGGGGGCGCCCTCGACGAACATCGAGATCAGCAGCAGCACGAAGGCGGCGACCGTCAGCCAGAACGAGATGTTGTTCATCCGCGGGAAGGCCATGTCGGGCGCGCCGATCATCAGCGGCACGAACCAGTTGCCGAAGCCGCCGATCACCGCCGGCATGACCATGAAGAAGATCATGATCAGCCCGTGCCCGGTGACGAACACGTTGTAGCTCTGCCCGTTGGCGAAGATCTGCAGGCCCGGCTGCTGCAGCTCGATGCGCATCATGATCGAGAGGAAGCCGCCGACCAGCCCCGCCATGATCGAGAAGATCAGGTAGAGCGTGCCGATATCCTTGTGGTTGGTCGAGAGCAGCCAGCGGCGCCAGCCCGTCGGGAGCGCATGCTCGTGATGGGCGTGGGCGTCGTCATGTCCGTGACCATGGGCGTGGGGAGCCGCGGTAGCCATGAAGTTCGTCTCCTCCTGCGAATTCGGTTCGCGTGAGTTCCTTGAAGATGTCGGGTTCAGCGGGTCGCGTCGGCGACCTTGCCGGCGGCATCGGCCGCATTGGCGAATTTCTGCTTCGATTCGGCGAGCCAGGCCGTGTAGCGCTCCTGGCTGACCACGCGGATGGCGATCGGCATGAAGGCGTGGTTCTGGCCGCAGATGAACGAGCACTGGCCGTAGAAGATGCCTTCGCGGTCGGCCTTGAACCAGGTCTCGTTGAGGCGGCCGGGGATCGCGTCGATCTTCAGGCCGAAGGCCGGCAGCGCGAATTTGTGGATCACGTCGGCGCCGGTCACCTGCAGGCGCACGATCTTGCCGACGGGGACGACCGCCTCGTTGTCGACGGCGAGCAGGCGCGGCGCCTCGGATTCGGCGATCTTCTTGGTGGTGATCGCCTCGGCGCGCTGGGTCTCGTCGAGCATCAGCGAATCGAAGCCGAAGCCGCCAGCGTCCTGCGGATATTCATAGGACCAGTACCACTGCTTGCCGGTGACCTTCACGGTCAGATCGGCCTGCGGCACTTCGAGCTGGAGCTTGAGCAGGCGGAAGGACGGGATGGCGATCACGACGAGGATCAGCACCGGGATGATCGTCCAGGCGACCTCGAGCAGGGCGTGATGCGTCGTCTTCGAAGGAGTCGGGTTGGACTTCTCGTTGAAGCGGAAGACCACATAGACCAGCAGCGCCAGCACGAACAGCGTGATCAGGAAGATCAGGATGTTCACCCAGTCGTGGAACCAGTGGATATAGGTCATCACCTCGCTGTTCGAGGGCTGAAGATCCATCTGCCACGGCAGCGGCATGCCGTTCTGAGCCGATGCGACGGCCGGGGAAAACGCCGCCAGAGCCGCGGCAGAGGCCGCCAGCGCGTTCCTGAGGGAGGTGGTCACAAATCGCATCGGTCCGACATAGCTCCTTTGACGCCGCGCGATCCGCCTCCGTCAGCTTCAAGACAGGCGCGCGCCGGGGCCTCCATGCCTGGTGCCCCGGTTCTTCGGCATTGCGATAAATCAAAGATCACGCTTGCGCCAGTGGGACAATGGCAGGCGCGGACGCAGCCCGTGCGGCATAAGTACGCGAGGGCGGCGCCGGCGCGCCAGGCGGCCGATCGCCGCTCCACCGGCTTGCGCCGGCGAAGAAGGGCTTCGCCTTGACATGAATCGGGACGCATGGTCGGAACGCGTTATATTGCGCGTCCGCGTTGCGTCCGTGCGCGATGCGAGATGAAGAGGAGAAAGGGATGCGCTTCCCAACCGGTGCCGTCGCTGCGGCGCTCGCCGTTCTCGGCTCCGCCTGGCTTCCCTCCGCTCCGGCGCTGGCGCAAGGTGCCGTCCGCTCGACCCATGGCGACTGGCAGATGCGCTGCGAGACGCCGCCCGGCGCCAAGGCCGAGCAATGCGCTCTGGTTCAGAACGTCGCGGCCGAGGACCGGCCGAACCTGACGCTGCTGGTGATCGTGCTGAAGACGGCCGATCAGAAGAGCCGGCTGCTGCGCGTCGTCGCTCCGCTCGGCGTGCTGCTGCCCTCCGGCCTCGGCCTCAAGATCGACGACAAGGACATCGGCCGCGCCGGCTTCGTGCGCTGCCTCACCACCGGCTGCGTCGCCGAGGTGGTGATGGACGATACCTTGCTCGGCCAGCTCAAGAGCGGCAAGAACGCCACATTCATCGTGTTCCAGACGCCGGAGGAAGGGGTCGGAATTCCCGTTTCGCTGAACGGGTTCGGCCCCGGTGTGGAGGCTTTGCCGTGATCGATTTGCTTGCCGGCCGCTATGGCCGGATCGTTCTTCCCGTCGTCGCGCTGGCGCTGGCGGGCTGTGGTTCCTCCGGCTCGTCCGGCACCGGCGAGCCCAGCACCGCGCAGAAGCTCGGCAACATCCTGGTCTTCCAGTCGACCACGCCGCCGCCGGCCAATCAGTTGCCGACCGATGACGACGTCAACTTCATCTGCCCCGAGGTGATCATCGCCGATGGCGGCGCCGCGATCCGCGCCCAGTCCGGCCCGGACAGCGGCAGCCTGCGCAACCAGATCTCGATCATCACCGTGGCGCGCGAATGCACGCCGGTCGGCAAGGATGGCGGCTTCAACCTCAAGGTCGGGGTCGAGGGGCGGGTGCTGCTCGGCCCGGCCGGCCGCCCAGGCCCCTTCGGCGCGACGCTCGTCACGCAGGTGATCCGCAACAACAATGTCGTGGCGCGCCGCGCCTCGCGGGTCGGCGGCACCATCGGCTCCGGCCAGACCGGCGTCGACTTCTCGCATGTCGAGGGCAACATCTCGGTGCCGGCGGGCTCGGGCGATGTCGAGATCATCGTCAGCCTGAGCCAGGGCGGCGCGGAGCCGGCGCGCCGTCGCCGGCGCTGAGGCATCCGCCGCCGTGGATGGCGGGCGCAAGGTCGATTGACTATGGGCCGCGCTCGTCTATTGCTGGCTGCGCCGTATATCCCCGCGGGAGAGACCGGCGCAGGGCATCCGCCTTGTGCCGGCGCCGAAGGCGCAACCGCCCCGGAAACGCTCAGGCCACAGGACCGCGCGGGAGTTGGCACTCTGGAAAGCGGCGAAGCCAAGTCTTCGCTCACCGACGGGGGTAACTCGCCAGGCGCGCCAGCGCCGGCGGGGAAATCTCTCAGGTCCCGGGACAGAGGGGGCGCACTCCGGACGATTCCGTCCGGGGTCCGCGCTCGATTCTGGAAGGGGACATCATGGCTGCCGAGGCTCAAGAGGCGGGGACCAGCGCCGCAAGCGCCGAGCCGCTGCTCAAGACGCCGCTCCACGCCCGCCATGTCGCGGCCGGCGCCCGCATGGTGCCCTTCGCCGGCTACGACATGCCGGTGCAGTATCCGCTCGGCATCCTCGGCGAGCACAACTGGACCCGCGACAGCGCCGGGCTGTTCGACGTCTCGCATATGGGCCAGGCCTTCCTGGTCGGCCCCGATCATGAGACCACGGCTCGCGCGCTCGAGGCGCTGATCCCCGCCGATATCCTCAACCTGCCGCCCGGCAAGCAGCGCTATTCGCAGCTGCTGAACGAGGAGGGCGGCATTCTCGACGACCTGATGGTGACCCGCTCGGCCGATCCGGACGAGGACGGTGCGCTGCTGCTGGTCGTCAACGCCGCCTGCAAAGGGGCCGATTACGCCCATATCGAGGCGCGGCTGCCGGCCTCGGTGAAGCTGATCAAGGCCGAGCATCGCGGCCTGATCGCCCTGCAGGGCCCGAAGGCGGAGGAGGCGCTCGCCGCGCTCAATCCCGAAGCCGCGGAGATGGGCTTCATGACCATGCGCACGCTGAAGCTCGGCGGCGTCAAGGCCAATGTCAGCCGCTCCGGCTACACCGGCGAGGACGGCTACGAGATCTCCGCCGCGGCCGACCGGATCGGCGAGGTCTGGGATGCGCTGCTGCTCGATCCCCGCGTCAAGCCGATCGGCCTCGGCGCCCGCGATTCGCTGCGGCTCGAGGCGGGGCTGTGCCTCTACGGCCACGACATCGACACCACGACCTCCCCGGTCGAGGCCGGGCTGAACTGGTCGATCCAGAAGCGCCGGCGCGAGGAGGGCGGCTTTCCCGGCGCGGCGCGGCTCCAGCGCGAGTTCGCCGAGGGTCCGGCCCGCATCCGCGTCGGCCTGCTGCCCGAGGGCAGGGCTCCCGCCCGTGAGGGCGCCGAGATCGCCACCAGTGACGGCACCATCGTCGGCAAGGTCACCTCGGGCGGCTTCGGCCCGACCCTGAACGGCCCCTGCGCCATGGGCTATGTCGCCCGCGAGCACGCGGCGCCCGGCACCAGGCTGGACCTGATCGTGCGCGGCAAGCCGCTGCCGGCGACCATCGCCGCCATGCCCTTCGTTCCCAACCGCTACAAGCGCTGAACCGACACCGCCGGAGGAAACCGATGTCTGACACCCGCTACACCAAGGATCACGAATATATCCGCGTCGAGGGCGACACCGGCACGGTCGGCATCACCGACTATGCCCAGAGCCAGCTCGGCGACGTCGTCTTCGTCGAGCTGCCGGCCATCGGCAAGACGCTCGCCAAGGGCGGCGAGGCGGCCGTCGTCGAGAGCGTCAAGGCGGCCTCCGAGGTCTACGCGCCGGTCTCCGGCGAGGTCGTCGAGGTCAATTCCGAGCTCGAGGCCACCCCCGGCACCGTCAACGAGGATGCGGCCGGCAAGGGCTGGTTCGTCAAGCTCAAGCTCTCGGATGCCGGCGAGCTCGACGGGCTGATGAGCGAGGCCGAGTACCAGGACTACGTGAAGACGCTCTGAGGCGTCATTGAAGGACCCGCCATGCGTTATCTCCCCCTGACCGAGACCGACCGCGCGGACATGCTCGCGCGCATCGGCGTCTCCGATATCGACGCCCTCTTCTCCGACGTGCCGGGCGGCAAGCTGCTGAAGGAGCCGCTCGATCTGCCGCGGGCCAAGGGGGAGCTCGAGGTCGAGCGCATCCTCGGCCGCATGGCGGGCCGCAATGTCGCCGCCGGCGCGGTGCCCTTCTTCGTCGGCGCCGGCGCCTACAAGCATCATGTCCCGGCGACGGTCGATCATCTGATCCAGCGCTCCGAATTCCTGACCAGCTACACCCCCTACCAGCCCGAGATCGCCCAGGGCACGCTGCAATACCTGTTCGAGTTCCAGACCCAGGTCGCGGCGCTGACCGGCATGGAGGTCGCCAACGCCTCGATGTATGACGGCTCGACCGGCACGGCCGAGGCGGTGCTGATGGCCCACCGCGTTACCCGCCGGCGCAAGGCGGTGCTCTCCGGCGGCCTGCACCCGCATTACACGCAGGTCGTCGAGACCCTCTCGGAGATGGCCAATGACGAGGTCGTCGCGCTGGCTCCGGACGTGCGCGCCACCGAGGACATTCTCGGCCAGATCGACGACAGCGTCTCCTGCGTCGTCGTCCAGTCGCCCGACGTCTTCGGCAATCTGCGCGATCTGCGGCCGATCGCCGAGAAGGCCCATGCCCATGGCGCCCTGCTGATCGCCGTCTTCACCGAGGTCGTCTCGCTGGGTGCCGTCGAGCCGCCGGGCGCTCAGGACGCCGACATCGTGGTCGGCGAGGGCCAGTCGATCGGCAACGCCCTGAATTTCGGCGGGCCCTATGTCGGCCTGTTCGCCGCCAAGTCGAAATATATCCGCCAGATGCCGGGCCGGCTCTGCGGCGAGACCGTCGACGCCGATGGCCGGCGCGGCTTCGTGCTGACGCTCTCCACGCGCGAGCAGCACATCCGCCGCGACAAGGCGACCTCCAACATCTGCACCAATTCGGGCCTCTGCGTGCTGGCCTTCACCATCCATATGACGCTGCTCGGCCAGGCCGGGCTGGCCAGGCTCGCCGCGGTCAACCACGCCAACGCCGTCAAGCTCGCCGAGGCGCTCGCCGGGGTGAAGGGCGCGCAGGTCCTCAACGAGACCTTCTTCAACGAGTTCACCCTGAAGCTCGCCAGGCCGGCGGCCGAGGTGGTCGAGGCGCTCGCCGCCAGGGGGATCCTCGCCGGCGTGCCGGTCTCGCGGCTGCTGCCGGAGGCCGGGCTCGACGATCTGCTGATCGTCGCCAACACCGAAGTGAACACGGACGAAGACCGCGCGGCCCTGGTTGCGGCGCTGAAGGAGGTGCTGTGATGCTGAACCGCCAGGGACGCCCGACGCGGGGCGGCGAGGCCGCCGCCGAGCTGCACGAGACCTTCACCGGCAACCGCGCGCTGCAGCAGATCGAACCGCTGATCTTCGAGATCGGCCATCACGAGACCACCGGCGTCGACATCGACCCGCCGGCCAAGGTCGAAAGCCGGCTCGGCAAGCACGCCCGCCGGGGCGAGATCGGCCTGCCCGGCCTCTCCGAGCCCGAGGCGATGCGCCATTATGTGCGCCTCAGCCAGAAGAATTACGGCATCGACACCGGGCTCTTCCCGCTCGGCTCTTGCACGATGAAGCACAATGCTCGCCTCAACGAGAAGATGGCGCGGCTGCCCGGCTTCAGCGACGTCCATCCGCTCCAGCCGGTCTCGACCGTGCCGGGCGCTCTCGACGTGATGCTCGAGCTGGCGCGCTATCTGATGGTGCTGACCGGCATGCCGGCCGTGGCGCTGTCGCCGAAGGCCGGCGCCCATGGCGAGGCCTGCGGCATGATGGCGATCAAGGCCGCGATCGCCGCCAAGGGCGAGGGCGCCACCCGCACTGTCGTGCTGGTGCCGGAATCGGCGCATGGCACCAATCCGGCGACCGCCGCCCTGATCGGCTTCTCGGTGAAGTCGGTCCCGGCGCGCGAGGACGGCACGGTGGCGGTCGAGGACGTCAAGGCGCTGCTCGGCCCCGATGTCGCGGCGATCATGCTGACCAATCCCAACACCTGCGGCATCTTCGAGCCGCAGATCGTCGAGATCGCCGCGGCGATGCACGAGGCGGGCGCCTATTTCTACTGCGACGGCGCCAATTTCAACGCGATCGTCGGCAAGGCGCGCCCGGGCGATCTCGGCGTCGACGCCATGCACATCAACCTGCACAAGACCTTCTCGACCCCGCATGGCGGCGGCGGGCCGGGCGCCGGCCCGGTCGTGCTGTCGGAGCGGCTGGCGCCCTATGCGCCGGTGCCGTTCATCCACCAGGAGGGCGATCAGGCCCGCCTCGTCGAGCACAAGGCGCAGGCGCCCGAGGGCAACGATCCGTTCGGCCGGATGACTGCCTTCCACGGCCAGATGGGCATGTATGTCCGTGCGCTGGCCTATATGCTGAGCCATGGCTCGGACGGCATGAAGCAGGCCTCCGAGGATGCGGTGCTCAACGCCAACTACATCCGGGCCGGGCTCGAGGACCTGATGTCGCTGCCCTTCCCGGACCACCCCTCGATGCATGAGGCGCTGTTCGACGACAGCTGGCTGAAGGGCACCGGCGTGACCACGCTCGATTTTGCCAAGGCGATGATCGACGAGGGCTACCACCCGATGACGGTGTATTTCCCGCTCGTCGTCCACGGCGCCATGCTGATCGAGCCGACCGAGTCGGAATCGAAGGCCTCGCTCGACCTGTTCGTGGCGACGCTGCGCGATCTGGCGATGGCGGCCAAGGGCAACGACAAGAGCCGCTTCACGGGCGCTCCGCACCACGCCCCGATCCGGCGCCTCGACGAGACCCGCGCGGCCCGGCAGCCGGTGCTGAAATGGGTGAAGCCCGAGCCGGTCAAGGAGGCGGCGGAATAGCGGCAGATCAATCCCAATCCCGTAGGTTCCATGACGTTGGGACAGAGCGTTCGCGCGCTTTAAGCCTTCCTTGACCATATGCGAGGGATGCTTGCGTCGGCGCCCTGTCCGCGCCTTGGGTTGGGGTCATGCAGCGCGTTCACTTTCGCCGCTCTCTCGCGATCAGCGTCGCCTTCGCGGCGATGCTGACGGCCTTGCGTGCCGAGGAGCCAGGCTACGGCCCCAAGACCTATGACCGCACGCTCGAGGCGCTGGTCACCCATGAGGACATTGCCGGCCGCGGCGGCTGGCCCAAGGTCCCGGCCGGCGCCACTGCGCTCAAGCCCGATTCGCAAGGTCCCGACGTCGCCCTGCTGAAGCGGCGGCTGATGCTCAGCGGCGACCTTGCGCCCGATGCCCTGCCCGGCGAGGTCTATGACGAGGCGGTGGTCGCGGCGGTGAAGCGTTTCCAGCGCCGCCACGGGCTGTCGGAGCTCGGCACGGTCGGGCGGCTGACGCTGAAGGCGCTGAACGTACCCGTCGAGGTGCGCCTCAACCAGCTGACGGCGACGCTGGAGCGCCTCAAGGGCAACGGCTTCAATTTCACCGACCGTTATGTGGTGGTGAACATCCCCGGCGCCAGCGCTGAGGCGGTCGAGAACGGCACGGTGCAGCGCCGCCATCTCGCGGTGGTCGGCCGGGCCGATCGCCAATCGCCGGTGCTGCAGGCGAACATCACCTCGGTGAACCTCAATCCCTACTGGACGGTGCCGATGTCGATCGTGAAGGCCGACATCATCCCGCATATGCGCAAGGACCCGCAGTTCATCGCCAAGTCGAACATGAAGCTGCTCGGCGCCGAGAACAAGGAGATCGACCCGGCGAGCGTCAACTGGGCCACCCTGACCAATCCCTATTTCTACGTCCGTCAGGATCCCGGCCCGACCAACTCGCTCGGCCAGCTCAAGATCGACATGCCGAACACCGAGGCGGTCTATATGCATGACACGCCCAAGAAATCGCTCTTCCGCAACGATGTCCGCTTCAACTCCTCGGGTTGCGCCCGCATCGAGGGCGTGCGCGAACTGGCCGCCTGGCTGCTGCAGGGCACCGAATGGACGCTGCCGGCGATCGAGGCGGAGATCGCCAAGGGCGAGCGCAAGGACATCCGCCTGAAGAAGGCGGTGCCGGTCGCCTGGGTCTACATGACCGGCTGGCAGGATGCCGAGGGGCTGGTGCAGTTCCGCGACGACATCTACGGGCTCGACACCCCGCAGGGCATCGTCACCTCGACGATCCAGCCGCGCCGGCCGAAGCCGAAGCCCGTCGAGCCCGCGGCGGAGAAGACCGCCATGCCGATCCCGGTCCCGCGCCCCGGCGCCACGACCGTGGCGGTTCGGTAGAAGACGCCCCGGAATCCGGAGAACCCGACGGAACATTCCCTCAGCCCTCATCCTGAGGAGCGCCGCAGGCGCGTCTCGAAGGATGCTCCAGCTGGTTCCGGAGTCTCCTGGAACATCCTTCGAGACGCGATCCCTACGGGATCGCTCCTCAGGATGAGGGCTCGAGAGGCAAGCTACGCTTGCTCCTTCAGGATGAGGGGGCGAGCAGCGCCAAAGAAAAACGCCGCGGCCCGAAGGCCGCGGCGACTTATTCCCAAGATCCATAGCGCCCCGTCATTGCGAGCGCAGCGAAGCAATCCAGCCGCCGTAGAGCGCGGGGCCCTGGTTTGCTTCGTCGCTGCGCTCCTCGCAATGACGATCCGAGCCGGCTCAGTTGAGCTTGGCGCGAACATCCTTCAGCCCGGTGGCGATCAGATCGGCCCCGGCTTTGCCGGCGACCTGGCCGCGCAGGATCACCTCGGCGGCGGCCGTCGCCGCTTCGGCCACAGCGGCGCGAACCTCGGCAGCCGCCTGGCTCTCGGCCTGGGCGATCTTATCCTCAGCCGTCTTGGTGCGGCGCTCGACGAACTCGGCGAGCTTCTGCTCGGCATCCTTGGCGAGGCGCTCGGCCTCCTCCTTGGCATTGGCGACGATCGTCTCCGCCTCGGCCTCGGCCGCCTTGCGCTTGGCCTCGTATTCCTTCAGCAGCTGCTCCGCCTCGTGACGCAGGCGGCGCGCCTCGGCCAGCTCGCGCGCGACGAGCTCGCCGCGGGCATCGAGCGCCTCGATGATCTTCTTGTGGCAGCCGGTATAGACGACGATGCCGAGGAAGATGACGAGCGCGACGGCGACCCAGAATGTATCCATCTCACACTCCTCAGCGGGCCAGGACGGCGTCGACGGCCTGGGCGGTCTCGGCGGCGCTGGGCTCGGCATTGGTCAGCTTGGCGACGATCGCGGCAGCGACCTGCACGCCGAGATCGCGGACATTGCCCATGGCCTGCGTCTTCGCAGCGGCGATGGCGGCATCGGAGGTCGCGGCCTTCGCCGCCAGCTCCGCCTCGACCGCCTTGCGCCGGTCGTCGGACGCCTTGGCGCTGGCCTCACGGGCCGCCTGGGCGATGCCCTGGGCCCGGGCGCGCGCGGCGGCCAGAGCGTCCTCATAGGCCTTGGCGCTGTCCTGCGCCTTGGCCTGAGCGGCCGCGGCCTCGTCGAGATCGCGCGCGAGCGTTGCGCCGCGCTCGGTCAGCACCGAGCCGATGCGCGGCAGCGCGATCTTCGCCATCAGCCAGTACAGCCCGCCGAAGGTCAGGGCGAGCCAGAACAGCTGGCTGGCGAAGGTCTTGCTGTCGAAAGGAGGAAATGCGCCCTTGGCCGCGCCCGGCTCGGTCGCAGCGAACGCCGCCTCGGGCAGCAAGGCGACAGCGCCGGTGGCCAATGCCGCAACAGCCGTGGTCCGGGCGAGGGTTGCGACAATCCCGATCTGCATCGCGAAGCCTTTCAGCTCGTCGAAAAAATGGAATGCTCCCGCGGCCGGGCGGCCGGCGGGAGCGAAGCCTGGCGCGGTCTTCAGACCACGAACAGCAGGATCAGCGCGACGACGAAGGCGAAGATGCCCAGGCCTTCCGCCAGCGCGGCGCCGATGAAGGCGCGGCCGAACTGGCCATCGGCGGCCGACGGGTTGCGCAGCGCGCCCGAGAGGAACTGGCCGAAGATGTTGCCGACGCCGATGGCGGCGAGGCCCATGCCCAGACAGGCGATACCGGCAGCGAGGAACTTGGCCGCAGTGAAGTCCATGGTCTTTTCTCCGAGTGAAACGAGGCGGTAGGGGGTGTGAACTCTCGCGATGTCTGCCGGCTTAGTGGCCGGGGTGCAGCGCATCGTTGAGATAGACGCAGGTCAGGATCGCGAAGACATAGGCCTGCAGGAAGGCGACGAGGAATTCGAGCGCCGTCAGCGCGACGGCCAGGAACAGCGGCAGCGGCGCCAGGATGACCTTGGCCGAGAGGGCCGCGGTCAGCATCACAACGAAGCCGCCGAACACCTTGAGCGCGATATGCCCGGCCAGCATGTTGCCGAACAGGCGCAAGGACAGCGAGATCGGCCGGGACACGAAGGAGACCGCCTCGATCAGCACCATGAAGGGCAGGAGCCAGCCCGGCACGCCCGACGGCACGAACAGGCCGAAGAAATGGCTGCCATGCTTGGCGATGCCATAGGCGAGCACCACGCCGATCACCAGGAAGGCGAAGGCGGCGGTGACGATGACATGGCTGGTGACGGTGAAGGAGGCCGGCAGCATGCCGAGCAGGTTCGCGGTCAGCACGAACATGAACAGCGAGAACACGAACGGGAAGAAGCGCATCCCGTCCTTGCCCATCACGCCGGTGACGGTCGAGGCGACGAACTCATAGGCGATCTCGGCGAGCGACTGCAGCCGCCCCGGCACCAGCGAGCGCTGGCGCGAGCCATAGATCATGACCGCGGCGACGACGCCGACCGTCAGCACCATGAACAGCGATGAATTGGTGAAGGACAGGTCGAGCCCGCCGACATTCAAGCCGACGAGAGGCTTGATCTCGAACTGGTGGATCGGATCGATACCGCCGCCGGCCGCCATTCTCTCAACCCTTCTCATGCGGCGCGCGGCCGCAACGCGATCAATCCTTGGGAACGTTCCGCGCCTGCCCGGTCGGGCGTGCTCCCAGCCGGTAGACCGAGCGGAAGCCGGCAATGATCCCGATCACCAGAAAGGCGATCAGGAGGAACGGCGATGTCCCGAACAGCCGATCTCCCAGATACCCGATCAGGGCACCTGCGATCACGCCGCCGGTCAGGTCCGCAGCCGCCCGGAAACCGACCGACATGGCACCGCTGAGGGCCTTGTCTTCCCCCGCCGCCTTCGCTTCGGCCTCGTCGGCCTGGGCGACCCGCTTCAAAGCGGTCGACAGCGAGTCCAGTCTCGCGCGCAGCTCCGGCTCTGAGGCGTTCTTCTCCGGTTCGGACATACCAGAGCGCTCCTGTTCGACCGTGGAAACGACACGATCCTTGGAAAACCCTTGCAGACCCGTCCCGGCCCGCTCATCGAGCCATCGTCAGCACGGCCTCCTTTATTGGCAGCCCCGGACGGTGTCAAGGCGAGCGCCCTGATTATAACTGTTTGAAAATGCTCGTTATTCGCCCTGTCTGCGACATTTTTGCCGCAATGCGACAGCGAATCTGCCCGATTTAGACCGCCTCGCGAATTCGCTCGGCGGTGGCGAGGTCGACCGAGACCATCTGGCTGACCCCTCGCTCGGCCATGGTCACGCCGAAAAGCCGGTCCATCCGGGCCATGGTGATCGGATTATGGGTGATCAGGATGAAGCGCGTCTGCGTGTTGCGCGCCATCTCCTCGAGCAGATTGCAGTAGCGCTCGACATTGGCGTCGTCGAGCGGCGCATCGACCTCGTCGAGCACGCAGATCGGCGAGGGATTGGTCAGGAACACCGCGAAGATCAGCGCCGTCGCGGTCAGCGCCTGCTCGCCGCCGGAGAGCAGCGTCATCACCTGCGGCTTCTTGCCGGGCGGGCGGGCGATGATCTCCAGCCCGGCTTCCAGCGGATCCTCCGAATCGACCAGCGAGAGCTCGGCGGTGCCGCCGCCGAACAGCACCCCGAACAGATGCTGGAAATGGCCGTTGACGATCTCAAACGCGGCGAGGAGCCGCTCCCGGCCCTCCCGGTTGAGGGCGCCGATCGCCTGGCGCAGCCGCCGGATCGCCTCGGTCAGGTCGTCGCGCTCGCTGGCGAGGCCGCTGCGCTTGCCCTGGACCTCGCCGAGCTCGTCCTCGGCCCGCAGATTGACCGCGCCCAGGCGCTCGCGCTCGGCTTTCAGCCCGCCGAGCCGCCGCTCGACATCCTCGGCCTCCGGCGGCGAATCGCCCGGCCTGAGGCCGGCGAGCTTGCTCAGCCCGGCGATGTCGGTGCCGAGCCCGTCGCCGATCTGGCGCTCGATATCGCCAAGGCGCTGCCGCGCCGCCTCCAGCCGCGCCTCGGCGCTCGCCCGCAGCTCGCGCGCCGCGGAGAGCCCCTCCAGCGCCTCGCGTGCCGTCCGGTCCGCCTCGGCCTGGGCCAGCTCCCCGGCAGCGAGCCTGTCCGCGGCCGCCTTGCGCGCGGTCTCGGCGGCCTCGATCTCGGCCAGCAGCCGGCGGCGCTCGACCAGGAACGTGTCGGGCGCCTCCAGCAGCGCCTTGTGCTCGGCCGCCGCCGCCGCGATTCGCCTGCGCGTTTCGGCCGCGCTCTGCTCGCTGGTGCCGGCCCGCTCGCGCCAGGCGCCGATATCCTGGGCGATCGCCTCGCGCCGGCGGCCCCGCAACTCGGCCTCGCGGCCTTGCGTCTGCACCCGCGCGCGCGCCTCGGATGCCGCAGCTCGGCGCTCGCCGAGCTCGGCGCGCGCGGCCAGAAGCGCGCTTTCCAGCTCGGGGGCGGGCGCCAGCGCGGCCAGATCGCCGCTGGCGGCGGCGACCTGCGCCTGCGCATCGGCGATATTCTGGCCCAGCCGGCCGATTGCCTCGCTCAGCGCCGAGCGCCGCGCCGCCGTCTGCGCGCCCTTGCGCTCGGCCTGCGTCAGCTGCTCGCGCGCCTGGTCCAGCCCGCGCCTGGCCTCGCGCGCCGCCTCCAGCGCCCGCGCCTCCGCCTGGGCGGCCGTCCGCATCCGCTCGGACGCCGTGTCGAGCCGGTCCCGGGCCGCCTCCGCCGCCTCGCGCGCCGCCTGTACGGCGCGCTCGAGATCGCCGAGCCGGTTCTTCTCGACCAGCCGCCGCGCCGCCGGCGAGGGGGCGTCGGCCGCGCTGGTGAAGCCGTCCCAGCGCCAGATATCGCCCTCGCGCGACACCAGCCGCTGGCCCGGCTCGAGCCTGGAACGCAGGCGCGGGCCGTCCTCGCGCGCCACCACGCCGATCTGGCGCAGCCGCCGCTCCAGTGCCGCCGGGCCGCGGACATGGCGCGCCAGGGCCTCGCAGCCCTCCGGCAGCGCGGGATCGCCATCGCCCGCCCCGTTCGCCGCCCAATGCGCCGGCGCCGCCGGATCGGAAGACGCGTCGAGATCATCGCCGAGCGCCGCACCGAGCGCGGTCTCATAGCCCTTCGCGACGCTGATCGCATCGAGGATCGCCGGCCAGTTGCCGCTCTGCGCCGGGGCGAGCAGCTTCTGCAAGGTGCGCATCTCGGTTTCGAGCCGTTGCGCCGCCCGGTCGGCCTCGGCGAGCGGCCCGCGCAGCCGCGCCTCCTCCTCGCGCGCCGCGGCGAGGGCGCCGCGCGCCGTGCCGGCAGCCGCGTCAGCCTGCTGCATCGCGCTTTCGGCCGTCGCGACGGCGGCGCGCAGCGCGTCGAGCGCGGTGACGGCGTTGTCGGCATCGAGCGCCGCCAGCTCGCGCTGGAGCCGGTCGCGCTCGCCGGCATGGCGCGCCTCCCGCTCTGTCGCCTCGCGCAGCGCCCGCTCGAGCGCGCCGCGCCGCGCCGACAGCTCCGAGAGCCGCGCCTGGACCGCCGCATGCTGGGCTTCGGCAGCGGCGAGCAGCGTCTCGGTCTCGGCGCGCTCCGCCTCGGCCGCCTTGCCGGCAGCGACGGCAGCCTCGGCCTCGCGCCGCAATCCTTCGTCCTCGGCTGAAAGGCGCGCCAGGCTCTCGCTGGCATCCTTCGCCAGCGTCTCCTGCCGGGCGAGATCGCCCTGCAATTCGCCGAGGCGCTTGGCCAGCTCCTCGCTGCGCTGCCTGGCGCGGCGGTTCTCGGCGTCGATCTCGTCGAGCCCGCGCTTCAGCCTGACCAGGGCGGCGGCGGCCGCCGCCTCGCCCTCGCGCAGCTCCGGCAGCGCATGGGCGGCGATCGCCTGCAGCCGTGCCGCCTGCGCCTGCACGCCGGTGCGATCGGCGACGGCGCCCACGGCCTCCTGCAAGGCCCGCTCGCCGGCGACGACATGCGTCTGCGCCTCGCGATGGGCGATCAGCGCCAGGATCGCCTCGGCCCGGCGGATATCGGCGGCGAGATTGCGGTAGCGCGTCGCCTGCCGCGCCTGGCGCTGCAGCGCCTCGACCTGCCCGTCGATCTCGGCGAGCACGTCCTCCAGCCGGTTGAGATTGTCCTCGGCGCCCTTCAGGCGAAGCTCCGCCTCATGGCGGCGGCTGTGCAGCCCGGCGATGCCCGCGGCGTCCTCGAGAATGCGGCGGCGCGATTGCGGCTTGGCGGCGATGATCTCGCTGATCTGCCCCTGTCGCACCAGCGCCGGCGAGCGCGCCCCGGTGGCGGCATCGGCGAAGAGCAGCTGCACGTCCCGCGCCCGCACCTCCTTGCCGTTGATCCGGTAGGTCGAGCCTTCCTCGCGCTCGATCCGCCGGGTGACTTCCAGCACCTCGGCATCGTTGAAGGCGGCGGGCGCCTTGCGGTCGCTGTTGTCGAGGGTGAGCGCGACCTCGGCCATGTTGCGCGCCGGGCGCTCGGAGCTGCCGCCGAAGATGACGTCGTCCATCCCCGAGCCGCGCATGTTCTTGAACGAGCTTTCGCCCATCACCCAGCGCAGGGCTTCGACGAGGTTGGACTTGCCGCAGCCATTGGGGCCGACGACGCCGGTCAGCCCCGGCTCGATCAGGAATTCCGTCGGCTCGACGAAGGTCTTGAAGCCGGCCAGCTTCAGGCGCGTCAGCTGCATCGACGCGCCCCGCTGGCCGCCGGCGGCTCAGCTCGCCAGCAGCGGCTCGAGGATCTTGTCGAATTCGGCGATGCTGAGTGCACCGGAGCGCTTTTGCCCGTTGATGAAGAAGGTCGGGGTGGAGTCCACGCCAGCCTTGGCCCCACCTTCCTTAACCTGCGTGACGGCGTCGTAAATGTCCTGGCGCTTCAGGCAGGCTTCGAAAGATTCCTGTGTGAAACCGGCCTGCTTGACCAGGCTGGTCAGCGCGTCGACCGGCTTGTCGGTGAAGGCCCAGTTGCGCTGCTGCGCGAACAGCAGGTCGGTCAGCGGGTAGTATTTGTCGTTGCCGTTGCAGCGCGCCAGCATGAAGCCGGCGGTGGCCAGCGGATCCAGCGGGAACTCGCGCAGCACGAAGCGCACCTTGCCGGTGTCGATATACTTCGTCTTCAGCGCCGGGAAGGTGTCGCGGTGGAAGGTCGCGCAATGGCTGCAGGTCAGCGAGGCGTATTCGATGATCGTGACCTTGGCGTCCTCCTTGCCGAGCCAGATATCGCCCAGCGGGTTCGCCACGCCCGGAACGGCCTGGGCCTGCGCTGCCGCACTGCCGAGGAGAGGCGAGAGGGCCAAGGCGGCGGTGCCCAACATCGCGTGCTGCATCACTTGGCGGCGACTGGTCATTACTGTCGTATCCTGATCATCGAAAGCTGCGCGGACCATAGTGGCCATGAGGAATGTGGCAAGATCGGTTCGTCAGGCGGCGGCTCACGAAGCCGTGTCGTTGCCCGCGGCATTGTGGCGCTGGGCGATGCCGCGCCCGAGCCGTGCCAGCGCCTCGCGCAGCTCGGGGCTTTCGACGGGGGCGACCTGCGCCGCGATGCGCGCCAGCGCTGCGGGATCGGGCGGCGGCGCCGGCCTCGTCGCCGGAGGCGGCGCCACCGGGCCCTGCTTCAGCACGAGCTTGCCGACCGCGCGCCAGCCGAGATGGGTATTGACCCGCTCCAGCACCAGCGGGCCGAGCTGCTGCATCTCCAGCGCGAAGGCGCCCTCCACGCGCACCACCAGCACCGCCGGCTCGGAGATCTCGCCCGGCGCGCCGCGTTTGCGCGGCCATTCGATCTTCAGCGGCCGCGTCCGCGCCGCCAGCCGCTCGCCGACGATCTCCGGCCAGAAGGCGACGACCGAGCGCCCGGCGAAGCCCTGCGCAGCCAGCGCGGGCGCCAGGCAATCGTCGATCAGCTCGGCGAGTGGTTTTGCGGCCATGCGCCAGTTTGCGCCAGCGGGCGCAGCGCAGCAAGAACCGATTGCAAGCCGCGAGCATTGAGATAACCTTACGTCATCCAAGGGCTGGGGACGTCTTCCATGCTCGCGCGCTTCGTCGTCGCCATTGCGGCGAGCCTCTTCGTGCTGCCTGCAGCCGCGGTCGAGCTGACTCAGAAGGGCGCCCTGCTGGTGATCTCCGGCGACATCCGCAATGGCGACGAGTTCGCCCTGCGCGACCTTCTCGCCAGCCCGGCGGGACGCCAGGTCCGGCTGGTCGCGCTGCACAGCCCCGGCGGGCGGGTCGCGGCGGCGCACGAGATGGCGCGCAGCATCCGCAAGGCCGGTCTCGTCACCCTGGTCGACGGCGCCCGCGCCGTCTGCTCCAGCGCCTGCACCGCCCTGTTCGCCGCCGGCGTCCGGCGGCATTACGTCAATGCCGGCGCGATCGCCGACGGCGAATCGAAGATCCCCCGCGGCCTCGGCTTCCATGAGGGCAACAGCCTGCAGCGCAGCGGCAGCAAGGGTTATTCCGGCGCCGGCACCGCCGGCATGATCGCCATCTATTACGAGATGGGCGTTTCGGGCGCGGTCGGGCTGGTCTCGAAGGCGAGCTATGACCGGATCTATCGCGTCTCGGGGCCGACGGCGATGGCGCTCGGCATCGCCACCAGCCTGTCGCCGCCCTAGAACCGCGTCGTCATTGCGAGGAGCGCAGCGACGAAGCAAGCCAGGGGCCGCCGCGCCTATGGCTGCTTGGATTGCTTCGCTCCGCTCGCAATGACGGCGAGGCTAGCCTAGAACCGCGTCGTCAGCGCCGTCAGCCACAGCGGCGAGGCCTCGACCAGCGCCGCTTCCAGCTGCTTGTCGTAGCCGGTGACGATCAGCACGCCCACCAGCACGAGCAGCACGCCGAGCGCGCTCTTCGCCGTCTTGCCGCCGCGCGCCAGCCGGTCGCGCCAGCGCATCAGCGCCTGGCGGGAGAGGCTGCCGAGCAGCAGCAGCGGCGTTGCCGCGCCGAGCCCGAACAGCGCCATGATGGCGGCGACCTGGCCGAGATCGCGGCCCTGCGCCGCCAGCACCGAGGCCGCGCCGAGCGTCGGCCCGACACAGGGGCTCCACACCGCGCCGAGCAGCAGCCCGACGCCGAACTGCCCGCCCACGCCCTGGGTGGAGAAGCCGGAGAGGTTGCGCTCCGCCCAGTCGCTGACCGGGCCGCCGGCCGCCGCCAGCCTGACCTGCAGCGGCGGCGCCGCGAGCACGATCCCGACCAGCACCATCAGCACCGCCGAGGCCGTCCGGAACAGCTCGGCATTCAGCCCGATGCTGTAGCCGATCGTCGCGATGAACAGCCCGATCGCCACGAAGGAGAGGGCGACGCCCGCCGCGAGCGCCATCGGCGCCAGGCGATGCTCGGCCGCCGCCGAGCCGAGCACGATCGGCAGCAGCGGCAGCACGCAGGGCGACAGGATCGAGAGCAGGCCCGCCAGGAAGGCGAGCCCGAGGGTTCCGAACGCCACGGCGGGACCTCAGAGCGCTTTGGCGAGCATGGCCGCGATCGTGGCCTTGTTGGTGTCGCCCACCGAGCGGCCGGCCTCGGCCGTGCCCTTGAACACCACCAGCGTGCTCTGGGTGCGGGCGCCGAACATGCTGACGATGTCCTTCTGCCCGTCGAAATCGACCTTGAACACCACGAGCTCCTTGAACTTGGGATCCTCGCGCAGCCCGCTGACGATCTGCTCCTGGACCTTGCAGGTCGGGCACCAGTCGGCGTGGATATGCACCAGCACCGGCTTGCCGCTCTTCTGGGCCGCCGCGAAATCGGCCTTGGTGAACGGGCGCATCGGCGCCGCTGCGAAGCCGGGAATTGCCGCCGTGATGCCGGCAGCGAGGGTGAGGATGACGAGGCTGCGACGAGAGATCATGGTCCGGTCCTGTGGGTTGCGGCAGCGACGACGCCGCCAATGATCCTATTCGCAGCCGGCGACGAGATCGTTACGCAACGGGATGCGCCGACTCGCTCTTGCCGCGCGCCGGGGAACCGGTCATCCATCCGCGATGGACGCGAGCCTTCCCCATCCGCAGGCCGAGGAGCTGCTGCGCTGGTATGACCGCCATCGCCGCGTGCTGCCCTGGCGGGCCCTGCCGGGCGAGCCGGCCGATCCCTATCGCGTCTGGGTCTCCGAGATCATGCTGCAGCAGACCACGATCGCCGCGGCCAAACCCTATTTCGAGCGCTTCATGGCCCGGTTCCCGACGGTCGAGGCGCTGGCCGCGGCGCCGTCCGAGGCGGTGATGCAGGCCTGGGCCGGGCTCGGCTACTACTCCCGCGCCCGCAACCTTCATGCCTGCGCCAAGGCGGTGGCGCAGGAGCATCGCGGCCGCTTCCCCGACACCGAGGAGGGGTTGCGCGCGCTGCCCGGCATCGGCGCCTATACGGCCGGCGCGGTGGCGGCGATCGCCTTCGATCGCCCGGCCGCCGCCGTCGACGGCAATGTCGAGCGGGTGGTCACCCGACTCTTCGCCATCGCCGACGAGTTGCCGGGCGCCAAGCCGCTGATCCGCGAGCGAGTGCTGGCGCTGCTGCCGACGGGCCGGCCGGGCGATTTCGCGCAGGCGCTGATGGATCTCGGCGCCACCATCTGCACGCCGCGCTCGCCTGCCTGCGCGCTCTGCCCCTGGCGCGAGCCTTGCCGGGCCAGGGCCGCCGGGCTGCAGGAGAGCTTTCCGCGCAAGGGCGCCAAGAAGACCGGCAGGACCCGCTACGGCGCCGCCTTCGTCGCCCGGCGCGCCGATGGCGCCGTTCTGCTGCGCACCCGGCCGGAGAAGGGCCTGCTCGGCGGCATGGCCGAGGTGCCCGGCAGCGACTGGGCGGCCGATTACGTCCTCGCCGAGGCGCTGCGCGACCAGCCGCTGGCGGCGCGCTGGCGGCGGCTGCCGGCGCCGGTCCGCCATGTCTTCACGCATTTTCCGCTCGAGCTGACGATCTTCGTCGCCGAGCTGCCGGCCGGCACGCCGGCGCCGCAAGGCATGCGCTTCACCCCGCCGGGCCGGCTGAAGGAGGAGGCATTCCCGAGCGTCTTCCTGAAGGTGCTGGAGGCGGGGCTTGAGGCGCTCGCCCTCAGGCGGCCGCCAGCTGCGCCCTGATCTCGCCGCGCAGCGCGTCGAGCAGCAGCGCCTTGCCGTCGCGCTCGACATGCCAGAAGGTCCAGCCATTGCAGGCGGGCAGGCCCTGCGCCAGCGCGCCGACCTTGTGGATCGAGCCGACCGCCGGGCCGAGCTTCAGCGTGCCGTCGGCGCGAATGGTGGCGCTGTGGCGGCGCTTCTCGTCGAACACCGCCTCGCCCGCCTTCACCAGCCCGGCCTCTATGAGGCTGAGGAAGGGCACGCGCGGCTCGCTGCGCTTGGAGGGCGCCGTCGCGAAAGCCTCGGGTGGCAGCGGCTCCACCGCCGCGATGCGCGCCCGCGCCGCCTCGGCATAGGCCGGCTCGCGCTCGATGCCGATGAAGCGGCGTCCCAGCGCCTTGGCGACGGCGCCGGTCGTGCCGGTGCCGAAGAACGGGTCGAGCACGACATCGCCGGGATTGCTGGCCGAGAGCAGCACGCGGGCGAGCAGCGCTTCCGGCTTCTGCGTCGGATGCACCTTGGCGCCCTTGCCGTCCTTCAGCCGCTCATCGCCGGTGCACAGCGGCAGATACCAGTCCGAACGCATCTGCAGGTCGTCATTGCCGCCCTTCAGCGCCTCGTAATGGAAGGTGTATTTCGACTGCGCGCCGCGCGCCGCCCAGATCAGCGTCTCATGCGCATTGGTGAAGCGCCGGCCGCGGAAATTCGGCATCGGATTGGCCTTGCGCCAGACGATGTCGTTCAGCATCCAGAAGCCGAGATCCTGGAGGATCGCGCCGACCCGGAAGATGTTGTGATAGGAGCCGATCACCCACAGCGCGCCGTCCGGCTTCAGCGCCCGCCGGCAGGCCAGCAGCCAGGCGCGGGTGAAGGCGTCGTAATCGGCGAAGGAGGCGAACTTGTCCCAGTCGTCGTCGACGGCGTCGACGAGGCTGTCGTCCGGCCGGCGCAGATCGCCGCCGAGTTGCAGATTGTAGGGCGGATCGGCGAAGACGAGATCGACGCTTCCCGGCGGCAGCGCCTCGATCGCCGCGATGCAATCGCCAACGATGACCTGGTCGAGCGGCAGCTCGCGCAGGGGGCTCGTCTGGGGAAGAAGGCTCTTGGCCTTCATCCGGGACTCCAGCGCAGGCCGTCCGGTACGCGAAACCTGAATCCGGACGGGAGCGCTGGCGGTCCCGGTACGCGAGGTACTCATGACGCCAAGACCGTTACGCAACTTCAACGGTCGCGATCATGGGTCGATCAGGGTAAAAGCCGGGTTTCCGCTTTGAAAAAAATGCGTCCCATTCTGGGGCTGCAGTTTTTGCCTAGGCTTTTGAATATGTTTGGAAATTCGTAACGGTTCTTAAGATCCGTTAAGGGCTGCGTAAAGCCGCCCGCCGGTTCAGCCCGGTCGTGTCCAGACGCCCTTCACCGGAGCGAAGGAATAGCGATGGGCGGGGCAGGGGCCATGTGCCTGCAGGGCGGCGCGATGCGCCGGCGTCGCATAGCCGACATGGCTGGCGAAGCCATAGGCGGGAAAGGCGAGGGAGAGCCGGCCCATCATCCGGTCCCGCGTCACCTTGGCGATGATCGAGGCCGCTGCGATCGAGCAGATCAGCCCGTCGCCGCCGATGATCGCCTCGCAGCTGCAGGCCAGCGCCGGCGGGTCATTGCCGTCGACCAGCACGAAATCCGGGCGCTGCGGCAGCGCCGCCACCGCCCGCCGCATCGCCAGCAAGCTCGCCTGCCGGATATTGATGGTGTCGATCTCGCCCGCAGAGGCGCTGCCGATGCCGACGCCGACGGCCGAGGCCAGGATCACGCCGAACAGCTCCTCCCGGCGCTCGACCGTGAGCTCCTTGGAATCGGCCAGCCCGTCCGGCACCGCCTGCGGATCGAGAATGACGGCGGCGGCGACGACCGGGCCGGCCAGAGGCCCCCGGCCGACCTCGTCGACGCCGGCGATCAGCGCATGTCCTGCGGCGATGGCGGCCTGCTCGCGGCTGAAATCGGCGGTCATGCCCACGCTATGCCAGATCACGGCGTCGCGGTCTGCCGGCGCACATGTCGCATCCACAGCTTGGCGCGGGATCAGAACAGGCTCAGCTGCGCCTTTTCCTTTTCCGGCCTCAGGAAGAGATCGGTGCGCAGCCGCAAGCGGCTGCCGTTGAAGCCGAGGCGCTCCGCCGCCATCTCGAAGCGCCGGCCGATCATCCAGGCATAGGGCCCCGAGCCCACCTGGCGCTGGCCCCAGGCCGCATCGTAATCCTTGCCGCCGCGCGTCGAGCGGATCAGCGAGACGACGTGGCGCATCTTGTCGGGATGATGCGTCACCAGCCAGTCCTGCACGATGTCCTTCACCTCGAGCGGCAGGCGCAGCAGCACATAGCCGGCCTCGCGCGCTCCCGCCGCCTTGGCGGCGTCGAGGATGCGCTCGATCTCATGCTCGTTGATCGCCGGGATGATCGGCGCGACCAGCACCGTCACCGGGATGCCGGCCTCGGTGAGGCGCTTGATCGTCTCGATGCGCTTGGCCGGCGAGGCCGCGCGCGGCTCCATGGTGCGGGCGAGCTTCGGGTCGAGGGTGGTCACCGAGAGCGCGACCTTGGCGAGTCCCTTGGCGGCCATCGGAGCCAGAATGTCGATATCGCGCTGGACCAGCGCCGATTTGGTGACGATCCCGACCGGATGGTTGAACTTCGCCAGCACCTCCAGAATCTGCCGCATGATCCTCAGCTTGCGCTCGACCGGCTGATAGGCGTCCGTATTGGTGCCGATCGCGATCGTTCGCGGCTGATAGCTCGCCGAGGACAGCTCTTTCTCCAGCAGCGCCGCCGCATCCGGCTTGGCCGTAAGCTTGCTCTCGAAGTCGAGCCCCGGCGAGAGGCCGAGATAGGCATGGCTCGGCCGCGCGAAGCAGTAGACGCAGCCATGTTCGCAGCCGCGATAGGGATTGATCGAGCGGTCGAAGGAGATATCCGGGGAATCGTTCCTGGTGATGATCGTGCGCGGCTTCTCGACCGAGATCTCGGTCTTGAACGGCGGCAGCTCGCCGAGCGAGCCCCAGCCGTCATCCTCGTCGATGCGCTCGGCCGGCTCGTAGCGGCCGCCGGGATTGATCGTCGCGCCGCGCCCGCGCCGCCGATCCGGATCGACACGGTTGCCGACATGCGCGAGCGGATCGACCGGCGCAACCCGCAGCGAAGCCGAGCGCGGCTCGGCCTCATGCCGCTTCAGGGCTTGCGTCCGTGCTGACGGCCGGGCCTGAGGCATCGCTTTTGTCTCCTGCGGAATCGCGGACCGGCCGCGACCAAGGAATGTGAACATAACAGGAACAGAATGCAAGTGGCAGGATTGCGGCATGTTGCACTGCGGCATAAACATGCGGGCATGATCACCGCCGTCATCCGCGCCCATAGCAGCGTCGAGACTCTCGCAGCGACATTGACCGTGCTGATTCCGGCGGTGGCGCAGGGCGTGGTTGGTCATGCCGTGATCATCGACGAGATAGGCGATCCGGCACTGGCGCGCCTCGCCGATGAGACCGGCGCCGCCCATGTCGCGGCCGGGCCGGGCGAGATCTGGGAGCAGGGTGTGTCGCAGGCCCGTGGCGAGTGGGTGATTCTGCTCGAGGCCGGCGACCTTCCCGAGGCGCAATGGCTGGCGAGCCTGGAGCGCCATCTGCTGACGCAAGCGTCGCGCCCGGCGCTGATGCCGCTGCGCGGGCTGGCCGGCGCTCTGCGCGAAGGCGGCTCGTTGCTGCTGCGCGGGCGAGGCCTGCGCGCCGGGCTCCTGGCGCCGAAGGCCGAGCTGCTCGCCGGGCGATTGTCGCAGCGGCCGCGCCGCCTGCCGGTCGGGCGCCGCCGCGTCTGAGCGGTCTACAGCTGGTTGGTCCGGAAGGTGTCGCAGCTCTGCATCGAGCCGGAGCGGAAGCCGTTGGTGAACCAGCGCACGCGCTGGGCCGAGGAGCCGTGGGTGAAGGAATCGGGCACCACCGCGCCGCGCCCGGCCTGCTGCTGCAGCCGGTCGTCGCCGATCGCCTCGGCCGAGCGCATCGCCTCCTCGATATCGCCGGGCTGGATGCGGTCGAGTGCCTGGACGTTATGGGCCCAGACCCCGGCGAAGCAGTCGGCCTGCAGCTCGACCCGCACCGAGAGCAGATTGCCCTCGCGCTCCGAGACGCGCTCGCGCAGCTGGTTCACCTTGGGCAGGATGCCGAGCAGGTTCTGGATATGGTGGCCGACCTCGTGGCCGATCACATAGGCATAGGCGAAATCGCCGCCGCCGCCGAGCTTGCGCTGCATCTCCTGGAAGAAGGAGGTGTCGAGATAGACCCGCTGGTCGTTGGGGCAGTAGAACGGCCCCATCGCCGATTGCGCCGTGCCGCAGCCCGAGCGCGTCACCCGGTCGAACACCACCAGCCGCGGCGGCACATAGCGGCGGTTGCCCTGCTGCGGCAGCACCTTGGTCCAGACATCCTCGTTCATCGCCAGAACGGTCGAGACGAATTTGCCGATATCGTCGGTCGGTGGCCCGGCATTGGGCCGGCTCTCCTGCTGGGTCGGCTGGCCGCCGCCGCGCATATTGCCGATGATCTCGGCCCCGCCGATCAGCAGGCGCGGATCGATGCCGAGCGCCCAGCCGAGCAGGCCGAGCACCACCATGGTGCCGATCCCGAGCCCGCCGCGCCCGCCGGGGATGCCGGCGAACTCGCCGCCGCCACCGCGCCGGTCCTCGAAATTCTCCGACGTGCGATAGTCTTCCCAACGCATGGCTAGGCCCTTCCTGCAGCCCCGCCAATCTCGGCGAGGATGCGCCGGAACTCAAGCATGCGCTGCTTGGTTCCGCGCGCCCCGCCTCAGTGATAGCCGCTGTCGGCGCGGACCTTGCCGCGGAAGGTCCAGTAGACGAAGGCGGTGTAGAACAGGATCATCGGCAGCAGGAAGGTGACGCCGATCAGCACGAAGATGTGCGAGGCCGGCGCCGCCGCCGTGTCCCAGATCGTCAGGTCGGGCGGGACGAGATAGGGGTAGTTCGAGATCGCCAGGCCGAGGAAGCAGAGCAGGAAGATCGCGATGGTGAAGGCGAAGGGCGTGAATTCGTGGCGCCCGTGCAGGCGCTTCCAGGCCATGTAGCCGCAAAGCGCGGTCAGCAGCGGGAAAGGCCAGAGCAAAGCGAGATTGGCCGGGGTGAACCAGCGCTCGGCGATGCGCGGATGCGCATAGGGCGTCCACAGCGAGACCAGCACCGCGAAGGCGAGCAGCCCGAGGAGCAGCAGCTTCGCCTGGCGGCGCGCCCGCTCGGCGACGGGGCCTTCCGTTTTGTAGATCAGCCAGGTCGCGCCCAGGGTCGCATATCCGACGATGACGCCGACGCCGCACATCACGGTGAACGGCGTCAGCCAGTCGAACGGCCCGCCGGCGAATTGCCTGTCGACGACCTTCACCCCCTCGATCAGCCCGCCGAGGATCAGCCCCTGCGAGAAGGCGGCAACGGTCGAGCCGGCCCAGAAGGCGAGATCCCAGACCTGGTGCTTCGGCTTGGCCACCCAGCGGAACTCGAAGGCGACGCCGCGGAAGATCAGCGCCAGCAGCATCAGGATCACCGGGATGTAGAAGGCCGGCATGATGATCGCGTAGGCGGTGGGGAAGGCGACCCACAGCCCGCCGCCGCCCAGCACCAGCCAGGTCTCGTTGCCGTCCCAGAAGGGCGCGACCGAGTTCATCATCTGGTCGCGCTCGCCCTCGTCGCGGGTTGTCGGGAACAGGATGGCGATGCCGAGGTCGAAGCCGTCGAGCACGACATAGAGCATCACGGCGGTGCCGATCAGCCCGGCCCAGATTACGGGGAGATACCATTCCATTGCGGTTCTCCTCAGTTCGCCGGCTGGATCTTGTCGTCGCCGGGATGGCCGTCGCCGAACAGCTCGGAGGCCGGCGCCTGCGCCGCCTTCAGCGGGCGCTGATAGGCCTGCTCGGGCGGGTCCTGCGCGGTGATCTCGTCCGGTCCCTTGGCGACCAGCCGGTTGATCAGCAGGATGCCGGCGGTGAAGACGACGCAATAGACGAAGACGAAGAGCGCCAGCGAGATCGCGACCTCGGTGGCGGTCACCGGCGAGACCGCGTCCTTGGAACGCAGGATCCCCGTGGCGAGCCAGGGCTGGCGCCCGACCTCGGTGACGAACCAGCCGCAGAGGATGGCGATGAAGCCCGCCGGCCAGCTGAACTGCGCGAGATAGAGCCAGCGGCGCGATTCGAAGATCCGCCCCCGCCACCACAGCAGGGCGCCGGCCCAGCCGAACAGGATCATCACCACGCCGATGCCGACCATCGCGCGGAAGGCGAAGAAGGGGATCAGCACCGGCGGCCTGTCCTGCGGCGCGAAATCCTTCAGGCTGGGGAACAGCGCATCCATGCTGCCATGGGTGAGCAGGCTGGCCACGCCCGGGATCGAGACCTCGAAGCGGTTGAGCTCGGCCTTTTCGTCGGGCCAGGCGAAGAGCACGAGCGCGCCGGGCTTCGAGGAATCCCAGTGCGCCTCGATCGCGGCGAGCTTGGCCGGCTGGTAGATCGCGGTCTGCTTGCCGTGAAAATCGCCGATCACCGCCTGCAGCGGCGCGGTCAGGGCGATCATCAGGATCGCCATCCGCACCATGGTCTTGGCCGATTCGGTGCGATGGCCGGCGAGCAGATGGCGCGCCCCCGTCGCCAGGACCACGAAGGCGGTGGTGAGATAGGCCGCCGTCATCATATGCGCGAAGCGTAAGGGGAAGGTCGGATTGAAGACGATCTTCAGCCAGTCGACCGGATAGGCGATGCCGTCGCGCACCTCGTGCCCGGCCGGATACTGCATCCAGCTGTTCGCCGACAGGATCCAGAAGCCTGAGAGCGCCGTCCCGCCGGCGACGATGACCGCGGAGAGACAATGCAGCCAGGGCGGCACCTTCTTCCAGCCGAACAGCAGCACCCCGAGAAAGGAGGCTTCGAGGAAGAAGGCGGTCAGCACCTCATAGCCGATCAGCGGGCCGACGACATTGCCGACAGCGACCGAGAACCGGCTCCAATTGGTGCCGAACTGGTAGGACAGCACGATCCCGGACACCACGCCCATGGCGAACGAGACCGCGAAGATCTTGGTCCAGAAGCGCGCCAGGAGATGGAATTTCTGATCTCCGGTCTTCAGCCAGAGGCCCAGCAGCGTCGCGATATAGGCCGAAAGCCCGATCGTGAAGGCGGGGAAGATGATGTGGAACGAGATGGTGAAGGCGAACTGGATGCGGGACAGCAGAAAGGCGTCGATTTCCATCGCATCGCTCCGGCATGTCGGCCGGGCTCACCCCGGCCGCGAGACCCTGCGGGCGCAGGTTCTACTTTGCAACCGAGATAATCAAGCCGGCCGGCGCCGGCAGCCTGCCGCATTGCCACAGCGGCATCGCGCCGCGTGTGGGCTAAAGCGTACGGTCTATCCGGTTGCTGCGCGCGGAGAGCACCGGCCTGATAGCCCGCCTGATCTCCTCCATGAAGCGCGGGCTGAATTCGCCGCGGACGGCCTGGTTGGGATCGAAATGGAAGGATCGCTCGAGAATGTCGTAGTTGTATTCGCCTGTGGTGATCCAGCCTCGCTTCAAGGTGGACAGCCCAGCCCGTCTGAGCTCGAGCGATGGAATCTCCAGCGCCGCCTGATTCTGGGCTGGCGGTGTGCCGGAGATTGCCAGGATGACGAGATGGGTCAGTTGCAAGCTCTGGTCGGGTACCGTGATCGCCAGGCATACCGGGCGATCCTTTTCGGCATTGTCTCGCCCCCTGTCGTGCTGCCAGCGCCACAGATAGGGATAGGTGACGATGGAGCCACTCCGGAAGCGCGGCGTCATTCCTCGTCGGCCTTATACGCCGCCGATTGGCGATCGATTTCCGCCACCAGCAATTCGGCGAGCTCCGGCGGCGTTTCGCCAAGACCATAAGCACGCCGTGGATCGCTCTGGCCGATCAGCCGCTCATAGGCGTCCGCGGAGAGCACGACGACCGACGGGCGGCCATGCTTGGTCAACGTCAACGGGGCGCGGCGAGCCTCATCATGGTATCGGCCGAAATGGCGGATGAATTCCGCGGTGGACACGGATCGCGACGGCATGGGAGCCTCATTTTCTGTATATTTCAGATTATACAGAAAATACGGGAGGCTCAACCCTCCGCCAGCGCCGCCTTCAGCGCCCGCAGATCGCGCCAGGCGAGGCGCTTCTGCAAGGGTTGGCGCAGCAGATAGGCCGGGTGCAGCGTCGCAATGGCGCGGATCCTGCGGCTGCCCGTGTCGTACTCCATCCAGCGCCCGCGCGAGGCCAGGATGCCGGAGACGCCGAGCAGCCCCTGTGCCGATGGCCCGCCGATGCAGACCAGGATGTCGGGGTCGGCGAGCTCGATCTGGCGCTGGATGAAGGGCAGGCAGATCGCGACCTCCTGCGGCGTCGGTGTCCGGTTGCCCGGCGGGCGCCAGGGCAGCAGATTGGCGATGTAGACATGCTCCTGCCGGCTGAGCCCGATCGCCGCCAGCATCCGGTCGAGCAACTGGCCGGAACGCCCGACGAAGGGCAGGCCGATCCTGTCCTCGTCCGCGCCCGGGGCCTCGCCCACCAGCATCACGCGCCCCTCCGGATTGCCATCGGCGAAGACGAGATTCTTCGCCGTCGCCTTCAGCGGGCAGCCTTCGAAGCTGGCGAGCGCCGCCTTGAGCTCGTCCAGTGTCCGCGCCTCGCGGGCCAATGCGCGGGCCGTAACGGTTGCCTCGTCGGGCGGCGGTGCCACCGCCACGGGCCGGCGCGGCGCCGCGGTAGCCTCGGCGGGCGCGCGCGCCGCCGCGGGCTGGCGGGCGGGGGCTGGGGCGGCGAAATGGTTCTGCGGCGTTTCGTCCAGCGCCTCGGTCACGCCCATATCGGCATACCAGGCGATGAGTTCGGCGGCTGAGACGGCTTCGAGCGACATCCGCCCAGGATACCCCGGCCCTTCGCTGTTGCAAAATCGGCTTCAGGCCCGGATAGAGGCATTCCAAACTGTTCCGCCCGGCAGCTTGGCGGAGCGCCCGAGATGGTTCATATATAAACTAACTCCCGCCTGGTCCGGACGCGCGGGTGGAGGACAAGATGGATCTTAAGGAAGCGCAGAGCGCGCCGCGCGAGAGCATGGACTACGACGTCGTCATCGTCGGCGCCGGCCCGGCCGGCCTGGCGGCGGCGATCCGGCTGAAGCAGCTCGACGGGGCGGTCTCGGTGGTCGTGGTCGAGAAGGGCTCCGAGGTCGGCGCGCATATCCTTTCCGGCGCCGTGATCGATCCGATCGGCCTCGACAGGCTGCTGCCGGACTGGCGCCAGGATGAGGCGCGCCCGCTGACCACGCAGGTCAGTGAGGACGTATTCTACATGCTCGGCCCGGCCGGCGGCGTGCGCCTGCCCAATGTCGGCATGCCGAAGCTCATGAACAATCACGGCAATTTCGTCGGCTCGCTCGGTCTCGTGGCGCGCTATCTGGCGGCCCGGGCCGAGGCGCTCGGCGTCGAGATCTATCCGGGCTTTGCCGCCGCCGAGCTGCTCTTCAACGAGGACGGCTCCGTCGCCGGCATCGCCACCGGCGACATGGGCATCGCCAAGGACGGCACGGTCTCCGACCGCTTCACCCGCGGCATGGAGCTGCGCGGCCGCTACACCCTGCTGGCCGAGGGCGCCCGTGGCTCGCTCTCCAAGATCGCCATCAAGCGCTTTGCCCTGGACGAGGGCCGCGAGCCGCAGAAATACGGCATCGGCCTCAAGGAGGTCTGGCAGGTCCAGCCGGAGAAGTTCAGGAAGGGGCTGGTGCAGCACTCCTTCGGCTGGCCGCTCGATATGAGCACCGGAGGCGGCTCCTTCCTCTATCATTTCGACGACAACCTGGTCTCGGTCGGCTTCGTCGTCCACCTCAACTACAGCAATCCGACGCTCTCGCCCTTCGACGAGTTCCAGCGCTTCAAGACGCATCCGATGATCCGCGACGTCTTCGAAGGCGCCAAGCGCCTGTCCTATGGCTCGCGCGCCATCACCGAGGGCGGCTTCCAGTCGGTGCCGAAGCTGACCTTCCCGGGTGGCGCGCTGATCGGCTGCGCGGCCGGCTTCGTCAACGTGCCGCGCATCAAGGGCAGCCACAACGCCATCCTGTCCGGCATGCTGGCGGCCGAGCAGCTGGTGCCGGCGCTCGCGGCCGGGCGTTCGCATGACGAGGTCGAGGGCATCGAGCAGGGCTGGCGCGGCTCGGAGATCGGCCGCGACCTCGCGAAGGTGCGCAACGTCAAGCCGCTCTGGTCGAAATTCGGCACGCTCGGCGGCATCCTGCTGGGGGGCGTCGACATGTGGCTGAACCAGCTCTTCGGCTGGTCGCCCTTCGGCACGATGAAGCACGGCAAGCCGGACCACGCCACGCTGAAGCGGATCGACGAGGTCAGGCCGATCGTCTACCCGAAGCCCGACGGCAAGATCTCCTTCGACAAGCTCTCCTCGGTGTTCCTCTCGGCCACCAATCACGAGGAGGACCAGCCGGCCCATCTCAAGCTCGCCGATCCCTCGATCCCGGTCGAGCACAACCTGCCGCTCTTCGGCGAGCCGGCGCGGCTCTATTGCCCGGCGGGGGTCTACGAGATCGTCTACGGCGATGCCGAGCGGAAGACCGATCCGCGCTTCGTGATCAACGCGCAGAACTGCGTGCACTGCAAGACCTGCGACATCAAGGATCCGGCCCAGAACATCACCTGGACGGTTCCCGAAGGCTCGGGCGGGCCGAACTACTCGAATATGTGAGCAATTATCTTCAAGTTATCGCAAGATAAAGGCCGCGTCGGATGTGCTCCGACGCGGCCTTTTCTGTCGAGGAGGATCGAGGCGTTCGATCAGCCCTTGCGGATGACGGGGGCCGGCTTCTCGGGCTCCTTGGTGGCGCAGCCACCGGCGATGCCGGCGAGCGTCAGGACGGCGGCGAGGGCGAGCGAGACCTTCTTCATTTGAAATATCCCAAACGAATCGTCGCGAAAGGCCGCGACGGTTGAAATTCTAAGCGCGAATTCTTCAGCGAATCTATCGCGGCGATGGTTAACGCCGCCTGCGGCCGATGTTTTTCACGTGACCGTGACGCCGATGCCGCAGCTGCCGCATCAGACTTGTCGCCAAGCCCGGAAACCGCCATGTTGGCGGCCTAATCATTCAGGTCACGGTCCTGTTCACGGACCAGCTCCGGCGGCGGGCGGAGCGGACCGAGGGAGAATGGCGAACGTGACGTTTCAGATCGACGGCCGTAGCGCCGCGCTTGTGCTGGCGTTGATTGCGGGGCTGCAGCTCGGCCCCATGGCGCCGGCCTGGGCGGCACCGGCCGAGAGAGCGGGTGCCGCGGAGAAATTCGAGCCGGCCGAAAGCCTCGAGGGCAATTATCTCGCTGCCGTCGTCGCCGGCGCCGCGCGCGATCTCGGCGCCGCCTCGATCTATCTGCGCGAGGCGGTGAAGAACGATCCGCAGAATGGCGAATTGCTGGAGCGCGGCTTTGTCGCCTTCCTCGCCGACGGCGCCATGAGCGACACCTTCCGCGCCGCAGAGAAGCTGATCCAGCGCGACGCCTCGAACGGCCTCGCCCAGCTGGCGCTCGGGGTGCGCGCCCTGAAGCAGAAGCACTATTCCGAAGCGCGCCGCCAGCTGCAGCGCGGCGGGCGCGGTCGTGCGGCCGACATCACCGCGACCCTGCTGGCGGCCTGGGCCTATGCCGGTTCGGGCGACACCAAGCGCGCGCTCGAGACGCTGGAGCGCCTGCGCGGCGAATCGACCTTCGATCGTTTCCGCGATTTCCATGCCGGGCTGATCCTCGATGTCGGCGGGCGCCGCAAGGAAGCCGATCGCCGGCTCAAGGCTGCCTATGACGCCGAGAAGACCAATCTGCGGCTGGTCGATCTCTGGGCGCGCCATCAGGCCCGCTCGGGCGACCGCGAGGGCGCGCTGGCGACGCTGAGCGAGTTCGAGCAGAAGGTGCGCCCGAACCATCCGGTGGTGCGGGCGGTGCTCGCCAAGCTCGAGAGCGGCGAGCCGCTGCCGCGCCTCGTCGGCACCGCCCAGGAGGGTGCGGCCGAGGTGCTCTACGGCCTCGCCAGCGCAGGCATCCTCCAGGGCGACGAGGCGACGGCGCTGCTTTATCTGCGCCTGGCGGTCTATCTCGATCCGGGCCATGACCTGGCGGTGCTGACGCTGGGCGACATTCTGGAGCGCGCCAAGCAGACGCAGGATGCGGTCGAGGTCTATCGCCGCATGCCCGAGACATCGGCGCTGCGTCCGGTGGCGGATATCCAGATCGGTCTGGGGCTGGAGCAGCTCGGCAAGACCGAGGAGGCGGTGAAGCATCTCGAGGCGATGATCGTCCAGCGCCCGGACGATATCGACGCGATCTCCGCCCTCGGCAACATCTATCGCTCGCGCAAGCGCTTCGAGGAGGCGGCCGCGACCTATGACAAGGCGGTCGCCAAGCTCGGCACGCCTTCGCGCGCCAATTGGGACCTCTTCTATTCCCGCGGCATCGCCTATGAGCGCATCAAGAAATGGCCGCAGGCCGAGGCCGATCTGCGCAAGGCGCTGGAGCTGATGCCGGAGGCGCTCGGCCGCGAGCGCGCGCTGGTGCTGAACTATCTCGGCTATTCGCTGGTCGACCAGAACCTCAAGCTGGAAGAGGCGCTCGGCATGCTGCGCCGGGCCGTCGAGCTGCGGCCGCGCGACGGCTACATCACCGATTCGCTCGGCTGGGCGCATTATCGGCTCGGCCGCTATGACGAGGCGGTGAGCGAGCTGGAGCGCGCCATGGAGCTGCGCCCCTCCGACCCGGTGATCAACGACCATCTCGGCGATGTTTACTGGAAGGTCGGGCGCCAGCTCGAGGCGCGCTATCAGTGGAACCATGCCCGCGATCTCGGGCCCGAGCCGGACGAGCTGCCGAAGATCCTGCGCAAGATCGAGAAGGGCCTCGACGAGCAGGCGCCCTCGGCCAATGCCACCGAGCCGAAGAAGGATGGCGGCGGCTGAACACCGCATGCATCCGGTGCAAGGCCTCCTGACGACCCGCGCCCCGGCCAAGGTCAACCTGACCTTGCGCGTTCTCGGCCGCCGGGACGACGGCTATCACGAGCTCGACAGCCTCGTCGCCTTCGCCGGCATCGGCGATGCGCTCAGCCTCGATCCCGCCGCGGCCGAGGGCCTTTCCATCATCGGCCCCTTCGCGAGCGGGCTGAGCGGCGGCCCCGATAATCTCGTCCTCAGGGCGCTGTCCATCCTCCGCGAGGCGCTGCCGCAGCTGCGCGCCGGCCACATCCAGCTCACCAAGCGGCTACCGGTCGCCTCCGGCATCGGCGGCGGCTCGGCCGATGCGGCGGCGGCGCTGCGCCTGCTGGCCCGCCTCAACGGCCTGCCGACCGCGCACCCCGCCTTGCGCGCGGCGGCGGCCCGGATCGGGGCCGACGTCGCCGTCTGCCTCGAACCGCGTGCCCGGATCATGCGCGGCATCGGCGAGCAGCTCGGCCCGCCGCTGGTCCTGCCCCCTCTGTTCGCGGTGCTGGTCAATCCCGGCCTCCCGGTCGAGACCGCCTCGGTCTTCCGCCGCCTCGGCCTCGCGGCGGGCGAGACCCATCGCGGCGGGGCAGAGCCGCTCCGGCTGCCATCGCAGGAGCCGCTGATCGCGGCGCTGGCGGCCTGCGGCAACGATCTCGAAGGCCCGGCGCGCCAGCTCGCCCCGCAGATCGCCGAGACGCTCGAAGCACTCGCCGCCCAGCCGGGCTGCCGCCTGGCGCGGATGTCGGGCTCCGGCGCCACCTGCTTCGCGCTCTTCGACGATCGCGAGGCGAGTACCGCAGCGGCGCGCCGGCTGGCGCGGCCGGATTGGTGGGTCAAACCGACCGTGCTGCGCTGAGGCTCAGCGCGGCGAAAATGCCGTGAAGCGGCTGAAGCTCATCTTGGCATGGAGCGATGGGAAGTCGCGGCTCAGCTGAGCCTGTTGCTCGGCCGACAGCACCTTGCCGACCAGCGTCGCCGTGCTGGAGAGCAATCCCGGCTCGAGGATGGTGACGTCGAGCGTCCCGGCATCGACCAGTTGCCCGGGCGGAACCCGGATGAAATTGTCGCCGCGAATCGGCGTTGCCGCTCCCGCTCCGAGCAGCGACAACAGCCGGCTTCCGCCCATGGTGACGGTGTAGTTGCCGTGGCCGCAATCCACATGGGTGACGACGTAGTCTCCGGGGGCGATCGCATGGAAGGAGGCGCGCCAGCGATCGGCCGCCGTGTCCTTCTTCAGGCCGGCGATATCCAGAGTGACCATGTTCACCATCAAGCTGCCGAGGCCGATGAACCGCTGCGGGACATTCCCCAGATGATAGCCGACACGCTCGGCTTTTTCGGGCACCAGCCGTCCGTCGATCACGGGAGTCAGCCTGATCGAGCCGGCGCACTCGTTCGAGCCGTAGGTGACGCGTGTGAGCAGGACCGATTTTTCGCGGGTGACAGGCGGCACCGCGGCCAGAAGCGCCGCCTTTTCCGATGCCGTCAGCGGGGGCATGGGCGGGTCGAGCAACGCCTTGGTCTGGGTGCAACCGGCCAGGGCGGCCAAAGCGAGCATCGCCGCGAAGAATTCGCGCATGCGAATGATATTGGAACCGACCCGCATGCCGCGCGCCCCGACATAAGATGACCTTACGTCACTATATGTAAGGCCGGTCGCCGGGCAAGAGCTGTTCGCCGACAGCCGCGCTCAATGCGCCCGCGCCACGCAGAAATCCACCGCTGCGTTCAGCGCCTGCTTCATCGGCGCCTGCGGGAACAGGCCGAGCGCGTCCTTGGCCATCTTGGCGTAATGACGGGCGCGCTCGATCGTGTCGCTGAGCGCGCCGTGCCGGCGCATCAGCGCCTGCGCCTCCTCGAGATCGCCGTCGCGAATCTCGCCCTCCTGCAGGGTGCGGCGCCAGAAGGCGCGCTCGCCCTCGTCGCCGCGGCGGAAGGAGAGGACCACCGGCAGCGTGATCTTGCCCTCGCGGAAATCGTCGCCGACATTCTTGCCGAGCTGGCCGGCCGAGCCGCCATAGTCCAGCGCGTCGTCGACCAGCTGGAAGGCGATGCCGAGATTGAGCCCGAAGCTGCGGCAGGCGGCGGCATCGGCCTTGGGCGAGCCGGCGATCACCGGCCCGACCTCGCAAGCCGCGGCGAAGAGCTCGGCGGTCTTGCCGCGGATCACCGCGAGATACTCGTCCTCGGTGGTCTCGGTGTTCTTGGCGGCGGCGAGCTGCATCACCTCGCCCTCGGCGATCACCGCGGCGGCGGTCGAGAGGATGTCGAGCGCTCGCAGCGAGCCGACCTCGACCATCATCTTGAAGGCCTGGCCGAGCAGGAAGTCGCCGACCAGCACGCTGGCCTCGTTGCCCCAGACCATGCGCGCCGCGAGCTTGCCGCGGCGCATGTCGCTCTCGTCGACGACATCGTCATGGAGCAGGGTGGCGGTGTGCATGAACTCGACCGAGGCCGCGAGCTTGACATGACCTTCGCCGCGATAGCCGCACAGCGCCGCCGTCGCCAGCGTCAGCATCGGCCGCAGCCGCTTGCCGCCCGAGGAGATCAGGTGGTTGGCGACCTCCGGGATCATCGTCACATCGGAGCCGGTGCGCGACAGGATCATCGCGTTGACGCGCTCCATGTCGCCGCGCGTCAGCGCCACCAGCGCCTCGATGCCGGCCTTGCCCTCATCCTTGTCTTCGAAAGCTACGACGACGCCCACGCTGCCTCACTCCGCCAGTCACCCGCACATCCGCGCCGGCTCTGCCATAACCGTCGCATGCGTGGCGAGTCCCGGCAATCATGCTGCGGCGCAGCACTTTGCCGCTGGCGGCCTGCTCGCGATCTTTTGCGCTTGCGCGGAGCCCGGGCCCCGGGCTCCATGGCGCCATGCACGAACTCGTCCGCTCCAATGATCTCGTCCTGCTCGGCGCCATCGAGGCGCTGCTGGCCTCGGCCGATCTCGATTGCCTGATCGCCGACCAGCATATCAGCTCGCTCGAGGGCATGATCGGCGCCTTTCCCCGCCGCCTGCTGGTGCGCGAGCAGGACAGCAGGCGCGCCCGCGCGCTGCTGACCGAAGCGGGCTACGGCGCCGAGCTGCGCCATGAGGGATGAGGCGAGGGATGAGGCGGCCGGGCTCGGCGAGATCGGCGAGGATTTGCTGCTCGGCGGCCGGCTGCGCCTGCTGCAGCCGCGCAAGGGCCATCGCGCCGGCTCGGACGCGGTCCTGCTCGCCGCGGCCGTGCCCGAGCTGGGGGAGGGGCCGCTGGCCGATTTCGGCGCCGGTGTCGGCACGATCGGCCTCGCGGTGGCGCTGCGCCAGCCGCGGCTCGCCACGGTGCTCGTCGAGGGCGACGCGGAGCTCGCGGCGCTCGGCGCACGCAATGCCGCGCTGAACGGCATGGCGGACCGGGTGCGGGTCGTCGTGGCGCAGATCGGCGGGACGGCCGCCGCGCTCGCCGGGCTGCCGCCCGCTTCCGTCGCCTGGGTGGCGATGAACCCGCCCTTTTTCGAGGCGCAGGAGGTTCGCGCCTCGCCGGTCGCCAATCGCCGCGCCGCGCATGTCGCCGGCCAGTCGCTGCAGTCCTGGCTGAAGGCCGCGCGCCGTCTGCTGAAGCCGGGGGGCGGCGTCTCGATCATCCACCGGGCCGAGGCCCTGGGCACGGTGCTGGAGGCTCTGCAACCCGGCTTCGGCGCGCTCGAGATCCGCCCGGTCCATCCGCAAGCCGAGCGGCCGGCGGTCCGGATCATCGTCAACGCGCGTCTCGGCAGCAAAAAGCCGGCAGCATTGCTGCCGGCTCTGGTTCTCCATGGCCCCGACGGGCGCTTCACCCCTGCGAGCGAAGCGCTTCATCGCGGCGAGGCGGTGCTCGCCTGAGCTGCTGGCTCAGCGGCAGACGCGGACCGGGCGGATCACCCAGCGCCAGCCGTTCCAGACCCTGCGGTCGACGAAATAGCAGCGCGGGCGGTAGACCGGGCGGCCGTAATAGCGACGCGGGCCGTAATAGGGCCGGCCGTAATAGGGCCTGCCGTAGTACTGCACCTGCTCGAGCAGTCCGCCGGCACTGCTCGCCGCCGGCAGCGCGCCGGACGCGACGGGAGCCGCGGTCGCGGGAGCGACGGCGAGGCTGGTGGCGAGAAGAGCGCCGGCTCCGAACAGGGCGGCGGTGATACGGTTCGACAGCATGTGCGGTCTCCTGCTGTAGGCGACGATCCGGCTCAAACGCTCGCCCCGAGCGTCGCGGACCATTCGATGAGCGCCATCATGCCCCCGCGTTCCTGAACGTGATCCCTGCGGGAAGTTCACACCGCGTTCATCCAGGGGCGGCCGGATTCGGCGTGCCAGGGACGCGACGGGGCCATGGCCCGGGCCAAAAGTGGTTTCCACTTTGACGGAACATGTTCTAAGCACGCGCCTCGTTACCAGACCATTTCGAAGGCTAGAGTCCTTGTCTGCGCCCTCAGATCCGCTGAATCCGACCCGCTCCTTCCAGGGGCTGCTGCTGACCCTGCAGCGCTTCTGGGCCGAGCGCGGCTGCGTCGTCCTCCAGCCCTACGACATGGAGGTCGGAGCCGGCACCTTCCACCCGGCGACGACCTTGCGCGCGCTCGGGCCCAAGCCCTGGAAGGCGGCCTATGTCCAGCCCTCGCGCCGGCCCAAGGACGGCCGCTATGGCGAGAACCCCAACCGGCTGCAGCATTATTACCAGTTCCAGGTCATTCTGAAGCCGTCGCCGCCCGATCTCCAGCAGCTCTATCTCGACTCGCTCGCGGCGATCGGGGTCGACCTTGCTCTGCATGATGTCCGCTTTGTCGAGGACGATTGGGAGAGCCCGACGCTCGGCGCCTGGGGCCTCGGCTGGGAATGCTGGTGCGACGGCATGGAGGTCAGCCAGTTCACCTATTTCCAGCAGGTCGCCGGCGTCGAATGCGCCCCGGTGGCGGGCGAGCTGACCTATGGGCTCGAGCGCCTGGCGATGTATGTCCAGGGCGTCGAGAACGTCTACGATCTCAACTTCAACGGCCTCGAGGGCGAAGACCGCATCTCCTATGGCGACGTCTTCCTCCAGGCCGAGGAGGAGTTCTCGCGACATAATTTCGAGCATGCCGACACGGCGATGCTGTTCCGCCACTTCAGCGATGCCGAGGCCGAGTGCCAGGCCCTGCTCGCCGCCGGCGCGGCCGGGGAGGGCGCCAACAGCGTCCGGCACACGCTTGCGCTGCCGGCCTATGACCAGTGCATCAAGGCCAGCCACGTCTTCAACCTGCTCGATGCGCGCGGCGTGATCTCGGTGACCGAGCGCCAGAGCTACATCCTGCGCGTCCGCGAGCTCGCCAAAGCCTGCGGCGCCGCCTGGCTGAACACGGCCGGCGGGGGAGCGAACTGATGCCTGATCTCCTGCTCGAACTCTTCTCCGAGGAAATCCCGGCGCGCATGCAGCGCAAGGCGGCGGAGGATCTGCGCAAGCTGGTCACCGATGCGCTGGTCGAGCGCGGGCTGGTCTATGAAGGCGCCAAGGCCTTCGCCACCCCGCGGCGCCTGGCGCTCCAGGTCGCCGGGCTGCCGGTGCGCGGCCGCGACGTCCGCGAGGAGCGCAAGGGCCCGCGCACCGGCGCGCCCGAGGCGGCGATCCAGGGCTTCTTGAAGGCGGCGGGCCTCGCCTCGCTCGATCAGGCGACGGTCGTCAGCGATCCCAAGAAGGGCGACTCCTATGTCGCGGTGATCGAGAAGCCGGGCCAGGAGACGGTCCAGGCCATCGCCGAGATCGTCCCGGCGGTGATCCGTGCCTTCCCCTGGCCGAAATCGATGCGCTGGGGCAAGGCCTCGGCTGAAGGAGCCTCGCTGCGCTGGGTGCGCCCGCTGCATTCCATCCTGTGCACCTTCGGCGCCGAGACCGAGGAGCCGGAGGTGGTGCCCTTCGAGGTCGACGGCATCCGCTCCGGCAATGTCACCTATGGCCACCGCTTCCATGCGCCCGGCCCGATCACCGTGAAGCGCTTCGACGACTATGTCGCCAGCCTGGAGCGGGCCAAGGTCGTGCTCGATGCCGATCGCCGCAAGGAGATCATCGCGACCGACGCCAGGAACCTGGCCTTCGCGGCCGGGCTCGAGCTGGTCGAGGACGAAGGCCTGCTGGAGGAGGTCGCCGGGCTGGTCGAATGGCCCGTCGTCCTGATGGGGCAATTCGAGGAGCGTTTCCTGGAGATCCCCGGCGAGGCGATCCGCGCCACCATCCGCGCCAACCAGAAATGCTTCGTGCTGCGCGATCCGAAGACGGGCGCCCTGGCCAACCGCTTCATCCCGGTCTCGAACCTCCTCGCCAGCGATGGCGGCGCCGCGATCACCGCCGGCAATGGCCGCGTCGTTCGGGCGCGGCTCTCGGATGCCGCCTATTTCTGGCTGACCGATCGCGGATCGCTGCCCGATCTGGAGACGCTGAAGGAGAGCGCCGAAAAGCTCGGCCTCGATCTGTCGAAACCGCTCGACCAGCGCATGGCCAAGCTCGACCGGCTCGGCGTCGTCTTCCACGCCAAGCTCGGCACGCAGGGCGAGCGGGTGCAGCGCATCGCCGCGCTGGCGAGGCAGCTCGCGCCCGTCACCGGCGCCGATCCGGTGCTGGCCGAGCGCGCCGCCAAGCTCGCCAAGGCCGATCTTCCGACCGAGATGGTCGGTGAGTTCCCCGAGCTGCAGGGGCTGATGGGCCGCAAATACGCTGAGCTCCAGGGCGAGGACACCGCCGTCGCCGCCGCGATCGAGGAGCACTACAAGCCGCTCGGCCCCTCCGACCGCGTCCCGTCCGATCCGGTCTCGGTGGCGGTGGCGCTGGCCGACAAGCTCGACACGCTGGTCGGCTTCTGGGCGATCGACGAGAAGCCGACCGGCAGCAAGGACCCTTACGCGCTGCGCCGCGCCGCGCTCGGCGTGATCCGGCTGGTGGTCGAGAACGGGGTGCGGCTGCCGCTGCTGACGGTCGCCAAGGACGTCGACCTCCTCTCCTTCTTCCATGACCGCCTCAAGGTGATGCTCCGCGACCAGGGCGCGCGGCACGATCTCGTCGATGCGGTGCTCGGTCGCGAGGCGTCCGGCAACGACGATCTCCTGCTGATCACCCGCCGCGTCGCCGCGCTCGGCCGCTTTCTCGACACCGAGGACGGCCGCAACCTGCTCGCCGGCTATCGCCGCGCCGCCAACATCCTCAAGGCGGAGGAGAAGAAGGATGGCGAGGGCGCCTTCGCCGGCGCGCCGGAGCTCGAGCTCATCGCCGCCGCCGGGCTGATCGAGGAGAAGGGGCTCGCCGTGGCGCTGAGCCAGGCGACGCCGAAGGCGCAGGCCGCGATCGCCGCGCAGGACTATGAGGGCGCCATGGCGGCGCTGGCCGAGCTGCGCCCGGCCGTCGACGCCTTCTTCGACAAGGTCACGGTGAACGATCCCGATCCGGCCCTGCGCGCCAACCGCCTGAAGCTGCTGAACCAGCTGCGCGAGGCGACGCGCCCGGTGGCCGATTTCGACCGCATCGCGGGGTGACCTCGCCGTCATGCTCGGGCTTGACCCGAGCATCTCAGGCCGGAAGAGGCTCCCGAGCTTCCTGCGCCCGGAACTTTTTCCCAAGCCTCGACGTTTCCAAGCTGAGCCGTTCGTCGCGAGAGATCGCGCCGTGCCGCTCGGGGGGCCGGCTTTCGGCCGCGATGAGAGGATTTCAGCCATGAACATTCTAATTTCGCTTTTGATCACCATCCTGGTGATCGCCGTCGTTCTCTATCTCGTGCGGATGCTGCCGCTCGACGGCAACATCAAGAACATCGTCCAGATCATCGTCATCATCATCGGCATCATCTCGCTGCTGCGCTATCTCGCGGTGTTCTGACGGCGCATTTGGTGGCGCCCTTGCGCCGAAGCAGACCAATTGACGCCAATCCCGCGCTGATCCACACTTTGCGAGGTCCAGAGGGCCCCGGACGCGAGACGTCCCGGGGCCCTTTCCCGTTGCAAGGCCTTGCACAGAGCGATCGCGCGATGACTTCGCAGAACCGCACCACCCATATCCGCCTGACCTCGCATCCCGAGCCCGGCAACGCCTCGACCCGCTTCCCGATCCAATGGGGCGCGGCGACGGCGCAGGAGCGCGGCCCGGTCATCGCCTCGACCACCAATCCGGCCGATCGCAACGTGATCGGCGCGCATGGCGGCTCCTATTCGGTCTATCGCGCCCTCGCCATCTCGGCGCGCGCCATGAACCCGGCGCAGCGCCCCGACCTCACCAACACGCACCCGACCTCCGATATCCTGCCGCAGCCGCAATGGTTCGAGCCGGGCAGGATCGTCTCGCTCGATCCCTTCGGCCACCGCGTCGCCCAGGATTTCGGCGGGCTGATCGCCGAGGGCATCGATATCCGCCCGACGATCGCCGTCACCAAGGCGCGCCTCAATCTGCCGGAGATCCTCGCCGCCATGGCCGGCCACAGGCTCTCCGCCGATGGCGGCATCCTGCACGGCTCGGGCGATATCAGCGTCACCAAGATCGCCGTCGACCCGGTCTGGCACCTGCCCGGCATCGCGGATCGCTTCGGCACCACCGAGAAGGAGCTGCGCCGCACGCTCTTCGAGCAGACCGGCGGCATGTATCCCGAGCTGGTGACGCGGCCGGACCTGAAAGTCTTCCTGCCGCCGATCGGCTCGATCACCGCCTATGTCATCGGCGAGGTCTCGGCGATCGCCGATCCGAGGAGGACGCTCGCCTGCCGCGTCCATGACGAGTGCAACGGCTCGGATGTCTTCGGCTCCGATATCTGCACCTGCCGGCCCTATCTGGTGCACGGCATCGAGGAGGCGGTGAAGGAGGCGCAAGCCGGCGGCGTCGGCCTGATCGTCTACAACCGCAAGGAGGGCAGGGCGCTCGGCGAGGTCACCAAGTTCCTGGTCTACAACGCCCGCAAGCGCCAGGAGGGGGGCGATTCCGCCGCCACCTATTTCGAGCGCACCGAATGCGTCGCCGGTGTCCAGGATGCCCGCTTCCAGCAATTGATGCCGGATGTGCTGCACTGGCTCGGCGTTCGCAAGATCGACCGGCTGATGTCGATGTCGAACATGAAATACGACGCCATGGTCGAGAGCGGCATCGAGATCGGCGAGCGCGTCGCCATTCCTCCCGAGCTGATCCCGCCCGATGCTTCGGTCGAGATCGAGGCCAAGAAGGCCGCCGGCTATTATTCGCCGGAGGGCGCGCCCGGCGATAATGCCCTGAAGGCGACCGTCGGCCGCGACCTGGAGAAGTTCTGAGACCTGCCGCCGCCCGGGCGGGCCGCTCCTGCCTCTTGTTCGATCTGCTGGTACCCCTATGCCCGATTCCAATCCTGAAGCCGTCCGCCAGCTGTTGAAGCCCGCCGCCGTGCGCGAGCGGGCGCAGCAGATGCTGCAGCTCGGCCTTGCCGGGCGGCTCGGGTATTTCAGCGTTCACCCCGAGCGGCTCGACGCCTGCGCGGATTACGTGCTCGACACCATCCGGCAGAACTATCCCACGCTGGAGATCCCGTTCCACGCCCGCTGGCGCCATTTCAATGTCGCGGGCAGCGATCGCTGGCAGGCGCTCGAGGCGCGCGCCGGCTTCGCCGATGCCGAGGAGCGTGGGCGCGCCGCCTATGATCTCGCCGTGGTCAGTGTCCTGCTCGATGCCGGCGCCGGGCCGGACTGGCGCTATCGCGATGCCTTGACCGGGCAGCGCATCGGCCGCTCGGAAGGGCTGGCGCTGGCTTCGCTCGACATGTTCGCGGCCGGCGCCTTCTCCGGCAATCCGGCCCGGCCCTTGCGGGTCGACACGGCGGCGCTGAAGCGGCTCGACGCGGCGGCTCTGGCGGCCGGTTTCCAGGTCGGTCCGGACAATCCGCTGGTCGGGCTGGACGGCCGCGCCGCTCTGCTCAACCGGCTGGGCGAGGAGTTGGAGAAGCACGGGCTGACGCGGCCGGGCGATCTGTTCGACCGCCTCAGCGAGGCGGCGGAAGGGCGCTCGATCCGCGCCGCCTATATCCTCTCGCAGGTGCTCGACGTGCTCGGCGGCATCTGGCCCTCGCGCCTTGCTCCGGCCGGGCTGCCGCTCGGCGACAGCTGGAAGCATCCGCTGATCGCGCCGGGCTCCGCCACGGCCGGCATCGTGCCCTTCCACAAGCTCTCGCAATGGCTCAGCTATTCGCTGATCGAGCCGCTGCAATGGGCCGGCATCAAGGTGGTCGATATCGACGAGCTGACCGGCCTTCCGGAATATCGCAATGGCGGGCTCTTCCTCGATTGCGGTGTGCTGTCCCTGAAGGACCCTGCCGATGCCGCGCGCGCCCACGAGGTCGGCTCGCAGCTCGTCGTCGAATGGCGCGCGCTGACCGTGGCGCTGCTCGACGAGATCGGCGAGCGGGTCCGGGTCCGGCTCGGCATGAGCGCGCAGGAGCTGCCGCTGGCCAAGGTGCTGGAAGGCGGCACCTGGGCGGCCGGGCGGCGCATCGCCCGCGAGCGGCGCGACGGCGGCACCCCGCCCTTGACCATCGTCAGCGACGGCACCGTATTCTGAAGGCCGGGACAAGAACCGAGGGGCTGATAGGCATGACGATGCATTCCGACGGCGTCACCGTCGTCGACCATCCGCTGGTGCAGCACAAGCTGACGCTGATGCGCGAAAAGGATCGCTCCACCAAGAGCTTCCGCCAGCTGCTCAACGAGATCGGCATGCTGCTCTGCTATGAGGTCACGCGCGATCTGCCGACCGAGATGATCGAGATCGAGACGCCGCTGACCAAATCGATGCAGCCGATCATCTCCGGCAAGAAGCTGGTCTTCGCGCCGATCCTGCGCGCCGGAGTCGGCTTCCTCGACGGCATGCTCGAGCTGGTCCCGGCCGCCCGCGTCGCCCATATCGGGCTCTATCGCGATCCGGAGACGCTGCAGGCGGTCGAGTACTACTTCAAGGCGCCGTCCGACATCGCGGACCGCATGATTGTGGTGATGGACCCGATGCTGGCGACGGCCAATTCGGCGGTGGCGGCGGTGGACCGGCTGAAGGAGCGCGGCGCCAGGGATCTGCGCTTCGTCTGTTTGCTGGCGGCGCCGGAAGGCATCGCCCGCATGCGCGATGCCCATCCCGATGTGCGGATCTGGACGGCCGCGATCGACGAGCAGCTCAACGATCACGGCTATATCGTCCCGGGCCTCGGCGACGCCGGCGACCGGATGTTCGGCACGCGGTGAGCAGACAGGGAGCTTGATGTTTGGCGATATGCCCTTACATTAGGGGCATATCGCCAAGGAGGTTCCCATGATTGCTCTGACTGCGGTGGACGTCGTGGGCGGGCAGGCGGCGCTCGGTGTTCCGGCGACTGGGAGCCGTGACCTCATCGCCGCTGTGCGCCGCGGATTTCCGGTGCGCACGGTCGAGCATATCCTCGCCAGCGGCCGCATGACGCTCGCCGAGCTCGACGCTCTCGTCCTCCCGCGCAAGACGCTCAGCCATCGCCGCAAGATCGGAACGCTGACGGCCGAGCAATCCGACCGGCTGCTGCGTGCAGCCCGCGTGATCGCCGAGGCGGAGCACACCTTCGGCTCGCAGGCCAAGGCCGCTTCCTGGCTGCGCCGGCCGACCACGGCGCTCGACGGCGAGAAGCCGCTGGCCCTGCTCGACACCGATGCGGGCGCCGCGCAGGTGGAGACGCTTCTCGGGAGGATCGCGCACGGCATCGCCGCCTGATGCGTCTTTGGCGGGCGGCTCGAGCGGCCTTCGCCGATCTCGGCGGGGAGGGCGCCCGCCTCTATGGCGGCCGCTGGAACTCGCCCGGGCGCGCCGTGCTCTATACGGCCGAAAACCCGGCGCTCGCCATTCTGGAAGTACGGGTTCATCTCGATCTCGCCCCCGATCTCGTGCCGGACGACTATATGCTGATCGAGATCGACGCGACCGGCCTGTCGATAACCGATTGCGATCTGGCCGGGCGCGAGCCTCGCGCCGCCGGCGACGCATGGCTCGTGGAGGGGGCGACTGCGCTGCTGAGGGTTCCGTCCGCGGTGGCGCCCCGCAGCTTCAACATTCTCGCCAATCCGAGGCATCCCGACGCGGCGCAGCTGAAGGCCGTCGCGGCCGCTCCCGTCATTGCGAGCGCAGCGAAGCAATCCAGAAGGACGTAGAGCTCTGCCGCCCCTGGCTTGCTTCGCTGCGCTCGCAATGACGCGCACAGCGCCCGCCCCGTTGCGGGGGCGGGCTTTGCACGGCCGTGAGGCTTCAGATCAGTCGATGATCTGGACCACGCGGCGGGTCTGCGGCTCGACCAGGACGGTGCGGTTGTTCACCACGGTGTACTGATAGCCGCTGGCACGCTCACCGAACTGCGCGGGAACCTCGCGGTAGACCACGCCCTGCGCCGGCAGGACCGTGCCGACCGCGACCGGCTCGGCATAGGTGTAGGACGGCACGCGCTGCTCGACCACATAGGTCTGGAAGCGCGGGGTGTTGTCACCGATGATCGCGCCGACCACCGCGCCGCCGACGCCGCCAACCACGGCACCTACCGGGCCGCCGACGACCGCGCCGCCAACCGCACCGGCGGTTGCGCCACCGACAGCGCCGCCCTGGGCGCCGGGCGGGTTCTGGGCGTAAGCCGCCGCCGGGATGGTGGCGAGGGCCGCTACGAGAGCAAGCTTCTTGAACATTGTCGTTCTCCTTGTGAGGGAAACCTCGGCGGGAGAAACGGAATAGCGGGGGTACAGTTCCGTACCGGCGGTCACGAGCTGTGACCGATCGTGACCGGAATCGCGGATTGGCCAGCACCGCCAGAGGCTTGCTCGCGATCACGAAAGCGAGGGCCCGATCCTGAAAACCGCCCTGACCCGGCGAATCACGCGACCTGCAAACGAAAACGGCGGGCCAAAGGGCCCGCCGTCGATCGCGTCGGGCAGGGCCGGGCTTACTTCTTCACGGCCTCCGACAGCACCGGGGTGAGCTTGTCGGCATCGCGCTTGATCAGGGCCGCGAAGCCCTCGGGCTTGCGGGTGGTGGCGTTCGGGAGCACAGCGCCGAGCTCGAGCAGCCGCTTCTTGACGTTCTCGTCGTTCAGCGCCTTGTCGAGCGCGGCGACCAGCTTGTCGACCACCGGCTTCGGCGTGCCCTTCGGCGCGGCGATGCCGTTCCAGGCCTCGATCTGGTATTCGGGCAGCCCCGCCTCCTTGGTGGTCGGGACGTCCGGCAGGGCCGGCGAGCGCTCTTCCGAGGCGACCGCATAGGCCTTGATCGTGCCGGCCTTGATCTGCTCCGAGACGGAGACGATCTGGTCGCACATGAAATCGACCTGTCCGGAGATGAGGTCGTTCAGCGCCGGGCCGGTGCCGCGATAGGCGACCGAGTTCATCTTCGGCACGCCGAGCTGGCCCTTGAGCAGGGTGCAGGTCGTCCAGGACACCGAGCCGACGCCGGCATGCGCTTCGGTGACCTTGCCGGTGTTCGCCTTCACATAGGTGACGAACTCCTTCAGGTCCTTCGCCGGAAAATCCTTCTTGGCGACGATCAAGATCGGCGTGCCGCCCGCCAGGCCGATCGCCTGCATGCCCTCGATCGGATCGTATTTCAGCCCCGGATAGGTCGAGGGCGCCGCCGAGAAGGTGCCGAGATGGCCCATCGCGATCGTATAGCCGTCGGGCGCCGCCGAGAGTGCCCGGGTGATGCCGGTGGTGCCGCCGGCGCCGGCGACGTTCTCGATCACCACCTGCTGGCCGAGCGCCTTCGACATGCTCTCGCCGACGATGCGCGCGATGATATCGGTCGGCCCGCCCGCCGCGAAGGGCACGATCATCGTGATCGGCCGCTCGGGGTAATTGGACTGGGCCTTGGCCGGCAGCGCGAAGGCGAGCGCCGCGAGCAGGCTGATGGACAGTTTCTTCATTGAGATTCTCCCTCTGACAAGCTGTTTTGGAGGCGGGCGCTCGGCCCGCCTCATTCGACGAAGACTTCGTCGCGCTTCTTCGACATCGACGGCAGCAGCGCGATGACGAGGATGGCGACGGCGACCAGCAGCAGCCCCGCGGAGATCGGGCGCTCGATGAAGGTCACGAACGAGCCGCGCGAGATGATCAGGGCCTGGCGCAGCTTCTCCTCCATCAGCTGGCCGAGCACGAAGCCCAGCAGCATCGGGGCGGGCTCGAAGCCGAGCTTGATCAGCACATAGCCGAACAGGCCGAACAGCGCCGTGAAGGCCACGTCGACGGGCTGGTTGTTCACCGAGTAGATGCCGATCGAGCAGAAGATCAGGATCGCCGGGAACATCAGGCGATAGGGCACCTGCAGCAGCTTCACCCAAACCCCGACCAGCGGCAGGTTGATGATCAGCAGCATGAGGTTGCCGATCCACATCGAGGCGATCATGCCCCAGAACAGGTCCGGGTTCTTGGTCATGACCTGCGGGCCGGGGATGATGCCGTGGATGGTCATCGCGCCGACCATCAGCGCCATCACCGCATTTGGCGGGATGCCGAGGGTGAGCAGCGGGATGAAGGCGGTCTGCGCGCCGGCATTATTGGCCGATTCGGGGCCGGCCAGACCTTCGATCGCGCCCTTGCCGAAGCGCGAGGGGTCCTTGGCCAGCTTCTTCTCGAGGGTATAGCTGGCGAACGGCCCGAGCACCGCGCCGTTGCCGGGCAGGATGCCGAGCGCGCCGCCGATGAAGGTGCCGCGCAGGCAGGGCGCCGTCGATTGCTTGATGTCGCTCCAGTTTGGCAGCAGCCGGCCGATCTTGGCCCGCACGACGTCGCGCGCCTCGGGATGGTCGAGATTGCGCAGCACCTCGGCGAAGCCGAACACGCCCATGGCGAGCACCGCCACATTGATGCCGTCCGCCAGCGGCGGGAAGCCGAAGGTCAGGCGCTCCTGCCCGGTCTCCAGATCGGTGCCGACGGTCGAGAGCAGCAGGCCGAGCGCGATCATGCAGAAGGCCTTGAGGATGGAGCCGCGCGCCAGCACCACGGCGAAGCAGAGGCCCATCACCATCAGCGAGAAATACTCGGCCGGTCCGAACAGCAGCGCCAGCCGGGTCAGCGGCGCGCCGAGCGCGGCGATGACGAGGGTGGCGATGCTGCCGGCCACGAAGGAGCCGATCGCGGCCGTGCCCAGTGCGATGCCGGCGCGGCCCTGCTTGGCCATCTGGTGGCCGTCGAGCGTGGTGACGACGGCCGTCGCCTCGCCGGGAATATTGACCAGGATCGCCGTGGTCGAGCCGCCATATTGCGCGCCGTAATAGATGCCGGCCAGCATGATCAGCGCGCCCACCGGATTGAGCCCGAAGGTGATCGGCAGCAGCATGGCGATGGTGGCGGTCGGCCCGACGCCGGGCAGCACGCCGATCAGCGTGCCGACCAGGCAGCCGAGGAAGGCGAGCGCGATATTCTGCGCCGACAGCGCGACCCCGAAGCCGAGGGACAGATGCTCGAACATTTCCATGGGTCAGTATCCCAGCGCCCAGGGAGCCAGCGGGATCGGCAGGCCGAGCGCGTATTTGAACAGCAGCGAGCAGCCGATCGTCATGGCGATCGCGAAGATCACCAGCTCCTTCAGGCTGCGATCGGTCGCGGCGAGGCCGGAGAAGATCACCACCAGCGGGCCGGCGACGACGAGGCCGAGCGAAGGCACATGAACCGGCCCGACATCGAAGCCGCGGATCACGAGGGCGAACAGGATCGGCCCGCCGAGGACGAAAACCAGGCTGCGCCAGGACCAGCCGCCGAGGCGCTCGCCGTTGTAGCGCAGGGAATTCACCATCAGCAGCGCGCCGAGACCGCCGCAGATCGCGGCGAAGCTCTTCGGCAGCATGCCCGGGCCGAGCTGGCGCAGCGTTCCCGTCGCCAGGTCGCGCGCCAGGTAGAAGGCCAGCCCCGCCAGCGCGATCATGAACAGGCCGGCGGCCAGATCCTGCGTCGAGCGGATGCGCCAGCCCTGCGCAGCCTCGATCTTGTTCAAGCTCATCGATGTCCTCCGGCTTTGGTCGTGGCGGCGCGCATGGCCGCTTTTCCGCTTCGTTCGGGCAGGCTGAACGGCAGCACGTTGTTCTCGTCGATCAATGTCACGCTTTGGCGCAGGATGGCGAGGAAATCGTCGCGGGCCACGAGTTTCTGATGGGGGCGCCAGGCGACGCCGACCAGCGCGCCGGGCGGCGGCGGGTCGAGCAGGGCTCCGCGCAGGCGGCGCATCGTCACGCCCGGAAAGCTCAGCCGAGAGACCCAGTCGGGCGCCAGCGCCATGCCGAGACCGGCCGCGACGGCCGACATCATCGCCGGCTTCTCGGTCGCCTCGATGGTGACGTTGGGCACCGCGCCGACGCTCTCGAAATAGGCCATCACCAGATCATAGGCGAAGGGGCGGATGCGCTTGGAGGGCACGACGAAAGGCTCGCCGACCAGATCCTGCATGGTCAGGTGCTCGCGGGCCGCCAGCGGATGCGTCTCGCTCAGCACCACGATCGGCCGCTCCACCCGCAGCACCTCGAAGGCGCAATCGGTCGGCTTGCGCGGCGGGCGCATCAAGGCGAGGTCGAGCTTGCCGGCTTCGAGCATCTGCACCAGCGGTGCCGTCATCGCCTCGACGAATTTGATCTCGATCCCTGGATGGCGCGCCCGGAAGGTCACGAGCGCTTCCGGCACGAAGCTCGACGAGGCGGCATCGATGGCGCCGAAGCGCAGCACCTTGCTGGACGCCAGCGACGCCTCGCGCACCGATCGCGACGCCCGCTCCATGCGCACCAGGATCGCCTTGGCCTCCTCGAGCATGATCAGCCCGGCGCGCGTGAGCGCGACCTGCCGTGTCGTGCGTGTCAGCAGGCTGACGCCGAGCTCGTCCTCGAGCGCGCTGATCTGTCGTGAGAGCGCCGGCGGCGCAAGTCCGAGCCGTTCGGCTGCGCGGCCGAAGTGCAGTTCCTCAGCGACCGCGATGAAACATCGCAGCTGTCGCAAATCCATGCTTGTGCGCTCCCCTCTGGCGTATCGCTTTTTGTGATATCGTCCAGTCGTCTTGGTTATGGGCTTTAGCGACAATCGCCAGATTTGCGACTCTAGTTCAATTCATAATTTCCTGGCAACAAAGCTCCGCCGCGTCATGGCGTCCGTCGCCGGATTTGGGTGATCCGGCCGTCGATCAGGGCAAGGCCCAGGAAGATCGCCGCCATCCCGGCGAAATGGCGCGGCAGCAGCTCCTCGCCGAGCAGGCCGGTGCCGAGCAGGATCGCGCTGATCGGAATCAGGAAGGTGACCAGCAGGACATTGCTCGGCCCGGCCGAGCGCATGATCCGGAAAAAGATCGCATAGGCCAGCGCCGTCGAGACCAGCGCCAGGCCGAGCATCGCCAGCAGCCCCTGCCCGGAGGGCATCGGCAGCGTCCAGGGCGGGTTCACGACAAAGAGGATCGGCAGCACCATCAGCGTCGAGGCGCTGAGCTGGCCGGCGGCCGTGACCAGCGGCGGCAGCTCCCGGAAGCGGCGGGCATAGAGCCCGGAGAAGGCATAGGAGATCGCGGCGGCGATGCAGGCGAGCTGGGCGGCGAGGTTGAGCCCGAGCCCGCCGAGCGCGTCCGGACCCATCAGGATGGCGACGCCGGCGAGGCCGGCCAGCACGCCGGCGATCTTGGCCGGCCCGGCGCGCTCGCCGCCGAAGGCCTGCATCACCATCACCCCGAAGATCGGCGTCGTCGCGTTGAGGATCGAGGCAAGGCCGCTGGCGATCTGCTGCTGCCCCCACAGGAAGAGGCTGAACGGCACGACATTGTTGAGGATGCCCATGCCGAAGAAGGCGAGCCACATCCCCCGCCCGACCGCCATCGACAGCCCGGACAGGCGCACCACCGCCAGCAGCGCCAACGCCGCCAGCCCGACCCGGACCTGCAGCACGGCGAAGGGCGGCCAGTCGGCCAGAGCCAGCTTGTTGAAGAAGAAGGAACCGCCCCACAGCACCGAGAGCGCGGCGAGCAGCAGCCAGTCGATCAGGCCCATGCGCTGGGCCGTGGCGGTGGTGGAATATGTCATGCGGGATCTGTCGTCGCTCGGCCGGTCATCCCGCGTCAGTAGGCGGCCCTTCTCGGGCCGCCCACCCGGAAGCTGCGCGGCTCAGGCCGGCTCGGCCTCGCGCGCCGCCCAGATCGCCTGGAAGGCCGGGCGCTGGTGCAGGTTGCCGAGCCAGGCCTTGACGTGCGGGGCGGCCTCGAAGAGCTGCGTCGCCGGCTTGGCATAGCGGATGATCTCGGCGACGTTGATGTCGGCCACCGTGAAGCGCCCGCCCATCACATAGCCATTGCCCTCGGCCAGCGCCCGGTCGAGCACCGCGAAGGGCGCCGGCAGCGCCTCGAGCGCCTCGGCGACGATGGCGGCATCGCGCTTCTCCGGCGGATAGGCGGCGAGGTGATAGGTCAGGTTGAGGGCATGGGTCTCGCATTCGGTGGCGGCCCACAGCGCCCACATCGCCGCCAGCCCCTCTTCCTGCACGTCCTTCGGCGCGACGGGGCCGCCATGCTTGCGGGCGAGGTAGAGGTTGATCGCCAGCGATTCGTGCAGCACGAAGCCGTCATCGTCGATCGAGGGGATATGGCCGTTCGGGTTCACCGCCAGGAAGTCCGGGCTGCGCGTATGCACCGGCGCGTCGGAAGCTTGCGGATCGGGCAGGCGATAGGCCTGGATCACCGGCACATGCTTGAAGGCGAGGCCGAGCTCGTTGGCGAGCCAGATATTGCGAGTCGCGCGCGAGCGATAGCAGCCATAGATGGTGAGCGACATGGACCGATTGCCTCCGGATACGGGGAGGTCTCTTATGAGGCTCAGGCGAGCTGGCGCAAGGTCTCGCGGGCGATGATCAGCCGCTGGATCTCCGAGGTGCCCTCATAGATCCGGGTGATGCGGGCATCGCGCGCATAGCGCTCCACCGGATAGTCGCGGCAATAGCCGGCCCCGCCGTGGATCTGGATCGCCGCATCGGTGCAGCGATGGGCCGCCTCCGAGGCGAACAGCTTCGCCATCGAGGCCTCCTTGGCGAAGGGCTCGCCGCGGTCCTTCTTCGCCGCCGCGTCGAGGATCAGCAGGCGCGAGGCGTGCAGGTCGAGCTCGCGATCGGCGATCAGCCATTGCAGGCCCTGGAACGCGGTCAGCGCCTGGCCGAACTGCCTGCGCTCGATCGCATAGGATTTCGCCGCCTCCATCGCGGCGCGGGCGATGCCGAGCGAGACGGCGGCGACGCCGATGCGCCCGCCGGCCAGCTCGCCGACCGCGACCCGGAAGCCGTCATTCTCCTTGCCCATCAGATTGGCCGCCGGGATGCGGGCGCCGTCGAAATGGATGGTGTTGGTGGCCGAGCCGGTCTGGCCCATCTTGCTCTCGGCCTTGCCGACGCTGACGCCGGGCGTGTCGGCCGGCACCAGGAACACCGAGATGCCCTTGCCCTTCGGCGCGTCCGGGTCGGTGACGCCCCAGACCACGAACAGCCCGGCATATTCGCCGGAGGTGATGTAGATCTTCTGCCCGTCGAGCACATAGACATCGCCGTCGCGCCGGGCGCGCAGCCTCATCCCGGCCGGGTCGGAACCGGCGCCCGATTCGGTCAGGCAGAAGGCGCCGGCCGGATAGGTGCCGTTGGCGAGCCTGGGCAGATGCTCGGCCTGCTGGGCGGCGCTGCCGACGGCCTGGATCACCTCGCCCACCATATTGGTCACCGAGGTGGTGACCGCCGTCGAGGCGCAGGCGGCGGCGAGCTCTTCCAGCGCCAGCGCGAAGGCGACGGTGCCGGCCTCGGTGCCGCCGAAGCCCGCCTCGATGTTCAGCGCCATGAAGCCGTTTTCGGCGAGCAGCTTGAGATTGGCCAAAAATTCGGGCCGGCCCTCGCCGCGATCGAGCCGCTCGGCGAGAGGCGCGAGGCGTTCCGTGGCGATCCGGCGCGCGCTCTCGCGGATCAGCTCCTCGTCTTCGGTCAGGGCGAACTGCATCAGGGCGCACTCGTCTCGGATCAGGTCCCGAAGGCATAGCGCGGCGCGGTCGACAAGAACATCAGATCGCAAGAATTCAGATCGAAAGGATGATCTGATCTGTCTTGAAGGCCTCGATCGCCGCATGCAGGGGCGGGAAAAGCGGCCCGGGCAGGTCATCGAGCGGGAACCAGCCCCAGCTCTCGACCTTGTCCGGCTCCTTCAGGACCGGATCGCCGATCGGATCGAGCGCCACCAGCTCGAAGTCCACCCAGCTGACCGAATCGGTCTGCGTCATCTGGATCGCCAGCAGTCGGAAGCTGCGCGCAAGCATGCCGGTTTCTTCCTCGAGCTCGCGAGAGGCTGCTTCGAGGACGGTTTCGTTCACTTCGATGCGGCCGCCCGTCCAGCCGAAGGTGCCTCGTCCCAGCGCCGAGCGTCGGCGCCCGAGAAGCAGCTTGCCGTCGCGAAGGACCATCACCCCGACGCCGAAGCGCAGGGCATCGCGCTCGATCTCGGCGGCGTTCCCGCTCAGCTCGCCAGCACGCGCTGCGGCGGGAAGGTCACCTCCACCAGCGTGCCCTCGGTCTTGACGCTGGTGATCGACAGCGCTGCCCGGTTGGCCTCGACCAGCGCCTTGGTCAGCGGCAGGCCGAGCCCGGTGCCGCCCGCCTTGCGGGTCGTCGGCACCTGGCGGAACGGCTCCAGCGCCAGCGCGATCTCGTCATCGTCCATGCCGATGCCGGTGTCGCGCACCCGCAGGATCGCTTCGCCCGCATCGCCGAGCGCCGTCGAGACGATCACCTGGCCGCCGGCATCGGTGAACTTCACCGCGTTGGACAGCAGGTTGATCACGATCTGGCGCAGCGAGCGTTCGTCGGCCACCACCGGCGGCAGCTTGGGCGCGAGCCCAGAGCGCAGCACCACGCGGCCGCGCTGCGCCTCCGGCTGCAGCAGGTTCACCGCCGAGAGCGCGATCTCGTTCAGGCTGACGCTGCCGAAATCGAGGTCGAGCTTGCCGGCCTCGATCTTGGCGAGGTCGAGCAGGTCGTTGACCAGGCTGATCACATAGCCGCCCGACTGGTGGATATCGCGCAGATATTCCTTGTAGCGCTCGTTGCCGATCGGCCCGAAGCGCTCCTCCGCCATCACCTCGGCAAAGCCGATGATGGCGTTGAGCGGCGTCCGGATCTCGTGGCTGATCTTGGCGAGCACGTCCGATTTCTGGGCGCTCGCCTTTTCGGCCGCCTTGCGCGCCTCGACCAGCTCGCCCTCGGTCTTCTTCCAGGCGGTGATGTCGCGCAGCACCGCGCAGAACTTGCCCTCCGGCCCCTCCGCGATGCGGCCCATCGTCATGAACAGCGGGATCCGCCCGCCCTGGCGCACCCGGCCGATGACCTCGCGCCCGTCATTCATCAGCGAGGCGACGCCGCCGCCGATCAGCCCGTCGAGATAGTCGAGCGCCGGCGAATGGCTCTCCGGCGCGAACAGCAGGCTGAACAATTCGCCGGTGACCTCGCGCTGGTCGTAGCCGAACAGCGCCTCGGCGCTCTTGTTGAGCGAGAGGATGCGCCCCCGCCCGTCGATGGTGACGACCCCGTCGGTGGCGGTGTCGAGCATTGCGGTCAGCTCGGCGATGCGCGCCTGACGGTTGTCGCCCTCGAGGCGCAGCAGCTCGACGCGACCGGCGATCTCCTCCTCCTCCGCCTCGAACTCGGCGGCCAGCTCCTGCTGCTCCGCCTCCTCGGGCGTCAGCGTCTTGAGCTCGCCGCCCGGCACGCTGTTGCGGAAGGCCATCATCGTCGCCGGCTCGCCCTGCCAGCCGACGCTGGAGAGCCGCCCGTCGACGCTGATCAGCCCGCCCTTGCGGTCGACCAGCACCATGGCGCCGCCGCCGCTGCGGGCCGCGCCCTTGATCAGCCGGCTGACACCGCCGGCCGCGGCGAGATCGTCGAGATCGGCATAATCGAGCAGGTCGAGCAGTGTGCGATTGGCATAGAGGGGCGTCTCGTCCCGGTTGACCAGCACCGCGATCGGCAGCCGGTCGAGAATCTCGGCATGCGCATTGGCGACGCGCGGGCGCCCTTCGGCCGGAGCAGGAGCCGCAGCGGCGTCCGGCTCGGCTTCCAGGGGGGCTTCCTCGGCGCGGCGCACCAGCAGCGGCGCGGCGCTCGGCAGGCGCGGCTCGCCGGCCTCGAGCTCCTCGTCGCCGGCGATGCGCGCGCCCAGCGCCTTGGCGATCTCGCGAAAGGCATTGCGCTCGGCCGAGGACAGCAGCGGCTTCGACGGCTCCAGCACCGGCCGCACCGCGGTCAGATGCCCGTTGCGCAGCGGCACGACATTGGCGCTGGCCGCCGCAGCGGGCTGGTCGGTGGCCGGCTCGTCCGGCGGGCCCTCGGGCTCCGCGGGCGCCTGCTCGGCCAGGTCCTCGCTTTCGATGGCGTGCTCAGGCTCGGGCGGCGCGTCGGTCTCGGCAGGCTCCGCATCGGGCGCATCCGCCTCGGGCGCATCCGCATCGGGCGGCGCTGCCATCTCCTCGGCCGGCTGTTCGGCGGCCATGGCCGGCTCGCTCGCTTCTGGCGCGGCTGTGTCGTCCATCTCCGCCAGGTCCGCGGCGGGCTCCTCCGCGATCGCGCGCTCCGGAAAGGCCTCGTCCGCCGGCGAGCGGATCAGGCCGAAGCCGCGAAAGCCGGCGGGGTTGCGATCGGCATCGAACAGCGGAAAGCCCGACAGCTCGACCCGCGCGCCCGTATCCGGCCCGGTGCGCCAGAGCACGGCGCGGCCGCTCCAGGTGGTCGAGCTGGCGAGACGCTCGGCGAGATCGCCTTCGAGATCGAGCACCTCTCCGGCGAGAAGGCTGCTCCAGTCGCGCCCCTGCTGTCCTGCGACTGCTTCCTGGCCGACGAGCTCGGCGAAGGCCGGCGAGAGGCTGACCAGCGTGCCGTCGCCATCGCTTTCCCAAAGAAAGCGCAGATTGGCCCGGCGCCGTGCCCGCGCCGCCGATTCCGGCTGCTCGGCGGTCTCAGGCTCCGCTGCCCGCTCGGCTGCGGGGGCGGGCTGGGCGGCCGGCGGGGCAGGGGCGTCCTGGCGGAACGCAATTCCCATGCGGCGCAGGTCGCGCCCGGCAATGCCGATCGCCAGCGCCCGCTGGGCCCCGCTCTCGACCAGCTTGCAGGCACAGGTGACGAGATCGGCGAGTCCGGCGCCGAAGCGCAGCCTTTCCAGCCGCAGCAGACCGGGCGCGGCCAGGCCGTCCGCGAGCAGGCGCAGACGCTCGCGCGTCGCCGCCGGCAAGCCGGCCGCGCGTTCGCCGAGCAAGGCCTGTCCGCCGGCATTGGCGAAGACAGCCTCGCCTGCCGCCGACCAGAGCAGCAGCGCGCCGTCCCGCGCCAGGCCCGCGAAAGCGGGATCCTGCGCCAAGCTGCCGGCGAGGCCGCACCAGTCCTGCTGGGAATCGCTCATCCGCTCATTCACCTCACCGGACTCTAGCCCGCGCGAATATACCTAACAAAGCCTTAATAGCGGGGCGAGACATGTGAATCCATGCCGGCGCGCGCGCTCTCCCGTGGCGTTTCGAAACAGCGTTAATCCGGCGGCCGCTCCCTCGGCCGCACCCCCGCCGCCGGCGGAACACACGCTGGGCGTGCGGCGTTGTCATTGCATTGCAAGAATGATATTGCAGTGCACAATAGCGGGGCCGCTGCGAGACGTCCCGAGCGTCCGATCACAGGAGGATCATCCCATGGACGGCAAGCTTCCTTACGAGGTGCCCACCGAGATGCGCGAGTTCGCGGAGAAGAGTGTCGATCAGGCCCGCAAGGCCTTCGACGGCTTCATCGGCGCGGCTCAGAAGGCGGTCGAGGGCGCGCATGGCTCGGCAGAGTCGGCCCGCGCCAATGCCGAGGACCTGACCAGGAAGGCGATGACCTATGCCGAGAGCAATGTCGCCGCGGCCTTCGATCTCGCCGAGAAGCTCGTCCGCTCGCGCGACATGAACGAGGTGCTCCAGCACCAGTCCGAATTCCTGAAGGCGCAGATGGCCTCCTTCCAGGCCCAGCTCAGGGAACTCGGAACCTCCGTGCAGGACGCCGCCAAGAAGACGACCGAGACCGCCGCCAAGGCGACCCGGGCCAAGTAAGTCGCGCGGTTTCGCGCTGGCTGCCAGCCTGGGCCGGACACCGTCCGGCCCCCCGTTCGGCATGTCCGGCCCTGCCGGCTGCATAAAGGAGAGATGCGATGGCGAAGCAGACGAGCTCCGGCAAGCCCCCGATCAGCCTCGCGCCGGTCAAGGCGATGAGCGAGCCGCGACAGGAAGCGGCAAAGCCCGCCGCCCCGACAGCCGCCGCACCGCAGGTCGAGACCGCCCCGGCCCGGCCTGCCCCGGTCGCCAAACCGGAAGCCGCCAAGCTCACGCTGGTCAAGCCCGCCGCCAAGCGCGTTCCTTCGAAGAAGACCCAGATCGCCAAACCCGCCGCTGCCAAGCCCGCGATGGCGCCGGCCGAGCTCGCTGGCGAGCCTTACGCTCCGACGATCTGGCTCGAGCAGGGTCTCGCCATGACCCGCGCCTTCGGCACCATCCAGGCCAAGCTGCTCGATCATGCCTGCGCCGAGCTGAAGGCGAATCTCGACGAGATGGAGGCGCTCGCCCGGACCGGAAGCGCCGCCGATGCGCTCGCCCTTCAGGCGAAGGCCTTCCGCCGTGGCTTCGCGGCGCTGAACGCCCATCTCGAGGACCTCACCGCGACGGCCCGCAGGGAGCTGCCGCGCCTGTGAGGACAGGCCGGCGCGATTTCCCTGCCTCGGCCTGCAATTTGCCCGTTGCAATCGGCCCGTCAGGGCACTAGGTTCCGCGCCGTTCCGGACCGTGCGCCTCGCGCCGGCCGGAAGGCTTTGCGAGCCGTGCAGCCATAGCTCAGTTGGTTAGAGCGCTAGATTGTGGATCTAGAGGTCCCCCGTTCAAGCCGGGGTGGCTGTACCATCGCCCTTCCTCCCATGCTGTCGAAATCCGCGTCGCCGTTGCTGCGTCGCGACCGATGACGGCTGCGGAACGCGCGAGATTGCGAGCGCGCTGGCGCTCGGATTAGCCTGTCCGGCATCGGCAGCCCACCGCGCCGCCAGCTTCGGAGACCAGAGCCATGCCCAGCCGGATCGATCTCGTCAGCCCCGCCTCGCTTTCGCCACCGACCGGCTATTCGCATATCGCCATCGTCAAGGCCGAGCGGCAGGTCCATGTCTCCGGCCAGGTCGCCCTCGATCCGATGGGACGCGTGGTCGGGGAGGGCGACATCGCCGCCCAAGCCGAGCAGGTCTATGCCAATCTCGCCGCGGCCCTTGCCGCCGCAGGCGCCGATTTCTCGAAGGTCTTCAAGCTGGTCACCTATGTCGTCGACCTGACCACGGAGAAGGCGGTGGCGGTGCGTAAGGTGCGCGGCAAATATCTCGGCGACGGCCCCTATCCGGCCTCCACCATGGTGGGGGTGACGGCGCTGGTCGACCCGCGCCTGCTGATCGAGATCGAAGCGATCGCGGCGCTCGATTGACCTCGCCCGGCGCGGAACTCTTGAAGCGGACCGGTCATCTCGCCATATCTCGACAGCGCGGTCGGGTTCGCCCGTCGCGTACGAGGCGCTGCGCAAGCGGGCTTCGGGGGGTGGATCCCGGCAGGCTGGTCAGCCTGTCCGGCGCATCCGTCCCGTCGTGAGTTGGAGACCGTCCGGAATGGCTTGCGGCGCAGGCCGGCCGGGACGGGCTCTGTGCAGAGGCGCCTTCAAGGGCTTCAATGAATGACGCGTCCGCCTAGTCTGTCGCATCCCTTCCTGCTCGGCTTCGATGACATCGAGCGGGCTCTCGACCGTGTCGCCAAGGGCGCCGGCGATGGCTATCCGCCCTACAATATCGAACGCCTGCCGCGTACGGAGAACGAGCCCGACAAGCTCAGGATCACGCTCGCGGTCGCGGGTTTCTCGCGCGATCAGCTCGAGATCACCCTGGAAGAGAACCAGCTGACCATTCGCGGCCGGCAGGTCGACGACAAGACGCGTCACTTCCTGCATCGCGGCATCGCCGCGCGGCAGTTCCAGCGCTCCTTCCTGCTCGCCGACGGCATGCAGGTGCTGGGCGCTGATCTCTCGAACGGGCTGCTCGCCATCGATCTCGCTCGGCCGGAACCGGAACGGCTGGTCCGGCGTATCGATATCGTGAGTCGCGATTAGCGCGGATTTCGTCCGATCGGCGACGATCGGATGCCAGAATTCACGCTGTTCGCGAAAGTCGAGCCTGTTCCTCTCGTAAAAGTGAGCTACACTTGGCGAGAGTTGGCTGAGGCCCAAGGGAGGCGTTCTGCAAGTGGTCGGTGCGGAAAGGCAGGCGGTTTGCCTTTCGTTCATGATCTGAAGTCACAATCAAACCGCCTCGCACTGCTCTGAAGGAGGGCGCGATGACGCAGAATAGATCGACTCCGCTGACCACGGCCGAGTTCGCCGCATTGGGCGCTGGCCAGGTCGCCTATCTCAAGCCCATCACCTCGGACGAGCTCGCCCGCATCTTCCCGCAGGCGCCTGCGATCGAGCCGGGGCTGCAGCTCTTCGCGCTGCTCTCGGCCGATGGCGCTCCGATCCTGGTGACCGATTCCCGCGAGGCGGCGACGGCCAATGCCTGGGAGCACGACCTCAAGATGGTGAGCCTGCACTGAAGGCCGCCGGCACAGTCACGCCGTCGCGGGCGCGATGCCCTCGACGGCGGCAACCAGCCGCTCGATATCCTGCGGCGTCGACAGACGGTGATCGCCATCCTTGATCATGGTCAGGACGGCAGGATCATGCGGCAGATGCTCGACCAGCTTGAGCGCCTGCGGATAGGGCACATCGGGATCTTTCATCCCCTGCAGGATATGGACGGGACAGCCGGTCTCGATCGGCTGTCCGAACAGCAGGTGACGGCGCCCGTCCTCGATGAGGGCGTGGGTGATCGGCATCGGCTCCGGCGAATATTCCGACGGCCGCAGCCAGACACCCTCGGCCGTGATCGTCTGGCGGACCGGCTCCGGCATCTGCGCCCACATCAGCTCCTCGGTGAAATCCACCGCCGGCGCGATCAGGACGAGGCCGGCCGGCCCGGCGGCCGCCCGGTTCTGGCGCAGGCGCCGGGTCAGCAGCAAGGATACCCAGCCGCCCATCGAGGAGCCAACCAGCACCGCCCGCCCGGTGACATGCGCGCCGAGCACGGCCGCGGCGTCCTCCAGCCAGTCCGACATGGTGAAATCCGCGAAGTCGCCGCTCGATTCGCCGTGGCCGGCATAGTCGAAGCGGATGAAGCTCCGCCCGGCCCGCCCGGCCCAGGCGGCCAGGGCCTCGGCCTTGGTGGCGCGCATGTCGGAGCGCAGCCCGCCCAGCCAGACCACCGGCGGCCCTTTGCCGGCCTGCTCCAGAACCGCGATCTGGCGGCGCCGCGTGCCGCTGCCGACGCTCAGAAATTGCGGCTCGGGTCTCGTCACTTTAATCTCTCCTGTGGGCGAGCAGGGCGAAAACGCCCCGGCGCTGCTGCAATCCCGCCCGATTTGGTGCTCATCTGGCTCGGCAGCATCCCGTGAGTCGGTCTCTACATGAAGTGGAGGACGGATTCAGCCTGGCCCATCAAACGCTAGCAGAAGGCCCATTCAGCACGTGAGCATGTCCCTGCGTTCCGGCGCGCATCTGTCCCTGCCATCGACCGAGACGCATCCGCTCGCCGGGCGAACCGTGCTGCAGATCATCCCGGAGCTCGAAGCGGGCGGGGCGGAGCGGACCGCGGTCGACATCGCGCAGGGTCTCACCGAGGTCGGAGCCCGCGCCTTGGTCGCGACGGAAGGCGGGCGCCTGGTCGCCGAGCTCCAGGCCAAGGGCGGCGTCTGGCTGCCGTTTCCGGCGGCAGCCAAGAACCCACTCTCGATGCTGCTCAATGTCCGCAGCTTTGCCCTGCTCTGCAAGCGCGAGAAGGTCGATCTCGTCCATGCCCGCTCGCGCGCCCCCGCCTGGGTGGCGCTGGCGGCGACCCGGGCGCTGAAGCTGCCTTTCGTCACCACCTATCACGGCTCCTACAACGCCCGCTCGGCGGTGAAGAACCTTTATAATTCGGTGATGGCGCGCAGCGACGTCGTCATCGCCAATTCCGCCTATACCGCCGATCTCATCCTGGCGCGGCACGCCTTCGCCCGCGACAAGATCCGGATCGTCCACCGCGGCACCGATTTCTCGGCCTTCGCGCCCCTGGCGGTCAGCCCCGAGCGGGTCAGCGCGCTGCGCGGCGCCTGGGGCGTCGAGCCGCATCAGCGTATCGTGCTGCTGCCCGGCCGGCTCACCGGCTGGAAAGGGCAGAAGGTGCTGATCGAGGCCGCCCGCCAACTGCGCGATGGCGGCGACGAGGACACCGCCTTCATCCTCGCCGGCGACGCCCAGGGTCGTGACGGCTATGTCCGCGAGCTCGACGAGGCGATCGCCCGCGCCGATCTTCAGGGCCGCGTCCGCCGTGTCGGCCACTGCACCGATATGCCGGCCGCCTTCCTGGCCGCCGCCGTGGTCGCAGTGCCCTCCACCGAGCCGGAGGCCTTCGGCCGCGTCGCCGTCGAGGCCCAGGCGATGGGCGCGCCGGTGGTGGTGTCCGATCTCGGGGCCGTGCCGGAAACGGTGCTGGCGCCGCCGCAGGTCGCGCCGCAGGAGCGGACCGGCTGGCGCGTGCCGCCCTCTGACGCGGCCGCGCTCGCCGCCGCCCTGCGCGAGGCCCTGGCGCTGCGGCCCTCCGCCCGCGATGCGCTCGCCCGGCGCGCGCGGCTGCATGTCGAGCGCCATTTCTCGCTGGCCTCGATGGTCAACGAGACGCTGGACGTGTACTGCGCGCTGCTCGGGCGCTAGGATCGCGTCCCACGCCCCCGACTCCATTGACAACGCCTCGCGTTGTGCAATGTGTCTCATCTTCGGCGCGTTGCGCGCCATTCACAGGAGAATACAGCCATTCGTCGTCCTTTCCGTGCCGCACCAGCCCCCGTCAAAGACGGTCCCCGCGCCAACCGCGACATCCGCGGCGTGCGTGACGTTCAGCTCATCGACGACACCGGCGCCAACCGTGGCGTGGTCTCGTTCTTCGAGGCTCTGAGGATTGCCGAGGAAGCCGGTCTCGACCTGGTCGAGATCGCCCCCAATTCGCAGCCGCCCGTCTGCAAGATCCTCGATTACGGCCGCTTCCGCTTTCTCGAGCAGAAGAAGGCCGCGGAGGCGCGCAAGAAGCAGCGCACCATCGAGATCAAGGAGATCAAGCTCCGCCCCGGCATCGACAAGCACGATTACGACGTGAAGATGAAGGCGATGCACGGCTTCTTCGAGGAGGGCGACAAGGTGAAGGTCACCCTGCGCTTCCGCGGCCGCGAGATGGCCCACCAGGATCTCGGCGTGAAGGTGCTCGAGCGCGTCAAGGTCGACACGGCCGAGGTCGCGAAGGTCGAGAGCGACTGGCAGCTCGAAGGCCGCCAGATGGTGATGGTGCTCGCCCCGAAGTGACGCCGCGCGGCGGCGTCACGCCGCCGCTGCCATTCAATCCAGCAGCCGCTTCAGCTTGCGCACCGCGCTGTCCGGCGTGGTCAGGACCGGCTTGCCGGTCGCGGCAGCGACCAGCGGCGCGGCCCGCGCTAGGCTGAACTGGGCCAAGGCGATCGCGTCGCAATCGGCAAGTCCGGCCGCAGCCTCGGCGGCCAGCCGGTCATGCGCCTCCGGCTCGCCGCGATCGAGCGCCGCCAGCGCGCCCTCGGCGAGGTGCACCGTCACCGGCAGCGTCGCGGGAAACTCCGCCGGCATCGAATCCAGGGTCGGCGCGAAGCTCGCCAGCAGCCCGATCCGGCCGCCCAGCGCCATCGCCTCCTCGATCATCGCCTCGTTCGGCTTCAGAACCGGCATCGGCGCCAGCGCGCGCTGCACCGCCTCGATGCACGGGCCGAAGGCCGAGCAGGTGAACAGGATGCCGTCGGCCCCTGTTTTCCGCGCATAGGAGGCGAGGGCGAGGAAGCGCTCGCCCATCGCCTCGGTGATGCGCCCGTCGCGGGCGAGATCGGCCGAGAGGCTGTCGTCGAGCAGGTTCATCAGCACGGCCCGCGGCCAGAGCCGCGCGAACGCCGCCTCGATCGGCGGCGGCGAATGGCGCAGCGCATGGATCAGCGCGATCCGCATCAGCCTTCGCCCTTCAGCAGCAGCCCGTCGAGCATGGCGTCGAAGGCGGCGATCGCCTTGGTCGAGATCTCGGCCGGGTCCTCGGACTGGGCGATCCATTGCGCCGCATACTGGGTCGCCCCGCAGATCAGCCGGGCGCCGGCCTCGGCATCGATCGGCCGGATCGTCCCGGCCGCCGCCAGCGCCGCCAGGCTCGCGGTCATCGAGCGGATGCACTCGCCCTGGCTCGGCCAGCCGAGCGGATCGCCGAGCACCGCCGGCCCGTCGCGCAGCACGATGCGCTGGATCTCGGGCTCCAGCGCCAGCGCGATATAGGCGGCGCATTCGTCGCGAAAACCCGTCCAGGGATCGGGCGCCCGCGCTGCCACCGCCCGCAGCCGCGTGTTCATCTCGGCGTCGATCTCGGCGATCACCGCCGCCAGCAGCCCCTTCTTGTCGCCGAAATGATGGTAGAGCGCCCCGCGCGTCAGCCCGGCCGCGGCGGTGAGCTCGTCCATCGAAGTCTGCGCATAGCCGACCTCGCCGAACGCCGCGCGCGCCGCCGCGATCAGCTTGGCGCGGGTCTCCGCGATCATCTCCGTGCGCGGCTTGCGTGCCATTCATGCCCCTTTCGCATACGCCGCGTATCTTAATTGACATACACTGCGTATGCAATTATCGCTTCGCATACGCCATGTATGTGAATGAGACGGAGAGGTCGATGACCAACCCTTATCGCGAGATTTTCCGCGCGCCCGGCGCCGCCGCCTTCTCGGCCGCCGGCTTCATCGCGCGCCTGCCCTTGTCGATGGTCACCATCGGCATCGTCACCATGCTGTCCCAGGCCCGCGGCGAATACTGGCTCGCCGGCGGCGTCGCCGCGACCTTCGCCCTGGCCAATGCGCTGATCGCCCCGCAGATCTCGCGGCTGGTCGACCGCCATGGGCAGAGCAGGGTGCTGGTGCCGGCGACGCTGGCGACGCTGGCGGCGCTCGCCGGCCTGATCCTGGCGACGCGGCTGCAGGGCCCGGCGTGGATGCTGTTCCTGTTCGCGGGCCTCGCCGGCGTCACGCCTAGCATGATGGCGATGGTGCGCGCCCGCTGGACCGAGCTCTACCGCGACACCCCGCAATTGCGCACCGCCTTCGCCTTCGAATCGGTGGTCGACGAGGCGATCTTCATGATCGGCCCGGTGATCGCCATCGGACTCAGCGTCAGCTGGTTCCCCGAGGCCGGTCCCCTGGCGGCGGCGCTGCTGCTGGCCCTCGGCATGGCGCTGTTCGTCGCCCAGCGCGGCAGCGAGCCGCCGGTGCACCCGCAGGCCGAAGCCGGCGGCAGTTCGGTGATCCGCCTCGGCGCCGTCCAGCTGATCGCCGTGCTGATGATCGCGGTCGGGGCGATCTTCGGCACCGCCGAGGTCGCCGTCGTCGCCTTCGCCGAGGAGCAGGGCAGCAAGGCCGCCGCCAGCCTGGTGCTCGCCGCCTATGCGGCCGGCTCGCTGATCGCCGGCCTGATCTTTGGGGCGCTGCAGCCCCGCCTGGCGCTGGCCGGCCAGCTCGTCGCGGCGCTGGCCCTTTCCGCCGCGACGACCTTGCCGCTGCTGGTGGTCGGCTCGCTGTGGACGCTGGCGCTGACCCTGTTCGTCGCAGGCGCCTCGATCTCGCCGACCATCATCGTCGCCATGGCGCTGATCGAGCGGCATGTGCCGCCCGCCAAGCTGACCGAGGGCATCACCTGGGTGATGACCGGCATCGGCATCGGCATGGCGGCAGGCGCCGCCGTCTCCGGCTGGCTAATCGACCTCTACGGCGCCCGCAGCGGCTTTTTGGTCTCGATCGCCGGCGGCTTCGCCGCGCTGCTGGTGGTGGCGCCGTTCTACTGCGTCCTCGCCGAGCGGCGCGACGCCGCGCGGCCGGCGCTTGCATGAGCCCGGCTTTTCTGGCATAGGCGCGACCTTCGATCGCCCGGCTGATAAGGGCTGCCGTGGCGATCGTGATTGCTTCCGCAAGCAATATCGATAGCGGCGCCGTTCGCGCGCTCGCGACCTATGAGGAGCTGAAATGCCCAAGATGAAGACCAAATCGGCCGCCAAGAAGCGGTTCAAGATCACCGGTACCGGCAAGGTGCTCTACGCCCAGGCCGGCAAGCGTCACGGGATGATCAAGCGGACCACCAAGCAGATCCGCAATCTTCGCGGCACCAACGTCCTCTTCGAGGGCGATGCGGCCAACGTGAAGAAGTATTTCCTTCCCAACGGCTGACGCCACCTGACCTTCCGGAGATCCTGACATGGCTCGCGTGAAACGGGGCGTTACGTCCCACGCCAAGCACAAGAAGACACTCAAGGCCGCCAAGGGCTTCTATGGCCGCCGCAAGAATACGATCCGCGCCGCCAAGGCGGCCGTCGATCGCTCGATGCAATATGCCTATCGCGACCGCAAGAACCGCAAGCGCACGTTCCGCGCGCTGTGGATCCAGCGCCTGAACGCTGCCGTCCGCGAGCATGGCCTGACCTATTCGGCCTTCATCGGCGGTCTCGCCAAGGCCAATCTCGAGCTCGACCGCAAGACCCTGTCGGCCCTGGCCATCGACGATGCCGCCGCCTTCGCCGCGGTGGTCGAGACGGTCAAGGGTGCGCTCGGCACCGAGGCCAAGGCCGCCTGAGCGGCCCAGCCAGCGAATTTGGAGAAAGGCCGGCGGCGACGCCGGCCTTTTTCATGTCAGCTCTGAATTTTCTCGGGCGCCTGCGGCGGCGCCCAGTCCTCGCCGGCGCCCTCGACGATGCGCGCATAGGCCTCCTCGGGCGTGTCGGCATGGCAGAACAGCTTCAGGTCCTCGGCCCGGATGAAGCCGGCCTCCAGCATCCGATCGAGATCGATCAGCCCGCTCCAATAGGCCCGGTCGAACAGCACGACCGGCACCTTCGGCATCTTGCCGGTCTGCACCAGCGTCATGATCTCGAACAGCTCGTCGAGCGTGCCGAAGCCGCCGGGGAAGACCACCAGCGCCTTGGCCCGCATGGCGAGATGCATCTTGCGCATCGCGAAATAGTGGAAGCGGAAGGTCAGGTCCGGCGTCGAGTAGGGGTTCGGGTTCTGCTCGTGCGGCAGCGTGATGTTGAAGCCGATCGAGACGGCCCCGGCCTCGGCCGCGCCGCGATTGGCCGCCTCCATGATGCCCGGTCCGCCGCCGGTGGCAATGACGTGGTGCCGGCCTTCGGCGCCGCGCCTCAGTGCCCCGCCGCGCTCCGAGGCGATCCGCCCGAAGGCACGCGCCGCCTCGTACCAGGGATTGCCCTCGCGCACCCGCGCCGAGCCGAACACCACGATGGTCGAGACGATGCCGCGGTTGCGCAGGCTCTCCTCTGCCTTCTGGTATTCGAGCATGAAGCGCACGCCGCGCGTCGAATCGCCGAGGATGAAGTCCTGGTCGAGGGCGGCGAGGCGGTAGGAGGGCGAGGTCTTCTGGTCGTGATTGTCGCTCATGCCGCCTTCTCGCCCATCGCGGCGGATTCGTCACGCGATTCGCTCTGGCATCCGTTCGCCCGAAACCCTAGAAGGTGCTCGCAAACAGGCTGAAATGGCATGACCGATATCGATACCCTTCGTCAGTCCCTGCTGGGCGAGATCGAGGCCGCGCGGGACGAGGCCGCGCTCGAGCAGCTGCGCATCGCCGCGCTCGGCAAGTCCGGCTCGGTCTCCGGGCTGCTGAAGACCCTCGGCGCGATGTCGCCCGAGGAGCGCAAGGAGCGGGGGCCGGCCATCAACGGCCTGCGCGACAGCGTCCAGCAGGCGATCGGCGCCCGCAAGGAGGCGCTCGGCGAGGCGGCGCTGGAGGTCAGGCTCGCCGCCGAGCGGCTCGACGTGAGCCTGCCGGTCCGCGAGGGGCCGGAGGCGCGCGGGCGCATCCACCCGATCAGCCAGGTCATCGACGAGATCACCGCGATCTTCGGCGATATGGGCTTCGCCATCGCCGAAGGGCCGGATGTCGAAACCGACGATCTCAACTTCACCAAGCTGAACTTCCCGGTCGGCCATCCGGCGCGGGAGATGCACGACACCTTCTTCTTCGCCCCGGATGCGAATGGCGAGCGCAAGCTGCTGCGCACACACACCTCGCCGGTGCAGGTGCGGACCATGCTCGGCCAGGAGCCGCCGATCCGCGTCGTTTGCCCGGGCCGGACCTACCGGATGGATTCCGACCAGACCCACACCCCGATGTTCCATCAGGTCGAGGGGCTGGTGATCGATAAGAAGGCCCATTTCGGCCATATGAAATGGGTGCTGGAGGAGTTCTGCAAGGCGTTCTTCGAGGTGGAGAGCGTCAAGATGCGCTTCCGACCCTCCTTCTTCCCCTTCACCGAGCCTTCGGCCGAGGTCGATATCCAGTGCTCGCGCAAGGGCGGCGAGATCCGCTTCGGCGAGGGCGAGGACTGGCTCGAGATTCTCGGCTGCGGCATGGTCCACCCGAATGTGCTGAAGAATTGCGGGCTCGATCCGGATGTCTACCAGGGCTTCGCCTGGGGCATGGGCATCGACCGCATCGCCATGCTGAAATACGGCATGCCGGATCTGCGGCCCTTCTTCGAGGCCGATATCCGCTGGCTGACTCACTACGGTTTCCGTCCGCTCGACCTGCCGACGCTCACCGGCGGGCTCTCTTCCTGAGGGATCGACCATGACCGCGGCTCAATGGGCCGGCCTGATCGCGGCGCTGATGGTCGCCGCCAATCTGCTCTGCTTGGGCATCGCCTTGGTGCGGCTGCGCCGGCCGCGGCGCCGCTCGCGGCTGGAGGCGCTGGCGCCGGCGGTGACCATCGTGCGCCCGGTGCGCGGCATCGAAGCTTTCAGCCGCGAGACGCTGAGCTCCGGCCTGGTGCTCGACTATCCAGATTACGAGACGATTTTCTGCGTGGCGGACGCACACGATCCGATCGTGCCGCTGGTTGAGGAGCTGATCGAGATCCATGGCGCGCAGCGTGCGCGGCTGATCGTCGGCGATGTCGCGATCAGCGCCAATCCCAAGCTGAACAACTGCGTGCGCGGCTGGGAGGCGGCGCGGCACGACTGGGTGATTCTCGCCGATTCCAATGTGCTGATGCCGAAGGACTACATCCAGCAGCTGATGGCGTCCTGGCGCGAGGACACCGGCCTGGTCTGCTCGACGCCGGCCGGCTCGCGGCCGGCCTGCTTCGGCGCCGAGGTCGAGTGCGCCTTCCTCAATACCTTCCAGGCGCGCTGGCAATATGCCGGCGAGGCGCTCGGATTCGGCTTCGCGCAGGGCAAGTCGATGCTCTGGAACAAGCCCTTCCTCGACGCCAATGGCGGCATCGCCGCGCTCGGCGCCGAGATCGCCGAGGATGCTGCGGCGACCAAGCTGGTCCGCCGCGCCGGCAAGCATGTCCATCTCGTCGGCCAGCCCTTTGAGCAGCCGCTCGGCCCGCGCAGCCTGCGCGATGTCGTGCAGCGCCAGTTCCGCTGGGCGCGCCTGCGCCGCGTCACCTTCCTGCCCTTCTTCGCGCCCGAGATCCTGGCGGGCCCGCTGGTCCCGGCCGTGCTCGCCGCCTTCGCCGCCCCGGCTTACGGGCTCTCGCCCTGGCTCGGCGCGCTTGCCGTGCCGGCGCTCTGGTATGCCGGCGAGATCGCCCTCGCCAAGGCGGTCGGCTGGTTCGTGAACTGGCGCACGCCGCTGGCCTATCTGGCGCGCGACCTCGTCTTTCCGGGCATCTGGGCCTATGCCTTCGTCGCCCGCGAGGTGAGCTGGCGCGGCAACGCCATGAAGATCAGGACCGATGGCGGCGACGAGCTGAACGCCGCGGTGCCGGCCCTCTCGACTGCCAATCTGAGTAGCGACAAGAGATCATGAAATTCACTCTCTCCTGGCTTAAAGAGCATCTCGACACCTCGGAGTCGCTCGACACCATCACCGATACGCTGACCCGGATCGGGCTCGAGGTCGAAGGCGTCGAGGACAAGGCCAAGGCGCTCTCGGCCTTCACCATCGCCTATGTCGTCGAGGCCAAGCCCCACCCCAACGCCGACCGGCTGCGCGTCTGCCTGGTCGACACCGGCGCCGGAGAGCCGGTGCAGGTGGTCTGCGGCGCGCCCAATGCCCGCACCGGCATGAAGAGCGTCTTCTCGCCGCCCGGCACCTATATCCCCGGCAAGGACATCACCCTCGGCAAGGGCGTGATCCGCGGCGTCGAGTCCAACGGCATGCTGGTCTCCGAGGCGGAGCTCCAGCTCTCGGAGGATCATGACGGCATCATCGACCTTCCGCAGGACGCGCCGGTCGGCCAGCCTTACGCGGCCTATGCCGGCCTCGACGATGCGGTGATCGAGATCGCCGTCACCCCGAACCGCGCCGATGCGCTCGGCGTCGCGGGCATCGCGCGCGACCTCGCCGCCGCCGGCCTCGGCACGGTGAAGACGCCGCAGGCCCAGCCGCTGCGCGGCGCCTTCCCATGCCCGGTCGGGCTGGTGCTCGATTTCGCGCCGGAGGATCGCCAGCTCTGCCCGGCCTTCGGCCTGCGCCTGGTGCGCGGCGTCAGGAACGGCCCCTCGCCGGACTGGCTGCAGGCGCGTCTGCGCGCCATCGGCCTGCGCCCGATCAACGCGCTGGTCGACATCACCAATTTCATGACCTTCGACCGCAACCGCCCGCTGCATGTTTTCGACGCGGCCAAGGTCAAGGGCGATCTCGTGGTGCGGCGCGCGCGGCAGGGCGAGCAGATCCTCGCTTTGGACGGGCGCAGCTACACGCTGACCGACGAGATGGTGGTGATCGCCGATGAGAACGGGCCGGAATCGATCGCCGGCGTGATGGGCGGCGAGCATTCCGGCTGCGACGAGACCACCACCGAGGTGCTGGTCGAGAGCGCCCTCTGGAACACGCTGAACATCGCCCGCACCGGCCGGGCGCTGGGCATCAACTCCGATGCGCGCTACCGCAACGAGCGCGGCATCGATCCCGATTTCACCCGGCCCGGCCTCGACATGGCGACGCAGCTGATCCTCGATCTCTGCGGCGGCGAGGCCTCCGAGATTGTTTTCGCCGGCGAGCTGCCGGACAGCCCCGGCGCTATCGATTTCCCCTGGTCGGAGGTCAAGCGCCTGACCGGGCTGGAGCTGCCGCAGGTCGAGATGAAGCTGGCGCTGACTTCGCTCGGCTTCCATGTCTCGGGCACCGGCGAGCGGGTCAAGGTGGCGCCGCCCTCCTGGCGCGCCGATGTCGAGGGCAAGGCCGATCTGGTCGAGGAGATCCTGCGCATCGCCGGCCTCGACCGCGTCGATTCGGTGCCGCTGCCACGCATCAGGGGCGAGGTGATCAAGCCGGTCCTGACCGTGCTGCAGAAGCGCACCCGCCAGGCCAAGCGCCTGCTCGCCTCGCGCGGCATGGTCGAGGCCGTGACCTGGTCCTTCATCTCGCAGGCCGCGGCCCGGCTGTTCGGCGGCGGCTCGCAGACGCTCGCCCTCGCCAACCCGATCGCCGCCGATCTCTCGGATATGCGGCCCTCGCTGCTGCCCGGCCTGATCCGCGCCGCCCAGGCCAATGCCGATCGCGGCTTCGGCGACGTCGCCCTGTTCGAGGTCGGCCAGGTCTTCCAGAGCGACGAGCCTGAGGGCCAGCTGATCGCCGCCGCCGGCCTGCGCCGCGGCACCGCCAGGCTGACGGGCGCCGGCCGCTATTGGGACGGCGCGTTGAAGCCGGTCGACGCCTTCGACGCCAAGGCCGACGTGATGGGGCTGCTCGCCGGGCTCGGCGTGCCGGTCGGCGGGCTGCAGCTGGTTCCGGGCGGTCCGGCCTGGGCGCATCCCGGCCGCTCCGGCACGCTCCAGTTCGGCCCCAAGGGCGTGATCGGCGCCTTCGGCGAGGTGCATCCGCGCGTGCTCAAGGCGCTCGACGTCAAGGGCCCGCTCGTCGCCTTCGAGATCCATCTCGACGCGCTGCCGCTGCCGAAATACAAGCCGACCAAGGTCAAGCCGAAGCTCGCCCTCTCCGATTTCCAGCCGGTGACGCGCGATTTCGCCTTCATCGTCGACCAGGCGGTGGCGGCGGGCGAGATGGCCAGGAGCGCCCAGAACGCCGATCGCGCCTTGATCGCCGAGGTCGGGGTCTTCGATCTCTATCAGGGCGCCGGCGTCGAGGACGGCAAGAAGTCGGTGGCGCTGGCCGTCACCCTGCAGCCGGTGCAGAAGACGCTGACCGATGCCGAGATCGAGGCCGTCGCCGCCAGGATCGTGGCGGAGATGGCCAAGCGCTACGGCGCCGTGCTGCGCGGCTGAGCGGCCGCGCCGTTATTGATCAGGATTGTGAAATAATCGGCGCAAGAAATCCCGGGCGCGACCGGGTATCGGCTCCGATTGTTGCAAATTGCGAGGCCTGATGGCGCTGGCCGAACTCTCCGTCGCGGACGATCTGTTCCCGGGCTTCCGGCTGCTCGATGTCCAGACGGCGGGGGCGCGCATCCGTGTGCGCACCGGCGGGGAGGGGCCGCCGCTGCTGCTCCTTCATGGCTATCCGCAGACCCATGTGCTCTGGCACGCGGTCGCGGACCGGCTGAAGGACCGCTTCACCCTGGTCTGCGCCGATCTGCGCGGCTATGGCGACAGCGACAAGCCGCCGACCGATGCCGATCACCTGCCCTATTCGAAGCGGGCCATGGCCCTCGACATGGCGCAGGTGATGTCGCTGCTCGGTCATGAGCGCTTCTTCATCGGCGCCCATGATCGCGGTGCCCGCGTCGCCCACCGCCTGGCGCTCGACCATGAGACGCGGGTGATCCGCCTCGCCACGCTCGACATCGCCCCGACCCGCGAGATGTACGCCCATACCGGCGATGCCTTCGCCCGGGCGTATTGGCACTGGTTCTTCCTGATCCAGCCGGCGCCCTTTCCGGAGCGGATGATCGGCGCCGATCCGAAGGCCTATTGGCTGAAGAAATGCGGCTCCGGCTCGGCCGGGCTCGCGCCCTTCGTGCCGCAGGCGCTGGAGCATTATCTGCGCTGCTTTGCCGATCCGGCCGCGATCCATGCCAGCTGCGAGGATTACCGCGCCGCCGCCACCATCGACATCCGCCATGACGACGAGGATGGCGAGCGCAAGCTCGCCCGGCCGCTGCTGGCGCTCTGGGGCGAGAAGGGCGTGATCGGCCGCTGCTTCGATCCGCTGGCGCTCTGGCGCCTGCGTGCGCAGGATGTGCGCGGCCACGCCCTGCCGGGCGGACACTACCTCGCCGAGGAGGTCCCGGACCTCGTCGCCGCCGAATTCGCCGCCTTTTTCGGAGAAGCCGCATGAGCCGCACCAACCGCGTCTACCGCATCGCCGTCATCGCCGGCGACGGCATCGGCAAGGAGGTCATGCCCGAGGGGCTGCGCGTGCTCGAGGCCGCCGCGAAGCGATACGGCTTCGAGCTGCGCCTCGACGAGTTCGACTTCTCGTCGTGCGACTACTACGCAAGTCACGGCAAGATGCTGCCGGATGACTGGAAGGACAAGATCGGCGGCCATGACGCGATCTTCTTCGGCGCGGTCGGCATGCCGGCGCAGGTGCCCGATCATATCTCGCTCTGGGGCTCGCTGCTGCTGTTCCGGCGCGAATTCGACCAGTATGTGAACCTGCGCCCGGTGCGGCTGATGCCCGGCGTGCCGGGGCCGCTGGTCGGCCGCAAGCCGGGCGATATCGACTTCTTCGTGGTGCGCGAGAACACCGAGGGCGAATACTCCTCGGTCGGTGGGCGCATGTATGCCGGCACCGAGCGCGAGATCGTGCTCCAGGAGACGGTGATGAGCCGCACCGGCGTCGACCGGGTGCTGAAATACGCCTTCGAGCTCGCCCAGCGCCGCCCGCGCCGCAAGCTGACCTCGGCCACCAAGTCGAACGGCATCTCGATCACCATGCCCTATTGGGACGAGCGGGTGAAGGAGATGGCCAAGGCCTATCCGGACGTCGCGGTCGACCAGTACCATATCGACATCCTGACCGCGCATTTCGTGCTCAACCCCGACCGGTTCGACGTCGTCGTCGCCTCCAACCTGTTCGGCGACATCCTGTCGGATCTCGGCCCGGCCTGCACCGGCACGATCGGCATTGCCCCGTCCGGGAACATCAACCCGACCGGCGAATTCCCCTCGCTGTTCGAGCCGGTCCACGGCTCGGCCCCCGATATCGCGGGGCAGGGCATCGCCAACCCGGTCGGCCAGATCTGGTCGGGCGCGATGATGCTCGACCATCTCGGCGAGCACGAGGCTGCCAAGGCGATCGAGGCCGCGATCGAGCGCGCGCTGGGCGATGCACGCACCCGCACCCGCGATCTCGGCGGGAGCCTGAACACGGAAGCTGCCGGCAGGGCGATCGAGCAGGCGCTGGGCTGAAGCGTCTTGCGTTAACCGCCCATACGGGCCACAGGGGTCGCAGGGCCTGGATCATGAGGGACTGACCGAGACATGGACTTCTCATCGTCGACATTCTGGGTGTCGCTTCTCCAGATCATCTGGATCGACCTGCTGCTTTCCGGCGACAATGCTGTCGTCATCGCGCTGGCCTGCCGCTCGCTGCCGGAAGGTAAGCGCAAGCTGGGCATCTGGCTCGGCGCCGGCGCCGCGGTCAGCCTGCGCATCGTCTTCGCGCTGGTGGTGACCTATCTGCTGGCGGTGCCCTATCTCAAGGTGGTCGGCGGCGTGCTGCTGTTCTGGATCGCCATCAAGCTCGCCAAGGGCGAGGAGGAGGCGCATGGCGAGATCGAGGCCTCCGAGGATCTCTGGAAGGCGGTCCGCACCATCGCCATCGCCGATGCGGTGATGAGCCTCGACAACGTCATCGCCATCGCCGGCGCGGCGCGCGGCCATGCCGAGCTGTTCATCTTCGGCCTGTTGCTCTCGATCCCGCTGATCATCATGGGCGCCCAACTGCTGACCTCGATCATCGAGAAATACCCGATCCTGGTCTGGCTCGGCGCGGCGCTGCTCGGCTGGATCGCCGCCGAAATGCTGCTGGGCGACATCGCCGTGCTGCAATGGCTGCAGGCCAATTGGCCGAGCTGGGTCAAGCCGGTCTCCACCGATGTCAGCCCGATCGGCATCGGCCCCGCCAACCTGCCGCACTACACGGCAGCTGTGCTGGGAGCGGCCTTTGTCTGCCTCGTCGGCTACATGCTGAAGCGCAAGCCGGTCGATCAGCCGGGCTGATCCACGGCCCTGCGCAGAACGATGACAGCGGCGGCCATGTCCCCATGGCCGCCGTTTTTCATGACGAGGCCGTGTCCGCGCGCGCAGAGCCGCAGCTCCGGGTCCTCCACGCGGAACAGCTCCGGACCCTCGAGATGCACCGCGAACCTCGCGGGCTCGCGCGCAAATCCGGTGCCGAGCGCCTTCACATAGGCCTCCTTGGCTGCCCAGAGCCGCGCGAAGGCGAGCGGCCGCTTCGCCTCCGGCAGAGCCGCGAGTGCCTGGCGCTCCTGTTCGTGCAGCACAGCCAGGGGCGGCGCGAGCGCCGGATCCACCCGCTCGACATCGACCCCGACCGGCCCCTCGGCCAGCGCCAGCGCCACCACCCCGTCACGTGTCGCCAGCGCGATCTGCAAGCCGTCCCGCTCCGGCGCCAGCAGCAGCGGCCGCCCGCCGGCCTCATGTCCGATCGTGATCGCATCCGGCGCACAGCCGAGCTGCCGCGCCAGCACGTCGCGCGCCACCCGATGGCGCAGCGCCGAGCGCTGCGGCCGGTTGCGCGGCCGCGCGCCCGTAGCGATCAGCCAGCAGGCGGGCAGGGCAGGGGCGATCGCGTCGGGGGCGGTGAGCCAGAGCATGCCCCCTTCTAGAGCAACGCCCTGCATCCCGCACATGCCCCGCCGCGCTCCCCACGCCGTTGACCTTGCGCCGCAAAGCCGCTTTCCAGGGCGCATGGCCCCGTCCGAGCAGCCCTCCCGTCCACCGACGCCCCCGGCGCAGATCACGGTCGCCGGCATGGCGCTCGGCCTGCGCCGCGTCATGGTGCTGATCCCCGGTATCGTCGTGTTCTCGGTGGCGTTCGGTGCTGCCGCCGCCGCCAAGGGGCTGAGTCTGTTCGAGGCGGTGCTGATGAGCGCGCTAGTCTATGCCGGCGTCTCGCAGCTGGTCGCGATGGAGCTGTGGCGGCCGGAATGGAGCTGGGGGGCGATCATCGGCCTCGCCGCCGTCACCGCCACCGTCAACGCCCGCATGGTCCTGCAGGGCGCGGCGCTGCAACCCTGGTTCGCCCGCTATCCCGTCGCCGTCAACGCGCTGCACCTGTTCTTCTTCACCGATGCCAACTGGCTGATCGGCACGCGCTACCAGGGCGAGGGCGGGCGCGATCTCGGCGTGCTGATCGGCGCCGGGCTGGCGCTCTGGCTGGTCTGGATCGCCGCGACCGTGCCCGGCTATGTGCTCGGCGCGCTGGTGCCCGATCCGCGCGCCTATGGCATCGATCTGGTGATGCCGATCTTCTTCGCCGCGATGATCGTGCCGCTTTGGCGGGGGCGGCGGGCGATGCTGCCCTGGATCGTCGCCGGCATCGTCGCCCTGGTCACCGCCCGGCTGGTCGACGGCTATGCCTTCATCATCGTCGGTGCCCTGTCGGGCGCGGTCGCGGGAGCCTTCCTCGATGACGCTGCCTGATCCCGGCGCGCTCGGCCCCTATCTCGCCATCCTCGCAATGGCGGTCGCGACCTATCTCTGCCGCATCTCCGGCGTGGTGCTGATGGGCTTCGTGCCGCTGACCAGGCGCGTCCGGGCCGGGCTGGCGGCGCTGCCGGGCTCGATCGTCGTCGCCACCGTGCTGCCGCTGATCGAGCGGCTCGGCCTCGCCGCCGCCCTGGCGCTGCTTGCGGCGGTGGCGAGCATGGTGGTGAGGCGCAGCGAATTGCTGGCGCTGGTCGTCGGGATGAGCGCGGTCTCGCTGGCGCGGGCCTTCGGCTTCTGAGCGGGCGATCCATCACGCGCCACGATCGCACCCATCACATCCAATCATTCGCCGGCATGGCGGCGCCTGTTGACGCGGCGGCGGCCACGGCAGACGGTGACCGACAGTCATACTGACCGATCGGAGCGTGGAATGGCCTGGTATTCGCAAACCTGGAGCTGGTTCGAAGGGGAGTGGCACGAGGGCAACCCGGGCATCATGGGCCCGCGGACCCATGCCGCCTGGCTGGCCTCCACGGTCTTCGACGGTGCCCGGCATTTCGACGGCTGCACCCCGGACATGGACAAGCACGCGGCCCGCGTGAACCGCTCTGCCGAGACGCTCGGCCTCAAGGCGACGGTCCCGGTCGAGGAGATGATCGAGCGCACCCGCGAGGGCGTGAAGAAGTTCGCGCCTGGCACCGCGATCTATGTCAAGCCGATGTACTGGGCCGAGGCCGACGGGCTCTCGACCATCATGGGCGATCCGGAATCGACCAGGTTCTGCCTCTGCCTGTTCGAGGCCGCGATGGGCGATGCCGGCAAGGGCTTCTCGGTGACCAAGGGCGCCTATCGTCGCCCGACGATCGAGACCATGCCGACCGATTCCAAGGCCGGTTGCCTCTATCCCAACAATGCCCGCATCCTGCGCGAGGCCAAGGGCCGCGGCTTCGACAATGCGCTGGTGCTCGACATGCTCGGCAATGTCGCCGAGACCGGCACCTCCAACGTCTTCCTCGCCAAGGACGGCGTGGTCAGGACGCCGGCTGTCAACGGCACCTTTCTCAACGGCATCACCCGCCAGCGCACCATCGGCCTGCTGCGCGAGGCCGGCGTCACCGTCGAGGAGACGACGCTGCGCTATGCCGATTTCGAGCAGGCCGACGAGATCTTCTCCTCGGGCAACTACTCCAAGGTGATGCCGATCAACCGGATCGACGACCGGCAGCTCCAGCCGGGCCCGATCTTCCGCAAGGCGCGCGAGCTCTACATGGACTTCGCGCACTCCAAGAGCGCCTGACCGCCATGGCCCGCCTCGCGACCCGCCTGACGGAGCGCCTCGGCATCGAGCATCCGATCCTCTCGGCGCCGATGGCGCTGGCCGGGGGCGGGGCGCTGGCGGCGGCGGTGACGCGGGCGGGCGGGCTCGGCCTGATCGGCGGGGGCTATGGCGACGGCGACTGGCTGCGCACCCAGTTCGCCGCCGCCGGCAATACCCGCACGGGCTGCGGCTTCATCACCTGGTCTCTGGCGAAGCAGCCGCATCTGCTCGGCGAGGTGCTGGCGCACCGGCCGGCGGCGCTGATGCTCTCCTTCGGCGATCCGCTGCCATTCGCGGCTGAGATCGCCGAGGCCGGCGTGCCGCTGATCTGCCAGTGCCAGAGCATCGCCCATGTTCGCACCGCGCTCGAGGCCGGCGCCGCGATCATCGTCGCGCAGGGCGCCGAGGCGGGCGGCCACGGCCATGCGCGCGGCACCTTTCCGTTCGTGCCGGAGGTGGCCGATCTCTTGGCGCGCGAGAGCCCGGACACGCTGCTGCTGGCGGCGGGCGGCGTCGCCGATGGCCGGGGCCTCGCCGCGGCGCTGATGCTCGGTGCCGATGGCGTGCTGGTCGGCACCCGCTTCTGGGCCAGCCGCGAGGCGCTGGTGCATGAGAACCACCACGCCGTCGCCGTCGCGGCGACGGGGGACGAGACGGTGCGCTCCTCCCTGCCCGACATCGCCCGCCGGCTCGACTGGCCGAAGCCGTTCAACATCCGCGTCAGCGACAACCGCTTCATCGAGAGATGGCGCGGCCGCGACGAGGAACTGCGCGCCGCGATCGAGGCGGAGGCACCGGCCTATCGCGAGGCCTTCATGGCCGGCGATCCCGACAAGGCGGCAGTGATCTTCGGCGAGGCGGCCGGGCTGATCAGCGACATTCCAAGCGCCGCCGACATCGTCGCGCGCATGGTCGACGAGGCGGCGGAGCGCCTGCGGGCTGGCGCGGCGCTGGTCTAGCCGCGCGCGCTCACCGCAACAGCCGCCACAGCCCGAAGAGCCTCAGCCCTCCGAGCGCGACCACGGCGTAGACCGCGCCGGCAGCCGCGCAGAGAACGCCCAGCGCCACCAGCCGCGGCTCGAAGGGCACACCGATCAGCGCGCCGTAAACCGGTTCCGCCAGCAGCCGCGCGGTGATTGCCGCGGCCGCCGCCGCGAGCCCCACGATCATGATCAAGCCGGGCAGCCCCGGATCGGGATCCGTCCAGCCCCGCTTCAGCGCCAGCCCATAGAGCGCGCCGAGATTGATCCAGGCGCCGGCGGCCGTCGCCGCCGCGAGGCCCGGCGCGCCATGGCTGCGCCAGAGCAGAAGCTTCAGCGCGACATTGGCGGCGATGGCGGCGAGCGAGACCAGCATCGGCGTCATCGTGTCGCCGCGCGCCTGAAAGCCCGAGACCTGCGCGCGGATCAGCAGGACAGGCGGCAGCCCTGCCGCATAGGCGAAGAGCACGGCGCCGGCGCCAAGCGTCGCCGCCTCGTCGAAGCGGCCGCGTTCGAACAGGGCGGCGACGATCAGCTCGGGAATGGCGAGGAAGGCGGCCGCGAAAGGCGCCGCGGCGACCAGCGTCAGCGCGATCGCCCGGTTCTGGGCGGCCGCGGCCCTGGCCTCGTCGCCGGCGGCGATCGCGCGGCTCATCGCCGGCAGCAGCACCGTGCCGACGCCGATCACGATCACCCCCAGCGGCAGCTGATAGAGCCTCTCGGCATAGTAGAGCGCCGCATAGGCGCCGGCCGGCAGCAGCGAAGCGATGATCGTATCGGCGAAGAGCGCGATCTGCACGCCGGCCGAGCCGATCACCGCCGGCCCGAAAACCTTCAGGAAGCGCCGGACCTCGCCATCGAAGCGCGGCCGGGTCAGGGCCGCCGAAACCCCGGCCCGCCGCGCCGCCGCCCAGAGCAGCAGCCATTCCAACAGGCCGGCTGCGGCGACGCCCCAGGCGGCGGCGTGGGCGGCACTCGGGAACAGGAAGGCCAGCGCCAGCGCGGCGATCAGCCCGACATTCAGCAGGATCGGCGCCGCTGCGGCGGCCGCGAAACGGTCGATCGCGTTGAGATTGGCCGAGAGCAGCGTCACCATGGTGACGAACAGCAGATAGGGGAAGGTGATCCGCGTCAGCGTCACGGCGAGCTCGAACCGGAAAGGGTCCGCGGCGAATCCCGGCGCCAGCAGGCGCACCAGCTCCGGCATGAAGGGCAGGGCGAGCCCCAGCAGCACGAGCTGCACGATCAGGTTGAGCGTGAAGACCCGGTTCGAGAACCGCGCCGCCCGCGCCGGCCCGGCTTGTTCGCTGATGCGGCTATAGGCCGGGATATAGGCTTGGTTGAAGGCGCCTTCCCCGAAGATGGCGCGGAAATGGTTGGGCAGCCTGAGCGCCACCGAGAAGGCGTCCATCAGCGGCCCGGCGCCGAGCACGGCCGCGAGCACGATGTCGCGGAGGAAGCCGGACAGGCGCGAGAGCAGCGTGAAGCCGCTGACGGACAGGATTTTTCTCAGCATCGTCGACAGCGATGCCGCTGCCGCCGGCGAAAGTCCAGAGCTAGCGGATCAGCGGGGGCAGGGCGTCGCCGCGCGGGTGGATGCTGTCATGTTTCTCGAAGCCGATGCGCTCGCCAACCAGATAGAGCGGCCGGCGCTTCACCTCGGCGAAGATCCGCCCGACATATTCGCCGATCATCCCCAGCGAGATCAGCTGGATGCCCGAGAAGAACATGATCGAGACGATCAGCGAGGGGAAGCCGGGCAGGTCGGTCCCGAACAGCAGCGTCCGGACCAGGAAGAACAGTCCGGTCAGCGCCGCGATGATGGCGATCAGCACGCCGAGCCAGGTCGCCAGCTTGAGCGGCACCGTCGAGAAGGAGGAAAGCCCGTCGAAGGCGAAGCTGAACAGCTTGCGGAAGCGGAACTTGCTCTCGCCATGGGCCCGCTCGGCGACCTCGAAGGGCACCCCGGTCGCCGGGAAGCCGACCCAGGCATAAAGCCCCTTCGAGAAGCGCGCCCGCTCGGGTAGCGCCCGCAGCGCTTCGACCACCCGCCGGTCGAGCAGGCGGAAATCGCCAGCGCCCTCCGGCAGCACGGTCTCGCCGAAGGCCGCGAACAGCCGGTAGAAGGCCTTGGCGAAATTGCGCTTCAGCCGGCCCTCGCCCTCGCGGTCGGTGCGCTGGCCGTATACGTTGAGGAAGCCCTCGCGCCATTTCGCCAGGAATGTCGGGATCACCTCGGGCGGATGCTGGAGATCGGCATCCATGATCACCACCACATCGCCGCGTGCATGGTCGAGCCCGGCGGCGATCGCGACCTCCTTGCCGAAATTGCGGCTGAAGGAGATGGCGCTGATCCGCGGATCGGCGGCGTGCAACTGCCGCAGCACCGCGAGCGTCGCGTCGCGGCTGCCGTCGTCGACGCCGACGATCTCCCAGCTCGCCGCCTCCCTCTCCAGCACCGGCCGCAGCCGCGCGATCAGCAGCGGCAGGTTCTCGGCCTCGTCATGAAGGGGCAGGACGATCGACAGGCTGGGCCGTTCGGCCATTGCGGAGGCGGAAGCGGACGTTACGGCGGACAAGACTTTCGGGGCCTTCCTGGCTCGGATAGATGATGGCGGCGCCTGCGGCCGAATGCGACCGCTCCATACAGCATCGTCGATGAACGAAGGACAACAGCCGGCCATGTCCCGCGGTTTCGTGCTCTGCGCCGATGATTTCGCGATGACGGACGGCGTCAGCCGCTCGATCCTCGAATTGCTCGCCGCCGGCAGGCTCTCGGCGACCGGCGCGATGACCAACCGCCCGCACTGGCCGCGCCTGGCGGGAGCGCTGGCGGGCTTCGCCGGCTCCGCCGATCTCGGCCTCCACCTCAACCTGACCTGCGGCGCGCCGCTGGGGCCGATGCCGACGCTGGCGCCCGCCGGAACGCTGCCCGCGCTCGGCCCGCTCGCCAGGCTGGCCTTGCGCGCGCCCCAGGCCCGTGCGGAGATCGCGGCGGAGATCGAGCGGCAGCTCGACGCCTTCGAGCGGCATCTCGGCCGCGCCCCCGATTTTCTCGACGGGCACCAGCATGTCCATGTTCTGCCGGGCATTCGCCGCGCCGTGCTCGACGCCTTGGCGAGGCGCTATCCGCGCGGCAGCGTCTATCTGCGCGATCCGGCGGATTCGCTGGCGGCGATCCGCGAGCGCGGCGTCGCCGTCGGCAAGGCGCTCGCGGTCGCGGGGCTCGCCGCCGGTCTGCGCCGCTCCGCCGCGCGCCGCGGGATTGCAACCAATCGCGGCTTCTCCGGCTTCTCGCCTTTCGACCCGCTGCGCGATTTTTCCGCCGATCTCGCCCGTTTCCTGACACGGCCGGGGCCGGCTCACCTGGTGATGTGCCATCCGGGTCATGTCGACGAGGAGCTGCGCGGGCTCGACCCTGTGGTGGCGACGCGACCACTCGAACATGCGGCGCTTTTATCTTTCGTGCCACCGCCCGGTTTGCATATGGTCCGCTTTAAAGATTTTGCATGACCCTTGGTTACACGGAAAATTTGCACGGGCACGTTGCCGTCACACTTCGACGCAATCGAATATTTACTTCAGCCGCGCAATTTGTCGGCGAATGATCCCGGTGCGAGAGGGATCGGCTGAACTGGGATTCGCGGGTATGGGTGTGATGGCTTGGTTGAAGTCGCGGGCGATCCGGCCTGCTGGACCGGCGCCGCAGGCGGCGGGGTGGAGCGATACGGCCACGCGCTCGCTGTCCAGCGAGATCGCCGGGGCGGCCGTCGCCATCGTTGCCGTCGCCATCGTCTTCGTCGTCATCGCTGCCGCCAATTACAACGACGCCAAGACCCGCGCCGATCTCGACCAGAAGGCGACGGCGCTGACGCTGATGGTGGTCAACGCCGCGCCCTCGCTGATCCTGGCGCGCGACACCAGCACCCTCGGCTACATCCTGGAATCGCTGCGGCGGGATCCCGATTTCGATTCCGGCATCGTCGCCGATGACCTCTCGGTCCTCGCCAGCGCCGGCCGCACCGAGGAGGCGCGGCTCTCGCTCACCCCGAAGCGGCTGACGGCCGAGCTCGGCAAGGAGCCCTGGCAGGCCTTCACGGGCGCCGAATCCGCCTGGCTGGAGGACGAGACCTTCGTCACCAAGCTGCATGTCGTCAGGGTCGGCGGCCATGCCAAGCAGATCGGCTATGTCGTGCTGCGCTTCGACAAGACGCGCCTGATCGCGCGCTCGGCCCGCGAGCAGTTCGTGACGATCGGGCTCGGCATCGTCATCCTGCTCGTTCTCGGCCCTCTGCTCTGGATCTCGCTGTCGCGGACGATGAAGCCGCTCAAGAGCATGACGCAGGCGATCGTCAGCATTTCCGACGGCAAGCTCGACACGCCGATCGACGCTGTCGGCCGGCGCGACGAGATCGGCGCGATCGCTCACGCGCTGGGCGTGCTCAAGCTGCGCCTGGCCGAGCGCGCCAGCCTGCAATCGCAGCAACTGGCCACCGAGAGCGAGCGGCAGGAGCAGCAGCGCCGCGTCGACGAGGCGATCGCCATGTTCCGCGGCGAGGTCGGCGTCGCGCTCGAAGCCTTCAAGAGCAATGCCGACCGGATGGGCGAAGCCTCCGTCGGCCTCGCCCGCGTCGCGGCCGAATCCGCCGAACGCGCCGCAAGGGCGGCGCATAACTCGCATGGCGCCTCGTCCAATGTCGAGAATGCCGCGCAGGCGGCGGAGGAGATGGGCGCGGCGATCCGCGAGGTCGAATCGCAGATCCGGCGGGTGCGCACCGAGATCGTCGAGGCCGCCTCGGCCTCGCGCGACACCGCCAGCTCCGTTCAGGCCCTGGATGAGACCGCCCGCGCGATCGGCGAGGTCGTGAACCTGATCCGCGACATCGCCGCCCAGACCAATCTGCTCGCGCTGAACGCGACCATCGAGGCGGCGCGCGCCGGCGAGGCCGGGCGCGGCTTCGCCGTCGTCGCGTCGGAGGTCAAGAACCTGGCCTCCCAGACGGCCGACGCGACCGACCGGATCGTCAGCCAGGTCGCCGCGATCCAGGGAGCGACCGGCACCGTCGTCGGGGCCATCCACAATATCGCCAGCCGCATGGGCGCGATCGAGAACTTCGCCAATTCGGTTGCGGTCTCGATCGAGCAGCAGGCCGTCGCCACCGGCGAGATCGCCAGCGGCGTGGCCATGGCCAGCAACTCGGCGCTCTCGGTGTCGAGCGATCTTGGCGTCCTGGCCGAAAGCGTCGAGGAGACCGGCCGCTCGGCCGCGCAGGTTCGCGAGGCGGCCGGCGAAGTCTCGGCCCAGGCGATGCGGCTCGACTCGACGGTGGAGCAGTTCCTCAAGCGCGTCGCAGTGTGATGGGCTGCCGCGCGCGGCCAAAATGAAACGGGGCCCGTCAGGGCCCCGTCGCTCGCCTCGCTGAGGAAGGCTCAGACCTTGGCGCCCTCGTAGAGCTCGGCGACATAGTCCCAGTTCACCAGGTTCTCGACGAAAGCCTTGAGATAGTCGGGGCGGCGATTGCGGTAGTCGATATAGTAGGAGTGCTCCCAGACATCGACGCCGAGGATCGGCGTGCCGCCATGGACCAGCGGGCTCTCGCCATTCGGGGTCTTGCTGACGGCGAGCTTGCCGCCCTTGACCTCGAGCCAGGCCCAGCCCGAGCCGAACTGGCCGGCGCCGGCGGCGATGAAGTCTTCCTTGAACTTGTCGAAGGAGCCGAAGGCGTCGGTGATCGCCTTCTCCAGCGAGCCCGGCAGCTTGCCGCCGCCATTCGGCTTCATCCATTTCCAGAAGTGGAGATGGTTGTAGTGCTGGCCGGCATTGTTGAAGACCGCCGGGTTCTTGCCATAGGAGCCCTTGACGATCTCCTCGAGCGACTTGCCCTCGAACTCGGTTCCCTTGATCGCGTTGTTGCCGTTGGTCACATAGGCCTGATGATGCTTGTCGTGATGATATTCGAGCGTTTCCTTCGACATGAAGGGCTGCAAGGCATCATGGGCATAAGGAAGATCGGGAAGGGTAAAGGTCATAGGGCCTCTCCTTGGGCTGTCGAAATCGCGACGTCAGAATGGCTGCAATGATGATACGCATGGGCGCGGATGCCCGGCGGAACCTCCCGCCATTCGCCCGTTAGTTAAGCGCAGCGATCGGTAGCGGCAACCGCATAACCGTGACAATCGCGCTTGCTTCGGCCGCGTGCCGGCCATGCATCCGGCGAAAGATGGTTCGTTTGGCAACCATTCATGGTATCGATAGCTTAACGGAAGAGGCGGCAAGCTGTCGCAGGCTCGCCCAGCCTCAAAGGAGTAAGCGTTGGTCAAGCTTTTCATAGGTCTCGGTCTCGCTCTGCTGGCGGGCGGTGCTTATGCCATCGTGGATGGCTGGCCTTATCGCGTGCTCGAGCGCGGATTCACTGAAGTCATCCTTGGCGCCCTGGCCGTTACGGCCGGCCTGCTGCTGCTCGCGCTCGCCGCCCTGCTGGCGGAGCTGCGCCGCGTGAAGGGCATGGTCGGCGGCGCGATGGCGATGATGTCGCTGTCCGAGCCGCGCGCCGAGCCGGCGGCGGCGGATGAAGCCTTCTTCCGCAAGGTGGATGCCGGCGCGCGGGACGACGATGCGGCGGCCGAGCCAAAGCCGACGGCATCCCAGCGCCCAGCCGATATCGGCATCGAGACCGTGGCCGCGGGGGCGGGGGCTCTCGCCGCCGGTGGCGCGCTCGCGTCCTTGTCCCGCGACGACGCCAAGGACGCGGCCGACGCCCGGGACGTCACGGCCGAGCCCGAGGACGAGCCTGCCGCTCCGGCCTCCGGCGAGGCGGATGCGGCGCCGCAGGAGGTTCCTGCCGTGCAGCCGCCAGAGCCCCTGGCCGCCGGCGATCATGACGACTGGCTCTGGCCGCCCGATCCCGCGCCGCCGCACGCGGCCGAGCGGGAGCCGAGCATCGAAGCCGTGCATGCCGAGCCCGAGACACCCGTGAGCGCTGCCAAGGGCGAGCCGCAAGACGCCGGGGCCGAGACGGACGAGGCGGCTGCGGCGCCCGCCGGACCCGCCGAGGCGGACGCCGCGCCGGCCGAAGACGAGACGCAGACGGCTGGAGAGGGCTCGCCGGAGCCTGCCGCCATCGCCGCCCCGGAGGACAAGGTCTGGTGGCCGAGGATCGATCGCTCCGAGCGTGATCGCGCCGCCGGCTCCGCCGATGATGACTTCGATAATCTGCGCGACGCCCTTTCGGGAGCCATGGAGGCGCCGCCGGTCGTCGAGCCGCCGCGGCGCGAACCCGTGCTCGGCGGCGATTGGCTGGCGCCGCGTCCCTGGCCGCCGGTGACGCAGCCGCGCGATCTCGCCGCGGCCGACGAGCCGGAGGTCGTGCCGCAGGAGGAGGCCGAGCGGGACGAGCCGGCGGCGCTGCAGCCGGAGCCCACCTCCGAGATCATCCTGCCGCCGGAGCCCGAAGCGGCTCCGCCCGAGACCAGCGCGGGTGACGAGGGCGAGGCTGCCGAAGAAGCGGCCGAGCAGGAGCGCGACGAGGACGACGCCCAGTCACCGCCGCCTGCCGCCGATGAACGCCCGGCGGCCTCGGAGGAGGGCGTGATCGGGGCCTATCAGGTCGGCGAGACGCATTTCACCATGTATGCCGACGGCTCGATCCACGCCAACACGCCCGATGGCGATTACGTCTTCGCCTCGATGGACGAGCTGAAGACCTATCTCGCCAGCGAGAAGAGCAAGCTCGAGCCCAGCGGCTGAACGCCCGCAACAGCGGCGTCAGCCTTCAGCCCAGCCTTCGTTCACGGTCTTGATCGCGAAGGCATAGACGAGCGCGGTCTCCTTCAGCGAGTCGAAGCGCCCGGCCGCGCCGGCATGGCCGGCATCCATATTGGTGTGCAGCATGACCGGCCCCCCGCCGGTCATCGTGGCCCGCAGCCGCGCCACCCATTTGGCCGGCTCCCAATAGGTCACGCGCGGATCGGCGAGCCCGCCCGTTGCGAGGATCGGCGGGTAGTTCTGCGGCTTGACGTTGTCATAGGGCGAATAGCCGCGGATCGTGCGGAAGGCCGCCCGGTCGCGGATCGGGTCGCCCCATTCCGGCCATTCCATCGGCGTCAGCGGCAGGGTCTCGTCGAGGATGGTGTTGAGCACGTCGACGAAGGGCACCTCGGCGATGATGCCGGCGAACAGCTCCGGCGCCAGATTGGCGACCGCGCCCATCAGCATGCCGCCGGCGCTGCCGCCCTGCGCCACGATGCGGCCGCGGCTGGTGAAGCCCTGCGCGGCCAGCATCTCGGCCACGGCGATGAAATCGGTGAAGCTGTTGGTCTTGTTCTCGCGCTTGCCGTCGAGATACCAACGCCAGCCCTTGTCGGTGCCGCCGCGGATATGGGCGATGGCATAGACGAAGCCGCGGTCGACCAGGCTGAGCGGGCGCGTCCGGAACGAGGCCGACATCGCCGAGCCATAGGAGCCATAGCCGTAGAGAAGGCAGGGCGCCGAGCCGTCGAGCGCAAGATCGCGCCGATGCAGCAGCGAGACCGGTATCGTCGCACCGTCCTTCGCCGTGGCGAAGATGCGCCGCACGACATAAGCGTCGGGATCATGGCCCGAGGGCACCTCCTGCCGCTTGATCAGCACGCGCTCGCCGCTCGTGAGATCGTAGTCATAGGTCTCGGCCGGGCGCGCCATCGAGGCATAGCTGAAGCGCAGCCGGTCGGTCTCGAACTCGTAGCCGGCATCGATGCCCAGCCCATAGGCTTCCTCGTCGAAGGCGATGCTGCTTTCGGCGCCGCTCGCGAGCTCGCGGATGACGATGCGCGGCAACCCGTCCTCGCGCTCGAGCCGCAGCAGGCGCCCCGCCAGGCAAAGATGATGCAGGATGAAGCGGCCGGGCTTGTGCGCGACGAGCTCGGTCCAGTTCGCCAGCGCCGGGTCCGCGACCGGCGCGGTGACGATCTTGAAGTCCTCGGCCCCGTCGGCATTGGTCAGGATCAGCAGATCCTCCCCGTGATGCTCGATCGAATACTGCAGGCCCGGGCGGCGCGCCACGACCAGCCGGGGCTTGCCTCCGGCCTCGGCGAGGTCGAGCAGCCTGACCTCCGAGGTCTCGTGATCGCTGCTGGAGATCAGCAGGAAGCGGCGCGACTGCGTCTGGTCGATATCGACGAACAGGCCGGGATCGGTCTCCTCATAGAGCAGCTCGTCCTCGCTCTGCGGTGTGCCGAGCCGGTGGCGCAGCACCTTGGTGGGGCGGTGCTCGGCATCGAGCGCGACATAGACGAAGGAGCGCGCATCATTGCTCCAGATCATCTCGCCCGAGGTTTCGGCGATCGCATCCGGCAGGTCCTCGCCGCTGGAAAGATCGCGCACGCGGATCAGGTAGAGCTCCGAGCCGGCCTCGTCGGCGCTCCAGCCGAGCAGGCGATGGTCGGGGCTATGCTCGGCGTCGCCGAGATCGAAGAATTCCTTCCCTTCGGACAGCGCGTCGGCATCCAGCATGATCTGCTCGCGCCCCGGCTTGCCGCGCCGGTCGCCGCGCGGCCTGCGGCAGATCAGCGGATGCTCGGCGCCGCGCCGATAGCGGCTATAGTAGAGGAAGGCGCCGTCCGGCTGCGGCGGCTCGCTGTCGTCCTCCTTGATGCGGCCGCGCATTTCCTTGATCAGCTGGCGCTGCAACGCGCGTGTCGGCGCCATCAGCTGCGCGCACCAGGCGTTCTCGGTCTCGAGATGGGCCTTGATCTCGGCCGGCAGGAGATCGGGGTCGCGCAGGACCTCGCGCCAGTTCTCCGCCCTCAGCCAGGCATAGTCATCCCTCAGCGTCACGCCATGGACTGCACGGTGTACGGTCTGGATTGCGGCAGTCGGCGGCGCAGTCCTGCTGCGTTGCTTTGTCTCACGGCCTGACATTGCTGTATCCGATCCCGCTTCTGATCCGTCATCGCCCGCACAGCGCTGCAAAACGACTGGTAGAGTCGCAGGCAAGGACTGACAAGACAACCTTATCGCGCAAATTGGTCGGCGAGGTGCGATTTCGGTTACGATGCAGGGCCGAGAACGCAGCAATAATGTTCCCGATTGAAGGTATTCAAATCCTTCGCGGCCCTTGCGTTATTAAGTTGCTTGGCTTAGAGGCTTTGTCGGCTGGTCCGTTTTGCATGATTCTATTCCGGTGGGATTCGACCTACTGCCGGCGGAGATCAGGTAGGGCGCTTTTGCGTCCGGGGAACAGATCTGGGCGCAGTCACCGCTACGACCGGTCAAGAAATCAATGGAGTAACGCCACCATGGCAGACCAAGACGGTTCCGATTATATCGAACTCGCTGCAGATATCGTCTCCGCTTACGTCTCGAACAATTCGGTTCCTGCGTCCGATCTGCCGGCGCTGATCAGCGACGTTCATGCGGCGTTGAATCGGGTGGTCGGCGGCGTCGCGCCGGTTGCCCCGGTGGAGGCGCCCAAGCCGGCTGTCGCGGTGAAGAAGTCGATCACGGCCGATTACTTGATCTGCCTCGAGGACGGCAAGAAGTTCAAGTCGCTGAAGCGCCATCTGCGCACGCAGTACAACATGTCGCCGGAGCAGTATCGCGAGAAGTGGGGCCTGCCGCCCGACTATCCGATGGTTGCGCCCAACTATGCCGAGGCGCGCTCGCAGCTCGCCAAGAAGATGGGTCTCGGCCAGCAGCGCCGCAAGCGCCGCTGAGCAGTCCGCCGCCGGTCCATGTCCGGCCAGTTTTCGCGAAAGCCGCCGGCCCGCGCCGGCGGCTTTCGCATGTCCGGCGCTGCTCGCAGGCCTGGTCCTGACGATCTATGGCAGGAGCTGTCACCCCGCCGCCCCTCTGTCCTTGCCAAGCAAAATATAGGAATATAAGCCTATGTTCAGCGTGCCGTTGCGAACGGCATCACCTGCTCGCAAAGGAACATATCATGAACATCAGCGATGCGAAACCGCTCATCCTGCATGGTCTGGCTTTGGCTCGCCTGGCGGAGTGCGCGGTCTGCAGTGCCTGGGCGATGGCGCCGTCCGCGATCCGCCAGGCGGCGCGCGGCCCGGCCGAGATCGCGCGCGGCCGGCAGCTGGCGATGTATCTCGCGCATGTCGGCTTCGGCCTCAGCTTCAGCCGGACCGGTGCCTGTTTCGGACGCGACCGCACCACGGTTCGTCACGCCTGCGGCCGCATCGAGGATGAGCGAGACGAGCCCGGCTTCGATCTCGCCGTCTCGGCCCTGGAGACCGGGCTGGTGCAGCTGGCGCGCGATCTTGAGGTCGCGCCGGAGGCAGGGCGATGAGCGGGCGGGAGGACGGCACCACGCCTTCGCGGCTGTTGCGGCATTTGAGCCAGCCCGGCGCCTTCGCCACCGACTCGCCGCTCGGCTGCGGCCGCATCGCGCTGTATCGCCGCGCCGGCGACACCACGCTCGGAGCCGGCTATGCCCCGGCGGTGGAGGCGGAGGCGCTGGTTTCCGCCGGCTTCGCCAGCTGGACCGTCGAGAAGGGCAAGCGCCGCCTGCGCCTGGCGGGAACCTCAGCGGACAATCGCCTGGGGACCGCCACCATCCTGGTGGAGGGCGAGGCGCAGCAGGTCTTGCTCGACGAACGCGAAAGCCCGCTGCTCTGGCTGCATCGCCGCCCGGGCAGGGATGGCAGGCCGCAGCTCTCGGCCGCCGAATTCGCGGCCGGCGAACGGTTCCGGGCCGATCTCACTTTGGCGCAGATGCTGCCGCGGGTCACCGTCAACTGGGATGCCGGGCTCGCCGCCGGCACCCATGCGGCGGCGCGTGGCCCGGCCGACGCCTCCGATTCCAGCCTGGCGGCGCGGCAGCGGGTCCGCCTGGCCTGCAAGCGGCTCGGGCCGGAACTCTCCGGTCTCGCCATCGATGTCTGCGGTTTTCTGAAAGGGCTCGATCTCGTCGAGCGCGAGCGCAAATGGCCGGCCCGCTCGGCCAAGGTCGTGCTCCGGCTGGCGCTCGCGGCCCTGGTGGAGCATTACGGGCTCGCCCAGGCCGATGACGGGGCGGGGGGCCGCCGCCGCCGCGCCTGGCAGGCGCCGGACGCCCGCCCGGCGATCCCGCCGCCGGCCGGTGGAGAGTGCTAGCCTTGCGATCCCAGCGCCGCGCGCGCGTCGGCCTTGATCCGCTCCATCATCGCCCGCACGCCATTGGAGCGCTGCGGCGTCAAATGGGCCGCGAGGCCGAGCCGCTCATAGATGCCGAAGGCATCCGTCGCCAGGATCTCCTGCGCGGTCTTGCCCGAATGGATGGCGATCGCGAGCGCGACCAGCCCGCGCACGATATGAGCATCGCTGTCGCCGCGGAAATGGAGCCGCGTCTGCTCGCCGGGGCCGCCCTCGCGCCGGGTCTCCAGCCAGACCTGGCTGGCGCAGCCGCGCACCTTGTTGACCTCGTCATGCGCCTCCTCCGGCAGAGGCGCCAGCGTGCGGCCGAGCTCGATGAGATAACGATAGCGGTCGTCCCACTCGTCGAGCAGCTCGAAATTGTCGATGATCTCGTCGAGGCTTTCGCTCATGGCTCATCCTGCGCCCGCCGGTCGGTGCGGCAGCGTTGAGCGTCTTCGGCGCGTCCTCGCCTCAGGTCAAGGGTCAGCGCTGTCGCGCCACCTGCTCCGCAGGCTTCACGGCGGAGGCGGCAATCGCCAGGACCCTCGCTTGTGTCTCGGGCTCGAGCCCGGCGAGCACCTCGGCCGCCTCGCGCAGGCTGGTCGAGCCGTTGACGGCCGCCTTCGGATCGATCCGGCTCAGGATCGCGATGGCCGTCCTGGCGTCGACGGCGATCTCATTCACATCGGGCTTCGAGTCGTGCACCGGCGAGTTCAGCGCGATCACGCCGACGATCGCGATGCTCCGCAGAAGATAGGCCATGCTCCGTCCCCGTCTGCCGGGCGTCCACTCCCGGTAATGCGAGCACCTTAGCGGGCGGAACGAAAGATCGCGTGAGCGCGACAGCATCGATTTGAATCAAAGGCCAGCGCGGTTTTTCATGGTCCGTTCACCTTGCTGGAAACATGCGGCACCGGGCGAAGATGCGTCGAGCCTTCAGTCAAGCGACTGACATAGAAAGGGATTTGCCGGCGGCGGCCGCGATCGACGGCTTGCGGCCGAGCTTGGCTTTAAGCCGCGCTTAAACGGGGCCCGCGAGGATGCCACCGAAGGCGAGGCGAGATCGCCGAAGGCCGACAGAGGTGTGCGTTTGCGGTTTTCAAGCTTGATGACGGCGGTGAGGGGCCAGGTGGCTGCGATGGTTCATCCATCGGCGCTGGCCTCGTCGCTCGATCGCATGCGTCACGAACGCTTCATGCTGACGCGCCTCGTCGTCTCGATCTCGGCGCTCAGCCTGGTGCCGGCCTATGTCGCCTGGCGCGGCCGCCTCGACCTGCTCGAGCTGGCCGTGCTCGTCGCCATGGCCCTGCCTCTGCTCGCCGTCTTCGTGCTGTCGCGCACCGGGCGGCTCGATCTCGCCCATTGCATGTCCGGCGGCGCGCTGACGCTTCTGATCGTTGCGCTCGCCTGCGTCACCGGCGGGGCGACCTCGCCCTTGCTCCTCTGGCTCGCGGCGGTGCCGGCGGAGGCGATGTTCTTCGGCACCCGGGCGCATGTCGCGCGCGGCAGCGCGCTGGCGGCGATCGGCCTCGGCAGCATCGTCGCGCTGCATGGCAGCGGCGCGATCGCGGCTCCCGCGCCCTGGACGGTCGGCGCGATGCCGTTCCTCGTGACGATCGCCATCCTGCATTCCATGCTGATCGCGGTCGCCTTCCTGCGCCGCCGCGACGACGAATTGCGCGAGCACCGCGCCTCCGATGCCCGCGCGCGGCTGCTGCTGGAGAATGTCGGCGATCTCGTCACCTGGCATGAGGCCAATGGCGCCGTCGTCTTCGCGAACGAGGCGGCCCGCGAGCTCACCGGCGGCGAGCCGGCGCAGCTGCTCGGGCGCGGCCTGTTCGAGCGCGTGCACATCGCCGACCGGCCGCTGTTTCTGAAGGCGCTGAGCGATGCCGCGCATGGTACGGGCCATGCCGATGCCTGCTTCCGCGTGCTGTTCGTCCCGCAGGCGCGGGACGGGGTGCCGTTCGGCCCGGTGGTGCGCTGGCTCGAGCTCAGCGCGCGGCGCATCGAGCAGGCCGGCTCTCCCGAGGGGGCGGCCGTCGTCTGCGTCAGCCGCGACGTCACCGACAAGCGCGCTCTGGAAGAGGAGCGCGAGCGCGTCCATGCCGAAACCGTCAAGGCCAGCGATGTCAAAGGCCAGTTCCTGGCGACGGTCAGCCACGAGCTGCGCACGCCGCTCAACGCGATCATCGGCTTCTCGGAGCTGCTCAGCGGCGATGCCGGCACCGGCTTCAGCGCGGCGCAGCGCCAGGAATACGCCAAGATCGTCTATGATTCCGGCCAGCATCTGCTCGATGTGGTCAACGCCCTGCTCGACGTCTCCAAGATCGAGAGCGGCGCCATGACCATCGAGCAGGAGCCGCTCGACATGGCGGAACTCGCGGCCGACTGCTGCAATGTCGTGGCGCTCAAGGCCGAGGCAGGCAGGGTCGCGCTCGAGCAGGTTGTCGGGCCGGACCTGCCGTCGCTGATCGGCGACCGCCGCGCCTTGAAGCAGGTGATGCTCAATCTGCTCTCCAACGCCGTCAAGTTCACGCCGGCGGGCGGGCGGGTCTCGCTCGCCGTGGTGCGCGACGGCGCGCTGATCGACCTCTCGGTGTCGGATACCGGCATCGGCATCGCGGCGGCCGACCTGCCGCGCCTCGGCGATCCCTTCTTCCAGGCCAAATCCTCTTATGATCGTGCCTATGACGGCACCGGCCTCGGCCTGTCGGTGGTGCGCGGCCTCGTCGGCCTGCATGGCGGCACGCTCACCGTCGAGAGCGCGCCCGGCCTCGGCACCCGCGTCGGAGTGCGGCTGCCGATCAACGGCACCGCCGTCATCGCCAACGAGCCGGTGCGGATCGCGACCTATGCCCGCGCGCCGCGCCGCGGCCTTGAAAGCAAGCAACCCTTTCGCCTGACCGCCTGACCCGAGAGTATCGAGAGCCATGTCCGCCACGCTCGCCGCCCGCGCCCGTCCCGATGCCAGGATCTCGGTGGCGCCGCGCCGTGCCGCCACCCGGCGCGGCCCGGGGCTGCTCGCGCGCCTCGCGCGCTCCTTCGGCCGTCGTCCCGGTCGCAGCGCCATCGTGCTGCTCTTCGGCGCCGTCTCGGTCGTCATCGTCGCGAATGCGATCCTGTTCCAGAAGGTCCGCCATCCCGCGCCGATGCTGGCCGCCCCCGCGCCGGCGAACCAGCGGCCGGCCGAGCGCCAGGCCATCGCTGTCGAGCAGCCGAGCGCGGCTTCCGCGCCCGCGGGCGTTCCCGCGCAGCAGCTGGTGATGCCGCCGGCGCGGCCGGGCGATCTCTCTTCGGCCCCGCGCGAGGCGGCGCCGCGCCCGCCGGCCCCGGTCGCCTCCGCGCCGAGCCGCCAGGCCCAGTCCAGCCACGCCCCGGCGCGCCCCGCCGCTCAGCCGGCCCCGGCGCGCGATCCGATCGCCGATCTGATCAACGGCGCCGATCTGCGCCCGCCGGCCGATATCCGCAGCGCCTCGTCGGCCCGCGCCGGCCAGACGCGGCGCAGCGCCGAGAACTGACCCTCCCGCGCTGGTGACATGTGGCGCGCCTGACCAGCGATTTCTGGGTCTCGGCCTATCTGCGCCGCGCAGGCCATGACGGGCTGGTCGCGGTGCTGCGCCGTCGCGGTGCGGCCGAGGCGGGGGCGATCTTCGTCAAGCTCGACCGGCTCGACGGCTCGGCCGCGCTCTATGGCCCGGCGCCGCAGGCGCTGGCCGGGGAGGGCGGCGAGCGCCGTTTCCAGCTGGTCCTCGATGCCGACCCGCTGGCGGTCGAGGACCGGGTCGCCCGCGAGCTGCGCTTCGACAGCGATCTCTGGCTGGTCGAGATCGAGAATCGCGCCGGCGATCCCAAGCTCGATCTGGTCTCGGGCTGAGTGAGCCGGTTCTAATCGCGCCCGCCGAGCTTGCGCAGGACATCGCGGATCGCCGGCCGCGCCGGTGCGCGCTCGGCGCCGGGACGGGCGGCCGTGCCGCTCGGATCCATCGACGGCTGCAGCAGGCCCGGCCGCTCGCCGCGCTCGCGAATGCCGCCGATCTGCTGCGCCAGCCTGCGCGCCACGGCCGGGCTCAGCATGCGCATCAGCTCGACCAGGCGGAAAATCCGGTCGATCGACTTCGCCGCATCGTCGCCGAGGCTGATCAGGAAGCGCGTCGCATCCTCTACGCTGACACCGGTCCCGATCAAGGTGAGCGCCGCCAGCTGGCGTGTGTGGTCGGTTTCGAGCGCGTGTGCGAAGGCGGCACCGGCCCCGAAGATCTCGGCCAGGGTCGAAAAGGCGCCTGCGCGATCGCTGGTGGCGGTGGCGATCAGGCCGGAGAGCTGCTCGGCCGGGATCGGGACCGGGCGCGGCGCCGGGGCGAGCGCCAGATGGGCGGCTGTCGCATCGATCATCGCCAGGCGCTTGCCCAGGCTCGCCTGTAGGAAGAGGGGTGTGAGCTCGGCCGCCGGCAGGTCCTCGCGCGCCAGCAGGCGCGCCGCGAGCGCCGGCCTGGTCGCGGCCCGCGCCACCAGCAGGTCGAGCGCGGCGCGCGGCATCGGCACCTCCGTGTTGGCGGCGAGCGCGGCGTCGATCTCCGGATCGTCCAGACCGGCAAGCTGGATTCCGGCGCTGCCGGTGAGGTCGCGCCGGCTGGCGAGGGCGAGCCGCGCTGCGCCGGCCCCCTCCGCCGCGATCTCCTCCATCTCCTCGTTCGTCAGCGGCGCGCCGTGCCCGATCAGCGCGGCCAGCACCTTGCCGCCCCGCAGACGCAAGGCGGCGAGCACCTCCGGCGGTGTCAGCGGCCAGCTCGCCAGCTTGCGGGCGAGCACGACGGCGGTCTCCTCGTCGATGACGGGGATCGACGCCTGGGCCATCGCGCGAAAAGCCTCCATGTCCTCCGCCGCGGGGCTCGGGCTCGCCAGCAGGAGATCCGTCTTCACCCGCAGCGCGACCTGGCGCAGATCGAGGCCGCCATCGCTCGCCAGACGGGCGAGCTGGGCGAGGTCTGCTGCGATCCGGCTTGGCATGGGGCGATCTCGTCGTGAAAAACCAGCTTTTCGGCAACTTATCCGCGATCCGTTAGCACTGCGTTAACCAAGATCGGCGCTGATGGCTCGCAGGGGGAGGAAAAGCGGGACCGAGCGATCTGCCCGATCCGCGGCTATCCGCGATTTCGGCGCAGGCACCAGCAAGGGAGACGCATCATGGCCGACGTGATTCCTTTCGCGCCCCGCAGGCGCGCATCCAGCCAGGGCGGCGCCGCGAGCGGCCCGCTCGGACAGATTCTGTTCTTTACCGGCGTGCGCTACGAGCGCGAGCGCGAGCAGCCCGCCGCGGAGCCGGCACGCCGGCCGCGCCCGGCGAGCCGCGGCGAGCGCGAGACCCGGCGCAGGCGGCCGGGGTGACGAGAGCCGCCGCAGTCGCGGCTGTCGCCTGCCTCGCCCTTGCCGGATGCAACATGACGGGCGATCTCGGCCGCCCGCGCCCCAGCATCATCACGAGCTTCGCGCCGGCTGTCGGCGATTGGAGCGCCCGTTTCCGCGGCGAGGCTTCGTCCTGGTTCGACCTCACCGACGACGAGAACCAGCTGCGCGATCGTGCCTGGCGCCTGGTGCTGCCCGCCCATGAGCGGAACCATTTCGAACGCATCGTCTCCCAGCTCGCCCATAGCCGCATCCTGCCGGTCGAGGCGCAGTCGAGCACCGTCTCCGACTATTACGATGCGCTGACCTTCGGCTCCTTCATCTCCCAGGCCTCGCGCTACAACCGGCTGGCCGAGGATGCCGCGGCCGATCGGCTGCTGCTCGCCCAGTTCCGCGCCAATGCGATCCGCGTCATCAATGCCGATCGCGCCAGGCTGCGCGCGCTCGAGGCCTCCCGCGAGATCGAGCCGGAGAACCGCGCGTCCGCCCATGACCGCGTCGTTGAGAACGAGGGGCTGATGCTGTGGGTCTGCGAGCGGGCTCGCTTCCGGCTGAAGAGCTATCGCCATGCGCTCGACAATCTCGTCGTCGCGATGCCCTCGCGCGAGGCGATCCGGGCCGAGCGGGCGATCATGGCGCTGGAAAGCGAGATCGGCCCCGCCTGCGCGCTGCCGCTGATCGGCGTCTTCGGCAAGGGCGGCGGCGAGCGGGCGCCGGTGGTCTACAAGGGCTGACGCCTCAGTCCGCGAGCCCGCAGGCGACGCTGGTCGCCAGGGCCTGCGCCTCGCCGCGATCGAAGCCGTGGCGGACCATCACCCTGGCGACGATCAGACCCTGCTGGGACGGGGAGACCACCCGCAATTCGCGCGAGGTCTCGCCCTCCTCGTCCTGGGCCAGCCGCTCGTCGAGCTGCGCTTCGGTCATCACCAGGAATTCCAGGACGCCGCGGATCGCGGCCCGGTCGGTGATGGCGTAGACCACGCCGCCGCCGCGCCGATGCACGCTGATCCCGAGCGGCAGCGAGCCGGTGCGCGCGACGATCCGCATCGGGCCGGCCGCGAGATCGTAGCTGCAGATGGCGGCGACGCTGTTCGGGTCGCCGTCGCGCACGGCGGGCAGGCCGGGGGCGGGCGGCGTCACCAGCTCGGCCTTGCCGTTCAGGCCCAGCCGCGCATAGGCGGTGGCCGCATCCTGCTCGGCAAAGACCGGGATCAGCAGGATGACGGCGATATGGACGATCCCCGCCATGACCAGTCCGGCCAGCGTCAGCAGCACGAAGCGCTGGGCCAGCCGGCCGAGGCGCGCGGGCCACCCCGCCGGCTGGCGCTTCGCTCCCGGGCCGGGACTCGCGGCGGCAGGGGCCGCTCCGTTCTGCGCGACGCTGCTCATCGGCAGTCGGTCCTCGCGATCCTCGGCAGGGCATCCGGCCGCAGATCGCCGGCATGGCTGGAGATCGGCGTGTCGTAGAGGCGAAGCCGCAGGCGGAAATGGCCCCATGCCGGCAGCGGCAGCCAGTTGCCCGCCTCGGCGGTGGTCGCAAGCGCGATACGCAGGCCGCCGCGCTCGGCCCGCACGATCTCGGCATCGGTGAAGCTCTCGCGCGGCACGGCGAGCTGCAGCGCCTGCCCCTCGGCTCCGAGCAGGCCGAGCGACCAGCCGCGCGCCTGCGGCGTCGCGCCGGTGACGAGATAGCGGCAGCGCGCATCGAGCGGCCAGCCGGCATCGTCCCGCTCGGCGATCAGCTCGAGACCTTCGCCGGCGCCCAGCGGCAGGTGAACGCCCCGCGCCAGATAGGCGCGCATGTAGGGGTCGACATCGCGCGAGCCGCTCTTCGGCCAGGCCGTCCACGGCCCGACGGCGACGCTGCCGATCCAGGGGCGGTTGGCGACGGCGCGATGTGCCGAGACGAGGCCGAGCCCTGCGCCGAGCGCGATCACATATGCCAGCGAGAAGACGCGCATGATGTCGGGAACCTAGAGGCTGTCGGGAGCCATGGCCAAGCTTTTGTCGTCTGCCGGAGCGCGGGGGCCCGGTTACCTGACGACCATCAGCTCCGCCGGCGCCTCGCGCATTTCCGCCTGGATCGTGGCCCGGCTCCGCCGCGGCGCCTCGACCGCCTTGAACATCTCGCCCACGGCCGAGAGGATCTCGAAGGATTTGCGCGGCATATGGCCGGCGCTGGCGCCCTGCGAGCCTGCCGGTGCCGCGCTCCTGGCAGCGACCGTCTTGGCATCGCCAGGCTGCGGCGCGACGCCGGGGATCGGCTTCAGCTCGACGCCCTGATGGGCGAAAGCCATGATCTCCTTCCAGGTCATGGCCGGCAGCGAGCCGCCGGTCATGTTGTTGGTCTCGGAGGAATCGTCGTTTCCGAACCAGATCGAGCCGACCAGATTGCCGGTATAGCCGACATACCAGGCGTCCTTGTAGCCATTGGTCGTGCCCGTCTTGCCGGCGCTCGGCACCCCGTCGAGCGCGGCGCGGCGCCCGGTGCCGGCGGTCGGCACCGTCGTCAGCATCTGGTTCATCTCGAAGGCGACCCGGGTGCTGAGGACCTGCGCGGGCGCGGGCTCGTCGCGGTCGTGGCGATAGATCTCCTCGCCCACCGAGTTGCGCACCTCGAAGGCGGCATAGGGCCGTGCGCGCTTGCCGCCATTGGCGAAGACGGCATAGCCGGCCGCCTGCTCGATCACCGTCACTTCGCTGGCGCCGATCGGCAGCGAGACCGTGTCGTTCAGCGGCGTGGTCAGCCCCATCGCCCGGCACATCTCGACGATCTTGGTCCGGCCGATACGGGCGGCGCGCCACTCGTGCTTCTCGCCGGTGGCACGGCCGATGGCGATCGACATCTGCACCGGGATCGTGTTGATCGATTTCGCCAGGGCCACGGTCAGCGGCATCGAGCCGGCATAGGAGCGCCCGTAATTGTTCGGGCACCAGTTGCCGATGCAGACCGGCCGGTCCGTGACGACCGTCGTCGGCTTGTAGAGCCCCGCGCTCATCGCCGCCGCATAGACATAGGGTTTGAAGGAGGAGCCGGGCTGGCGCAGGCTCGCGGTGGCGCGGTTGAACTGGCTCGCGCCATAGTCGCGCCCGCCGACGATCGCGCGCACCGCCCCGTCAGGGTCCATGATCACCGCCGCCGCCTGCTTCACGCGATAAGCGGCGCCATGCTGGCGCAGGATCGACTCGACCGCTTCGTCGGCATGCTTCTGGATCGCCGGATCATGCGGCGTCTTCACCGTCAGCACGCGCTCGGGGCCCAGCTTGCCGTCCTCGGCGAGGAGGCGGACCTGCTCGAAAGCCCAGTCGAGATAATAATCGGGGCTGGAATCGCGCCGCCGGTCGATCGGCGTCGCCGGGTTGCGCTTGGCGGAATCGACCTGGCCGGCGGTCATGAAACCGGCATCGACCATGGCGTTGAGCACGTCGTTGGCGCGGGCGCGGGCCGCCGGCAGATTGACATGCGGCGCGAATTTGGTCGGTGCCTTGAACAGGCCGGCCAGCATCGCGGCCTCGGCGAGCGTCACCTCCTTCACCGACTTGCCGAAATAGTAATCGGCCGCCGCGGCGACGCCGAAGGTGCCGCCGCCCATATAGGCGCGGTCGAGATACAGCTTCAGGATCTCGTTCTTGGTCAGCCGGTATTCCAGCCAGATCGAGAGGAAGGCCTCCTTCACCTTGCGGTCGAGCGAGCGCTCATTGCTGAGAAACAGGTTCTTGGCGAGCTGCTGGGTGATCGACGAGCCGCCCTGCACGACGCCGGAGGCGCGGGCATTGACGGTCAGCGCCCGGATGGTGCCGAAGATATCGATGCCGAAATGATCGTAGAAGCGTCGGTCCTCGGTCGCCAGCACCGCCTTGAGCAGGTGGTCGGGCAATTCCTCGAGCTTGAGCGAATCGTCGTGCCGCGCCCCGCGATGGCCGATCTCGGAGCCGTAGCGGTCGAGGAAGGTGACGGCGAAGACCTGGTTCTTCAGCGCCTCCTCGCGCGCCTCGCGCAGCGCGGGGATCGCCAGCACGACCAGCAGGATCATGCCGGCAATGCCGAGATTGAGCCCCTCGCTGGCGAACTCCGCCGAGAGCCGCTTCATCCCCGTCACTGTCAGCCGGTCGGTCAGGCTGCGGATGCGCTCATAGGCATCGACGGAGCGCCGGCCGGCCGCATAGAGCGAATCGTCGATCCATGAATCGACGCTCAGCGCCAGGCGCTTCAGGCGGGTCGTCCAGCGTGCCTTCTTGAACTCCATCACCGCGCCGCGCCGTCCTGAGCGTGTCGCGGGCTCGCGCCCGCCTGGTTAACGATCCGCCCCTCGAAAACCGCACTTTCGACATAAGCCCTGGCAGGCTCCGGCGAAAGGGGCGGGCAGGCGTCAGCCAGGGCAAAACGGCGCTTCTGCCGCCGATCCCGGCCATCGCTTCACAACATCGTAAACGGGATGGCAGTTCCGCTGCCGCGGCGAAAATTCCGGAGCGACGTTCAGCCCTTGGTCGCGAGCACCGCAAAGCGCGTCGAGGAGCCGAGCCGCAGCGCATCGTGCAGGGCGGCATGGCGCTGCTGCGCCCGCACCACCTGGCGGTAATCGGCCGCCTCGATCCGCGCGAAGCCGGCGGCGCGCAGCATCGCGCCGAGCCGCTCGGCGCTGAGCCCGTCCCGGAAGAAGAAGCGCTTGGTGATCGACTCGAAGGCCTCGCGATCGGCGCCATGCGGGGCCGCTCCGGCGCGCTCGCGCAGATAAGTGCCGACCCGGTTCAGCAGCCCCTGCAGCCAGGTCCGGTTGATCCAGTCGCCGTCGATCACCAGCAGCTTGCCGCCGGGCCGCAGCACCCTGAACCATTCGGCGAAGGCGGCTTCCGGATCGGTCAGCGTCCAGACCAGATGGCGGGTGACGAGCGCGTCATAGCTCTCGTCCTCGTCGAGCAGGCGCTCGGCATCGCCGGCGAGGATGCGGGCCTTGTCGCCGTGCTTGGCGCGGGCGCGCGCCAGCATCTCGTCGGAGAAGTCGATGCCCGTGACCTCGTGGCCGAGCGAGAGCAGCGCCCGGGTGATCTCGCCGGTGCCGCAGGCGAGGTCGAGCACCTCGAGCGGCGCCGGCCCGAAGCTCTCGCGCAGCAGCCGCTGGAAGGCGGCAAGCTCGGCATCCGACTTGATCGCGTGGCCGACCTGGCTGTCGAAGCTTGCCGCCCGTCCGGACCAGTAGGCGCGGATCTCCTCCTTCAGCGTGTAATTGCTGCCGGGGTGGGGAAGGCTGCTGTCGGACATTGTCGGGCTCAAACCTCGGCGAGCTGGCGCGCGGCGGCTGCCGCTCCCTTGCGGGCGGAGCCCTGTACCACGACGAAGGGCGCTTCGTCCTCGTTGCCCGTCTCGACACGGGCCACCACCCCGTAGACCTCCTCCAGCAGCGCCGGCGTGATGATCTCGCGCGGCTTGCCGAAGGCGGCGAGCCGGCCCTTGGCCAGCACGATCACCTTGTCGGCGATGCGCAGCGCCTGGTTGAGGTCGTGGATGGCGATCAGCACGCAGATCCGCTGCTCGCGGGCCAGCCGCCCGACCAGGCTCAGCACCTCGAACTGGCGATGCAGGTCGAGCGCGCTGGTCGGCTCGTCTAGCAGCATGATCTCCGGCCGGCGCACCAAGGTCTGGGCGATCGAGACCAGCTGGCGCTGGCCGCCGCTGAGCTCGCCGAGGCCGCGGAAGGCGAGATCGGCGATGTCGAGCGCCGCCAGCGCCTCGTCGATCGCGGCGAGCTCGCTGTCGCCCACGCCCCAGGAGCCGCCCTGCTTGCGGGCCAGAAGGATCGACTCGTAGACGGTCAGCACCGCGTTCACCGCCGTGTCCTGCGGCAGGTAGCAGGGCTGGCGGCCGCTCGCGCTGGCGACCTCGACGCTGCCCGGCCCCGAGATCAGCCCGGCGATCCGCCGGAACAGGCTCGACTTGCCGGCCGCGTTGGGGCCGATCACCGCGATCACCTCGCCGCCGTTCAGATCCGGCGTCGAGATGCCGTCGAGGATGCGGCGCTTGCCATAGGCGACGCCGACATCCTTGAGCGCCAGCCGCCTCACCATGAGCGCCTCCTGCTGGTCAGGATCAGGCTGAAGAAGAAGGGCACGCCGACCAGCGCGGTGACGATGCTGATCGGGAAGATCAGCCCGGGGATCAGCGACTTGCTGACCACCGAGGAGGCCGACAGGATCGCCGCGCCCGCCAGCGCCGAGGCCGGCAGGAAGAAGCGCTGGTCCTCGCCGATCACCATGCGGGCGATATGCGGGCCGACCAGGCCGATGAAGCCGATCGTGCCGACGAAGGCGACCGGCACTGCCGCCAGCAGCGCCACCAGCAGCATCGTCTCCAGCCGCAGCCGCTTGACGTCGATGCCGAAGCTCGCCGCCTTCTCGTCGCCGAGGCGCAAGGTGGTCAGCGCCCAGGCGCGCCGCGCGAACAGCGGCAGGCAGATCAAGAGCACCGTCGTGGTGATGGCGAGCTTGTGCCAGTTCGCCTTGGTGAGCGAGCCCATCATCCAGAACACCACGGCCCCGAGCGCCTGCTCGGAGGCGAAGAACTGCAGCAGCGAGAGCAGCGCGTTGAAGGTGAAGACCAGCGCGATGCCGAGCAGCACCACCGTCTCGGTGGTGACGTCGCGGCGCTGGCTGAGCAGATGGATCAGCAGCGAGGCGCCCATCGCCATGATGAAGGCGTTGAGCGGCACCACATAGTCGATCGCGAACGGCATGATCGCGACGCCGAAGACCAGCGCCAGCGCCGCCCCGAAGCTCGCCGCCGCCGAGATGCCGAGGGTGAACGGGCTGGCGAGCGGGTTGTTGAGCACGGTCTGCATCTGGGCGCCGGCGATCGCCAGCGCCGCCCCGGTCACCACCGCCATCAGCGCGACCGGCAGGCGGATGTCCCAGATCACCACGCGCACCGCCACCGGTGCGCTCGACGGCGAGATCAGCGCATTGACCACCTCCGCCATCGAGTAGCGTGCCGGGCCGAGCATCAGGTCGACGACCAGGCAGAGCGCCAGCACGGCGGCGAAGCCGGCGAGGATCAGCTTGCGGCGCAGCGACAGGGCGCGATAGGCGTCGCGCCCCTGCGCCGGCGCCGCCTGCAGCGGTTCCTGCACGATCTCCTCGGTCCCGGCGGAGGCCAGGCTCATTTGCCGGCCTCGAGCGAAACCCACAGACCGGGCTGGTAGGGCAGCGGCAGGAAGCGCTCGTGCAGCGTCTTCATGGTCGCGTCCGGATCGACGTCCTTGAACAGTTCCGGATGCAGCCATTTGGCGATCTGCTGGATCGCCACGAACTGATAGGGGCTGTTGTAGAACTGGTGCCAGATGCCATGGGCGCGGCCGTCCTTGACGGCGGCGGTCTGGGCGAAGGCCGGGCGCTTCATCAGGTTGGCGAGCTTGCGGCGCGCCTCGGTCATATCGGCGCCGTAGCCGAGGCCGACCCAGTTGCCGCCGGGCACATAGGCGTCCCAGCTGCTGCCGGTGACGATCACCACATCGGGATTGTCGGCGATGATGCGCTCCGGGTTGACGGTGCCGAAGGTGCCGGGGATCAGCGGCGTCGCCAGGTTCCGCCCGCCGGCGATCTCGACCATCTTGCCGAAATTCTCGTTGCCGAACGACATGCAGCAATCGTCGGAGAAGCCGCCGGCGCGCTCGACCATCACCAGCGGGCGCTTGAGGTCCTTGGCCTTGGCCAGGCGCTCGGTGACGCTGGCGATCTGCTCGGCGCGGAACTTGACGAAGGCCTCGGCGACCTGCTCCTTGCCGAACAGCTTGCCGATCAGCCGCATCGACGGCTCGGTATGCTCGAACGGCTTCTCGCGGAAGTCGACATAGACCACCGGGATGCCGACCGAGGCGAGCTTCTCGACCAGCTTGGCTTCGTCGCTGGCGACCTTGGACTCGATGTTCATGAACAGCACGTCGGGCTTCAGCGCGATCGCCTGCTCGACATCGAAGGCGCCCTCCTTCATGCCGCCGAAGGTCGGCAGCTTGGCGACATGCGGATTGCGCTTCTCATAGGCGGCGAAGGTCTCGGGATCGGCCTTCTTGAGATCGTCGCGCCAGCCGACGACCCGCTTGAACGGATCGTCCTTGTCGAGCGCCCCGACGAAGTAGATCTGCCGGCCCTCGCCGAGGATGATCCGCTTCACCGGCGCCTCCACCTCGACCTTGCGGCCGATGATGTCGGTGACGGTGATCTTGTCGGCCAGGGCCGGGAGGGTCGCGGCAATCATCGCGACGGAGGCGGCAAAACCGCGCAGGAGAAATTGTCTGGTCAGCATTGGGAAAGCTCTGCAATGGGAAAAGCGCTGCCCCAGATAGAAGGGCCGCTGTATTCGGTCAAATACTATAGATTTGAATCTCTCTAAACAAAGATGAGCGGCATCCGGCGGGATCGGCCGGTTCCGCTTTCCTTTTGCCGCAGTGGCGGGTCATAAGCGGGCCATGGCCGCACCTTTGCCGTTCTGGCGCAGCAAGACCCTGGACGAGATGACGCAGGCGGAGTGGGAATCGCTCTGCGACGGCTGCGGCCGCTGCTGCCTGGTCAAGCTCGAGGACGAGGACAGCGGCCGCATCCACGCGACCGATATCGGCTGCCGGCTGTTCGACGCCGGCTCCTGCCGCTGCCGCGACTACGCCAACCGCTCGCAGATCGTGCCCGACTGCGTCACCCTGACTCCGGAGGCTGTCCGCAGCTTGAGCTGGCTGCCGCCGACCTGCGGCTACCGTCTGGTCGGAGAGGGCAGGGACCTGCCCTGGTGGCATCCGCTGGTCTCCGGCGATCCACAGACGGTGGTCGAGGCCGGCATCTCCGTCCGCGGCCGCGTCCACGCCAATGAAGATGCGATCGACGAGGACGAGCTGATCGAGCGCATCGTCGCCTGGCCGCTGCGCTGGCCGAAGCGGGCACGCGGCGGCCGCTGACGGGCGCCGACTTGCGCCGCGCCCCTCATTGATTGTTCATCCGCAATTCGGCATGACCGGCCCCGCGCCCGGTGCGCTGCAGCAACCGGGTGCCGCAGATGCGAAACCATGTCGGCGCGGCGGCGTTCTTGCCCCGCGACAACCTTGGGAAAGGCAGGCTATGGCAGGCGAGAAGTGGGTCTACACCTTCGGCGACGGCAAGGCCGAGGGCGAGGCGGGCATGAAGAACCTGCTCGGCGGCAAGGGCGCGAACCTCGCCGAGATGAGCAATCTGGGCCTTCCGGTGCCGCCGGGCTTCACCATCACCACGCAGGTCTGCACCTGGTATTACGACAACGGCAAGAGCTTCCCGGCCGAGCTCGATGGCCAGGTCCGCGCCGCGCTGGACGGCATGGGCGCGCTGACCGGCAAGCGCTTCGGCGATCCGGCCAACCCGCTCCTGGTCTCGGTCCGCTCCGGCGCCCGCGCCTCGATGCCGGGCATGATGGACACCGTCCTCAATCTCGGCCTCAACGACGTCACCGTCGAGGCGGTGGCCAAGGCCTCGGGCGATGCCCGCTTCGCCTATGACAGCTATCGCCGCTTCATCACCATGTACTCCAATGTCGTGCTCGACATCGACCACGGCGCCTTCGAGGAGGCGCTGGAGGAGTACAAGGAGCGCAAGGGCCTGCATCTCGACACCGAGCTCTCGGCCGACGACTGGAAGGTGCTGGTCGGGCGCTACAAGCAGATCGTTTCGAAGCAGCTCGGCTCCGACTTCCCGCAGGATCCGCAGCAGCAGCTCTGGGGCGCGATCGGCGCCGTGTTCTCCTCCTGGATGAACGCCCGCGCCATCAAATACCGCGAGCTCAACGGCATCCCGGCCTCCTGGGGCACGGCGGTCAACGTCCAGGCGATGGTCTTCGGCAATATGGGCGAGACCTCGGCCACCGGCGTCGCCTTCACGCGCAACCCCTCGACCGGCGAGAACGCGCTCTATGGCGAGTTCCTGATCAACGCGCAGGGCGAGGACGTCGTCGCCGGCATCCGCACCCCGCAGGACATCACCGAGGCCGCCCGCATTGCCGGCGGCTCCGACAAGCCTTCGATGGAGAAGGCGATGCCGGAGGCCTATGCCGAGCTCTGCCGCATCTACGGCATCCTCGAGAAACACTACCGCGACATGCAGGACATGGAGTTCACCATCCAGGAGGGCAAGCTCTGGATGCTGCAGACCCGCTCCGGCAAGCGCACCGCCAAGGCGGCGCTGAAGATCGCGGTCGACCTCGCCCGCGACGGGTTGATCAGCGAGGACGAGGCGGTCTGCCGCGTCGAGCCCGGCGCGCTCGACCAGCTGCTGCACCCGACCATCGACACCAAGGCCGAGCGCAAGGTGCTGAACACCGGCCTGCCGGCCTCGCCCGGCGCCGCCGCCGGCGAGATCGTCTTCACCTCCGAGGCCGCCGAGACGGCGAAGAAGGCCGGCAGGAAGGTCATCCTGGTGCGGGTCGAGACCAGCCCGGAGGACATCCATGGCATGCACGCCGCCGAGGGTATCCTGACCACGCGCGGCGGCATGACCTCGCATGCGGCGGTCGTCGCGCGCGGCATGGGCAAGCCCTGCGTCTCCGGCGCCGGCCAGATCCGCATCGACTATGCCAAGGGCACGCTCACCGTCGGCCAGAGCGTGCTCAAGGCCGGCGACTTCATCACCATCGACGGCAGCAGCGGCCAGGTGCTGCTCGGCGAGGTCAAGATGCAGCAGCCGGAGTTCTCCGGCGAGTTCCGCACGCTGATGGGCTGGGCCGACAAGCTGCGCCGCCTCAAGGTGCGCGCCAATGCCGAGACCCCGCAGGACGCCAAGATGGCGCGCGAGTTCGGCGCCCAGGGCATCGGCCTGTGCCGCACCGAGCACATGTTCTTCGATGCCGGCCGCATCCTGGCGATGCGCGAGATGATCCTCTCGGAGAAGGAGGAGGGGCGCCGCGCCGCCCTCGCCAAGCTGCTGCCGATGCAGCGCCAGGACTTCGTCGAGCTGTTCACGATCATGCAGGGGCTGCCGGTCACCATCCGCCTGCTGGATCCGCCGCTGCACGAGTTCCTGCCGCACACCGAGGCTGAGATCGAGGCGGTGGCCAGCGCCATGGGCACCAGCCCCGACAAGCTGAAGCGCCGCGCCACCGAGCTGCACGAGTTCAACCCGATGCTCGGCTTCCGCGGCGTGCGCCTCGCCGTCGCCTATCCCGAGATCGCCGAGATGCAGGCGCGGGCGATCTTCGAGGCGGCGGTGATCGCCGCCCGGGAGACCGGCCACCCGGTCATTCCCGAGGTGATGGTGCCGCTGGTGATGGGCGCGCCCGAGCTCGACCTGGTCAAGGCCCGCATCGACGCGATGGCGGCGGCCGTGCGCACCGAGAGCGGCACCGAGTTCACCTATCAGGTCGGCACCATGATCGAGCTGCCCCGCGCCGCGCTGCGGGCGGAGGAGATCGCCAGGAGCGCCGAGTTCTTCTCCTTCGGCACCAACGACCTGACCCAGACCGCGCTCGGCATCAGCCGCGACGACGCCGCCTCCTTCCTCGGCTCCTACACCACCAAGGGGCTGCTGGATGCCGATCCCTTCGTGACCATCGACCAGGATGGCGTCGGCGAGCTGGTCAGGCTGGCGGTCGAGCGCGGCCGCAAGACGCGCCCCGACATCAAGCTCGGCATCTGCGGCGAGCATGGCGGCGACCCGGCCTCGATCGGCTTCTGCGAGAGCGTCGGGCTCGACTATGTCTCCTGCTCGCCCTTCCGCGTGCCGATCGCCCGTCTCGCCGCTGCCCAGGCGGCGCTCGGCGCGATCAAGGCGAAGGATGCGTGAGGGTGCGATGGCGTCCCTCACCACCATCGGCTTCGATGCCGACGACACGCTCTGGCAGAACGAGCAGTTCTTCCGGCTGACCGAGGAGCGCTTCGTCGCGCTGCTCGGCGAGCATGGCGAGGCGGCCGAGATCTCCGGCAAGCTGCTCGAGGCGGAAAGCCGCAACCTCGCCTTCTACGGCTTCGGCATCAAGGGCTTCACCCTGTCGATGATCGAGACCGCCATCGAGGTCACGCGCGGCCAGGTCGCGCCGGCGGTGATCGGCGAGATCCTCGCCGCCGGCCGCGAGATGCTGAGCCATCCCGTCGAGACCCTGCCGCATGCCCGCGAGACGCTGGCCGCGCTGTCGGGCGCCTATCGTATCGTGCTGATCACCAAGGGCGACCTCTTCGACCAGGAGCGCAAGCTCGCCCAATCCGGCCTCGGCGACTTCTTCGACGCGGTCGAGATCGTCAGCGACAAGAGCGCCGACACCTATCGCCGCCTGTTCGCCCGCCATGGCGACGGGCCGCAGCAGGCGCTGATGGTCGGCAATTCCTTGAAATCCGACATCCTGCCGGCGCTGCAGGCCGGTGCCTACGCCGTTCATGTCCCGCATGAGCTGACCTGGGCGCTGGAGCATGCGCAGGAGCCGCAGGGCGAGCCGCGCTATCGCCGGCTCGACCATCTCGGCGACCTGCCGGCGCTGCTGCGCGAGATCGGCTAGGCGCGCTCCCGCAGGTCCTCGATCAGCTCTGGGTGCTGGTCGAGGAGCCGCAGCAACTGGCTGGTCGGGCCGCTCGGTTCGACCAGGCCGCGCTCATATTTGTCGAAGGCGTTCTCGCCGACCTTGAGCAGGCCGCCTGCCTCGCGCTGCGAAAGCTTCAGCTTCTCGCGGACCCGTCTGATGGTCGCCGGCGACGGAATCCCATCGAGCTCTTCCTTCAAGGCCCGCAGTGCCGCATCGCTGACCGCCATGTCGTCGCCGACATGGATGCCTTCTTCGCCACGTTCGTCGTAGTAGCCTGGGAGCTCGACGACGATGCACCTGTCCTTATAGGTGACGCGCAGCGAACGAAGGCCGCGGCGCAGCGTCTCGCCGGTCTCCGGAGAAACCATCGTTTCGGGCAGGTTCGCCTTCGTTGCCGCCATCGTCATTTCTCCTTGAACGAGATGACCGTGAACTCAGTCACGACGTCGGCCTGGAACTTCACATAGAGCACCAGGCCCCGCGCGGGGACGTGGTAGACGTCCTGCCAAGCGCGATGATCGGCGAACGTGGTCATCGACTTATAAAACATCCGCCGCTCGATCCCCGCGATCGTCTCGACAACGGCCGCGCGGTCGAAGCCTAAGGCGAGGGCGCCACGCAGCGCGGTCGATGTCATGGCAAGCGTCTCGACCGTGGCGAGAGCCGTCTTGATGGCCTCGAGATCATAGGTCGGGCGCATCTTCTCCATGTCTTGTTATGCCACCATAATGGTGGCATAACAAGAGCGCGCGAGATCGGCTAATCCACCCACAGCCCGCGCTTGCGGTGCCAGTCCTCGATCGACTCCTTTGGATAGGTGTCGAAGCGCTGGTCCGCGGCGCCGATCTGCGGCTCGACCCAGCTCGCCTTCGAGCCGAGCATCATATGGGTCTTCTCGCGCGCCGCCGGCAAATCGCTGTCGATCGCCGAGGCGAAGGGGTGGATCAGCTCCGGCCAGTCCGGGTCCCAGACCCAGAGCGCCGAGCCGCATTCCGTGCAGTAGCGCCGCTCGCCGCTCGAGGTCCGGCACTGGCCGTCATCGCCGCGGAGGCGGGCATGGAACACGCCGATCGCCGCCTCGCCCTCGACCTTCAGGGTCGCGGCATCGGCCATGATGTTGATCGCGAAGCCGCCGCCGCCCGCGCTCTTGCGGCAGATCGAGCAATAGCAGAGCTGGTAGGGCACCGGCGTATGGCTCTGCGCGGTGAAGCTGACCTTGCCGCAATGGCAGGAGCCTTTCAGCGTGACGGGCATCGTCCTCTCCTCATCCTCTCTGGCGCGGCATCCTTGCCAGAACGCCCTTCGCTGGACCGGGGTTGCAATTCATGCTATCCACCCCGATGTAAGACGAGATGCGGCCGGGTTCTGGCCAATCCTCCGCGCGGGAAGACCTGTCGGCGGGCCAATTCAGATCCACCACTATCGCTTCAAGACCATGGTGAGACGTCCGCGCGTCTGGCCATCGGTTCCACGAAAGTCGCGGATCTGAATCAGGATTGGGAATTCCATGAACAAGGGCACCGTGAAGTGGTTCAACGCCACCAAGGGCTACGGCTTCATCACCCCGGACGGCGGCGGCCAGGACATCTTCGTCCACATCAGCGCCGTGGAGCGTGCCGGCCTGCGCGAGCTGCGTGAAGGCCAGGTCGTCTCCTACGAGCTGGTTGCCGATCGCAAGACCGGCAAGTCCTCGGCCGGCAATCTCGTCGTCAGCTGATCGCTGGCGGCTGCGGGACGGGCTCTCTAGCCCGCCCCGACCACCAGGCGGCATGAGGCCGCCATACGACATCCCCCCGGCGCAGTGGCTAGCGGTTCGCCGGGCGGAAAGAGACCATACGTAGATCGAGACAGATGCCGAGGCGCTTCCGTTCACCACGTGCGCCCCGTCTGCTCCGATCGAAGAAAGACCTCCTTTGACAAAATTCACCGACCTCGGCCTGGCCGAGCCGCTCCTGAAAGCGCTCGCCGCCGAAGGTTACGAGACGCCCACGCCGATCCAGGCGCAGGCGATCCCCTCGATTCGCGACGGCCGTGACCTGCTGGGCGCCGCCCAGACCGGCACCGGCAAGACCGCCGCCTTCTCCCTCCCGATGCTGCACCGGCTGATGAACCAGCCGCGCCGCATGTCGCCGCGCTCGGTGCGGGCGCTGATCCTGTCGCCGACGCGCGAGCTCGCGGCGCAGATCGAGACCAGCATCCGCGCCTATGCCCAGTTCACCACGCTGAAATCGACGGTGATTTTCGGCGGCGTGCCGGTCGGCAAGCAGATCCGGGCGCTCGGCCAGCAGATCGACATCCTGGTGGCGACGCCGGGCCGCCTGCTCGACCTCGTCGACCAACGCGCCGTCTCGCTGCGCGAGATCGAGTTCCTCGTCCTCGACGAGGCCGATCAGATGCTCGATCTCGGCTTCATCCATGCGCTGCGCCGGATCGCCACGCTGATCCCGGCGAAGCGCCAGACGCTGCTGTTCTCTGCGACCATGCCGAAGGCGATCCGCGAGATCGCCAGCGCCTATCTGACCGATCCGGTCGAGGTCGCGGTGGCGCCCGTCGCCACCACCGCCGAGAAGGTCGAGCAGAAGGTGATCTTCACCGAGGCCGGCCAGAAGCCGGCGCTGCTGGCGAAGACGCTCGGCGTGCCCGAGCTCGAGCGCGCCATCGTCTTCACCCGCACCAAGCACGGTGCCGACAAGGTCGTGCGCCAGCTCGACCAGGCCGGCATCGAGGCGGCGGCGATCCATGGCAACAAGAGCCAGGGCCAGCGCGAGCGGGCGCTCGGCGCCTTCCGCAACGGCTCGCTGCGCATCCTGGTGGCGACCGATATCGCCGCCCGCGGCATCGATGTCGACGGCGTCAGCCATGTCGTCAATTTCGACCTGCCGAACGTCCCCGAGACCTATGTCCACCGCATCGGCCGCACCGCGCGCGCCGGCGCCTCGGGCCTGGCCATCGCCTTCTGCACGCCGGAAGAGCGCGGCGACCTGGCGGCGATCGAGAAGCTGACCAAGATCGCGCTGACTCCGATCGGCGAGGTTCCGTACTGGGACGGCCGCACCCCCAAGAAGCCGGCGCAGACGCGCGGGCGCCAGGGCGGCGGTCAGGGGCAGGGTCAGGGCCAAGGCCGCGGCCAGGGCCAGAACCGCCAGCGTTCGCAGCACGGCGCGCCCCGCCAGGATCGACAGGACGCCCGGCAGGAGCCTCGCCAGGGTCGCGAGCAGCCGCGCGGCAACGGCCAGCGAAAAGAGGCCTCTTCCGGCAAGGAGGGGCTTGGCGGCGTCGCGTTCTTGCAGCAAAGAACGGAGCAACGACGCACCGACGGTGGCAGGCGGCGCGCGAACTGACGCGACGCCGCCCAAAAGCCGGGGCGCCAGCGGCGCTCCGGCTTCGACACCGTGCATAAGACGAAGGATCAGCGAATGGCGAAGGAAGAACTGCTCGAATTCGACGGCACCGTGGTCGAGGTGCTCCCGGACGGCAATTACCGGGTCAAGCTCGACAACGAACACGTCATCCTGGCCTATGCGGCCGGCAAGATGAAGAAGAACCGCATCCGCACCATCGCTGGCGACCGGGTGGTGGTCGAGATGTCGCCCTATGATCTCGATCGCGGCCGCATCAATTTCCGCCAGAAGACCGCGAGCCCCGGCCCGATGCCGAGCCGCCCGCAATTCCGCCGCCGCTGAGGCGCCGCATGCGCTTCAGCCGGGCCGAGCAGCTCTTCATCGCCGCCGGCATCGGCCTGGGCGCGGTCGTCTCGCTCGCCGTCCAATATGGCTGGGTCGCGCGCGGCGGCACGTTCCCGCCCTTTGTCTATCTGCTGCTGGCGCTGGCGCTGATCGAGATCGCTGCCGGCTTCGCGACCCGGCAGCCGCCGGGCACGATGTTCTCGATGCCCTCCCGCATTCTCGCCTTCGCGCTCGGCACCGGCGTTCTGCTTCTGCTGACCGGCAGCCTGGCCTGATCATCACGCAGCCAAAAAAAGCCCCGGCCGAAGCCGGGGCGTAAGGTGCTGTCCCGTGATGACAGGTACTACGAAGAACCGTGAAAGGTCAGCGCCCTGAGCGGGCCCAGTGCTGCGAGCCGGGGCTGATCAGCACCTGGCGCTGGCGGGTGGCGTATTGCGCCGGGACGTTCTCGTGCACGACCTGGGTCGGGCGCACCATCACGCGCCGGCTGCGCTCGCCGTAAACGGCGGGAACGACATCATAATCGATGCGCGACGGGGCGATCTCGACGCTGCGCTGGCGATAGCCGTATTGCGCCGGCGTGTAGACCCAGCAGCCGGTCAGATTGCCATAGGCGTCGCGGCTGACTTCCCAGCGCTTGCCCGCCGGGGTGACGATCACCTTCTCGGTCACGCTCTGGTACTGCGCCGGCACATGGCGCGCCACCCGCCGTTCCGGCTGGATCATCACCGTCTCGACCTGCGTCTCGTATTCCGCGGGGATGACCTTGGAGAAGCTTCGCTCGGGCCGCACGAGATAGCTCTCGTTGACGGTGCCGTAGACCGGAGGCGTGGAGATCAGATTGTAGCAGGAGGCGGAGCCATAGCAGCCGCCGGCCGCCGCCGGCCCTGAGAGGGCCGCCATGCTCGCCAGCGCCGCTGCGGCAACGCCCGAGGATGAGAGAAATCGGATAGCCATATCCAGCCCAACCCCTGCTCGGCGGCGGCCCGGCCAGATCAGCGCGTCTGGTCGGAGCCGGCGTCACGCGGCATTTGCCGCCACCTTTGTTGGGGTCGAGAAAGCCGTAGATCGGCGGTAAAGACAAGGTTAACCGCCAAACAAGGTAAAATTAACCAAGTTCTACGGCCGGCTTCGTTCAACAGCCCTGACGAGCCGTTGAGACATTCACGCGCATTCGCGGTAAGTCCGGGCGCCGATGCCCGAACTTCCGAAGCGATATCGCGCAGGGTTCAGTCGATCGCGCCGCGCTTCATGCCGAAGCCTTCGATATAGCAGCGGCAGGACGAGTTTCGCGGCGCCGGTGCGGCATCGCAGGAGCCCCGCGAGGTCACGCAGACATCGCCGAAGCGCTGGCGGCGATAGGGCCGGTCGTAATCGTCGTCATAGCGCGGCCGGTCGTAACGGTAGCGGCTCGGCGGCGGGCGATCATAGTCGTCCTCGTAACGCGGCGAGTAACGCTCGTAATATTGGGCCTGTCCGGCCGTCGTCCCGAGCGTCGCGGCGCCGACCAGCGCCGCCAGAGCGAGCATCTTGAGCATCGGCTGTCCTCCTGGCTCATGGCGATTCCAAACGGCGGAATCGCCGAGACGGGGAACCTAGGACCGCCCAGATGAACGCAGGCTGATCGCTGCTCAGGCCGCGCCGAGCTGGCCGAGGAAGCTCGACACCTCCGCCTGCAGCTTCTCCGACATCGCCGCCAGATCGCTGGCCGAGGCGAGCATCTGGGCGGCTCCGTTGCCGGTGGCCGCCGCCGCCTCGCTGACATTGGCCATGGTGCGGGTGACGGCAAGAGTGCTGTCGGAGACCTGCTGGACGCTGCTCGCGATCTGGCGGGTCGCTGTCTCTTGGTCCCTCGCGGCGGCGGAGACCACGCCGGCGATCACGTCGATGCGCTCGTTGATCGCCGCGATCTCGGCGATGCCGCCGACCGATTCCGAGACGGCCGCCTGCATCTCGTCGATCTGCACGCCGATATCGGAGGTCGCCTGGCCGGTCTGCTCGGCGAGCGTCTTCACCGCCTGGGCGACCACCGAGAAGCCGCGCCCGGCATCCCCGGCGCGCGCGGCCTCGATCGTCGCGTTCAGCGCCAGCAGATTGGTGCGCGTCGCGATATCGCTGATCAGCTCGACGATCGCCCCGATCCGCCGCGAGGCCTCCGAGAGCCGCTCGATGCGTGCCACGGTGCGCCGGCTGGTCGCCGCCGCCTCGACCGCGACCTTCGAGACCTCGCCGACCTCGCGGCTGATATCCGACATGGTCTGGGCCATGCCGCCCGCCGCGACCGCGACGCCCGCCATGCTGCTCGATGTCTCCTTGCTCGCGCTGGCGACCTGATCGACCTCCTCATTCGTCTGCTCGGCATTGCGGGCCAGGACTTCGGCAGTCGCGCGCATCTCCGCCGCGGAGACCGCGACCGACGCGGCAATCGCGCCGATCGAGGCCTCGAACCGGGTCGACACCCGCTCGAGCAGCGCCAGCCGCTCCCGCTTCTCGGCATCGAGATAGACGGCGATCACGTGATCCATGTCGAGCATCACGGCTTTCGTCAGCGCCTGCTGCAGCGCGACGGCGGCGGCCTTGGCGCGCTTGCCGAAGGGCAAAAACGGATGCCGTGCCCCGATTGCGCCGAGCATATTGGCCAGCATGAAGCTGTAGCCGCCAATATACCAGGTCGGGGCCAGCCCGATCCGGCTATGGGTCTCGCCGATCTTGGTGACCGAGGCGACATAGGCGGCATCGAAGCGCCCTTCCGACAGCAGCTCCCAATGCCGCAACTGCATGGTCCTGGCGTAGTTGATATGGGCCTCATTGCGGAAGAAGCCGGCCGCCTCAGGGACCTGCGCGATATGCGCATAGAACGCGTCGAGTGCCGGCGGCAGGAGCGACAGGATCAGCGCCTTGGCGTTCTGCAGGGTCGCCGCGGTATGCTGGTCTATTCCGTGAAACTGCAGGCGCCTGTCGCCTGCGGGCGACATGGATACGGTCAAGAATGGTGTTGAATCGCGCGAATCGCTCGGCGCCAGGACGTTCATGTGCTTGCCAACATAGCTACGCCACGGGGACTAAGAGGAGAGGTGTCGCAACTGTGCAGTCGCCGCGTTGCTGTGCGGCCTCTGCGGAATGATCTCCGGGAAGTCGATGCACGGTGAATTCCTCTGCGACCACGGCAAGAGGCCGTTGCGTCAGCATTATCAGTAGCTTACATAAGGTCATGTCAATGGGCTTCGCGAAAGGCGCCGCCGCGGTCCGGGCGCGCTGGCGTTAACCGTCTTTGCGGGCCCCGTTGCGCTCTCCAGAACCGGCGACCCGGCTTCGCGTTGGTCCGCGGCTGGCCTATCCGGAGATGCCTATGCTCGACGCGATCCTCATGTTCACCGCCGTTTCGATCGGCATGACGGTGAGCGCCGCGATCGGCTGGCAGGTCGGAAGGATCATGTCGCCGCGCCCGCCCGAGCTGCGCCGGATCGCCCATCTGCTGTCACAGGGCCGGCCGCTCACCGAGCTGTTCGAAGCGCAATAGGCCCGGCGATCCGGCAGACTTCGTAAGCGCCCCGGAACATAATATGAACGAGATTGACCAAGCGGCAAGCATGGCAGAGCCGGAATGGCCTGTCGTGGCAAGAATCTGCGACCAATCGACTCATTTCTATACAGTTAAATCGGTTATTACACTCATAGCGTGCAGGGCCGGCATCTGAGGCGGCACTGCCGAATTTGTGTCGGTCACATGGAGTTGCCGTCATGACGAACACGTCACTGCGCGTTCTACGTCCGCCCGAAGCTGATGCCGCCAATGCTGATCCGGTTCTGATCGCGATTGCGCGCTACAAGATCCTGGACTGGGAATATCGGGGCCTGATCCAGTCGAGGGAGGGGAAGAAGGTCTCCAGCCCGCGTCTCGACCGGCTGCACAGACGCTGGACCGCCGCGCTGATGGCGTCGCTGACAACGATCCCGGCCAGCTGGACCGGCATCTACGCCCTGGCCGAGCTCTGCCTCGACCACGACGCGATGGGCCAGGACGCCCATACCTACCGAGCCGGCCTGACCTCGCTCAACATCGCGATGCACCGCATCATCCTGCCGGACGGAACAGGCGGCTGCCTCGCCTGAAGGCGCTCGCCTCCGCTCCATCAGGTCTGCCCGGGCCGGAGCTTGTAGAAGACGTGACGGCCGATCGTGTCCATCTTCTTGAGCTTCCGCGCCCAATACGGCCTGACATAATTAGCATGGTAATGGGTCGAGGCGCCCACATCCGCCAGATAGGTCGTGCCTTCATAGACCTCGCGGGCGATCCTCACCGCGTCGCGCCAGGGGCCCGGCTCGGTGATGCGCAGCGATTTGCCCTCGCAGGCGAAGGTGAACTGGCAGGCCAGGTGCCGGCTGGCGTTCTGGTAGACCACGCCGCAGACACTGTTGGGGTAGAGCGGGCTCTTGACCCGGTTCAGCACCACCTGGGCGACGGCCGCGCGGCCCTGCTCCGACTCCGAGCGGGCCTCGAAATACACCGCCTCGGCGAGGCAGCGCTGTTCCTTGGCCATGGCCTCGGGTGCGATCAGCCCGGCATAGATCTGCTTTTCGCCGGGCATGGCGCTCGCCGGCGCGGCAGGCTCGGCTTCGCTCGATTTGGCGACGCGGCTGCGCGCGGGCGGCGGCGACGCGGCGGGCGCAGCGGGGGCGGGGGTCAGCGAGGCGAGGGTGGCCGCTCCGCCTGCCGCGGGCGTGCTAGAGGAGGTGCCGAGCGCGCCGGGGACGGAGGGCGTCGAGCCGTCGATGCTCTCCAGATGCAGTTCCGCCTGGCGCGGCGAGGTGATGATGCGCGGGATCGCGGTCGGAGAGGAATCGGAAAGGGCAGGGTCGGTGACGCCCTCGTCGCGGATGTAGGGCTCGAAGCCGATCGGGGGCTCCTCGGCCGCCTCGAGCGCGTCGAGCGAGAAGCCGCCCGAGATCAGCCCGGGCTCGGTATCGCCGAACACGACGCGTTCGAGCTCGCCGGGCGGGCCCTTTCGCGTCAGCGTCGGCCGCAGGCCGACCAGCGGATCGCTCTTGTTGCTGCGGTCGACCTGCGGGAAGGCGCCGGCCGTGCGCTTCATGTCCTCCCGCGGCCGGCGCGGGTCGACGGCATAGGTGCGCTCCGGCGGCTCGAAGGAATGGCTCGCCGGGTGGACCAGCCGCGCGAAGGCGCGCTCGGGCAAATGGAAGGCGCTGGCGGCGGCGAGCAGCGAAGGGCCGTCGCCCAGCTCCGAGAGCAAGCCAGGCGCCCGGCGCGGGATCAGCGTGGGTGGCGAGGCATAATCGTCATGGTTCTGGCCGGCCGAGGCGGTGAAGGAGACCAGCACGCCGGAGGCCAGCGCCCAGGGGGCGACCGTCGCCAGCGCCCAGCGCAGGCGCATCCAGCCGCTTCGCTTCGATCGCCGACGCAGACGCAACGGACCCGAGACCCTCTGATGCAGGTGACGTGGAACGCCCGCGAACGCTTTGGTGCAAATTCGCGACAGTTCGATAATCCCTCGATAGGGTTGAGCGGGGGTTAACAACGGCGAGCGGCCGAACCGCCGCCGTCATTCCGGGGCAGGCCGTAGGCCTGAGCCCGGAACCCATGACCGCTATCGCTGCTCGTCAGGCTGCGCCGGCCCGAGCAGCGCCTTTGAGAGCAAGCGGCAGCGGTTATGGGTTCCGGGCTCGGCGCTGGCGCGCCGCCCCGGAATGACGGCGCGGCTCAGCTGCGCTTCTCAACCGACACCAGGCGGCTGCGCCTGCCGATGGCGGCGGGGGCGCGGGGCGCCTTAGGCTGGCGAATGGGCGCGCTCCATATGCATTCCTGTGATGCTCAACCTCACGGAAACGCGTTGGCCCGCCTCTGGCGCAACCAGTATCGTGCAGACACACGTTCCACTCCGGAGTCGAATTGATGAGTGCCACCGTCAAGCGCGGCTATGCGCCGGAGATCATCGTCATAGCCGGCTGCCTGATCGCCCTGATCAGCTTCGGCCCGCGGGCCAGCGCCGGCCTCTTCCAGATCCCGATGACAGGTCAATATGGCTGGGGCCGCGACATTTTCGGGCTGGCTCTGGCGATCCAGAACCTGCTCTGGGGCCTCGGCGCGCCCTTCGCCGGTGCGATCGCCGATCGGTTCGGGCTGGTGCGGGTGCTCTGCGTCGGCGCGTTGCTCTATGCGGCGGGCTTGGTGACGATGGCCTATGCCTCGACGCCGATGCAGCTGCATCTGGGCGCCGGCGTGCTGATCGGCTTCGGGCTCTCGGCCTGTTCCTTCAACCTGATCCTCGCCGCCTTCGGCAAGCTGCTGCCGGAGCAGTGGCGCCCGCTCGCCTTCGGCGCCGGCACCGCCGCCGGCTCCTTCGGCCAGTTCCTGTTCCCGCCGATCGGCAACATCCTGATCGACACTCTGGGCTGGCAGCAGGCGCTGATCGTCTTCGCCTTCACGCTGCTGCCGGTGATTCCGCTCTCCGTGATGCTGGCGGGCCGGGGCGCCAACCCGCCGGCCTCGGCCGCCAGTGCGGCGGCGCCTGCGCCCGGCCAGACCATCGCCCAGGCGCTGGCCGAGGCCTTCAAGCATCGTTCCTATGTCCTGTTGGTGCTCGGCTTCTTCACCTGCGGCTTCCAGCTCGCCTTCATCACCGTGCATATGCCGGCCTATCTCAAGGATACCGGCCTGCCGGCCTGGGTCGGCGGCTGGACGCTGGCGGCGATCGGCCTTGCCAATGCCGTCGGCTCGCTCGGCTCGGGCTGGCTGTCCTCGCGCATGCCCAAGCGCCATCTGCTCGCCTGGATCTATTTCGGCCGCGCCGTCGCGATCGCCGCCTTCATCCTGCTGCCGCCGAGCCCGCTGACCGCGATTGCCTTCGGCATCGTCATCGGCGTGTTCTGGCTCTCGACGGTGCCGCCGACCTCGGCGCTGGTCATGCTGATGTTCGGCACGAAATATATGGCGATGCTCTATGGCTTCGCCTTCTTCTCGCATCAGGTGGGCGGCTTCCTCGGCGTGCTGCTGGGCGGCATCCTCTACGAGCAGTTCGGCTCCTATGCCGTGGTCTGGTGGCTTTCGGTCGCGCTCGGCATCGCCTCGGCGCTGATCAACCTGCCGATCATCGAGCGGCCGGTGGAGCGCGGCCTGCCGCAGCCCGCCTGACGCGGCGCGCTGCGCCTGGCGGGTCAGCGCCGTCGATTGACGCCGCGCGCTTTCGCGCGGCGTCGGACGAATTCCTGCATGACCGGCAGGAAGAAGGCGCGGCTGAACCGTCCGAGCGGCGGTTCAGGCTCAAGATAGAACGATTGTCCGATGATGTCGCTGTTGTAGTCGTCGAGCACGATCCAGAGGCGCAACGCCGTGTCGAGGCCGGCGCGCCGCTTTTCCATATCGGGTATCTCGATCGCGAAGCGCTCCGCTCCGGGCGGTTGCGAGGTGATCGGGAAGAGGACGAGAAGATCTTCGCCCTTCGGGCGCTGGAGCCGAAAGCCCACCGCCGTCGGCCGCTGCTTGCGGCCTTCGGTTTCCCCGCGCTCCGCCTCGCGCGACCAGAGATAGGGAAAGCGGATGACGGAGCCGGACTGAATGTCCGCGAAGCTCACCGCTGCTCACCATCCCGTTCGTACCGCGTCAGCTCGGCTTCGATTTCGGCGAACAGCTCGTCCGGCATGGTTTCGAGTGTCCCGGTCCTCCGCGTATCGCTTCGCGCTCGCAGGCGCTCGTAGTCCTCAATGCTCATCAGCACGAAGCGGGGCTTGCGGTGCTGCGTGATGGTGACGGGCTCGCGGCTGGCGACATGCGTCACCGTCCCGATTTGCTGGGTCAGCTCGACAGTGCTGAAGCTGCGCATCACAAGCTCCATTGATGTTCTGAATTTCAGAAATTCCATATATTCTGGATATGCTGGGTCGCCAAGCCCGGCCTGCCGCTTGCGAGCAGCGCCCGGGCGCGTCACTGCTAGGCAAGAGAGACAGCCGTCCGGGAGCACTGCCGATGTCCACCTTCAAGGCCCTGATCGCCAACAAGGGCGAGAACGGAACCCAGATCGCCTTCGGCGACTTCGCCGAGGCCGATCTGATGGAGGGCGACGTCACCGTCCGCGTGACGCATTCGACCGTGAACTACAAGGACGGGCTCGCCGTCACCGGCCGCGCCCCGGTGGTGCGGCGCTGGCCGATGATCCCCGGCATCGATTTCGCCGGCCGCGTCGAGACCTCCGAGCACCCCGATTTCAAGCCCGGCGATCTCGTCCTGCTGAACGGCTGGGGCACCGGCGAGACGCATCTGGGCGCCTATGCCCAGAAGAGCCGCGTCAAGGGCGACTGGCTGGTGCCGCTGCCGCAAGGCATGACCCCGGCTGAGGCCATGGCGATCGGCACCGCCGGCTACACCGCGATGCTCTGCGTGCTGGCGCTGGAGCGGCACGGGCTGAAGCCGGCGGACGGCCCCGTCGTCGTCACCGGCGCGGCCGGCGGGGTCGGCTCGGTGGCGATCGCGCTGCTCGCCAAGGCGGGCTGGCAGGTGATCGCCTCGACCGGGCGGGCGGAGGAGGCCGACTATCTGAAAGGGCTCGGCGCCGCCGAGATCGTCGATCGCGCCGAGCTCTCCGGACCCGGCCGCCCGCTCGGCAAGGAGCGCTGGATCGCCGGTGTCGACGCGGTCGGCTCGCAGACGCTGGCGAACCTGCTGTCGATGACGCGCTATGGTGGCGCCATCGCCGCCTGCGGCCTCGCCCAGGGCATGGATCTGCCGGCCTCGGTGGCACCCTTCATCCTGCGCGGCGTCTCGCTGCTCGGCGTCGATTCGGTGATGTGCCCGAAGCCGCGCCGGCTCGAGGCCTGGTCGCGGCTCGCCAGCGACCTCGACCGCGACAAGCTCGCGGTGATGACCACGACCATTCCGCTGGCGGATGTGGTCGAGACCGGCAAGGCGATCCTGGAAGGCAAGGTGCGCGGCCGCGTCGTGGTCGAGATCGGCTGAGCTACGGTTCCCGAGAGAAATTTCGCAATTCTTCGAATCGCGAAATTTCTCTCGGTTCTTGTTTCACGCATTTTCTTCACGCGAACCGGTGTCCACTTCGCTCGAAAATGCTCTATCCCTCGATCAGCATCTTGCGCTTGGCGAGCTCCGCCCCGACGAAATCCATGAAGGCCCGCACCCGCGGCGCATGGCGGATATCCGGATGGGTCAGGATCCACAGCCCGGTCGAGAAATCGGGATGGGGAGACATCAGCCGCACCAGCCCCCGGCGCTGATCGGCGATGAAGCAGGGCAGGGGGCCGATGCCGACGCCGTGCTCGACCGCCTCGGTCAGGCCCAGCACGGCGGAGGAGCGCAGCGCGATCTTCTCGGCCGGGACATGGTCGCGGACATAGCGCGCGGCCTTCACATAGCCGAGCGGATCGCCGAGCGTGACCCAGTCGCGCCGGAACAGCAGCTTCGGCTCGGCCGCCTCCTCCGGCGTCAGCGGCGCGTCGGCGCGGGCATAGACCGCCCAGTTCAGATTGGCGATGCGCCGGCCGACCAGCGTCTCGCCCGGCGAGTCGCTGGCCCGGATCGCCACATCGGCATCGCGGCGCGAGAGGTTGAGCGTCTGGTTGGCTAGCACGATGTCGAGCCGGATCAGCGGATGGGCCGCGCGGAACGCCGCGAAGATCGGCAGCAGCACATGCAGATAGAGCGTATCGGTGGTGGTGATCCGCAATTCCCCGGAGGGGGCGAGGTCGCGCCCGGCCAGCCTGCGCCCGAAAGCCGTGACGTCGTCGTCGATCTTGGCGGCGAGGGTCGCCATCTCCTCCCCGGCGGCGCTCGGCACATAGCCGGTCTTGCGTCGCTCGAACAGCGCATGGCCGAGCTGCTGCTCGATCTGGCCGAGACGGCGGAACACCGTGGAATGATTGACGCCGAGCGCGGCGGCGGCGCCGGTCAACCCGCCCGCATCGGCGATTGCCTTGATCAGCCGGAAATCGTCCCAGGCGAGCTTCGACATGCCGTGCGCATCCCCAATGAGCATCCTCTGCAGAAATGCCAGATCTTGCGTGATTGCAAGTTCACTCTGCGCGGGATGCAGGGTCGCGGACGCCGGTCAACGCGGTGCCGCTGCGCGTCTCAGCCGGTCGTTGATCGCTTCGCCCAGACCGCGCTCGGGGATGGCGGCGATGGCGATGCGCGCGGGGCCGGCAGCGTCGAGGCGGCGCATGAAGGCGAAGAGATTGGCGGCCGCCTCGGTCAGGTCGCCCCGCTCGCTGAGATTGAGCGCCTGCGCCGGCAAGGAGGCCGGGTCCGGACCGAAGCCGAGCCAGGCTTCGCCCGGCAGCGGCGCCTCCGCATCGAGGCGGACGGCGGCGCGGGGTGCGTAATGCGAGGCCAGCAGTCCCGGTGACAGCGGCGCCGTGCCGCCGTCCTCGGCGACGACCAGGGATCGGCCGATCGCCGCCTCCAGCGCCGCGCGCGGCACCCCGCCATGCCGCAGCAGGCGCGGCGCCCCGCCAAGGCAGGCGACGATGCTCGATTCGAGCCCGACCTCGCACGGACCGGCGTCGAGCACCGCGTCGATCCGGCCCTCGAGATCGGCCAGCACATGATCGGGCGTCGTCGGGCTGACGCGTCCCGAGCGATTGGCGGAGGGCGCGGCGATCGGCCGTCCGGCCGCCGCCAGCACTGCGCGGGCCACCGGATGCGAAGGCACGCGCAGCGCGACGCTGTCGAGTCCGGCCCGCGCCAGGCCGGAGACGGTGCAGCCCGCCGCGGCGGGCACCACCAGGGTCAGCGGCCCCGGCCAGAACGCTCTGGCCAGCGCCAGCGCCGGCGCGTCGAACAGGCCTTGCCGCTGTGCCGCGGCGATATCCGGCAGATGCGAGATCAGCGGGTTGAAGCTCGGCCGCTCCTTGGCCGCATAGATCCCGGCGACCGCCCGGTCCTGCGTTGCATCGGCGGCGAGCCCGTAGACCGTCTCGGTCGGCAGCGCCACGAGCCCACCCGCGCGCAGCATCTCGGCGGCGGCGGCGATGCCGGCCTCGTCGGCAAGAAGGCGCAGGGTCTTCGTCGGGCTCACGGCCAGCCTTGAAAGTTCATATATAAACTATCATGATGGCGCCCGCCGGCGCGCATGGGCAAGCGTCTAGTTCGCCGCTAGCATGGCCGTCAAATCAGCAGGGAGACCAAGCTCCATGTCCTACCGCGCCCCGGTCGACGACATCCTGGCCACGATGCGGCATGTTGCAGGGCTCGACGCGCTGATCGCCGAGGGGTTGGCGCCCGAGCTCGAGGGCGGCGTCACCGAGGCGGTGCTGGAGGAGGCCGCGCGATTCGCCGGCGACGTGCTCGCGCCGCTGAACCGCATCGGCGACCAGCACGGCTCGACGCTGAAGGACGGCGTCGTCACCACCCCGCCGGGCTGGAAGGAAGCCTATCACGCCTGGGCGCAAGGCGGCTGGAACGCGTTGCCGGCGCCGGAGGCCTATGGCGGCCAGGAGCTGCCGACCCTGGTCCAGAGCGCCTGCACCGAGATGTGGAACTCGGCCGCCTTCGCCTTCGCGCTCGGCCCGCTGCTGACGGTGGGTGCCATCGAGGCGCTCGCCGCCCATGGCTCCGAGCATCTGAAGCAGACCTATCTCGCCAAGCTCGTCTCCGGCGAGTGGATGGGCACGATGAACCTGACCGAGCCGCAGGCCGGCTCCGACCTCAATGCCCTGCGCAGCAAGGCCGAGCCGGTCGGCGACGGCACCTATCGCATCAGCGGTCAGAAGATCTTCATCACCTATGGCGAGCACGAGATGACGGACAACATCGTCCATCTCGTCCTCGCCCGCCTGCCCGACGCACCGCCCGGCACGCGCGGCATCTCGCTCTTCCTGGTGCCGAAATATCTGGTCAATCCGGACGGCTCGCTCGGCGCCCGCAACGATGTCCGCTGCACCGGGCTCGAGCACAAGCTCGGCATCCATGCCTCGCCGACCTGCGCGATGAGCTATGGCGACCAGGGCGGCGCCATCGGCTGGCTGATCGGCGAGGAGAATCGCGGCCTCGCCTGCATGTTCACGATGATGAACAATGCCCGGCTCAACGTAGCGGTGCAGGGCGTCGCCATTGCCGAGCGCGCCTATCAGCAGGCGCTCGCCTTCGCCCAGGAGCGTCGCCAGGGCACCGCGCTCGACGCTCCCAAGGGTGCGCCCAAGGATTCTGCGATGAGCCCGATCATCGTGCATCCCGATATCCGTCGCATGCTGATGGAGATGCGCGCCAAGACGCAGGCGGCGCGCTCGCTCTCGATCCTGCTGGCGGCGACGCTCGACCGCGCCAAGCGCGAACCGGATGAGGCGCGGCGCAAGGCGGCGGCCGAGCGCGCCGCGCTGCTGACGCCGGTCGCCAAGGCCTATGCCACCGATATCGGCGTCGAGGTCGCCTCCACCGGTGTGCAGGTCCATGGCGGCATGGGCTATGTCGAGGAGACCGGCGCCGCCCAGCATCTGCGCGATGCCAGGATCGCGACGATTTACGAGGGCACCAACGGCATCCAGGCGATCGATCTCGTGCTGCGCAAGCTGCCGCTCTCCGGCGGCGAGGCGGTGCGCGCGATGATCGCCGAGATGCGCGGCGTGGTCGAGGCGGTGCGCGAGGCCAACACGCCGGGCTTCGGCCACAGCGCGGCGCGGCTCGGCGCGGCGGTCGACGCGCTGGAGCGAGCGACGCAATGGCTGCTCGCGACCATGGGCTCCGACCAGGCGGCGGCGCTCGCCGGTGCGACGCCCTATCTCAAGCTGTTCGCGCTGGCGCAGGGCGGCACCGGCCTCGCCAGGAAGGCGCTGGCGCTGCGCAGCGAGGAGGGCGGCGCGGCGGCGCTGGCGACGGCCCGCTTCTTCGCCGAGCACCAGGCCGGCGAGGCGGTGGCGCTGGAGCTGGCTGTGACGGAGGGCGCCGGAGCGGTGGCGGATTCGGCCGCGGTCTTCGCGGCGTGAGCCAAGGCGCTGCTCTCGCCGGCCGGATCTGCCTGGTCGCCGGTGCCTCGCGCGGGCTTGGGCGCGGCATCGCCAGGGCGCTCGGGCAGGCCGGCGCCACGGTGATCGTCACCGGCCGCTCCAGCGAGGCCGGCCCGCGCACCGACCAGCGCTCGGAAACCTTCGAGGACACCGCCCGCGAGGTCGAGGCGGCGGGCGGGCGCGGCGAGCCCTATCGCTGCGACCACACCAGCGAGCGCGAGGTCGACCAGCTCGTCGCCTGGAGCCTGCGCCGCTTCGGCCGGCTCGACTGCGTCGTCGACGCGGTCTGGGGCGGCAATGAAGGCTATGACGGCGAGCGCTATCCCGACGGCTCCGCCTTCGGCACCCCGTTCTGGCGCCGGCCGGCGGCGCGTCTCGGCGAGAGCTTCGAAAGCGGCGTCTACGCGCAATTGCTGCTGGCGCGGGCGGTGGCGCCGGCAATGGTGCAGCTGCGCAACGGGCTGATCGTCACCGTCAGCTTCGACACCGCGCCCGGCTATCTCGGCGACGTGTTCTACGATCTCGCCAAGGCGGCGATGAACCGGCTGACGCTGGCCATGGCCCGCGAGCTCGCGCCCTTCGGCGTCACCGCGCTGGCGCTCTCGCCCGGCCATGTCCTGACCGAGCGGGTCCGCGAAGCCGGCATGGCCGGCGAGGCGACCGAGACCCCGCTCTATGCCGGGCGCGCCGTGGCGGCGCTCGCTGCCGATGCGCAGGTGGCGCGCCATGCCGGCGCGGTTCTGCCGGTCGCCGATCTGGCCCGGCTCTACGGCTTCACCGACGAGGACGGCACGCAGCCCGAGCGCTTCGTGCTGCAAGGATGACCAGGGAGAATCAGGCGATGTCGCTCAAAGGCAGGACGCTCTTCATCACCGGCGGCTCGCGCGGTATCGGCCTCGCCATCGCCCTGCGGGCCGCGCGCGACGGCGCCAACGTCACCATCGCCGCCAAGACCGCCGAGCCGCATCCCAAGCTCGAGGGTACGATCTACACCGCCGCCGAGCAGATCGAGGCTGCCGGCGGCAAGGCGCTGCCGCTGATGGTCGACATCCGCGACGAGCAGGCGGTGGCGCAGGCGATCGACGAAACCGCCAGGACCTTCGGCGGCATCGACATCCTGGTGAACAATGCCAGCGCGATCTCGCTGACCAACACGCAGATGACCGACATGAAGCGCTTCGATCTGATGCATCAGATCAACACGCGCGGCACCTTCATGGTCTCCAAATACGCGATCCCGCATCTGGAGAAGGCGCAGAACCCGCATATCCTGATGCTGTCGCCGCCGCTCGACATGAAGACGCGCTGGTTCGCGCCGCACCTCGCCTACACCATGGCCAAATACGGGATGAGCCTGTGCGTGCTCGGCCTCGCCGGCGAGCTGGCGCCGAAGGGCATCGCCGTCAACGCGCTCTGGCCGCGCACCACGGTCGCGACCGCGGCGGTGCGCAACCTGCTCGGCGGCGAGAGAATGGTGCAGGCCAGCCGCACCCCGGAGATGCTCGGCGAGGCGGCCTATATGGTCTTCAACAAGCCGGCGCGGGAGTTCAGCGGGAACTTCCTGATCGACGACAGCTTCATGGCGCAGGAGGGCGTGACCGATTTCACGCCCTACCGCGTCGATCCCTCGGTGCCGCTGATGCCGGATTTCTTCGTCCCCGAGGAGATGGCGCCGCCGGCCGGCGTGAAGGGCGGCGTCTGAGCCTGCCGTCATGGGTTTGACATGGCGGGAAGCTTGGAGTTGTTGCGATGCGATGACGGACGCCCTGCCATGCTCTTGATCCACGGAATCTGCCAGACCAGCGGCGACAAGCTCACCCACCGCGTGATCGCGGCGGACGAGCCGATCCCGCCCGGCTCGATCTGGATCGACTTGCTCAATCCCAGCCATGGCGAGGACCTCAAGGTCGAGGAGCATCTCGGCATCTCGATCCCGACGCGCGAGGAGATGCACGACCTCGAGCCCTCCGAGATCATCTATGCCGAGGCCGGTGCGCATTACATGACGGCGCGGGTGATCTGCCAGTCGGAGACCAATGTCCCGCGTCTGGCCGACGTCACCTTCATCCTCACCGACAAGGCGCTTGTCACCGTCCGCTATGACGAGCCCGGCGCCTTCAACATCTTCCAGAACCGCGTCGCCAAGCCGGGCGGCTGCGAGCTCGAGCCGGCCGGGGTGATCGAGGGGCTGGTCGAGGCGATCGTCGACCGTGCCGCCGAGGTGCTGCGCGGCGTCGGCGACCGCATCGACCTGCGCTCGCGCCAGATCTTCGACGGAAACAGCGCCCAGGTCGAGCAGGGCAGGGCCTATCAGGCCGTGGTCCGCAAGATCGGCCAATACGAGCACATCATCTCGAATGTCCGCGAGAGCATGGTCTCGGTGGAGCGCGTGCTGCTCTACCTCTCGGCCAACTTCAAGCGGACCAGGAAATCGGCGACCGGCTTCACGCCCGAATGGCGCTCCTCGCTCCGCGACGTCCAGGCGATCGAGGAGCACGCCACCTTCCTGTCGAGCAAGCTGCAATTCATGCTGGAGGCGACGCTCGGCCTGGTCAGCATCGAACAGAACAAGATCATCAAGCTGTTCTCGGTGGTCTCGGTGGCGCTGATGCCGCCCACTTTGATCGCCTCGATTTATGGAATGAACTTCAAGTACATGCCGGAGTTGGATTGGCAGTTCGGCTATCCGATGGCCCTCGGCATGATGGTCCTGTTCGCCGTGCTGCCCTACATGTTCTTCCGCTGGAAGAAATGGCTCTGACCTTTCGGCGCGCATGACGCTTCCACAAATCCTATCCTGTTCCCTGGTCGCGGCGATGATGGTCGTCTTCGTCTGGGGCAAGCTCCGCTATGACGTCGTCGCGCTGCTGGCGCTGCTGGCGGGCATCGGCCTCGGCGTCGTCCCGATGAAGGACGCCTTCAAGGGCTTCTCGGACGACATCGTCATCATCGTCGCCAGCGCCCTGATCGTCTCGGCAGCCGTCGCCCGCTCCGGCCTGGTCGAGACGGCGATCGGCCGGATCGCGCCGGCCCTGCGCACCACGCAGATGCAGGTCATGGTCCTCGTCTTCACCGTCGCCTTCATGTCGGCGATCATCAAGAATATCGGCGCGCTCGCGATGATGCTGCCGATCGCCTATCAGCTGGCGCGCAAGGACGGGAAATCGCCATCCGTCTTCCTGATGCCGATGGCCTTCGCCTCGCTGCTCGGCGGCATCGTCACCCTGGTCGGCACCTCGCCGAACGTCATCGTGACGCGCGTGCGCCAGGAACTCGGCGGCGAGCCCTTCCGGATGTTCGACTTCACGCCGGTGGGGATCGGCGTCGCGCTCGCCGGTTGCCTGTTCCTGAGCTTCGCCTTCCGCCTGCTGCCGCGCGACCGGCAGGGCGCGCGCGGCCTCGACGAGGCGCTCGACATCAAGGATTACGTCACCGAGGCGCGCATTCCCGAGGAGGGCTCGCTCGCCGGCAAGACCGTGGCCGATCTGCGCAAGCCCGCCGATGGCGAGGTCGAGGTCGCGGCCATCCTGCGCGATGGCGAGCGCCGGCCTGCGCCCTTGCCCGATGCCAAGCTGCGCGCCGAGGATATCCTGCTGCTGCGCGGCGAGCCCAAGGCGCTGGAACGCGTCATCGCCGAGGGCGGCCTCAAGCTGGTCGGCGAGAACCGCCCGACCCAGCGCGAGGGTTCGCTCGATCCGGCCCGCACCGGCGAGGCGATCGTCACCCAGGGCTCGCTGCTGGAGGGCGTCACGGCCGCCGAGATCGACCTGCATGCGCGCTTCCATATCAATCTGCTCGGCATCAGCCGGGCCGGCGAGCGCTTCACCGAGCGGCTGCGCAATATCCGCCTGCGCGCCGGCGACGTCGTGCTGCTGCAGGGCGACGAGGAGCTGCTCTCCGAGCGGCTGCGGGAGCTCGGCCTGCTGCCGCTGGCAGCCCGCAGCCTGGCGCTCGGCAGCGCCCGGCGGCGGCTGGTGACCGGCAGCATCGTCGCCGCGGCTGTGACCATCGTCGCGCTCGGCCTCCTGCCGGTCCAGATCGCCTTCTTCGCGGCGGCCGTGCTGCTGCTCGTCACCCGCGCGGTCTCGCTGCGCGAGGCCTATAAATCGGTCGACGCGCCGATCCTGATCATGCTGGCGGCGCTGATCCCGGTCTCCGACAGCCTGCGCGTCACCGGCGCCACCGACGTTTTCGCCGGGCTCCTCGCCCAGGCGGGATCAAGCCTGCCGAGTTGGGGTTCGCTGGGCCTGATCATGATCGCCGCGATGGCGGTGACGCCCTTCCTCAACAATGCCGCGACGGTGCTGGTGATGGCGCCGATCGGCGCCGGCTTCGCCACCACGCTCGGCTACAAGCCCGACGCCTTCCTGATGGCGGTGGCGATCGGGGCGGCCTGCGACTTCCTCACCCCGATCGGCCACCAGTGCAACACGCTGGTGATGGGCCCGGGCGGCTACCGCTTCAGCGATTATGCCAGGCTCGGCGCGCCATTGTCGCTGCTGGTGGTGCTGCTCGGCGTGCCGCTGATCCTGTGGATCTGGCCGCTGAGCTGAGGCCGTCGAGAGGCTGGCCGGAGAGCGTGCGCGGTCCCGGTTGACGCTGAGTGAGCATGTTGTTATTCATAACAACATGCGGGCGAGGCTGATCCTGAAGATTCGCAGGCGGATCGATGATACGGCCTTCGTGGAAGCCGTCGTCTGGGAGCTGCCGCAGCCGGTGCCGGCGAGCGCCCATCGATTCAAGTATAGGCTGGCTCTGGTCGTGAACGGTGAGTGCGTCATGCGGTATGACAATGAGCGCGGCAAGGGCGATCATCGGCACATCGCCGGACGCGAGGAGGCCATTTCGTTCACGACGCCCGAAGCTCTCTTTGACGCCTTCGAGGCCGATGTGGAAAGGATATTGCGATGAGCACTGTGATCGTGCGGCTGAGCAGCATGGCCGATCTCAAGACGCGTTTCGCGCAGGCGGTGAGAGGCGCGCGCGCCGGCGAGGCGGCCGAGATCGTGCCTGCCATCGAGTTCGCCGACTATGACGATATGCACAAGGTCCTGGCGCCGCCGCGACTTGCCATCGTCAAAGCCCTGGCCGGTCAGGGCCCGTTGTCGATCCGCGAGGTCGCGCGCCGTGTCGGCCGGGATGTGCAGGCCGTGCATCGCGACGTCACGACCCTCATCAATGCGGGCGTGATCGATCGCACATCCGAAGGGGTCTCCTTCCCTTACGACCGCATTCGCTTCGAATATGACGTTACCATCGCCGCCTGAGGCTGCGGCGGCCTTCTCTGGCCTGAATCGCGGCCTCGCCGCGCCCCAGCCACCTGCGATAGAAGGATTCGCTCGGCGAAACCTTCCTCATAGCATGATATGCTGCCGCTTGGCCTAAAAACGAAAGTATTCGCTTTCCCGAAAGCCGCTACGGCGCCTATATAGGCGTGGTGCTTTCTTGGCCCGCTCTGCGGCAAGCGATGGGATCCCGCGATGACGACGACGACACCCCGGCTCGGCACGGCAAGCGCCAAGCCCTTCTATGCGAGCTTCGGCTTCCAGGTCCTTCTCGCCATGCTGGTCGGGCTGGTGCTCGGCTGGTGCGCGCGCACGATCGGTCCCGATGCCGCCGGCCAGCCGAACGGGCTCACCACTGCCCTGGCGACGATCGGCTCGATCTTCGTGCAGCTGCTCCAGGCTTTGGTGCCGCCGCTGATCTTCACCGCCATCGTCGCCTCGATCAGCAATCTCAGGCAGCTCTCCAATGCGGCGACGCTGGTCTGGCAGACGCTGCTCTGGTTCGCGCTGACCGCCTTCGTCGCCGTGCTGATCGGCATCGCGCTCGGCCTGCTGATCCAGCCCGGCCTCAACTCCGGCGTCGTCGCGGCCAGCGCCAAGGCGCCCGCAACCGTCGGCTCCTGGCTCGACTTCCTGAAGGGGCTCGTTCCCGCCAACATGCTCGGCCTGCAGGCCTCGACCCGCGTCGCCGAGGGCGCGGCGACCACGCGGCTCAGCTTCAACGTGCTGCAGCTGCTGGTGATCTCGATCGTCGTCGGGGTGGCGGCGCTGAAGGTCGGCGAGCGCGCCGCCGGTTTCCTGGCCTTCAACGACTCGCTGCTCGCCATCGTCCGCAAGATCCTGTGGTGGGTGATCCGGCTGACCCCGATCGGCACCGTCGGCCTGCTCGGCAATGCGGTGGCGCAATATGGCTGGCACACGCTGCAGCAGCTCTCCTGGTATGCGGTCGCCATCTATCTCGGCCTCGCCATCGTGCTGCTGGTCGTCTATCCGGCGCTGCTGCTTCTGCACGGCCTGTCGCCGCTGCGCTTCTTCGCCGGCGCCTGGCCGGCGATCCAGCTCGGCTTCGTCTCGCGCTCCTCGGTCGGCACGCTGCCGGTGACCGAGACGGTGACCGAGAAGAGCCTCGGCGTGCCGCGCGAATACGCCGCCTTCGCCGTGCCGCTCGGCGCCACCACCAAGATGGATGGCTGCGCCGCGATCTATCCGGCGATCTCCGCCATCTTCGTCGCCCAGTTCTACGGGCTGCCGCTCGGCCTGCAGGAGTATGTGCTGATCGTCTTCGTCTCGGTGATCGGCTCGGCGGCGACGGCGGGGCTGACCGGCGCCACGGTGATGCTGACCCTGACGCTCTCGACGCTCGGCCTGCCGCTGGCCGGCGTCGGCCTGCTGCTCGCCATCGACCCGATCCTCGATATGGGCCGCACCGCGGTGAACGTCGCCGGCCAGGCCCTGGTGCCGACCATCGTCGCCAAGCGGCAGGGCCTGCTCGACCAGGCGCAGTACGACCGGGCCGGCGATATCGAGACGTTCGAACCGGGTGAGGCGCAGGCCGCCTGAGGTGAAGGGACCACCGGCATCCTGAGCAGGTCGCGCAAGCGCCCGTCTCGAAGGATTGAGCCGGGGCCTCCCGTCATTGCGAGGAGCGAAGCGACGAAGCAATCCAGTGCCTCAGCGCACGACGTCTTCTGGATTGCTTCGCTGCGCTCGCAATGACGAGGCGGTCTGCGGCGCCGCTTCAGCCCATCACCCTGGCCAAGGCGTCCTGGAGCCCGCCGTCGCGCTCGAGCCAGGCCGGGACCGGCAGGTTCTTCGCGCGGAGGAATTCCGGGTTGAACAGCTTGGACTGATAGCGCGTGCCATAGTCGCAGAGCACGGTCACGATGGTGTGGCTGGGGCCCATCTCCTTCGCCAGCCGGATCGCGCCGGCGACATTGATGCCGGACGAGCCGCCGAGGCACAGGCCCTCTTCCTCCAGCAGCTGGAAGCAGAGCGGGATCGCCTCCTCGTCCGGGATCCGGAAGGCGATGTCGATCGGCGCCTCGGCAATGTTCGCGGTGATCCGGCCCTGGCCGATGCCCTCGGTGATCGAGGAGCCCTCCGCCTTCAGCTCGCCGCTGGTGTAGTAGCTGTAGAGCGCCGCGCCCATCGGGTCGGCGAGGCCGATCCGGATTGCGGGATTGAAGCCCTTCAGCGCCATGGCGACGCCGGCCAGCGTGCCGCCGGTGCCGACGGCGCATATGAAGCCGTCGACCTTGCCCTGCGTCTGCTGCCAGATCTCCGGCCCGGTCGTCTCGATATGGCCCTGGCGGTTGGCGGTGTTGTCGAACTGGTTGGCCCAGATCGCGCCGTTCGGCTCGGTTCTGGCCAGCTCCTGCGCCAGCCGCCCGGAGACCTTCACGTAATTGTTCGGGTTGACATAGCCGACCGCCGGGACCTCGACCAGGGTCGCGCCGGCCAGCCGCAGCATGTCCTTCTTTTCCTGGCTTTGCGTCTCCGGGATGACGATCACGCTGCGATAACCGAGCGCATTGCCGACGAGCGCCAGGCCGATGCCGGTGTTGCCGGCTGTGCCCTCGACGATGACCCCGCCGGGCCGCAGCATGCCGCGCGCCTCGGCGTCGCGGATGATGGCCAGCGCCGCGCGATCCTTGACCGATTGCCCGGGATTCATGAACTCGGCCTTGCCGAGGATCTCGCAGCCGGTTTCCTCGGAGGCGCGCTTCAATCGGATCAGGGGCGTGTTGCCGATCGCCTCGACGACGCCGTTGCGGATAGCCATCTCAGGAGCTCCAGCCATTTCCCAATTCGCCGCCACCTGATAGGCGAAACGGCTGGTGAGGTCACCAGCCGCGCGCTGGGGCGCATGAGAACAGGATAATCTTCTGAAAACCGCTCTCGGCATGAATGAAACGCTCTCCATCGCCCGCCTCGGACAGCGCGGAGACGGCATCGCCGAAACGGCGCAGGGGCCGGTCTTCGTGCCCTTCGCGCTGCCGGGCGAGAGCGTGCGCGCGGTGCGCGAGGGGGACAGGGCGCAGATCGTCGAGATCTTGGCGCCCTCGGACTCGCGCATCGCGGCGATCTGCCCGCTTTTCACCCGCTGCGGCGGCTGCGTCGCCCAGCATATGGCGCCGGCGAGCTATGCCGAATGGAAGCGCCAGCAGGTGGCGACGGCCCTGTCGCGCGCCGGGATCGACCTGCCGGTTGAGGCACCGATCGATGCCCATGGCGAGGGCCGCCGCCGCGTCACCTTCCACGCCCGCCGCGAGGGCGAGGGGATGCGCATCGGCTTCATGGCGGCGCGCAGTCACGAGCTGGTCGAGCTTGCGGCCTGCCCGGTGCTGGCGCCGGGATTGACGCGCGCTCCGGCCGTGGCCCAACACCTCGCCAACCGGCTGCGCGGCAAGGGCAAGCCGCTGGATATCCAGATCACGGCATCGCAGGCCGGGCTCGATGTCGATATCCGCGGCCACGGCCCGGCCGGCGATGCCCTGCGGCGCAGCCTGACGGAAGCGGCGGAACGGCTCGATCTCGCCCGGCTCGCGATGCATGGCGAGGTCGTGATCGAGCGGCGCCCGCCTTTCCAGCTGATGGGCAAGGCGGCGGTGACGCCGGGACCGGGCGGTTTCCTGCAAGCCACGGCCGCCGGCGAGGCGCTGCTGTCGCGGCTGGTGCTGGAGGCGCTCCCCAGGGCGCGTCGCGTCGCCGATCTCTTCGCCGGTTGCGGCCCCTTCAGCCTGCGCCTCGCCGAAAGGGCGCAGGTGGCAGCCTATGAGAGCGACCAGGCCGCCGTGCAGGCGTTGACCCGCGCCGCCAATCGCACGCCGGGGCTGAAGCCGGTGACGGCCGAGCAGCGCGACCTGTTCCGCCGCCCGCTGCTGGAGCACGAGCTGGCGGGCTTCGACGCGGTGGTGCTCGACCCGCCGCGCGCCGGCGCCGAGGCGCAGGTCAGGCGCCTGGCGGCCTCGAAGGTTCCTGCCATCGTCTATGTGTCCTGCGATGCCGGCAGCTTCGCCCGCGACGCGGCGCTTCTGCTCGCTGGCGGCTATGCGCTGGAGCGCGTGACGCCGGTGGACCAGTTCCGCTATTCCGCGCATATCGAACTCGTCGCCGTCTTCCGCAAGGGAGCCGGCCGTCGCTGACGCCCGACCGGAGGACTGATGAGCACGCCCGTATTCGCCGCCTTGGCCGGCATCGTCGGCGAGAAGAACGTCATCACCGAAGCCGACGCGCTGGTGCCCTATCTCAAGGAATGGCGCGATCTCTTCCGCGGCAGGGCGCAGGCGGTGGTGCGCCCGGGTTCGGTGGCTGAGGTTTCGGCGCTGATGAAATGGGCCAGCGAGACCGGCGCCAGCATCGTCCCGCAGGGCGGCAACACCGGCCTTGTCGGCGGCCAGATCCCGGTGGCGGACGGCACGGAGATCATCCTCTCGCTGCAGCGGCTCGACCGGGTCCGCTCGGTCGACGCGCAAGGCGACACCATGATCGTCGAGGCCGGCGTCACCCTGCAGAAGGCGCAGGAGGCCGCCGAGGCGGCGGGCCGGCTCTTCCCGCTCTCGCTCGCCTCGGAAGGCTCCTGCACGATCGGCGGCAATCTCTCGACCAATGCCGGCGGCACCGCCGTGATCGCCTATGGCAATGCCCGCGAGCTCTGCATGGGGCTCGAGGTGGTGCTGGCCGACGGGCGCGTCTGGAACGGGCTGCGCCAGCTGCGCAAGGACAACACCGGCTATGATCTCAGGAACCTGTTCATCGGCGCGGAGGGCACGCTCGGCATCATCACCGCCGCCGTGCTGAAGCTCTTCCCGCTGCCGGCGGCGCGCGCCACCGCCTTCCTCGCGGTGCCTGATCCGGCTGCGGCGCTCACCCTGCTCAACCGGGCCAAGGCCAGCGCCGGCGGCACGCTCACCACTTTCGAGCTGATGCCGCGCATCGGCGTCGACTTCGTCCTGCGCCATGGCGCCGGCGCCCGCGATCCGCTCGCCTCCGCCTCGCCCTGGTATGTGCTGATGGAGGTCTCGGCCCAGGCCGAGGCCGGCCTCGGCGAGGCGGTCGAGGGCTTCCTGGGGGAGGCGATGGAGGCCGGGCTGGTCACCGATGCGGTGATCGCCGGCTCGCTCGGCCAGCGCGCCGAGCTCTGGAAGCTGCGCGAGCTGCTCTCCGAGGTGCAGGGCCAGGAGGGCGGCTCGATCAAGCACGACGTCTCGGTGCCGCTGCATGCCGTGCCGGAGTTCCTGGCGCGCGGCATCGCCGCCGTCGAGGCGATGGTCCCCGGCTGCCGCCCGGTGCCCTTCGGCCATCTCGGCGACGGCAACATCCATTTCAACGTCAGCCAGCCGATCGGCGCCGACAAGGCCGGCTTCCTGGCGCGCTGGGACGAGATGAACGCCGCCGTCCACGCCATCGTCACCGAGCTGAAGGGCTCGATCTCGGCCGAGCACGGCATCGGCCGGCTGAAGCGTGGCCTGCTGCCGGGCGTGAAGGACCCGGTCGAGCTGGAGCTGATGCGCGCGATGAAGGCCGCGCTCGACCCGAAAGGCGTGCTCAACCCCGGCTCGACGCTGTGAGGTGCATTGACGGGAGCCGAACGCCGCATTAGCTTATCGTTACATGTAACGAGGCGAGCGGGACGGATGCCCAGCACGGTCAGCCAGCGGGTCGGCAAGCGGCGCGAAGCCCTGCGCGCCGCCGGGCTGCGCCCGGTGCAGATCTGGGTTCCCGACACGCGCCGGCCGGGCTTCGCCGAGGAATGTCGCCGGCAGGCACGGGCGGTCGCCCTGGCCGATGCCGGCGATCGCGATCTGCAGGGCTTCGTCGAGGCGGCCCTGGCCGATCTCGACGATGAGGCGGGCCGGTGACGCGTGGCGATCTGGTGACGGTCGCGATGCCGGGCGATTTCGGCAAGCCGCGCCCGGCCTTGATCATCCAGGCCGATCAGTTCGACGAGACCGCCACCGTCACCATCCTGCTGATCTCGGGAACGCCGGTCGATGCCCCGCTGCTGCGGCTGACGGTCGAGCCCAGCGCGGCCAATGGGCTCGTCAAACCCTCGCAGGTGATGATCGACAAGGCGATGTCGGTGAGGCGCGAGCGGCTCGGCCAGCCCTTCGGCCGGCTCGACGACGCGGCCATGCTCTCGGCCAGCCGCCTGCTGGCGGTGTTTCTCGGCCTGGTCTGACGGCCCCGCCTAAGGCGTCGCCACATACCCATCGCGGCGCGGATCGCAGGCGCCGGTGAGCCGCCCCGTCGCCGGATCGCGCGCCACCGCCTGCATGCCGCCGACGCGCATCGTCCAGCCGGTGTCGAACGCCGTGATTGCGTGGCCGCGCTGGCGCAGCGCCGCGATCGTCTTGGCCGGGATGCGGTTCTCGACCTCGACGGCCCGCCCGTCCCAGAGACGGGCGCGCGGCGCCTCGATCGCCTGCTGCAGCGGCACGCCGAAATCGGCATGCTGGACCATCGCCTGCACCTGCGTCTGCAGGATGCCGTAGCTGCCCGGCGTGCCCAGCGCCAGCACCGGCTCGCCATCGCGCAGCGACAGGCTCGGCGACATGCACATCGGCAGCTCCGAGCCCGGCGTCGAGCGGTTCGGGCTGCCCGGCTGGACATCGGCCCAGTACAGGAAATTGTTGAGCACCAGCCCGGTGCCCGGCACCACCACGCCGCTGCCGAACGGGCTGCCGATGCTCTGCGTCACGCAGATCAGGTTGCCCTCGCGATCGGCGATCGAGAAGGAGGTGGTATGCGCCGGGTCCTCGCCCGCCGGCGCCTGCGCCATCCATTGCTCCGTCGGTCCCTCCACGGGCACGCCGTCACGCAGCCGCGCCCGCAGCCGCGCGATGCTGGGCTCGGAGAACAGCTCCGCCAGCTGCTCCGGGTCCGGATTGTTATGGGCGATGCGCAGCCCGGCAGCGAGGCGGATGGCGCGGTAGACCAGGTCGAGATGCTCGGTCCCGTTGCGCTCCAGCCCGCCGAACGCGATCCCGTCGAGGATGCGCAGGCTGAGCAGGAACTGGAAGCCCTCGCAGGCCGGCGGCGGCACATGGACCAGCCGGTCGCGGTAGCGCGCCGCCAGCGGCTCGCGCCAGCGCGCCGCGACGCGGCCGAGATCGGCCATGGTCAGCGTGCCGCCCTGCGCGGCGAGATGGGCGGTGACCGCCTCGCCGAGCGCCCCGCGATAGAGATGGTCCGGCCCCTTCGCCGCGATCTCGGCCAGCGTCTTCGCCAGCTCCGGCTGGCGGATGATCTGCCCGAGTTCGACGCTCTCGCCGCCGTCGCGCAGATAATTGCGCGACCAGTCGCCGTAGAGCTCCGGCCGCTCGCGCAGCAGCGGCGCATTCTCGTTGAACTCCTCGACGCCGAATTCGGCGATCGGGAAGCCGTCCTGCGCCAGCGCGATCGCCGGGGCGAAGATCTGCTCCAGCGACAGCCTGCCGTAGCTGCGGTTGAGCTCGCACCAGCCGGCGAGATTGCCCGGCGCGGCCACCGCCAGCGCGCCGCGCTCGAGCTCAGAGCGCTGGCTGAACCGCTCGAGCGGGAAGCTCTGCGGCACCGGCGGCACGAAATCCAGCACCCGCACCCGCTTCTCGGCAGCCACCCACATCACCGCCGAGCCCATGCCGGCGAGGCTCGACATGAACGGCTCGACGACGTTGAGCGCCGCCGCCACCGCCCCGACCGCGTCGAAGGCGTTGCCGCCCTGGCCGAGGATGCGCGCCCCGGCCTGCGCCGCCAGCGGATGGGCGGCGGCGACCATGCCGTGCAGGGAACTGATTGTCGGGCGGCTTCCATGCATCGCGTCTTCTCCGCTCGCGGCAAGGGGACAAACGCGAGCATATCCCGGGGCCGGGGGTACTTCGAGAGGCTTATGCGCATTAACGATGATCGGCGAAATTACTAGTCAAACGCAAGAAATGACGTAAGGATATGCAGGAATTACTGGAGATGGGAGCGTGTCATGTCCGTCAATGACGACCTGGTGACCGTCAACGGCAATCAAGCTTTACTCAAAGACATAGTCGAATACGAATGGCTCGTCGGATGTTCCGTCACGGCCGTGGCGATGCTGTTCGGCTACTGGGACCGCAATGGCTACGACGATCTGATCGCCGGCGATTCGAGCAGCTACACCAACGATGTGAAGCAGGCCATCGCCAGCGCCGGGCACTTCAACCTCTATGCCAATCCGATCGATTCCAGCCTGGGCGACGCTGGCTATACCGGTGGCATCAAGACCGATTTCAGCCAGACCGGCACCTCCTATCACGGAAGCTCGATCGCCGATTTCCTGCTGACCTCGCAAAGCGGCGAAGGTCTCGGCTTCGGATGGACCAACGCCAACAATTTCGAGGTGGGGATTCACGGCTACGCGACGTATCGGGGCTACGATAATTTCACCAGCGCCATCTTCGACTGGGGCGAGTTCAGTTTCACCAACATCGCCGCGGATATCGATCGCGGCAGGCCGGTGCTGCTCAACGTCGATTCGGACGGCACGGGGCAGCTCGACCATAGCGTGACCGTGTTCGGCTACGACAAGGCCAGCCGGAAGCTGCTCATCCATGACGGCTGGGCTGCCACCGAGGAGACGCGGTGGATCGACTATGCCGGCGTCAAGAAGGGGCAGCCCTTCGGCATTGGCTCCGTGGTCTTCGTCAATCCCGGCAGCGCCGACGACAACGACAAGAACCTCGTCACCTTCTACGATGACGGGGCTGGCAGCGCTGCCGTGACCGCGAGCAGTCTGACCGCGAGCGGCACCGTCGACTACACGATCCTCAGCGCGGATTCCGGCCTGGGCCGCACCAGGACCATCGAGGTCGCCAGCGCCGATGGCCACACCTATTACGACCTCTACGACGACGGCAGCGGCACCGCCGCGCTCTACAGGGTCCTGGCCGAGGGCGACGGCGGCTTCAAATGGACCTTGCTGTCGAGCGACAGCGGCCTCAGCCGGGCGACGCTCGGCTTCGCCACGGCCGATGCGAGGACCTTCTACCAGCTCTATGACGACGGCAGCGGAACGGCGGCGCTCTACCGCGCGACGCTGCGCGAGGACGGCACCTTCGCTTATACGCTGCTGAACTCCGACAGCGGCCTCAGCCGCAGCTCGCTCGCGCTCAGCACGGCGGATGGCGAGACCTTCAAGAACCTGGTTTCGGACGGCTCTGGCTGGGCCTCGCTCTACGAGGTTACCCTCAGGGACGACGGAACCTTCGAAAAGCGGTTGCTCAGCGCCGAGACGTTCGGCAGCCACACCCTGGGCATGGCCGAATCGGACGAGCGCCGGGCGCCGGACCCCTTCGCTCCGGATGTCTTCGTGTCCAAGGGCCTGTCGGAGGTCGTCTATGGCAGCGCCGGCGACAATATCCTGATCGGCACGGATGCGCGCGACGTCTTCATCGGCTCGGAAGGCGAGGACCTGATCGAGGGGCGCGGCGGCGACGACCAGATCAACTATGCCGGCTATGCCTCGGACTACGCGTTCAGCCGCAATGCCGACGGCAGCGTCGCCGTCGCGCACGCCATCGAGGGCACCGATACGCTGAAGGAGGTCGAGGGCGTCTGGTTTCACGACGAGGCCCGCTGGTATGCGCTCGACAGCCTCGTCGCGCCGACGCCCGGCGGCGACGCCACCATCCACCAGGCCTCGGCCTGGGGCGGCTATCTCGACGGAACCGGCGGCGCCGATGACTTCCGGGGCGGGGGCGGCAACGACACCTTCCACGGCATGGGAGGCGACGACATCTATGACGGCGGCGGCGGCGACTATAACCAGGTCGACCTCGACGGGACGGCCGCCGATTACGTCTTCACCCGCGAGGTGGACGGCACCGTCCTGGCCGTGCATGCCCGCGACGGCACCGACCGGCTGACCGACATCGACGGCATCTGGTTCAATGGCGACGGCTCCTGGTACGCGCTCGACAGCCTCGTCGCGCCGACGCCCGGCGGCGACGGCATCATCCGGGCCTCGGCCTGGGGCGGCCATCTCACCGGAACCGACGGCGCCGATGATTTCCGGGGCGGGGGCGGCAACGACACCTTCCGCGGCATGGAAGGCGACGACATCTATGACGGCGGCGGCGGCAACTATAACCAGGTCGATCTGGAGGGCATGCGCGCCGACTATAGCTGGAGCCGCAATGCCGACGGCAGCATCACCGCGACCCATGCCGTCTTCGGCACCGACATCCTGAAGGACATCCAGGGCGTCTGGTTCAACGGCGAGGAAAGCTGGGCTTCGACCGAGGAGCTGATCCTGGCGGCTTGATCGAGCACGGCTTCAGAAGAGCTGCCCCTGCGCCTGCGACGCGGGGGCAGCCGCCCGCCGGTAGGGCTCGTGCAGCTCCGGCCCGTCATTGGCGACCTTGTTCACCGCCGGGCCGATCCGGACCATCTCGAACAGGTCTTCGGCCGGCGGGCGCAGCAGCGGCAGGAGGTCGCCTGCCTCGGCGGCCGGGTCGAGCCAGGCGTCGAACGCCTCCGGCTGCACCACCACCGGCGAGCGATCATGGATCGCCGCCATCTGGCCGTTGGCCGGGCCGGTCAGCATCGCCACAGTGTCGATCTCCGAGCCGTCCTGGCTGTGCCAGGTTTCCCACAGCGCCGCGAAGGCGAAGGGCGCGCGATCCGGGCGGCGGAACAGATAGGGCCGGTTCTCGCGCTGCCTGCCTTCGCCGATCCGGTGCCATTCGTAGAAGCCGTCCGCCGGCATCAGGCAGCGGCGGCGCAGGAAGGCGGCGCGGAAGGAGGGTTTCTCCTGCGCGCTCTCGCTGCGGATATTGATCACCAGCGGGAAGCTCTTCGGATCCTTCACCCAGCCGGGAATGAAGCCCCAGCGCATCAGGATGAACTGCCGCTGCCCCTGCTCCAGCCGCACCACTGGCACCGGCTGCGTCGGCGCGATGTTGAAGCGCGGCGGAAAATTCGGCTGCTCGCGATAGGCGAAGGCCTCGCGCAGCGCTTCCGGCGGCAGGGTCACGGCATAACGGCCACACATCACCGTTAAGTCCTACCTTGTCTCGACCGGATCAAGACTTTGTTTGGGTTTACCGTCTCATAGTCGGCCGGTTTTCCGGGGCCTGTTCATGTCCGCGTCCGCGACCGCGACATTGCCGAGGGCGGCGGGCGAGGCCTTTGACGAGGATCGAAGCCCCCAGCTCTCCACCGACTATCTCAACCGGCACAGCGAGGCGCTGATGCTGATCGAGATGGTGCCGATGGACCGCGAAATCCTCGGCGAGCTCGAGGCCTGGCGCGGCGTCGGCTATGTCGAGCATTTCGAGCAGTCGCCGCTGCGTTGCGCCGCCGAGGCGATCGCCGCCTATCGCGGCCTCGGCGAGGGTGAGACGACCGGCTTCGAGCATCTCTGCGCGGCGATGAACCGGCTGGTCGACAGCACGACGACCCTGCTTGCCGAAATGGCGCCCGATGAGGATCCGACGCTGATCGTCGACGTCGCCAGCCTGTCGCTGCGGCGCCTGATCGCCCGCGCCACCGCCTTCATCAACGCCAATGGCCGCGGCGCGGCGGCGCAGATCGACAGCGGCGCGGTGCAGGCCGAGATCGACGCGCTGCTCGCCGGCTGAGACCTAGCGTCGGCTGCCGCCCAGCAGGAACTCCCGATTGCCGTCGCCACCTTCGATCGGGGAGGGGATCGGCCCGCTCACCGCGAAGCCGAGCCCGGCCAGGAACGTCGCCATCTCGTGCGCGATCGCCTCCTGCAGCGCCTCGTCGCGCACCACGCCCTTCTTCAGCGCGGCGCGGCCGGCCTCGAATTGCGGCTTCACCAGGGCGACCAGCTTCGCCTCCGGCGCCAGCAGCTGCGCCACGGCCGGCAGCACCAGCTTCAGCGAGATGAAGCTGACATCGATCGCCGCCAGCGCCGGGGCCTCTGCGAACAGCCCAGCATCGAGCCTGCGGATGTCCTGACCCTCCAGGCTGGTCAGGCGCGGATGGCCGCGCAGGCTGTCATGCAGCTGCGCCTGGCCGACATCGACCGCATGGACATGCGCCGCCCCGCGCCGCAGCAGCACATCCGAGAAGCCGCCGGTCGAGGCCCCGACATCGAGGCAGGCCAGCCCGGCCGGATCGAAGCCGAAGGCGTCGAGCGCCGCCGCCAGCTTCACGCCGCCGCGCGAGACGTAAGGATGCGGCGCCTGCGCCTCGATCGCGGCCGCGGCCGGCACCGTCTCGGAGGCCTTGCGCAGCAGCACCCCGTCGGCCTTGACCAGCCCGGCGGCGATCGCCGCCTGCGCGCGGGCGCGGCTCTCGAACAGCCCGCGCTCGACCAGCAGCAGGTCGGCCCGGACCCGGCGCGGCAGGTTCACGGGCTCAGGCGCGGCGCGCCGCGCTGGCCGGCCCGAGCGCGGTCTCGACCGTGCGCACGATGCCGGCGGCGTCGAGCCCGGCCTCGGCATACATCGCCTCGGGCTTGCCATGGTCCTGGAAGACGTCGGGCAGCGTCAGGCTGCGCACCTTGAGCCCGCCGTCGAGCAGCCCCTCGCGCGCCAGCAGATGCAGCACATGGCTGCCGAAGCCGCCAACCGAACCCTCCTCGACCGTCACCAGCACCTCGTGCTCGCGCGCCAGCCGCAGGATCAGCGCCTCGTCGAGCGGCTTGGCGAAGCGGGCATCGGCGACCGTCGTCGACAGCCCGCGCTGGCCCAGCAGCTCGGCCGCCGCCAGGCATTCGGCCAGCCTCGTGCCCAGCGAGAGCAGGGCGACGCGCGTGCCCTCCCTGACGACGCGGCCCTTGCCGATCGCCAGCGGGATGCCGGTCTGCGGCAGCTCGACCCCGACGCCCTCGCCGCGCGGATAGCGGAAGGCGATCGGCCCCGCGTCATAGGCGGCGGCGGTCGCGACCATATGGGTCAGCTCCGCCTCGTCGGCCGCCGCCATCACCACCATGTCGGGCAGGCAGGCGAGATAGGCGACGTCGAAGGCGCCGGCATGGGTGGCACCGTCCGCGCCGACCAGCCCGGCCCGGTCGAGCGCGAAGCGCACCGGCAGCTTCTGGATGGCGACATCGTGCACGACCTGGTCATAGGCGCGCTGCAGGAAGGTCGAGTAGATCGCGCAGAACGGCTTGAAGCCCTCGGTCGCCAGCCCGGCGGCGAAGGTCACCGCATGCTGCTCGGCGATGCCGACATCGAAGGTGCGGCCCGGGAACTCCTTGCCGAAGGCGTCGAGCCCGGTGCCGGACGGCATCGCGGCGGTGACGGCGACGATCTTCTCGTCCTCGCGCGCCGCCTTGACCAGCGCATTGGCGAAGACATTGGTGTAGCTCGGCGCGTTGGCCGGCGCCTTGGCCTGCTGGCCGGTGACGGGGTCGAACTTGACCACGCCATGATATTTGTCGGCGCTGGCCTCGGCCGGGGCGTAGCCCTTGCCCTTCTGCGTCACCACATGGACCAGGATCGGCCCGGTCTGCGCGTCGCGCACATTGCGCAGCACGGGCAGCAGATGGTCGAGATTGTGCCCGTCGATCGGGCCGACATAGTAGAAGCCGAGTTCCTCGAACAGCGTGCCGCCGGTCCAGAAGCCGCGGGCATATTCCTCGGTGCGCTTCGCCTTCTCGTGGAAGAAGCGCGGCAGCTTCTCGGCGAGGTACTTGGCGATCTCGCGCAGCGAGCGATAGGTCCGCCCGGAGACCAGCCGCGCCAGATAGGCCGACATCGCGCCCACCGGCGGGGCGATCGACATGTCGTTGTCGTTGAGGATGACGATCAGCCGCGAGCCGAGCGCCCCGGCATTGTTCATCGCCTCATAGGCCATGCCGGCCGACATCGCGCCGTCGCCGATCACCGCGATGACGTTGTTGCCGCCGCCGGCGAGGTCGCGCCCGACCGCCATGCCGAGCCCGGCCGAGATCGAGGTCGAGGAATGGGCGGCGCCGAACGGGTCGTAATCGCTCTCCGCCCGGCGGGTGAAGCCGGAGAGCCCGCCCGGCTGGCGCAGCGTGCGGATGCGCTCGCGCCGCCCGGTCAGGATCTTGTGGGGATAGGCCTGGTGGCCGACATCCCAGATCAGCCGGTCGTTCGGCGTGTCGAAGACATGGTGCAGGGCCACGGTGAGCTCGACCACGCCGAGCCCGGCGCCGAGATGGCCGCCGGTCACCGAGACGGCGTCGATCGTCTCCAGCCGCAGCTCCTCGGCGAGCTGGCGCAGCTGCGCGTCGTCGAGCCGGCGCAGGGCGGCCGGGTCGGGAACCTGATCGAGCAGGGGGGTCACGGGGCGGGGCACTGGCGGGCCGGGGTTCGCTGCATCGGGCCCCGGAATAAAGCCTTGCGGCGATGCTGGCAAACCGGTCCGTCGTCGCAGCGGCCAGAAAACGGGTGGGAGGGCCCCCCGACACCGTGGTTGGACTGCTCATCGCGATCCACCCGCCAGGCTCTCATGACCTCGCCATTCTTCCTCGCTCTGTTGATCGCCGGCGTCACCGCCCAGTTCGCCGACAAGCTGGCGCTCGATACCATCACGCTGGCGGCGACGCAGGCCGGGGCGAGCCCCCGCCTGGTCGGCCTGCTCGTGGCGGCGCAATCGGCCGCCTGGCTGCTGATCTCGCTGCCGGCCGGCGTGCTCGCCGATCGCCTCGCGCCGCGCAGCCTGATCCTGGCCGGCGGGCTGCTGATGGCGCTCGGCTCGGCCGCCGGCGCCGGTTTGCTGATGGCGGGCTCCTTCGGTGCCGGGCTCGCGCTCTCGACCTTCGTGGCGGCGACCGGGCCGGTTATCGTCGCGCTCTCGATCTTCGTGCTGATGCCCCGCGCGGTCGCGCTGGCCGAGCTGCCGCGCGCCAATGGCCGGCTCGAGCTCGGCCGGGCCGGGCTGGGCCTCCTCGCGCCGCTGCTCGCCGGCTGGCTGGTCGCGCGCACCTCCGGCCATCTCGGCCTCGGCCTGTGTGCGGCCTGCGGGCTGGTCGTGATCCTTGCCGCCGCACGCCTCCCGGCCGAGCGGCCGCCCGCGCAATCCCGACAGCCCCTGCATCGCGCCATCGCCGAGGGCGCCGTCTTCGTCCTCCGCCATCCCTATCTGCGGCCGATCGCGCTCTGCGCGATCTGCTGGAACCTTGCCTTCTTCGCCTTCATGGCGCTGGTCGCGCCTTATGCGCTGCGGGCGCTGGCGCTCGATCCGGCGGCGGTCGGTCTCGCCTCCTCGGCCTATGGCGCGGGCGCCATCGCCGCCGCGCTCTCCGGCGCCTGGCTGATCGCCCGGCTGCCGACCGGGGCGCTGCTGGTCTTCGGCCCGGCGGTCTCGCTGCTCGGGGCGGGGCTCGTCGCCCTGGCGCCGCCGGCGCTCGGCTGGCCCGCTTTGGCGGGCGCCTTCGTGCTGTTCGGCTTCGGCCCGGTGCTCTGGTTCATCACCCAGACCACTCTGCGCCAGGCGGTGACGCCGCAGCCTCTGCTCGGCCGCGTCAGCGCGACCATCACAACGGCGATGTACGGCATGCGTCCGCTCGGCGCGCTGGCCGGCGGGCTGGCGGGCGAGAGTCTCGGCGTCGCGACGGCGATCTGGCTGCCGGTGCTCCTCTTCGCCCTGTCGACGCTGGCGATCCTGGCCTCGCAGATGCCGCGCCTCAAGGCGATGCCGGCGGGAGAGCTCAGCCTTCCGGCAGCGGGATGAACTCCTCGGCATCGCCCGGTACGGTGTCGAAGCGGCCCGATTTCCACTCGGCCTTGGCCTGCGCGATGCGCTCCTGCGAGGAGGAGACGAAATTCCACCAGATATGGCGCGGCCCGTCCATCGGCTCGCCGCCGATCAGCATCAGCCGGCTCTGGTCGATCGCCAGGATCGAGATCCGGTCGCCCGGCTTGAAGATGAGCAGCTGGCCGGCGCCGAATTCGTCGCCGGCGATGTCGATCTTGCCGGCGACGACATAGACCGCCCGCTCCTCGTAATCGGCGTCGAGCGGCAGGATCGCGCCCGGTGCCAGCACCGCCTCGGCATAGAGCGTCTCCCAGGGAAAGCGCACCGGCGAGGTCTCGCCGAAGGCCGAGCCCATGATCAGGCTGACGCGCTTTCCCTCGCCGGTGATGCGCGGCAGCTCGGGCGCGGCGTGATGGAAGAATTCGGGCGCGATTTCCTCATGTGTCTTCGGCAGGGCGAGCCAGGTCTGGATGCCGTAGAGCTTCGGCGATTTCAGCCGCTCTTCCGGCGCGGTCCGCTCGGAATGCACGATGCCGCGCCCGGCGGTCATCAGGTTGACCGCCCCGGGCCGGATCGGCAGCGCGGTCCCGAGCGAGTCGCGATGCATGATCTCGCCGTCGAACAGATAGGTCACGGTCGAGAGCCCGATATGCGGATGCGGGCGCACATCGATGCCTTCGCCGAGCAGGAACTCGGCCGGGCCCATCTGGTCGAAGAAGATGAAGGGGCCGACCATCTTGCGCCCGATCGAGGGCAGGGCCCGGCGCACCGAGAATCCGCCGAGATCGCGGGCGCGGGGCACGATCACCTGCTCGATCGCCTGGCAGGAATGGGCATCGCCCGGGATCGGATCATGGTCGGGCAGCTGTGACATGGCTTGGCTCCTCTGCGGTCACTCTGCGCGGGCCCGCCGCGGCGGGCAAGCCAGGGCGAAGCTTGGGCTCGACGGCGGCGGCGGCGCAAACTACCGATGCTCCATGAACAAGGAGAAGACCGAGACGCTGCCGATTCGGATCAGCCGCGTTCTCGCCGAGCGGATTATTTCCGGTGAGCTGGAGCCTGGCGCCCGCCTGCGGCAGGATCATGTCGCCGCCGAATTCGGCGCCAGCCATGTCCCGGTTCGCGAGGCCTTCCAGCGGCTGGAGGCACAGGGCCTGGCGGTCAGCGAGCCGCGCCGTGGCGTGCGCGTCGCCAGCTTCGACCTGCGCGAGGTCCGCGAAGTCGCCGAGATGCGGGCGGCGCTGGAGGGGCTGGCCCTGCGCCATGCCGCGCCGCATCTGACCCGCGCGATCCTGGACGAGGCGGAGGATGCGACGCGCGCCGGCGACCGCTCGCGCGATGTCCGCTCCTGGGAGGAGGCGAATCGCCGCTTCCACCGGCTGATCCTGACGCCCTGCGCCATGCCGCGCCTGCTGTCCGCCATCGACGATCTGCACGCCGCCAGCGCCCGTTTCCTGTTCTCGGCCTGGCGTTCCGACTGGGAGGCGCGCACCGACCACGACCACCGCGCCATCCTCGCCGCCTTGCGCGCGGCGCAGCTCGAGGAGGCGGTGGCGATCCTCTCGCGCCATGTCCAGTGGATCGGCAGCAAGCCGGTGCGCACGGCGGCCGGCGGCACCCGCAACCTGTTCGCGATCCAGGGCTGAGCCCTTGCCAAGCGCGCTGCGCTCCGGTTTGATAGATCGGCGTTCAAAATTATCTATAATTTTTGATGGAGACCTCGATGCCCGATCTCGCTTCGCCTGCCGCCTCCGTCGCCGCTGCGGCTCCGGTCGCTCTGGCGGCGCGCCCGCGTACCGTCCAGGCCGCCGCCGTGCTGCTCGGCACCGCCATCCTCGCCATCGCCTCGCAGATCAGCGTCCCGATGGTGCCGGTGCCGATGACCATGCAGACGCTCGCCGTGCTGCTGATCGGCGCGCTTTATGGCTGGCGGCTCGGTGCGCTGACCATTCTCGCCTGGCTGGCGGAAGCCGCGCTCGGCCTGCCGGTGCTCGCCAATGCGGGGGGCGGCCTCCACCACTTCGCCGGGCCGACCGGCGGCTATCTCGCCGCCTTCCCGCTGATGGCTGCGCTCGCCGGCTGGCTGGCCGAGCGTGGCTGGCATGGCGGGCGCCCGCTGCTCGCCTTCGCCTCGCTGATGCTCGCCCATGCGCTCTGCCTGGCGCTCGGCGGCCTGTGGCTGGCCTACCTGATCGGCGCGCAGAAGGCGCTCGCCTTCGGTGTCGTGCCCTTCCTGCTCGGCAGCCTGGTCAAGTCGGCGCTCGGCGCGGCTGTGCTGGCGGCGCTCGGCCGCCGCTGGCGCCAAGACGCTTCGCGCTGACCGGCGGCCGGGCCCGCTATCTGTCGACGTCGAGCGGGGTGGTTCCGGTCGGCTTGCCGTCGGCGCCGAGCGTGATCTTCTCGATCCTCGCCTCGGCCTGCTTGAGCAACGCGTCGCAGCGGGCCTTCAGCGCCTCGCCGCGGGTGTAGATGTCGATCGATTCCTCGAGCGCGACATCGCCGCGCTCGAGCCGGGCCACGATGCCCTCGAGTTCCTTCAGCGCCGCCTCGAAGGGCAGGCCGGCGACGTCGGCATTGGTGTTTTCTGAGGTCACGCGCGCGATTCCTTCATCCGGCGCCGTTATCGGATGCGAGACCCGGTCCGGCAACCCCGCATCACATCGGCAGCGCGGCGGTCTTCTTGATGGTGCGCAGCGTCAGCGTCGATTGCACGCGGGTGACGCCCGGCAGCTGCGTGATGATGTCGGTGTGGATGCGCTCGAAATCGGCGCTGTCGCGATAGATCACACGCATCAGATAGTCATGTGCGCCGGCCAGCAGATGGCATTCAAGGATCTCCGGCAGGCCCTGCACCGCCCGCTCGAAGCTCTCCAGCGAGGCCCGGCCCTGCTGGTCGAGGGTGACGAAGACGAAGGCGGTGCCCGGAAAACCGGCGATGCGCTCGTCCAGCATCATCACATAGCCGCGGATCAGGCCGCTTTCCTCGAGCTGGCGCACGCGCCGCAGGCAGGCGGAGGGCGACAGGTGCACCTTTTCGGCGAGGTCCGAATTGGTGATCCGGCCATCGCTCTGAAGGATGCGCAGGATCGTCCTGTCGCGGGAATCGAGTTCGACATGCATGAGCATCACCGTCCCATGGGCCGGGCGGGGCGCTGGCGCCTGCCGCCGGAAAGCGCCGATGCTTCTGCTGAAGAACGCCGCTTGGCAAGCAGATCCTTGCGCGCATTCACCGTTTTGGCGCATCGGAACCGCGTCTTCCCATGGGGCAATGCACGATCATGCGGCGCCGGTGCTGCGATTGCCACGCTGCGGCCGGCGACGTTTCCCGCTACAACGGCCTCTCCATTCGCTCGCGAGACGGCTGATGAATCTCTGGATGCGCCTGCTCTGGCTGCTGCTGACGCGGCCTTTCCAGCCGAAGCTGACGCCGCCTTTCGATGCCTCGCTGCTGTCCTTCCGCGTCTGGCCGCATGATCTCGACACCAGCCTGCACATGAACAATGCCCGCTATTGGGGGCTGATGGATCTGGGCCGGGCGGATCTGATGCTGCGCAGCGGGCTCTGGCGGGCCGTGCTGCGCCATGGCTGGGTGCCGGTGGTCAATTGCGGGACGATCCGCTTCCGCCGCGAGCTGCGGCTGTTCCGCGCGATCAGGCTGGAAACGCGCCTGGTCTGCTGGAGCGAGAACTGGGTGGTGATGCAGCAGCGTATCCTCGCCGATGGCCGCGACGGGAGCGAGATCGTGGCCGCCATCGCGCTGGTCAGGGCCGCGCTCTACGATCGCAAGGCGAGGGCCTATGTGCCGGCGGCGCGGCTCTTCGCCGAGCTCGGCATCGCCGGCGAAAGCCCGGCGCCGAGCCCCGAGGTCGCCGCCTTCCTCGCGGCGGAAGAGGCGCTGCGGCAGGCGGGCGCGCAGCCGGAGGGGTGAGCGCCGCCCTATTCCGCGGCCAGCCTTGTCGCGCGCCATTGCGCCAGCAGCGCCCGCAGCGCGCCGGGCTTCAGCGGCTTGTTCAGCACATGCACCGAGAGGGCGGCGGCCGCGTCGCGAACCTGAGGCGAGCGGTCCGCCGTCAGCAGGATCGCGGGCAGGGTGACGCCGAGCCGCTCGCGTAGCGCCGAGATCGCCGAGAGCCCGTCGCCGTCGTCGAGATGATAATCGGCGATCAGTACGTCGGGCGGTGTGCCGGAAGCCGTCCCGGCGAGCGCCTCGCCGATCCCGCTTGCTGTCGCGACCTTGCAGCCCCAGCCGCCGAGCAGCAGGCGCATCCCGTCGAGGATCGCCGGCTCGTTGTCGATGGCGAGCAGCCTCAGCCCCGCGAGCTGGCCGCCGCTCGCGGGCCGGGCGCTCGCCGGCGTCGCCCTCGCCGGCAAGGGCGCGGCCCGCGGCAGCAGCAGCGAGAACCGCGTGCCGCGCCCCGGCGTCGAGGCGAGCGACAGCCGGTGGTCGAGCGTGCGCGCGATGCGCTCGACGATCGAGAGGCCGAGGCCCAGCCCGCGCGCCACCTTGGCGCCCTGGTCGAGGCGCTGGAATTCGCGGAACACGGTCTTCTGCTTGCCGGCGGGAATGCCGAGGCCGGTGTCCAGCACCTCGATCGCCACCTGCCCGGCGCGATGCCGGCAGCCGACCAGGACCTTGCCGCTAGGCGTATATTTGATGGCGTTCGAGATCAGGTTCTGCAGCAGCCGGCGCAGCAGCCTGCGGTCGGAGCGGACGGTGGCGGAGGTGCTCGCGAAGACCAGAGCGAGGCCCTTCTCCTGCGCGCTCGGCTCGAATTCCCGCTGGAGCTGGCGCATCAGCTCGTCGAGCCGGAACGTGGTCAGCTCGGGCTTCAGCGCGCCGCCGTCGAGCCGCGAGATCTCGAGCAGCGCTGTGAGGATCTCCTCGACCGCATCGAGCGAGGCATCGATATTCTCGGCGAGATCGGGTGCGCCACCGGCGCGGTCGCGCTCGACCAGCGCCGAGGCGTAAAGCCGGGCGGCGTTCAGAGGTTGAAGGATGTCGTGGCTGGCGGCGGCGAGGAAGCGCGTCTTCGAGGCATTGGCCTCATCCGCCTCCGCCTTGGCGCGCTGCAATTCGGTGTTGACCCGCTGGAGCTCCTCCGTGCGCTCGGCGACGCGCTTCTCCAGCGTCTCATTGGTGCGGGCGAGTCCCTCCTCGGCGATCACCGTTTCGGTGATGTCGGTATAGGTCGTGACCAGGCCCCCGTCCGGCAGCGGGTTGGAGCGGATCTCGATCACCTTCTTCGACGGGTAGAGCTTGAGCCGCACCGGCTCGCGGTCGTTGACGAAGCTCTCCAGCCGCGCCGCCATCAATTCATCCTGCGGGCCCGCCCCATAGGCGCCGCGCGCGGCGTTGAAGCGCACCACCTCGTCCAGCCCGGTGCCGAAGCGCACCAGCGAGGGCGGCAGGTCGTAGAGCTGGATGAAGGCCTTGTTCCAGGCGAGCAGGCGCAGGTCCCGGTCGAGCACCGTGATGCCCTGGCCGGCATGGTCGAGGCCGTTTTGTAGGATATCGCGATTGTATTGCAGGGCCGCCGAGGCGTCGTCGAGCAGCTTGAAGGCGGCTTCCGTCGAGAGGTTGCGCCGCTTCAGCAGCAGCGACAGCACCAGCCGCGAGGAGGCGGCGCCGATCGCCGAGGAGAGCAGATGCTCCCCGAAGCGCAGCAGATGGATATCGGCTTCGCGGGCGCCGTTCAGCACCTCGCCGCGCGAATGGGCGAAGCCCTCGAAGGCGCGCAGGGTGCGCTCCTGGCCGAGATAGCGCCCGATCGTCGATTGCAGCTCGGCCTCGGTGACGCTGGAGCGCCAGAGCGAAAAGGATTGCGCCATCGTCGCGCGGTCGGATTCGACGAAGGCATTGGCCTGCAGCCGCTCCATCGCGCTCGCCGGCCGCAGCAGGGAGAACCCGACATAGCAGGCCAGGTTGATGCCGAGGCTCCAGAGCACGCCATGCGGCAGGGAGGGCAGCGACAGGCCGAGCAGCGCCTCCGGCCGCAAGGCGGCGATGCCGAGCGGGCCGCTGGCGACGATCTCGCTCCAATAGCTGCCGGGCTGTGCCAGGCTCGGGATCAGCAGGGTGTAGAGCCAGGTCAGGATGCCGGCCGAGAGGCCGGCGGCGGCGCCGAGCGCCGTGCCGCGCCGCCAGAGCAGCCCGCCGAAGAAGGCCGGCGCGATCTGCGCGGTGGCGGCGAAGGAGAGCAGGCCGATCGAGGCAAGCGCCGCCTCGCCGGCGGCGCGGTAATAGGCATAGCCGAGCAGGATCACCACGACGATCGCGCCGCGCCGGATATGCACCACCTGCGAGCCGAGATCGCCGCCGGTCGAGCGGCTGCCGTCCTCGCCGCTCTCCAGCAGCGCCGCCGCCCGCTCCGGATCGACCGTGACGCCGCGCCCGCGCAGCAGGATCGGCATCACCAGATGGTTGGAGATCATGATCGCCAGCGCCACCGAGGCGACGATCACCATCGCGGTGGCAGCCGAGAGCCCGCCGATGAAGACGAGCAGGGCGATCAGCCCGGCCTGCCGCTCCAGCGGCAGCAGCAGCACCGTCATGTCGCGGTCGATCCCCGCGCCGGGGATCAGCACCTCGCCCGCCGCCGCCAGCGGCAGCACGAACAGGTTGATCAGCACGAGATAGAGCGGGAACATCCAGGCGGCGCGGCGGACATCGCGGACATCGCGGTTCTCGACGATCGCCATGTGGAACTGCCGCGCCAGCAGCAGCGCCGCGAAGGAGGACAGCACCGTCAGCGTCAGGAACATCGGCCAGCTCGAGCTGCGCTGCCAGATCGGCGGCCGCTCGCCGGCCGCCTTGGCGGCCTGCAGGAACAGGTCGCCCGCCCCGTCGAACAGGCCGTAGACCACGAACATGCCGATCGCCAGGAAGGCGACCAGCTTGACCAGCGACTCGACCGCGATCGCCAGCACCAGCCCGTCCTGGTGCTCGGTCGCGTCGATATGGCGGGTCCCGAAGGCGCAGGCGAAGCCGGCCAGCACCAGCGCGACCAGCAGCGCCAGATCGCTCAGCACGGTGATCTCGGAAAAGGCCAGGGGGCTGCCGGTCGCCTTCAGGAAGACCGATAGCGAGCTCGCCACCGCCTTCAGCTGCAGCGCGATATAGGGCAGCGCGCCGATCACCGCGACGATGCAGACCAGCGCCGCGACGCGCTCGCTCTTGCCATAGCGGGCGCCGACGAAATCGGCGATCGAGGTGATATTCTGCGATTTGGCGATCGCCACGATGCGCGCGACGAAGCGGTGCCCCAGGCCGATCACCAGGATCGGCCCGACATAGATGCCGAGGAAGTCGAAGCCCGCCCGGTTCGCGAAGCCGACCGAGCCGTAAAAGGTCCAGGAGGTGCAATAGACGCCGAGCGCCAGCGCGTAGACGGTCGTGCGCGCGCGTCCCGTCATCAGCCGCCGGCCGGAGGTATCGGCGACATGGGCGACGGCGAAGAGCGCGCAGAGATAGGCGAGCGCCGCCAGCACGACGGACCAGGCCGGAATCATCGCGCCTCTCTTTCGCGCCACTGCGGAGGCGGGCAGATTAGACCGGATCGACCCGTCATTGCGAGCGTAAGCGAAGCAATCCAGTGGCGTAGAGCTCTGCGGCCCCTGGATTGCGTCGTCGCTGCGCTCCTCGCAATGACGAGGTTGGCGATCGGGCCGGGCGCGGCTAGCCTGCGGCGGCTCGCCCGACCAGGGCGGAGGTGACGTGAGCGAAAGGGTCGAAGATGTTGAACGAATTCAAGGAATTCGCGCTGAAGGGCAATGTCGTCGATCTCGCCATCGGCGTGATCATCGGTGCCGCTTTCGGCAGGATCGTCGAATCGCTGGTCGGGGACATCATCATGCCGCTGATCGGCGCGATCGGCAGCGTCGATTTCTCGAATTACTTCCTCGGGCTGAACAGCTCCGTCACCGCGCCGGTGCTCGTCGAGGCGAAGAAGCAGGGCGCCGTCCTCGCTTATGGCAACTTCATCACCATCGCCGTCAATTTCCTGATCATCGCCTTCGTGCTCTTCCTCGTGGTCAAGGGCGTCAACACGCTCCGGCGTAAGGAGGCCGCCAAGCCGACAGAGCCGGCCGCCCCGCCGCAGGACGTCGCCCTGCTGACCGAGATCCGCGACCTGCTCAGGCAGCGCCCGGTCTAAGCTGATCCATCAGCGCGACCGATCGGGTCGATCTCGCGATTTCATGCCGCGGCGGCGCCCGATCGGTTAGATTGGGCGTCGAAACACGTCCAGTTCGCAGCAGGATCGCAGATGAACATGCACGCACCGGCCGGCACCAGCCTGATCGCCGATCTGCGCCCGGAGGCGCGCAACGCCCCCGAGAGCGGCATCGTCGAGGTGGTCAATCACGGCCGGCTGAAGCCGGGCCTGATCCCGCTCTGGGTCGGCGAGGGCGATCTGGCGACGCCTGACTTCATCGTCCGGGCGGCCAACAAGTCGCTGGCCGATGGCGAGACCTTCTACACCTGGCAGCGCGGCATCCCGGAGCTGCGCGAGGCGCTGGCCCGCTACCACACCGCGCTCTACGGCCGCCCGCTGGGCATGGACCGCTTCTACGTCACCGGCTCCGGCATGCAGTCGGTCCAGATCGTGGTGCGGATGATCGCCGGACTCGGCGACGAGCTGATCGTCCCGACCCCGGCCTGGCCGAACTTCGCCGCCGCCATGGGCGTCGCCGGGGCCAAGCCCGTCTGCGTGCCGATGGAGTTCAAGGACGGCCGCTTCACGCTCGACCTCGAGAAGCTGGAGGCGGCGATCACCCCGCGCACCCGCGCCTTCGTCATCAACTCCCCGGCCAATCCGACCGGCTGGACCGCGACCCGCGACGAGCTCGCCGCCATCCTCGCCATCGCCCGCAAGCACGGCATCTGGATCGTCGCCGACGAGATCTACGCCCGCTTCGTCTATGACGGCGCCCCGCGCGCCGCCTCCTTCCACGATGTGATGGACCAGGAGGATCGCGTCCTCTTCGTCCAGACCTTCTCGAAGAACTGGGCGATGACCGGCTGGCGCATCGGCTGGATCGAGGCGCCGCCGGCCTTCGGCCAGATCATCGAGAACCTGATCCAGTATTCGACCTCCGGCTCGCCGGTCTTCGTCCAGCGCGCCGCCACCGCGGCGCTGGAGGAGGGCGAGTCCTTCGTCGCCGAGCAGATCGCCCGCGCCGCGCAGGGCCGGCGCATCGTCGCCGAGGGGCTGAAGGCCACCAACCGCGTCTCGCTGCACGCCCCGGACGGCGCCTTCTACCAGTTCTTCGCCGTCGACGGCCGCGAGGATTCGCGGGCGCTGGCCATCGAGCTGGTCGACAAGGCCGGCGTCGGCCTCGCCCCCGGCACCGCCTTCGGCCCCGGCGGCGAGCGCGGGCTGCGCCTCTGCTTCGCCCGCAAGGCTTCGGACCTCACCGAGGCCGTGGCGCGCCTGCAGGCGGCGCTGGCGGGCTGAGCGACGCGCTTCTCGTTCATAGCGGCTCCGCGTTGCGGTGTTTGACCTGCCGCAGCGCCGCCGCCATTGATGCCGCTGCGCCGCGCCGGCGCAGCGCGAGCGCCATGGTCCACGACTATCTGCCCTATCACCTGCGCACCCTCTCGCGCGAAGCGGCGGTGATGGCCTGCGCCGCGCTCGGCGGCGCGCTCTTCGCCCTGCTCGACGTCCCGGCGGCCTGGCTCTCCGGCTCCATGCTGCTCGTGTCCATCGTCGGCGTGCTGCGGCCGCTGCCGGATCTGCGCAAGCCCTGGTTCGACTCGACCATGGTGATGTCGGGCGCCCTGATCGGCTCCGCGGCGACGCCCGAGGCTCTGGCCGCGACGGCGCGCTATCCCGGCTCGCTGCTGGTGCTGCTGGTCGGGCTGGCGGCGATCATGCTGACCACCGGCGCCTATCTGCGCTATGTCGCGCGCTGGTCCTGGATCGATTCACTGCTGGCGGCCGCGCCCGGCGCCCTCTCGGCGGTGATCGCCGTCGCCCAGGCCAAGGGCGCCAATATCGGCCGCATCGCCGCGATCCAGCTGTTCCGCATCCTGGTGCTGGTCGCGGCCCTGCCCAGCATCATGAAGCTGACCGGCGATGGCGTCGCCGGCCTGGCGCCGCCCGAGTTGGTGGTCGCCAGCGTCGCCGATACGGCGCTGGTGCTGGGCTGCGCCCTCGTGACCGGCCTGGTCTTCGAGCGCATCGGCGTCACCGCGCCCTTCATCCTCGGCGCGACGCTGGCCAGCGCCGTGCTGCACGGCGCCGGGCTGGTCCACGGCACGCTCCCGCCGGAGGTCGCCATCGCGGTGATGGTGATGCTCGGCGCCGCCATGGGCGGGCGCGTCTCCAATCTGAAGCGCAACGAGATCGCCGCCTTGTTCCCGCTGGCGATCGGCGGCTTCGCCGTCTCGATGGCGGTCGCTTTCGTCTTCGCCTGGCCGGCGGCCTGGCTGGCGGGCGTGCCCTATGCCAGCGCCATGGCCGCCTTCGCCCCCGGCGGGCTGGAGGCGATGGCGATGCTCGCCTTCGCCATGGGGCTCGATCCGCTCTATGTCGGCGCCCACCACCTCGTCCGCTTCATGGTGCTGGGCATCGCGATGCCCTTCATCGTCGGCTGGATCAGGCCGGCCCGCCGCGACGGCGAGGATTGAGCGCGCCGCTCAGCCGGCCCCGTTGGTGTGGGTCATCAGCGAATAGAGCGAGGTCGTGCCGCAGATGAACAGCCGGTTCCGCTTCGGCCCGCCGAAGCAGAGATTGGCGACGATCTCCGGCACCAGCACCTTGCCGATCAGCGTACCGTCGGGGTGGAAGATGTGAATGCCGTCGGCGGCGCTTGTCCAGAGGCGGCCGGTGACGTCGAAGCGGAAGCCGTCGAACAGCCCGGCGCTCGAGGTGGCGAACACCGAGGAGGCGCCGAGCCTGTCGCCGTCGCCGGTCACCGCGAATTTGCGGATATGCTTCGGCCCGTTCTCGGGGTCGTGGCTGGCGCCGGTATCGGCGATGTAGAGCTCGCTCTCGTCGGGTGAGAAGGCGAGCCCGTTCGGCTTGACGAAATCATCGGCGACGATCGTCACCCCGCCCGAATGCGGGTCGATCCGATAGACATTGCAGCGCCCGATCTCGCTCTCGGATTTGTCGCCCTCGTAATCGCTGAGGATGCCGTAATCGGGATCGGTGAACCAGATCGAGCCGTCGGACTTGACCACCACGTCATTGGGCGAGTTCAGCCGCTTGCCCTCGAAATGGCTCGCCAGCACGGTGATCGAGCCGTCATGCTCGGTGCGGGTCACCTGCCGCCCGCCATGCTCGCAGGTGACGAGCCGCCCCTGCCGGTCGACGGTGTTGCCGTTGGCGTTGCGCGCCGGCTGGCGGAAGAGGCCGACCTGCCCGGACAGCGCGTCATAGCGCATGATCCGGTCGTTCGGGATGTCAGACCAGACGACGGTGTTGTGCGCCGGGAACCAGGCCGGCCCCTCCGTCCAGCGCGCCCCCGTCCACAGCCGCTCCAGCCGGGCCGAACCGGGCACGATGCGGTTGAAGCGCAGGTCGAGAACCTCGACCTTGAACCCGTCGATGAAGCCGAATGTCATGGACTATCCTCCCAAGCGGCCGCGACCTTCGGCGATCGGCCGCGTGCAGACAAGGGGCATTCCGCCCCCCCCCTACAGCGCCAGCCCCTCGTCCCAATAGGGGGTCGCCCCGTAGAGCTCCGCCAGATAGTCCACGAAGGCGCGCACCTTCTGCTCCATATGCCGCCGGCTCGGATAGACCGCATGCACGGCGACGCGCTTGCCGACCGCGTAATCGGGCAGCACCCTGACCAGCGCCCCCGATTTCAGCTCCGGCCCGACATCCCAGGTTGAGCGCAGCGCGATGCCGACGCCGGCCAGCAGCGCCTCGCGCACCACCTCGCTGGAATTGGTGCGCAGCGGCCCGCCGACCCGCACCGAGACCTGCCCCTCCGGCCCGTCGAGACGCCAATGGTCGGCATTGTGCGCGATCAGGATGTGGCGGCTCAGCGCCTCGATGGTCTGCGGCGTGCCGCTGGCGGCGAGATAGGCCGGCGCCGCGCAGAGCACGCGGTGGTTCGGCGCCAGCCGCTTCGCCACCAGGCTCGAATCGCGCAGATCGGCGATGCGGACCGCCAGGTCGAAGCCCTCGGCGATGATGTCGACGAAGGCGTCGCTGAGGATCAGCTCGACATTGACCGCCGGATGCGCGTCGAGGAACGGCTTCAGATGCGGGGCGATGTGCATGCGCCCGAACGAGGTCGGCGCCGAGACCCGCAAGGTCCCCCGCGCCTGACCGGCCCCGCTGGCGACCCAGGCCTCCGCCTCCTCCACCGAGCCGAGGATCGAGACGACCCGCTCGTAGAAGCCCTGGCCGGCCTCGGTCAGCGAGAGCTGGCGCGTGGTGCGCTGCAGCAGGCGCACGCCGAGCCGGTCCTCCAGCCGCCTGATCCGCTTCGAGATCACCGCGGGCGACAGCTTCAGCTCGCGCCCGGCCGCCGACATGCTGCGCGCCGTGACGACGCGGGCGAAGACGTCGAGATCGCCGAACCGGTCCATCCGCGCTCCATCTTTTCCTTTTCGGAAACAATCATGCACGTTACTCGCACTGCGCCGCCAGTGGAATTATTCTAGGGTCGCACGATCACGGCCGCTTGCGGCCAGCAGGAGCTCCCCGATGGGCGCAATCGCCTTTCCCGCCCCCGATGCCGGCATTCTCGCCCGGCGCGAGGCGATCATCGCCGGCCTCGCCGCGCTGGTCGCGCCCGAGGCGCTGATCACCTCGGAGGACGAGCGCCGGCCCTACGAGACCGATGCGCTGACCGCCTATCGCCGCATGCCGCTCGCAGTGGTGCTGCCCTCGACCACGCAGGAGGTCGCGGCCGTGCTGCGCTTCTGCGCACAGGAGGGCGTGCCGGTGGTGCCGCGCGGGGCGGGCACCTCGCTCGCCGGCGGCGCCATTCCGCAGGAGGATGCGGTGGTGATCGGCGTCTCGAAGATGAACCGCATCCTCGAGATCGACTACGCCAACCGCACCGCGACCGTGCAGGCCGGCGTCACCAACCTCGCCGTCACCGGCGCCGTCTCGGCCGACGGCTTCTTCTACGCGCCGGATCCGTCCTCGCAGCTCGCCTGCTCGATCGGCGGCAATATCGGCATGAATTCCGGCGGCGCCCACTGCCTGAAATACGGCGTCACCACCAACAACATCCTCGGCGTCACCCTGGTGATGCTCGACGGCAGCGTGGTCGAGATCGGCGGCGGCCATCTCGATTCCCCCGGCTACGACCTGCTCGGCCTGATTGTCGGCTCGGAGGGCCAGCTCGGCATCGTCACCGAGGCGACCGTGCGCATCCTGCGCCAGGCGGAGGGCGCGCGTCCGGTGCTGTTCGGCTTCCCGACCAGCGTCGAGGCCGGCGCCGCCGTCGCCGCAATCATCGGCGCCGGCATCATCCCGGTGGCGATGGAGTTCATGGACAAGCAGGCGATCGAGATCTGCGAGGCCTTCGCCAAGGCCGGCTATCCGATGGATTGCGGCGCCCTGCTGATCATCGAGGTCGAGGGATCCGAGGCCGAGATGGACGCCCAGCTCGCCCGCATCGTCGCCATTGCCCGCGAGCACGGCGTCTCGACGGTGAAGGAGAGCCGCTCGGCGATGGAGACCGCCGCGATCTGGAAGGGCCGCAAATCCGCCTTCGGCGCCACCGGCCGCGTCGCCGACTATATCTGCATGGACGGCACCATCCCGACCGGGCAGCTGCCCTTCGTGCTGGAGCGCATGGACGAGATCATCAAGGGCTACGGGCTGCGCGTCGCCAATGTCTTCCATGCCGGCGACGGCAATCTCCACCCGCTGATCCTCTACAACTGCAACGACCCGGAGGAGGCCCGCAAGGCCGAGGAGGCCGGCAACGACATCCTCAAGCTCTGCGTCGAGGTCGGCGGCTGCCTCACCGGCGAGCACGGCGTCGGCATCGAGAAGCGCGACCTGATGGGCGTGCAGTTCAACCAGGCCGACCTGCATCAACAGCAGCGGGTGAGGGCGGTGTTCGACCCGCTCTGGCTGATGAACCCGGCCAAGGTCTTCCCGCTCGAAGGGCGGATCGCCGCGTGAGCCTGCATCGTCCCGCCAGCGAGGCCGAGGCCAGCGCCATCATCTGCGCGGCGCGCGAGGCGCGCACCCCGCTCGCCATCGCCGGCGGCGGCACGCGGGCCGGGCTCGGGCGCCCGGTGCAGGCGCAGGCGACCTTGTCCAGCGCCGGCCTCACCGGCATCACCCTCTACGAGCCCGCCGAGATGGTGATCGGCGCCAGGGCCGGCACCCCCCTGGCGCTGATCGAGGAGGCCCTGGCCGAGCGCGGCCAGATGCTGCCCTTCGAGCCGATGGACCACCGCCCGCTGCTGGGCAGCGCCGGCGAGCCGACCATCGGTGCCGTCGCCGCCGGCAACATCTCCGGCCCGCGCCGCATCAACGCCGGTGCCGCGCGCGATTCCCTGATCGGCGTGCGCCTGGTCAACGGCCGCGGCGAGGCGGTCAAATCCGGCGGGCGGGTGATGAAGAACGTCACCGGCCTCGACCTGGTCAAGCTCGTCGCCGGCAGCTACGGCACGCTCGGCTTCCTCACCGAGGTCACCTTCCGCGTGCTGCCGAAGCCGGAGCGCGTGGTGACGCTGGCCTGGCAAGGGCTCGCCGACGAGGCGGCGGTGACGCTGCTCTGCGCGGCGCTCGGCTCGCCCTTCGAGCCCTTCGCCGCCGCCCATCTGCCGGCCGGGATCGGCGGGCCAAGCGCGCGGACCCTGCTGCGGCTGGAGACTGTCCCGGCCTCGGTCGATTATCGCGCCGCCGAGCTGACCGGGCTCCTGCAGGCGCATGGAAGGCCCGAACCCATCGAGGGCAAGGAGGCGGCCGCGCTCTGGCGCGAGATCCGCGACGCCGCCTTCTTCGCCGGCACGCAGGAAGCGGTCTGGCGGCTCTCGCTGAAGCCGGGCGACGGCCCCAAGGCGACCGCCATCGCCCGGGCACTGCCCGACGCGCGCTGGTTCTATGATTGGGGCGGCGGCCTGGTCTGGCTGGCGGTGCCGGTCGGGCAGGATGCCGGCGCGGCGGCGATCCGCGCCGCGCTGAAGCCGCTCGGCGGCCATGCCACGCTAGTGCGCGCCCCCGATGCGATCCGCGCCGCCGTGCCGGTGTTCGAGCCGCTCGCCGCGCCCTTGATGCGCGTCAGCGCCGGCATCAAGGCGAGCTTCGATCCGGAGGGGCTTTTCGAGCCCGGCCGGCTCTATGCGGGACTTTAGAGCATGCAGACCAATTTCAGCCCCGAGCTCCTCGCCTCCGATCCGCGCCTGCCGGTCTCGGAGAAGATCCTGCGCAGCTGCGTGCATTGCGGCTTCTGCACCGCGACCTGCCCGACCTATCTGCTGCTCGGCGACGAGCTCGATTCCCCGCGCGGGCGCATCTACCAGATCAAGGACATGCTGGAGAACGGCCGCCCGGCAACGCCCGAGGTGGTCAAGCATATCGACCGCTGCCTCTCCTGCCTCTCCTGCATGACGACCTGCCCCTCCGGCGTGCACTACATGCACCTGGTCGACCACGCCCGCGCCCATATCGAGGAGACCTATGAGCGCCCCTTCGCCGACCGGGCGCTGCGCCGCGTCCTCTCGGCGATCCTGCCCTATCCGCGGCGCTTCCGCCTGGCGATGCTCGCCGCCCGCCTCGGCAAGCCCTTCGCCAGCGCGCTGGGGGCGTTGCCGGCGATCGGCGGCCGCCTGAAGGCGATGCTGGCCCTGGCGCCCTGGAGCCTGCCGGGCCGCTCGCCGATGGAAGGCCCGCAGCGCTTCGCCGCGCAGGGCACGCGCGCCCGCCGCGTCGCCATCCTCTCCGGCTGCGCCCAGCCGGTGCTCGACCCCGGCATCAACGAGGCGACCATCCGCCTGCTGACCCGCCATGGCGTCGAGGTGGTGCTGCCGAAGGGCGAGGGCTGCTGCGGCGCGCTGGTCCATCACATGGGCCGCGAGCACGACGCGCTCGGCTTTGCCAAGGCCAATATCGACGCCTGGATGGCCGAGGTCGCGGGCGAGGGGCTCGACGCGATCCTGATCACCGCCTCGGGCTGCGGCACCACGATCAAGGATTACGGTTTCATGCTGCGCGACGACCCGGCCTATGCCGAGAAGGCCGCGGCCGTCTCCGCCCTCGCCAAGGACGTCACCGAATTCCTGGAGACGCTGGAGCTCGCCCCGGTCCGCGGCTTCAACCTCACCGTCGCCTATCACTCGGCCTGCTCGATGCAGCACGGCCAGCAGCTCAAGGACGGGCCGAAGCGCCTGCTCGCCCGGGCCGGCTTCCGCGTCAGGGAGGTGCCGGAGGGCCATATCTGCTGCGGCTCGGCCGGCGTCTACAACATCCTCCAGCCGCAGATCGCCGGGCAATTGCGCGAGCGCAAGGTCGGCAACATCCAGCGCACCAGACCCGATCTGGTCGCGACCGGCAATATCGGCTGCATCACCCAGATCGCCAAGGGCTTCGCCGATCGCGGCGCCGCGACCCCGATCCTGCACACCGCCGAGCTGCTCGACTGGGCGACCGGCGGGCCGCTCCCGGAGAAGCTGGCAAAGGCGGGGATCGCCTGAGCGCGCGCCGCCGGCCTTGTCCCTCGCGCCGGTCCGGTCTAACCCACCCGTCGATCAAACCGACGGAAGTGTCACGGCCATGTCCACCCCCGCCAAGCTCAAGGCCCGCCAGCCGCGCGGCTTCGTCGATCGCGGCCCCGCCGATGTCGCCGCGACCGAGCGCATGCTCGCGGTGATCCGCGAGAGCTTTTCCGTCTACGGCTTCGATCCGGTGGAGACGCCCTTCGTCGAGTACACCGACGCGCTCGGCAAGTTCCTGCCCGACCAGGACCGGCCGAACGAGGGCGTCTTCTCCTTCCAGGACGATGACGAGCAGTGGCTGTCGCTGCGCTACGACCTGACCGCGCCGCTCGCCCGCTATGTCGCCGAGAATTTCGAGACGCTGCCCAAGCCCTATCGCAGCTACCGCGCCGGTTACGTCTTCCGCAACGAGAAGCCGGGCCCCGGCCGCTTCCGTCAGTTCATGCAGTTCGACGCCGATATCGTCGGCTCGGGCTCGGTCGCCGCCGATGCCGAGATCTGCATGCTCGCCGCCGATACCATGGAGAAGCTCGGCATCGCCCGCGGCGACTATGTGGTCAAGGTCAACAACCGCAAGGTGCTCGACGGGGTGATGGAGGCGGTCGGCCTCGGCGGCGAGGAGAACGCCGCGCGCCGGCTGACCGTGCTGCGGGCGATCGACAAGCTCGACAAGTTCGGCCCCGAGGGTGTCGCCCAGCTGCTCGGCGAGGGCCGCCGCGACGAGAGCGGCGATTTCACCAAGGGCGCCGGCCTGGACGCCGGGCAGGCCGCCCGCGTGCTCGCCATCCTCGAGGCCAAGGCGAATGGCAATGCGCAGACGGCGCAGAGGCTGGCGGACGAGTTCGCCGCCACCCCGTCCGGGCGCGAGGGCGCGGACGAGCTCACCGCCATCGCGGCCTTGCTCGATGCGTCCGGCTATGCCGACCGCGTCGTGATCGACCCCTCGGTGGTGCGCGGCCTCGAATACTACACCGGCCCGGTCTTCGAGGTGGAGCTGACCTTCCCGGTCACCAATGAGGACGGCCAGGTCGTCCGTTTCGGCTCGGTGGCGGGCGGCGGGCGCTATGACGGGCTGGTCGGCCGCTTCCGGCCCGAGCCGGTTCCGGCGACCGGCTTCTCGATCGGCGTTTCCCGGCTGTTCTCGGCGCTGAAGGCCGTCGGCTCGCCGATCGTCGACAGCCGCAGCGCGCTGCCGCTGGTGGTGGTCACGGCGATGGACAACAAGTCGCCGGAGTTCATGCCCGGCTATCAGGAGATGGTCTCGCGCCTTCGCCAGGCGAGCGACGGCGAGGGCCGCCCGCTCTGCCGCGCCGATCTCTATCTCGGCGGCTCCGGCTTTAACGCCCAGATGAAATATGCCGACCGCCGTGGCGCGCTCTGCGCCGTCATCCAGGGCTCCTCGGAGCGCGAGGCCGGCACGGTGGTGATCAAGGACCTTGTGCTCGGCGCCGAGCTCGCCGCCGCAAGTCGCGACGTCAAGGATTCGGCCGAGCACAAGGAGCGGCAGGCCCAGGCCCAGTTCCAGGTCCCGGCGGCCGAGCTGGTCGAGGGCGTGAAGCGCGTCATCGCGCGCCACCGCGGCGGCTGACGCTGCGCAATTCCGTTCACCCAATTCCGTAAAAACCGTCGAAAATCCGGCGGGCGCCTGCTACCACCGCGCCGCAATGAGGTTTCTGTCCGTGCCGGCCATGCGCTCCAAGCTCGAGACCGTGATCGCGCCCTTCGAGCGCGAGGGCTATGCGCGCGCCGAGCCGGCGATCCTGCAGCCGGTCGAGCCCTTCCTCGACCTCTCGGGCGAGGATATCCGCCGCCGCATCTTCCTGACGCAGGACGAGGACGGCCGCGAATGGTGCCTGCGGCCGGAATACACCATCCCCGTCGCGCTCGCCCATATCGCCTCCGGCTCCAGCGAGCCCGCCTCCTATTGCTATGCCGGCCCGGTCTTCCGGATGCGCGCCGGCGAGCCGGGCGAGTTCGCTCAGTCGGGCCTCGAATCCTTCGGGCGCACCGATTTCGCCGCCGCCGATGCCGAGATCATGGCGCTGACCGTCGAGGCGGCGGCCGCCCTCGGCCTCGCCCAGCCCCGCCTTCTGATGGGCGATGTCGCGCTGCTCGGCGCGCTGCTCGACCGGCTCGGCGTGCCGCAGGCCGCCCGCCGCCGCCTGCTGCGCGCCGTCGCCCAGGGCAAGGGCGCCGCCGCCGTCGCGGCGCTGGAGCCGCCGGCCGGCGAGGTCGAGCATGCCCATGCCGGCCTGCTCAAGGCGCTCGAAGGCCAGGACCCGAAGGCGGCCCGCGCCTTCGTCGAGGACGTGCTCTCGATCGCCGGCATCTCGACGGTGGGCGGCCGCTCGGCCGGCGACATCGCCGAGCGCTTCCTCGCCCGCGCCGCCGAGCGCGACAACCCGGTCAATGGCGAGGCCAGCGGCGTCATCGCCCGCGCCCTGGCGATCGGCGGCGATCCGGACGGCGCCTCGGCCGCCTGGCGCAAGCTCGCCGGCGAGGCCGGGCTCGACCTCGCCGAGGCGCTCGACGCCTTCGACGAGCGCACCGGCTTCCTCGCCGCGCGCGGCGTCGATGTCGGCGCGATCTCGTTCTCGGCCGCCTTCGCCCGCAATCTCGACTACTACACCGGCTTCATCTTCGAGCTGCACGACCCCGCCCGGCCCGACCTCAAGCCGATCGCCGGCGGCGGCCGCTATGACGGCGTGCTGAAGCGGCTCGGCGCTGCGGGCGCGGTCCCGGCCGTGGGCGCCTCGCTCTGGCTCGACCGGTTGGCCGGAGGCAAGGCATGAGCACCATGGCTGCGAACGGCAAGGCGGCGCCCCTGGTGCTGGCCGTCCCCTCCAAGGGCCGGCTGCAGGAAAACGCCACCGCCTTCTTCGGCCGCGCCGGCCTCTCCTTTGTGCAGGCCCGCGGCTCGCGCGACTATCGCGGCCAGATCGCCGGCCTCGCCGGCACCGAGGTCGCCTATCTCTCGGCCTCCGAGATCGTCGCGCAGCTCGCCTCCGGCGCCGCCCATCTCGGCATCACCGGCGAGGACCTGGTGCGCGAGCAGGTCGCCGATGCCGATGCCGGCATGGTGATGCTGGCGCCGCTCGGCTTCGGCAACGCCAATGTCGTCGTCGCCGTGCCGCAGGCCTGGATCGACGTGCGCACCATGGCCGATCTCGACGACGTCGCCGCCACCATGCGCGCCCGCACCGGCCGCAAGCTGCGCGTCGCCACCAAATATGTGAACCTGACCCGGCGCTTCTTCGCCAGCCACGGCCTCGCCGATTACCGCATCGTCGAGAGCCTCGGCGCGACCGAGGGCGCCCCGGCCGCCGGCACCGCCGAGATCGTCGTCGACATCACCACCACCGGCGCGACCCTCTCCGCCAATGCCCTGAAGGTGCTCGACGACGGCATCATCCTCGCCTCCGAGGCCAATCTCGTCGCTTCGCTGCGGGCGCCCTGGAGCGAGCCCGCCCGCGAGGCGGTCGCCGCCATCCTGGCGCGGATCGCGGCGGAGGAGGAGGCGCGCTCGCTGCGCGAGGTCCGCGCGGTGCTCAACGCCGTCTCGCCGCAGCGCATCGGCGAGATCGCCCATCGCTTCGGCGCGCGCCTGCCCTTCGGCGCGGCGGGCTCGGACGGGGTCGTCACGCTGCATTGCCCGCGCAAGGCGGTCTTCGCGCTGGTCGAGGAGCTGACGCGCGCCGGCGGCGACGAGATCAGCGTGCGCGCGCTCGACTATGTCTTCCGACGCTCCAACCCGCTGCTCGAGAAGCTGCTGGCCAGGCTCTGACGGCGGACCAATTCCCGTCATGATCGGGGCTTACCTTACGGCCTCCGGCGCCTCCCATGCGGGCGGACGGAAGCCGCCAAAGCGGGCGCGAATCCGCCCCTGGATGCGATTTTGCTGCTGGCAGTCGCAAACGGAGCGTGATCGAGACTTGCGCTCGCCATGATGATCGGTGAAGTGGAGATGTCGGTCTCGTGCCGTCGTGCTCTTTTCCAATCGGGGTCCGGACCAGTTGAATAAGCAGTCGCGCCTCGGCCTCCTGGCCGCTTTCCTTTGCATCCTCTCGCCCCTGCTCGCGGGCGAGGCTCTCGCGCAGCGGCGCAGCCACACCCCGCGCGGGGACCAGGGGCAGCAGGCACCACCGCCGAAGCAGGAGAAGAACTTCCCGCTGGATGCCTCCTGGACCGCCATCGCCATGAATGGCAAGCCGATCAACCAGTTCCGCGCGACGCTGAAGGTCGACAGCAATCTGCGCGGCACCGGCTTCGGTGGCTGCAATACCTTCTCGGCCGCGGCCTATCCGCTGCGCCAGCAGGGTTTCGCCGTCGGCCCGATCGCGGTGACCAAGCGGGAATGCGAGAAGGGCGTCTCGGCCTTCGAGCGCAGCTATCTGCTCGCGCTGCGCAGCGTCCGGCAGTGGGATCTGGTCGAGGGGCGCCTCGTCCTGAAGACCGGCCAGGGCGAGATCCGCTTCGACCGCGGGATCTGAACCGGTCAGGGCGAGCCGACAGCGCTCACCCTGCCTCCGCCATCGCCCGGGCCTTCGGGCTGAAGGTTCCGTCGGCATTCTTCTCCATCGCGATCAGCCCGTCATGCATCGCCCGCAGCGTCGAGCGATGGCCGATCGAGACGATGCTGGTGTCCGGCAATTCGCGCCGGATCACCTCATAGATCTGGCCTTCGAGTTTCTCGTCGAGCGAGGCGGTCGCCTCGTCGAGGAAGAGCCAGTCGGGCTTGGCGAGCAGCGCCCTCGCCACCGCCAGCCGCTGCTGCTCGCCGCCGGAGAGCCGCTGGCCCCAGAGATCGACATCGTCGAGCCGCTCGGTCAGATGGCCGAGATTCACCTTCTCCATCGCCGCGCGGATGTCCGCATCGGCGAAGGCGTCCTGCTCGGCGGGATAGGCGAGCGCGGCCCGCAGACTCCCCTGCGGGAGATAGGGGCGCTGCGGCAACACCAGCAGGCGCATGCCTTCCGGGGTCGCGACCTTGCCCTCGCCGAAGGGCCAGATGCCGGCGAGCGCCCGGAACAGCGTCGATTTGCCGGAGCCGGAAGGGCCGACCACCAGGGTGGAGCGGCCGGCCGGAAGCGTCAGTCCCTCGGCGCGCACGATCGGCGCGCCATTGGGCAGGTTGAGCGTCAGCTGCTCGATCTGCGTGTCCTTGCCCGGCTTCTGGTCGATATCGATCGCCGCCCCTTCGCCGCCGGCGCCCTGCGCATCCGCCTGGGCGATCGCCGCCTCGAAGGTGGTCAGGCGGTTGATCGAGGCCAGATAGGAGGCAATCGACTGGTAGCTGTTGATGAAGAACGACATCGCCGTCTCGACGCGGCCGAAAGCTGAGGCGACCTGGCTCAGCACGCCGAAGGCGATCTGGCCTCCGAAGTAATAGGGCGCCAGCAGCACATAGGGGATGACGACATTGGCCTGGCCGTAGCCGAGCGTGAATGTCGTCAGCTTCAGCTTGCGCCAGAGCAGGCGGTAGAAATTCTCGACGATGCCGCCGAAGGTTTCGCCGAGATGGCGCCGTTCGGCCCCTTCGCCGCGCATCAGCGCGATCTGCTCGGAATATTCGCGCAGTCGTGCCATGGCGAAGCGGAAATTCGCTTCACGGCGCTCCTGCTCGAATTCGAGGGCGATCAGCGGCCGGCCGATCAGATGAGTGATCCAGGTCGCGAGCGCGGCATAGATCAGCGTCGCCCAGAAGATGAAGCCGGGTATGACGATGTCGGTGCCCGGCACCGTGATCGCAACCGGAATAGTCCAGAGCACGATCGAGAAGGAGACCAGGGTGGAGACCTGGGTGATCAGCGTCAGCGAGAAGCTGTAGGTCTGGTTGAGAAAGGAGCGGGTGTCTTCCGAGATGCGCTGGTCGGGGTTGTCCGCCGTCCCCGCGAGCGAGATCCGATAATGATTGCCGTTTCCGAGCCAGCGCTTGTTGTATTCGGCCGCCATCCACTCGCGCCAGCGGATCAGCAGCACCGACTGCGCCACGGTCTCGATCAGGTAGCTGATCACCGAGATCGCCGCCCAGACGCTGAAGACCCAGAGCAACTGCTCCCAGAACGCCGGCGCATTCTTCTCCTGCAGGGCGTTGTAGAAGTCGCGATAGAAGAAGTTGATCCGCAGAGATATGCCGACCTGCGCCTGATTGAGCACGATCAGGAAGACGACGAGCGCCACGGCGAAGGTGCCGAGCCGCATCCGGTAGCGGCCGAACGGCCCGAGATTGGCGATCTGCGGTTCGGAGGACTCGAAATAGGGCGAGGCGATCCGCGCGATCCGCTGCACCACTGGAATGAAGGAGACCAGATAGATCAGGATGCCGAACACCGCGACGGTTGTCCCGAGACTCGCGGGGATCGCCGCCGCCTGCCAGGCCTGCGGCCACAGCCCGAGCTGCGCGAGCAGCGTGCCGGCGCCGAAGATCACATACTCCGTCGCGAAGATGCCGGAAAAAATCTTCAGGAAATAGGGGATCGCCGTTGCGCGGAAGGTTGCGAAGCAAAGCAGCAGGCCGACCACGCCCATGCCGATGATTCCGGCGCTGCCGTTCTGCTGGCCGATCACGAGTGTGATCACGGCGAGCGCGGCGACGGCGAAGCTCAACAGGCGCATGGCATCGTCCTTATCGGGGAATCGGCGCGGGCGGCGCCGCTCGGAAGGGCTTTGTAGATACCAGCCCTGCGCATAAAAAAGGCCGGGCTCAAGGCGCTTCTCGATTTTTTCAGCGCTTTGTGAACAGCAGGAGCGCAAGAAAAAGGCCCGGCTTGCGCCGGGCCTTCCTTGGTGGATGAGCTTGGGAGCCCGGACTTCCTCAGAAGTCCATGCCGCCACCGAAACCGGGCCTGCCCGGTTTCGGCACCAGAAGTCTTGGGCGTTATGGACTTCCTCAGAAGTCCATGCCGCCCATGCCGCCGCCGCCCATCGGGGGCATCGGGGCTTCCTTCTTCGGCAGCTCGGCGATCATCGCCTCGGTGGTGATCAGCAGGCCGGCGATCGAAGCCGCGTCCTGGATCGCCGTGCGCACGACCTTGGTCGGGTCGATGATGCCGGCCTTCACCAGATCGCCGTACTCGCCGGTCTGGGCGTTGTAGCCCCAGGCATAGTCCTTCGACTCCAGGAGCTTGCCGATCACGACCGCGCCGTCATCGCCGGCGTTGTCGACGATCTGGCGGGCCGGAGCGGCGATCGCCTTGCGGACGATCTCGACGCCGGTCTTCTGGTCGTCATTGGCGGTCTTGATCGACTTGACCGAGGAGAGGGCGCGCAGCAGGGCGACGCCGCCGCCCGGCAGGATGCCTTCCTCGACCGCCGCGCGGGTGGCGTTGAGGGCATCGTCGACGCGGTCCTTCTTCTCCTTGACCTCGACTTCGGTCGCGCCGCCGACGCGGATCACCGCGACGCCGCCGGCGAGCTTGGCCAGGCGCTCCTGGAGCTTCTCGCGGTCGTAGTCCGAGGTGGTCTCCTCGATCTGCGCCTTGATCTGCGCGACGCGGCCCTCGATGTCCTTCTTCTTGCCGGCGCCGTCGATGATCGTGGTGTTCTCCTTCTCGATGCGCACCTTCTTGGCGCGGCCGAGCATGTTGAGCGTCACGGTCTCGAGCTTGATGCCGAGGTCTTCCGAGATCATCTGGCCGGCGGTCAGGATCGAGATGTCCTCGAGCATCGCCTTGCGGCGATCGCCGAAGCCCGGGGCCTTGACGGCCGCGACCTTGAGGCCGCCACGCAGCTTGTTGACGACGAGCGTGGCGAGCGCCTCGCCCTCGACGTCCTCGGCGATGATCAGCAGCGGCTTGCCGGTCTGCACCACGGCCTCGAGGATCGGCAGCATCGCCTGCAGCGAGGACAGCTTCTTCTCGAAGATCAGGATGTAGGGGTCGTCGAGCTCGGCGACCATCTTCTCGGCATTGGTGATGAAGTAGGGCGAGAGATAGCCGCGGTCGAACTGCATGCCCTCGACCACGTCGAGCTCGGTCTCGGCGGTCTTGGCTTCCTCGACGGTGATCACGCCCTCGTTGCCGACCTTCTGCATGGCGGTCGAGATCATCTTGCCGACCGACTCGTCGCCATTGGCCGAGATCGTGCCGACCTGCGCGACTTCCGCGTTCGAGGTGACCTTCTTCGAGTTCTTCTTCAGGTCGGCGACGATCGCCTCGACGGCGAGATCGATGCCGCGCTTCAGATCCATCGGGTTCATGCCGGCCGCAACCGACTTGGCGCCCTCACGGACGATCGCCTGGGCGAGCACGGTGGCGGTGGTGGTGCCGTCGCCGGCGTGGTCGTTCTGGCGCGAAGCGACTTCGCGGACCATCTGGGCGCCCATGTTCTCGAACTTGTCCGAGAGCTCGATCTCCTTGGCGACGGTGACGCCGTCCTTGGTGATGCGCGGGGCGCCGAACGACTTCTCGATCACGACGTTGCGGCCCTTCGGGCCGAGCGTGACCTTCACCGCATTGGCGAGGATGTCGACGCCGCGCAGCATCTTGTCGCGGGCATCGGTGGAAAAGCGGACTTCTTTGGCAGCCATGAGACTACTCCTGATTGTCTTTTACGGGATGGGGTGGTCGCAGGCGTCAGCCGACGACGCCCATGATGTCGGATTCCTTCATGATCAGGAGATCCTGGCCGTCGATCTTCACCTCGGTGCCGCTCCACTTGCCGAAGAGGACGCGATCGCCCTTCTTGACGTCCAGAGCGACCAGCTTGCCCGCCTCGTCGCGAGCGCCCGGACCGACGGCGACGATCTCGCCCTCCTGGGGCTTCTCCTTGGCGGTGTCGGGGATGATGATGCCGCCCTTGGTCTTCTCTTCGCCGTCAAGGCGGCGAACGACAACGCGGTCATGCAGCGGACGGAACTTCATGGTTCTGTCTTCCTCTCGGTCGTGCAGGGCGGCGCTGCGGTTGCGGCCGGCCCGGGAAATGATGCCTGTTAGCAGTCTCGAAAGCTGAGTGCTAACAGGCGTGGCGGACATAGGCCGTGGCCATGCGAGAGTCAAGGAAATCGCGGCGGCCGAGATGCCTGCGGGCCTTCAAAAAAGCGCAGCTGCGAGGCGCCGGCTAACGCGCTATCCTGCGCCGATGAGCACACAAGCCGATCCGCGCCTCGACGACATCGCCCGCTCCTGCGTGGTGCTGCATGTGCGCATGACGGCCCGCGCGGTGACCCGGGCCTATGACGAGGCGATGCGGCCCAGCGGGCTCAAGATCACGCAGTTCGTCCTGCTCTCTGCGCTGTCGAGCGGCGCTTTCCGCTCGGTGACGGAGCTCGCCGAGCGCTTCGCGCTGGAGCGCACATCCCTGACCCGCAACCTCCAATTGCTGGCGGCCGAGAAGCTGATCGAGCCGGTCGAATGCAAGGGACGGGCGATGACCTATGCGGTGACGCAGAAGGGGCGCGCCGCCATCGAGGCCGCCATTCCATATTGGCGCCAGGCGCAGGACCGGATCGAGGCCGGGCTCGGCCAGGAGCGCTGGACCCAGACTCGCGACGCGATGAAAGCGATCCGCCGGGCGGCGCGCGAAGTGTAACTTCCGGTTGCGTATAATGCTTTCTCTCGCGCTATAGTAACGGCGGCGATGGCAGAAGCAGTGCGCTGCGCCAAGGCGGCGTGCCGGGGAGGATTGGCCACCCCGGCACTGGCAAGTGCCTTGCTGTCGCTATGGAGGTGATGCCATGTGGGTGATGCCATGTGGGTCATACCCATCAGCATCACGTTCACCTTTAGGAAGACCCGGACGGCCTTGGCTGTGAAAATCCGGATCAGCTTCTTGACGCTGTGAGCGCTGGTCGGCGGGGGTGACCGCCCCCGCTGGCCACTCCATAATATACGCACGATTCATTTTTCCCGCAAGACGCGCATGGCGCCGGCCCTTGCGGAGTGCGGCGGTCAGCGGGTAACGTGTAAATACACCAATCCTCGGAGCCTTGCCCATGTCCCGCCAGACCGGTGTCGTCAGCCGCGATGTCCTGCTCGCGGAGGACGGGCTCTCTTTCCTGCGCGGCTTGATGGACGGGCGCCATCCCGGTGCGCCCTTCGCGGATGCGATGGATTTCGAGCTCGCCGAGGTCGAGGAGGGTAGGGTGGTCTTCGTCGGCCGGCCGTCGCCGCGCTTCTTCAATCCGCTCGGCACCATCCATGGCGGCTGGACCGCGACGATCCTCGATTCCGCCATGGCCTGCGCGGTGCACTCCGCCTTGCGGATCGCAGAGGGCTACACCACGCTGGAGATGAAGCTGAACTATGTCCGCCCGGTGGTGCCGGCCAATGGCCCGGTGCGCTGCGAGGGCAGGCTGGTTCATCGCGGCGGCCAGGTGGCGACCAGCGAAGGCCGGCTCGTCGATGCTCAGGGCAAGCTGCTGGCCCATGGCAGCGAGACTTGCATGATCTTCGCTCCCAGGGAAAAGGCGCCGGCGCCGGCCAGAGCATTTTCGAGCGAAGTGGACACCGGTTCGCGTGAAGAAAATGCGTAAATCAAGCGGCTGGAGCAAGTCCGCGATTTGGAGAATTGCGGACTTGCTCTAGCGCCGGCTGACTGCGAAGGCTCCGGCGACGATCAGCAGCGCGCCGGCATAGGTCGTCGGCAGGGGCACCTCGCCGAACACGGCAAAGCCGAGCAGGCTCGCCCAGACCAGCGCGGTGTATTCGATCGGCGCGAGCCGCGAGGCCGGCGCCCGTGCGAAGGCCGAGGTCAACAGGAGATGGCCGGCAACTCCGAGTGCGCCGGCGCCCAGATAGGCCAGGAGGTCGCGGCCGGCCATCGGCATGAAGACGAGCGAGGCCGGCCAGGCGAGGCAGAGCGCCGGTCCGGCATTCTGGAACAGCACGATGATCGCGGGATGCTCCTTCACCGCGATCCTGCGCAGCAGGATCAGGTTGAAGGCGTAGGAGATCGCCGAGAACAGCGCCGCTGCGACCCCGAGCTCGGCGCCTGTGACCCCGCCTTGCAGCCGTGGCCAGACCATCACCAGCATGCCGGCGAGCCCGAAGCCGAGCGCCTGCAGGATGCGCTTGTCGAGGCTCTCCTTCAGGATCAGCGCTCCGAGCAGCGCGACGAAGACCGGCGCGAGGAAGGAGAGCGTCAGCGCCTCCGCCAGCGGCAGAACCGAGACCGAATAGAAGAAGCTGCCGGCGGTGAGGATCACCACCGGGATGCGCGCCGCATTGCCGATCAGGCTGGCGCGGGTCGGAAAGGCCGGCCGGGCGATGGCCAGCACGATCAGCGCGCACAGCCCGCCCATGGCGAAGCGCATGAACAGCGCCAGCAGGAAGGGATGCTGCTGCATCTGCGCCTTGATCACCGCGTCCATGGCGGTGAGCAGGGCGATGCCGAACACCGCGCGCAGGGCCGTGGCGAGGCTCACGGGGTCAGGCTCATGGCGTGGTCGCGTCGAGCATCTTGCGGAAATGGTATTCCCAGCTGAAGGAAATATCGGCCAGATAGCGCTCCCCGGGCCAGCGCCGGAAACCGAGCTTCTCGTAGAAGCGGTGGCCACGCGCGAAGCGGCTGTCCGACCACAGCATCATCTCGCGATAGCCGCCGGCCTCGGCAAAGGCGAGGGCGCGCGCGAACAGCGCCTGCGCCAGGCCGGTGCCGCGCTGGCTCGGATCGGCATAGACCTTGAACAGCTCGACTGCGTTCTGCTCCGGCACCGGCGACACCGCGATCGAGCCCAGGATTCGGCCGTTCGGCCCATCGGCGACCCAGAGCTTTCCCCCGCGCTCGGCATAATGGCTGGCCGGGCGGCGCAGCTCCGGGAATTCCGCCCAGTCGCACCAGCAATTCGGATATTCGGCGAAAGTCGCCGCGATCAGGGCGGCGAGGGCTTCCGAATCGGCGTCGGTGGCATCGCGGAGCGCGGGCAGGGCGGTCATGATCGATCGCTTAGGACGATTGCGGGCGAATGCAAAGATGGCGCTCTCACGCTCCTGCCATGTCCTCATCGCAGCTTCCGCTTGGAAATGCCGGTCCGAGGCTCTAGACCTTCGGACCGTCCTCACCCGAAGGCGCCATGACGGTTCTCCTGCCCTTCGTCGTCAACGCCCTGCTGAACTTCGCCCTCGGGCTGCTGGTCGCCTATTTCCTGGGCCCGGCGGAGTTCGGGCGCTACGCCATCGGCGCCGCGATCATCGTGCTGATCAACACGCTGATGCTCGACTGGATCAAGCTGTCGGCGATCCGCTTCTATTCCCGCAAGAGTCGCGAGGACGAGCCGCAGATCAGGGCGACGCTCGATGTGCTGGCCGCCGGCGTGACGATCGCCCTGTCCGGGCTGCTCGTCGCCGCCGTCGTCGCCGGCGTCGATCTCGGGCTCCCGGTCATGCTGCTGGCGGCATCGGTGATCGGCGGCATCTGTGCCGGGCTGTTCGACTATCACGGCGCCATCGCCCGGGCCCGCTTCATGGACGGTGCCTATGCCCGCCTGATCATCGTCAAGAACCTGCTGGCGCTCCTCCTGATGGTCGGTGGCGCCTGGTGGACGCGTGATGCCACCACGGTGATGTTCGGCGGCGTCGTCAGCGCCCTGGCGGCGCTGCTGACCGTTCGGCGGGCGCTCGCCGATGCGCCGCTGCGCTGGTCAGCCGCCAGCCGCGAGCTTGCCCTGACCTTCGCGCGCTATGCCCTGCCGTTGGTTGGCGCCAACGCCACCTATTCGCTGATCCCGCTGATCAACCGCTCGCTTCTCGCCGAGGCGCATGGCTTTGCGGAAGCCGGCCAGTTCTCGCTCGCCGCCGATATCGGCCTGCGCCTGTTCGGAACGCTCGGCGCGACGCTCGAGATCGTGCTGCTGCGCGAGGTGCTGCGGCTCGACGAGACCCAAAGCCGGCTCGCGGCGCAGGCCAGGATCGCGAGCAATCTGGTCGTGGTCCTGATGGTCGCGCTGCCGGTTGCGGTCGGCCTGCTGCTCGTCCTGCCGGCCTTCGAGCAATTGCTGGTGCCGCCGCAGTTCCATGGCCATTTCGCCGCCTATATGCGCCAGCTTCTCCCCGGCTTCGCCGCGCTGACGATCTTTCTGGCCGGGCTCTACCCGGTGTTCCTGCTCGGCAAGCGCACCGGCCGGGTCACGCTCGCCGCCGGCCTGGGGCTGGCCGTCAATCTGGCCCTGGTCCTCGCGGCGGCCGGTCTCGGCCCCGAGCGCTTCGCCATCGGCCAGACCGCGAGCTTCCTGATCGTTCTTGCGATCACCTCCGCCCTGGCGCTGCGTGCCCTGCCGGTCTGGCCCGATGCGCGCGCGATCGCCGTGGTGCTCGGCGCCGTCCTGGCGATGGCGGCTGTGGTATGGCCCTTGTCCGGCCGCTTCTCGCCCTTGGTGGAGCTGGTCCTCCAGGCCGGGCTCGGCGCTCTGGTCTATGGCGGGCTGATGCTCGCTTTCGACGTCGCGCGCTGTCGCACGCTGCTGCGGGAATGGCGCCGCGCCCGCAAGCCTTGATTCACCGTCTTTGCTTGCCGACCGCTAAGGTTAACCTGCGGAATTGCGCGGATTGACCCGGTTCGCGGCGCAACACGGCCGGTGATTCACCGTTCCTTTCGGCGCCACGCCTGACCATTGGTGATCTATCGTGCGTCGAGAGAGTTGCGTCATGACCTTGTTGCGTTTCGGTTCGCTCGCCCTCATCGCAGGCCTGCTGCACGCGCCCGGCTCGGCCGGGGCGCAGAGCTATTGGCGCCCCGCCGATCCGATGGTGACCCATTCGGCCGGCCGCGGCCAATATGGCGGCGGCTTCATCGAGATGCTGATGACCGGGCGTGATCCGACCGATTACGGCCGCGGCGCGGCAGTCTACAACCGTCCGCCGCGCGGCGCCTATGGCCAGGTCTACCGGCAGGCACCGCGGCCGCTGTCCGATTACGAGCCCGTCGATCCGATCGACCGGCAGCCGGTCTATTCCCGCCCCGAGCGCCGCGCCGCGCTTGGCGATCCGCTGCCGGCCGCGCGTCCGATCGAACGCATGATCGATTCCCGATTCCAGAAGCAGGAGGTCGCCTATGACGGGCCGCACAAGCCCGGCACGATCGTCATCGACACGCCGCGCCGCTTCCTGTTCCTGGTCCAGCCGGGCGGACGCGCCCTGCGCTACGGCATCGGCGTCGGCCGGCCCGGCTTCGAATGGGCGGGCATGAAGAGCGTCACCCGAAAGGCCGAATGGCCCGACTGGCGCCCGCCGGCGGAAATGCTGAAGCGCCGGCCCGACCTGCCCCGCCACATGGAAGGGGGCCCCGAGAACCCGCTCGGCGCCCGCGCCCTCTATCTCGGTTCCTCGCTCTACCGCATCCACGGCACCAATGAGCCGCATACGATCGGCCAGGCGGTGTCCTCCGGCTGCATCCGCATGCTCAACGAGGATGTGGTCGATCTCTACCAGCGCGTGCGGGTTGGTACGAAAGTCTTCGTGATCTGACGGCCGCGCGGCGCGGCCGTGCCCGGACCCGCCCGGAGGGCGGGTCCTTTCGGGGCCGATGCCTCAGGCCCAGTCGCCACCGTCATCGGCGAAGCCGCCATCCTCATAGCCGTCGTCATAGCCGGCATCCTGATAGCGCGGCTCGTCCTGGGGCTGCTGCGGCTCGGCGGCGGGCTGCTGGTCGGCCGCCGTCTGCGGCTGTGCCTCGCTGCCCTGCGCGGTCTCGTTGTTCTGCGCAGTGCTGGCTTCGGCTGGCTTGGTTTCCCCGGCCTTGCCCCCACCGAAGGCGTTCATCAGCATATTGCCCGCGACCATGCCACCGGCGACGCCGGCCGCGGTGGTCAGCGCATTGGCGAGGAAGCCGCCGCCACGGCCGGGCGCCTGCGCCGCCTGATTTTGCCAGGGGCCGGGCGGCGGCTGCATGCCTTGTCCGCCGGCCTGCTGCGCGCCCCAAGGCGGGGAGGGCGCTGCCGGCTGGGGCGTTCCCCGCTGCGGGAAGGACGGCACCGAGCCGCGGCCCGGCTGGCCCGGGGAGCCGCCGCCGAAAATGCCGGACAAAAAACCGCCCGCCTGCTGCGGCACCGGCTCTCGGGCCGGCTGCTGGCGCAGCTGCTCGGCCTCCGCCTGCAGCTGCTCGACCTGCGCCTGCAGATTGGCGAGCGCCTGCTCCTGCACATAGACCGACTGGGCCATGGCATAGACGGCATAAGGCTGCTCGCGCAGGCGTTCGGCGATGAAAGCTTCAGCCTCGGGGTCGCGGGGCTGGTTGGCCGCCTGGCGCAGGCGGTCGAAAATCCCGGCGATCACGTCGCGTTCCTGCGGCGTCATCGTCATCTCCTCTCCGTTGAACGGGGCGGCTGCCCCGTCACCGAAGAAGGTGGGAGTTGCTTATGACGCTATCAAGGCGTGCCGGCCGCCTCAGGCATTGCCGATATTGATATAGGTGAAGCCGCGTTCGCGCATCTCGGCGGAGCGATAGATGTTGCGCAGGTCGACCACCACGGGCTGGCGCAGCGCCGCCTTCACCCGGCCGAGGTCGAGCGCGCGGAACGCGTCCCATTCGGTGACGATCACCAGCGCGTCCGCATCCTCGAGGCAGGAATAGGCGTCGGCCGCATAGGAGATCTCGGGCAGGAAGGCCCTGGCGCTGTCCATGCTCTCCGGATCGAAGGCGCTGACCTCGGCCCCCGCATCGACCAGGGCGGTGACGATGGCCAGCGAGGGCGCCTCGCGCATGTCGTCGGTGTTCGGCTTGAAGGCGAGGCCGAGCACGGCGATGCGCTTGCCCCTGACGGAGCCGCCGCAGGCGGCGACCACCTTGCGAGCCATCGCCCTTTTGCGCTGGTCGTTGACCGCGACCACCGTCTCGACGATGCGCAGCGGGCTTTCCATGTCCTGCGCCGTCTTCATCAGCGCCAGCGTGTCTTTCGGGAAGCAGGAGCCGCCATAGCCCGGCCCGGCATGCAGGAATTTGCCGCCGATGCGGTTGTCGAGCCCGATCCCGCGCGCCACCTCCTGCACATTGGCGCCGACGCGCTCGCACAGATCGGCGATCTCGTTGATGAAGGTGATCTTCATCGCCAGGAACGCGTTGCCGGCATATTTGATGAGCTCGGAGGTTCGCCGCGCCGTGAACAGCAGCGGCGCGGCATTGAGATAGAGCGGCCGGTAGAGGTCCTCCATCACCTTGCGGGCGCGCAGGTCCTCGGTGCCGATGACGATGCGGTCCGGGCGCTTGAAATCGCTGATCGCGGCGCCTTCGCGCAGGAATTCCGGATTCGAGACGACGGCGAAATCGGCCTCCGGCCTGGCTTCGCGCATGATCCGCTCGACCTCGTCGCCGGTGCCGACAGGCACGGTCGATTTGGTGACCACGACGGTGAAGCCGTCGAGCGCGGCGACGACGTCGCGCGCCGCCTGATAGACATAGGAGAGGTCGGCATGGCCGTCGCCGCGCCGCGATGGCGTGCCGACGGCGATGAAGACGGCGTCGGCCGAGGCGACCGGACCGGCGAGCTCCGTGGTGAAGGACAGGCGCCCGGCCCGGACATTGTTGGCGACCAGATCGTCGAGCCCGGGCTCGTAGATCGGGATCTCGCCGCGCTGCAGCGCCGCGATCTTGGCCGCGTCGGTGTCGACGCAGGTCACCTCATGGCCGAAATCAGCGAAGCAGGCTCCGGAAACCAGCCCGACATAACCCGATCCGATCATCGTCACGCGCATCTGGCGTTCTCATCTCTCGTCCGAAGCTCTAGGCCGTATCGCAAAATCGGCGTCAGGCAAATGACGCACATGGGGAAGGCCCGCAGGGCAGGCGCAGCGCTGAGCCCCGGACGTCCCGCTCACCGCCGCAGAATGGACGCGAGCAGCCCGCGCCCGCATTCGCCGTGCAGGGTTGCGGCGCGCCCGGCATCGACCCGCAGCGCATGATCGCTTGCGACGGCCAGGGCCTGTTCGCCGAGCGCGACGGCCAGCGGGCCGGCGGCGGCATAGACCAGATGGATGCCGGGCTCCAGCGGCATGGCCGCGCCCTGCGTGATCACCGTGATGGCAATGCGCGTCCTGCTGCGGTCGGCGATCAGGTTCACCACCTCGACCGGCCCGTCCTCGAGCCGGCTGGTGATCGCGAGCCCGCCGTCATAGGCGACGGGCTGGAAGGGCAGGCGCAGATCGATCTCGCCCTGCGGCGTCTCGAGCACGAGCCCGCGCCCAGCGACCACCACCTGCTGCCGGTCATAGCCGGTCAGGTCGGAGAACGGACCCGCGCTGGCGATCGTGGTCCGCCCCAGGCGCCAGACCAGGCTGCCCCCGGTGCCGGCAGGCGCCTCGGCATCGTATTCGGCGGCGATATCGATCGACACGCCGCCGCCGTTCTTCCAGGGCGTGCGGGTGAAATCGGCCGGATGCAGCGTGGTCAGCGCGAGTGCGTCCACCAACGGGCTCTAGATGAAGTCGTCTTCGGGCAGCGGCGCCTCGGTCTCGTCCAGCTGCGGCTCGGTGAGCGGCCGGCGATTGAGCACGACGACCGTGGTGCCGGTCGGCACCCGGGCATAGAGATCGATGATGTCCTGGTTGAACAGCCGGATGCAGCCGGACGAAACCGCCTTGCCGATCGACCAGGGCTCGCTGGTACCGTGGATGCGATAGAGCGTGTCGCGATTGCCCTGGTAGAGATAGAGCGCGCGCGCTCCGAGCGGGTTCTGGAGCCCGCCCGGCATGCCGCCGGCCCAGGGCGCGTTGCGCTCGGGTTCGCGGGCGATCATCGCCGCGGTCGGTGTCCAGCGCGGCCATTCGGCCTTGCGCGCCACCGTCGCGCGGCCGCGCCAGGACATGCCCTGCTTGCCGACGCCAATGCCGTAGCGGATCGCGCGGCCATCCTCCCGCACCAGGTAGAGGAAGCGCGCCGAGGTGTCGACGACCACGGTCCCCGGCGCCTCCGAGGTGCGATAGGCGACCTCCTGGCGCAGGAAGCGCGGGTCGACATCCGAGATATCGGTCGCTGGCAGCGGGTGACGCTCGTCCGGCCGCTCGTCATACATCGGCAGGAAGGCCGCGTTCCGATGGGCCGGCGTCCTGACTTCATAGGGCTGTTGCCGGCTGGCGACGCAGCCCGCGAGGCCGACCGGCACGAAAGCGGAGGTCAAGGTGAGGAAGCGGCGGCGCGAAAGATCGGCAGGGGCGGCAGGCGGCAGGGCTGGCATCGACAAAACTCTCGGGATCGGGCGGCTGGCAGCGACAACATGCGAATTACCGGCAAGTTCCAACGAATTTGACCGGTCGACCCTCTCCAATTCCCCATGCGGCATGGCGGGGGGGTGAAGACCATGTGGCTGAAATATGGCGATGCCACAGCGTGGCTTCCCTGCCACAGTCGGGTCTGCCCGCCAGGACGGTCTTGCGGCGGGCAGCCCGCGCCCTTTCCGCAACCAGGCGACTTAAACGCCTTTTAACCCTTACCGGCAAAGCTTTTTCGGCCTTCACCGGCTTCGGTGCCTGTTCATGCCGGACATATAGGGACCGTCCCAGCAATGCGGCGGCGAGACAAAAGAGAAAAAGAATGAAATCGATCCGCTTCAAGGTGCTGGCGATGCTCTGCATCATCGCCGCCGGCGCGATCCTCTCGGCGGCTTTGAGCCTTTATGCGCTCTCGCGCTCCAATGACCTCAACGAACGTTCCGACGTCCAGGGCGAGATCGCGCTGGTCACCGAGCGGATCAATGCCCAGGTCCTCGCCGTGGTGATGGATTCGCGCGGCATCTATATGTCGAAGGACAGCAAGGAGGCGGAGGCCTTCGGCAAGCCGAACGAGGCGCGCTTTCCGTTCATGCGCAAGCTCGCCGGCGATCTCGTCGCGCTGGTCCCGCCGGCCGAGCGCGACAGCGCGCTCAAACTGCAGCAGGCGGTCGAGGACTTCATCGCGTTCCGCAGCGAGACGGTCCGGCTCGGCCGCGAGGTTTCGCCCGCCGCCGCCAATCAGCAGGGCAACAACGACCAGAACCGCGCCAACCGCAAGCAGCTGAACGACCAGCTCGTCGCCTTCGCCAAGCGCAATGAGGAGGTCGGCGCCCGGCTCGCCGGGGAAGCGGCGTCCTTCACCCACCAGATCGAATGGATCCTGCCGCTCATCCTGTTCTCGACGCTGATCGCCTCGGTCGCCGCCGCGATGCTGTTCGCGCAGCGCTCGATCACGCGCCCGCTGCTCGATCTGCGCGGGACGATGAGCCGCCTGACCGAAGGCGAGACCAGCATCGACGTGCCCCATACCGGCCGCAAGGACGAGATCGGCGACATGGCGCGCGCCGTCGCCGTGCTGCGCCAGAGCACCGAGCAGGTCGCGCTGCTGCAGGAGCAGGAGCGCGCCGCCGCTGCCGCCCGCATCCGCTCGGCCGATGCGATGACCATGGTCGTCTCGGATGTCGGCGAGGTCGTCGCGGCCGCTGCGGCGGGCGATTTCTCCGCCCGCCTGGCCATCGAGCACGAGGATGAGCAGATCCGCCGCCTGGTCGCGGGGATCAACGAGATCAACGCGGTGGTCGACAGCGCCACCACCGAGTTCGCCGTGGCGATGCAGGCGATCGCCGGCGGCGACCTCACGCACAAGGTGCAGACCGCCTATCGCGGCCGCTTCGCCGAGCTGAAGGACGCCATCAACGAGACCACGGACCGGCTTTCGGACACGCTGCAGACCATCCAGTCGACCTCGGCCGATGTCGGCGTCGCCGCTCGCGAGATCAACAGCGGGGCCGACGATCTGTCGAAGCGCACCGAGGAGCAGGCCTCTTCGCTGGAGCAGACGGCCGCGACCACCGAGGAGCTCGCCGCGTCGGTGAAGGCCTCGGCCCAGGGCGCGCGCGAGGCGGCGGCGATCGCCGAGGAGGCGATGCGCGCGGCCGAAGCCGGCGGCACCATCGCCGGCGAGGCGGTTCAGGCGATGGCGCGCATCGAGCAGGCCTCCAAGAAGATCTCGGACATCATCCGGGTGATCGACGACATCGCCTTCCAGACCAACCTTCTGGCCCTCAACGCGGCGGTGGAAGCGGCCCGCGCCGGCGATGCCGGCAAGGGCTTCGCGGTGGTGGCGAGCGAGGTGCGCACCCTGGCCCAGCGTTCCAGCGAGGCGGCCAAGGACATCTCGACCCTGATCTCCTCCTCCAATGCCGAGGTCGAGGGCGGTGTGAAGCTGGTGCGCAAGGCCGGCGAGGCGCTGGGGACGATCCTGTCCGCCTCGCAGAAGGTCACCGGCACCATCAAGGACATCTCGGCGGCCGCCGGCGAGCAGGCCAACGGCATCGAGGAGATGAGCCAGGCGGTGGCGCATCTCGACGAGATGACGCAGGCCAACGCCGCCCTGGCCGAAGAGAGCGCCGCCTCGGCGGGCGCGCTGTCGGGCCGGATCGGCGAGCTCAACGCGCTGGTCGCGAGCTTCCGCACCGGGCGCGGGCCTGTCGCGGCCGCGGCCAACGACTCCGAGCCGGAGCGGCTGCGCCGTCTGGCCGAGGCCGCCTTCGCAGAGAGCCGCGTCCCGCCGCGCCGCGAGCGGGCCGCCCCGGCCGCGGCCCCGCAGCCGGTGCCGGCGCGTAGGGCCGTCAATGCCCGCTCGGGCGATGATGGCTGGGAGGAGTTCTAGAGCTCGTTCCGATGTCTCGCGGAAAGACCGCGTCATCCCGGACAAGCTGCGAAGCAGCGCAGCTCCGGGATCCATCGTAGGGCACTGCGCTCTGCGATGGATCCCGAGGCAAGCTCGGGATGACGGTCGTGTTTCGGTGCAAGAGCGGCATGCGCCAGCCTATCGGAACCGATCGCGTGGTCCGCCTCTAGCGCGGCGCGCCGAGCGCCGCCGTCAGACCGAGCCGATCGCGGGCGAACCAGCGGCCCAGCATCAGCGCCGCCACGATGGCGAGGCCGACCGCCAGGCCGATCCAGATGCCGGCGCCCGCGAGCGGCGTCATGAAGCCCAGCGCGGCGGAGAGGGGCAGGCCGATGCCCCAGTAGCCGATGCCGGCGAACAGCATCGGCACCCGCGTGTCGCGCAGGCCGCGCAGGATATTGGCGCCCACCACCTGCGCGCCATCGGCGATCTGGAAGATCGCGGCGTAGAACAGGAACAGCATCGCCAGGGCCGCCACCTCCTGCGCACCGGGCTTGGCCGTGTCGAGGAAGGGCGCGACCAGCCAGTGCGGCACCAGCCACATCATGAGGGCGGTCAGGCACATGAAGCTTGTCGACAGCGCGATCGCCGTCGCGCCGGCGCGCCTGATGCCTTCGCGGTCGCCGGCGCCGAAGGCCCGCCCGACCCTGACGGTCCCCGCCTGGCCGATGCCCATCGGCACCATGAAGGTCAGCGAGGCGATCTGGATCGCGATCGCGTGGGCGGCGAGCGAGCTCGGCCCGATCAGCCCCATCAGGAAGGCGGCGCCGTAGAAGATCACCACCTCGAAGGCAAGCGTGGTGCCGATCGGCAGGCCCATCCGCCAGAAGGCGCGATAGCGCGGCCAGTCGGGCCGCCAGAAGCGGCCGAGCAGGTGATAGCGCCGGAAGCGCCGGTCGATCGTCACCACCAGGACGAGGCCCAGCAGCATCAGCGTCGAGGCGAGCGAGGTCGCAATGCCCGAGCCCGGCAGGCCGAGCGCCGGAAAGCCGAGCCCGCCGAACATCAGCACCCAGTTGGCGCCGGCGTTGAACGCCACCGCCGCCAGCACCACCGCGAAGGCCCAGAACGGCCGCTGCAGAGCCGCGAGGAAGCCGCGCAGCCCGAGATAGAGGAAGAACGGGAACAGGCTCCATTGTAGCGTGCGCAGATAGGAGGCGGCCGCCTCCGACAGCGCCGGGTCCTGGCCCATCGCCTTGAGCGTGGTCTCGCCATGCCAGAGGAAGAGCCACATCGGCCCGGCCATGGTCGCGGCCGCCCAGAAGCCCTGGCGCACCGTGCGCCTGACATCGCGCACCGAATGGCGGTTGCGCCCGAGCTCGATCGAGACCATCGGCGCGACGGCGGCCATCACGCCGATCCCGAAGATCAGCACCGACATGTAGAGATTGGAGCCGAGCGCTCCCGCCGCCAGCGCCTGCGGGCCGAGATGGCCCATCATCAGCACGTCGGTCGCTGTCATCGCCGCCTGGGCGACATTGGTCATCACCATCGGCCAGCTCAGCGCCAGCATGGCCTTGACCTCGGCGAGCCAGGGGCTCGCCGGCCGGTAGGGGAGAACGATCTGCGACATTGCTGCCTTTTATCTGGGCAGGTGGCGGTTTCCCAGCCTCCGATGCGCCGGGCCGGGTCGCGCCCTGCGCGCAGCGCGCTTCCCTGGCGGCCAAGGCCCGGCCATTCTGGCCGCCGATCGCGCCCAAGGCTGGAGGAGCAGGCCGCCCATGACCACCAATCTCAGGATCGACGGCCCCCGTCTGCTCTCGCGGTTGCAGGCGCTGTCGCGGATCGGCGCGACCCCGGAGGGCGGCTGCCGCCGGCTCGCCCTGACCGACGAGGACAAGCAGGGCCGCGACTGGCTGGTCGGCGAGCTGCAGGCGCTCGGCCTCGATGTCCGCATCGACGCGATCGGCAACATCGTCGCGATCCTGAAGGGTCAAGAGGATGGGCCGGCGGTGATCATGGGCTCGCATATCGACACCGTCGGCACCGGCGGGCGCTTCGACGGCGCGCTCGGCGTCATCGCCGGCGTCGAGGTGCTGGCCGCATTGCGGGATGCCGGGCTGCAGCCCAAGCGCGACCTGGCGGTGATCGCCTTCACCAATGAGGAGGGCGCCCGCTTCCATCCCGACATGCTCGGCTCCTATGTCTGGGCCGGCGGCATGAGCGTCGAGGCGGCGCATGCGGAACTTGACTCCGAAGGCGCCGTGCTCGGCAGCGAGCTGCGGCGGATCGGCTATCACGGGCCGGAGCAGCCCGGCTTCCTGCCGGCGCATGCCTATCTCGAGCTGCATATCGAGCAGGGACCGGTGCTGGAGAGCGAGGGCGGCGGCCTCGGCGCCGTCACCGGCATCCAGGCGATCACCTGGCTGGAGCTGACCCTGACCGGGCGGCCGAGCCATGCCGGCACCACGCCGATGCGCTACCGCAAGGATCCCGGCCTCGCCGCCGCGCGCATCAACCTCTTCGCCCATGAGCTGACCAAGACGATCCCGGGCCAGCTCGCCAATTCCGGCGTGATCCGCAGCTGGCCGGGCAATGTCAACGTCGTGCCGGAAAAGGTCGTGATGACGCTCGACCTGCGCAATCCGCTCGATGCGCCGCTCGCGGAGGCCGAGGCGGCCCTCCGAAAGTTCTGCGCCGAGCTTTCGGCCCGCGACGACATCGCCATCGGCTTCCGCGACCTCGCCCGCTTCCCCGCGACGCCGTTCGCCGAGGAGCTGATCGCCGGGGTCGAGCAGAGCGCCGCCGAATTCGGGCTGCCGATCCGGCGGATGATCTCCGGCGCCGGCCACGACGCCCAGATGATGTCGCGCCTGTGCCCGACGGCGATGATCTTCATCCCCTCGATCGGCGGGCTCTCGCACAACCCGGCCGAGCTCAGCGCCGATGACGACATGGTCGCCGGCGCCAATGTCCTGCTCAGCGCCGCCTGGCGCGCCGCCAACGCCTGACGGGGATCATCATGACCGCGATCGCTTCACTCTCCGCCGCCGAGCTCGGCGGCCTCTATGCCGCCCGCGAGCTCTCGCCCGTCGAGGTCGCCCGCGATGCGCTCGCCCGCATCGACCGGGCCGAGCCGGAGGTCAACGCCTTCGTCGTCCGCGACGAGCAGCTGACGCTCGCAATGGCGCAGGAAGCGCAGCAGCGCTGGCTGACCGGCAGGGCGCTCGGCCCGCTCGACGGCGTGCCGGTGACCATCAAGGACAATCTCGGCGTCGCCGGCTGGCCGATGCGGCGCGGCTCGGCGGTCGCCTCCGACGCGCCCTTCCAGCAGGACGCACCGGCCACCGCGCGGCTGCGCGAGGCGGGCTGCGTCTTCCTCGGCAAGACCACCATGCCCGAATATGGCTGGAAGGGCGTCGGCGATTCGCCCTTCTCCGGAATCACCCGCAATCCCTGGGACGTCTCCACCGGCCCGGGCGGCTCCTCCTCCGGCGCCGCGGTCGCCGCAGCGCTCAATCTCGGCTGCATCCATCTCGGCACCGACGGCGCCGGCTCGGTGCGCATTCCGGCGGCGTTCTGCGGCGTCTTCGGGCTGAAGCCGAGCTATGGCCGCGTCCCGGCCTGGCCCGCCTCGGTGATGGGCTTCCTCGCCCATCTCGGCCCGCTGACCCGCACCGTGCGCGACGCCGCCCTCGCTATGAACGCGATCGGCCGGCCCGATTCGCGGGATATGACCGCGTTCAGGGACCCGCCGCCGGATTTCACGGCCGATCTCGACGGCGGCGTCACCGGGCTGCGTGTCGCCTGGTCGCCGAGGCTCGGCGGCGATGTGCCGGTCGATCCGGAGATCGCCGAGCTGACGCGCACGGCGGCGATGGCCTTTCGCGATCTCGGTGCGGAGGTCGAAGAGGTCGATCCGGGTTTCCCGGACCCGATCGACATGCTGATGACGCTCTGGGCCGCCGGCGCGGCGCTGGCGCTGCGCAGCGCCGGGCCGGAGCAGCGGGCGCTGATGGATCCCGGCCTCGTCGCCGTCGCCGAAGCAGGCGCGCGGATCGACAGCGCGAGCTATGTCGACGCCCTGCTGAACCAGCGCAATGCGCTGGCCTTCCACATGGCGCAGTTTCACGAACGCTTCGACCTGCTGCTGACCCCGACGCTGCCGCTGCCGGCCTTCGCCACCGGCCGCAACACCCCCGCCCATGGCCTCTATGGCGATGACTGGACGCGTTGGACGCCCTTCACCTACCCCTTCAACATCACCCAGCAGCCGGCCGCCACGGTGCCCTGCGGCCTGACCTCGGCCGGCTTGCCCGCCGGCTTGCAGATCATCGGCGCCTCTGGCTCCGACAGCCTCGTTCTGCGGGCGGCTGCGGCTTTCGAGGCGGCGCGTCCCTTCGCCAGGGTGGACGCACCGATCCGTTCGATCTAGCGCCTGGGGCGCAATTTTCTGCGCTGTGCGTGCGGTTTCGCCTGCCGTTTGTTTGCAAACAATCCCAGGCGCGGCCATCCGGTTCCGTTTGGCACGAACCCTGCAAGCTGTCCTTCGGTCGGGGACGGGCGGCCAAGCGTGTTGTCAGAGGCGGATTTTTCTGCCCACACTCTAGGCAAGGTCGCCCGCTGAGAGGCCGCCGCTTTTGGGGAGAGCCACGTGATGGACCGCAGGACTTTTCTGAAATCCGCCGCCGGGACCGGTGTTCTGGCGGCAACGGGCGGCCTCGCCATGCCCGCGCTGTCGCAAGGAGCGGCGGCGAAGACGCTGCGCTTCGTGCCGCAAGCCAATCTCGCCAATTTCGATCCGATCTGGGGGACGCAATATGTCGTCCGCAACGCTGCGCTGCTGGTCTGGGACACGCTCTACGGCATCGACGACAAATTCCAGCCGCAGCGCCAGATGGCGGAGAGCGAGGAGGTCTCCTCCGACGGGCTGACCTGGACCTTCAAGCTCCGCGAGGGGCTGAAATTCCATGACGGCTCCCCGGTTCTCGCCAAGGACGCGGTCGCCAGCCTCATCCGCTGGTCGGCCCGCGACCCGATGGGGCTGATGATCCGCGCCATCCAGAACGAGATCACCGCGACGGACGACCGCACCTTCAAATGGGTGCTGAAGCAGCCCTTCCCGAAGATGCTGTTCGCGCTTGCCAAGAACAACGCGCCCTGCACCTTCATCATGCCGGAGCGCATCGCCAAGACCGATCCGTTCACGCAGATCACCGAATATATCGGCTCCGGCCCGATGAAGTTCGTGCGCAACGAATGGGTGCCGGGCGCCAAGGCGGTGTTCGAGACCTTCAAGGATAATGTCCCGCGCGACGAGAAGCCGTCCTGGCTGGCCGGCGGCAAGAAGATGCTGCTCGACCGCGTCGAGTGGAACATCATCCCCGACGCGGCCACGGCCGCCGCGGCGCTGCAGAGCGGCGAGGTCGACTGGTGGGAGACCGCGCTCTCCGATCTCGTGCCGGTGCTGAAGACCAACGCCAACGTCAATGTCGATATCGGCGATCCGCTCGGCAATATCGGCGCCTTCCGCATGAACCACCTGCACCCGCCTTTCAACAATCTGAAGGTGCGCCAGGCGGTGCTGACCGCGCTCAACCAGGAAGACTATATGCGCGCCATCGTCGGCGAGGACGACAAGCTCTGGAAGTCGATGGCGAGCTTCTTCACCCCCGGCACCCCGCTCTACACCGAGGAGGGCGGCGAGATGCTGAAGGCGAAGAATGTCGCGGCCGCCAAGAAGCTGCTGGCCGAGTCCGGCTACAAGGGCGAGCCGGTGATCTGCGTGGTGGCGCAGGACATGGCGGCCACCAAATCGATGGGCGACGTCACCGCCGAGCTGCTGAAGAGCATCGGCATGACCGTCGATTTCGTCGCGACCGACTGGGGCACCGTTGGCGCCCGGCGCGCCCAGAAGACCGCGCCGAGCCAGGGCGGCTGGAGCATGTTCCACACCTGGCACGCCGGGGCGGACTGCGTGAATCCCGCCTCCTACACCGCCCTGCGCGCCAATGGCGACAAGGCCTGGTTCGGCTGGCCGGACATTCCGGAGGTCGAGAAGGAGATCACCAACTGGTTCGCGGCCAAGGATCTCGCCGAGGAGAAGGTGGTGATGGCCCGGCTCAACAAGGCCGCGATGCAGAACGTGGTCTATGCGCCGACCGGCTTCTATCTCGGCTACCAGGCCTGGCGGAAGAACGTCCAGGGCGTGACCAGCGGCCCGTTCCCGGTGCTCTGGGGCGTCTCCAAGACCTGATCGATAAGACCTGATCGATAAGGTCTGATCGATCACGACCGCGCCCGCCGGACCGCCCGCCTCCCGGGCGGCCCGGCGCCTGAACTCCGCAGTCAGGATTGCTATGCTCGCATTCATTGTCAGGCGCATCATTACGACGATCCCCGTGATGGGGTTCGTGGCGCTGTTCGTCTTCTCGCTCCTCTATATTGCGCCGGGCGATCCGGCGGCGGTGATCGCCGGCGACCAGGCCTCGCCCGCCGATGTCGAGCGCATCCGCCTCAGCCTCGGGCTGGACCGGCCCTATCTCGTGCGTTTCGGCGAATGGTTCTTCCGCGTGCTGCAGGGGGATCTCGGCACCTCCATCTTCACCAGCCTGCCGGTGACGCAGCTCATCGCCCAGCGCGTCGAGCCGACCCTGTCGCTGATGGTGCTCACCCTGATCTTCGCCGTGACGATCGCGGTGCCGCTCGGCGTCGTCGCCGCCTGGAAGGCGGGCACCTGGGTCGACCGCTCCGTCGTCGGCTTCGCCGTCTTCGGCTTCTCGGTGCCGGTCTTCGTGATCGGCTATCTGCTCGCCTATATCTTCGCGCTGAAGCTCGACTGGGTGCCGGTGCAAGGCTACACGCCGATCGAGCAGGGGCTCTGGCCCTGGTTCAGGAACCTGATCCTGCCCTCGGTCACATTGGGCACGGTCTATATCGCGCTGATCGCCCGCATCACCCGCGCCACCATGATGGAGGTGCTGCAGCAGGATTATATCCGCACCGCCCGCTCCAAGGGCGTCGGCCAGCGCAGCGTCCTCTTCCTGCATGCGCTGAAGAATGCCGCGGTGCCGGTCATCACCATCATCGGCATCGGCGTCGCGCTGCTGATCGGCGGCGCGGTGGTGACCGAGAGCGTCTTCGCCATTCCGGGGCTCGGGCGCCTGACGCTCGATGCGATCCTGCGGCGCGACTACCCGGTGATCCAGGGCGTCGTCCTGATCTTCTCCTTCGTCTACGTGCTGGTGAACCTGGCCGTCGACCTGATCTACACTCTCGTCGATCCGAGGATACGCTATTGAGTGCCCCCTCCACCGCCGCGACACTGGTCGAAGCGCCCGCGGACGAGCTGAAGCCGCGCAAGCGTTCCTATCTGCGCCGTCACCCCGCCGTGGCGGTCGGCGGCATCCTCCTCGTCCTGATGGTCTTCATCGCGGTGTTCGCGCCGCTGCTCTGGACCGTCGACCCGACCGCGATCGCGACGTCCCGGCGCACAAGGATACCGTCCGAACTCTACTGGTTCGGCACCGACATGCTCGGCCGCGACATCTATTCGCGCGTCGTCTATGGCGCCCGCGTGTCGCTGATCGTCGGTTTCTCGGTGGCGATCCTGTCCTCGGTGGCGGGGCTGGCTGTCGGCCTGTTCTCCGGCTTCGTGCGCTGGGCCGACGGCATCGTCATGCGCGTCATCGACGGCATGATGTCGATCCCGCCGATCCTGCTCGCCATCGCGCTGATGGCGCTGACCCGCGGCTCCGTCGGCAATGTCATCATCGCGATCACGGTCGCCGAAATTCCGCGCGTGGCGCGCCTCGTGCGCTCGGTTGTCCTGTCGCTGCGCGAGCAGCCCTATGTCGAGGCGGCGGTCTCGAACGGCGCCCGGGTGCCGCGCATCATCTTCAAGCACATCCTGCCGAACACGATCGCGCCGATGACCGTCCAGGCGACCTATATCTGCGCCAGCGCCATGATCATCGAGGCGATCCTGTCCTTCATCGGGGCCGGCGTGCCGCCGGCGACGCCGTCCTGGGGCAATATCATGGCCGAGGGCAGGGCGCTCTGGCAGGTGCGGCCGCATATCGTGTTCTTCCCGGCGCTGTTCCTGTCGATCACCGTCCTCGCGGTGAACCTGCTGGGCGACGGCCTGCGCGACTCGCTCGATCCGCGCCTCGCCAAGAGCATCTGAGACGAGAGCATCTGAGATGAGCCGCATCATCACCGTGGGCGCCGCCCAGCTCGGACCGATCCAGCGCGAGCACAGCCGCGGCCAGGCGGTCGCGCGGATGGTCGAGCTGATGCGCCAGGCGAAAGCGAATAGCTGCGATCTCGTCGTCTATCCGGAGGCGGCGCTGACCGCCTTCTTCCCGCATTGGTGGATGGAGGACGAGACCGAGATCGACAGCTGGTTCGAGAGCGCCATGCCCTCGAACGAGACCGCGCCGCTCTTCGAGGAGGCGCAGCGGCTCGGCATCGGCTTTCATCTCGGCTATTGCGAGCTCGCGCAGGAGCAGGGCCGCAAGCGCCGCTTCAACACCGCGATCCTCGTCGACAAGAGCGGCCGGGTCGTCGGCAAATACCGCAAGATCCATCTTCCGGGTCACCCCGAGCATCGTCCGCAGGCGCCCTTCCAGAATCTGGAGAAGCGCTATTTCGAGACCGGCGATCTCGGCTGGCCGGTCTGGGAGACGCTCGGCGGGCGGCTCGGCATGATGATCTGCAACGACCGGCGCTGGCCGGAGAGCTACCGGGTCATGGGCCTGCAGGGCGTCGAGATGATCCTGCTCGGCTACAACACGCCCAAGCACAACCCGCCGGCACCGGACCATGACCGGCTCGGCAATTTCCACAACCAGCTGGTGATGCAGGCTGGTGCCTACCAGAACGCGACCTGGGTGGTCGGAGTCGCCAAGGCCGGCCCGGAGGCCGGCGTCGACCAGATCGGCGGCTCCTGTATCATCGCGCCGACCGGCGAGGTCGTGGCCCAGGCGGTCACCGAGGATGACGAGCTGGTCGTCGCCCGCTGCGATCTCGATCTCGGCAACAGCTACAAGGCCTCGACCTTCAACTTCGCCAAGCACCGCGAGCCGCAGCATTACGGCATGATCGTCCAGCGCAAGGGCGCGGTTGTCGGCGCTGCGGGGGAAGCGTAACGTATATCCTTGATGGATATACGAGGAGGCGCGCATGGCCACCCGCACCAGGCTCTTCACCAGCAACCGCACCCAGGCGGTGCGCCTGCCGAAGGACGTCGCCTTCCCGCCGGAGGTCGAGGAGGTCGAGATCATCAGGCAGGGCAATGCCCGGCTGCTCGTCCCGAAAGGCCAGCGCTGGGACGATTTCTTCGACAGGGGACCGCATGTCGACGAGGACTTCATGAGCGACTGGGTGCAACTGCCCCCGGACGAGCGAGACAGCCTCTGACGATGCGGTTCATGCTGGACACCAACATCTGCATTTGCGCGATGAAGGCGACGGCCGCCGATCCGCTCCGCGACCGCTTCAAGCGCCATGCGGCCGAGATCTGTATCTCGGTGATTACGCTGGCCGAGCTGCAGTTCGGGGCGGAGAAATCGAACAGGCGCGAGCGCAGCCTCCAGGCGCTCGAGGAGTTCGCGTCCAAGCTGGAGGTGCTCGCCTTCGGTCGCGAAGCGGGGGCTCACTACGGCCAGCTGCGCGCAGAGCTCGAGCGCGCCGGTACGCCATGCAGCCTCCACGACACCCAGATCGGCGCGCATGCCCGCAGCGAGGGCCTCGTCCTCGTCACCAACAACCGCCGCGACTTCGACCGCATGCCCGGCCTGCGCGTCGAGAACTGGGCCTGAGGCCGGAGCGCCGCGATGTCACCCGATCCCCTCAACAAGAGCTGCTTCCTGCCCGCCAGTATCGGCCCGCACGAGGCGGCGGCGCGGGGCCTCTCCGGCGGCCCGCAGAATGGCGGCATGTCGCATGTCCAGCGCATCCATCTCAGCGTCGGCCAGTATTATTTTCGCTTCTGCGACTCCGCCCGCTTCGCCGCCGATCCGACACGCGCCGCGGCCGGCCCCTGGTGGGCCGAGTACGAGGTCTTCGTGAAGGTCAAGCAGGCGGCGCGGCGCCAGGGCACCATCCAGCGCTATGCCAACATCATCGGCTCCTCGCGGCTCGCCTATGCCGCCAAGCTCTATTTCGCCATTCCCTATGAGTGGGGCGATTGCGGCGCGCTGGTCATCGCCCGGCTGGACGATCGGCTCGACGCCTTCAAGGGCCGCGGACTGCCGGCCTATCTCGGCAAGGCCGATCCGCGCGATGGCGGCGCCAACTATATCCCGATCCAGGACCCGACGATCTCGCAGCTCTACATTCCCGAGCTGCATAACCATTTCGCCAAGGCTTTCACTATCATCCAAAAGGGCGCGACGGCAGGCTTCGCCTGAGATCGCGCCCGGACCGCCCGCTTTTTCCTCCGATGGAGCTGTCATGACTCACGATCTCATCCTCAAGGGCGGCCGGGTGATCGACCCCTCGCAGAAGCATGACGGCGTCATCGACGTCGCCTTCACCGGCGGCAAGGTCTCCGGCTTCGGCAAGGATCTGACGGGCGCCAAGGAGATCCGCGACGTCTCCGGCTACATCGTCACGCCGGGCCTCATCGACCTGCACACCCATGTCTACTGGGGCGGCACCTCGCTCGGCATCGATGCCGACGAGTTCTGCCGCGTCTCCGGCGTCACCACCTCGGTCGACACCGGCTCCGCCGGCCCCGGCAACTGGCCCGGCTTCCGCAAGCATGTGATCGAGAAGAGCCAGGCGCGCATCCTCGCTTATCTCCATGTCTCCCACGCCGGCATCTACGGCTTCGACCATCGCGTCATGGTCGGCGAGAGCGGCGATCTGCGCATGATGAACCCGATCGACTGCGTGAAGGTCGCCGACGAGAACCGCGACCTGATCGTCGGCATCAAGGTCCGCGTCGGCCTGCACGCCTCGGGCACCTCCGGCACGGTGCCGCTCAACATCGCCCTGCAGGTGGCGAACGAGGTCGGCATGCCGCTGATGTGCCATATCGACCATCCGCCGCCATCCTATGAGGAGGTGATCGGCATGCTGCGCCCCGGCGACGTGCTGACCCACGCCTTCCGGCCCTTTCCCAACGCGCCGGCGACGGCGCAGGGCACCGTCAAGCCCGAGGTGCTCGCCGCCCGCAAGCGCGGCGTCATCTTCGATATCGGCCACGGCAAGGGCTCGTTCTCGTTCAAGACGACGCGCGCCATGCTCGCCAACGGCTTCGAGCCCGACGTGATCTCCTCCGACGTCCACAAGCTCTGCATCGACGGCCCGGCCTATGACCAGGTCACCACCATGTCGAAATTCCTCTGCATGGGGATGAGCCTGCAGAATGTCGTGGCGGCATCCACCGTCAACGCGGCGATGGCGCTGAAGCGTCCGGAATACGGCTCGCTCAAGGTCGGCTCGCTCGGCGACGCGACGATCCTCACCGTGAAGGAAGGCAAGTTCGATTATGTCGACGTGGTCGGCGAGCATTTGACGGGCGACCGCAAGATCGTCTCCGAGGGCGTGGTGCTGAAGGGCGCCTGGTGGCATCCGCGCCGGAGCAACAAGTTCAAGAAGGTGGCCTGAAGCCCGCCGTCACGCCGCGATGACCGGATCCTCGACCTGGCGCGTCATGGCCCGCGCCGATCTTGCGGCGGTGGCCGCCATCGCCGCGCGGGTTCACCCGGCCTATCCGGAGGACGCGGCGGTCTTCGCCGAGCGGCTGGCGCTCAGCCCCGCCGGCTGCCTCGTGCTGCCGCGGGCGGAGGGGATCGGCGGCTATGTCCTCAGCCATCCCTGGCCGCTGGGGCAGGTGCCGGCGCTGAATGCGCGGCTCGGCGCCGTGCCCGCCGCAGCGGATGCTTGGTACATCCACGATCTCGCGCTGCTGCCGGCGGCGCGGGGCACCGGCGCGGCATCGGCCTGCGTCGCTATTCTGGCGAGACACGCGCGCGAGCGCGGGTTACGTCGCATGGCGCTGGTGGCCGTCGCCGGCTCGGCCGGCTTCTGGCGGCGCCACGGCTTTCGCGAGGCGCATGACCAGGCCCTTGCGGCCAAGCTCGCGAGCTATGACGATGCCGCCCGCTACATGATCTGCCGTCTGGACGAAGAAGGGGAAGACAGATGAGTGCCGAAGACAAGCTGAAGGAGCTCGGACTGAGCCTGCCGGAGGTGCCGAGCCCGGTCGCGACCTATGTCAGCTTCAAGCGCGTCGGCGATTTCATCTATCTCTCCGGCCAGGGCCCCAAGCGGGCCGACGGCACCTATCCGACCGGGAAGGTCGGCGCCGGCGTCTCGATCGAGGAGGCCTATGAGCACGCCAGGCAGACCGGCCTCGGCCTGCTCGCCGCGATGAAGAAGGCGGCCGGCTCGCTCGACAAGGTCGAGGTGGTCAAGCTGCTCGGCATGGTCAATGCCGCGCCCGAATTCGCCGATCATCCCAAGGTCATCAATGGCTGCTCGGACCTGTTCGTCGCCGTGCTCGGCGACAATGGCCGCCATGCCCGCTCGGCCGTCGGCATGGGCTCGCTGCCCAATGGCATGACGGTGGAGATCGAGGCGATCGTGCGGGTGCTGCCGTGACGGCGCTGAAGGACGAGATCGCCCGCGTCTACGGAACGCCGGCCGTCGTCATCGATCTCGACAAGGTCGAGGCGAATATCGCCAGGCTCCAGGCCGCCTGCGACGCCGCCGGCATCGCCAACCGCCCGCATATCAAGACGCATAAATCGCCGGAGCTGGCGCGCATGCAGATCGCCGCCGGCGCGCGCGGGATCACCTGCCAGAAGCTCGGCGAGGCCGAGGTCATGGCCGATGGCGGGATCGACGATATCCTGATCAGCTACAACATTCTCGGCGAGGAGAAGCTCGGACGGCTCGGCGCCCTCCAGCGCCGCGTGCGGATGATCGTGGCCGCCGACAATCCCGTCACCATCGCCGGCCTGCCGAAGGCCGCCGAGATCGCCGGGCGCGACCTCGAAGTGGTGGTGGAATGCGATACCGGCCGCAAGCGCGCCGGCGTCGAGACGCCGGGCGAGGCGGTCGAGCTCGCCAAGCAGATCGCCGCCTCGAAAGGGCTGAGCTTCGCCGGTTTCCTGATGTACCCGCCGGAAGATGGCTGGGAGCGCACGCAGATCTTCCTCGACACCGCCAATGCCGGCCTGCGCGAGGCGGGGCTGGAGGCGGGCATCGTCTCGACCGGCGGCTCGCCGAACCTGCCTCATATCGGCAAGCTCAAGGGCTCGACCGAGCACCGCTCCGGCACCTCGATCTTCAACGACCGCATGCAGATCGCGGCCAATGTCGCGACGCTGGAGGATTGCGCGCTGACGGTCTACGCCACGGTGGTCAGCCGGGCCGGCCCGGAGCGCGGCATTCTCGATTCGGGCTCGAAGACGCTGACCAGCGACAAGGGCAATCTCGACGGCCACGGCTACATCCTGGAATACCCCTCGGCCCGCATCGCGCAATTCGCCGAGGAGCATGGCTTTCTCGATCTCTCGGCCTCGAACGAGCGTCCGAATGTCGGGGAGGTGGTGCGCGTGGTGCCGAACCATGTCTGCGTCGTCGTCAACATGGTCGACCGGCTGGTCACCGTCCGGGGCGACAAGCTCGTGGGCGAGCTGCCGGTGGCGGCGCGCGGAAGGCTGACCTGACGCGTCAGCCCTTCCCACGTCCCTCCAGGAACCCGACCAGATCGCGCCTGACGAGCTCGATATGGTCCACCAGCAGGCGCCCGGCCTCGCTGATCCGTCCGTTACGGCAGAGGTGGATCAGCTCATTATGCTCGGCCTGCGCCCGCCCGATCGACGAGCTGCGCTGCAATTGCAGGCGGGTATAGCGGTCGCTGGTCTGCAGCAGGCCTGAGACGATCGAGGCCGTGCGCGGCTGGGTGGCGCGGGCATAAAGCGCCATGTGGAAATCGGCGTTGAGCACGCCCCAGCGTCCGATATCGCCGGCCTGCATGGCGGCCTCGAACGCCGCCTCCATGCCCTCGACCGCCGCGAAATCCGCCTCCGTCAACGCCGGTACGGAACTTGCGAGCAGCCTCGGTTCGAGCAGCTTGCGCAGCTCGAACACGTCGTTGATCTCGTCGAGCGACAGCCCCGAGACGATCGCTCCCTTATGCGGCACGATCCGCACGAAGCCCTCGGCCTCGAGCTGGAACAGCGCCTCGCGTACGGGGATCCGGCTGACCTCGAAGGCCTGGGCCAGCGCGTCCTGCCGCAATTGCGAGCCGGCCGGATAGCTTCCGTCGAGGATCTGCTGCCGGAGCCGATCGACGATCGCCGAGGACAGGGTGCGGTGCTTCAGGGGAGGGGACATCGGCCTCGACCGTAACCGAGCGGAATCGGCAGCGCCATTGACAGGAAGATTTTATACAATCTACAAAACCGCCAGGGGAATGACAATGACCGATGACGCCGTCGCGGCGCGCCGCCGCTCTTCATCTCTGCTGGATCTGGTGGTGGCGCTGTCGGGGCGCTGGCTGCGGGTCGAGCAGCGCGCGATCCAGGCGCTGATGTTCCTGCTGACCGCGCTGATCCTGCTCAATGTGACGACGCGCTATAGCGGCCATCCGATCTATTGGGTCGATGAATCCTCGGTCTACAGCGTCGTCTGGCTGACCTTCATCGGCGCCTCCGCGATGACCCGGATGCGACTCGATTTCGCGGTCACCCTGCTGACGGACAAGCTCTCCGAGCGCGGCGCGGCCATCGCCCGCCTGGTCTCGACCCTGGGCGTCCTCGCCTTCGGCCTCGGGCTGAGCGTGATGTGCTGGCTCTGGCTCGATCCGATCGGCGTCGCGCGCGCCGGTTTCGACGCGAGGGAATATGCCGCCGGCTCGTTCAATTTCATCTATACCGAGCGCACTCAGACGCTGAACTGGCCGACCTGGGTGATCTATCTGGTCATGCCGCTCTTCGCTGTCTCGATGACGCTGCACGCCGTGGCGAATCTGCTCGAGGATCTCGGCCTCGTCGCGCGCCAGGAACTGCCTGGCTTCGCCGCCGCCAATGCCGACGGGGTGGTGAACTGATGGCGATCACCATCGGAGCCTTCTTCGGAATCATGCTGGTCGGCGTGCCGATCGCGCTCTGCCTCTGCCTGGGCGCCATCATCTACATGGTCGCGACCGGCAATCTGCAGCTCCTGCCGAACTACCCGCTGCAGATGTTCGGCGGCGTCGACAGCTATGGGCTGATCGCTATCCCGCTCTTCATCCTGATCGGCGAGATCATGAATGGCGGCGGCATCACCCGCCGCATCGTCGATCTGGCGATGGCTTTCGTCGGCTCGCTGCGCGGCGGCCTTGCCTATGTGAACATCCTCGCCAACATGTTCGTCGCCTCGATCCTCGGCTCGGCGACGGCGCAGGTCGCGATCATGGCGCAGATCATGGTCCCCGAGATGGAGCGCAAGGGCTACGACAAGCACCTCGCCGCCGGCATCACCGCCTATGGCGGCATGCTCGGGCCGATCATCCCGCCCTCGGTGATGTTCGTCGTCTATTCGGTGCTGGCGCAGGTCTCTGTCAGCGACATGCTGCTCTCGGGCATCGTGCCGGGGCTGCTGCTGACCATCCTGTTCTTCCTGGTCATCGCCGGACTGGGCTTCGTCTACAACTATCCCAAGGGCGAGCGGCAGACCCTGCGCCAGCGCGCCGCCATCGTGCTCGGCTCGGCGCCGACCCTGCTGATCCCGGTCGTGATCGTGGGCTCGATCCTGGGAGGCCTCGCCAACCCGACCGAGGCCGCCGCCGTCGGCTCGGTCGCGGCGGCGCTGATCGGCCGCTTCTGGACCCGCGAGTTCCGCTTTGCCCAGCTGCCGCAGATGATGCTCAGGGCCGGCATCTACTCGGCCATCGTGCTGTTCCTGGTCGCCGCCGCGGCCGTGTTCTCCTGGGTGCTGGTCTACGGCAAGGTCCCGCAGACGGTTGCCGCCTCGATCCAGGCGATCGCCAAGGATCCGGTGACCTTCATGCTGCTGGTCAACGCAATCCTGCTGGTGATCGGCACGGTGATCGACGGCATTCCCGGGCTGATCATGACGGTGCCGATCCTGCTGCCGATCGCCACCGAGGTCTACGCCATCGATCCGCGCCATTTCGGCGTCGTGGTGGTGGTCAACCTGGTGCTCGGCCTGCTCTCGCCACCGGTCGGCCTCTGCTTCTTCGTCGCCGCCGCCGTCACCGGCGCCAAGCCGGGCAAGATGTTCCTGGTCACGCTGCCCTTCTTCATCGTCGCCTGCGGGCTGCTGATCCTGCTCTCGATCTATCCATGGCTGTCGCTGGCCCTGGTGAAATGAAGCCGTCCAACCAGAACAGAGGGAACTGAGATGACCGTCACTCGTCGCCGCCTGATCGCCGCCGCCGCCACCCTGCCGCTCGCCAAGCCCGCCCTGCTGCTCGCCCAGAACAAGGATCTGCGCCTCGGCATCCTCACCCCCAACGGCCATCCGTGGAACGTCGCCGCTGTCAAGGTCGGCGAGCGGCTGAAGGCCGAGAGCAATGGCCGGCTCAACCTCACCGTCTTCCACTCCGGCCAGCTCGGCAACGAGGCGGCGATGCTGCAGCAGATGCAGTCCGGCGCCCTCGACATGGGCTGGATCATGGCGGCCGAGCTCGGCTCGCGCGTGCCGGCGATCGGCGCCATCACCGCGCCCTATATCGTCGATTCCACCGCCAAGATCGCCAAGCTGGTCCGCCATCCGGTGGCGATGAAGCTGTTCGACGTGCTGCCGCGCGAGACCGGCTGCGTCGGCCTGGCCTGGGGCATCACCGGCATGCGCGCCGTGTTCTCGGCCAAGGAGCTGAACTCCGTCGCCGACATCAAGGGCATGAAGCTGCGCATCAACCCGACCCCGGTCTACCGCGACTTCTACCAGCTGCTCGGCGCCGCCCCGACCCCGATCCCGACCCCGCAGGTCTTCGACGCGATGACCAACGGCCAGGTCGACGGCCTCGAGGCCGATCTCGAATTCTCCTGGAACCAGCGCTTCGACAAGGTCTCGAAGACCATCCTGCAAATGAACGCGATCTTCATGCCGGTGATCGCGCTCGCCTCCGGCCGCGTCTGGCAGGGCATGGCCCCGGCCGACCGCGAGCTGATCCAGAAGACGGTGCGCGCCGCCCTCGACGAGCAGATCGACGCGCTCGCCGGCAACGAGCCAAAGCTGGTCGAGCAGTTCAAGGCCGCCGGCGCCAACTTCAAGCTCGCCAACCCCAAGGACGCCGAGGCCGTCGTCGCCGAATTCGACAAGCTCTGGCTGCCCAAGGCGCCGATTCTCGCCGAGCTGCGGCAGGCCGGCCAATCCATCACCGCCTGATCCCCCCACGAACCGCAATGGACTTTCGACCATGACCAAGAACATCTTCAGCGGCACCATCCCCGCTCTGATGAGCCCCTGCACCGCCGCGGGCGACGTCGACTATGACGAGCTGGTGGCGACCGGCCGCCGCCTGATCGGCGCCGGCATGTCGGCCGTGGTCTATTGCGGCTCGATGGGCGACTGGCCGCTGCTCACCGACGAGCAGCGCATGGAGGGCGCCCGCCGCCTGGTCGAGGCCGGCATCCCGCTGACCGTCGGCACCGGCGCGCAGAACTCCAAGCGCGCCGCGGCGCTCGCCGCCCATGCCAAGCAGATCGGCGCGCAGGGCCTGATGGTGATCCCGCGCGTGCTCTCGCGCGGCTCCTCGCTGAGCGCCCAGCGCGCCCATTTCGAGGCCATCCTCGAGGCCGCCGTCGACCTGCCGGCGGTGATCTACAACAGCCCCTATTACGGCTACGAGACCAAGGCCGACCTGTTCTTCGCCCTCAACGCCCGCTATCCGCATCTGGTCGGCTTCAAGGAGTTCGGCGGCGGCGCGGCGCTGACCTATGCGGCCGAGCACATCACCAGCCGCGACGACAAGCTCACCTTGATGGTCGGCGTCGACACCCAGGTCTCGCACGGCTTCATCCGCTGCGGCGCCAAGGGCGCGATCACCGGCATCGGCAATGCGCTCCCCAAGGAGGTGCTGCACCTGGTGGCGCTCTGCGAGAAGGCGGCGGCCGGCGATCCGCAGGCAGAGCGCGAGGCGCTCGAGCTGGAGCGCTCCCTCTATGTGCTGTCGTCCTTCGACGAGGGCGTCGACCTGGTCCTCTACTACAAGCACCTGATGGTGCTGGAGGGGCACAAGGCCTATGATCGCCATTTCAACGAGAGCGACGCGCTCTCGCCGGCGCAGAAGCACTATGTCGAGGCCGAGTGGCGCCGCTTCAAGAGCTGGTACGCCAAGTGGAGCGCCGAAGGCCGGGCCGCCAAGGCGGCCTGAGGAGCCTAGTCCGGATGCCGCGCGTTCCAGGCGGCCGCGTAGTCCTGGCAGAGCCGGTCGAGCTCGGCCCGGTCGGTCACTCCGGCCGGGCGCGCCCGCGACGGCGAGGCCTGCTGGAACGGCACATAGCGCTGATGCGCCACCCGCCACAGCCGCCGCAGCTCGGCGAGCGGCGTCTCGTGATCGTCGACCCGGATGTCGAAGCTCGGCACCGGGTCGCTCGCCCAGATCCGGATCGCGCAGGATTGCCGGCCGCGCTTGTCGCCGCCGGCGGCCTCGCCGGCTTCGAGCGCCACCAGCAGCCGCTCGTCGAAATCCAGCGCTGACGATTTCACATAGGCCTTCAGCGTCTCCTCGATCACCTGCGGCCCGGCCAGCATGTTGCCGGCGACCGAGACCTGCGGCCCGTCGACCGCCCCGCACCAGTCGATGCAGGCATTGCCGGTGAAGGAGGCGGTGCGCCCGTCCCGGTCGATCACATGCAGCTGGCGATGCGCCCGGCCCTCATCGGCCGCGGTGAGGTTGGCGACGATCTCGACCGCCGAGCGTCCCTCCTGCAGCAGCTTCAGCCCGTCGACGCCGTAGAGCGGGTTGACGAAGGCCTGCGAGGCGATGGCACCGACCCGCCCGCCGCCATAGGGCACGCGGGCGCCGACGGCGAAGGCGCAGGTCGAGACGGCGACGCCATAGGCGCCGGTCGCGGCGTCGCGGGCGACGATGGACCAGGTCATGCGGGGCTTATCCTCAGCGTCCGGCGGCGTAGGCCTGCATGAGACGCGGGGTCGCCGCCGCGCGCAAGAGCCCGTCGGCGCTTCTTTCGGCCGCGGTCAGCCGGCCGACCGTCCAGGCCGGCGCCGTCTCCAGCCTGTGCCCGCGCCGCTTCAGCTCGGCCAGCGTCGCCTCGCCGACGCTCTCCTCAACGGTGAGATGCCCCGGCCGCGCCTCGCGCGGATAGAAGGTCGAGGGGAAATGCTGGGTGTGGAACAGCGGCAGATCGATCGCCTCCTGCAGGTTGAGCCCGTGATGCACCCGCCGCAGGAACATGCCGAGCTGCCATTGCTCCTGCTGGTCGCCGCCCGGCGTGCCGAAGGCGAGGCGCGGCTCGCCGTTCTCGAAGGCGATGGTTGGGGTCAGCGTGGTGCGCGGCCGCTTGCCGGGCGCCAGCGAGGAGGGCAGCCTCTCCTCCAGGAAAAAGGCCTGGGCCCGCGAATTCAGCGGGAAGCCGAGCTCCGGGATCACCGGCGAGGATTGCAGCCAGCCGCCGGACGGCGTCGCCGCGACCATGTTGCCCCAGCGGTCGATCACGTCGATATGCACGGTGTCGCCGCGCCGCGAGGAGGCGACCATCGAGGCCAGCGTCGGCTCGCCCACCGTCGCCGACAAAACCCCGCTCTGGCCGGCATAACGGATATTGCCCATGGCCCGCGCGACCTGCGCCTCGAAGCCGGGCACCGCGCCGGGGCGGATCTCCTGCGAGGCCTCGTTGCCGATCAGCGCCCGCCGGCCGCGCGCATAGTCGTCGGAGAGCAGCGTCGCCAGCGGCACGTCGACGAAGTCCGGGTCGCCGTAATAGGCCTCGCGATCGGCGAAGGCGAGCTTCATCGCCTCGGCCACGTGATGGATGAACTCCGGGCTGGCCGGGCCCATCGCGGCGAGGTCGATCCCCTCGAGGATCTTCAGCGTCTGCAGGAAGACCGGGCCCTGGCCCCAGGGGCCGATCTTGAACACCTCCCAGCCGTGATAGTCGACCTTGGCCGGCGCCTCGTAATGCGGCGTCCAGCCGGCGAGGTCGTCGGCCGTGAGCAGGCCCTTATGGCGCGCGCCTGTCGAATCCATCGCCTCGGTGTTGCGGCAGAAGGCGTCCATCGCCTCGGCGACGAAGCCCTTGTACCAGGCGTCATAGGCGGCCTGGATCTGCTCTTGCCGGTCGCCGCCGGCCGCTTCCGCCTCGGCCAGGATGCGCTTGTAGGTCGCCGCCGCCGCCGGGTTGCGGAACAGGGCGCGGGGCTTCGGCGCCTCGCCGCCCGGCAGGTAGACGGCGCCCGAGCTCGGCCACTGGTTGGAGAACAGGTCCTTCAGCCCGGCGATGGTGTCGCAGACGCGGGGCAGCATCGGATGGCCGTTCTCGAAATAGCCGATCGCCGGCTCCAGCACCTCGCGCAAGGGGAGCCGGCCATGGTCGCGCAGCATCGTCATCCAGCCGCCGAAGGCGCCGGGGATCACTGTGGAGAGCAGGCCGTCGCCGGGGATGATGTCGATGCCGAGCGCCTTGTAGGCCTGGATCGTCGCGGCCTTCGGCGCCGGCCCCTGGGCGCAGAGCACCTCGACCTTCTTGGTCTGCGCCGAATAGAACACCGCCGGCATGTCGCCGGCCGGCCCGACCAGATGCGGCTCGACCACCTGCAGCACGAAGGCGGCGGCGGCGCAGGCATCGAAGGCGTTGCCGCCCTTCTCCAGCATCGCCATGCCGGAGGCGGTGGCGAGCCAGTGCGTCGAGGTGACGACGCCGAAGGTGCCGAGGATTTCGGGGCGGGTGGTGAACATGGGCTGGTCCTTCGGGGGAGGTCAGGATTCTTTGGGATCGAGCGCGTCGCGCAGGCCGTCGCCGAGCAGGTTGAAGCCGAGCACCGCCAGGAAGATGGCGATGCCGGGCGTCACCGACATCCACGGCGCCTGCTCCATGAAGTTCTTGGCGACGTTGAGCATCTGCCCCCAGGACGGCGCCGGCGGCTGCTGGCCGAGGCCGAGGAACGACAGCGAGGCCTCGAGGATGATCGCCTGCGCCATGAACAGCGTCGACTGCACGATGATCGGCGGCAGCGTGTTGGGCAGGACGTGCACCAGCATCAGCCGGGCATTGCGCGCGCCGATCGAGCGGGCTCCCTCGACGAAGTCCTCGCCCTTGACCACCATCACCTGGCCGCGCACCAGCCGGATGAAGATCGGCACCGCCGACAGGCCGATGGCGATCATCGCATTGGTCAGCGAGGGGCCGAGCACCGCCGCGAAGGCGATCGCCAGGATCAGGAACGGGCAGGCCAGCAGCGCCTCGGTCACCCGCGAGATGGCGATGTCGATCCAGCCGCCATACCAGCCGGCTACCAGCCCGAACGGGATGCCGATCGCCAGCGCGATCGCCACCGAGACGACGCCGGCCATCAGCGAGGTCCGCGCCCCGAAGAACAGCCGCGAGACCTGGTCGCGGCCGAGCTCGTCGGTGCCGAGCCAGTAGAGCGCGGAAGGCGGCTTGCGGATGGCGAGGAAATTCGACTTCAGCGGGTCGGCCAGCGGCAGCAGGGGCGCCAGCAGCGCCATCAGCACCAGCAGCAGCACCAGCGTGCCGCCGATCAGCGCCGCGCGGTTGCGCAGCAGGCGCTTGAGCACCCCCGGGCGGGTGGCGACGGCGCTGGTCGCGGGGACGGCGCTCATCAGGCGTTCCTCAGGCGGGGATTGGCCAGGATGTAGAGGATGTCGGCCAGGAGGTTCATCAGGATGAAGCCGATCGCCGTGCACAGCACCACGCCCTGGACGACGCCATAGTCGCGGTTGAACACCGCGTCGACGATCAGCTTGCCGAAGCCGGGAATGGTGAAGACCTGCTCGGTCAGCACCGCCCCGGCCAGCAGCTCGCCGAACAGCAGCGTCGACAGGGTGATGATCGGCACCAGCGCGTTGCGCAGCGCGTGGCGGTTGACCACGGTCTGCTCGTCCAGCCCCTTGGCGCGGGCGGTGCGGACATAATCCGAGCGCAGCACCTCCAGCATCGCCGAGCGGGTATGGCGCATGATGAAGGCCGAGAGCCCGCCGCCGAGCACGAAGGCCGGCATGATCAGGCGCTCGATCGCCGCCCTCGGATCGCTGAAGATCGACTCGTAGCCGGAGGCCGGCAGCCATTTCAGCTGCACCGCCACCACCAAAATCAGCATGATGCCGAGCCAGAAGTTCGGGATCGACAGCCCCGACAGCGCCAGCGCGCTGGTCGAGTAGTCGAGGAAGGTGCCCTTGCGCCGCGCCGCGATGATCCCGGCCGGGATGCCGATGCCGAGCGCCACGACGATCGAGGCGGTGGCGAGCTGGATCGTCACCGGCAGCTTCTGCAGGATCAGCCCGAGCACCGGCTCGCCGGTGCGCAGCGAGCGGCCGAAATCGCCCTGCAGAACCTGCCCGAGCCAGGCGAAGAACTGCACCGCGATCGGATCGTCCATCCGGTAGATCGCCCGCAGCCGCGCGATCACCTCCGGGTCGCGCTCCTCGCCGGCAATTACCAGGAAGGGGTCGCCGGGCAGGGCCCGCTGCAGGGCGAAGATGAACAGCGAAACCAGGAACAGCGTCGGGACGGCGATCAGGACGCGCCGGCCGATCAGGGTCAGCATGCGCCGCTCACGAGCGCTTCAGCCCTGCCAGCCGGATCATGCCGTCGGGATTCATCACGAAGCCCTGAATAGTCGAGCGCAGCGCGAAGAACCTCGTTTCGTTGTAGAGATAGATGATCGGCAGTTCGTCCTGCAGGATCGTCTGGGCAGCGTCGTAGCGCTTCTTGCGCTCGGCGGTGTCGTAGAGCGTGCGCGCCTCGTCGAGCAGCTTGTCGACCTGCGGGTTGGAATAGCGCCCGTCGTTCTGGTTGCCCTTGGTGGTGACGAACTGGTGGATGTTGCCGTCCGGATCGATCCGGCCCGACCAGCCGATCTTGCTCAGCTGGAACTTGCCCTGCTGCTGGTCGCGCAGCAGGCTGGCGAATTCGGTCGAGCGGATCTGGATGTCGATCCCCACCTCCTGAGCCATCGCCTGCAGCACCTGGCCGACCTGCGCCTCGACCGGGTTGTTGGCGACCAGGAGCTCGACGCTGACTTTCTCCTGTCCGGCTTCCTTGAGCAGGGCCTTGGCCTTGGCGACGTTGCGTTCGGCGACGGGGTGCGCGTCCGACAGATACTGATTGTCCGGCGGAAAGGGCTGGTTCATCGGCGTATAGAGCCCCTCGAACACCGCCTGGCTGAGGACCTTGCGGTCGATCGCCAGCGATAGCGCCTGGCGCACCCGCTTGTCCTTGCCCATCGGCTGGTTGGCGGCTTCGCCGTGCTGGGTGTTGATGGTGATGCCCTGATAGCCGAGATTGGGCACGCCCAGCACCTGCAGGCTCTTATCGGCCTTGGCCGAGGTGACGTCGGTCGGGGCGAGCCGCTCCAGCAGGTCGAGCTCGCCGGCGCGCAGATTGGCGAGGCGGACCGTGGTGTCTGGAATCGAGCGGTAGACCACACGGTCGAAGCCGTATTTCTCGGCCTCCCAATGGTCCTTGAACTTGTCGAGCACGATGCGGTCGTTCTGCACCCGCTCGACGAACTGGTAGGGGCCCGAGCAGACCGGCTTGGCCGAGATATCGGCGCCGAGGCTCTTCGGCGACAGCATCATCCCGGCCCGGTCGGTGAGCTGGGCGAGCAGCGTCGCGTCCGGCCGCTTCAGCTTCAGCACCAGCGTCTGCGCGTCGGGCGCGCTGACGCTCTCGACCGAGGCCAGTTCGGACTTGCGCAGCGAATCCGGCAGCGTCATCGCCCGCTCCAGATTGGCCTTGGCGGCGGCCGCGTTGAAGGCCTCGCCGTCATGGAACTTGGCGTCGCCGCGCAGCTTCATCGTCAGCGTCAGCCCGTCCGCGGAGAACGACCATTCGGTGGCCAGTCGCGGAATGATCTTCAGCTCCGGCGTGATGTCGACCAGCCGGTCGCAGAGCCCCATGAAGACGATGCGCCCGACGAAGGTGCGGGCCTTGTGCGGATCGAGGACATCGGGATCGTCCTGGAGGCCGATGCGCAGCGTCGAGGGCGATTGCGCCAGCGCCGGCAGGGGCGAGAGGGCGAGGAGCGCGGCGGAAGCCAGAAGGGCGAGCTGTTTCATGACGTTCCCGTTATTGTTGCGTCGGCTTCGCGCCGCGTCGAAGCGACCATTCCATGACCTAGCGGGATGCGCAATGCGGGCGATGCGGCCCGCCGCCGGCGCTGGCGCATGGCTGCGGCGCGACGCCGGCCTGTCGCAGCGGCGGGATTCTGGTATGCAAGATTTCACGGCCCCGCAGGGGGGCACCGCTGGGAGTTGCGCAACGATGCTGCTGGGTGTGATTGCCGACGACATGACGGGCGCGACCGATGTCGCGCTGATGCTGAACCGGGCCGGGATGCGCACGGTCCAGGTCATCGGCGCCCCGGCCGCCGGCGCGGTGCTGCCCGAGGCCGACGCCGTCGTCGTCGCGATGAAGACCCGCACCAACCCCGTCGCCGAGGCGATCGCCGACTCGCTCGCCGCCTGCGAGGCGCTGCTCGCCGCCGGCGCGCGCCAGATCCTGTTCAAATACTGCTCGACCTTCGATTCGACGGCGCAAGGCAATATCGGCCCGGTCGCCGATGCGCTGATGGAGCGGCTCGGCGCCCATCAGGCGATCGTCTGCCCGGCCTTCCCGGCCAATGGCCGCTCGATCTTCCAGGGCTGGCTGTTCGTCGGCGAGGTGCCGCTGCACGAAAGCTCGATGAAGGACCACCCGCTGACGCCGATGCGCGATTCCAACCTGATGCGGCTGATGCGCGCGCAGTCCAGGCACGAGGTCGGCCTCGTCGGCTATGCCGCCGTCCACCAGGGCGCCGCCGCCGTGCGCAGGCGCCTCGCCGAGCTGTCGGAGCAGGGCGTGCGCTATGCCGTCACCGACGCGCTCGACAACGGCCATCTGATGGTGCTGGCCGAGGCGATCTCGGACCATGTCCTGCTGACGGGCGGCTCCGGCATCGCCATGGGTCTGCCTGAGAATTTCCGCAAGGCCGGCTTGCTGCCGCAGCGCGAGACCGCGACGCATCTGACCGCCGCGAAGGGCCGCGCCGGGATCATCTCCGGCAGCTGCTCGGCCGCGACGCGCGGCCAGATCAAGGCGGCGCTGGCAGCAGGCATCCCGGCGCTGAAGGTCGATCCGCTGGCGCTGGCCGCCGGCACCCAACAGGCCGGCGACCTTGCCGGCTGGGCCCTGGCGCAACCGGCCGACAAGCCCTTCCTGCTCTATTCCAGCGACGATCCGGCCGAGGTCGCCTCGGTCCAGGACAGGCTGGGGCGCGACAAGGCCGGCGAGATCGTCGAGCACGCCTTCGCCGAGGCGGCCCGGCTGCTCGGGGAGGGCGGGGTGACGCGGCTGCTGGTCGCCGGCGGCGAGACCTCCGGCGCGGTGGTGCAGGGCCTCTCGATCCGCACGCTCGAAATCGGACCGGAGATCGATCCCGGCGTGCCCTGGACCCGCGTCGTCGACGGTCCCGAAATGGTCGTCGCGCTGAAATCCGGCAATTTCGGCGCGCCCGACTTCTTCCTGAAGGCCTGGGCGCTGCTGCAATAACGCAGCGTCGTGCTTGCGCCGCAGGCGGCTCTCATAGGATGCTCGGCAGGCACCGGTTCAGGGGACGACCATGGCCTTTCTCGGCGAACTTCTGACCAGCGTCGCCGATCGCGGCCGGGCGCTGATCAATTTCGAGCGCTTCGCCGCCAATCGCCGCCAGCCGCTCGACAAGCTCTGCGAGGACCTGTTGTCCGGCCGCGGCGAGGCGTCGGGCATGGCTCTGGCCCAGGCGGTGCTGGACCAGTGGGAGGCGATGGACGCCGCCGCGCGCCTGCGCTTCTTCCGCCTGCTGCAGGAGCGCTTCGGGCCCGACCAGGCGCGGCTCGAGGCGGCGCTGGAGCAATATCGCGACAATCCCGGGGCCGAGGCGGCCGGCCAGCTGCATCTCGCCTCCGAGCCGCGCCGGCAGGAGCTGTTCCGCCGGCTCAATCTCGCCCCCGGCGGCACCCATGTGCTGGTGCGCATGCGCGAGAGCCTGTTCGAGGCGATGAAGGAGGAGCCGGAGCTGGCGGTCGTCGATGCCGATTTCCGGCATCTCTTCGGCTCCTGGTTCAACCGCGGCTTCCTGGTGCTGCGCCGCATCGACTGGCGCACCCCGGCTAATGTGCTGGAGAAGATCATCCGCTACGAGGCGGTGCACGCCATCAAGGACTGGGACGATCTGCGCCGCAGGCTCGAGCCGGCGGACCGGCGCTGCTTCGCCTTCTTTCATCCGCAGCTCGTCGACGAGCCGCTGATCTTCGTCGAGGTCGCGCTGACCCGCGAGGTGCCCAGCCGCATCGCCGATCTTTTGAGCGAGGAGCGCCAGGGGCTGCCCGCCTCGGCTGCGACGACCGCGGTGTTCTACTCGATCTCGAACTGCCAGGAGGGGCTGCGCGGCATTTCCTTCGGCAATTTCCTGATCAAGCAGGTGGCGGAGGATCTGAAGCGCGAATTGCCCGGGCTCGACGTCTTCGTCACGCTCTCGCCGGTGCCGGGCTTCGCCCGCTGGCTGTCCGGAGCGCTGGCGGAGCCCACCGCGCTCGGCCTCGCCAATGAGGAGGCCGCGCTGCTGATGCTGGCGCCGGCGGAAGTCGCGGCGCTGGACGAGGCCGGACGGGGCCGCCGCGACAAGCTGCTCGGCCAGATGACGGCGCATTACATGTTGCGCGCCCGCACGGCGTCGGGACGGGTGATCGACCCGGTCGCCCGCTTCCATCTCGGCAATGGCGCGCGCCTGGAGCGCGTCGATGTCGGCGGCAACCTCTCCGATCGCGGCCTGCGCGAATCGCATGGCGTCATGGTCAACTACCGCTACGAGCTCGACGACATCGAGGCCAATCACGAGGCCTTCGCCAGCCGCAACACCGTCGTCGCCTCCTCCGCCGTCCGCAAACTGCTGCGCGCGCCGGCGGCCTGACCCGAAAAAGCTTGCAAGACCGAGACTGGAAGGACCCGAAATCATGGGCAATCATCTGTTCGACCTCGTCAGGGCCCGCATCCCGGCGCCGGATGCGCCATTCGCCTTCATCGACGACGGCCGGACCTACTCCTATGCCGACATGCTCGACGTCTCGGCCCGCTTCGCCAATGCGCTGGTCGAGCTCGGCGTAAAGCCGGGCGACCGGGTCGCGGTCCAGGTCGAGAAGAGCATCGAGGCGCTGATGCTCTATCTCGGCACCGTCCGCGCCGGAGCGATCTTCCTGCCGCTCAACACCGCCTACACCCCGGCCGAGATCGAGTATTTCCTCGGCGATGCCGAGCCGGCCGTCTTCGTCTGCGATCCGGCCAAGGCCGAGGGGTTGCGCCCCTATGCGCAGAAAGCCGGCGCCCGGCTGGAGACGCTTGGGGTCTGGCGCTCGCCCGAGGTCTCGGCCGGCACGCTCTCGGATCGCGCCCTGGCGGCGGCGACCGGCTTCGTCGATGTCGCGCGCGGCCCCGACGATCTCGCGGCCATCCTCTACACCTCCGGCACCACCGGGCGCTCCAAGGGCGCCATGCTGAGCCATGACAACCTCGCCTCGAACGCGCTGGCGCTGGTCGAATACTGGCGCTTCGGCAAGGAGGACGTGCTGCTGCACGCTCTGCCGATCTTCCACACCCATGGCCTTTTCGTCGCCACCAACACCGTGCTGTTCTCCGGCGCCGCGATGATCCTGCTGCCGAAATTCGATCCGGACCAGGTCTTCAAGCATCTGCCGCGCGCCACCAGCATGATGGGCGTGCCGACCTTCTATGTCCGCCTCCTCCAGGACGAGCGGCTGACCAAGCAGGCGGTCGGCCATATGCGCCTGTTCGTCTCGGGCTCGGCGCCGCTGCTGGCCGAGACCCACCGCGCTTGGCGCGAGCGTACCGGCCACGCCATCCTCGAGCGCTACGGCATGACCGAGACCAACATGAACACCTCGAACCCTTACGACGGGGAGCGGGTGGCGGGCACGGTCGGCTTCCCGCTGCCGGGCGTCGCGGCGCGGGTCACCGATCCGGAGACCGGCAAGGAGCTGGCCCGCGACGAGATCGGCATGATCGAGGTCAAGGGCCCGAACGTCTTCAAGGGCTATTGGCGCAATCCGGAGAAGACCAAGGCCGAGTTCCGCGAGGACGGCTTCTTCATCACCGGCGATCTCGGCAAGATCGACCCGGCCGGCTATGTCCACATCGTCGGCCGCGGCAAGGACCTGATCATCACCGGCGGCTATAATGTCTATCCCAAGGAGGTCGAGGCCGAGATCGACGAGATGCAGGGCGTCGTCGAGAGCGCGGTGATCGGCTGCCCGCATCCGGATTTCGGCGAGGGCGTCACCGCCGTCGTGGTCGCCAAGCCGGGTGCCGAGATCACCGCGGCGGCGATCGCCAGCGCCCTGGAGCAGCGCCTGGCCAAGTTCAAGCTGCCCAAGCAGGTCTTCATCGTCCCCGACCTACCGCGCAACACCATGGGCAAGGTCCAGAAGAACCTGCTCCGCGACCAGTACAAGGACATCTACGCCAAATAGCCGCGAGAGCCGGATCCGATCAGATTAAATCAATCTGATCGGATCCGGCTCTCACTTCAGAGAGCCCGGGCCGAAGGCGAGCGTTTCGCCATCGGCCGGGATCAGCAGGCGGCCGGGCTCGATCCCCGCCGCCTCGGCGGCCGTGCGCAGTGCGGCGCGGCTGACCGTGGCGTGGTCGAGCGCCTCCATATGCACGGCAACGATCCGCGCCCGCGGCGCGGCCTCGGCCAGCGCCACGGTCTGCGCCGCGTCCATCACGATCAGCGTGCCGTCCCAGAGCGCGCCGCAGGAATGCGTCACGATGATGTCGGGATCGGCCTGGGCCACCGCCTCCAGCAGCGGCGGATAGAGCACGCTGTCGCCGCACCAGTAGAGCGAGGGCTCGCCCGGCGCCTCGAAGGTCAGGCCCATCACGGGACCCATGGTCTCGGCGACGGCGCCGGTTCCGTGCTGCGCAGGCTGGCGCTGGATCACGATCGATCCCAGCCTGATGAAATGCTCGAGCGGCGCCACCTGCGTGAAGCCGGCTTCCCGGATCGTCTCCTCGTTGCCGGGCTGGCAGATCAGGGGAACATCCTTCGGCAGGCGCTCCTTGGCGACCTCGTCGAAATGATCCGCATGGAGATGCGAGACGATCACCTGGTCGACGCCGCCGAGGATGTCGTCGATCGGCTCAGGCAGCGCGACCATCGGATTCTGCGACTTGCCGGCGATCGAGCGGCGGCTCAGCCTGGGGCCGAGATCGGGATCGATCAGGATGGTCTTGCCGGCATAGGTCAGCTTGAGCAGCGCGTTGCGCAGGAGTTTGAGCTGCATGGCGTATCCGCGACGGAGGGATCGGTCCGACCTATCCTTCCGTCATGCGGCTGCCGCGACCAGTTCGAATTTGTGAAGCAAACTGCATCGCGGCGTGGGGTTCGGCTCGTCAGGCGGCGAACTGGCCATAGGCGACGTGGTCGCGGGCGGCTTTCAGGGCGCTCGCCCACCAGTGCAGCTGCGCCAGCATCACCGCCATCGCCCGCTCGGCGCGGTCGGCATCGCGCAGCCTGCCCTCGGCATCGAACTGGTCCCAGGCCATGCTGAAGCAGACCCCGTCGCGGATCGTCGCCGCATGCAGCTCGGCGAAGACCAGCCGCAACTGCTCGACGGCACGCAAACCCCCGGAAACTCCGCCGTAAGACACGAAGGCGACGGGCTTGCCGCGCCATTCCGGCCCCGTCGCGTCGATCAGCGCCTTCAGCGGGGCGGGGAAGCTGCGGTTGTATTCAGGCGTCACCACGATGAAGGCGTCGGCACGGTCCAGCCGCGCCCGCTGCTCGGCGAGATCGATCGCGCCGGGATCGACGCTCTCGACCTCGAACGGCCCGTCGCCCTCGATCTGCTCGATCGTCCAGCCTGCGACCCGCTCGCACAGCCGCCCCTGGCGGGTGCTGCCATAGATCACGGCGATCGTGATCGGAGGAATATGCGATCCATGCATCGACTTGCTCCTTGAGCTGGAAAAGCGGAGGAGCCGTCGCTATAAAACCTCAAGTAATGTTGAGGTCAAGAGCATGGCCAAGCCAGCCCGCATCGCCGTCGCAGACGAGCTCAGCGTAGGGGAGGTCGCCCGCCGCAGCGGCGTCGCCGTCTCGGCGCTGCACTTCTACGAAGCGCAAGGGTTGATCCGCAGCCGCCGCAATACCGGCAACCAGCGGCGCTATCCGCGCGAGGTGCTGCGCCGGGTTGCGATCATCAAGGTCGCCCAGCGCACCGGCATTCCGCTGAAGACGATCCGCGAGGCTTTCAGGGCGCTGCCCGCCGAGCGCACGCCGACCGCCGAGGACTGGGGGCGGCTCTCCGCCGCCTGGAAACGCGAGCTGGAGCACCGCATCGACCGCCTGATCCGGCTGCGCGACCATCTCGAGGATTGCATCGGCTGCGGCTGCCTCTCGGTGAAGAGCTGTCCGCTGCACAACCCCTGGGACGAGCTCGGCAAGCAGGGCCCGGGCCCGCGCCTGCTCGATCCCGCGTGAAGGATCGCCGCTTCAGGCGAACAGGCGCAGCCTGTCGACGACGGGCAGCGCGCCGATCGCCCGAAGATCGGCCTCCGAATAGCTCAGCTCGACCTGGGCGGCGCTCACCGGCGCGGCCGCCATCTGCGGCTCGAGGAAGGCGATGTCGCTCGGCGTCTGCCGGTCGGAGCCCAGGCGCGAATAGGGCGAGCGCGGCGCCGGGGCTGCGGCCTCGTTCAGCGGCGTGCGCAGCTGTGTGCCGACATCGACCACATCGATGTCGTCCGCTGCGGTGACGGGGGCCGCGGGCATGGCCGCCGGCTGTGGCTTCGGCGCAGCCGCGCCGAGCGTGAAGCTGCTGTCGTCCATGGTGGCGCGCAGGCTGGAATCCAGCATGGCGACGGTGTCGGCCAGCTTCTCGATCTGGTCGGCCCCGGCCTCGACGGTCGTCGTCGCGGTGTAGATCTCGGTCGCACGGCGGTCGAGGCTGTCGCAGAGCGCGCGGTCGGAACCCGATTCGCGCAAGGTCCAGGCCGCTTCCTGGATCGCCTCGGCGGCGGTGAGGATCCGGTTCGCCGCCTCATGGATGCGCGCCGACAGGCGCAAGGCGGGCTCGGACTGGCCGACGCCCGCCCGGTCGAGATCCTCGCGCAGTTCTGCGATCGCGCGCGCCGCATCGGTGAAGCCCAGCGCGCTTTCCATGCCGGCCGATTGCACGGTGCAGAGCCGCTCCAGCCGCTGGATCGCGCCCAGCACCATTTCGGTATCCGCCTGGCGGTTGCGCCTTGCAAATTCCGCCAGGAACCAGCGCCCGCGTGCCGTCTCCATCACCGCGCCGGCGATGGTCTCGTAATCGACCTCGCTCAAAGGGGTGAGGGAACGCGCATCGCTCATGGCCAGGCAGCTCTCCGAGGGCTGGCCTAGCGTTCGCTGCTGGCCGAGAATGCCCGCATGCGAATCTGCTGATGATTCTTTAAGAAATTGCTGCCACGGGCATGCCGTTACCCGACGCGACAGGGCCTCGACCCGCACGCCTGCTGTCTTTCCGCCTGTCGGCGATGCACGGGCTGAATTTTCTCGGCGTCGGCTTCTATCTCCCGTTCTTTCCGATCTGGCTCGCCTCCAAGGGGCTGAGCGATGTCGATATCGGCTATGTCCTGGCCATCCCGATCCTGACGCGCGTGCTTGTGGCGGCCACGGTGACCGGCCTGGCCGATCGCCATCTGCGGCCGAACATCCTGCTGGCGCTGCTGAACGGCCTCGCCGGCAGCCTTTATCTCGCGCTGGCCTTCCAGGATGCGCGGCTGCCGATTGCGGTGCTGACCGCGCTGACCGCGGTCGCGCTCTCGGGCGTCGTGCCGCTCGCCGATATCCTGACCCTGGCGCAGGTGAGGGCGGGCGCGCTCAAGGATTACGGCCGCGTCCGGCTCTGGGGCTCCGTCACCTTCGTGCTCTCGAACCTGATCGGCGGCTATCTCGTGGCGCGCCACGGCGCCTGGCTGATTCCTTTCGTTCTCGCCGGCAGCAGCGCGCTCGCGGCGCTCGCCGCTTTGCAGACGCCGGCTCCGCCCGGCGAGATCGCGCCGCCGGCCGGCAGCGCATCGGTGCGCGCGCGGTTCACGCCGGCCTTCTGGCTCGCCATCGCCGCGGCGGCCTGCGTTAACGGCACCCATGCCGCGCTCTATGCCTTCGGCTCGCTGCACTGGCGGGGGTTGGGCTTCAGCGACGATGCGATCGGCTGGCTCTGGGCGGTCGGGGTCCTGTCGGAGATCGCGGTCTTCCTCTTCGCCGGCGGGGTCGCGGCGCGCGGCATGATCGGCCTGCGCTGGATCGGCATCGCGGCCCTGGCGGCGGCGCTGCGCTTCGGCACGATGAGCTTCGATCCCGGCTTCGCCGCGACCGTCCTGCTGCAGATCCTGCACGGGGTCACCTTCGGCGTCGCCCATCTCGGCTCGCTGGCGGCCCTGACCGTGCTGGCGCCGCAGGCGCGGCGGGCGGCCGCACAGGGGCGTTTCGTCGCGGTCGGCTCGCTGGCGATGGGGCTGATGACGGTGCTCTCCGGCTATCTCTTCCGCCTGCTGGGGCCGGGTGTCTTTCTTGCCATGGTGCCGGTCGCATTGCTCGGACTGGGCCTGGCGGTGCTTGCCATCCTCCTGTCGCGCGGCGATACAGGCCGCGGGGGCTGAAAATCGGAGCGGGGTGGGCGAATCCTCATGGCTGTCGTCGATGACGCTGAGCCGCAGGCGGTCTATCGCGACGACGGGGGCACCCTGGCGGTGTCGCTCGCCGGCCGCTGGAGCGTCGACAGGGCGCCGCGCCTCGAGGATATCGTCGCCGAGCTGACCGAGCGCGTCGGCAGCGTCCGCCAGGCGAGGCTCGATCTCTCGGCCATCGAGCGCCTGGACACGCTCGGCGCCTATCTGCTCGCCCGCGTCAGGGAGGCGGGCAAGACCCAAGGCGTCGCCGTCGAGCTGGTCAGCCGCCGTCCCGAGCATGGCGTGCTGCTCGAGGAGGTCGATCGCGAGCCGGGCGACTATCAGCCGCCACTCCGTCCGATCGGCCTGGTGACGGTGCTGATCGACATCGGCGAGGCGGTTGTCCGCTTCGGGCGCGACATGGTGGGCGGCGCCGTCTTCCTCGGCGAGGTGATGACCTCCAGCGTCGGGGTGCTGTTCGGGCCGCGCCGCTTTCGGGGCCCGTCCCTGGTCAACCAGATCGAGCTGATCGCCTTCCACGGCGCGCCGATCATCATGCTGATTTCCTTCCTGGTCGGCTGCATCGTCGCCCAGCAGGGCATTTTCCAGCTGCAGCGCTTCGGCGCGACGGCATTCGTCGTCAATCTCACCGGCATCCTGATCCTGCGCGAATTGTCGGTTCTGCTGACCTCGATCATGGTCGCCGGGCGCTCCGGCTCGGCCTTCACGGCCGAGATCGGCTCGATGAAGATGCGCGAGGAGATCGACGCGCTGCGGGTGATGGGGCTGGAGCCGATCGAGGTGCTGGTCGTGCCGCGCATCCTCGCGCTGATCATCGCCCTGCCGATCCTCAGCTTCATCTCGGCGATGTCGGCTCTCGTCGGGGCGGGGTTGGTGGCCTGGCTCTATGGCGGGATCGGTCCCGACACCTATCTCGAGCGCCTGAAATCGGTGATCACCTGGCAGCATTTCGCCGTTGGCCTGATCAAGGCGCCGTTCATGGCCTTCGTCATCGGCCTGATCGCCTCGATCGAGGGGCTGGCGGTGCAGGGCTCGGCCGAGTCGCTCGGCCGGCAGGTCACCGCCTCGGTGGTGAAGGCGATCTTCATGGTCATCGTCGTCGATGGGCTGTTCGCCATGTTCTTCGCCTCGATCCGGATGTGAGGCGAGCGGCGATGCGCGAGGAGCAGCTTCGGACGAGACCGGCAAGGCCGGAGGCGGAAGCGGCGCAGGAGCCGGTCATCCGCGTGCGCGACCTCAAGGTCGCCTTCGGGGACAAGGTGATCATGGACGGGCTCGATCTCGACGTCATGCCCGGCGAGATCCTCGGCTTCGTCGGCGGCTCGGGCCAGGGCAAATCGGTGCTGACCCGCACGATCCTGGGGCTGGTGCGCAAGCAGCGCGGCACCATCGAGGTCTTCGGCCAGGATGTCGACAGCCTCGATCTTCGCGGGCGCCGCCGCCTCGAGCGCCGCTTCGGCGTGATGTTCCAGCATGGCGCGCTGTTCTCGGCGCTCTCGGTCAAGCAGAACATCCAGGTGCCGATGCGCGAATATCTCAAGCTCTCGCCGAAGCTGCTGGAAGAGCTGGCGATGCTCAAGATCGAGATGGTCGGGCTGCGGCCGGACGCGGCCGACAAATCGCCCTCCGAGCTCTCGGGCGGCATGATCAAGCGCGCCGCCCTGGCCCGGGCGCTGGCGCTCGATCCGGAAATCGTCTTCCTGGACGAGCCGACCTCGGGCCTCGATCCGATCGGTGCCGCAGAGTTCGACGAATTGATCATGACGCTCAAGCAGACTTTGGGTCTGACGGTGTTCATGGTAACGCATGACCTCGATAGTCTCTACGTAGCCTGTGACAGGATCGCCGCCCTGGCGGACAAGCGCGTCATCGCGGTCGGCCCGCTCGCCACCATGCTGGCGTCCGATCATCCCTGGCTGAAGGCCTATTTCGGCGGAGAGCGGGCGCGTGCCCGCCTGGCCGGGACATAAATGAGGATTTGGCGGGCCTGAGATGGAGTCGCGCGCGAATTTTGCTCTGGTCGGCCTGTTCACGCTCGCGGTCATCGCGGCGATGTTCGGCTTCGTCTATTGGTTCAGCAGCGGCGGCACCGGCCGCAAGCAGGATGTCCGCGTGATCTTCACCGGCACCGTCACCGGGCTCGGGCGCGGCTCCAGCGTGCTGTTCAACGGGCTGCGCGTCGGCGAGGTCAAGCAGATCGGCCTCCAGCCGGACGATCCGCGCCGGATCTTCGGCGTCATCGAGGTCGAGAACACGACGCCGCTGCGGGTCGACACCCGCGCCCGCATCGAGGCGCAAGGGCTCGCCGGCGTCGTGGCGCTGCAGCTGATCGGCGGCGATCCGAATGCGGATGTGCTCCAGGCCAAGCCGGGCGAGCCCCTGCCGACGATCATCGCCGAGCGCTCGGAGTTCCAGGACATCATCGAATCGGTCCGCAATGTCGCCAAGAAGGCCGACGAGGTGCTCGGCAACCTGGACGGGCTGATCAAGGAGAACGCCGTCCCGATCTCCAATACCGTGCGCAATGTCGAGAAATTCTCGGAGGCGCTCGGCAACAATTCCGGCAATATCGACAAGCTGATGACGAGCTTCGGCCAGATCGCCGATACGATCGCGCCGCTGTCGCAGAAGCTCGGCACGTTGAGCGAGGAGCTCACAGCCGTGGTGCGCTCGATCGACCAGAAGCGGATTACCGCGATCGTCGACAATGTCGACAAGTTCACCGCCGCGCTCGGCGGCTCCAGCAACGACGTCTCCAAGGCGGTCAGCGACGTCGCCTCGATCACCGACAAGCTCAACCGGGCGGCCGATCAGGTCGAGGGCGTGCTCAAGGCGGCCCAGTCCTTCCTCAGCACCGAGGACGGGCAGGGCGCCCTGGCCGAGGTCGGGGAGGCCGCCAAGTCGATCCGCGTGCTGGCCGACAATCTCGACAAGCGCACCGCAGAGATCACGGCCGGCATCAGCCGCTTCACCGGGCCGGGACTGCGCGAGATCGAATCGCTCGCCTCCGACGGCAAGCGCACGCTCGGCGATCTCAACCGGACCTTGCGCAATCTCGAGCGCAATCCCCAGCAGTTCATCTTCGGCGGCCGCCCGCCGCTTCCCGAATATCGCGGATCGCGTTAGCTCGATATGGCCATGCTCCCAGCGTCTCTGCCGCCCCGAAGCCGCCTGCGCGCCACCTGGCTGGCGCTTGCCGGGGCCGTGCTGCTCTCCGGCTGCGGCGGCGGCGCCGCACCGACCACCTACGACCTGTCGGCCCCGCGTGATTTCGGCCGCATCGGCCGGTCGGGCGGCATCCTGATCGTCGCCCAGCCGACGACGGTGCAGACGCTCGATTCCGACCGGCTGATCGTCAAGGATTCCTCCGGCGCGCTCTCCTTCCTCGGTGGCGCGCAATGGGCCGACCGGGTCCCCAATCTGGTGCAGACCCGGCTGATCCAGACCTTCGAGAACGGCAGCCGCATCGCCGCCGTCGCGCGGCCGGGGGAGCGCATCACCGGCGACCTCCAGCTGAACACCGATATCCGCAGCTTCAACATCGATGCCGGCACGCGCCAGGCGGTGGTCGAGATCACCGCCAAGATCGTCGGCGACCGCAGCGGCGAGATCAGGCGCGCCAGGCTGTTCTCGGCCCGGGTGCCGGCAGCCTCCGCCGATGCCGGCGCCGCCGCGCAGGCGCTCGACCGGGCGCTCTCCCAGGTGCTGATCGAGATCGTGCGCTGGGCCGGCCGCGGCTGAGCGGCGGCGCGCTGTCGCTATGAGTCAAAACTGGAAAGGGCCGCTCCCGTGGGAGCGGCCCTTTCCGTTTCGAAGCAGCATCGGCTCCTATTCGAACCGCCCGCTGGCATGGGCCAGCATCGTGTAGACCTTGCCGGTCTCCGAGGTGAGATAGGTCTTCGCCACCATCGAGTCGCGGTCGTCCTTGGCCGCCTCGCCGAGCAGCCGCTCGAACTCCTCGATATAGCGGTCGACCGTCTCCTTGAACTCGGTGTCGCGGCGGTATTTGCGGCGGATCTCGTCGAAGGTCTGCTGGCCCTGCAGCGTGTAGAGCCGGCGGGTGAAGACATTGCGCTCGCCGCGCTTGTAGCGCTCCCAGAGCTCGACGGCCGCGTCATGGTCGATCATCCGGGCGATGTCGACCGAGAGCGAATCGAGCTTCTCGATGCTGTGCGCGGTCGGCTTGCTGGCCTCCGGGGTCCGATCGTCGCGCGAGGCGCGGTTGAGGAGGTCCGAGAGCCAGCCCGTCTTCGGGGCAGAGTCCGCCGCCGCCTGCGCCGGCCGGCGAGCCGCCTCGGGGCGTGCGGGCTCGGCAGGGCGCGGCTGCGCCTGCGCCTTCGGCGCCGGAGATGCCGGCACCGGCTCCGGCACGGGATCGATCGAGGCGCGCAGCGGCTCGGTCAAGCCGGGCATCAGCGCGCTCTGCACCGCGACGGCCGCGCTCGTCGAGGCAGCCACCGGCCCATAGGATTGCGGACGCTTCTCGCCGGCGGGGAGGGCGGAGGCCAGGGGCCGCGTGACGTCGCTGCTGCGGCCCGAGCGCGCGACGATCTCGGTCAGCTCGTTGAGCGCCTTGATCTGGTCGGCGACGACCCGCCGCATCGCGGCCGTGGATTCCTGCGTCTCTCGCGGCAGCTCGAGCACGCCGCGCTTCAGCTCGGCGCGGGTGGTCTCCATCTCGCGATGGATCTCGGCGGACATCGAGCGCATGTCCTGCGCCGCGGTCTGGAAGCGCTCCGTGACCTTGGTGAGCTCGCCGGCGATCTCGTTGACGACCTCCTCATAGGCCGAGCGCAAGGCCTGCGCCGTCCGTTCGCGCTCGCGCCCGCTGGCGGCGCGGATCGCATCGAATTGCTGCGCGATCGCGCTGCTGGTCGATTCGGCCGCGTCGCTGAGCACGGCGCCGAGCTGGCGGGTGCGCGTCTCGGCGGTGCTGAGCGATTCGTCGAGCAGCGCCGAGAAGGAGCGGGTGATCTGCTCGATATCGTCGGTACGCGTGGCGACCAGACCATGCAGATGCTCCAGCGCCTCCTTGCGATCGGCGAGGACGTTGCTGACGCGCGCCTCCACCTGCTCGAGCCGCTGGGCGACGCTGTTGAGCGCCTGGGCATTGGTCTGCGTGGTCTGCGTCATCGCCGAGCCCTGCTCGTCGATCTTGCTGATCAGCGCCGCCGTGTCGCGCAGCGTGCCTTCCGAATAGCCCTTCAGCGCCGCGATCTGGTTCGAGACCTGCTCCGAGGTGCGGTTGGTCTCCTGAACCACGCTGGAGAGCACGTTCTGCAGCTCCTCGACGCGGCCGGACAGGCTGCCCTCGATCGCCGCGAGGTTCTTGTTCGCCCCGGTGACGATCTGCTGCATCAGCTTGTTGGCCTCGCCGAGGCGGCCCAGCATGCCGCCGAGCTCGCTGCGCAGCTGCTCATTGGTCTTCAGCAGCGCTTCGACCGACTGGCTGGTGCCGTGCTCGATCGTCTCGCGCAGCGCGCCCGAGGCGATCTCGAGCGCCTGGTTGATCTCGGCGCTGCGCTCGCGCAGGCCCTGGATCATCGCGCCGCCACGGTTCTCGATGCCGCTGACCAGCGCTTCGCCGATCGTGGTCATCTCGGAGGTCAGCTTGGAGCCGCTCTGGCCGAGCGCCGAGACGACGCTGCTGCCGCGCTCGTCGAACAGGGCGCGCAGCGCCTCGGTGCGCTCGACGAGCGTGGCCGAGATGCGGTCCGTCCTGTCCTCCAGGCTCTGCACGATGCTCGAGCCGGTCTCGCCGAGCGCCGAGACCACGCCGCTGCCGCGCTCGTCGAAGAGGACGCGCAGCGCATCGGTGCGCTCGGCCAGGGTCGCCGAGATCAGGTCGGTCTTCTGCGCCAGGCTCTGGACGATGTCCGTCCCGCGCTGGTCGAGCGCCAGCAGCATGCCGCTGCCCTTCTCCTCGAACAGCGTGCGCAGCTCCTCGGTGCGGGCGCTGAGCGAGTTCGCGATCGCCTCCGAGGTGCCCTGCAAGGTCTGGGCGATCTGGGTTCCGCGCGTGTCCAGCGTGCCGGACACGGTGTCGAGCCGGTTGACGACGCGCTCCTCGAAGCGCGCCACGCTCTGGTCGAGCGTATCGGCGATCTGCAGCGCCCGCCCGCCCAGGGTCGCGTTGATGGTGTCGGCCTTGTCCGCGAGGGTGCGGGTCAGGGCCTCGCTCTTGGAGGTGACGATCTCGCCGATCTCGTCGGCCTTGGCCGCCAGGGCACGGGTGACCTCGCGCCCGCCTTCGGCCATGACCCGGGCGATGTCGACCGTGCGCTCGACCAGCGCCTCGTTGAGCGCGGTCGCCCGCGAGCCGAGATTGCCGTCGATGCGGGCGATGAGCCCGTCCAGCGAGGTCGCGATCTCGGCGCTCTTGGCGCTGGAGCGCTCCTCGAAGGTCTTGATCTGCGTCTCCATGGCGGCGGCCGCTTCCTGCGTGCGCGCCGTCATGATCTCGGCCGCATGCTGCGAGCGCTCGCCGATGCGCTCGGCCAGCGCCTGGCCCTCCTCGCCGAGCAGCTTCTCGACCTGGCCCAGCCGCAGCGTCACCGCGTCGGTGAAGGAGCGCGCGTCGTTGGCGAGCTTGGAGGCGAGGGTACCGCCGCGCGTCACCACGATCTCCTCGAAGGCGCCGAGGCGGGCGCCGATCGTCGCCTCGATCTCGCGGCCCTGGACGTCGAAGAGCTGGTTCAGCGCATCGTGGCGGCTGGCCAGCGTCTCGTTCAGCGCCTGCGTGCGCGCCTCGACCGAGCGGATCAGCGATTCGGCATTGGCGGTCAGCGCCTCGTTGACGCGCCCGCCCTGCTGGGTCAGCGCGATCACCAGATTCTTGCCGGTCGATGCCAAGAGGCCGCTGGCCTGCTCGGCCTGGCTGGTGAAGGTGTCGCGCAGCTCGGCGGTCGCCTCGGTGACGCGGTCGGCGACCTGGCGGCCGTCGAGATTGATCGTGTCGGACAGCGCCTTGGTCGCCGCGCCGAGGCGGGCGGCGAGCTGCTCGCTCTGGTCGCCGAGCAGGCTGTGGACCTCGCGGCCCGTGGCGGTGAGCCCCGCGATGATCGAATCGCGTTGCGTGCCGAGCAGCGCGCCGACCTCGTCGCCGGCCTGGCCGAGGCGGGCGATGAAGCCGCTATGCTGGTCGTCGATGACCGATTTCGCGGTCTCGCTCGCGGCCAGGATCTTGGCGGCGAGCGCCTCGCCCTGTTCGTCGAGCTGCCTGTGCGCGCCCTGGCTCGCCTCGGCCAGCCGGTCGATCAGCGCATTGCCGCGCTCCGCCAGCACGCCGTGGACCGAGCGGCCGACATCGGCGACGCGCGTGACCAGCGCCTGGCTCTGATTGGCCAGAAGCTCCTGCATGTCCTGCCCGGTCGCGATCACGCGCCCGCTCAGGGCCTCGCCTTCCGCGCTCAGCAGGCTGCGCACGCTGGCGCCGGCCTCGGTGAGCTGCGAGACCAGCTGCTCGCGCTGCGAGCCGATGGCGTTCTGCACTTCGCTGCCGACATCCGCCAGGCGCGCGACGAGGCCGTCGCCGCGCTCGCCGATGGCGTTCTGCACCTCGCTGCCGACATCCGCCAGCCGTGCGACGAGGCGGTCGCCGCGCTCGCCGATCGCCGAGTGAACCTCGGTGCCGACATCCGACAGGCGCGCGACCAGACTGTCGCCGCGCTCACCGATGGTGGCATGGACCTCGCGCGCCACCTCCGACAGGCGGGCGACCAGACCGTCGCCGCGCTCGCCGATCGCCGCCTCGACATCGCGGCCCGCATGGGCGACGCGGGCGACGATGCCCTCGGCGCGCGCGCCGATCGCTTGTTCGACGTCCTGGCCGATCTCGGCCATGCGCAGCACCAGCCCGTCGCCGCGCTCGCTGATCGCCTCCTGCAGCTTCTCGCTGGTCTCGGACAGGCGCACGACCAGATGGTCGCCCTGCTCGCCGATGGTGCTGCGCACCTCGTGCCCGACATCCGACAGCCGGGTGACGAGCGTGCTCGCCTCTTCCGAGAACAGGCTGTGCACGGTTGCGCCGACCGCCGAAATCCGCGACGTCAGCTCCTCGCCGCGCTCGCCGATCAGGCTGTCGAGACCCTTGCCGGCCTCGTCGAACCGCAGGATGATCGAGTCGGTGCGCTCGCGCAGGAGCCCGTCGACGGTCTGGACCGTGCCGCTGAGCTTCTCGACCAGCGTCTCGCTCTGCTCCGCGAGCAGGCTGTGCACGCTCTCGCCCGCCTGCTGGATGCGGTTGACCACCAGCTCGTTCTGCTTGCCGAGCAGCATATGGACGCCGCGCCCGACCTCGGCGAGGCGGGTGGTGACGCTCTCGCCCTCCTGGGAGAGGGTGCTGCGCAGGGTCTCGCCGGTTTCGCTGAGGCGGCGGGCCAGGCTGCCGCTCTGCTCGTCGAACAGCTCGACCAGGGTCCGCCCGCTCTCCTCGAAGCGCTCCGCGACGGTCGAGCCGCGCTGCGAGATTTCCTGCGCCAGCGTCTCGCCGGCGACGCGCAGCGTCTCGTTGACGGTCTCGGCCCGGCTCGCCAGCGACTCGGCGACCTGGGCGCCGGTCTCGCTGATGGCCCGGGTGACGTCGCGCGCGCCGGCGGTGAGGCCCTCGGTGAGGACGGCGCCGGTGCGCTCCAGCGAGCTCGCGATCTCCTGGGCCCGGTTGTCGAGCAGGGCGGTGACGGACTGGCTCGCGCCGGTCATCCGCTCGCTGACATCGTTCGAGGTGACCTGCAGCCGCTCGACCAGCTCGTTGCCGCGCCCGCTGATCTCGTCGACCATCCGCTCGCCGGCATGGCCGAGCGCCAGGGTGATCTGGTCGCCCTTGTCGGCGAGGGTGGTGGTGACGCGCTCTCCCGCCTGGGCGACCGCCTCGGCGATCGAGCGGCTGGCGTTCTCCAGATCCTTGGTGATGTTCTCATGCGCGCCGCTGATCGCGAACTTGACGCGCTCGGCATTGCCGACCACCGCCTCGCGCTGGGTGACGAGCTCGTCGATCAGCGAGCGCAGCCGGATCTCGTTGTCGGCATAGGCGCGCTCGAGGGTCGCGATCTCGCCGCGCACGATGGTCTCCAGCTCGCCGGCGCGCGCCACGGCGCGCTCGATGCCGTCGCCCATGGCGGCGACCTCGCGGCGGATGGTCTGGCTGAGCGAGAGCACGGAATCGGTGGCGACCACCTCGGGCTCGGCCAGCCGCAGCGCGACTTCGGTCATGGCGCGCGAGACCAGACGCATCTCCTGGGTGCGGCGGTAGAGCGCCGCCAGCACGAGAAAGAAGACCACGGGCGAGCCGGTGCCGATCGCCAGCAGCGCCCATTGGCCCGGGCCCCAGGCGGCCATGCCGGCGGGCAGGCCTTCGGTGAAGGAGCCGTAGCGGCTGACCAGGATGAAGCCGACCGCCCCGAGCCAGGCCAGCGCCGCCGCGGCTGCGAACCAATAGGGCTTGGAGGAGGGGCGGACGGAGAAGGCCTGGACGAGCGAGGAGGAATCGCGCCGGTCGTCATTGGCGACGCGGCTGGTGTCGGGGGCGATGGCCGGTCGCGGCGGGGCCGCCTGCGGCGAGGCGGCGGTCTCGGGCGCGGGCACTGGCTCGGGGACCGCCGCGCTGGCGGGCGCCTCGACCCGCGGCAGCTCGATCCTCAGCTCGTTCTGGCCGGTGGCCGGCAGCTTCGGCTCGTCCGCGGCGGCTGCGTCCTCGCTGCGCGACGGATCGAGCCGCAGCGCCTCTTCGATCGCCGACATGGCCGCTTCGGTCGGATCCTGGAGCTTGTTCTGCCGGGTCATGAATACCGCCTCGCTACGCTACGCGCGATGGGTGCCTGTGCCGCCGCCAGGGACGGGGCCGGCCGCCTCAAGCCGGTCTCGTCAAGCGATAAGACGCCCATCATTTACTGTTGCGAAGGGTAGTTGAGGCAAGGAGTGAAGGAAACCCGCTTCACCGCCAGATTCACAAACGTCGTTAACGCCTCGTTCACCATAACGGCGGTTCGTCCGATCTGTCCAAGCCTCTGTCCACGCCGCGCGTTCTGCCGCTTTGTTCGCCAACCGAGTTCCACCCATGCCCCAGACTGCCATCGACCTCGTCCATCTCGCCCGCCAGACCGGCGGCGATGTGGAGCTCGAGCGTGAGCTCCTGACGCTGTTCGCCCAGCAATGCGCCCGCCAGCTGCGCGCCATCCATGTCGCCGCCGATGCCGGCGCCCGCCGCGACGCGGCCCACACCCTCAAGGGCGCGGCCCAGGCGATCGGAGCCTGGCAGGTCGCGCAGGCGGCCGACGCGCTCGAGCGGCAGCTGTCGGCAACCGGCGCCGCCGCGCCGGAATCGGCGATGGATGCGCTCGCCCTCGCCGCGGCCGAGGCGCGCGCCGCGATCTCGCGGCTCGACTGCGCGGCCTGACGCCGCAGCCGGGCGAGAACGGCGTTTCGCCTGCTTTTGAAATTGTCTAGAGACGGGTCGCACCGCGCCGCGATCGATCGGCGCGCCGGAGACCATGATGCCGAAGATCACTTTCATCGATGCCCAGGGCACCAGCCGCACGGTCGAGGGCGAAACGGGCGCGACGGTGATGGAGGTCGCGGTGCGCAACGGCGTGCCGGGCATCGAGGCCGAATGCGGCGGCGCCTGCGCCTGCGCGACCTGCCATGTCTATGTCGACGAGGCCTGGACCGACCAGGTCGGGCCGGCCCAGCCGATGGAGGAGGACATGCTCGATTTCGCCTTCGACGTCCGCCCGACCTCGCGCCTGTCCTGCCAGATCCGGGTCCGCGACGAGCTCGACGGGCTGGTGGTCCGGACGCCCGCCCGCCAGGGCTGAGGCCTATTCCGCCGGCGCGGCGGCCGGCGCCAGCAGCGTCGTCTCGTGCCCTGCCATCGGATGGCGCGGCACCAGCAGCGAGAGCGTCAGCGACACCGTCGCGACCGCCGCCCCGATATAGAACACGATCGCCGGATCGTGGATCCAGATCAGCCCGAAGGTGATCGGCAGCACCACCGCGGCGATGTGGTTGATGGTGAAGGCCACCGCCGAGGTCGGGGCGATATCGGCCGGATCGGCGATCTTCTGGAAATAGGTCCGCTGCGCCAGCACCAGCGTGAAGAACACCCCGTCGACCACGAAGAGCCCGCCCGCCACCAGCGCTCCGGCCCCGCCGAAGACGCCATGGCTCGCCAGCGCGTAGCCGACGAAAACCAGGATCAGCGAAACGTTCTCGAGCTGGATCGTCGCCCGCTCGCCGATCTTGCCGACCAGATTGCCGAGCAGCGGCCCGGCGAAGCTGTTGACGCCATAGGTCACCAGCATCAGCGTCGCCGTCGCCGAGACGTCGTAGCCGAAGCGCTCGACCAGCAGGAAGCCGCCGAAGGCCATGAAGATCTGCCGGCGCGCGCCCGACATGAAGGTCAGCGCGTAGTAGAGCCAGTAGCGCTTGCGCAGCACGAAGCCCTTGTTCTGCGGCACGGCGCCCTGGAAGCGCGGGAACAGCAGCATCGCCGCCACGGTCAGGCCCATGGTCAGCAGCCCGGCGCCGAGGAAGACATGCGCATAGCTCGGCTGCCATAGCCGCCAGATCAGCGCGATCGAGCCGAAGGCCAGCAATTGCGCCACCGCCGAGGCGCCGGCGATCTTGCCGAGCAGCCGCGGCGCTTCCGCCTTCGGCAGGAGCTGCAGCTGCAGCGATTGCTGCGCCGTCTCGTAGTAATGGAAGCCCAGCGACATGATCGTCGTGGTCAGCAGCAGGCCGCCCAGGCTGGGAAAATAGCCGGTGAGGGCGACGCCGAGCCCGAGCGCCAGCAGGCTGAGATAGGCCAGCATCTGCTCGCGCATGATCCAGAACAGGATGATGGCGGTGAAGGCCAGGAAGCCCGGGATCTCGCGCACCGATTGCAGGATGCCGATATCCTGCCCGGTGAACCCGGCCGCCTCCTTGGCGAAATTGTTGAGCAGCGCGCTCCAGCTGGCGTAGCCGAACCAGTTCAGGAAGGCGAGCACCATCAGGAAGGCGGCCGGCGAGGCCAGCAGGCCGGCGCGCGGCGGGGAAGGCGAGGCCTCGTTCATCGGCATTCGGCCGCTCCGGCCGTCCTCGTCGCTGGGCCGCTGCGGGGCGAAAACCCTCGCCGGCATCTTCTCGCCGCAGTTCTGCCGGTTACTCTTACGTCAGGTGAGCAGACCGGCACGGCGCCGCCGAACTGTTAGAGCATCGGACCGAAAAGTGGAATCCACTTTTCGGACAGATCCGATGCTCCGCCAAAGATTTAGATCGCCGTTATCGCGTCCTGCCGGACGCGCGGCGATCTAAGCGCGTGGCGGAGCGCGTCAAATTCTGCATCATCATGGCGTCCATGCGTGGGAGGGGAAAACATGTACAAGTCGATCCTGGTACCGGTCGATCTCGCCGAGGCCGATCTGGCGGCGCCCGCCATCGCGGCGGCGGAGTCGTTCGCGGCCACCTCCGGCGGCACGATCCGGCTGGTCTATGTCCGCTCGCTGGTGCCGATCACCTACATGGAATTCGTCCCGGCCGATTTCGACGCCGGCCAGCAGACCGATTCCGAGGCCAAGCTCGCCGAGATCGCCGCCAGGGTGAACCTGCCGGCGGAGCGCGTCTCGGCCAAGGTGCTGGTCGGCTCGGTCCATGGCGAGGTCCTGGCCGAGGCCGATGCCAGCGGCGCCGACCTGATCGTGATCGGCTCGCACGAGCCCGGCATGCTCGCCTATGTCATCGGCTCGAACGCCTCGACGATCGTGCGCCGGGCGAAATGCTCGGTGCTGGTCGTGCGCTGAGCGCTCAGGCCGGGCGCGGCACCAGCTCGTCCGGCACCGCGCCGGGGGCGAGCGCCCGCGGCCGGTTCAGCCGCACCATCGGCCAGACCTGCCAGAAGGAGGCGGCCGCGAGGGCAAGGCCGAGCCAGCCGGCGGTGCTCGCCCCCTGCTGGAAGGCGCGTGCGCTGAAGCCGAGCAGCATCACCAGCGCGCCCCCGCCGGCCAGCGCCAGCGCCAGCCACAGCGCCCGCGGCTTGCCGGCGACGAACCGCACCTGCGGGTTCGCCGCGAGGATCCGCGCCGCCAGCGCCTCGACGAAGGCGCGGTAGCCGGCATCGTCGCGCTCGATATCGGTCAGCGAGCGCCAGGAGAGATTGCCGAAGGTGATGCTGCGCCCGTCGCTCAGCCGCAGCCGCGTCCGAAAGCCCTTCGCGGAGACATTGCTGGGCGCATAGAAGAAGCGCACCTGCTCGACGGCGCCGAGCCGGACCTGATCGACCTTGCGCGTCGAATCGATCTCCAGCACCTCCCCCTTCAGCCGATAGGCGATCTCGAAGCCGATCGGCTTCGGCCGCTGGCGCCAGAAGGGGGGAGGGGTGTCGTCGGCTGCCTCTGTCATGGATACCAAGCGCGTCTAGAGGCTGTTATGGACCATGGGGGCTGATGTGATGAGGTCAAAACGGCAGGGATGGGAGGAGCATTGCGCAGCCGATACAGTGGTATCGGCAAGCGATGCGACGCTGCAGCCCTGCCGTTTTCACCTCACCCGAAGGGCGCGGCGCTTTTGCGCGACTGCCGTGTCGTCCTTCGTAGCAAGCCGGAAGGCTTGCGTCCTCGAACTCCTTGCATTCGCGCAAAATCGCCCGCGTCAAATCAGCCCCCATGGTCCATAACAGCCTCTAGCTCCCTGTCGCATCGATCTTCTCGGCGAGCCACGTCTTGATCAGCGATTGATACGGGACATCCCGCTTGTTCGCGGCGATCTTGATCCGCTCCAGCAGCGCGTTCGGCAGACGGATGGAAATGGCTGTCGAGGAGGGCTTGAGATTGGGCAGCCGCACGGCCGCGGCCTTGCTCCAGTCGACATGGGTGGTCGAGTCATGTGCCTCCCAGAAGGCGCGCTCGTCCGCTTCGTTCGCGAAGCTCGGGATCGGTTTACGAGGCTTGGTCATAGATCTCTCGCTCCTTCCGGCTCATGCCCCGCGCCGAAATCACCCGGATCAGCGTGCCCGACTGGCGCAGGGTGAATGTGATGTGCAGCAGTCGCTGCCGGTCGGTGCGTCCCAGCGCGTGGATTCGAAGCTCCTCCAGACTGTGCCGCTCGTCCGGGACAATGAGCAACGGCGCGTTGAAGAAGACCTGCTCTGCCTCCGCAGCGCCGACGTCATGCTTGTCGGCGTTCTTGCGCCGGTTGCCCTCGTCCCAATCGAAGCCGACGATACGATCGAGATCGAGCATCGACGTATATTATCGTCATATACGTCGGCCGCAAGGCCCTCTATCGCACCAGCGCCTTCATCGCCCCGTCCAGCCCGTCCAGCGTCAGCGGGAACATGCGCCCGCCCATCAGCGCGCCGATCTGGCGGATCGACTGGGTATAGCTCCACAGATGCTGCTGCACCGGGTTGAGCCAGACCGATCTGGTGAAGCGCTCGGTCAGCCGGCGCATCCAGACCTCGCCGGCCTCCTCGTTCCAATGCTCGACCGAGCCGCCCGGCATCGCGATCTCGTAGGGGCTCATCGAGGCATCGCCGACGAAGACCAGCCGGTAATCGGCCGGATAGGTGCGCAGCACCTCGAAGGTCGGGATCACCTGGTCGTGGCGGCGCCGGTTCTCCTTCCAGACCCGCTCATAGGGGCAGTTGTGGAAGTAGAAATGCTCGAAATGCTTGAACTCGGCCCGCGCCGCCGAGAACAGCTCCTCCGCCAGCTCGACATGGAAATCCATCGAGCCGCCGACATCGAGAAAGAGCAGCACCTTGACGGCATTGTGCCGCTCGGGCCGCAGCTTGACGTCGAGATAGCCGTGCTTGGCGGTCTCGGCGATGGTCTGGTCGAGGTCGAGCTCCTCGGCGGCGCCGGTGCGGGCGAATTTGCGCAGCCCGCGCAGGGCGATGCGCAGATTGCGCACGCCGAGCTCGCGGCTGTCGTCGAAATCCTTGAACTCGCGCTTGTCCCAGACCTTGACCGCCCGAAAGTTGCGGTTCTTGTCCTGGCCGGTCCGGATGCCCTCGGGATTGTAGCCATAGGCGCCATAGGGCGAGGTGCCGGCGGTGCCGATCCATTTCGAGCCGCCCTGATGCCGGCCCTTCTGCTCGGCGAGGCGCTGCTTCAGCGTCTCCAGAAGCTTGTCCCAGCCGAGCGCCTCGATCTGGGCTTTCTCCTCGTCGGTCAGATATCTCTCGGCGAGCTTGCGCAGCCATTCCTCGGGGATGCCCGCCGCCTCGAAGGCCTCGCCCAGCGTCTCCATTCCCTTGAAGACCTGCGCGAAGACGCGGTCGAACCGGTCGAGATGGCGCTCGTCCTTCACCAGGCAGGCGCGGGCGAGATAATAGAACTCGTCGACGCGGTGCTCGGCGAGATCGGCCTCGACGCCTTCGAGCAACGCCAGATATTCGCGCAAGGTCACCGGGACCTTGGCGGCGCGCAGATCGGTGAACAGGCGGAGGAACATCGCGCTACTTGTGGTGGCGCGCGCGAGGCCGTCAAGGGCCAGGCAGCGGCGGCTTGGCCGCCGCTGCGCCGAAGATCAGGCGACGGCGTCGGCCAGATCCTTGGTGACCTTGAACTTCACGACGGTCTTGGCCGGGACCTTGATGGTGGCGCCGGTCGACGGGTTGCGGGCCTCGCGCGCGTCGCGCTTGGCGGCCGCCAGCTTGCCGATGCCGCCGAGCGTGACGTCGCCGCCGGACTTCAGCGTCTTGGCGACGACGCCGGCGAGCGAGCCGAGGATCGCCGAGACATCGGTCTTGCTCTTGCCCGTCTCCTCGGCAATGGCGGCGATCAGTTCGTTCTTGGTCATGAAAAACCTCCTGGACCAATCATGAAAGTGACGTCGTCCCGGCCCCGGGCGGGGCCGACACGTCGCGGCGAATCCGAGCGCTTTCGCTCGCGAGACCGCCATTTGGCATGTCTGCCGCTGAAAAACGACGGCATAGCCGGAGGATACGCACAAGAAACGGCTGCGTTCCGAAGAAAATCATACGGAAAGTGCCGGTTTTGCCAAGTCGCGGCCCCGGGATTGACAGCCGGCGCAGAGTTATTTGAAGCTTGAAATAATCTTGGAGGGGGCGAGCCGGGCATGAAGGTGATCATCGCAGGCGGCGGCATCGGCGGGCTGACGCTGGCTCTGATGCTGCATGCGCGCGGCATCGCGGCGACCGTCTACGAGCAGGCGAGCGAGATCCGCGAGGTCGGGGTCGGCATCAACACATTGCCGCATGCGATCCGCGAGCTGGCCGAGCTCGGGCTGCTGCCGGAGCTCGACGCCGTCGCCATCCGCACGCGCGAGCTGATCTACATGAACCGCTTCGGCCAGACCGTCTGGCGCGAGCCGCGCGGCCTGCATGCGGGCGCGCCGGTGCCGCAGTTCTCGATCCATCGCGGGCGATTGCAGGGTGTGATCCGCGATGCGGTGGTCGAGCGGCTCGGCCCGGACGCGGTACGCACCGGCCGGCGCTTGCAGGGCTTCTCGCAGGACGAGGGCGGCGCCACCGCCTATTTTGCCGATGCGCGGCTCGGCGAGGCCGGCGAGACGGTGCGGGCGGACATTCTGGTGGGGGCGGACGGCATCCATTCCATGGTGCGCGGCCGTTATTTCCCCGATCAGGGACCGCCGCGCTGGAACGGCGTGCAGATGTGGCGCGGTGCCGTCGACTGGCCGGCCTTCCTCGATGGCGAGAGCATGATCATCGCCGGCGGCATGGCCGGCAAGCTGGTGCTCTATCCGATCGGGCAGGGCGCTGCGCCCGGCACGCGGCTGACCAACTGGGTCGTCAATATCCGCACCGGCGATCCGGCCAAGCCGCCGCCGAAGGAGGCCTGGTCCAAGGCCGGGCGGCTCGAGGATGTGCTGCCCTTCGCGCGGCGCTTCACCGTGCCGGGCGTCGATATCCTCGCGCTGATCCGCGCCACGCCCGGCTTCTGGGACTATCCGATGTGCGACCGCGATCCGCTGCCGCGCTGGAGCCATGGCCGCGTCACGCTGCTCGGCGATGCCGCCCATCCGATGTATCCGGTCGGCTCGAACGGGGCGTCCCAGGCGATCCTCGATGCGCGCTGCCTCGCGGACAGGCTGGTGAGCGCCGAGCATCCGCGCCAGGCGCTCTTCGCCTATGAGGCGCAGCGCCTGCCGGCGACGGCCGAGATTGTCGCGATGAACCGCGCCGGCGGCCCCGAGCGGGTGATCGACGCGATCGAGGCGCTGGCGCCGAACGGCTTCGACGATGTCGAGCGCGTCATGGCTTACGGCAAGCGCGAGCAGATCGTGAAAGCCTACGCGGGAAAAGCCGGCTTCGCCGCCGAGCAGCTCGGCGCTCGCTCAGCTCGCTGATCCGGCGCCTTCGGGCGGCGGCGGCAGGAAGTCGATCTCGTGGCGGGCTGCCAGCGCCACCACCTCGGCCGGGTTCTGCTCCTTCATCGAATGGATCGCCCAGAACAGGTCGTAGAGCCGTCCGGTCGGGGAGACCCAGAACAGGCACTTCACCGGCACCTCGCCCTTGTTGAACAGGCCGTGCGGGATATTGCGCGGCAGCCGGATCAGGTCGCCGGGCAGGGCATGCGATTCCTGCCCGTCGAGCACGAGGTCGAGCCGGCCCTCCAGCATGTAGATGAACTCTTCCTGGGTCGGATGGATATGCGGCGGCACGAAGGTGCCGGGCGGGAAGGTCGCGTGCCAGGAAAAGCTCGATTCGCTAAGCATCTTCGGCACATAGGTCTGGCCGAGAATGCTCCAGGAGATCGCGTCGAGCCCCTCATTGGCCCTGGTCACGCCCGCGGTCAGTGGCTTCATGGTCGGCTCCTTCTCAAAGATGCAGGAAGCGGTCCTTGACCGCGCTGTCGCCGGCGAGCGCGGCGCTGGTGCCGCGCCAGACGACACGGCCCTTCTCCAGGACCACATGGCGGTCGGCGATCCTCGCCAGCGCGTCGACATTCTTGTCGATGACGAGAATCGACTCGCCCTCCGCCTTCAGAGCCGCCAGGCAGGACCAGATCTCCTGGCGGATGATCGGCGCCAGCCCCTCGGTGGCCTCGTCGAGGATGACGAGCTTGGGATTGGTCATCAGCGCCCGGCCGATCGCCAGCATCTGCTGCTCGCCGCCGGAGAGCTGGTTGCCGCGATTGGCCTTGCGCTCCTTCAGCCGCGGCAGGAAGGCGTAGACGCGCTCCAGCGTCCAGCGCGGCGTCCCGAAGCGGCTGGCGGCGGTGGCGATCAGGTTCTCCTCGACCGAGAGCGTCGGGAACACCTGACGCCCCTCCGGCACCAGCCCGATTCCGGCCTGCGCCAGCTTGAAGGGCGGCCTCCCGGTGAGATCGACGCCGCCGAAGCTGACGCGCCCGGCCTTCGGCGGCAGCAGCCCCATGATGGCGCGGATCGTGGTGGTCTTGCCCATGCCGTTGCGCCCGAGCAGCGTCACCACCTCGCCGGCGCCCACCTCGAGATCGACGCCGAACAGGATCTGCGCCTCGCCATAGCCGGCATCGAGGGCTTCGACGCTCAGCATGCCTCAGCCCTCCTCGCCGAGATAGGCTTCGCGCACCGCCGGGTCGGCACGCACGCGTCCCGGCTCGCCCGAGGCGATGACGCGGCCATAGACCAGCACGCTCACCGTATCGGCCAGCGCGAACACCGCCTCCATATCGTGCTCGACCAGCAGCATCGCATAGCGGCCCTTGAGGCTCTTCAGCAGCGCGATCAGCCGCTCGCCTTCCTCGCGCCCGACGCCTGCCAGCGGCTCGTCGAGCAGGATCGCGGCCGGCTCCAGCGCCAGGGCCATCGCAAGCTCCAGCGCCCGCTTCTCGCCATGGGAGAGCTGTCCGGCGGGCACTGCGGCCCGCTCGACCAGCCCGACCGCCTCCAGCGCCGCGCGGGCGGGGCGGTTCAGCGTCTCGTCCCGGGCCGCGTCGCGGAACAGCGAGAGCGGGCGCGCGGCCTTCGCCTGCACGCCGAGCGCGACATTCTCCAGCACCGAGAGCGAGGGAATCGTCGAGGTGATCTGGAAGGTGCGGGCGAGCCCCTGGCGCGCCCGCTGCTGGGCGTTGAGGCCGGTGATGTCGCGGCCGCGGAAGCGGATCGTGCCGGCATCCGGGGCCAGCGTGCCGGAGATCTGGTGGACCAGGGTCGTCTTGCCGGCGCCGTTGGGGCCGATCAGCGCGTGCAGCTCGCCCGGCGCGACGCAGAGGCTGACGCCGTCGGTGACATTGAGCGCGCCGAAGCTCTTGCGCACCCCGTCGAGGACCAGCACCGGCTCAGTCATGACGCGGCCCGAGACGGCGCAGCAGGCCGGTGATGCCGCCCCGCGTGAACAGGACGAAGAGCACGATCAGCGGCCCGAAGATCGCCCGCCAATGCTCGGTGAGATGGCTGAGCGCATCCTCCACCACCAGATAGGCGATCGCGCCGATGATCGCGCCGTGCAGCGAGCCGACGCCGCCGAGCACCGCCATGAAGATCAGCTCGCCCGAACGCTGCCAGGACATGAAGGCCGGGCTGACGAATTCGGTGTGGTTGGCGAGCAGGAAGCCGGAGAGACCGGCGACCATGCCGCTGATCACATAGGCGGTGAGCCGCACGCGGGTGACGTCGAAGCCGGTGACGCCGACGCGCACCGGGTTCTCCCGCGCCGCGCGCAGCACCCGGCCGAAGCGCGAGGCGACGAGGCCGCGCATCAGCCAATAGCAGCCCACCAGCGCCGCGAGCACGACATAGAAGAAGCCGGTGCGGTTGGCGAAGGGCTGATAGCCGAGCAACGTGCTCTGCTGATAGAGCGTCAGCCCGTCGTCGCCGCCATAGGCCGAGAGCGCCTGCGCCAGGAAATACACCATCTGGCCGAAGGCGAGGGTGATCATGATGAAGGCGACGCCGCGCGTGCGCAGGCAGACCGCGCCGGTGATCGCCCCGAACAGCGCGCACAGCCCGAGCACCACCGGCAGGATCGCCCATGTCTGCGGCCAGCCTTCGGTGATCATGATCCCGGTGACATAGGCGCCGATGCCGAGAAAGGCGGCATGGCCGAAGGAGACCAGCCCGCCGACGCCGAGGATGAGATCGAGCGAGAGCGCCGCGATGGCGAAGATCATCGCCCGGGTCAGCAGCGAGAGCCATGCGGCCGGCATGCCGAGATAGGCACCGAGCGGCGCCAGCGCCAAAAGCAGGAAGAGCACGGCCGGCAGCATGACGCGGCGCAGCTCGCGCGGCGGCGCGACGCTTGTCACCTCCGCCGTGGCCGGCGCCGCGCTCATGTCCGGCCCCGCGACGGCAGGAGCCCTTCCGGCCGCACGAACAGCACCAGGGCCATCAGCAGATAGATCAGCATCGAGGACAGCGCCGCCCCCGTCGCCCGCGCCGAGGGCGCGCTCATGAACAACCGCAGCAGATCGTTCATGAAGGAGCGCCCGAGCGTGTCCACCAGCCCGACGATCAGCGCCGCGACGAAGGCGCCGCGGATCGAGCCGATGCCGCCGATGACGATCACCACGAAGGCCAGGATCAGCACGCTGTCACCCATGCCGGGCTCGACCGAGAGGATCGGCGCCGCCATCGCCCCGGCAAAGCCCGCCAGCATGGTGCCGAAGGCGAAGACCACCATGAACAGCTTGCGGATATCCACGCCGAGCGCCGAGACCATCGGCGCGTTCGAGGCCCCCGCGCGCAGCAGCATGCCGGTGCGCGTCTTCTCGACGATGAACCAGAGCAGGCCGGCGACGCCGAGCCCGGCCCCAATCAGCGCGAAGCGGTAGGTCGGGTAGAGGATGCCGTCGAGCAGCGCGACATTCCCCGACAGGAACTCGGGCAGCGGCACCGACAGCGGCGCCGCGCCCCAGATCATCTTGACGCTCTGGTTGAGCAGCAGGATCAGGCCGAAGGTCGCCAGCACCTGGTCGAGATGGTCGCGCTCGTAAAGATGCCGGAAGATCAGGAATTCCAGGGCCAGCCCGATCGCCAGCGCCGCCGCCAGGGCGAGCACGAGCCCGAGCACGAAGGAGCCGGTCAGCGCCACGAAGGTCACCGCCAGATAGGCGCCGAGCATGTACTGCACGCCGTGCGCCAGGTTGATGAAATCCATCACCCCGAACACCAGCGTCAGCCCGGCCGCCACCAGGAACAGCAGGATGCCGAGCTGCAGCCCGTTGAGGATCTGGACGAGGAGGAGGCTGGTGGTCATCGGGAGCCTGACATCAGGGCGGTGCGCGAACCGTCATGCTCGGGCTCGTCCCGAGCATCTCCTGAGGAGAGATTCTCGGGACGAGCCCGAGAATGACGGCGTTGGCGACGACGCTCCGCGTCACTTCAGCGCGCAATCCTTGGCATGCGGATCGGCATAGTCGGTGAACACCTTCTGGGCGATCTCGGTCTGGAACTTGCCGTCCGGCCGCTTGGCGACCTTGACCAGGTAGAAGTCCTGGATCGGGTAGCCATTGGTGTTGAACTTGAACTTGCCGCGCAGCGAGGTGAAGTCCGCCTTCTTCAGCGCCGCCCGCAGCTTGTCCTTGTCGGCGGTGCCGCCGGCGGACTTCACCGCGGAATCGATCAGCATCGCCGCGTCATAGGCCTGCTGGGCATAGGAACCGGGCACGATCTTGTAGGCCGCCTCATAGGCCGCGACGAACTTTTTCGTCTGCGGATTGTCCATATTCGGCGCCCAGGTCATGCCGCCGAACAGGCCGACCGCCGCATCCTGCTGGGCCGGCAGCGTCGACTCGTCGACGGTGAAGGCGGAGAGGAACGGGATCTTGCCCTGCAGCCCGGCCTGCGACCACTGCTTGACGAAGTTGACGCCGAGCCCGCCGGGCAGGAAGGCGAAGACGACATCCGGCTTGGCCGCCGCGATCTTGGCGAGCTCGGCCGAGAAATCGAGCGAGTTCAGCGGGACATACACCTCGTCGACGATCTCGCCCTTGAAGTGGTTCTTGAATCCCGCCAGCGAGTCCTTGCCCGCCTGATAGTTCGGCGCGATGATATAGGCCCTCTTATAGGCCTGGTCCTGCGCGTATTTGCCCAGCACCTCATGGACCTGGTCGTTCTGGTAGGAGGTCACGAAGAAGTTCTGGTGGCAGGCCTTGCCGGCCATGGTCGAGGGGCCGGCATTCGGGCTGATCAGGAAGGCGCCGGAATCGAGCACCGGCTTGGCGATCGCGCCCAGAATGTTCGAGAACACCGGGCCGACGACGAAGTCGACCTTGCCGCCCTCCACGAAGCTGCGCACCTTGCCGACCGCGACGTCCGGCTTCAGCTCGTCGTCGATGATGGTGATCTCGACCGGCCGGCCGCCGAGCTTGCCGCCGTTCTGGTCGACTGCGAGCTGGAACCCGTCGCGCACCTGCTGGCCGAGCGAGGCGGCCGGGCCGGTCAGCACGCTGACGACGCCGATCTTGAGCGGCTCCTGCGCCTGCACGGAGCCGAGCCCGAGTGCGAGCGTCGCAGCGCCGAGCGACAATGCGAATTTGGATGTCATGTCGGTGGTCCTCCCGGGACTGCCAGAGCGGCCGCCGGAGGGATCCCCATCCTCATTCCGGCAACGCCTGGGCCATATTGTTTCAAGCTTAAAATATCTGCAAGGGGGGCCGCCCGTCATTCTCGGGCGGAGCGCAGCGCAGACCCGAGCATGACGCTCCTTCTCAGGCCTGCACCCCGTCGACATACCAGTCCATCTTGGAGAGCATCTCGTCGCTGGCGGTCTCGCCGGCCTTGAGCCGCACGGTGCCTTTCTGGTCCTTCAGCTCGCCGGTGAACGGATGCAGCGTGCCGGCGACGATTCCCTTCTGCACCGCATCGGCCGCCTCGCGGGCCGCCGGGGTGACCGCGTCGTTATAGGGCGCGATCTTGACCATGCCGTCCTTGATGCCGCCCCAGATGTCGCCCGACTTCCAGCTGCCGTCCATCGCCTCCTTGACGCGGCGGACATAGTAGCCCGACCAGTCGTCGACGATCGCGGAGAGATGCGCCTTGGGTGCGAAGGCCTTCATGTCGGAAGCTTGGCCGAAGGCGTAGACGCCGCGCTGCTCGGCCGCCTGCAGGGCGGCCGGCGAGTCGGTGTGCTGGCTGATCACGTCGCAACCCTGGTCGATCAGCGCCTTGGCGGCATCGGCTTCCTTGGCCGGATCGTACCAGGTCGAGGCCCAGATCACCTTGGTCTTGAAGTTCGGATTGACCTTCTTCGCCGCCAGATGGAAGGCGTTGATGCCCATCACCACCTCGGGGATGGGGAAGGAGGCGATATAGCCGGCCTGGCCCGATTTCGACATATGGCCCGCAATGGTGCCGATCACCGCGCGGCCCTCGTAGAAGCGGGCATTGTAGGTCGCGACATTCTCGGCGCGCTGATAGCCGGTCGCATGCTCGAAGAAGATCTTCGGGAACTGCTTCGCCACCTGGATGGTCGGGTTCATGAAGCCGAAGGAGGTGGTGAAGATGATCCGGTTGCCGGCCTGGGCGAGCTGGCGGATGGCGCGGGTCGCGTCCGGCCCCTCGGCGACGTTCTCGATGAAGCTGGTCTTGATCTTGTCGCCGTATTGCGCCTCGAGCGCCTTGCGGCCCTGGTCATGCGTCCAGGTCCAGCCGTGATCGCCGACCGGCCCGACATAGATGAAGCCGACGCCGAAGGGCGACTGCGCGCGGGCGCCCGACAGGGGCAGCGCGGTGGCGGCGGCGCCGGCGAGCAGACTGCGGCGGGTGATGATGCTGGCCATGGGGTGCTCCAGTCCTGGTTTGACGCTCAAGGCGCCGCGAAAGGCTTGCCGAGGCAGGCCGGCGCGCCGCGCCTGCCGGTCGCTCGTCCTAGCGACATCATGGTCAGAACCGCAATCGTCGCAAGGTAGGGGGTCATCGCCAGCACCTCCGGCGCGATGAAGCTCCAGCCGGCCGCCTTCGCCTGCAGCTCGAAGGTTGCCACCGCGCCGAACAGATAGGCGCCGATCAGCAGCCGGCCCGGCTTCCAGGCGGCGAAGACGACGAGCGCCAGCGCGATCCAGCCCCGCCCGGCGGTCAGCCGGTCCGCCCACATCGGCGTCAGCGCCAGCGAGAAATAGGCCCCGCCGAGGCCGGACAGCGCCCCCCCGAAGGCGGTGGCGGCGGTGCGAATCGCCAGCACGCGATAGCCGATAGCATGGGCGGACTCGGCGTTCTCGCCCACCGCCCGCAGGATCAGCCCGGCCCGCGTCCGCCGCAGGAACAGCGCCACCGCCGCGACGAGCGCCAGCGAGAGATAGACGATCGCATCATGCCCGAAGACGAGGCGCAGCCAGGGATGCTCGGCATAGTCCGCCGGGAAGAGGGGCCCGAGCCGCTCGATTGTCCGCCCGACATAGCCGGCGCCGATCAGCGAGGAGGCGCCGATGCCGAAGATCGTCAGCGCCAGCCCGGTCGCCACCTGATTGGCGCCGAGGCCGAGCGTCAGCAGCGCGAAGATCATCGCCGCGCCGATTCCGGCCAGGGCCGCGGCGAGCAGCCCCAGCCCGACGCTGCCGCTGGCATAGGCGACGGCGAAGCCGGCGACCGCGCCGCACAGCATCATGCCCTCGACGCCGAGATTGAGCACGCCGGCCTTCTCGGTGACGAGCTCGCCCAGCGCCGCGAGCAGGATCGGCGTCGCCGCGGCGGCGAGGGTCATGAAGATGGAGACCAGGACGGCGCTGGTCATGGCGCGGCCCTCCACACCAGCCGCCAGCGCACCAGCACGTCCGTCGCGAGCAGGAAGAACAGCAGCATCGCCTGGAACATGCCGGTCGCGGCCGAGGGCAGGCGCACCGTGCTCTGCGCGATCTCGCCACCGACATAGGTCACCGCCAGCACCAGCGCGCCGAAGACGATGCCGGGCGGCGAGAGCCGGCCGAGAAAGGCGACGATGATCGCGGTGAAGCCGTAGCCGGCGGGAAATTGCGGGGTGAGCTGCCCGAACGGGCCCGCCGCCTCGAACAGCCCCGCGAGCCCGGCGAGCCCGCCGCTGGCCAGCAGCACGACCCAGGTCACCCGGTTCTCGTCGAAGCCGCCATGGCGGGCGGCGGCCGGCGCCTGCCCGACGACCCGCACCGCATAGCCCGGCACCGTCTTGCCGAGGATGAACCAGGCGATCAGCGCGAGCAGGAGCGCCGCCGGAATGCCGAGATGCACCAGCGATCCCTCGGCAAGCGCCGGCAGCGTCTGGGCCGCGCTGAACATCTTGGTCTGCGGGAAATTGAAGCCGTCCGGATCCTTCCACGGGCCGCGAACCAGGTAATAGAGGAATTGCACGGCGACATAGGTCAGCATCAGGCTGGTGAGAATCTCGCTGACCTTGAGCCGCACCTTGAGCAGCGCCGGCACCGCGGCATAGGCCGCTCCGCCCGCCACCCCGGCCAGCGCCATCGCCGGCAGGATCCACCAGCCGGTGAGCTCATGGGTCGCCAGTGCCACGCCGGTGCCGGCGATCGCTCCCATGATGTACTGGCCCTCGGCGCCGATATTCCAGACATTCGCGCGAAAGCCGATGGCGAGCCCGAGCGCGATCATGATCAGCGGCGCCGCCTTGATGCCGAGATCCGGCCAGCGCTGCGGCTCCAGCAGCGGCGTCAGGAAGATCTCCTGCGCGGCGCGCGGGCCGTCATAGCCGATCGCGCCGAAGACCAGGATCCCGGTGGCCATGGTCAGCGCCACCGCGATCAGCGGGCTCAGATAGAGCATCGCTCTGCTCGGCTGGCGCCGGCGCCGCCATTCAAGCATGAGCCGGCTCCGCCGCGCGGCTCTCGCCATGCACGCCGCCCATCATCAGCCCGATCTCGTCGAGCTTCAGCCCGGCCACCGGCCGCGCTTGCGACAGCCGGCCTTCATTGATGACGCAGAGCCGGTCGGCCAGCTCCAGCAGCTCGTCGAGATCCTGCGAGATCACGACGATGGCCGAGCCTTGCCCCGCCAGGTCGACCAGCGCCTGCCTGATCGCGGTGGCAGCGCCTGCATCGACGCCCCAGCTCGGCTGCGCCACCACCAGCACCTGCGGTTGCTGGCCGATCTCGCGGCCCATGATGAATTTCTGCAGGTTGCCGCCCGAGAGCGAGCCGGCGAGGGCGTCCGTGCCGGTGGTGCGCACGTCGAAACGGCCGATCACCCCCCGCGCATAGCGTTCGACCGGGCCTTGCCGGATCAGCCCCGCTGGCGCGAGCGGCAGCCGGTGCCGCGCGGTCAGCACCACATTGTCGGCGAGGCTGAAATCCGGCACGGCGGCATGGCCGTTGCGCTCCTCCGGCACGCAGGCGAGCCCGGCAGCCCGGCGCGCGCCGGCACCGGCCAGCCCGACCGGCCGCCCGTCGAGCCGGATCGCCTCGGCCCGCGGTGCCGGATGCTCGCCGGAGAGCGCCATCAGCAATTCGGCCTGGCCGTTGCCGGCGACGCCGGCGATGCCGAGGATCTCGCCGGCATGGGCCGTGAAGGAGATCCCCCGCAGGCTGGTGCCGAAAGGCGGCTCGCCGGGCATGTCGAGCCCTTCGACCACCAGCCGCGCGGCGCCTTTGCTGCCGTCTGCGGCGGGGCGCTCGATGCTCTTCAGCTCGGCGCCGATCATCAGCTCGGCCATGCGCCGGACCGTCTCGATGCGCGGATCGCAGCGCGCCACCACCTTGCCGGCCCGCAGGATCGTCGCCGTCTCGCACAGCGCTTTGATCTCGTGCAGCTTGTGGCTGATGTAGAGGATCGAGCAGCCCTGCGCCGCGATCTGCCGCAGCGTCGCGAACAGGCGCTCCGCCTCCTGCGGCGTCAGCACCGAGGTCGGCTCGTCCATGATCAGCAGCTTCGGCTTCTGCAGCAGGCAGCGCACGATCTCGATGCGCTGGCGCTCGCCGACCGAGAGCGTGTGAACCTCGCGATCGGGGTCGAGCGGCAGCGAATAGCTGTCGAGGATCGCGCCGACCCGGGCCTTCAGCTCATCGGCCGGGACGCTCTCGTCGAGCCCGAGCGCGATGTTCTCCAGCACCGTCATCGCCTCGAATAGCGAGAAATGCTGGAACACCATGCCGATGCCGAGCCGGCGCGCCGCCTTGGGCGAGGCGATCTCGACGCGGCGACCATCGAAGCGGATCTCGCCTTCATCGGCGCGCTGGACGCCATAGATGATCTTGACCAGCGTCGATTTGCCGGCGCCGTTCTCGCCCAGCAAAGCGTGGATCTCGCCGGGGCGGACCGCGAGGCTGACATCGTCATTCGCCTTGACGCCCGGAAAGCTCTTCGAGACATGAGCGAGCGCCAGGCGCGCCGGTGCCGTCTGCTCAGGCGGCTGCGTCATGGCGTGCTTTCGTCCTCTCGGTTCGGGCGGCTCGGTCGGCAAGCAAGCTCCGCACCAGCTCGGCCGCCGTCAAGGCGGCGATCACCTCCGGACGCTTGTCATGCACATCCGATCCGCCGATCGGGCAGGTCAGGCGCTGCAACGCCTCGCTGCCGGGATGCCGGCGCAGGAAGCTTGCCTCGAAGCGGGCCCGCTTGGTCGCCGAGCCGATCATGCCGACATACGCCGCATCGCCGCGCAGCAGCGCCGCCTCGGTCAGCCGATAGTCGAGCGCATGGCTGTGGCTGAGGATGACATGGGCGCTGCCGGGGCGGGCGGCATCGAGCGCCGCCTGCGGATCGTCGAGCCGCAGGCAGGCGATGGTGGCCGGCAGCTCGTCGAACCTGCCCTCCCGATCATCGATCAGCGTCACGCCGAGCGGCAGCAAGGCGAGGCAGCGGACAAGCGCCCGGCCGGTATGCCCGGCACCGAAGACCAGCACCTGCGGCAGGCTCGCCGCCGCGGCCGCTTCGCTCCGCTCGAGCGCGGCGAGATGAAGCGGCGTCGCCCGCTCGATCGCGACCCGCACCCGCCCGCCGCAGCATTGTCCCATTTGCGGGCCGAGCGGGATGTCGAGCGATCGCTCATCCTCCCCGCTCGCCAGCAGAGCCCGCGCCAGGTCGATGCAGTGGAATTCCAGCTGGCCGCCGCCGATCGTGCCGGCGGCCGCCTCGGCGCTGACCGCCATCGCCGCGCCGGCCTCGCGCGGTGTCGAGCCTTGCGCCCGGACGATGCGGACCAGGGCGACGCCGCCCGCCTGATGCGTGGCGAGGAAAGCTGACAGACTCATCGTCCGCCACCGTCATTGCGAGGAGCGAAGCGACGAAGCAAGCCAGGGGGGCGTCGGGCGCGGCCGCTCCTGGATTGCTTCGCTACGCTCGCAATGACGGGGAGCGGGCTCATCGCCCGCTCTCCGCCAGCGCCCGCATCCGCTCGACCGCGTCCAACACGCGCTCGGGCGTCGCCGGCGCGTCGAGCTTCGGGCAGAAGCGGTGATCGGCCAGGCTCGCCACCGCATCCGAGAGCGCATGCAGCACGCTGATCGCCAGCATCAGCGGCGGCTCTCCGACCGCTTTCGAACGGTGGATGGTATGCTCGCGATTGGGCGCATTCTCCAGCAGCGCCACGTTGAAGATGCGCGGCCGGTCGGAGGCGACCGGGATCTTGTAGGTCGAGGGCGCATGGGTCCTGAGCGGCCCCGCCGCGTCCCAGACCAGCTCCTCGGTGGTCAGCCAGCCCATGCCCTGGACGAAGCCGCCTTCGATCTGGCCCTTGTCGATCGCCGGGTTCAGCGAATTCCCGCAATCATGCAGGATATCGACGCGTTCGACCTTGTATTCGCCGGTCAGCGTGTCGATCGCGACCTCCGCGGCGGCGGCGCCATAGGCGAAATAATAGAATGGATGGCCTTTGCCGGCTTCGCGGTCCCAATGGATTGTCGGCGTGGCGTAGAAGCCGGTGGCGGAGAGTTGCACGCGCGCCAGATAGGCCGCCTTGACCAGCTCGACGAATCCGATCTCGCGGGCGCCGATCTGCACGCGCCCCGGCAGGAAGGCGATCGCCTCGGGCTTTTCCTGCCAGTGCTCGGCCGCGAAGGCGGTGAGCCTGGCCTTGATCGCCTCGCAGGCGTCGAGCGCCGCCATGCCGTTGAGGTCCGAGCCGGAGGAGGCGGCGGTGGCCGAGGTGTTCGGCACCTTGCCGGTGGTGGTCGCGGTGATCCTGATCCGATCCAGCCCGATGCCGAAGGCCTGGGCCGCGACCTGCGCCACCTTCTGGTGCAGCCCCTGGCCCATTTCTGTGCCGCCATGGTTCAGCGAGACGGTGCCGTCGGTATAGACATGCACCAGCGCCCCGGCCTGGTTGTACCAGGTCGCCGTGAAGGAGATGCCGAACTTCACCGGGGTCAGCGCGATGCCGCGCTTGATCACCGGGCTGGTGCGGTTGAAGGCGCGGATCGCCTGCTGGCGGGCATGATAGTCGCAAGAGCGCTCCAGCTCGCCGATCACCTCGCCGGCGATCATGTCTGTGATCTCTTGGTGATAGGGCGTCGTCAGCCGCCCCTCCGCGCCATAGAGATTGCGCTTGCGCACCAGGAGCGGATCGAGCCCGGTCGCGAAGGCGACCTCCTCGATCATCCGCTCGGCACCGACCATGCCCTGCGGCCCGCCGAAACCGCGAAAGGCGGTGTTCGAGACGGTATGCGTGCGCAGCGGCTCCGAGCGGGCCCGCACCGCCGGGTAGAAATAGCAATTGTCCATGTGGAACAGCGCCCGGTCGGTGACCGGGCCGGAGAGATCGGCGTTCCAGCCGCAGCGGGCCGCATAGACGGCGTCGACCGCCTGGATATGGCCGTCATCGTCGAAGCCGATCTCGTAGTCGACCAGGAAATCGTGGCGCTTGCCGGTGATCGCCATGTCGTCGTCGCGGTCGGGCCGCAGCTTCACCGGCCGGCGCAGCTTGCGCGCCGCGAGCGCCGCGACGCAGGCGAACAGATTGGCCTGCGTTTCCTTGCCGCCGAAGCCGCCGCCCATCCGCCGGACCTCGATGGTGACCGCATGGGCGCCGATGCCGAGCACCTGCGCCACCATGTGCTGGACCTCGCTCGGATGCTGGGTCGAGCTCAGCACCAGCATGTCCTGGTCCTCGCCCGGCATGGCGAGCGCGATCTGGCCTTCGAGATAGAAATGATCCTGCCCGCCGATCGCCATCGTGCCCCGGAGCCGGCGGGGGCTGGCGGCCAGCGCCGCCCCGACATCGCCCCGCTCCAGCTTGAGCGGCACGGTCACCAGCGCGCCGCCCGCCGCGCGCGCCGCCGGAATGTCGAGCAGGGCAGGCGCCTCCTCATAGCGCGCTGTCGCCAGCCGTGCGGCCTGGCGGGCCTGCTCGCGCGTGGCCGCGACCACCGCGAAGAGCGGCTGGCCGTGATGCAGGATCGCGTCTGTCGCGAAGACCGGCTCGTCATGGCGATGCGTCGAGGAGATGTCGTTCTCGCCGGGGATATCCGCCGCGGTGACGAGGCCGAGCACGCCCGGAGCCGCTTCGACGGCCGAGAGATCGAGGCTGACGAGCCGGCCATGGGCGATGCCGGCAAGGCCGAGGCAGGCATGGGCGAGCCCGGCCGGCTCGGCGATATCGTCGATATAGAGCGCCTCTCCCGCGACATGCTTTGCGGCGGATTCATGCGCCAGCGGCGAGCCGACCAGCGGCCGGGTCGCGATCGCGTCGAGCCGCCTGCGCGCGTCAGCCATGGGCCGCCTCCGCCAGCAGGCCGGCGACGCGCGTGGCCGCCGGGCGAGGCGCGCTCTCGATCAGGAAGCGCCGCAGCAGGTTCCCCGCGACCTTCAGCCGGTACGCGGCCGAGGCGCGCATGTCGCTGATCGGCGTGAAATCCTGTGCCAGCGCGGCGCTCGCGGCCGCGACCGCGGCCTCGTCCCAGGCTCGCCCGAGCAGGGCCGCCTCGGCGGCCTTCGCGCGCTTGGGGATCGCAGCCATGCCGCCATAGGCGAGCCGCGCCAGCGTGATCGCGCCGGCCTCGTCACGCTCGAGATAGAAGGCGCCGCACAGCGCCGAGATATCCTCGTCGAAGCGCTTCGAGATCTTCGAGACATGGTAGAGCGCGCCGGCCGGCGGCTTGCTCACCTCCACTGCCTCGACGAACTCGCCCTCGCGCCGGTCCTGCTTGCGATAAGCGAGGAAGAAGTCCTCCAAGGGGATGCTGCGCCGCTCGTCCGGCCCCCGCCGCCCCAGGACCAGCCTCGCGCCCAGCGCAATCAGCGCCGGCGGCAGGTCGCCGATCGGCGAGCCATTGGCGATATTGCCGCCGATCGTGCCGGCATTGCGGATCTGTTCGCCGCCGAAGCGGCGCATCATCTCGTCGAGCTGCGGCGACAGCCCGGCCAGCGCCGCACGCACCGCGACATGGTTGGCCAGCGCTCCGATCCACAGCCGATCGCCCTCGTCGCGGATCGCGCGCAGCGCCTCGACCCGGCCGAGATAGATCACCGGATCGAGCCGCCGCATCGCCTTCGTCACCCACAGGCCGACATCGGTGGCGCCGGCCACCAGTGTCGCCTCGGGGTGGGCGGCGACGAGCTCGCCCAAGGCGGCGGGCGTCGCCGGCGCGAAGAAGCGGCGCTCGCCATCGCCGAGCGCGAGCGTCGCCTCGTCGGCCAGGGCCTTCAGGCGCTCGGCGATCGCAGGCTTTGCCCGCACGAGCCGGTCCTCGCCGCGTTCGGCACGGTCCATCCGCCTGGCGGCGGCGATGATCGGCTCATAGCCGGTGCAGCGGCAGAGATTCCCCGCAAGCGCATCCTCGATGCGCGCCACCGAGGGGCTGTGCTCGTTCAGCCAGAGCGCGAACAGCGACATCACGATGCCCGGCGTGCAGAAGCCGCATTGCGAGCCATGACAGTCGACCATCGCCTGCTGAACGGGATGCAGCGTGCCGTCCGGCGCTTTCAGATGCTCGACGGTCAGCAGCTGGCAGCCATCGAGCGTCGGCAGGAAGCGGATGCAGGCGTTGACCGCCTCATAGCGCAGCGCGCCGCCGTCCAGCCGGCCGACCACCACGGTGCAGGCTCCGCAATCGCCCTCGGCGCAGCCCTCCTTGGTTCCGCTGAGGCGGCGGTCGAGGCGCAGCCAGTCGAGCACCGTCCGGGTCGGGTCGCAGGCGTCGATCTCGACGAGCTCCTCGCCGAGCAGGAAGCGCAGAGTGTTACGCATGGCGCGCGCTCCTATCCCGTTCGAGCCGACTCGTCATTCCGGACAAGCCGCATAGCGGCGCAGCTCCGGAATCCATCGACGGGCGTCGGAGCCCTGGGATGGATTCCGGCGCTCCGCTTCGCTCCGGCCGGAATGACGGCGCGAGTTCGCATGACGGGTCGTCGATCGACAGCCAACGCATGCCCCGAGATTAGGCATGATCGCGGCTTGGCCGGAAGCTTTGATTTGGTGCAGATAAGACGAGCGTTTTCAGCCGGAGCGGCGGGCCTTGGCCAAGGATGATGCGGTTTTCGCCCTGCGCGGGCGGCTTCTCTGGTTCACGGCCGATCCGCATCAGGCCGGCGAGGCCGCCCATCGCTATGTCGAGGACGGGCTGCTGGTCGTCTCGGGCGGGCTGGTCCGGGCGGCCGGCGAGGCGCGGGTGCTGCTGCCGGGACTGCCGCCCGGCACGGCGATCGCCGATCATCGCCCGCATCTGATCATGCCGGGCTTCATCGACGCTCATCTCCACATGCCGCAGACGCAGGTGATCGCCTCCTATGGCGCGCAGCTGATGGACTGGCTCGCCAAATACACCTTCGTCGAGGAGCAGAAGCTGGCGCAGCAGGGCCATGCCGACAAGCTCTCCGCCTTTCTGCTCGACGAATTGCTGGCGAGCGGCACGACCACGGCCGCGGTCTATTGCTCCGTGCATGCGCAATCGGCCGAGGCCTTCTTCACGCAGTCCCATCGCCGCAATCTGCGGATGATCGCCGGCAAGGTCATGATGGACCGCAACGCCCCGCCGGCGCTGACCGACACCGCCGAGAGCGGCTACCGGGACAGCAAGGCGCTGATCGCGCGCTGGCATGGCAAGGGCCGGCAGCTCTATGCGATCACGCCGCGCTTCGCGATCACCTCCTCGCCGGAACAGATGGCGGCGGCGCAGCGCCTGGCGCAGGAGCATCCGGACTGCTTCGTCCAGACCCATCTCGACGAGAACCGGGCCGAGATCGCCTTCGCCCGCGAGCTCTATCCGCAAGCCGCCGATTATGCCGGGATCTATGAGGATTACGGTCTGCTCGGGCGCAGGACCCTGCTCGGCCACTGCATCCATATGACCAAGCGCGAATGGCGCGCCTTGGCCGAGCATGGCGCCGTCGCCGTCTTCTGCCCGACCTCGAACCTCTTTCTCGGCTCTGGCCTGTTCGATTGGGCGCGCGCCCGGCAGGAGGGCGTCAGGGTCGCGCTCGCCACCGATATCGGCGGCGGCACCTCCTATTCGATGCTGCGCACCGCGGCCGAGGCCTACAAGGTCCTGCAGCTGCAGGGCCAGTCGCTCTCCGCCTTCGAGGCGCTCTACGCGATCACGCTCGGCAACGCGGTCGCGCTTGGCCTGGACCGGCTGATCGGCAGCTTCGAGCCCGGGCGCGAGGCCGATATCGCGGTGCTCGACACGGCCGCGACGCGCGCCATGGCGCATCGCTTGGAAACGGCGCGCGACTTGGCGGAAGAGCTCTTCGTCCTGGTCACGCTCGGGGACGAGCGCAATGTCGTGGCGACCTATGTCGCCGGCGAGCGCACCACGGGCGCGCACCGACCGGCGACCGCGTGAAACGAACCGTCAGCCCAGCACGCCGCCCTTGCGGGCGTGGTCGAGATAGATCTCGCGCAGCCTGAGCGTCGCCGGGCCGGGGCCGCCATTATGGATGCTGTGCCCGTCGATCGAGGTCACCGGCATCACCAGGCTGGTGGCCGAGGTGATGAAGGCCTCCTCGGCGTCGAGCGCCTCGGCGAGGGTGAATTCGCGCTCCTCGAAGGTGAAGCCGCTCTCGGCCAGGAAGGCGAGCACCGCCTTGCGGGTGATGCCGGGCAGGACCTTGTTGGACAGCGGCCGCGAGATCAGCGTCTTGCCCTTGACGATCCAGGCGGTCGAGGACGCGCCTTCGGTCACGACGCCGTCCTCGATCAGCCAGGCCTCCTGCGCGCCCTGTTCGGCGGCGAACTGCTTGGCCAGCACCGGGCCGAGCAGGTTGACGCTCTTGATGTCGCGGCGCGCCCAGCGCAGATCCGGGGTGCTCACCACCTTGATTCCGCTCTTCACCAGCGGCGAATTGGCGAACTGGCGCGCCTGGGTGAACATCACCAGGGTCGGCTCGACGCCTTTCGGGAAGGCGAAGTCGCGATCGGCCGCGCCGCGCGAGACCTGGAGATAGATCGAGCCCTCGTCGAGCGCGTTGCGGGCGATCAGCTCCTCATGGATGGCGATCAGCTCCGCCGTCGACCAGGGCAGGGCAAGGCCGATCTCGCCGCAGGACCGGGCCAGGCGCGTCAGATGCGCCTCGCAATCGACCAGCTTGCCGCCGAGCACCGCCGAGACCTCATAGATGCCGTCGCCGAAGATGAAGCTGCGATCGAAGATCGAGATCCTGGCCTCCTCCTCGGGGAGATAGGCGCCATTGACATAGACGGTGCGGCTCATCGGCTCAGGTCTCGCTTGGATGGGAGAGGCCTTCTTCTAGCCGAGCACCCGGCATCAGGCGAGAGGTCCGCGCGGCGTGCCGCCCGGCGCGCAATGCAGGGCGGGGCCGCGCGCCGCGGCTTGGCTCAGCTGCCGTTCGCCCTGACCTGCGCCTCCGCCACCGCCACCGCCGTCATGTTGACGACGCCGCGGGCGGTCACCGAGCCGGTGAGGATATGCACCGGCTTGGCGGCGCCGATCAGGATCGGGCCGACCGGCAGCGCGTCGGCCAGCACCTTGGCGAACTGGTAGGCGATATTGGCCGCGTCGAGATTGGGGAAGATCAGCACATTGGCGACGCCCTTCAGCCGCGAGGAGGGCAGCACCTTGTCGCGCACCGCGGCGACCAGCGCCGTGTCGGCCTCCATCTCGCCGTCGCATTCCAGCTCCGGCGCCCGCTCGCGGATCAGCTTCACCGCCTTGCGCATCTTCACCGAGGTCGGGGTGTCGGCGGCGCCGAAATCCGAATGCGAGAGCAGCGCGATCTTCGGCTCGATGCCGAAGCGCTCGACATGGCTGGCGGCGAGGATCGTCGTGTCGGCGATCTCCTCGGCGGTGGGATCGTGCCGGATATGCGTGTCGGCCAGGAAGAAGGCGCCCTTGCTGGTGATGATCAGCGTCATCGCCGCGATGTCGCAGACGCCGGGCTCGAGCCCGATGATGTCGCGGATATGGCGCAGCCGCGAATGGAAGCGCCCCTCCAGCCCGGTGATCATCGCATCGGCCTCGCCGCGCATCACCGCCAGCGCCGCGATCACCGTGTTGTTGGTGCGCACCAGCGATCGGGCGGCATCGGGCGTGATGCCGCGCCGGCCGGCGATGTCGAGATAGGTCTGGACATAGTCGCGATAGCGCGGATCGTCCTCGGGATTGACCAGCTCGAAATCGACGCCCGGCCGGATCGACAGGCCGAAGCGCTTGATCCGCGTCTCGACCACGCTCGGGCGGCCGATCAGGATCGGGATCGCCATGCGCTCCTCGAGCGCGATCTGGGCGGCGCGCAGCACGCGCTCGTCCTCGCCCTCGGCATAGATCACCCGCTTGGGATCGGCCTTGGCCTTGGCGAAGAGCGGCTTCATCAGGAAGCCGGAGCGGAAGACGAAGCGCGACAGGTCCTCGCGATAGGCCTCGATGTCGATCAGCGGCTTCTTGGCGACGCCGGTCGCCATCGCCGCCTCGGCCACCGCCGGCGCGATGCGCAGGATCAGGCGCGGATCGAACGGGTTCGGGATCAGCGAGGTGGCGCCGAAGGTCTGCGCCTCGCCGCCGATGGCGCGCGCCGCGATGTCGGAGGTCGCCTCCCGCGCCAGCGCCGCGATGGCGCGCACCGCGGCGAGCTTCATCGCCTCGTTGATCGTCGTCGCCTGCACGTCGAGCGCGCCGCGGAAGATATAGGGGAAGCACAGGACGTTATTGACCTGGTTCGGATAGTCCGAGCGCCCGGTGCAGATCATCGCATCGGGGCGCACCGCCAGCGCCTCCTCCGGCATGATCTCCGGATAGGGGTTGGCGAGTGCCAGGATCAGCGGCTTCTTGGCCATCTCCTTGGCCATCTCGGGCTTCAGCACGCCGGAGGCCGAGAGGCCGAGGAAGACGTCGGCCCCGCCGATCACCTCGGCGAGGCTGCGTGCCTGCGTCTCCTGCGCATAGACCTCCTTCCAGCGGTCCATCAGCGTGTTGCGGCCCTTGTAGACCACGCCGTCGAGATCGGTGACCCAGATGTTCTGCCGCTTCGCCCCGAGCTCGACCAGCAGGTTGAGGCAGGCCAGCGCCGCGGCGCCGGCGCCCGAGACGACGATCTTGACATCGCCGATCTTCTTGCCGGCGAGATCGAGCCCGTTGAGGATCGCGGCGCTGACGATGATCGCCGTGCCGTGCTGGTCGTCATGGAAGACCGGGATGTTCATCCTGGCCTTGAGCTTCTCCTCGATCTCGAAGCATTCCGGCCCCTTGATGTCCTCGAGATTGATGCCGCCGAAAGTCGGCTCCAGCGCCGCGACGACCTCGACGAATTTGTCGATCTCCTTCTGGGCGACCTCGATGTCGAAGCAGTCGATCCCGGCGAATTTCTTGAACAGGACCGCCTTGCCCTCCATCACCGGCTTGGAGGCGAGCGGGCCGATATCGCCGAGGCCGAGCACGGCGGTGCCGTTGGTGATGACGGCGACGAGATTCTGGCGCGAGGTCAGCTCCGCCGCCTCGCCGGGATCCTCGACGATCGCCTCGCAGGCGGCGGCGACGCCGGGCGAATAGGCCAGCGCCAGGTCGCGCTGGTTGCCGAGCGGCTTGGTCGCCTGGATCTCGAGCTTACCGGGCTTGGGAAGACGGTGATAGACGAGCGCACCCGAGCGGAGATCGGCCGACAGAGTGCTCTTCATGGTGTCGCTCCCCAGATTCCGGCGCAGGCGGCGCGCCGCTCCACCGTCCGGGAGGTCGCGCGGATTGGCCACCGCCGTCAAGCGCCGAAGCGGCAATAATCCTGTGACGGGATGGAGCTGGTTCGCCCCTCAGAACGCCTTGAAGGTGATGATCGTGTGCGTGTCCGCGATCTCGGGGATCGACTGCACCTTCTGCGCGACGAAATGGCCGATATCGACATCGGCCGCGACATGGAACTTGGCCAGGATGTCGTAATTGCCGGCGGTCGAGTAGATTTCGGAGGCGATCTCGCGGTCGGCCAGCTCGCTGGCGACTTCATAGGTCTTGCCGAGCTTGCATTTGATCTCGACGAAGAAGGTCTGCATCGGGGGCTCCGGAGTGAAGGTCGCCTCTGGATAGAGCCTGGCGCGGGCCGGTCAAGCTCCTGCCAGCTCGGCGATTCGCCGCGTCATCGCGTCCTCGGGATCGGCCAGCCCGGCGATCACCGTGAAATGGTTGGCGCCGGGGATCTCCTCATAGCGGGTCTTGACGCCCTCCAGCCCCCAGATGTCGGTGAGGCGCCGGCTCTGCTTGAGGTATTCGGCGCTCTCATTGCCGCCGACCACCGCATCCATCACCAGCCGCGACGGCGCCGGCCAGAACAGCGGGCTCTCCCGCTCCGCCCCTTCATGGGTCAGGCGCAGCGCCGCGTTGATGCTGGTCTCGGTCAGCGGCTTCAGATTGTAGAGGCCGGAAATACCATAGGCAGCTGGCACGAGATGGTCCGGCAGGTCCGGCTCGACATTCGCCCAGTTGGTGGCGAGCAGGCAGGCGGACAGATGCCCGCCCGCCGAATGGCCGGCGGCCACCACCGGCAGGTTGAAGCTGCGCCAGATCGCCGCTGCGGCATGCTGCAGCTCCCAGACGATATGGCCGAGCTCGACCTGTGGGCACAGATCATAGCCGACCACCGCGACAGGCACGCCGCGCTGGTTCAGCCCGCGCGCCATATGCGAGAAGAAGGACGGATCGAGCGCCTGCCAATAGCCGCCATGGATGAACAGCGCGATGGCGCGGCTCTTCACCTCTTCGGGCTTGAACAGATCGTAGGTCTGGCGCGGGCCGGCGCCATAGCGGATGCCGAGCTGGCAATGCGCCTGCGCCCGGTAGGCGGCGGCATCGGCGGCCCAGCCGGCGATGATCTGCGGATGCTCGGGCACCCGGGCGCGGTTGTTGTACTCGGTCTCGTAATCGGCAGCCATGCCGGCACTTTGCGCCAAGCCCGGCATCGGGTCGAGACCTTTGACAGCGGCGGCGGCAGGCGCGACAAGCCGGCGCAGCCGCTGGAGGAGCCCATGGACAATCCCGTTCTCGCCGAAGTCACCCGTGGGAGCACGGTCGAATCGCGCCATCGCGGTGCGGCGATCGTCGTCGATGCCGACGGCGCCGTGGTGCTCTCGCTCGGCGATGTCGAGCGGCCGGTCTTCCCGCGCTCGGCCGTCAAGGCCCTCCAGGCCCTGCCGCTGATCGAGAGCGGCGCCGCCGACCGCTTCGGCCTCGCCCCGGACGAGATCGCGCTCGCCGTCGCCTCCCATTCCGGCGAGGAGGCGCATGCCAGGACCTCGCTCTCCATGCTGAACAAGGCCGGCCGCGACGCCTCCTGTCTGGAATGCGGCGCCCATTGGCCGATGGGGGAGGCGGCCGCCCGCGCCCTCGCCAAGGCCGGCGGCGAGCCCTCCGCCCTCAACAACAACTGCTCCGGCAAACATGCCGGCTTCGTCTGCCTGTCCTGCGGGCTCGACGAGGACCCGGCCGGCTACGTCAAGCCGGGCCACAAGGTGCAGCAGGCGGTGCGCGCGGCGCTGGAGGAGGTCACCGGCGCGCCGCATCGCGCGGAGCTCTCCGGTACCGATGGCTGCTCGATCCCCACCTATGCCGTGCCACTGAAGGCGCTGGCGCATGGCTTCGCCCGCTTCGGCAGCGGCCAGGGCCTCGGCCGCGAGCGGGCCGCCGCCGCCCGCCGCATCCGCGAGGCGGTGGCGGCGCATCCCTTCATGGTCGCCGGCACCGGCCGCTTCGACACCCGCTTCATGGCGGCGTTCGGCGAGCGCGCCTTCATCAAGACCGGCGCAGAGGGCGTCTATTGCGGGGCCCTGCCGGAGCTCGGCTACGGCATCGCCCTGAAATGCGACGACGGCGCCGCTCGCGCCGCCGAGGTGGCGATGGCGGCGCTGATCGCGCGTTTCCTGCCGGTGGACGATCCCGGCGCCTTCGCCCCCTTCCGCGAGACCGTCCTCAGGAACTGGAACGGCATCGAGGTCGGCCGCGTGAGGGCGGCAGAGGCCTGAAGGGCTGGACAAGCCTCGGCGCGGGTGCGAACCTTACGTCATGTTGGCTTTCGCCCGTGTCGTGATGCTCGTCGTCCTCGCCGCCTTCGCGGCTGCGACGGTGGCGAACGCTGCGTCGTCGGCGAGAATGGACGCCGGCATGGCGCTCCGCCCGAATGGCGGCACGCTGGAGCATTGCCCGGATTGCGCAGCCGGCGACATGTGCTGCTGCGGTGATGTCTGCCTTCATCCGCAGCTCGCCTTGGCGCCGCCTGCGGCGATTGCCGCCTCCGAGCGGGGCGCCCTTCTGTCGCCCGAGCTCGCGCCGGTTCCGGCCGGCCGCACCGAACCGCCGGAGCTGCATCCGCCGCGACGCGCGTGATCCCCGCTGCACACTCCGACACAGCTGAAGAAGGATCATGACAATGCGTTACGCGACCAAAACGATCGCCTTTTCGATCATCCTCGCCGCCGGCTTCGCCGGGGCAGCCGGCCTGCGGGCGCAGGAGCCGGCTCCCAAGGCGCTCGGCGCGATGATGTCGGAGATGGGCTCGATGAAGGGCATGATGAAGATGATGTCCGGCATGAGCGGCATGATGGAGGCCTGCACCGAGGCGATGCAGGCGATGTCGGACGATGCCGGCCCCTCGCCGAAGAAGGGCGAGAAGCAGCGCAAGGAGGGCTGAGCCCCGCGCGGGTGGAGGCGGTTCCCGCCTTCACCCCACCGCGTTGTTCTCGACGCGCGGACGGCCGCCATTGCCTTTGACTGACGAAAGGTCAGGGGCTAGTCTCCGGCCGGGAGCAAGCGATGTCGCGTCCAGCCGTGAATGGCAATTTGAAGCAAGCTCGCGATCGCGCCGCCAGGAAGGCGGCGGGAATGAAGGAGATGCCGCGTACGCGCTTCGATGGTCGGGCGCCCGGCTTCCGCGAACAGCTCGAACGGGAAATGGCGGCGATGCGTGGCGATCCGGATGAAGCCCGGGTTCGCGAGCTCATCGAGGCGCTGACCGACTTGCCGCCCTACGAGGAATGAGGCGCGGCGAGCTCGTCACCATCGCTCTGCAGGGGGCGTTCGGCAAGCCGAGGCCTGCGCTCGTCGTTCAGAATGATCTGATCTCGGGCACCGACAATGTCCTGGTCTGCCCGGCGGTGCCTCGCAGGAAATGCGGTCCGGTCATCGGGATGGTCACGCTCGCGGAAATGGCGGACATCGATCGGCGCCTGGCCTTCATCCTGGGTCTCCCGGGCTGAGGCTCACCCCACCGCGTTGTTCTCGACGCGCACGCCTGCCGCGCGGCGGTCTTCGCCGCGCGTCAGGTCGCCGGTGACGATCCTGCCATATTCGGTGCCGAGCACCGCGCCGAGCTTCGCCTCGCTGATCAGATTGTTGGCGATCAGGGCGTTGCGCTCCTTCGGCACCAGCGAGACGGCGATGCCGATCCCGGTCTTGCGGATCATGTTGCCGGTGGCGACGAGGTTGCGCATCCCCCAGGACCAGCCGAGCGCGATGCCGATCTCGCTGGCGGTCTCGATGACGTTGCCGGTCACCGCCGCCTCCGCCTCGACATGCACGCCCGAGCCGCCGATCAGCTCCTTGCCCTTCGGGGCCAGCCCCTTCTGCGCGTTGCGGATGATGTTGTTCGCGAACACCGCCAGCCGCCCGCCATGGTCGAGATTGGTGATGCTGGCGCCCTGCGCGCAGTCCTCGATCAGGTTGCCGCTCATCACCACGCCCTCGAACGCGAACTCGCTGAACAGCCCGGTCTCGCCGCAGCGCCGCCCCTGATTGCCGAGCATCTGCACGCCCGAGCCGGAATTGTTGCGGATGAAGGTGAGGGCGCAGTCGCGCAGCATATTGCCCTCGATCACCACCCCGCCGGCCCGGAAAAGGCTGATGCCGTTGCCATTCGGCCCGTCGCCGCCGGCATCGTTGCGCACCCGCGAGATCCGGTTGCCGCGCACCAGGCTCTGGTCGTCGCCGGCCTGGCTGCGCCAGATCTGGATGCCGTTGTTGCCGCAATCCTCGACCGCGTTGGCCTCGACCGTGAGCCCGCGCGAATCGAGGCTGAACAGCGCCGCATCCCGCATCGAGCGGAAGCGGCTGCGCTCGATGCGTCCGCCCGCCCGGTTCAGCGTCAGCCCGACCGAGCCGGCATTGGCGAACTCGCAGTCCGACAGGCTGAGCTCGGCGACCTCGTCGATGGCGGCGAGGCCGAGGCGCTGGTTCGTCCTGATGTCGAGTCCGTCCAGAACGAGGCCGGAGAGCGCGGCGCGCTTGATCCGCCGTCCGATCAGCAGCGGGCCGGCCTGCGCCGCGATCAGCTGCGTCGCGCCCGGCACGCCGATCAGCCTGGCGCCCTCCGGCAGCACGACATTGGCGATCCGATAGCGGCCGGGGGCGAGCAGCAGCGGCGCTTCGCGCTTCATCGCCTCCAGCAGGGCGGCCTGAAGGATGCGCGACTGATCATCCGACGAGCCGGGCCTCAGCCCGTAATGCGAGGCCTCGAGGCCGAGGGAGCCGAGCGGCACCGGCGCCGGCTGGCCTTTGCCGGCCTGTGCCGATGCAGGACCGGCGAAGCCCGAAACTGTGCCGAAAAGGGCCGTCCCGAGCAGAGCGCGGCGCGATATCGTCATGATCGCCTCCTTGGAAGGAGGCGCGCTTCAAATCTTGTGCCGCCGGTTCCTGCCGCTGACGGCCAGCGCCCGCCCGAGCTGCGCCAGCGCGCCGGCGAGCGGTTGCGGACCGGGCCGGAAGGATGCGACCGAGGCCGCCGCCCGCAGGCCCGCTTGCGGGCGCGGCCAGGGCACATGGATGAAGATCACCGGCGTCCCATCCGCGAGCACCCGCAGCGCCTGCGCATAGCTGGCATCGCAGAGATAGCGTCCCGCCGAAGGCGAGAGCCGGGAGCGGATGCCGGCCCGCCGCAGCAGGCACAGCGCGGTCCCGGCGCTCGCGCTGGTGCGCAGCGGCAGGGCACGGCCGGCCTCGGAGGCCACCGGCGCGCTGCCCGTCGCGTCGGGGTGCAGCCGGCTCGACCGACCCCGCGCGAACAGCTCGACCCTGACGCAGCGCGCCCGCGCCGCCAGACCGAGCATCAGCACCGCCCGCGGCCGGGTCGCGGCGAGTGTCCGCTGCAGGACCGGCAGACCGCCGGCATAGCTCGTCTCCAGCACCAGCGCCTCGACAGCGAGGCCCGATCCGCGCAGCCGGGCCGCGATCTGGCGCGCCAGCTGCTGCGTCGGGTTGACGCGCACATGGGGAAAGGGGCCGAAACCGGTGACCAGCAGATCCATGCGCGCGCTCACAGGCCGAGCGCCCTGGCGATCTCGTCGGCCGCCGCTGTCGGCGGCAGCTCGCCCGAGGCGACGGCGGCCTCCAGCTTCGGGGTGCGCGCCTTGAGCGCCGGGTCCTGTCGCAGCTTGGCCTGCAGCCGGTCCTGCACCATCGCCCACATCCATTTCACATCCTGGCCGCGGCGCTTCTCGGCGATCAGCCCCTTCGACTCCAGCCGGGTGCGATGCTCGACGATCTTCTCCCAGAGCCCCTCCAGACCCGTGCCGGTCAGCCCGGACATGGTGATCACCGGCGTCGACCAGAGCGCCGAGCTCGGCGCCAGGATGTGCAGCGCCGCCTTGTACTGCGCCGCGGCGGCTCTGGCCGCGGCGACGCCCTCGCCATCGGCCTTGTTGACGGCGATCATGTCGGCGAGCTCGATGATGCCCTTCTTGATGCCCTGCAACTCGTCGCCGGCATTGGGCAGCATCAGCACCAGGAAGAAGTCGGTGAGATCGGCGACGGCCGTTTCCGACTGGCCGACGCCCACCGTCTCGACGAGGATCACGTCGAAGCCGGCGGCCTCGCAGAGCAGCATGGTCTCGCGGGTCTTGGCGGCGACGCCGCCCAGCGTGCCGGAGGAGGGCGAGGGGCGGATATAGGCGTTCGCGTCGACGGCGAGCCGCGCCATCCTGGTCTTGTCGCCGAGGATCGAGCCGCCGCTGCGCGTCGACGACGGATCGACGGCCAGCACGGCGACCTTGTGGCCTTTGCCGGTGAGATGGCTGCCGAGCGCGTCGATGGCGGTCGATTTGCCGACACCTGGAACCCCGGTGATGCCGACGCGCACCGCCTTGCCGCTATGCGGCAGGAGCCGGGCGAGGAGCGCCTGCGCCTGTTCGCGATGATCGGCGCGCCGGCTCTCGGCCAGGGTGATCGCACGGGCGAGGGCGGCGCGCTCGCCCGCCAGGATCGCATCGCCGAGCGCGGAAAGATCGGTCATGCCTCGCTGGTAGCAAGACGGCGGCCCCGGCGGAAGCGCCGCATTTAAGCAGTCCCTGTGTCCTTCCCGTCATTGCCAAGCTTCGGGGGCGGTGAGAGGAGTCGGGCCTCCTCGGAGCGCGCTCACCTGTCCGCCTTTCTCCGTCTCCTCCTGGCCCTGCTGCTGCCGCTTGCGCTCGCCGCCTGCGGCGGGCAGCCGCGCATGCTGGTCGTCTCGGCCGCGCCGTCCGAGGATGTCGCGGCCACCGTCCGGATTTTCGTGGCGACCTCGCGTGCCTCCGCCGACAAGCCGGAATATTTCAACGGCGAGCGCAGCCGGACGATCAGCTTCGCGCGCGTCGATATCGGCGTGCCGCGCGCCCACAAGACCGGCGAGCTCGAGCTGCCGTCCAATCCGAACAGCGCCGGCGAGCCGGCGAGCCATTTCACCGCCCGAGCCGTGGAGCGCCTCTCCGAGCCCGAGATCCTGCGGCAGGTGAGGGCGGAGATCGCGCGCCGCCCGGCCGGCCAGCGCGATGTGCTGGTCTTCGTCCACGGCTTCAACACCAATTTCGCCGATGCGGCCTTCCGCTTCGCCCAGATCGTCACCGATTCCGGATTCAAGGGCGTGCCGGTGCTGTTCACCTGGCCCTCGCGCGGCCAGGTTCTGGCCTATCCCTATGACCGCGACAGCGCCGATTTCTCGCGCGATGCGCTGGAGACCGGTCTGCGGGTGATCGCGCGCGATCTCGGCGCCACCCGCTTCGACATCCTGGCGCATTCGATGGGCACGCTGCTGACGGTGGAGGCCCTGCGCCAGGCGGCGATCCGCGGCGATGGCGGCTTCGGCGGCAAGCTGCGCGACGTGATGCTGGCCGCGCCGGATATCGATCTCGACGTCTTCAAGACCCAGCTCGCGACGATCAGGCGCCCGGTGACGGTGTTCGCCTCCGCCGATGACAAGGCGCTCGATTTCGCCCGCCGCTTCGCCGGCGACAAGACCAGGCTCGGGGCGGTCTCGGAGAAGGATACCGAGATCGTCGCCGATCTCGGCCGCGCCGGCGCCCGCATCGTCGACCTCTCGGATGTGCCGGGCGGCGACGAGTACAACCACGGCAAGTTCGCCACGCCCCGCATCGTCCAGCTGATCGGCCGGCGGCTCGGGCTCGGCGCGATGGCTTCAAGCCGCGGCTGGAGCACGGATCCGGCGGAGCTGCCTGACCTCGCCGCACGCTAGAGCCTCAGATCGGCCGCCGCCGCATTCTGGCCGCGTTGGTCTGGCCTTAAGGGTCTCGTGGCATTGCGTGCCGCGACCATTCCCCGTTTCGGACTTTTGCCCCGTGATCCCTTCCTCGCGGCTCGTCGCCTCACGTCGCTCCTTCCTCTGCGTCGGCCTGCTCGGGCTCGGCCTGGCCGGCTGCGCCCAGAGCGAGGCCTCGGTCAATCCCTTCATCGGCCCCGCCGATTCCTCCAGCATCGGCAAGGAGCCGCAGCTCCTCGTCGCGACGACCCGCAAATGGATCGGCAACCGCGCGCCCTATTTCGGCAGCGACCGCGGCAGCCTCAGCTTCGCCGAGGTGCGCCTGTCGGCCCCCGGACGCGGCGTCGCCGCGCAGGTCTCCTCGATCGTCAGCGGCGACTGGGACATCGTTGGCGTCACCCGCCGCAGCTCGGCCGACGCCGCTCAGGCCTTCTCCGAGGCCGCCAATGGCCGCGACGTGCTGCTCTATGTCCACGGCTTCAACGAGACCTTCGAATCGGCGGCCCGCAGCGCCGGCCAACTCTCGCACAGCCTCGCCTTCGAGGGCCGCACCGCGCTGTTCACCTGGCCGTCCGGCGGCGGGCTGCTGGCCTATGCCTACGACCGCGAGAGCGCGCTCTGGTCACGCGACGGCTTCGTCCAGACCTTGAAGGCCCTCGTCGCCAACCCGACCATCGGCCGGATCAACATCGTCGCTCATTCGATGGGCAGCTTCCTGACCATGGAGGGCCTGCGCGAGCTGCGCGACTATCCCGGCCTCGGCGACCGCATCGGCGCCGTCGTCCTGGCATCGCCCGATGTCGACATCGACGCCTTCGAGCAGACCGTGCCGCGGCTCGGCACGCTGGCGCGGCGCATGACCGTCATCGTCGATCCCGGCGACAAGGCGCTCGCCGTCTCCTCGCGCATCGCCGGCGGGGTGGCGCGGGCCGGCGCCGCCGATCGCGAGCGGCTGGAGCAGCTCGGCGTGCGCGTCGCCGATACCGCCGGGCGCGGCTGGAGCCTCTTGCGGCACGACCTCTTCCTGTCGAACAGCGAGGTCACCCAGGTGGTGCGCCGGGCGATCGACCGCGCCGGCGGGTAGGACGAAGACGCGGTCATACCAAAGCGCGACGGATCGGCTTAGGCTGCGCCGACTCGGCCGATGGAGACCGCCATGAGCGAAGACGACTACCACAGGGACCGGATCGCCAATCGCCGGCTCCATCCCGAAACGCTGATGATGGGCTTCGGCTACTCGCCGGCAATGTCGGAAGGTTCGCTCAAGCCGCCGGTCTTCCTGACCTCGACCTTCGTGTTCGAGAACGCCCAGCAGGGCAAGGACTTCTTCGATCTGACCTCGGGACGGCGCCAGCTCAAGCCCGGCGAGAAGTCCGGCTTGGTCTATTCGCGCTTCAACCATCCCAATATGGAGATCCTCGAGGATCGCCTGGCGATCTGGGACGAGGCGGAGGCCTGCGCCGTCTTCGCCAGCGGCATGGCGGCGATCGCCACGACCTGCTTCGCCTTCCTGCGCCCGGGCGACACCATCCTGCACAGCCGCCCGCTCTATGGCGGCACCGAGACGCTGCTGAAGAACCAGATGGGTGCCTTCGGAGTGACGCCGTTCGGCTTCACCGACGGCATCGACGCCGAGCAGATGCGCAAGGTCGCCGCGGCCGCCGCCGCCAAGGGCCGCGTCGCCATGATCCTGGTCGAGACCCCGGCCAACCCGACCAACGGCCTGGTCGACCTGTCCGCCTGCAAGGCGATCGCCGACGAGCTCGAGCGCTCGCAGGGGCATCGCCCGCCGGTGGTGGTCGACAACACCATGCTCGGCCCGATCTTCCAGAAGCCGCTGCGCCACGGCGCCGATCTCACCCTGCTGTCGCTGACCAAATATGTCGGCGGCCACAGCGATCTGGTCGGCGGCTCGATCAGCGGCTCGCGCGAGCTGGTGCGGCAGGTGAAGAGCTGGCGCGGCTCGCTCGGCACGCAGGCCGATCCGAACTCCTGCTGGATGCTGATGCGTTCGCTCGAGACGCTCGACATCCGCATGCACCGCGCCAACGAGAACGGCCGCAAGGTGGCGGACTATCTCGCCAGCCATCCCAAGATCGCCAGGGTCCACTATCTCGGCAATCTCAGGGAGGGCGATCCGCGCAAGCCGGTCTTCGATAGGCAATGCACCCAGCCGGGCTCGACCTTCGCCTTCGACGTGAAGGGCGGCGAGACGGAGGCCTTCGCGGTCCTCGACAATCTCCAGATCATGAAGCTCGCGGTCAGCCTCGGCGGCACCGAGACCCTGGTCTCGCATCCCGCCGCGATGACCCATTCCGGCGTGGCCCGCGAGTTGCGCGAGGAGATCGGCCTCACCGACGCGCTGATCCGCATCTCGGTCGGCATCGAGAATATCGAGGACCTGATCTCCGACCTGGCGCAGGCCCTGGACGCCGCGTGAGGGCAGGGCGCGAATGACATCTCGCACCGCTCCTGCACGCCGTCATTCCGGCCGCAGCGAAGCGGAGCGCCGGAATCCATCGGAGGGCGCCGCGCTCTACGATGGATTCCGGAGCTGCGCGGCTGACGCCGCTTGTCCGGAATGACGGCGGCGACGGCATGGGACGCTGGAAGCCACGGATCGGACAAGGGCTCGGCATCGTCATCGCGGCGCTCGCGGCCATACTCGTCGCCGACGCGGCGCGGGCCGAGCCGAAGACCGAGAGCGTGGCGCAGACGATCTGCCGGCTGATCGAGGGCGCGGCAGCCCGCCACGGCCTGCCGGTGCCCTTCCTCACCCGCCTGATCTGGCGCGAGAGCAGCTTCCGGCCGCATGTCACCAGCCCGGCCGGGGCGCAGGGCATCGCCCAGTTCATGCCGGCGACGGCCAGCGAGCGCGGCCTCGCCGACCCCTTCGATCCCGAGGCGGCGATCCCCGCCTCGGCCGCTTTCCTGGCGGCGCTGAAGGACCAGTTCGGCAATCTCGGCCTCGCCGCCGCCGCCTATAACGGCGGGCCGAACCGCGTCGCCCGCTGGCTCGCGAAGGGCGGTTCGCTGCCTTACGAGACTCTGGCCTATGTCCGCTTCATCACCGGCCGCAGCGTCGAGGAATGGCGGCTGGGTCCGGGCGAGACACCGCCGCCGGCGACCGCCGAGCAGACCGATTGCCTCGCCACCGTCGCCGCGATCCGCACGACGGCGCCGGCCGTGCTGTTCGAGGGCGCCTACGGCCCGTTCGGCGTGCAGCTTGCCGGCAATGTCTCGAAAGGCCGGGCGATCGCCTCCTATCAGCGCGTCGTCGCCCGCTTCTCCTCGCTGCTCGCCGGCAAGCCGACCATGGTGCTGGGCTCGGCGCTGCCGGGCCGGGGCAGGGCGCGCTATTACCGCGTCAGGCTGCCGGCGCAGAGCCTGCGGGAGGCGAACGCCACCTGCAACCGGCTGCGGCAGGCGGGCGGGGCCTGCGTCGTGCTGCGCAACTAGAACCCGACCCGTCCCCAGCCGGGCAGCTTCAGCGCCGGCTGGCGCAGGTCGATCCCGGCGACCAGGCCGAGCAGGTTGAGCTCGACGCCCTCGACCCAGCCGAGCGTGACGCCGGCGAGGCCGAAGAGCGAGGCCTGGAAGCCGGTGCGGCTTGGCGTCCATCCGGCATAGAGCCCGTCCTCCCGCCAGTCCTTGCCGATCGCCGTCGGCGGCAAGGCCCGGCCGAGCTCAGGCACCTCGGCCAGGACATGCTGGACGAAGCTGTTGGAGTTCGGCCCCGGCCAGGCCGCATAGGTGCCGCTCGTGCTGTAGCCGTAGCTCGTCACCGCGGCCCTGATGCGGGGGATCAGCGCCTCGGCGGCCGGGCCCCTGACCTCGCCGACCAGCTCCGGTACATTGCCGTACCAGCGCCCATCGGCGACGCGGTGGTTGACCCTGACCGGATTGCCCCAGCCGACCACGTCGAAGCGGGTATAGGCGGCGGCGTCCTTCTCCTTCACCACCACCCAGGAGTGATGCGCGAAGACGCCGCGCCAGCGCCCGACCCGGGCCGCGAAGATGTGGATCGTCGCTTCGGGCTCGATGCCCGCCGCCGGCAGCAGCGCGGCGCTCGACCAGTCGGCCCGCGTCCAGTCGGGCGCCAGCGGCTGCCAATGCCACCACACGGCATGGCTGGCCAAGGGCAGCAGAAAAATCACGGTGAAGAGGAGGAGCGCGCGGCGGATCATGCTTTGGCGAGAGATAGGCAATGCCGGTGCCGCCCCGCAAGGCGCACACGCATGGACGAGATCACGAATTCGAGGTTGAGGCTTTGCGGCAAGCTGATAGCTTGCGCAGCGCTGGATCAGGGGAGGGGCAGATTGAGCAGAGTGTCGTCGCTGGTGAATAGCCTGGCCGTCGCGGCCATGGTCGGGATCGCATCGCTGGCCGGGCCGGCCGTCGCGCAGGACAACAAGGAACTGCGCATCTACAACTGGTCGGACTACGTCAATCCCGAGGTGCTCGACGCCTTCAAGAAGGAAACCGGGATCACCGTCGTCTACGACACCTTCGACCAGATGGAGACGGTCGAGACCAAGCTGCTCGCCGGCAAGACCGGCTACGACCTGGTGGTGGTCACCGCCTCCTTCCTGCCGCGGCACATCCCGCTCAACCTCTACGCGCCGATCGACACGGCCAAGGTTGGAAACCTGAAACACATCTGGCCGGAGATCCGCCAGCGCCTCGCCAAATACGATCCCGGCAACAAGTTCGCCGTGAACTACATGTGGGGCACCACCGGCATCGGCTACAATGTCGCCAAGGTGAAGGAGCGCCTCGGCCCCGACGCCGTCATCGACAGCTGGAGCGTCCTCTTCGATCCGGAGAAGCTGAAGAAGCTCTCCAATTGCGGCGTTCACGTCCTCGACGCGGTCGAGGAGATGTTCCCGGCGGCGCTGCGCCATCTCGGGCTCGATCCCGATTCCAAGGCGGAGGCGGACCTCAACAAGGCCGGCGAGCTGCTGCGCAAGATTCGCCCGCATATCCAGAAATTCCACTCCTCGGAGTATATCAACGCCCTCGCCAACGGCGATATCTGCCTGGCGGTCGGCTATTCCGGCGATGTGCTGCAGGCCCGCAAGCGCGCGCAGGAGGCCAAGAACAAGGTCGAGATCGCCTATGCGATCCCGAAGGAGGGCGCGCTGATGTGGTTCGATTCCTTCGTCATCCCGAAGGACGCGGCCAATCAGGAGGCGGCGCTGAAGTTCATCGATTTCGTCAACCGCCCGGAAATGGCGGCCAAGAACTCGGACTTCATCCAGTATGCCAACGGCAACATCGCCTCCAAGCCGCTGCTCTCGGCCGAGGTCCGCGACAATCCGGGCATCTATCCGCCGGATGCGGTGATGGGCCGGCTCTACACCATCACGCCCTACGACCAGAAGACGCAGCGGGTGGTCAACCGGCTCTGGACCCGCGTCAAGAGCGGCCGGTGAAGCCGGACGCGAGCGGCCGTCGCGCCTCGCCCGGCAGCGTCAGGCGCGACTTCCAGCCCTGGAACGACGCGGCCGCCAAGCCGCTGCTCGAGCTGCGCGGCGTCAGCAAGCGCTTCGGCGCGACGACCGCGGTCGACAATCTCTCGCTGTCGATCTTCGCCCGCGAGTTCTTCGCGCTGCTCGGCCCCTCGGGCTGCGGCAAGACCACGCTGATGCGCATGCTGGCCGGCTTCGAGCATCCGGACGCGGGCGAGATCCTGCTCGACGGTGTCGATATCAGCGCCGTGCCGCCGCATCGGCGGCCGGTCAATATGATGTTCCAGTCCTATGCGCTGTTCCCGCATATGAACGTCGCTGACAACATCGCCTATGGGCTGCGCCGCGAGGGCCTGCCCAAAGCCGAGATCGCGGGCCGGGTCGAGGCGATGCTGAAGCGCGTCCGGCTCGCCGGCATGGAGCGGCGCCGGCCCGACCAGCTCTCCGGCGGCCAGCGCCAGCGCGTCGCGCTCGCCCGTGCCCTGGTCAAGCAGCCCCGGCTGCTGCTGCTCGACGAGCCGCTCGGCGCCCTCGACAAGAAGCTGCGCGAGGAGACGCAATACGAGCTGATGGACCTGCAGGCCGATCTCGGCCTCACCTTCATGGTCGTCACCCACGACCAGGACGAGGCCATGACCATGGCCGACCGCATGGCGGTGATGGATCATGGCCGGCTGCTGCAGATCGCGCCGCCCGACCTGATCTACGAGGCGCCGGCCAGCCGCTTCGTCGCGGAGTTCGTCGGCGATATCAACCTGATCGAGGCGACGGTCTCGCGGGTCGAGGGCGACCTCGTCGCCCTCGACAGCCCGCAGCTCGGCCGGATCGAGCTCGACGAGGACGAACCGCGCTGCCGGCCCGGCGACGCGCTTCTGGTCGGCCTGCGACCGGAGAAGATCGCGCTCGGCCATGACGAGCCGCCCCAGGGCGTCAACCGCGCCAGGGGCGAGATCTGGGACATCGGCTATCTCGGCGACATGACGATGGTCCAGGTCATGGTCGGCGGCGACGAGGGCAAGCTGGTCAAGGTCTCGCTGACCAACCGCACCCGCCGCAACGAGCGCCCCTTCGCCTGGGAGGACGAGGTCTGGTTGTCCTGGGACGTCGAGGCCGGCATGGTGCTGGCATCGTGAGCGGGGCCGCCCAGCGCAGCCCTGCGGCTCGCGGCCTCCTCGTCGCGGCGGTGCCCTATCTCTGGCTGCTCGCCTTCTTCCTGGTGCCGTTCCTGATCGTGCTGCGGATCGCGCTCTCGGACGCCGCCAGCGACCAGCCGCCCTATGCGCCGCATTTTCCCGGGCTGGCCGGCCTCGCCGATTTCCTCGCGGCGCTCGACCTCGAGAATCTGCGGCTGCTGCTGGAGGATCCGCTCTACTGGGAGAGCTATCTCTCCTCGCTTTACATCGCCGCCCTGACCACGCTGATCGCGCTGGCGATCGGCTATCCGTTGGCCTATGGCATGGCCTCCGCTCCCAGGCGCTGGCAGGGCATTCTGGTCGTGCTGGTGATCCTGCCGTTCTGGACCTCCTTCCTGATCCGCGTCTATGCCTGGATCGGCATCCTGCGCCCGGACGGGCTGCTCGACGGCGCGCTGCTGGCGCTCGGCCTGATCGACGAGCCGCTGCGCCTGCTCAACACGCAGGCGGCGGTGCTGATCGGCATGGTCTACTCCTACCTGCCCTTCATGGTGCTGCCGCTCTACGCGACCTTGCAGAAGCTCGACGGCACCTTGCTGGAGGCGGCGTCCGATCTCGGCGCGAGCCCGCGCACCAGTTTCCTGACAGTGACGCTGCCGCTCTCGCTGCCGGGCATCCTCGCCGGCTCGGCGCTGGTCTTCATCCCGGCGATCGGCGAGTTCGTCATCCCCGATCTGCTCGGCGGCCCCGATACGCTGATGGTCGGCAAGGTGCTGTGGAACGAGTTCTTCTCCAACCGCGACTGGCCGCTGGCCTCGGCGGTGGCGATCGCGCTGCTGGTCGTGCTGGTGCTGCCGCTGATGCTGCTGCAGCAGGCGCGCGGGCGGGCGGAGGCCGGCGCGCGATGAAGCGTTTCGGAGCCTTTCACCTGGCGGCGCTGATCGCCGGCTTCGCCTTCCTCTATCTGCCGATCGTCGCGCTGGTCGCCTATTCCTTCAACGCCTCGCGGCTGGTGACGGTCTGGGGCGGCTTCTCGACGCAATGGTATGGCGCGCTGCTGCAGAACCAGCCGCTGCTCGACGCGGCCTGGCTGACCGTGCGGGTCGCGCTGCTTTCGGCGACGCTGGCGACGGCGCTCGGCACCCTGGCGGCGTTGGCGCTGGCGCGCCACCGCGCCTTTCTCGGGCGTACGCTGTTCTCCGGCATGGTGATGGCGCCGCTGGTGATGCCCGAGGTGATCACCGGCCTGTCGCTGCTGCTGCTCTTCGTCGCCGGCGATGTCGAGCGCGGCTACTGGACGGTGGTGGCGGCCCACGCGACCTTCGCCCTCGGCTTCGCCTGTGTCGTCGTCCAGGCCAGGCTCGCCGGCTTCGATCGTTCGCTGGAGGAGGCGGCGCGCGATCTCGGCGCGACGCCGCTGGCGACCTTCTTCACCGTCACCCTGCCGCTGATCTGGCCGGCGGTGGCGGCCGCCTGGATGCTGGCGTTCACCCTCTCGCTCGACGACCTCGTGATCGCCAGCTTCACCACGGGCCCCGGCGCCACCACGCTGCCGATGCGGCTCTATTCGGCGATCCGGCTCGGCGTCTCGCCGGAGATCAACGCTGCCTGCACGCTGTTGATCGCGGCGGTGGCGGCGGCGGTGATCGCCGCCTCGCTGCTGATGAAGCGCCAGGCGCTGGCGGGGCGCTGAGCGGCTCCGTCACTCCGCCGCCGTCCGCTGCGCATAGCCGAGGCGCTGGTTGAGCTCGTCCAGCAGCTTTTCGGCGGCATCGGCGATCACCGTGCCGGGCGGGAAGATCGCGCTGGCGCCGGCCTGGCGCAGGGTTTCGAAATCCTGCGGCGGGATCACCCCGCCGACCACGATCATGATGTCCGGCCGGCCTGCCGCGGCGAGCGCCGCCTTCAGCTCCGGCACCAAAGTGAGGTGCCCGGCCGCCAGCGAGGAGACGCCGACGATATGCACGTCGTTCTCGACCGCCTGGCGCGCCGCCTCCTCGGGCGTCGCGAAAAGCGGGCCGATATCGACGTCGAAGCCGAGATCGGCGAAGGCCGAGGCGATCACCTTCTGGCCGCGATCATGCCCGTCCTGCCCCATCTTGGCGACGAGGATGCGCGGGCGGCGTCCGTCCGCCTCCTCGAAGGCCTCGCAGATCATCTGCACGCGCGTCACCGCAGGGTTCATGGTGCCGACCTCCCGCTTGTAGACGCCCGAGATCGCCTTGATCTCGGCGCGATGGCGGCCGAACACCTGCTCCATCGCCATCGAGATCTCGCCGACCGTCGCCTTGGCCCGCGCCGCCTTGACCGAGAGATCGAGCAGGTTGCCTTCGCTGGCGGCGCCGTTGCGCAGCGCCGCCAGCGCGGCCTGCACCGCCTGTTCGTCGCGCTCGGCCTTGAGGCGCGCGAGCTTGTCGAGCTGCTGGGTCCGCACCGAGGCGTTGTCGACCTTGAGCACGTCGATCGCCGCCTCGTTCTCGGGCCGGTAGCGGTTGACGCCGATGATCGCCTGCTGGCCGCCATCGATCCGCGCCTGCGTCTTGGCGGCCGCCTCCTCGATGCGCAGCTTCGGGATGCCGGCCTCGATCGCCTTGGCCATGCCGCCCAGCGCCTCGACCTCCTGGATATGGCCCCAGGCCCTGGCGGCGAGCTCGGCGGTGAGCCGCTCGACATAATAGGAGCCGCCCCAGGGATCGATGATCCTTGTGGTGCCGCTCTCCTGCTGCAGCAGGATCTGCGTGTTGCGGGCGATGCGGGCGGAGAAGTCGGTCGGCAGCGCCAGCGCCTCGTCGAGTGCGTTGGTGTGCAGCGACTGGGTGTGCCCCTGTGTCGCCGCCATCGCCTCGATCATCGTGCGCGGCACGTTGTTGAACACGTCCTGAGCCGTCAGCGACCAGCCCGAGGTCTGGCAATGGGTGCGCAAGGGCAGCGACTTCTCGTTGCTGGCGCCGAAATCCTTGACCAATTTCGCCCAGATCAGGCGCGCCGCCCGCAGCTTCGCCACCTCCATGAAGAAGTTCATGCCGATGGCCCAGAAGAAGGAGAGCCGCGGCGCGAAGACGTCGACGCTGAGGCCCGCGCGCTGCCCCGCGCGGATATATTCGACGCCGTCGGCCAGCGTATAGCCGAGCTCCAGATCCTGCGTCGCCCCGGCTTCCTGCATGTGATAGCCGGAGATCGAGATCGAGTTGAACCGCGGCATGTTGGCGGAGGTATAGGCGAAGATGTCGCCGATGATCCGCATCGAGGGCGAGGGCGGGTAGATATAGGTGTTGCGGACCATGAACTCCTTGAGGATGTCGTTCTGGATGGTCCCCGAGAGCTTGGCCGCCGGCACGCCCTGCTCCTCGGCCGCGACGATGTAGAGCGCCAGCACCGGCAGCACCGCCCCGTTCATCGTCATCGACACGCTCATCTGGTCGAGCGGGATGCCGGCGAACAGGGTGCGCATGTCGTAGATCGAATCGATCGCCACCCCGGCCATGCCGACATCGCCGGCGACGCGCGGATGGTCGCTGTCATAGCCGCGATGGGTGGCGAGATCGAAGGCGATCGACAGCCCCTTCTGCCCGGCCGCGAGATTGCGCCGGTAGAAGGCGTTGGAATCCTCGGCCGTGGAGAAGCCGGCATATTGCCGGATCGTCCAGGGCTGGTTGACATACATGGTCGGGTAGGGGCCGCGCAGATAGGGCGGCAGGCCGGGCAGGCTGTCGACGAAGCCCAGGCCCTCGCGATCCTGCGGGCCGTAGACCGGCTTCACGGGAATTTCCTCCGGCGTCAGCCAGGGCTCGCCGGAGCCGGCGATCTGCGCATCTGCGGCCGCGGTCTCGGCGAAGGCGAGCCTGGTGAAGTCCGGGATGGCGGTCATGGCTTCTCCCCGTCGGGTCGGTCCCACCAATGGTGGAAATGATGCACCGGTCCGTGGCCGCGGCCAACCTTGACCTCGTCCGAGGCGGCGATGGCGGCCGAGATGTAGCGCTTGGCCAGCGCCACCGCCTCGTTCAGCGCGATGCCATGGGCGAGGCCGGCGGCGATCGCCGAGGACAGGGTGCAGCCGGTGCCATGGGTGTTCTGCGTGTCGATGCGCGGCGCCACCAGCCGCTCGCGGCGCCCGCCCTGCGAGACCAGCACGTCGACGCTGTCCGGCCCGCTGGCATGGCCGCCTTTGACCAGGACGTTCGCGGGACCGAGCGCCAGCAGCGCCTGCGCCTGCGCGGCGGCGCCCTCTTCGGTCTCAGCCATCGCGGTGCCGAGCAGGGCAGCGGCTTCCGGCAGATTGGGCGTGACGATCGCGCAGAGCGGCAGCAGCCGGCGCTTCAGCGCCTCGACAGCCTCCTCCTGCAGCAGCCGCCCGCCGGAGGCCGCGATCATCACTGGGTCGAGCACGATGTTCCGGGCGCCATGGCGCTCCAGCCCCGCCGCCACCGTCTCGATCAGCTCGGCGGTGGCGAGCATGCCGATCTTGACCGCATCGACGGCAAGATCGTCGAACACCGCATCGATCTGCGCCGCGACGAAATCGGCCGGCACCGGATGGATCGCGGTCACGGCGGTGGTGTTCTGCGCGGTCAGCGCGACGATGACGCTGGCGCCATAGACCTGATGCGCCGCGAAGGTCTTCAGATCGGCCTGGATCCCGGCGCCGCCGCTGGAATCCGAACCGGCAATGGTCAAGGCGATCGGCTTGGTCATGGTGGTCATGGTAGCGCGCCTATCGCGGCAATGTCGTGATGGCCAGCGCCTCCTGCAGCGCCGCCACCGCATCGCCACCGGCGGCGATGAAGGTGCTGACGCCCGCCTCGCGCCACGCCGCCTCCCGCTCGCCGGGGCGGCCGGCGAGCCAGACCGTCGCCCCTGCACCCGCGAGCGCCTCGGCTGCCGCTGCCGCCTCGGCCGCATAGCTCTCGTCCGAGCCGCACAGGCAGGCCAGCCTTGCGCCCGATTGCGTGAAGGCGGCGAGCAGCGCCGGCAGATCGGTGGCGCCGTCCCTGGCGAAGCCGTCGCCGACCGGCGCCACGATGCCGCCGGCCTCGAACAGGTTGCGGGCGAAGCCGGCCCGCGCGGTGAAGCCGGCGATGCTGCCGAGCACCGCGAGGAAGACCTGCGGCCGCTCGCCGGCCGCGGCTGCGATATCGGCGCGGGCGCGCAGCGCCTCGAACGGCTCCGCCAGCCGCATGCTCGGCAGCGGCTCGGCGGTGATCGCCCCGGCGCCCGGCGTGTCGCTGCCGGGAGCCGGCGGCTCGGCCAGCACGGCGGCGGGCGCCTCGGCGAGGTTCGGGAACTCGCTGGTGCCGGTGATCGGCTCGCGGCGGGTGGCGACGGCCTGGCTGCGGGTCGCGCGCTCCCACGCCAGCCCCTGCTGGACATGGCCGTTGGCGAGCGCCGCGACGACGCCGGTCAGGCTGCCGCCGGTCTCACCCTCGAGATCCTGGAACTTGCGCCAGCCCTGCTCGCAGAGCGCCTGCGTCAGCGCCTCGAAGCCGCCGGCGCCGGCCGCCGGATCGGCGACGCGCCAGAGATTGGCCTCCTCCAGCAGGATCAGCTGGGTGTTGCGGGCGATCCGGCGCGCGAACCCGTCGGCCAGCCCGAGCGCCGCGGTGAAGGGCTGCACACCGATCGAATCCGCCCCGCCGACCCCGGCCGAGAAGGCGGCGAGCGTGCCGCGCAGCAGGTTGACGTGCGGATCGCGCCGGGTGAGCGAGCGCCAGGCGGTCTCGGCATGGATGAACACCGGCTTCGGCTCCAGCTCGCAGGCGCGCTGGACCCGGTCCCACAGCAGCCGCGCCGCCCGCAGCTTGGCGATCGTCATGAACTCGTCGGTATCGGCGACCAGCGTGAAGGCGATCGCGTCGCGCGCCTGCGCGAGTGGCATCCCTTGCGTCTCCAGCAGCCGCAGATAGCAGACCGCCGTCGCCAGCACTGCGCCGAGCTCCTGCGCCTCGGTGGCGCCGGCCTCGTGCCAGATGCGGCCGTCCGCCGCCAGGAAGGGACCGGCGAAGCCCTGCTCGGCGAGCCCGGCGACCGTTTCGGCGATGCGCCGGCCGAGTTCCGGCAGCGGCACCGCCAGCGTGCCGGCCGCGCCGAGCATGCCGATCGGGTCCATGCCGAAATCGATCTCGACGGCGCTGGGCGCGTGGCCGCGCCGCTGCACCAGCTCGGCCATGAGGCGCGCCTGCTTGCGCCCGCCTGGGGCCGGATCGAGCCGCAGCCTGACCAGGTCGAGCATTACGCCGGCGAGCGCCTCGTCGAGCGTCTCGATATCGCTCGCTTGCAGCCCGAAGCCGCGCGCCGCCGGCGCTCCGGCGAAGGCGATGCTCAGGCAATCGGCGCCGCCTTCCAGCTCGGCCAGCGCCAGCTTCGCCGCCTCGGCCGGCTTGGGATGGTCGAGGCGCGCGGCGACCCGCCAGCGCCCGGGCTGCGCCCGCAAGGGGCGGCCCGCGACCTCTGTCGCCGCCGGGTAGAGCGGCTCGATGCGGATGCCGTCCGCCGTGCGCCCGACCAGCCGCTTCTCGAAATCGGCGCCCTTCAGCACCGTCTCGACGGCGGCGCGCCAGGCCTCCTGCGACGGCGTCGGGAAGGCGGTCATGAAGGGCAGCTCGGCGAGGGCGGGCGAGGTCATGCGCGACGAACTCCTGACTGCCGCCGGAGCAGGATGCGAAAAAAGTGGGAACCGGTTTTTCGCAAGGATCCTGCTCCAACTTGTCGATGAGAGACGGATTCAGATTTCAGGTTGGATCGCTTCGCGATTCAACCTGAAATCATCCGGCTCTTGTGCGGCCGCGGCGCCCTGATTGCCATGGCTAGTGGCGAAGGCAAATGCCCGTATCAGCGTAAACCCGTGCGGAACGCCGATCCCGGCAACGGAAACGCCGCCCGAACGGGGCGGCGTCGCGAAGGCGCGGCGGCGTTCTCTCGCCTCAGACGAACTGGCCGAGCCCCGGGATCGCCCCGACGATCTGGCCCATCGCGTCCTCGCCCGCCTTCTCGCGGCCGACCGCGAACATCTCCTTGGAGACGCTCTGGATCTGCCCCATCGACAGGCCGGCGCCCATCAGCTGGCCGCCGAGCGCCATCACGCCGCCGCCGCCCATCATGCCGCCGAGCGTGCCCATCAGCCCGCCTTTGGCGCCGCCCTCGGCCGCCGCCAGCTCCTCCGCGCCCGGCAGCGCCGCCATCAGCTGCGCGATTTCGGCCGGCGGACCCTCCTTCTGCAGGAAGGCCAAGATGATGCCGACGGCCTTGCGGGCCATCTGCTCGTCGAGGCCGGATGCGGCCATGATGCGGGAAATCAGTTCGTCCATCTCTCAATCCTCTCGGGGCGTCCTCTGTCCTTGGGATAGTTTACATATTTACCATCCCCGGCCAAGCGCGCGTCCGGCGATCTTCCCGCTTCCGCCGCCGCGCCCGTTTCGCTACACCGGGAGCCGGTTCAACGGCACAGGGCAGGGCGACCATGGCGGATGACGGCACGATCCTGATCGGCAAGAGCGAGAAGCCGGAGGTGCTGCTGCTGAAGCTCGCCAACCGCCACGGCCTGATCACCGGCGCCACGGGCACCGGCAAGACCGTGACCCTGCAGGTGCTGGCCGAGGGCTTCGCCGCCCATGGCGTGCCGGTCTTCGCCGCCGACATCAAGGGCGACCTGTCGGGGATCGCCGCCCCCGGCGATTCCAAGCCGCCCTTCGTCAAGCGCGCGCAGGAGCTCGGCCTGACCTATCAGGCCGACCAGTTCACCACCGTGTTCTGGGACGTTTTCGGCGAGCAGGGCCACCCGGTGCGGGCCACCATTTCCGAGATGGGGCCGCTGCTGCTGGCGCGGCTGCTCGATCTGAACGACACCCAGGAGGGCGTGCTCAACATCGCCTTCCGCATCGCCGACGAGCAGCAGATGCTGCTGCTCGACCTCAAGGATCTGCGCGCCATCCTCAGCTTCATCGCCGAGAACGCTTCCGAGCTGACCACCAAATACGGCAATGTCTCGGCCCAGTCGGTCGGGGCGATCCAGCGGCAATTGCTGGTGCTGGAGAACCAGAAGGGCGACAAGTTCTTCGGCGAGCCCGGGCTCGACATCGCCGATCTGATGCGGACGGACCGCGACGGGCGCGGCATCGTCAACATCATGGCCGCCGACAAGCTGATGGCCAATCCGCGGCTCTACGCCACCTTCCTGCTCTGGCTGCTCTCCGAGCTGTTCGAGCAGCTGCCGGAGGTGGGCGATCTCGACAAGCCCAAGCTCGTCTTCTTCTTCGACGAGGCGCATCTGCTGTTCAACGGCGCGCCCAAGGTGCTGCTCACCGCCGTCGAGCAGGTGGTGCGCCTGATCCGCTCCAAGGGGGTGGGCGTCTATTTCGTCACCCAGAACCCGCTCGACATTCCCGACACGGTCCTGGCCCAGCTCGGCAACCGCGTCCAGCATGCGCTGCGCGCCTTCACCCCGCGCGACCAGAAGGCGGTGCGCGCCGCCGCCGAGACCTTCCGCCAGAATCCGAAGATCGACACCGAAAAGGCGATCATGCAGCTCGCGGTCGGCGAGGCGCTGGTCTCGACGCTGGAGGGCAAGGGCTCGCCGACCATGGTCGAGCGCTGCCTGGTCGCGCCGCCGATGGCGCAGGTCGGCCCGATCAGCCAGCAGCAGCGGGCGCAATGCCTGCGCGATTCCGGCTTCGCCGGCAAATACGACACGATGATCGACCGCGATTCGGCCTATGAGGAGCTGATGAAGCGCAAGGGGCTGAACGAGGACGGCTCCACCGTCGAGGCCGCGACGGGCGGTGGCGGCGGCATCCTCGACACGATCGGCGGCTGGCTCGGCGGCGGCAATCAGGAGCGCCCGAAGACCGGCCCCGGCAGCCGCGGCGGGCGCATGCCGCAGAGCATGACCGAGAAGATCATCACCTCGGCCGCCCGCTCGGCCGCGACGACGATCGGCCGCCAGGTCGGCACCGCAATCCTGCGCGGCGTGCTCGGCTCGATGATGGGCGGGCGGCGCTGACGGGCTGGCGCCTGTCATTCAACTGCATTACAGTGAGCGTCGACAGGAGGTGCCGATGGCAACCAGTGCGCTTGTGCAGACGCGCATCGACGCGCAGGTCAAGGAGCGCGCCGCCGCCGTGCTCGACAAGATGGGCCTGACGGTCTCGGAGGTCGTGCGCATCCTGTTGACGCGCACCGCGAACGAGGGCGCCTTGCCGCTCGAGCTGTTGAGCGACAGCGCGGCCCATGACGCCTGGTTTCGTGCCAAGGTTCTGGAGGCGCTCGCCGATACCCGCCCCGATGCCGATGACGACGAGGTCGAGCGGCATTTCGCCGAACGCCGGGCCAGTGTCGGCAGCCGGGCCGGCTCGACGAGATGACCAGGCTGGTCTGGACGCAATGGGCGATCGCAGACCGCGAGGAGATCTTCACTTATATCGAAGCCGACAGTCCGAACGCCGCGGCCGCCATGGATGAGCGCATAGCCTCGGCGGTGCGCCGCCTGCTCGACTTTCCCGAGAGCGGCCGCCCTGGGCGCATCGAAGGCTCCCGCGAGCTCGTCGTTCCGCGCTCTCCCTATATCGCCGTTTATGCGCTGGCGGGCGATCGCATCCGCATCCTGCGCGTTCTCCACGGCGCGCGGCTCTGGCCGGATGAGATCGAGGAGCCGTGACGGACGGCGCAGCCGCCATGCGCCGGCACGGCTGGCATTGCGCGCCGCCTCGGTCATGATGGCGTCACCGGAATCAGCCGCCAGTGAGCGCCATGTCGAAGCTTCCCGCCATTCTCGCCCGTCTCGACGCCGATCTCGACGCGTCGCTCGCCCGGCTCTCCTCCTGGCTCGAAATCCCCTCGATCGGCACCGACCCGGCCTATGATGCGCAAACGCGCCGCGCCGCCGAATGGCTGCGGGCCGATCTGGAGGGGCTCGGCTTCAAGGCGGAGCTGCGCGAGACCGGCGGGCATCCGGTGGTGCTGGCGCATCGGCCGAAGCCCGGCGCCCCGCATGCGCTGTTCTACGGGCATTACGACGTCCAGCCCGTCGATCCGCTCGACCTGTGGAGCAACGACCCGTTCAAGCCGGTGGTCAAGGAAATCGAGCCCGGCCGCCGCGCGATCCTCGCCCGCGGTGCCTGTGACGACAAGGGCCAGGTGATGACCTTCATCGAGGCGATCCGCGCCACGCTCGCCGAGACCGGCGACCTGCCGATCGGCCTCACCATCCTGGTCGAGGGCGAGGAGGAATCCGGCTCGGTCCACCTGCCGGCCTATGTCAAGGCGAACGCCGCCGAGCTGAAGGCCGATTTCGCTCTGGTCTGCGACACCGGCATGTGGGACCGAAAGACCCCGCTGATCACCTCGACCCTGCGCGGCATGGTCTATCAGGAGGTGACGCTCACCGCGGCCGATCGCGACCTGCATTCCGGCCTGTTCGGCGGCGCCGCCTGCAACCCGATCCATGTGCTGAGCCGCATCGTCGCCGAACTGCACGACGAGACCGGGCGGATCACCATCCCCGGCTTCTACGAGGGCGTCCACGAGCCGACCAATGCGCAGAAGGCCGAATGGGCCGATCTCAACCTCACCGAGGCGGAGTTCCTCGGCCAGGTCGGGCTGAAGAACTCGATCGGCGAGCGCGGTCGCATGCTGATCGAGCAGATCCAGTCGCGCCCGACCTGCGACGTCAACGGCATCTGGGGCGGCTACACCGGCGAGGGCTCGAAGACGGTGATCCCGGCCAAGGCCTCGGCCAAGATCTCCTTCCGCCTGGTGGGCGACCAGGACCCCGCCAGGATCGAGGCCGCCTTCCGGCAGTTCGTCGAGGAGCGCCTGCCGGAGGATCTGACCGCCAGCTTCATCAGCCATTCCGGCTCGCCGGCGCTGGCCGTGCCGATGGATTCGCCGGTGCTGCAGAAGGCCCGCAAGGCGCTCGCCGCGGAATGGGGCGGGCGCGTCGTCAGCATCGGCAGCGGCGGCTCGATCCCCGTGGGCGGCGATTTCAAGCGTACGCTCGGCCTCGACACGCTGTTCGTCGGCTTCGGCCTCGACGACGACCGCGTCCATTCGCCGAACGAGAAATACGACCTCTCTTCCTTCCACAAGGGCCAGCGCTCCTGGGCCCGCATCCTGCAAGAACTGGCCTGATGAAATCGGTCTGCGTCTTCTGCGGCTCCAGCCCGGGCCGCGATCCGGTCCATGCACAGGGCGCCCGCGCCATGGGCGCCGAGATTGCCCGGCGCGGCCTGACCCTCGTCTATGGCGGCGGCGCCGTCGGCCTGATGGGCATCGTCGCCAATGCCGCGCTGGAGGCGGGCGGCGAGGTCCACGGCGTCATCCCGCGGGCGCTGCGCGAGAAGGAGGTCGGCCACAACGCCCTGACCCGGCTCGAGGTGGTCGAGACCATGCATATCCGTAAAGCGCGCATGGCCGAGCTCGCCGACGGCTTCGTGGCGATGTCGGGCGGCATCGGCACCTTCGAGGAGATCTTCGAGATCTGGACCTGGGGCCAGCTCGGCATCCACCAGAAGCCGCTCGGCTTCCTCAACATCGCCGGCTTCTACGATCCGCTCGCCGCCTTCCTCGACAACACCACCCAGGCCGGCTTCATGTGGCAGGCGCATCGCGAGATGGCGATGATGGAGACCGACCCCGCCGCCCTGCTCGACAGGATGGATGCCTATCGGCCGCAGACTCAGATCAAATGGGTGGAGAAGAGCGAGACCTGAGCTTGCGCTAGGTCATAGGAATTTTGTCCTTGACATCGTGACGCTGATCCGCTAGACATCGGGAACGCTCACGAATTGCGCCTGAGACGTTTTAGAGCCGCCGCGCTGCCCCAGCCGGCGGCTTTGTCGTCTCTGCCACCGAGGATCCCGATGACCGACGAGGATGACGACGCCCCGGCGCTGCCGGCGGCGCGCCGCCGGCGCGTGCCGGCCGGCCGCAAGGCTGTGATCGGCAAGCTCTGGCGGGCCGCCCGCACGCAGCTGGAGGCGCATGAGAGCCGTCTCGCCGCGCTGCCGGAGGGCTCGGTGGCGAGTGAGGCCGACGCCAAGACCCTGGCGACCCTGGCCCGCACGGTGCGCGAGCTGGTGGCGCTGGATGCCGCCGCGGCGGGGGAGGGAGGCAGGGAGGGAGGCAAGCAGGACGATGAGCTCAGCCCCGCCGATGGCGCCGCCCGGATCGCCGAGCTGCGCGCCGAGCTGGCACGACGCATGGAACGGCTTGTCGCCGGCGAGGCAGGTGAGGCTGTTTCGTCGGCTGCTGCCGGACTTGACGCCGGAGCTGGTGGAGCTGGCGGCGGCTGAGTGGACCTTCTGGGGCCGGCTCGACCAGAAGCCGCGCCGCTCGCCGCCCTGGTCGACCTGGCTGGTGCTGGGCGGGCGCGGCGCCGGCAAGACCCGCACCGGCGCCGAATGGATCAAGGGCATGGCGCTCGGCCTGCCGCCGGTCGCTTGCGCGCCCACCGGCCGCATCGCGCTGGTCGGCGAGACGCAAGGGCAGGTCCGCGACGTGATGATCGAGGGCGTCTCCGGCCTCCTCGCCATCCATCACCGTTGCGAGCGCCCGAGCTGGTCGCCCTCGCGGCGCCGGCTCGAATGGCACAATGGCGCGATCGCGCAGGTGTTTACCGCCGAGGACCCGGAAGGGCTGCGCGGGCCGCAATTCGGCGCCGCCTGGTCCGACGAGCTGGCGAAATGGCCGAACTGTCAGGAGACCTGGGACATGCTTCAGCTCGGCTTGAGGCTCGGCGAGCGGCCGCGGCAGGTGGTGACCACGACGCCGCGGCCGCTGCCGCTGATCAAGCGCCTGCTCGCCGACCCCGATGTGGCGGTGAGCCGGGCGGCGACGCGGGCCAACCGCTTCAACCTGGCGCCGAGCTTCCTCGACGGCGTGCAGCGCAGCTATGGCGGCACCCGGCTCGGCCGGCAGGAGCTCGAGGGCGAGATCGTCGAGGAGAGCGCCGATGCGCTGTGGACGCGCGCCCTGATCGAGCACTGCCGCATCGGGCAGGCGCCGCCGCTGGCGCGGATCGTGGTGGCGGTCGATCCGCCGGCCTCCTCCTCGAAGCGGGCCGATTGCTGCGGGCTGGTCGCCGCCGGGATCGATCGCGACGGCGTCGGCCATGTGCTGGCCGACGCGACGCTCGCCGGTGCCAGGCCTCATGAATGGGCGCAAGGAGCGGTCGCGCTCTATCACCGGCTCGCGGCCGACGCTTTGGTGGTCGAGGTCAACCAGGGCGGCGAGATGGCGCAGAGCGTCCTCCGCGAGGTCGATCCGGCGGTGCCGGTGACGCCGGTGCGCGCCTCGCGCGGCAAATATCTGCGGGCCGAGCCGGTGGCGGCGCTCTATGCGCAGGGCCGCGTCCGCCATGCCGGGACCTTCCCGGCGCTGGAGGATGAGATGTGCGATTTCGGCCCGACCGGCCTGAGCTCCGGCCGCTCGCCCGACCGGCTCGACGCGCTGGTCTGGGCGCTGACCCACCTGATGCTGGCGCCGAAAGGCCGGCCGCGGGTGAGGGGGCTGTGATCTCCGTTCATTGACTTTTCACATGGACATGAGCAAGTGAATCGCATGAAACGTGGCGTTGCCTATCGATCCCGTCTCAACCGTACGGATGGAGTGCGGACGATGGAGCTTGGCTCGAAACATCTTGCCGAACCGAAAGGGATCAAGGCCGGGCTGCTGCTGGGCTTCGCGGCGCCACTGATGTTTTCTGGCACTCTGCCGCCTTATCAGCTGCCGCGAGGCGACAATGTCGAGCGTGCCTGGCGTGCGGTTGGCGGTACGATGGCATCCGTGATGAAGCGCGAGAAGGTTGGGTTGCGTGGGAAGCGCGGCTGACCGGCCAGTATCGAGGGCGCCAGCCAGTCTCGAGCTGCCGGAGCAGATCGGCCACGCAATAGAGGCCGATCTCGAGCCGACAATCGCCGATCTACCGCCGAAGAAGCGGGAGCTGATCGTTGCGACCGTCAAGGAAGTCGTCGAGCATCATTCCGGTCCTTTACCGCATCCGCAGACTTTAGCGGCTTATGACGCGGTCGTTCCCGGGCTTGCCGAACGCATCGTCGCGATGACGGAGCGGGAGCTTGCCCACCACCAGGATCTGCAGAAGCGAGCTCTTTCCGCCGAGATCGGGGAGCGGCGTGTCGGTCAAGCCAGCGCTGTGATTGTGACTTTGGCTGCGCTGGGAGTGTCGGGCTGGATTGCGACATCAGGCTACCCCTGGGTCGGTGGAGGTCTCGGCGGCATGACACTTGCGGGCATTGCTTTCGCTTTTATCGGTGGCAAGGAGTACCTGCTGAATAAGATCAGCAGGGAACGCGCGATTGCTCAATCGCCGCCCGCGAGGCGAAAGAAGCGCTGAACAGTCACAACGCTGAATTTTGAGCCGCCTTTGGGCGGCCTTTTTGTTTGGAGCCCCCATGCTCAATTTCCTCCGCAGCCTGCGTGGCCTTGCCGCGCCGGATCAGAAGCGCTCGCGCAGCGGGCCGCTGATCGCGCTCCATGAGGGCGGGCGGCCGGTCTGGACGCCGCGCGATTATGCCGCCCTCTCCAGGGAGGGCTACCAGCGCAATCCGGTCGTGCATCGCTGCGTGCGCCTGGTCGCCGAGGCGGCGGCGCAGACGCCGCTGGTCGCCAAGCGCGGCGACCGGGAAATCCCCGATCACCCGGCGCTGGCTCTGCTCGAGCGTCCCAATCCGCGCCAGGGCGGCATCGCCTTCCGCGAGATGCTGTACGGGCATCTGCTCGTCGCCGGAAACGCCTATGTCGAGGCGGCGAGCCTCGGCCGCCAGCCGCGCGAGCTCTATGCCCTCCGGCCCGACCGGATGCGGATCGTGCCCGGCCATGACGGCTGGCCGGAAGCCTATGATTATACCGTCGGGGCGCACAGCGTGCGCTTCCGCCAGGGGGAGGGCGGGCTGCCGCCGATCCTGCATCTGACGCTGTTCAATCCGATCGACGATCATTACGGCCTGTCGCCGATCGAGGCGGCAGCCTGCTCGCTCGACGTCCACAACGCCGCCGGCGCTTGGCACAAGGCGCTGCTCAACAATGCGGCGCGGCCCTCCGGCGCCCTGGTCTATGACGGGCCGGAAGGCGGAACGCTCACCGAGGCGCAATTCGAGCGGCTGAAGCAGGAGCTGGAGGAGGGCTTTCAGGGCGCCCGCAATGCCGGCCGCCCGCTTCTGCTGGAGGGCGGGCTCGATTGGAAGCCGCTCTCGCTGACCCCCGCCGAGCTCGATTTCGTCGCGGCGAAGGCCATCGCCGCCCGCGAGATCGCGCTGGCCTTCGGCGTGCCGCCGCTGCTGCTGGGCCTGCCGGGCGACAACACCTACGCCAATTTCGCCGAGGCCAACCGCGCCTTCTGGCGCCAGACGCTGATCCCGCTGGTGCGGCGCACGGCGCAGTCGCTGGCGCAGTGGCTGGGCCCCGGTTTCGGCGACGAGCTGACGCTGGAGCCCGATCTCGACGCGGTCGAGGCACTGGCGGAGGAGCGTGAATCGCTCTGGCGGCGGGTCAGCGGCGCGAGCTTCCTCGATGAGGACGAGAAGCGCGAGGCGGTCGGTTATGGCCGCCGGGAGGACGGCTCATGACCATGTTCGAGGATGCCATCGCCGGCATCGTCGCCCGCGGCGATCTCGGCCATCTGGCGCTGCTGCTCTGGGCCGGCTGCGCCACCACGCTGGCGGCGCTGTCGCTGCGCGAGCTCGTCGCCGCCAACCGCCGCTTCGACGAGTTCGTGCGCGAGCTCGCCCGCTTCAACGCCCGCTATGAGGGAGACCGGCCATGACCGAGGGGGGCATGATCAAGACAGGGGGGAGAGCGGCGCCCGCCAAGCCGCCCGGCCGCGTGCGGCGGCAGGCGCCGGCCCGGCCGCCGCGCTCCGCGCGCCCGCGCGATGTCTTCGGGCGCTTCTTCGCGACGCTGGACCGGCTCGATCCGGAGGCGGCCGGTAGCCGGGAGGGCGCATGATGACCCGGTCCGTCGCTCCCGGCGCGATGGCGCGCGAAACGAAATTCCTGGCGCGGCCTCTGGCGCGGATCGAGCCGGACGGCGCCTTCGAGGGCTATGCCAGCCTGTTCGGCATCGCCGATCTCGGCAGGGACCTGGTCGAGCCCGGCGCCTTCCGCGACAGTCTCGCCCGGCGCGGCGCGGCCGGGATCAGGATGCTCTGGCAGCACGATCCGACCGAGCCGATCGGCCGCTGGCTCGAGCTGCGCGAGGATGCGCGCGGGCTCAAGGTCCGCGGCCGGCTCTCGCTCGCCGTGGGGCGCGCTCGCGAGGTCCATGCCCTGATGCGCGACGGCGCCATCGACGGGCTCTCGATCGGCTTTCGCGCGCAGCGGGCGCGGACCGAGCCGCGCAGCGGCCTGCGCCGGCTGCAGAAGGTCGATCTCTGGGAAATCTCCCTGGTCACCTTCCCGATGCTGCCGCAGGCGCGGGTCTCGGCGGTCAAGGCGCTTTGCCCGTCTCAGCCGATGCTCTGAACCGATCACACCAGCTTTCATCCCCAGGAGGACATATGACCGCTCCGCAGCAGGCTCCCGAACTGAAGGCGTCCACCGAGGTCGCCGCCGCCTATGACGATCTGCGCTATACGCTGGAGGCCTATCGCGCCGCCAATGACGAGCGCCTGGCCGAGCTCGAGACCCGTTTCGGCGGGGATGTCGTGACCAGCGAGAAGCTGGTCCGCCTCGACGATGCGCTCGACGAGACGCGCCGCCGGCTCGACCGGCTGGTGCTCGACAGGAGCCGCCCCGCGCTCGGCGCTGAGATCGAGCGCGATCCCGCCATCGCCGAGCACAAGGCGGCCTTCGCCTCCTATGTGCGCCATGGCGAGGCTTCGGGGCTGAAGCGGCTGGAGGCCAAGGCGCTCTCCGCCGGCTCCGGCCCGGATGGCGGCTATCTCGCCCCGGCGACGGTCGAGGCGGAGATCATGCGCCGCCTGGCGACGATTTCGCCGGTCCGCGCGCTGGCGACGGTGCGGACGATCTCGTCCGGCACCTACAAGAAGGCGTTCTCGACCACCGGCCCGGCTTCGGGCTGGGTCGCCGAGACGGCGAGCCGGCCGCAGACCGGCGCCCCAACCCTGGCCGAGCTCTCCTTCCCGGCGATGGAGCTCTACGCCATGCCGGCGGCGACGCAGACCCTGCTTGACGACGCCATCGTCGATATCGACCAGTGGATCGCCGAGGAGGTCGAGAGCGCCTTCGCGGAGCAGGAGGGCGCGGCCTTCGTCACCGGCGACGGCGTCGACAAGCCGAAGGGCTTCCTCGCCTACCCGACCGTCGCCGAGGCGGATTGGGCCTGGGGCAGGATCGGCACGCTGAAGACCGGCGCCGCCGGCGCCTTCGCCGCCAACAGCCCGGCCGACATCCTGGTCGATCTCGTCTATGCGCTGAAGGCGGGCTATCGCCAGAACGCGCATTTCGTCATGAATCGCAAGACCCAGGCGGCCGTCCGCAAGTTCAAGGACGGCAACGGCCAGTATCTCTGGCAGCCGCCGGCGTCCGCCGGGGCTCAGGCCTCGCTGCTGGGCTTCCCGGTGGTCGAGGCGGAGGACATGCCGGACATCGCCGCCGGCTCGGTCTCGATCGCCTTCGGCGATTTCCGGCGGGGCTATCTGGTCGTCGACAGGGCCGGCGTGCGCATCCTGCGCGATCCCTATTCCGCCAAGCCGCATGTGCTGTTCTACACCACCAAGCGGGCGGGCGGCGGCGTGCAGGACTTCGCCGCGCTCAAGGGGCTGAGCTTTTCGGCCTGAACCGGCTCAGCGGCCGAACCACCAGCTGTAATCGGCGCCCGGCTGGCTTCGGTCGCTCGCCCGGCGGGTATCGTCGCCATAGGTCATCAGGCGCTGGCTCGCCTCGACGATCCAGGCGCGATACTCGCTGATCGGCGTGATCGCGGTGAAGCCGCCGCAGATCATCCGGACGCGCGAGCTGAGCGGCCCGCTCGACCAGGAGACGATGCCGACCAGATCGCGCGAATCCGCCGAGCCGCGCAGCACCGGGCCGCCCGAATCGCCGCGGCAGGCACCGGCGCCCACGACCTCGCCCCGGTTCTCGCTGTCGACGGCGACCTTCACCGTATTGGCGGTGGTGTAGTTGCCGGCATTGACCAATGTCGCCTGGCGCAGGGTGCGGGCGCTGCGCTTGTTGTTCTCCGAGGCGAGGCCGAAGCCGGCCATGGTCACGGTCTCGCCCTGCCACAGCCCGCCGCCGAGCGTCAGCGGCTGGATATCCGGCGGCAGCGGCGCGGCCAGCCTGATCAAGGCGAGATCGGCGCCGGGCTGGGTGCGCGGCGTGGTGCCGGGCACGAAGCTGGGATGCGGCAGCACGGCCGCGACCTTGTGCGTGCGGCTCCGGAAGCGCTGGTCGAGGCTGACGACGCGGATGGAACCGCCATTCATCAGGCAGTGCGCCGCGGTGAGCAGGAGCTCGGACGAGATCACCGCGCCCGAGCAGAGTTCGCCCCGGCTGGTCTCGACGCGCAGGGTCGAGGCGCGCACGCCCTCGACGGCGCGCGAGCGCGCGCCGCCGACGACGGCCTGCGCCGGAGCGACCGGCAGGAAGCCGGCGCTCAGCGTCGCTGCCGCGACGGCGAGCCGGCCCAGTTGCTTCAAGGTCGATGTCGTCGCGGTCATGGCTCTAGTTTATGGCTTGGCGCGGCGCAGTCCAGTGGTGCGTAACGACCGAGCGGCGTCATGGCGTCACGGCCCAGTCGGCCGTTTCGCCCCAGCCGGAGAGCGTGCGGTCGATCCAGCCGCGTTGCGGCGCGACGAGAACGCCCTGGCTCATCCGGCCGCATTGGCCGCGCCCGCTGCCTTCCGCCCAGCTGGTGACGGCCAGCACCCGGCCGGCATCGTCCAGGATCGGCCCGCCGGAATCGCCCTGGCAGGCGCCGGCCCCGGCGCGCTTGCCGCCGGTGGCCGGGTCGGCGACCCAGATCAGGATCTTGCCGGGACCGTAAGGCTCGACGCTCGTCAGCGCGGCGGAGCGATAGGTGCCGCTCGTCCTCGCCTCGCCTTCGCGTGAGACGCCATAGCCGGCGAGCGTCACGTGCGCCCCGGCGCGCGGCGGGGAGCCCTCGCGCAGGCTCGCCGTACCGAAGCGCGCCGGCAGCGGCTGGGCGAGCCGCACCAGCGCCAGATCGATCGAGCGCTGGCGGCTCGCCACCGCCCCAGCCTTGAAGCCGGGGTGAAGGGCGGTCTCGGCCGGCTGGACGAGGGCGGGCTCGCCCCCCTCGCGCCAGTGGATGCGCAGCTCGGCGCCCGCTCCGAGGCAGTGGCCGGCCGTGAGGATCGCCCGGCGCGACAGCACGATGCCGGTGCAGACGCCGCCGCCGGCCCGCAGGACCATCACGCTCGCCTCGGCGCCGGGCCCGCCCTCGCGGCCGCCGACCACCGCCGCGGCGGGCGTCGCCGCCAGAGCCATCAGACATCCCGCCGCGATCGCCTTGCGCATCGACCTCTCCACGTTCGGAAGCGGTCGATAGCGCATCGCCGTCGCGGCTGAAACAGGCAGGGGACGAAGAATGACACCGCTCGCCTTGACGCCGCCGGACCTCGAGCCGGTCTCCCTGGCCGAGGCCAAGGACTTCATGCGCATCCTCACCGATGAGGAGGATGAGCTGCTCGGCACGCTGATCACGGCCGCGCGGCTGATGATCGAAGCCGCCTCCGGCCGGCTGCTGATCGAGCAAAGCTGGCGGATTGTGCTCGACGCCTGGCCGCGCGGCGGCGAGATCCGGCTGCCATTGTCGCCGGTGCGTAGCATTCTTGCCGCGCGCATCCGCCTCGCCGGCGGCGAGGCGGTTTCCGTTCCGGCCGATGCGCTCGCCCTCGTTCCCGGGTCGGACCCGCCGGCGATCGCCCTGACCGGACCACTTCCGGCGCCGGCGCGCCTGGATGGCGGCATCGAGATCGATTGTCTCGCAGGCTTCGGCGCCACGCGCGACCTGGTTCCCGCGCCGCTGCGGCAGGCGGTGCTGCGCCTCGCCTGCCGCTGGTTCGAGCATCGCGGCGATGTCGTCAGCCGCGATGCGGCGCGGCTTCCGGCGGAAATCGCGGCGCTGGTCGCGCCCTTTCGACGCGTGAGGCTCTGATCCGATGGGAAGCGAGGTCACGAAAGGCGGGGCCGTCGGCAGGATGAGCCGCCGGCTGCTGCTGGAGGCGCCGGTCGATGTTCCGGACGGGGCAGGGGGGTTGACCCGCACTTATGAGACGGTCGCCGCGGTCTGGGCCCGGGTGGAATGGCTCTCGGGCGAGGAGCGCTGGCGGGCGGGACGGCCCGAGCAGGCGGTCAGCCATCGCATCACCCTGCGCTGGCGCGCCGGGATCGATGCCGGGCAGCGGCTGCGCGATGCCGGGCAGATTTTCGATATCCGCGCCGCCGGCGACCCTGATGGCGGGCGCCGGCGCCTCGTCTGCCTGGTCGAGGAGATCGCCCGATGAGCGATGCGATCCTGCCGCTGCGGCGCGCGATCCATGCCCATCTGGCGGCGGATGCGGCGCTCCTTGCGATGATCGGCCCGGGGCGGATCCATGAGGAGCCGCCGCGGGCGCTGACCGGCCTGCATGTCGTCTATGGCGAGGTCGCGGCCGGTGACTGGTCGACGAGCAGCGACCGGGGCTGCGAGCAGCAGCTCGAGATCATGGTCTGGGCCGGCGAGAGCGCCTCGTCCCGCCAGGCGCTCGAGGTGGCGGCGCGCATCGCCGCCAGCCTCGACGGCGCGCGCCTCGCGCCGGCAGGCCACCGCCTCGTCGACCTGGCCTGGCGCTCGACCAGCCTCGCCCGCGATCCGAAAACCCATCTGCCGACCGTGACGCTGCGCTTCAGGGCCGTCACCGAGGCGCTCTGACTGCACGAAAGGACCAGCCATGCCGGCTCAGAAGGGCAAGGATCTCCTGCTGAAGGCCGCCGATCCGGGCGGCAACTTCGTCACGGTCGCCGGGCTGCGCGCCCGCCAGATCGCCTTCAATGCCGAGGCGGTCGACGTCACCCATGCCGAATCGGCCGGGCGCTGGCGCGAATTGCTGGCCGGGGCCGGCATGCGCCGCGCCAGCATCAGCGGCGCCGGCATCTTCAAGGACGAGGCCTCGGATACGCTGGTGCGCCAGATCTTCTTCGATGGCGCGATCCGCTTCTGGCAGGTGGTGGTGCCGGATTTCGGCACGATCACCGGCCCCTTCCAGCTCTCGAGCCTGGAATATCGCGGCGATCATGCCGCCGAGGTCACCTTCGAGCTGTCGCTGGAATCCGCCGGGCAGCTGACCTTCACCCCGGCCTGAGGAGGAGCGGCATGGTCAATCGCTATCGCGGCGAGGTTGCGCTGATGGTCAAGGGGCGGGCGCTGCCGATGCGCCTGACGCTCGGCGCGCTGGCCGAGCTGGAAGATGCCTTCTCGGTCGACAGCCTGCCGGCGCTGGGCGAGCGCTTCGCGACGGGGCGGCTCTCCGCCCGCGATGTCGCCCGCATCATCGCGGCCGGCCTGCGTGGCGCCGGCGGGACATTGAGCGCGGAAGAGGTCGCCTCGCTGCCTTTCGACGGCGGCCTCAACGGTGCCGTCGCCGCGGCGGTCGCGCTCCTCGACGCGACCTTCGCGCCGCTGTCGGACGAGCCGGCCGCGCGCCCTCCGATGCCGCCGGCGCGGTGAGCGCTCCGGCGGCGAAACCCTTTCCGTGGCGCGAGGCGATGGCCTTCGGGATCGGCCGCCTGCGCTGGCCGCCCGAGATTTTCTGGGCCGCGAGTCCGCGCGAGCTGATGGCTGCGAGCGAGGCTTTTGCGCTCCCGACCGCCGGCGGCGCACCGTCGCGGGCGCAGCTGGAAGCGCTGATGCGGGCGCATCCCGATAGGTCGGAGCGGATGTCGGCAGCCGAGGGAGGCGATGATGGCGAATGACGGTATCGGCTGGTTCAACGAGGCGGGTCTGCGCACGCTGAACGGGCTGACGCAGACTCTCGGCGAAACGGCGGAAAGCTTCGGCAAATCGATCACCAAGGCCTTCGCGCAGGGCGCCATCGAAGGCAAGCGCTTCGAGGACGTGCTGCGCGGGATCGGCGAGTCGATGACCGAGAGCCTGCTGCAATCGGCCATGAAGCCGCTGCAGGGCCTGCTCTCCAATCTGCTGAGCACCGGCCTCGGCAGCCTGGTCTCTGGCCTCGCCGGCGGCTTCGGTGGCGGTGGCGGCGGGCTGCCGGTCTCCTTCTTCGCCGATGGCGGGGTCGTGGCCACACCCTCCTATTTCGCGATGGGTCGCGGCCTCGGCGTGATGGGCGAGCGGGGTGCCGAGGCGATCATGCCGCTCTCGCGCGGCCCCGACGGCAAGCTCGGCGTGCGGGCATCGGCGGCCGAGCGCCGGCCGATCGCCATCAGCGTGCAGATCGCGACCCAGGACGCCGCCAGCTTCCGGCGCTCGGAGGCGCAGGTCTCGGCGGCGATCGCCCGGGCGGTCGCCCGCGGCAACCGCGCGCTGTGAGCCTGCCCATGCAAGACCAGGGAGAGCCGGCATGAGCGGCTTCCACGAGGTGCGCTTTCCGATCGAGATCGCCCGCGGCGCGCGCGGCGGCCCCGAGCGCCTGACCCAGATCGTCACGCTGGCATCGGGCCGCGAGGTTCGCAACAGCCGCTGGGCGCATTCGCGCCGGCGCTACGATGCCGGCTTCGGCATCCGCACGCTCGACGCGCTGGCCGAGGTCGTCGCTTTCTTCGAGGAGCGGCGCGGCAGGCTCTACGGCTTTCGCTGGCGCGACCGGCTCGACTGGAAGAGCTGTCCGCCCTCGGGCACGCCGGCGGCCGGCGACCAGCAGATCGGCACCGGCGACGGCGCGACCCGCATCTTCCAGCTCGTCAAGCGCTATGGCGGCCTCCACGCGCCCTATCTGCGGCGCATCGCCAAGCCGGTCGCCGGCTCGGTGCTGGTCGCGGTCGACGGCGCCCCGCAGGCGCCCGACGCGGTATCCTGCGATCACGCCACCGGCGCGCTCACCTTCGCGCCCGGCAAGGCGCCGCCTCCCGGCGCGCTGGTCACCGCCGGCTACGCCTTCGACGTCCCCGTGCGCTTCGACCTCGACCTGATCGAGGTCGATCTCTCGGCCTTCGAGGCGGGCGACATTCCCAAGATGCCGATCGTCGAGATCGCCGACTGAAAGCCAGGCCCATGCGCTCGCTGTCTCCGGAGCTCGCCGCCCATCTCGCCGGCGAGGCGACCACCTTGTGCCGATGCTGGAGCCTGACCCGCCGCGACGGGCGGGTGCTCGGCTTCACCGACCATGACCGCGATCTTGCCTTCGACGGCATCACCTTCCTCGCCCGAACCGGGCTGGAAGCGGCGGAGGCGAGCGCCGAGCTCGGCTTTGCCACCGGCGGCGGCGAGGTTCTCGGCGCGCTGGTCTCGAACGGGTTGAGCGAGGAGGATCTCTCGCGCGGGCTCTACGACGATGCCGCGGTCTCGCTCTGGCTGGTCAACTGGGCCGAGCCCGGCCAGCGCGCGCTGCTCGAAACCGGCTTCGTCGGGGAGGTGACGCGCTCAGATTCCCGCTTCAGCGCCGAGATTCGCGGCCTCGGCAAGGCTTTCGACGAGGAGCGGGGCCAGCTCTATCTGGCGAGCTGCTCGGCCGATCTCGGCGATGCGCGTTGCGGAGCGGCCCTCGCCAGCCATGCCGCCAGCATCGCCGCGATGGACGGGCTGCTCTTCCTGACGGCGCCGGCCCTTTCGGGCCATGGCGACGGGTATTTCACCGGCGGACGCCTCGTCTTCACCTCCGGCGGCAATTCGGGCTTCTCGACCGAGGTCAAGAGCCATCGCGCCGATGGCGGCGCGGTCACGCTCCAGCTTTGGCAGCAGGCGCCGAGGCCGCTGGCTCCGGGCGACGGCTTCACCGTCTCGCCCGGGTGCGACAAGAGCTTCGCCACCTGCCGCTCGCGCTTCGCGAACGGAGCCAATTTCCGCGGCTTCCCGCATCTGCCCGGCAACGACTACATCCTCGGCGGCGCGGGCACCGGCGGTCCCGCCGAGGGCCCCTTCGACGGCGGGAGCCTGTTCCGATGAGCGCCGCCGATGCATGGCGCGCGCATATCGTCGCGACGGCGCGGCGATGGCGCGGCACGCCCTATCACCACCAGGCCTCGCTGTGCGGTGTCGGCTGCGATTGCCTCGGGCTGGTCCGCGGCGTCTGGCGCGATCTTTACGGCGGCGAGCCCGAACCGACGCCGCCTTATGCGCAGAACTGGTCGCAGCAGGGCGGCGGCGAAACGCTGGCGCTCGCCGCCGCGCGGAATCTGCGAGCGGTCGAGCCCGGCCAGTCCCAGCCCGGCGACGTGCTGCTGTTCCGCTGGCGCGCGCATCTTCCCGCCGCCCATTGCGCCATCCTCACGCAGGCCGACCGCATCCTGCACGCGCATGACGGCGCCGCGGTCAGCGAGGTCGCCTTCACGCGCTGGTGGCGCCGCCATTGCAGCCACGCCTTTGCCTTTCCGGAGCTCGATCGCTGATGGCCACGCTCGTCCTCTCGGTCGCCGGCTCTGCCATCGGCGGCATGCTCGGTGGCCCTGTCGGGGCGACGATCGGCCGCTCGCTCGGGGCGCTCGCCGGTTCAAGCCTCGACCAGAACCTGTTCTCGAGCGGCGGCACCCGCATCGTGGAGGGGCCGCGCCTAAAGGAAATCGACGGGCTGGTATCGACCGAGGGCCTGCCGATCCCCCGCGTCTATGGCCGCGCCCGCATCGGCGGCCAGCTGATCTGGGCGACCCGCTTCGAGGAGGAGGTGACGACGACCGTCACCCGCTCCAAGGGCGGCGGCAAGGGCGCTCCGAAGGCGCAGAAAACCTATGAGACGACCTATAGCTACTATGCCAATCTGGCGATCGGTCTGTGCGAGGGGCCTATCGCCTTCGTCCGTCGCATCTGGGCGAATGGGCGCGAGCTCGACCTCAACACGGTGACGATGCGCCTGCATCGCGGCTTCGAGAACCAGGAGCCCGATCCGCTGATCGCCGCCAAGGAGGCCGGCGAGGCGCCGGCCTATCGCGGCATCGCCTATGTCGTGTTCGAGCGCCTTCCGCTGGCCGATCACGGCAACAGGGTGCCGCAATTCTCCTTCGAGGTCGTGCGTGCGGTGCCCGGCGTCGGCGGCATGATCCGGGCGGTGACGCTCATTCCCGGCGCCAGCGAGTTCATCTACCACCCGGCGCTGGTCAACCACGAGCCGGAGCCCGGCGTCACCATCGCCGAGAACCGCCATCAGCTCTACAGCGCGAGCGACGTCGACGCGGCGATCGGGCATCTGCTCGCGCTCTGCCCGCAGCTGCGGCGCATCGCGCTGGTGGTCAGCTGGTTCGGGGACGATCTGCGCGCCGGCCGCTGCAGCGTCGCGCCCCGCATCGAGAATCCGATCAAGGTGACCAGGGGCGCCCAATGGTCGGTCGCCGGGCTGAATCGCTGGACGGCGCGGCTCGTCAGCTCGCATCAGGGCAAGCCGGCCTATGGCGGCACGCCCTCCGATGACAGCGTCATCGCGCTGATCCGCCGGCTGCGCCAGGTGTACGGGCTCGAGGTCATGCTCTACCCGTTCCTGATGATGGACATCCCGCAGGGCAATGGCCTGCCCGATCCCGCCAGCGGCGCCGCCTCGCAGCCCGGCTATCCCTGGCGGGGCCGGATCACCTGCGCGCCCGCGCCGGGACAGCCGGGCTCGCCCGACGGCAGCGCCGAGGCGGCTGCCGAGGTCGAGGCCTTTCTCGGCACCGTGGAGGCTGCCGATTTCTCGCTATCCGGCGACGCTGTCGTCTGCGCGAAGCCGGAGGAATGGAGCTTCCGCCGCGCCATTCTCCATGCCGCCATGCTCGCCAAGGCGGCGGGCGGCGTCGAGGGCTTCGTCATCGGCTCCGAGCTGGTCGGACTGACGCGGGTGCGCAGCGCCCCCGGCAGCTATCCGATGGTGCAGGGCCTCGCCGCGCTGGCGGCGCAGGTGCGGGCGCTGCTGCCGGCAGCCAAGCTCACCTATGCCGCCGATTGGACCGAATACGGCGCCCATGTCCGCGATGATGGGCGAGAGGTGCGCTTCCCCCTCGATCCGCTCTGGGCCAGCGCCGATATCGATGCCGTCGGCATCGACTGGTATGCGCCGCTCTCCGACTGGCGCGATACGCCCGCTCATGCCGATCTCGCGCTGGCGCGCGGACCCGCCGATGTCGATTATCTGCGCGGCCGGCTGGATTCCGGCGAGGCCTATGACTGGTATTACCGCGACATGGCCGCGCGGCAGGCGCAGCAGCGCACGGCCATCACCGACGGCGCCTATGGCAAGCCCTGGATATTCCGCCAGAAGGACCTGGCTGGCTGGTGGTCGAACGCGCATGTCGAGCGCGTGGCGGGGGCAGAGACGCAAGCGACGCCCTGGCAGCCCGGCGCGAAGCCGATCTGGCTGACGGAGATCGGCATGCCCGCGGTCGACAAGGGCGGCAATGCCCCCAACGTCTTCCCCGATCCGAAATCCGGCGATGGCGGCCGGCCCTATTTCTCGACGGGCGCGCGCGACGACCTGGTGCAGGCGCGCGGGCTGGAAGCGATCCTCTCCGGGTTCGATCCGGCGCTGCCAGGCTTCGATCCGCGGCGCAATCCGTTGGGCGGGCCGCTCGGCCGGCGCATGGTCGATCCCGCCAACATCTATGTCTGGACCTGGGATGCTCGCCCGTTTCCGGCCTTTCCCGATATGGTCTCGGTCTGGGCGGACGGCGGCAATTACGAGACCGGACACTGGATCAACGGGCGCCTGGAAGGGCTCGCCCTCGAGCGGCTAGTGCGGGCGGTCCTCGGAGATTACGGGCTGCCCGCGGCCGATTCGATCGCGATCGACGGCTTCGTCGACGGCTATGTCCTGGACCGGCCGATGTCGGCGAGGCAGGTGCTCGAGCCGCTGGCGCAGGCCTTCGGCTTCGATGCCACCATGTCGTCGGGGCGCCTGGTCTTCCGCGGCCGCGGCGCGAGCGTGGCGCGCGCGCTGGCGCAGGACGATCTCGTGCTCGACGGCGAAGGCCAGCCCTTCTCGCTGCGCCGCGCCCAGGAGAGCGAGCTGCCGCGCGAGCTGAGGCTGGCCCATATCGACGGCCAGGACGATTATCGGCAGGTGGCGGCGCGCTCGCGACGGCTGGCGGGCGCCGCGCGGCGCGAAAACGCCGTCGAGCTCGCCATCGTCACGCGCCGGGCTGAAGGCCAGCGGCTCGCCGATCAGCGCCTGCAGGAGCTCTGGGCGGCACGCGAGAGCCTGGAGCTCGAGCTGTCGCCCCGCTGCCTCGCGCTGGAGCCCGGCGACGTCGTCTCGCTTGCCGTGGGTGGCGGCCAGCGCCTGTTCCGGCTGACGCGGATCAGCGACGGGCCGACGCGGCGAGCCAGCGCGCGCTCTGTGGAACCGGCGGTCTATCGTGCACCCGCGGCTGCCGCGGCGGTCGCTGAGCGCCCGCCGAAACCGGTGCCGCGCCTCGCCGGCCGGCCCGACGCGCTGCTGCTCGACCTGCCGATCGCCCGCGCCGCGCCACCGCCCCTCCAGCTGCTCGCGGCCTTCGCCGAGCCATGGCCGGGCCGGCTGGCGATCTGGCGCGCGTCGCAGGGCATGCCCTTCGCGCTCGCCGGCATCGTCTCGGCGCCCTCGATCATGGGCGAGACCCTGACGGCGCTGCAGCCCGGGCCGCTCTGGCGGACGGATCGCGCCGCCGCGGTCGAGGTCAGGTTGCGCGGCGGCGACCTCGCCTCGGTCACGCCGGAAGCGGCGCTCGGCGGCGCCAATGCGCTTGCCCTGATCGACGCCGCCGGCATCGCCGAGATCGTCACGGCCGCCAGGGCGGAGCTGATCGGCCCGCGCACCTACCGCCTCTCCCAGCTCCTGCGGGGACTCGGAGGTTCGGAAGCGGCGGCTGCCCGCCTGCTGGCGCCCGGTGCGAGGGTGGTGGTGCTCGACGGCGCGGCGGTGCCGCTGACGGCCAGCCCCGACGATATCGGCCGGCACCTGCGCTATCGGATCGGCCCGGCCGATGCCGACCTTGCCTCGATCGCGATGCGCGAGCTCGAAGGCACCGTCGGCACGGCGCCGCTGCGGCCGCTGTCCCCGGTCCATCCGCGGGCGCGCCGCGAGCCGGCGGGCATCGCGCTGAGCTGGATCCGCCGGACGCGGATCGATGGCGATTCCTGGGAGGCGCTCGAGGTGCCGCTCGGCGAGGAGGCGGAACGCTATCGCCTTACGATCCGCGCGGGCGATCAGGTGCGGCGGGTGATCGAGGCCGACCGGCCGGGCCTGACCTATGCCGAGGCGCAGGAGCGCGCGGATTTCGGGGCGCCCCAGGCGGTTCTCGACATCGAGCTGGCGCAGCTCAGCCTGGTCGCCGGGGCCGGCGCGAGCTGGCGTGGACAGGTCACGATTCGCTGAGCTGGGGTCGCTGAACCGGCACTTGGCGGACTATTCATGACGCATTCACGCGCGCAGGAGTAGCGCTTGGCGATCATGCTGCTCGATCCCACCTCTGCGATGCTCGCTCTTGTCACCGCTGCGGCCTCGCCGGTGGTGACGGTCGACTCGGCTCAGCCGATATCCTGCCTCTCGCAGCAGGAGACGCGCGAGGTCGTCTCGGGGGGCAAGGTCATGCAGCCGGCCGCCGCGCTGCGCCATGCCCGCGACGCCGCTCCGGGCGAGGTTCTGCGCATCCGGCTCTGCCGCCAGGGCGAGGACCTGATTTATGTCGTCACCACGATGAAGCGCGACGGTCGCGTCGCCCGGGTCACGCTGGACGGGCATTCCGGAGCGGTGGCGGACATCCGCTGATTCCGCTATGGCCGATAGCTGATCAACCGGAGACCGATCACCGTGCGACTGCTCGTCGTCGAGGACGACAAGGACCTCAACCGCCAGATCGTCAGCGCGCTGGAGAATGCCGGCTACGCGGTCGACAAGGCTTTCGATGGCGAGGAAGGGCTCTATCTCGGCGAGACCGAGCCCTATGATGCGATCATCCTCGATCTCGGCCTGCCCAAGGTCGACGGCGTCGCGGTGCTGCAGGGCTGGCGCCGCGCCGGCAAGGCGATGCCGGTGCTGATCCTGACCGCGCGCGATCGCTGGAGCGACAAGGTCGCCGGTTTCGATGCCGGCGCAGATGATTATGTCGTCAAGCCTTTCCATATCGAGGAGCTGCTCGCCCGCGTGCGCGCGCTGCTGCGGCGGGCCGCCGGGCACGCCACCGCCGAGCTGATCTGCGGCCCGGTCCGGCTCGACACCCGCGCCAGCCGCGTCGTGGTCGACGGCAACCCGGTCAAGCTGACCTCGCATGAATACCGGCTGCTCGCCTATCTGATGCATCATCAGGGCCGCGTGGTCTCGCGCACCGAACTGGTCGAGCATCTCTACGATCAGGATTTCGACCGCGATTCGAACACGATCGAGGTCTTCGTCGGCCGGCTGCGCAAGAAGCTGGGCGTCGAGATCATCGAGACGGTCCGCGGTCTCGGCTATATCGCATCCTGCTCGAAGGCCTGACGCCGCCATGCCGGTCCAGCGGCAGCGCTTCTCGCTCGGCGCCCGGCTCTTCGTCTCGGCCGCGATTTGCTCCGCGCTGGTTCTGATCCTCGCCGGTTTCGGCCTGACCGCCTTCTATCGCCGCTCGGTCGAGCGCGGCTTCGACGAGCGGCTCAGCGTCTACATCAAGGAGCTCGTCGCCGATCTCGCCGCGCCGCCGGAGACCGAGCGCCAGGCCATCGGCGATCTCGGCGAGCCGCGCTTCGACCTGCCGCTGTCGGGCTGGTACTGGCAGATCATCCGCCTCGACGGCGAGCGCCCGGTGATCCGCACCTCGCGCTCGCTGGTCGGCGGCCAGTTGCCCAAGCTGCTCGATCAGTCCTTGCGGCCCAACAGCCGCGGCCTGCGCGAGAGCTATGTCTCCGGCCCGGACGACCGGGAGCTGCGTGTCCTGGAGCGGGAGATCGATGTTGGCGAGGACGGCCGCTTCACCGTGGGCGTCGCCGCCCCGGCCGACGAGATCGAGGCCGAGATCGGCGATTTCCGGTTCGCGCTGACCTTGACCTTCCTCTTCCTCGGCCTGGCCCTCGTCGCCTCCACCATCGTCCAGGTGCGCTACGGCTTGCGTCCGCTGGTGCGCCTGCGCTCGGCGATCGGCACAGTGCGCACCGGCGAGAGCGCGCGCATCGCTGGCCGCTACCCGCCCGACCTGGCGCCGCTGGCGAGCGAGCTGAACCAGCTGATCGACGCGAATCGTGAGATCCTGGAGCGCGCCCGCACCCAGGTCGGCAATCTCGCCCACGCGCTCAAGACGCCGCTGAGCGTCATGCAGAACGAGGCCGAGGCCAGCGACAGCCCCCTCTCGCAGACCGTCCGGCACCAGACCGCGATCATGCGCGACCAGGTCCAGTACTATCTCGACCGGGCCCGCGCGGCCGCTCTTTCGGGGGCGCTCGGCGGCATCACCGAGATCGCGCCCTCGCTCGATGCGCTGATCCGCACCTTCGAGAAGATCGCGCAGGGCAGGGCGATCGAGGGCTCCCACACGGTGCCCCCCTCGGCGCGCTTCAGGGGCGAGAAGCAGGATCTCGAGGAGATGCTCGGCAATCTGCTCGACAACGCCTTCAAATGGGCACGCACGCGGGTGGAAGTCGGCCTCGTCCCGCGCTCCGGCGAGCTGGACGGGCGCCTGGCGCTCCTGATCGACGATGACGGCCCGGGGCTTCCCGACGGCTCGATGGCCGATGTGCTGAAGCGCGGCCGGCGCCTCGACGAGACGACGCCGGGCTCCGGCCTCGGCCTGTCGATCGTGGTCGATCTCGCCAAGCTCTATGGCGGCGAGCTGTCGCTGGAGCGCTCGCCGCTCGGCGGGCTGCGCGCCCGCCTGGTCCTGCCTTCCGTCTGAGCCGCATTGCCCGCGTGACCCTTTGTCGCCATCTTCGGACATGAAGCGGCTTCTTCGAACGGTTATGAACAGCGAATGCTGATCTGGATCATCTTCGCGGCCATGACCGGAGCGGCGGTGCTGGCGGTGCTGTGGCCGCTCGGGCGCCGGCAGCCGGCCGGTTTCGCCGATACCGCCGGAGCGACCGCGCTTTATCGGGCGCAGCTCGTCGAGATCGATCGCGATCTCGGCCGCCGGCTGATCGGCGGGGCCGAGGCCGAGGCTGCCAGGGCCGAGGCCGGGCGCCGCCTCCTGCGCGCCAGCGCCGGCGAGGCGGAGCAGCCCGGCGAGAGCGAGCCGGCCTTGCGCCGCCGCCGCGCCGCCTCCGCCATCGCGCTCTCCTGCGTGCCGCTGCTGGCGCTGCTGGTCTATGGCGCCTATGGCTCGCCGGCGCTGCGCGACCAGCCGCTTGCCGCCCGGCTCAAGGCCGATCCCTCGCAGGATTTCGCCGTCGCGCTGGCGCGGATCGAGGCGCATCTCGCCGCCAACCCTTCCGACGGCAAGGGCTGGTCGGTGCTGGCGCCGGTCTATCTCAGGCAAGGCCGGTTCGAGGATGCGGCCAAGGCCTTCGCCGCTGCGATCCGGCATGACGGCGCGACGCCGGAGCGCCATGCTGGCGCGGCCGAGGCGCAGATCCTCGCCGCCGGCGGCGTCGTCACCGCCAGCGCCCGCGAGAGCCTTGCCGCGGCGCTGGCGCTGGAGCCCGCCAATCCCCGCGCGCGCTTCTTCATGGCGATGGCGCAGGAGCAGGACGGGCAGCTGCCCGCCGCCATCGCCTCGCTGGAATCCCTGCTTGCCGATGCGCCAGCGGAGGCGCCCTGGACGGCACCCGTCAAGGAGCGGCTGCAGGCGCTGCGGGGGAATGCGAGCCCCGCCGGTGCGATCGCCGATCTGCCGGAAGCTGAGCGCGGCACCGCCATTCGCGGCATGGTCGACGGTCTCGCCGCGCGGCTGGCGCAAGGTGGCGGCGATCTCGCCGAGTGGTCGCGGCTGGTCCGGTCCCAGGCCGTGCTCGGCGAGCGCGAGGCGGCCCAAAGATCGCTCGCGACCGCGCGCCAGCGCCTGGCGGGCGACGCCTCGGCCGCCGCTGCCCTCGATGCGCTGCGCGCCGAGCTCGGCCTGTCGGAGACTGCGCCATGACAATCCAGGCCGGCATTCCCGCCGCGCCGCGCAAGCGCATGACCCGCAAGCAGCGCCGGCTCATCCTGATCGCCTCCGCAGGGCTCGTGCTCGGCCTCGCCGCCGGGCTCGTCGCCTATGCCCTGCGCGACTCGATCGTGTTCTTCTACGGCCCGACCGAGATCGTCGAGAAGGGGCTGACGCCCGGCACCCGGCTGCGGCTCGGCGGGCTGGTGGAGAAGGGCTCGGTCGAGCGCGGCTCCAACCAGCAGGTCAGCTTCGCCGTAACCGACGGCAGGACGACCACGCGCGTAAGCTATACCGGGCTGCTGCCCGATCTCTTCCGCGAGGGGCAGGGCGTCGTCACCGAAGGTGTGCTCGAAGCACCCGGGCGCTTCCGCGCCGATTCCGTGCTCGCCAAGCATGACGAGACCTATATGCCGCGCGAAGTCGCCGATGCGCTGAAGAAGCAGGGGCATTGGCAGCCGGGCGAGACCAAGGCGGGCGCGCCCGCGCCGGCACAGAAATAGGGCGGGGCGGATGGTCGTCGAGATCGGTCATTTCGCCCTGGCGCTGGCGCTCGGCGTCGCCGTCGTGCAGACCATCGTGCCGCTCTGGGGCGTGGCGCGGCAGGACCCGGCGCTGGCGGCGGTCGGCCCCGCGGCGGCGATCGCCTGTTTCCTCCTGGTCGCGCTCTCCTTCGGCTGCCTGACGGCCTCCTATGTGGCTTCCGATTTCTCGGTCGAGAACGTCGCGGCCAATTCCCATTCCGCGCAGCCGCTGATCTACAAGCTGACCTCCGTCTGGGGGAACCATGAGGGCTCGATGCTCCTCTGGGTCCTCATCCTGGTGCTGTTCGGGGCGCTGGTCGCGCTGTCGCGCCGCTCGCTTCCGGTGAAGCTGCGTGCCGGCACGCTGGCGGCGCAAGGCGCGATCAGCACCGCCTTCCTGGCCTTCACGCTGCTGACCTCGAACCCGTTCCGCCGGCTCGTTCCGGCCCCGGCGGAAGGGCAGGACCTCAACCCGATCCTCCAGGATCTCGGTCTCGCGATCCATCCGCCGCTGCTCTATGTCGGCTATGTCGGCTTTTCGATCACCTATGCCTTCGCGGTCGCGGCGCTGATCGAGGGCCGCATCGACGCGGTCTGGGCCCGCGCCGTCCGGCCCTGGACGCTGCTCGCCTGGACCTTCCTGACGCTCGGCATCGCGATGGGCTCCTACTGGGCCTATTACGAGCTCGGCTGGGGCGGCTGGTGGTTCTGGGACCCGGTCGAGAACGCCTCGCTGATGCCCTGGCTCGCCGGCACCGCCCTGATCCATTCGACCGTGGTGATGGAAAAGCGCGACGCGCTCAAGGTCTGGACGATCCTGCTGGCGATCCTGACCTTCTCGCTCTCGCTGCTCGGCACCTTCATCGTCCGCTCGGGCGTGCTGACCTCGGTGCATTCCTTCGCCAGCGACCCGCAACGCGGCCTGTTCATCCTCGGCATCCTGATGCTGTTCATCGGCGGCTCGCTCGCGCTCTTCGCCTGGCGGGCGCCGCTGCTACGGCAGGGCGGCCTCTTCGCCCCGGTCTCTCGGGAGGGCGCGCTCGTCGTCAACAACCTCTTCCTGGCGACGGCCTGCGCCACCGTCTTCATCGGCACGCTCTATCCTCTGGTGCTGGAGATGCTGACCGGCGACAAGATCTCAGTCGGCCCGCCCTTCTTCAACGCCACTTTCGTGCCGGTGCTGGTGCCCCTGCTGCTTCTGCTGCCGATTGGGCAGACGCTCGCCTGGAAGCGCGGCGACCTGCTCGGCGCGGCGCAGCGCGCGCAATTCGCCTTCGGGCTCGGCATCCTCACCATGCTGGCGATCTTCGCCTTCGTGCGGGGCGGGCCGGTGCTGGCGCCGCTCGGCATCGGCCTCGGCGTCTTCCTCGTCGCCGGAGCCTTCTGGGAGGTGGCGGAGCGGATCATGCGCGGCGACGGCGCCGCGGCGATGCTCTCGCGCGCCCGCGGGCTGCCGCGCTCGGCCTGGGGCACGGCGCTCGGCCATGCCGGCGTCGGCATCAGCGTGATCGGCATCGCCGCTACCGCCTGGGGCACCGAGGCGATCGGCATGCTGAAGCCGGGCGAGAGCCTGACCAGCGGCCGCTACACCGCGACGCTGCAGGCGGTGACGCCGCGCACCGGCCCCAATTACCGCGAGGACGCCGCCCGCTTCCGCATCCTCGCGGACGGCCGCGAGCTGCAGCCGGTCGAGGCGATGAAACGCGTCTACACCGCCCGCGCAATGCCGACCACCGAGGCGGGCATCCGCACCGATGGCCTCGGCCAGGTCTATATCAGCCTCGGCGAGGCGCAGGCCGATGGCGCCATCGCCGTCAGGCTGCACGGCAAGCCGCTGATCCTGCTGATCTGGATCGGCGCCTTGGTAATGGCGGCCGGCGGCGGGCTCTCTCTCACCGATCGGCGCTTCCGGCTGGCGGCTCCCCGCCGCGCGGCGGCGTCCGCCGCCCTGCCGCAGGCTGCGGAGTGAGCGCGATGCGGCGCATCCCGGCTCTCGTCATGGCGACGCTGCTGGCTTTCGCCGGCCCGGCGGCGGCGGTGCAGCCCGACGAAGTCCTGCCCAACGCGGCGCTGGAGCAGCGGGCGCGGGCTATCTCCTCGGGTCTGCGCTGCCTGGTCTGCCAAAACCAGTCGATCGACGATTCCGATGCCCCTCTGGCCCGCGACCTGCGCATTCTGGTGCGCGAGCGCCTCGTCGCCGGCGACAGCGACAAGGCGGTGATCGACTTCGTCGTGGCCCGCTATGGCGATTTCGTGCTGCTGCGCCCGCCGATGAACGCGCGCACGCTGGCGCTCTGGGCCGGACCCTTCATCGTCCTGCTGCTCGGGCTGTCGTTCATCTGGCGCCGCCGTCGCCCGCTCGCCGAGGGGCCGCATCCCGCCGCGCCGCTCAGCGCCGAGGAGCAGGCGCGGCTGGACGAGCTGGTGAAGCGCTCCGAGGGCTGAATTGCTCGGGCAGCGGCTCCCCTCAACCTTACAAAACGTTCATCTTCGCGCGAAATCCGGGTAAGGCGCCCGGCCGCATTGTGCCTCGCATCAAGCAGGGACAGACCTGCGTTCAGCACGAGGTCACCACGATGCATATGCCTGAGACGAACAGCTCCGCCCCGTCGCAAGCCGCCCGCACCCCCGCGACCACCCGCTCGATCCTGAAGCGCGGCGCCCTGGTCGCCGGCGCGGCGACCCTCAGCATCGGCCTCATGGCCGGTCTCGCCGACACCATGCTGACCAGCCACGGCGCCGCCATCGCCCAGCCGATCCAGGTCTCGGGCGCGCAGTCGCAGCTGCCCTCCTTCGCCGATGTGGTCGAGAAGGTGAAGCCGGCGGTCGTCTCGGTGCGCGTCACCAGCCGTCTCGCCGATACCGGACCCGATGGCGAGGGCGGGGCTCTCGAGGGCCTGCCGCCCGGCCATCCGCTCGAGCGCTTCTTCCGCCGCTATGAGGAGCAGGATCCGCGCTTCGGCCAGCGTCGTCCCGAGCGGCCCGAGCGCCGCGCCATGTCGCAGGGTTCCGGCTTCTTCGTCAGCCAGGACGGCTATGTCGTCACCAACAACCATGTCGTGGCCAACGCCGCCGAGGTCCAGCTCGTCACGGATGACGGCAAGACCCTGACCGCCAAGGTCGTGGGAACCGATCCGCGCACCGATCTGGCGCTGCTGAAGGTCAACGAGCCCGGCAATTACCGTTTCGTCCAGCTCGACCCGGCCAAGCCGCGCATCGGAGACTGGGTGATGGCCGTCGGCAACCCGTTCGGCCTCGGCGGCACGGTTACGGCCGGCATCGTCTCCGCCCAGGGCCGCGATATCGGCTCGGGCCCCTATGACGACTTCATCCAGATCGACGCGGCGGTGAACCGCGGCAATTCCGGCGGCCCGACCTTCAACCTGAAGGGCGAGGTCGTCGGCGTGAACACCGCGATCTACTCGCCTTCGGGCGGCAATGTCGGCATCGCCTTCGCGATCCCCGCCAGCACCGTCAAGTCGGTGGTCGATCAGCTCAAGGAGCACGGCTCGGTCGCCCGCGGCTATATCGGCGTCCAGATCCAGCCGATCACCGCGGAGATCGCCGCCGCCATCGGCCTCGAAAGCGCCAAGGGCGCGCTGATCGCCGATGCCCAGCCCAATGGTCCCGCCGCCAAGGCCGGCCTGCGCCGCGGCGACACCATCACCGCCGTCAACGGCGAGAAGATCGCCGATCCGCGCGAGCTCTCGCGCAAGATCGCGACCTTCGCGCCCGGCACCAAGACCAGCCTGACGATCTTCCGTGACGGCAAGGAGCGCGAGATCTCCTTCGAGGTCGGCCGCCAGCCGGCGGCTTGATCGCAGGCGAGTACGACGGAGCGGGACCGGCGCCTGGCGTTCAGTTCGGTCGGTCCCGATCCAGGCGGAAGGCATTCCCGGCTGTCACGTCGCCCCCTGCCGGGGAGCCAGCCGTCGCGGCGGCAGGTCGGATCGTCACCTCCGGCCTGCCGCTTTTCGTGTTGTTGGGCTAGGTTGCCGCCATGCGACTCCTGATCGTTGAAGACGATACCGAGGCGGCGGCCTATCTGGTCAAAGCCTTTCGCGAGGCCGGCCATGTCGCCGATCATGCCGCCGATGGCCTGGAGGGCTATGCCATGGCGCAGGGCGGCGGCTATGACGTGCTGGTCGTCGATCGCATGCTGCCGCGCATGGACGGGCTTTCCCTGATCCGCTCGCTGCGCGAGCAGGGCGAGGCGACCCCGGCGCTGATCCTCTCCGCTTTGGCGCAGGTCGACGACCGGGTGAAGGGCCTGCGGGCGGGCGGTGACGACTATCTGCCCAAGCCCTATGCCTTTTCCGAGCTGCTGGCGCGCGTCGAGGTGCTGTCGCGCCGCCGCGCCGCCCCCGCCTCGGAGCCGACCAGCTATCGCATCGGCGACCTCGTGCTCGACCGGCTCGCTCATCGCGTCACCCGGGCCGGCAGCGAGATCGTACTCCAGCCGCGCGAATTCCGCCTGCTCGAATATCTGATGAAGCACGCCGGGCAGGTCGTGACCCGCACCATGCTGCTGGAGAATGTCTGGGACTATCATTTCGACCCGCAGACCAATGTCATCGACGTGCATGTCTCGCGGCTGCGGGCCAAGATCGACAAGGGCTTCGAGCACCCGATGATCCATACCATTCGCGGTGCGGGATACATGGTCCGTGACCAGGCCCGCTAGATTCTCTCCCGACGGCGCGGCGCCGCCGGCGCCCCAGCGCTTCCTGCCCAATCTGGTGCGCACCACGGCGTTCAAGCTGACGGCGATCTACCTCGTCGTCTTCGCGCTCTTTGCCGTCTTCGTGCTGGGCTATGTCGCCTGGAACGCCAAGAACCTGCTCGACGACCAGATCCGCTCGACCATCGACGCCGAGATCCAGGGCCTGGCGGAGCAGCAGCGGCTCGGCGGCATCCGCCGCCTCGTCCAGGTGGTGGAGCGGCGCTCGCGCGGGCCGGGCGCCTCGCTCTATCTCGTCGTCACGCCGGTGGGCGAGCGGATCGCCGGCAATGTCGAGGCCCTGCCACCCGGCACGCTCGACCGTCCGGGCGAGAGCGAGATCCAGTATGCCCGCTCCTCCGAGGCGCTCGATCAGGTCAACCACGCCATCGTCCGGGTTTACGGCCTGCCGGCGGGGTTTCGCCTGCTGGTCGGGCGCGATGTCGAGGAGCGCGAGCGGCTTCGCATCGTCATCAAGCGCGCCGCCGCCTGGTCGCTCTTCCTGGTCGTGGTGCTCGGCTGCTTCGCCGGCTGGTTCGTGGCGCGGCGCGTGCTGAAGCGCATCGATGGCATGACCGACACCGCCCGCTCGATCATGGCGGGAGACCTCAAGGGCCGTCTCGCCATCTCCGGCACCGGCGACGAGCTCGACCGGTTGGCCGAGAACCTCAACGCGATGATGGATCGCATCGGCGAGCTGATGAGCGGCATGCAGCAGGTCTCGGACAACATCGCCCATGATTTGAAGACTCCGCTGACCCGCTTGCGCAATCGCGCCGAGGAGGCTCTGCGCACGGCCAAGGCGCCCGACGAGCTGCGCGTCGCGCTCGACGGCACGATCGAGGAAGCCGATGGGTTGATCCGCGTCTTCAACGCGCTGCTGATGATCGCGCGGCTGGAAACCGGCCAGGTCAGCGACAGCATGGCGCCTCTCGATCTCGCCGAGATCGTCGACGGGCTCGGCGAGCTCTACGAGCCGCTGGCCGAGGAGGCGGGACTGACGCTTTCGGCCTCCGTCGAGCCCGGCCTGTCGCTCACCGGCAATCGCGAGCTGATCGGCCAGGCGCTCGCCAATCTGATCGACAACGCGTTGAAATACGGCAGGCCGGAGGGGGATGCGCCGGCGACGGTCGAAGTCACCGCCCGCAGGCAGGGCGAGACCGTCGAGCTGGGCGTCGCCGATCACGGCTCGGGTATCCCGGAGGCCGATCGCGGCCGCGTCCTCGAGCGCTTCGTGCGGCTCGACCAGAGCCGCAGCAAGCCGGGCTTCGGGCTCGGCCTCGCTTTGGCCGCCGCCGTCGCTCGCCTACACGGCGGGGCGGTCTATCTGTCGGACAATGGGCCGGGCCTCAAGGTCGTGCTCTCATTGCCGCAGCCCAGCCCGACGGCATCGCCTCAGGAGGAGGGCTGAGGGTCTATCCGCTCGGGCTCAGGATGGATTTCAGCGCTCCGCTGCGTTACGGCCGGATGGGACGGTCGCGGCGGTTGCGGAGGCGGATGTGGGGCAGGCCCTCTTTGAAGCATTGAAGGCCGCGCCGGTGCTGCCGGCGCGGGGAAAGCCTGCGGAAATCATTGAGAGCGAGCTGATCGAACGCCTGTTCGACGAGGAAGCGGGGGCCGCCTTGACGGCCCATCTTTCCGCGCAGCCCGCATCCGCAGCGCTCGTTGCCGGCCTTCTCGCCCATTCTCCCTTCCTCACGCAGATCATGCGGCGCGATCCGCAGGGCCTGCTGTCCTCGCTGACCACCGATCCCGACGCGCGGCGCGACGCGCTGCTCGCCGACATCGCCGCCTTCGCGGGGCCGCAGACCGCGACCGCCGATCTGATGCGCGAGCTGCGCCGCTTCCGGCAGGCGATGGCGCTGCTGATCGCGCTCGCCGATATCGGCGGCGTCTGGCCGGTCGAGACCGTCACCGCCGCCCTCAGCGCCACCGCCGACATGGCGGTCAAGCTGGCGGCGGAGCATGCGCTGCACCAGGCGGCCGGCCTCGGGCGCATCGCTTTGGCCGACCCGGCCGAGCCCGGCAAGGGCTCCGGCCTCGTCGTGCTGGCGCTCGGCAAGCATGGCGCAGGCGAGCTGAACTATTCCTCCGACATCGACATCGTCGTCTTCTTCGATCCGGAGCGGGCCGAGGCGGCCGGAGTCGCCGAGCCGACCAGCTTCTTCGTCAAGCTGACCCAGCAGATCGCCCGCATCATCCAGGAGCGCACGCCGGACGGCTATGTCTTCCGCGTCGATCTGCGCCTGCGGCCCGATCCTGGCTCGACGCATGTCGCGGTCGCGCTGCCCACCGCCTACGCCTATTACGAGACGGTCGGCCAGAACTGGGAACGGGCGGCGATGATCAAGGCGCGCCCGGTCGCCGGCGATCTCGATCTCGGCCGCCGCTTCCTCGAGGACCTCGCCCCCTTCATCTGGCGCAAATATTTCGACTTCGCCGCCATCGCCGACATCCATGCGATGAAGCGCCAGATCCAGTCGGTGAAGGGCTTCGACACGCTCAACCTGCCCGGCCACAATGTGAAGCTCGGCCGCGGCGGCATACGCGAGATCGAGTTCTTCGTGCAGACCCAGCAGCTCGTCTTCGGCGGCCGGCGGCCGGCGCTGCGCGGGGCGCAGACGCTGGCCATGCTGGGCGAGCTGACGAGCGAGGGCTGGATCACCCCGCAGGCGCGCGACGAGCTGGCCGAGTCCTATCGCTGGCTGCGCACCATCGAGCACCGGCTGCAGATGCGCCATGACGAGCAGACGCAGACGCTCCCCACCGACGCCGCCGATCTCGAGGCCTTCGCCCGCTTCTGCGGCTATGCCACCGCGGCGGCGTTCGGCAAGGCGCTGACGGCCCATGCCAGACGGGTCGAGGGCCATTACGCGCTGCTGTTCGAGGATGCGCCGAGCTTGGCGAGCGAAGCCGGCGCGCTCTCCTTCACCGGCACGCAGGACGATCCGGAGACGCTTGAGACCCTGCGCAAGCTCGGCTTCCGCGAGCCGTCGACAGCGGCGGAGACGGTGCGCGGCTGGCATTTCGGCCGCCGTGCCGCGGTGACCAGCGCCCGTGCCCGCGAGGTGCTCACCGAGCTGACCCCGGCGCTGCTGGTCGCGCTCGGCCGCACGCTCGATCCCGACGGCGCCCTGGCGCATCTCGACAACGCCTTCGTGCGCATGCCGGCCGCCGTCGAGCTGCTGACGCTGCTGCGCTCGCATGATGCGCTGCTGACCCTGTTCGCGGAGATCCTCGGCAGCGCCCCGCGCCTCGCCAAGGTGGCGGCGCTCTATCCGCATGTGCTCGACGCGGTGATCGATCCGGCCTTCAGCGCCCCGGCGCAGGATCCCGAGCTGGTGAGCGAGCGTGTGCGCGCCATGGTCGGCACGCCGCCGCCCAGCGTCGAGGACGGGCTCGACCGCATGCGCGACGCCGCGCGGCAGGAGAATTTTTTGGTCGGCGCCCGGCTGCTCTCCGGGGTGATCGGCGCCGAGCAGGCGGCGCAGGGCTATGCCGCGGTGGCGCAGGCCTGCCTGAAGGCGGCCTTCGACGACACCCGCGCTGCCTTCGCCGCCGATCACGGCGCCGTTCCCGGTGCGCAGGCGGTGGTGCTCGGCCTCGGCCGCCTCGGTGCGGGCGAGCTGACGCCGTCCTCCGATCTCGACCTGATGCTGATCTATGACCGGCCGGAGAGCGCCGAGGCCAGCACCGGTCCGCGCCCGCTCGACCCGGTGACCTGGCATGTCCGCTTCACCCAGCGGCTCGTCGCGGCGCTGACGGTGCCGACCCGGCGCGGCACGCTCTACCAGATCGACATGCGCCTGCGCCCCTCCGGCAACAAGAGCCCGGCCGCCACCCAGTTCGACGGCTTCAAGGCCTATCATCAGGGGGAGGCCGAGATCTGGGAGGAGATGGCGCTGACCCGCGCCCGTGTCGTGGCGGGCGATGCGGCGCTGGCTGGCGAGGTCGAGGCTGCGATCCGCGATATCCTCAGCCGCAAGCGCGAGCCGGCCAAGGTCGCCGCCGCCGTCGCCGAGATGCGGGCTCTGATCGCCAAGGAAAAGGGCGAGGACAATCCCTGGGACCTGAAGCTCGCCGCGGGCGGCCTCACCGATCTCGATTTCATGGCGCAGTATCTCGTGCTCGCCCATAGCCATGACCAGCCGCAGCTCCTGGCGCGCACCACGGCGGGTGTCTTCGCCGCCGCCCGCGACTGCGGTGTCGTCGCCGCGGAGGATGCCTCGCGGCTCGCTGCGGCCGCCCGGTTCTTGTCGGATGTCCAGCTCTGGCAGCGCTTCGCCGTCGAGGAGGAGTTCGACCCCAAGGCGGTGCCGGCCCGCATCCAGAGCCGTATCGCCGCCGCCGCCGGCCTTCCGGACGCGAAGGTGCTGAAGGCCGAGCTCGACGAGACCCGCGGGGCCGTGCGCGCGATCTTCCGGCGCTTGCTGGGCAGCGGGCGCCGGTGAGCGTCTACTCGGCGGCCATCAGCGTGGACGGCCGCGCGCTCCTGGCCTTGGGCGCCGGCGCGCGCATCACGCGATTGCGGCCTTCCTGCTTGGCGCGATAGAGCGCCGCATCGGCATTGGCGAGCAGCTCGCGGCCCGAATGCGAGGTCGTCGGCACGCAGGCGACGCCGAGCGAGGCCGAGATCTCCGCCCCGTTCGGCTCCGACAGCGCCTCGATGCAGCTGCGGATCCGCTCTGCCTTGGCCGCCGCCATCTCCAGCCCGCAATGAGGCAGGACCACGATCAGCTCCTCGCCGCCATAGCGGCAGGCGATGTCGGTCTCGCGCAATTGACTGGTGATCACGGCGGCGGCGTCGCGCAGCACGGCGTCGCCCTTGGCGTGGCCGTATTGGTCGTTGAGCCGCTTGAAATGGTCGAGATCGATCATGATCACCGAGACCTCCGTCTTTTCGCGCTCGGCGAGGCGGACGGTGCGTTCCAGGGCATCCTCCATATAGCGGCGGTTATAGAGGCCGGTGAGCGGGTCGCGCAGCGCCTGGCTGCGCAGCTTGTCGCGCAGGGCGATATTCGACAGCGCCAGCGACATCGCGTCGGCAAGCGCGGTACCCAGGCCGGCGGCCTCGGCGAGACGCTCCTGCGCCTGCTCGCCATCGCAATAGATCTGCATCAGCCCGAGGATCTCGCCGCGCGCGATCATCGGGATCTCCAGCGCGCTGTCGCCGACCAGATGGTGCTCGCAACAGAGCTTCGACGAGCCGGGACGGTTCAGATGCGATTTGCCGCGCTTCAGCGCCCAGCATTGCTGGAGGCCGATCGCCTCCGGCAGCGCCGCCTGGTCGCGGCGGCCCCAGCTCGTCGACAAGGTCAGCCGGTCGCGCGAGCTGTTGAAGACATAGAGCGCGCCGCCGAGATCCGGAATGAGCTCGGCCGCGGTCGCCTGCAGCACCGCATTGGCATCGCCGAGATCGAGCGCGCTCTGCAGCATCTCGGTCATCTCGAACAGGCGAAGGACCTGCTCGCGCGAGGCGGTGGCCCTTGCGATCGCAAGGTCGCGCCCGAGCGTATCGCGGGCGCTGTTGCGCGCCGCGCCGAGAAAGACGGCGATGCAGAAGACGCCGGTGACGATCTGCAGGCCGAGGACGATGGCCGTCGCCCAGGAGATGTTGCGGTTGACCTCGGAATAGATCGCTTCCTTGGCGTCGAGCTCGCCGGCGATCGTCTCGATCAGGCGGGACAGATCGGCCTGGACGCCGCGCGCCGCGTAGAGCGCCTTCGCCGCTTCGATGCGATCCTCGCTCAGCGCCGAGACGATCTCGCCCCAATCCGCCTTGAGCCCCTCGACGAGCGCTCCCGCCGAGGTTTCAGCGGACTCTGGCGCCGGGAAATCATCCCGGCTGAACGTGTTCAGCCAGTTGAGCGCCGTGATGTAAGAGGCGATCCGCGGGCTCTGCGGGCGCGACATCAGGTCCAGCACCGCGGCGTGGGTCTCCATCACGGCCTGCCGGGCGGTGCGCATGGTCTTGGTGTGCTCGCGCAGCTCCTCCAGCCGCGCCTGCTGCTGCCCGGTATAGAGGAAGCCGGAGACCACCGAGCCCACCATCAGCATCAGCAGCGAGATGGTGAGCAGCGAGGAGCGCCCGAGCCTGTGGCGATCGCGGGAATTGGGCGCGGCACCGGCACCGGGCTGGGCTGTCATCGCTTCGATCCCCATGAGCGCGCCGAGCGGCACGGCGCAAGAGGATCGAGGGCTATCCCAAAGACATTGACGTTACGTCAATGCCGCGCTGGTCAGGCCGCCTGCGCGACCGGCGTGTCTGCGGGGTGCCGCTGTGGCAGATGCACCATGACGATGGTGCCTGTCCCCATGATCGAGCGGATCCGCAGCGAGCCGCCATGCATTTCGGCCAGCGAGCGGGCGATGGCGAGGCCAAGCCCCGAGCCCTTGTAGCTGCGCGCCAGCTCGCCCTCGACCTGCTCGAAGGGCCGGCCGATCCGGCCGAGCTTCTCGCGCGGGATGCCGATGCCGGAATCCTCGACATAGACATTGAGCGCGCCCGGCGCCGGGCGTACGCGCACTGCGATCTGCCCGCCTTCGGGGGTGAACTTGACAGCGTTGTCGAGCAGGTTGCCGATGATCTGGAACAGGGCGTGCGAGTCCGCCTCCAGGCGCAGATCGGTCCCGACATCGCAGGTGAAGGCGAGCTGCTTGCGCTCGATCGACTCGCGATGGCAGCGCACCGCCTCGCCGACCACGAGGTCGAGCGAGACCTCCGTCTTCTCGAGATTGATCTTGCCGGCCTCGATCCGGGCCATGTTCAGGATGTCGTTGATGACGGCGAGGAGATAGCCGCCGCTGGAGCGGATGTCGCGGACATATTCGACATAGCGCTCGGAGCCGAGATCGCCGAACAGGCCGGCATCCATGATCTCGGAGAAGCCGATGATCGCGTTGAGCGGCGTGCGCAGCTCATGGCTCATATTGGCCAGGAATTCCGATTTGGCGCGGTTGGCGCTCTCGGCCGCCGCCTTCTGCTCGAGATAGAGCTCGGCGAGCTCGGCGAGCTGCTGCGCCTGCGCTTCCAGCTTCTGGCGCGAGGCCTTGAGATCGGTGACGGTCTTCAGCAGCTCGTGCTCGGAGCGGGTCAGGCGCTCCTCCTGCTGCTTCAGCATGGTGATGTCGGTGCCGACAGAGACCGAGCCGCCATCCTTGGTGCGGCGCCCGTTGATCTGCAGCCAGCGCCCGTCCGACAGCTTCGCCTCGTAGGAATGGCTGCCCGGCTCCGAGCGCGAATTGCGGATCGGCTCGCGGTCGATGCTCGGCTGCGAGCTGCTGCGCATGATTTCGTCATAGCCGGTGCCGGCGCGCACCAGCTCGGGCGGCAGCCTGTGCAGTTGCTGGTATTTCGCGTTGCAGAGCACGAGCTTCTGCTCGGCGTCCCAGAGCACGAAGGCTTCGGAGATCGCCTCGACCGCGTCGCGCAGCCGCGCATCGGCGGTGGCGGTGCGGGCCGCCATCCGGCGCTGCTCGGAAATGTCGACGACGATGCCGACCAGATGCTGCGCGCCGGTGCGGCGATCCATCACCAGCTCGGCGCGGGCCTTCAGCCAGATCCAGTCGCCCTCGGCGTTGCGGACACGGAATTCCTGGTCGAGATGCTGGGTCTCGCCCCGGCTGATCGCATCCGCCAGCCCGTAGAGATCGGCGTCCTCGGGATGGATGAAGGCGTTGACCTCGCCGAAGGACATGAACTCGCCGGCGCGGTCATAGCCGAGCATCGCATACATCGAATCCGACCAGTAGATGCGGCCTTTGGCCAGATCCCAGTCCCAGAGCCCGCAATGGCCGCGGCTCAGGGCGGTATCGATGCGGTCGCGCACGCAGTCGCAATCCTCGTCGGCGGCGCGGGCACGGCGCGACTGCAGCACGAAGGCGGCGGTGATGCCGCCGAGCACGATGGCGGCCGCGCCGAACAGCACGAACAGCGAGCGCTGGCGCTCGTCGGACACCGAGAGGGCGCGCTTGATCGGCAGCAGGACCGCAACCTGGCCGAGCGGGGACGAGAGGTTGCGGACCGTCGCGAGCGCCTCGATCCCGCCCGGCAGCGTGATCGGCATCACGCCGGCGCGATCCGCGAAATCGGTGAGAGCCTGGGCGGGGCCGAGCAGCTCGACCAGCGAGCGCTGGCTTGCGCCGAGGACCGGCTCGCCGGCGACGACCATGCCGCGTGCGTCGCTGACATAGACGATCCGGCCCTGGCCGGCGATGTGACGGGTGTTCAAGGCCTCGAGCACCGCCGCGGCCGATTTCTCGGCGCGGGACGCATTGTCGAGGTCGCGTGCCAGCAACATCGCCAGCGTGTCGAGGCTCGTTGCTGCATCGGCGAGGGTGTCGTCCCGCAACGCTTGCGTCTGTACATAAGCGCCAAGCGTCAAGATCGCGACGAAAGTAGCAACCAGAGCCGGAATGACCTTTCGGAATGTCGGCTCGAGCTTCTCGAAGCGCTGGTACAGCGGGTGCGTCAGGCTTCTAGCTACACCGAGAATCGAACTTGCGCGCACGTTTGCGCAAGCCGCGTCTGCACGCGTCATGCCCGTCCCCCTTCGGAACCCATGTACCGTCAGTAAGATCGGAAGACGTGCCGCATCTCCGAATCACTGTCAGTTGAATCCGAGCGAGTCTGTTTGTCTAGCGGAAATTACACGCGCGGCGACAAAATGCCCGCGTCAGTTGTACTCTGAATCGGTTGAATCCTGCACGAGCAACTCTTCGTTAACCTTTGGGCCGAGATGGCCCGGTTTCCGGTTGTATTCGCGGTTCAGGCCAGCGAGCGCGCCGCGATATCGGCGACGTCGCGGGACAGATTGGGAGTTGCGGTGACCAAACGCAATGCCTTTTCTGCGAGCGCTCGCCGGCCCGGCTCCAGCATCCGCCAGGTCTTGAACGAGCCCAGCAGCCGCGAGGCGACCTGCGGATTGGTGCGGTCGAGCGCGATGACCATATCGGCGATGAAGGCATAGCCTTCGCCATCGGCGCGATTGAACTGGGTCAGGTTCGCGGCGAAGCCGCCGATCAGCGCGCGCACCCGGTTGGGATTGGCGAGCGAGAAGGCGGCATGGCTCATCAGCTCCTTGACACGATGCAAGGTGCCGTCCGCGGCGATCAGCGCCTGCGCCATCAGCCATTTGTCCAGCACCAGCGGCTCCTGCGCGTAGAGCGTGCCGAACCGGGTGATCAGCGCATCGCGCGCCGCGCCGGGAACCAGCGTCATTGCCGCCAGCGCGGCGAGCCGGTCGGTGAGATTGTCCGCCGCCTCGAACTGGGCCAGCGCGAGCTGCTCGCAGCGGCCGGGATCCACCAGCGCGATCAGGCCGAGCGCCTCGTTGCGCAGGGCGCGGCGCCCCGCCGGCTCGGCCGCCGGCGAATAGGGCCCGGCCTCGGCGAGGGCCTCGCGAAGGCGCATCAGCGGCGCCAGCAGCGCGGCGCCGATCGCCCGCGACAGCGCGCGGTGAGCCTCATGGACCCGCGCCGGATCGACATCGCGCCCGATTTCGCGCGCGATATCGGCGGCCGCCGGCAGCCGCAGCACCTGCGCCGCGAAGGCCGGGTCCGCCTCGGCCGGCCCGGCGAGGAAGCCGGTGAGCGCCTCCGCGATGCGGCCGGCGGTTTCGTCCAGCGTCTGCGTCTCACCCTTGCCGGCCTTCACCAGCGCCCGCGTCGCGACGGTCTGGATCGCCTGCCAGCGGTTGAAGCTGTCGCTGTCGGCCCGGAACAGGCGCAGCAGATCGGTGTCGTCGAGATCGAGCTCCAGCCTGACCGGCGCCGAAAAGCCGCGCAGCAGCGAGGGCGTCGGCGGCTCGGCGATCTCGGTGAAGGTGACCGACAGCGCCGGCTCGTCGAGGACGACGACACCGCCCGCCTTCAGGGCCGGCGAGACGCTGTTCAGCGGTAGGTCGCCCTGCGAGCCGACCAGGCCGAGGGCGATGGGGATGACCAGCGGCTCCTTCTGCGGCTGGCCGGGCGTCGGCGGCGTCGCTTGCGAGAGCTCGAGCGTATAGCTCTTTGCCTGCGGGTCATAGCGCCCGGCGGCAGCGACCGCGGGCGTTCCCGCCTGCTCGTACCATTGCGCGAAATGGGCGAGGTCCTGGCCGGAGGCCTCGACGAAGCAGTCGAGGAACTGCTCGATCGTCGCGGCGGTGCCGTCGCAGCGCTCGAAATAGAGATCCATGCCGCGCGCGAAGGCTTCGTTGCCGATCAGCACCTTGAGCATGCGGATCACCTCCGCGCCCTTTTCATAGACGGTCGGCGTGTAGAAGTTGTTGATCTCCTTATAGGCGCGCGGGCGCACCGGATGGGCGAGGGGGCCGGCATCCTCGGAGAACTGGGTCGAGCGCAGCGTGCGGACATCGGCGATGCGCTTCACCGGGCGCGAGCGCTCGTCCGAGGAGAATTCCTGGTCGCGGAAGACGGTGAGCCCTTCCTTCAGGCAGAGCTGGAACCAGTCGCGGCAGGTGATCCGGTTGCCGGTCCAGTTGTGGAAATACTCATGCGCGATGATCGCCTCGATCGAGGCATAGTCGCCATCGCTGGCGGTCAGCGGGTCGGCCAGCACATATTTGTCGTTGAAGATGTTGAGGCCCTTGTTCTCCATCGCGCCCATGTTGAAATCGGAGACGGCGACGACATTGAATACGTCGAGATCGTAGTTGCGGCCGAAGACGCGCTCGTCCCAGCGCATGCAGCGCACCAGGCTGTCGAGCGCCCAGGCCGCCCGGCCGGCCTTGCCCGGCTCGACATAGACCGCGAGCTCGACCTTGCGGCCATCGGCGGTGACATAGTCCTGCCGGACATGGTCGAGCCTGCCGCCGACCAGGGCGAACAGATAAGCCGGCTTCGGATGCGGATCATGCCAGACGGCGAAATGCCGGGAGCCGCCGGGCAATTCCGCCGCCGCGACGAGATTGCCGTTGGAGAGCAGAACCGGCGCCTCCGCCTTCGCCGCTTCCAGCCGCACCGTGTAGACGCTCATCACGTCCGGCCGGTCGAGGAAATAGGTGATGCGGCGAAAGCCGTCCGCCTCGCACTGCGTGCAATAGACGCCGCTCGAACGGTAAAGCCCCATCAGCTTGGTGTTGGCGCTTGGATCGAGCGTGGTCTCGATCCTGAGCGTGAACGGCCGCGCCGGCGGATCCTGGAGCACCAGCGCCTGCGGCGAGACTGTGAACTGCGTGGAAGCGAGCGGCACATCGTCGAGCGCCAGCGCATCGAGTGTCAGCTCGTCGCCGTCGAGCACCAGCGGCATGCCGGCGCGTCCGGCCGGGTCCGGCCTCAGCGCCAGCAGCGCGCGCACCTTGGTCCGCGCCGGATCGAGCAGGATGTCGAGATCGACCGTGTCGATCAGCCAGTCGCTCGGACGGTAATCCTCCAGGCGGATCAGCGGGGCGTCTTCGGCGCGCATGGGCAGGCTCATCCTTCGCGGGCGATCATTGAGGCTTTTCCGGCGCGACCGCCGGCTCCGCATGGCTGACGAGGCGGCAGACATCCGGCCGCGCCTCGCGCACCTTGCGCTCGATCTTGTCGACGGCGAGATGCACGGCGGCGACATCGAGCCGGCCATCGGCGCGGCAATGATAATTGACCACCAGCCCGTTCTCGGTCTCGCGCACCCGCACGCTATGGATGTCGCGGATCGGCCCGCCGCCTTGCGCCGCCCGCGCCGCTTCCTGGGCGATCGCCTTGCCGATCGCCTCGACCGTCTCCCAGGAGGCGTTGTGACCGGCGGGCTGGCCTGTCTCCATCGGCTCGATATGGGTCTCGACCTCGGTATCGCCGCCGAACTCCGCCCGGATCGCACTCTCCAGGCGGCTGGCGATGTCATGCGCCTCGCCGAGGCGTAGGGCGGCGTCCACCTCCATGTCGAGCGAGACCGAAAGGCGCTCGCCGATCGAATGCACGCTGACATGGTGCACCGGCACCTTCATCTTGAGCGCGATCAGCAACACCCGCTCCAGCGCGGTCTCGTCGTCGACCTGCACCGGATTGGCCGTGACGGTCAGCGTCGTGTCCGGCTCGGCCGCGGTCAGTGCCCGCGCCAGGTCTTCCTTGATGGCGCTGACCCGGTCGAGCGGCAGGGTCCGCGAGACCTGGATGCCGATCTCGCCCTGGACCACCCCGCCGGCCGGGCGCAGCCGGATCCATTCGACATTGACCACGCCGGGCACCGCTCGCGCCGCCTCGCGCAGGCGCTCGGCGACGCCCTTGGGCGCGGCGTCGATCAGCGTGTTCACCGTGCGCCGCCCGAGCTTGTAGGCGGTCACGATCATGAAGACGGTGAGCGCCAGCGCGGTGGCGCTATCGGCGAGCGGCACGCCCATGCGGGTCAGCACGAGCCCCACCAGCACCAGCGCCGTGCCGATGAAATCGGTGGCGAAATGCAGCGCCTCGGCGGCCAGCGCCTCGCTGCGCGTCTCGCGCGCGACCGTGGTCAGCGCCCTCCAGCGGGTCGCGTCGACCATCAGCGAGAACATCAGCACGCCGATCACCAGCGGCGTCACCGCGACCTCCGGCTCCGCCCCCGAGCGCAGGCGGCTCAGCGCCTCCCACAGGATCGCACCCGACAGGCCGAACATGATCGCGGTTTCGAGCAGCGCCGCCAGCGCCTCGAACTTGCCGTGCCCGTAATGATGCTCCTCGTCGGCCGGCTTGTCGGCTGCGCGCACCGCGAACCAGGTGAAGGTCGTCGAGCCGATATCGATCAGCCCCTGCAGCGCGTCCGTCAGCAGGGCGAGCGAGCCCGAGACCAGCGCCGCGGCAAATTTCGCGAGCGTCAGCAGCACGCTGGCGATCACCGAGAGCGTCGCCGCCTTCTGCTTGACCCGCGCCACCTCGGCGGGCGACACCGTGCCGGCTGGGTCGGGCGTGCGATCCTGCGTTTGGCTCATGATGGGTCCGCGCCGGCCTTCCTGGATTCGGGCGGGTTTGGCCCGATCCATCTCCAAAGATCAACCCCGAGGAGACATTCCTTGCGCTATCTCCACACTATGGTCCGCGTCACCGATCTCGATGCCGCGCTGGACTTCTACGCCGGCAAGCTCGGCCTTGTCGAAACCCGCCGGATCGAGAACGAGAAAGGCCGCTTCACGCTCGTCTTTCTCGCCGCTCCCGAGGACGCGCCGGCGGTCAAGGAGCAGGGCAGCCGCGGCCGCCCGACTCTGGAGCTGACCTATAACTGGGATCCGGAGACCTATACCGGCGGCCGCAATTTCGGCCATCTCGCCTATGAGGTCGACGATATCTACGAGACCTGCGAGCGGCTGATGAAGGCCGGCGTCACCATCAACCGGCCGCCGCGCGACGGCAACATGGCCTTCATCCGCTCGCCGGACAACATCTCGATCGAGCTGCTGCAGAAGGGCGATCCGAAGCCGCCGGCTGAGCCCTGGGCGAGCATGCAGAACACCGGCAGCTGGTGACCGCTGCCGTTGTGGGACGATAGCCTCCCTGATATCCTCGATTGATATCAGGGAGGCTCGCATGGGCATCCGGTTCGGAGCCTGACGAGCGAGCATTCCGCCTTGAGCAAGATCCTTTTCGGCCATCTTCCGGATGGCACCGCGATCCAGGAAGCCGTGCTGCGTTCGCCGTCCGGCCTGGAGGCGCGGGTGATGGAATGGGGCGCGACCCTGCGCGATCTCGTCGTGACGCTGCCCGATGGCGCACGCCAGCGCGTCGTGCTCGGTTTCGACGACCTCGCCCATTATCCGCGATATGCGGCGCATATGGGCGCGATCGCCGGCCGCTTCGCCAATCGCATCGGGGGCGGCCGCTTCGTGCTCGACGGCACGGCCTATCAGACGCCGCTCAACCAGGACGGCCTCCATTCCCTGCATGGCGGCGGCCACGGCTTCGGCAAGCGCCCCTGGACGCTGGTGCATCACGACGGGGCGAGCGCGACCTTCGGCCTCGTCTCGCCCGATGGCGATGCCGGCTATCCCGGCACGCTGCAGACCTGGTGCCGCTACAGCCTGACCGAAGCCGCCGGCTTACGGATCGAGCTGACTGCGACCAGCGACGCCGCGACGATCGTCAATCTCGCCCATCATTCCTATTTCAAGCTCGACGACGGCCCCGACATCCTCGACCATGAGCTCGAGATCCGCGCCAATCTGATGACGCCGGTCGATGCGGATCTGATCCCCGAGGGCTCGGTCGCTTCCGTCGCCGGTACGCCCTTCGACTTCCGCAAGCCACGGCCCGTCCGCCACATGGCGAGCGACGGGGCCCGCTTCTGGTACGATCACAACTACATCCTGCGACGCGACCGGCGCGAGCGCGATGCGACGGGACTGGAGCTGGCTCATGCGGCAACGCTGCGTTCGCGGCGCTCGGGCCTGTCGATGCAGATCTGGACGAGCGAGCCGGCGCTGCAGGTCTATGACGGGGCGAAGCTGAAGACGCCCGTCGCCGGCCTGGGCGGCGCTCCTTATGGACCCAATGCCGGGATCGCTCTGGAGCCGCAGCATGTGCCGGACTCTCCCAATCTGCCGCATTTCCCCTCGGTCGTGCTGAGGCCGGGCCAGGTCTACCGGCAGGTCAGCGAATTCAGGTTCGGAGGCTGAGCCGCATGGCCGGTGTGTTCTGTCTGGGCATCGCGACCCTCGACTATGTCTACAGCGTCGAGCGCGTGCCCGCTCCCGGCGAGAAGGACCGCGCCCGCGATCTCGTGGTCACCGGTGGCGGTTGTGCCGGCAGCGCCGCGGCCGCGGTCAGCCGTCTCGGCGGCAAGGCTTGGCTGGCGACCCGCCTCGGCGACGACCTCACCGGCGATGCTATCCTCGCCGAGCTGCATCGCGACGGCGTCGACACCTCGCCGAGCCCGCGTTTTCCTGGGCTGCGCTCGCCTGTTTCCGCGATCCTGGTCGATGCCGAGGGCGAGCGCATGGTCGTGTCCTACTCCGATCCGGGCACGCCGCTCGCGACCGATTGGCTTCCGGGCAGATTGCCCTCCGGCGCGGATGCCGTGCTGGTCGATACACGCTGGGGCGAGGGCTCGCTCGCGGCGCTGGCGCTCGCCCGCGCGGCGGGCGTGCCGGGTGTCATCGACGGGGATCGCAAGCCGACCCATCCCGAAATGGTGACGACCGCCAGCCATGTCGCCTTCTCCGAAAAGGCGCTGAGCGAGATCTCCGCAGGCCAGGAGCCGCGCCAGGCGCTGGAGGCGCTCGCGGCCGGTGCCGAGAACTGGCTGGCGGTGACGCTCGGCGCGCGCGGCGTCCTGTTCATGGAGAACGGCGGCATCGCGCATCTTCCCGCTTTCCCGATCGAGGTCGTCGATACGCTGGGTGCCGGCGATGTCTGGCACGGGGCTCTCGCCCTGGCGCTGGCCGAAGGCCAGGGCGAGCGCGCGGCGGTGCGCTTCGCCTCGGCGGTGGCGGCAATCAAATGCACCCGCTTCGGCGGGCGGGCCGGCACGCCGACGCGCGAGGAGGTCGAGCGCTTTCTGGCGGCCCATCCCTGAGCGGCAGCGCCTTCGCCACCTGTGAGTGCGTTTGCCGCTTATTTGGGCACCACTTGCCCGCCAGCCCCTTGCCCGGCAACGGGCGGCGCGGAACACTCGGCCACCCCGCCGCCGACCGATCTCGTTGATGTTCGCGCCAGCCTTGCCTGTGTCCGCCGCCCCCCTGCTGCCGGATTATGTCCGGGCCAGCGGCGGCGTGCGCCTGCGCTTCGGCAAGGTGGGCGCTCGCACCATGAGGCTGGAGGTCGCGGAAGCCGGCGGCTACCGCGCCCGGTTTCCGACGCGTCATCACGAGCGCTGCGAGGCGGTGCTGATCAACACCGCCGGCGGAATGGCGGGCGGCGATCGCGCGGCGACGATCGTCGCGCTCGATGCGGGCGCCGATGCGATCGTGACGACGCAGGCGGCCGAGAAGATCTATCGCAGCCAGGGCAGCGATACCTCCGTGGAGACGCGGCTTTCGGTCGCCGATGGTGCCGCGCTCGCCTGGCTGCCGCAGGAGACGATCCTGTTCAACGGCGCGCGCCTTTCGCGCAGCCTGACCGTCGATCTTGCGGCAGGCGCCGGCTTCATCGCGGTTGAGACGCTGTATTTCGGCCGCGCCGCGATGGGCGAGAGCCTCGCGCGCGGCCATTTGCGCGATCGCTGGAGGATCAGGCGGGATGGGCGGCTGGTCTTCGCCGAGGATTTGCGGCTCGGCGGCGCCATCGACCAGGCTCTGGGCCGCAAGGCGCTCGGGCAGGGCGCGCGCGCCGTGGCGACGATATTCGCAGCCGGTCCGGGCCAGGCCGGCAAGCTGGCCGGGCTGCGCGAAATGCTGGATGCCGACCCTGCTGTCGAGGCTGGGGCCGGCGTGCTCGACGGCTTCCTTCTGCTCCGCCTTCTGTCGGCCGATGCGCAGGCCCTGCGTCGCGCCCTCGTCATGCTGCTCGGTCAAGTGACTGGCTGTGCGCTGCCGCGCACCTGGTCAATCTGAGGAGAGCGACATGCTGGCGATCCAGGGACTGAAATGCGTCTATGATACCGGCTCCCGCGGCTGGGCGATCGAGCTCGCGCTGAAGGCGGCGGATGGCGAGGCTGCGGTTCGCCGCTTCGATGTCGATGGTCCGCAGGATGCCGAGATGCTGATCGAGGCTTTCGACGAATCGACCTCGAGCAGCTTCGACCCGGCGACGGGCGAGATCCTCTTCGCCTACGAATACGCCATCCTCGATGATGAGGACGAGGACCTCGAAGAGGCGGACGAGAGCGACGACGAAGACGAGAAAGAGAAGGTTTAGGCATGAATCTGACGCCGCGCGAGAAGGACAAGCTGCTGATCGCCATGGCCGCTATGGTCGCGAGGCGCAGGCTCGAGCGCGGCGTCAAGCTCAATCATCCGGAGGCCGTCGCGCTGATCACCGATTTCGTCGTCGAAGGTGCGCGCGACGGCCGCTCCGTCGCCGAGCTGATGGAGGCCGGGGCGCATGTGCTCACGGCCGATCAGGTGATGGACGGCATCGCCGAGCTGATCCACGACGTGCAGGTCGAGGCCACCTTTCCCGACGGCACCAAGCTCGTGACCGTGCATGAGCCGATCCGCGGCTCGGCCGGGCGGCTGAGGCCGGGCGAAGTCACGACGCTGCCGGGCGATCTCATCCTCAATGAGGGCCGCGAGAGCCTGACGCTGACCGTCGCCAACACCGGTGATCGGCCGATCCAGGTCGGCTCGCATTACCATTTCTTCGAGGCCAATCCGGCGCTTTCCTTCGACCGGGAGCGCGCCCGCGGCTTCCGCCTCGACATTCCGGCCGGCACGGCGGTGCGCTTCGAGCCTGGCCAGACGCGCGAGGTTCGGCTCGTCGCGCTCGCCGGCAAGCGCGAGGTCTACGGCTTCCGCCAGGAGGTGATGGGCAAGCTCTAAGCCGCACGCATGTCTTGCAGGGCAGAGGCTGTCGATCTATATTGGAGTGGCCGGCGGAAGCGGGTAACTCCCGCCGGCCTTTGCTTACCTGTGGAAGTTGACTCGGACGGCGATTGACCAGCCCGTCCGAGTCTTCCTCACGGTAAACGTGATGCTCAGCGGCAAACGCCTCATCACATCACCTCCATGATCGAGGGCGAGGCACTCGCCAGTGCCGGGGTGGCCCGTCCTCCCCGGCGCGCCGGCTGGCTCGGCGCTTCCTGCTTCCGCCCGCGATCTCCTCAACTATAGCGTGCTCTTATTGACGCGGAAGTTGTATTTGCACGTTGGCTTTCGGATTCGCTTGCATTCCTGCCGGCAGTCGGCCGAACTTGCCTTACAGGGCGTCGTTCCTTACTTTATGCATCGTAAGGGGTCGAGGTGATGCCGTGACGATTAAACTCGCCAGCGTGATGACCTCCAAGGGGCAATTCACATTGCCGGCGGAGATCCGTCAGGCCTTGGATTTGCGGCCCGGTGACGAATTGCGCTTCGAGCTTACCGACGACAAGCAGCTCAGCGTCGTTCCGCGGCGGCGAAGGAGCATCTTCGAACTGCGCGACCAGCTCGCTCCCTTGTCGCTCGGCCGGCCGCTGGTCCAGGCTGACATCGACGATGCGGTTACCGAAGCGATCGACGAGCAGGAAGAGCGCGTTCGGCGCGGCCGCTGATGCAGGCGCTCGACACCAATGTGCTGCTCCGGATCGTTGATCGCACGGATGCCGACCAGACCCGCCGGGTCGAGAGCCTCTTCGGGGCGCCGGGTCAGGCCCCGTTCTTCCTCAGCCTGTTCGTGATCCTCGAGTTCGGCTGGACCTTGGCGCGGCGCTACAAGCTCCCGCGCGTGGAGACGGCGCAATGGCTGCGTTTCCTGCTCGAGGCGCCGGAATTCGTCATCGAGCGCCCGGCGCTGGTCGAAGACGCGGTGAGCGCTTTCGAGGCCAGCGAAGCGGATTTCGGCGACTGCCTGATCGGTGTCGCGAATCTTGCATCCGGCTGCGCGACTACCTTGACCTTCGACCGCGATGCCATCGCGGTCGGGCACTTGTTTTCGCCCGTTCCGAGCTGAGGTCCCCATGCCCTTCGCCTTCCCGCGCAATGCCTATGCCGCGATGTTCGGCCCGACCACCGGCGACACGGTCCGCCTCGGCGACACCGAGCTGGTCATCAGGGTCGAGCGCGATTTCACCACCTATGGCGAGGAGGTGAAGTTCGGGGGCGGCAAGGTCATCCGCGACGGTATGGGCCAGAGCCAGGTGCGCAATGCCGACGGGGCGGTCGACACCGTGATCACCAATGCGCTGATCCTCGACCACTGGGGCATCGTCAAAGCCGATATCGGCATCAGGGCAGGGCGCATCTGCGCGATCGGCAAGGCCGGCAATCCCGACATCCAGGCCGGCTTCGGCAATCTCGATGCCGCCGCGACCATCATCGTTGGCCCCGGCACCGAGGTGATCGCCGGCGAGGGCAAGATCGTCACCGCCGGCGGCTTCGACAGCCATATCCACTATATCTGCCCGCAGCAGATCGAGGATGCGCTGATGAGCGGGCTGACCACCATGCTCGGCGGCGGCACCGGCCCGGCCCATGGCACGCTGGCGACCACCTGCACCCCCGGCCCCTGGCATCTCGGCCAGATGATCCGGGCCGCCGATGCCTTCCCGATGAATCTCGCCTTCGCCGGCAAGGGCAATGCGGCGTTGCCGGGCGCGCTAGCCGAGATGATCGAGGCCGGCGCCTGCGCGCTCAAGCTCCACGAGGATTGGGGCACCACGCCGGCGGCGATCGACAACTGCCTGTCGGTCGCCGACGAATACGACATCCAGGTGATGATCCACACCGACACGCTCAACGAATCGGGCTTCGTCGAGGACACCGTCGCAGCCTTCAAGGGCCGCACCATCCACGCCTTCCACACCGAAGGGGCGGGCGGCGGCCATGCGCCCGACATCATGAAGATCGCGGGGCTGCCGAACGTTCTGCCCTCCTCGACCAATCCGACCCGGCCTTTCACGGTCAACACGCTCGACGAGCATCTCGACATGCTGATGGTCTGCCATCACCTGTCGCCCTCGATCCCGGAGGATCTCGCCTTCGCCGAGAGCCGCATCCGCAAGGAGACGATCGCCGCCGAGGACATCCTCCACGATCTCGGCGCGCTCTCGATGATGTCCTCGGATTCGCAGGCCATGGGCCGGATCGGCGAGGTGATCACCCGCACCTGGCAGACCGCCCATAAGATGAAGGTGCAGCGCGGTCCGCTGCCGGAGGACCGCGGCACCGGCGCCGATAATTTTCGCGCCAAGCGCTATGTCGCCAAATACACGATCAACCCGGCCATTGCCCATGGCATCTCGCGCCATATCGGTTCGGTCGAGATCGGCAAGCTGGCTGACCTGGTGATCTGGTCGCCGGCCTTCTTCGGCGCCAAGCCCGATCTCGTGCTGAAGGGCGGCTCGATCGCCGCCGCGCCGATGGGCGATCCCAACGCCTCGATCCCGACGCCGCAGCCGGTGCATTACCGGCCGATGTTCGGCGCCTTCGGCAGGGCGGTCGAGACGACCTCGCTGGTCTTCGTCTCGCAGGCGGCGCTGGCGAACGGGCTGAGGGAGCGGCTCGGCACGCGCAAGGAGATGGTCGCCGTCGAGAACACCCGCGGCGGCATTTCCAAGAAGAGCATGGTTCACAACGACGCCACGCCCGACATCCAGATCGATCCGGAGACCTATGCGGTGGTGGCCGACGGCGAATTGCTGGTCTGCGAGCCGGCGCGGGAGCTGCCGCTGGCCCAGCGCTACTTCCTGTTCTGAGGCGGAACAGCCCAGGCCGCCGTCGCGTTCCTCCGGTTCAGCTGATGGAGGACGCCATGGCCAAGCCTGGACCTGACGGACGGCAGCCGGAGGCGCTCGCGACCTTCGCCGCCAGCGCCCGCAATGACGGCAAGAAGCCGAAGGATGTCGGCCTGGAGGCGACGCCGGAGACCGCGCCGCTGCCGACCGCGCCCGAGCGCAAGCAGGAGGCGGCCAACAAGGTCCTGCGCGAGGGCGTGCTCGGCACCGACCAGGGCTCCGAGGAGGCGATCGACCGGCTGCCGGACCGCACCCGCAGCAGCTGAACGCCTACCGCACCGGCGGCGCGTATTGCAGTCCGCCCTGCTTCCAGAGCCGGTTCATGCCGCGCGGCAGCTTGAGCGCCGATTTCTCGCCGACATGCCGGTCGAAGCTTTCGCCGTAATTGCCGACTGCCTTGATGATGCGCACCGCCCAGTCATTGGTCAGGCCGAGGCTCTCGCCGAAATTGCCTTCGCTGCCCAGCAGGCGCCGGATCTCGGGATTGCGTGACTGGCGCATCGTCTCGACATTGGCCTGCGTCACCCCGAACTCCTCGGCGTTGATCATGGCGAACAGCGTCCAGCGCACGATGTCGAACCATTGATCGTCGCCCTGGCGCACCCAAGGACCGAGCGGCTCCTTCGAGATCATCTCGGGCAGCAGCACATGCTCCTCGGGCTGCTTCAGCTTCAGCCGATGTGCCGCCAGCGGCGACATGTCGGTGGTGAAGGCATCGCAGCGGCCCGCCTGGTAGGCCTGCACGGTCTCGTCGATCCCGGCGAAGGCGACCGGCTCGTAGGTCATGCCGTGCGAGCGAAAGTAGTCCGCGAGGTTGAGCTCGGTCGTCGTGCCCTGGGCGACGCAGATCGAGGCGCCGCTGAGCTGCTTCAGATCGCTGACCTTGGCGCTCTTGTGGACCATGAAGCCCTGGCCGTCGAAATAGTTGATCGCCGTGAAGTCGAGCCCGGCGCCGGCATCGCGCCCGAGCGTCCAGGTGGTGGTGCGCGGCAGCGCGTCGATCTCGCCGCTCTGCAGCGCCGTCAGCCGGTCCTTGCCGGTCAGCGGGATATATTTGGCCCGGTTCTGGTCGTTGAAGATCGCCGCGGCCAGCCCCCGGCAGATGTCGATGTCGAAGCCGCGCCATTGCCCTTCGGCGTCCGGCGCCGAGAAGCCGGTGACGCCATGGCTGGTCCCGCAGATCAGGTGCCCGCGCTGCTTGATCCGCGTCAGCGTCTCCTGCGCCGCGCTCTCTGCCGCCGCTGCCAGCATCGCCGCCGATGCGATGCAGGCCATGGCGATCAGGCGCGCCGCGCCCGCCCAGCTCCCGGTCATGATGCATTCCCCCCGCTCTCTTGTTGACCTTAGGTCATCAGGGGCGTGGCGTTTCGTCAAGCGCAAAGACGGCGCTTCGCACTTGCGTCGGGGCGCCTGCGGTGGTCGAACAGGCGGATGCGCGATCCTGCGATCGCCACCATCCACATGCCACGGGTCTCACCATGCAGCGTGCCATCTCCGTCGTCCGCAAGGCCGCGGTCAAGCAGGACCGGGTCGTCGAGACCCTGACCCTCGATCATGAGGATCGCAACCGCCGCCGCGTCGCGCTGAAGGGCGATGGCGGGCGCGATATCCTGCTCGATCTCGACAAGCCGACCGCGCTGAACGACGGCGATGCCGTCAAGCTCGAGGACGGCTCGCTGGTGCTGATCAAGGCCGCGCCCCAGCGCCTGCTCGAGATCACGGCCGAGAACCCGCTGCGGCTGATGCGCCTCGCCTGGCATATCGGCAACCGCCACACCCCCGCCGAGATCACCGCCGAGGCGATCTATATCGAGAACGACCATGTCCTCGCCGAAATGGTTCGTGGCCAGGGCTGCGCCATGAGCGAGGTCGAGCGGCCGTTCCAGCCCGAGCGCGGCGCCTATGATCACGACCACGCCAATTGCGGGCATGATCATCACGGCCATGATCACGCGCACCATGACCATGCGCATGACCACGCCCATGACCACGCCCATGGCGCCGCCTGCGGCCGCGGCCATGATCACGATCACACGCATGACCACGGCGGCCATCATGGCCATGAGCACGGGCACAAGGGCCACAAGCACGACCATTGAGGCGGCGCGGGCGATTGCGATGACCGGCGCGCATCTGCCGCTGATGGCCTGGCTGTCGCCGGCCTTTCCGGTCGGCGGCTTCGCTTATTCCCATGGCCTGGAATGGGCCTTCGAGGCGGGGGATCTCGGCAGCGCCGAGGACCTTGCCGACTGGCTGGGCGCGCTGGTCGAGCATGGCGCGCTGCGCAATGATCTCGTCCTCTTTAGCCAGGCCTGGCATGCGGCCGGCGCGGAGGATGCGGAAAGGCTCGCCGAGCTCGGCGAACTCGCGCTCGCGCTCGCCAATTCGGCGGAGCGGCGGCTGGAAACCGTGACGCAGGGCAATGCCTTCGCCGCCGCGATTACCGCCGCCTGGCCTTGCGCGGCGATGGATCGGCTGCGCGCCGCCTGGCCGGGCGATCTTGCCTATCCGGTCGCGGTCGCGGTTGCTTCGGCGGGGCACGAGCAGCCGCTGCGCGCGGCGCTGGAAGCCTTCGCGCTCGCCTTCCTCGCCAATCTGGTCTCGGCCGCCGTGCGGCTCGGGGTCACCGGCCAGACCGAAGGCCAGCGCATCATCGCGCGATTGACGCCGGCCTTGCGTGCCGCGGCGGCGCAGGCGGAGGAGGCGACGCTCGACGATCTCGGCGGCTGCGCCTTCCGCTCCGATCTGGCGAGCCTGCGACACGAAACCCAGTATTCGAGGCTGTTCCGCAGCTAGGATGTGCCGGAACGTTAACGGATGGCTTGATACCGTTCGGGCGATGGCTTACCTCAACGGAGCGGACGCCTGCGACTCACGCTTGCGGCCGCGTCCCGTCGGCCTTGCCGCTTTGCGGATCGTCCCGCGCGGGCCTCGGTTCCGCGACGGCCGCGACCGCCCCGCCGAAAGCTCCGAACAGCGCCGCGACGACCACCGCCAGGAAGACGATCTGGCTGCTGTCGGACAAAAGCTCCCGGACCAGCGCGAGACCGTCCTCATCCGCGATTGCAGCGCTGGTCGTCACAGCCATACCCCACTAGCTTCGGCACGGGCCATGCATCGGCGCCGACATCGCATTCCGGGATTTGAACATGACGCTAGGGAATGATCAACGTTCGCCGCATGGTCCGCTGCGGGTCGGCATCGGTGGGCCGGTCGGCTCGGGCAAGACCGCGCTGATGGAGGCGCTCTGCAAGCGCATGCGCGACCGCTACGAGATCTGCGCCATCACCAACGACATCTACACCAAGGAGGATGCCCGCATCCTCACCGTCTCCGGCGCCCTTCCGGAAGAGCGCATCATGGGCGTCGAGACCGGCGGCTGCCCCCATACCGCGATCCGCGAGGATTGCTCGATCAACCTCGCCGCGGTCGCCGAGATGCGCGGGCGCTTCCCGAAGCTCGACCTGATCCTGATCGAATCGGGCGGCGACAACCTCGCCGCGACCTTCTCGCCCGAGCTGGCCGATCTGACGATCTATGTCATCGACGTCGCCGCCGGCGAGAAGATCCCGCGCAAGGGCGGCCCCGGCATCACCCGCTCCGACCTGCTGGTGATCAACAAGACCGATCTCGCCCCGCATGTCGGCGCGGATCTTGCAGTGATGGACCGGGACTCGCGGACCATGCGCGGCAAGCGCCCCTTCGCCTTCACCAACACGCGGGCGGGGGAGGGCGTCGAGCTGGTCGTCGATTTCATCGAGACCGCCGGCGGGCTGAAACCGCCGACCCTGAGCTGAGGATGACGCCATGATCTCGCCTGCCGTCGCGCCGCTCGCCCTGCTCTTGGCCGCCCTCGCGGCGCCGGCGCTCGCCCATACCGGTGCCGGCCCGATCGACGGCTTCGCACATGGCCTGCTGCATCCGCTCGGCGGGCTCGACCATCTCCTGGCGATGGTCGCCGTCGGCCTCTGGGCCGGGCTGATCGGCGGCCGGGCGCGCCTGGCCTATCCTGCCGCCTTCCTCTTTGCCATGGCGCTGGCCGGGCTGTGGGGCATGTCCGGCGCCGCGCTGCCGGGTGTCGAGATCGGCATCGCCGTCTCGGTCGTCGTGCTCGGCGCGGCGATCGCGCTCGCCGCCTCGCCGCCGCTGGCGGCCGGGGCGGCGGCCTGCGCCATCTTCGCCATCTTCCACGGCTTCGCGCATGGCGCCGAGCTGCCGGCCAGCCAGAGCGGCCTCGGCTATGCCGCCGGCTTCATGCTGGCCACCGCCGCCCTGCACGGCGCCGGCCTGCTCCTCGCCGCACTGTTTGCCGTCCGCATGCCGGCCCTGGCGCGCATGGCCGGCGGCGGCCTCGCGCTCGCGGGCTTGGCGCTCCTCGCGGGCTGAGGGGGCGCCGCGGCCGATCGCTGCGATGAAGCGCGACCTCAAGATCCTGATCGTCGATGCCAACCCGGTGCGCGCCGCGATCATCGAGGAGGGCCTGCGCGAGGCCGGCTTCGGCGATCTCGTCCGGCTCGGCGCGACCCATGGCCTGGTCGCCGCCATCGAGGCGCATGACCCCGACGTCGTTGTCATCGACCTCGAGGATCCGAGCCGCGATGCGCTCGCCGACATGTTCCTGGTCAGCCGGCATGTCCGGCGGCCGATCACCATGTTCGTCGACCAGTCGGACGCCGCCTCGATCGAGGCGGCCGTCGAGGCCGGCGTCTCCGCCTATATCGTCGACGGGCTGAAGAAGGAGCGCATGCAGGCGATCCTGCAAACCTGCATCAGCCGCTTCAACGCCTTCAAGCGCCTGCGCGAGGAGCTCGACGAGGCGCGCTCCCAGCTCGCCGACCGCAAGCTGATCGATCGCGCCAAGGGCATCGTCATGCGGCTGAAGGGGCTCTCGGAAGACGAGGCCTACGCCCTGATGCGGCGCAGCGCCATGAACGAGAAGCGCAAGCTCGCCGATATCGCCCGCGCCATCGTCACCGCCGCCGAGGTGCTGAAATGACCCTGCATCTGCGCGTCGGCTTCATGCCGCTGATCGATTGCGCCCTGCTCGTCCTGGCCCGGGACGAGGGCTTCGCCGAGGCGCAAGGGCTGGCGCTCGAGCTGGTCCGCGAGGTCTCCTGGTCGAACCTGCGCGACAAGCTCAATATCGGCCTGTTCGACGCCGCCCATATGCTCGGTCCGGCCGCGGTCGCCGCCACGCTCGGCATCGGCGGCGTCGAGGCGCCGATGGCGGCGGCGATGGCCCTCAACCTCGATGGTTCGGCGATCACCCTTTCGCTGCGCCGCTTCGAGGAGATCGCCAGGCTGGCGCAGGGCGATCCTGCTGATCCGGCCGTCTCGGCGGCGGCCCTGGCCGTGCTGGTGCGCCGGCGCCGCGAGAGCGGTCTGCCGCCGCTGAGCTTCGCCGCCGTCTTCGCCTTCTCCAGCCATTCCTATCTGCTCGGGCGCTGGCTGGCGCTTGGCGGGCTCAGGCTGGGCGAGGATATCCGCTTCGAAGTGGTGCCGCCGCCGCAGACCGTCGAGGCGCTCGCCTCCGGCCGGGTCGACGGCTTCTGCGCCGGGGCGCCTTGGAACGCTGCGGCGGTGGCGGCCGAAGCCGGCGCCATGATGCTCTGCGGCACCGATCTGCAGCGCGACTGCCCCGACAAGATCCTCGCCTGGCGGGCAGGCGACATCGAGCGCCGCAGCACCGCCGTCCTGCGCCTCAACGCCGCGCTGCTGGCCGCCAGCGACTTCGCCTGCGATCCGGCGAATCTCCCGCGGGTGGCGCAGCTGCTTGCGGCGCCCGACCGGCTCGGCCTGCCGGCCGAGCTGCTCGAGCCGGTGCTGCGCTTCGACTTGCTGCAGGGCGCCGGCCGCCCGCCGCGGCACGTCGAGCGCTTCATCCGCTTCGATCGCGCGGCCCTGCGCACCGATCCGGCGCAGGCCGACTGGATCATCGACGGCATGGCGGCGGCCGGCCAGCTGGTGCCCACCGAGGCGAACCGCGCCCGTGCCCGCCGCATCTACGCCATGCCGCTTTTCTGAGCGTTCGCATCAGGATTGTGCGCTGCACCATCGCGGCCGGGCTTTGCGCAGACCGCGACAAGGTCTTGGGGACAAAGGCGTTCTGATCGCGGGTCCCTGTTGGCACGCTCCTTGAAAGGATTCCAGTGACGCGGCCGACGACGCCCGCGCCACCGCCGACCGAACGCACAGCAACGCCGCTGTCGAACGTGCCTCCCGAGGGCGCTTTCGCGCGGCGTTTTCGTTTGGCTGCCACTTCGAAGGGACGAGCGATGAGCCAGATCACGACATCGAGCCGGCGCAAGCTTCTCAAGCTGAGCGGCGCCGCGGCGCTCCTCGGTGCCGCCCGCGCGGCGCTGCCGTCCGGCGCCTTCGCGCAAGGGGCAGGTCCGGAGGTCAAGGGCACGCGGCTCGGCTACATCGCGCTGACCGATGCCGCCCCGCTGGTCCTCGCCAAGGAGAAGGGCCTGTTCGCGAAGCACGGGCTGCCCGAGATGGATATCGCCAAGCAGGCCTCCTGGGGCGCGACGCGCGACAACATGGCCCTCGGCTTCAAGAACAACGGCATCGACGGCGGCCATATCCTGCGGCCGAAGGCGCATCTCTACACCACCGGCAAGGTGATGCAGAACGGCCAGCCGCTGCCGATCTACACCCTGCTCAACCTGAATCAGGACGGGCAGGCGATCTCGGTCTCCAACGAGTATAGGGATCTCGACATCCGCAAGGACGCTTCGCCGCTGAAGCAGGCCTTTGCGCGCAAGAAGGCGGCCGGCAAGGAGCTCACCGCCGCCATGACCTTCCCGGGCGGCACGCATGATCTGTGGATCCGCTACTGGCTCGCGGCCGGCGGCATCGACCCGGACACCGACATCAAGGTGATCACCGTGCCGCCGCCGCAGATGGTGGCGAACATGAAGGTCGGCACCATGGACTGCTTCTGCGTGGGCGAGCCCTGGAACGAGCAGCTCGTCAACCAGAAGATCGGCTACACCGCGCTGACCACCGGCGAACTCTGGGCGCGGCACCCCGAGAAGATCCTCGGCATGCGGGCCGATTTCGTCGACGCCAACCCGAAGGCCACCCAGGCCATCCTGATGGCGGTGATGGAAGCCCAGATCTGGGCGGACAAGATGGAGAACCGTCAGGAGCTGGCCGAGATCACCGGCCGGCGGCAATGGTTCAACGTCCCGGTGGGCGACATCAACAAGCGCCTGAAGGGCGACATCAATTACGGCAATGGCCGCGAGGAGAAGGGCACCGGCCTGCAGATGAAGTTCTGGGGCGAGGGCGGCACCGTCTCCTATCCCTGGAAGAGCCATGACAGCTGGTTCGTCACCGAGAATATCCGCTGGGGCAAGTTCGACACCAATACCGACATCAAGGCGCTGGTCGACCGGACCAACCGGTCCGACCTGTGGTCGCAGGCGGCCCGGACCCTCGGCATCGCCGATGCGGTGAGCGGCGAGTCGCGCGGCGTCGAGACCTTCTTCGACGGGGCCAGCTTCGATCCGGCGGCGCCGTTGGACTATCTCAAGGCGCTCAAGATCAAGCGGGTGGCCTGAGCCATGGCCGAGCCGCTCGTCATCGTCGGCAAGGGCATGGCCGCGACGCGGCTGGTCGAGGAGCTGAGCCAGCGCGCGCTCGGCCGCTATTCGGTCGCGGTGATCGGCGCCGAGCCCAGGCTCGCCTATAATCGCGTGCTGCTCTCGCCCTTGCTCGCCGGGGAGATCGGCGAGCCCGAGATCGAGCTGAAGCCGGCGCCCTGGTGGCAGGCGCGGGGTGTCTCGATGCTCTATGGCCGGCCGGTCGCCGCGATCGACCGTGCCGCCAAGACCGTGACGCTGGCCGGCGGCCTTGCTCTGCCCTACGGCAAGCTCGTCCTCGCGACCGGCTCCAGGCCATTGATGCCGCCGCTGCCGGGATTCGACCTGCCGGGCGTCGCCACATTCCGCGATATCGCGGATGTCGCGCTGTTCCGGACGGTCGCGGCGCAAGGCGCGCGCGTCGTGGTGATCGGCGGCGGCCTGCTCGGTCTGGAGGCCGCCTACGGCCTCGCCAGGCTCGGCGCCGGGGTCACGGTTCTGCACCTGGCGGATCGCCTGATGGAGCGCCAGCTCGACCGTGAGGGCGCCGGACTGCTCGCCACCGAACTTGCCGCGCGCGGCATCGACATCCGGCTCAACTGCACGGCGGAGCGCTTTCTCGGGCAGACGCGCGTCGAGGCCGTCGAGCTCACCGATGGCGGCACGCTCCCGGCCGACCTCGTCGTCGTCGCCATCGGGGTGCGCCCGCGCGTCGAGCTCGCCGTCGCGGCGGGGCTCGACGTCAATCGCGGGGTCGATGTCGACGACGGCCTCGCCAGCAGCGACCCCTCGATCTTCGCCATAGGGGAATGCGCCGAGCATCGTGGCCTCGTCTATGGCTTGGTCGAGCCGGCCTATGAGCAGGCGCGCGTGCTGGCGACGCGGCTCGCCGGCGGAACCGCCCGCTATACCGGCTCGCTGCTGGCCACCAATCTCAAGGTCTCGGGCGTCAGCGTCTTCTCGGCGGGCGAGTTCGAGGCGGGCGAGGGCGCCGAGGTCATCGTGCTGCGTGACCCGGCGGCTGGCATCTACCGCAAATTCGTGCTGCGCGAGGGCAGGCTCGCCGGCTGCGTGCTGGTCGGCGATACGGGCGGCGCGCTGTTCTATCTCGGGCTGATCCGCTCGCAGCAGGACATCTCGCAGATCCGTTCGGGCCTGCCCTTCGGCGAAGCCTATTGTCTGCGCCAGGCGGCTTGATCATGCGCAACGACGCTCCGCTCGCCCCGGCCGCCGCGACCCGCACCACCTGCCCCTATTGCGGAGTCGGCTGCGGCCTGCTCGCGACGCCGGACGGGCAGGGCGGAGCGGCAATCGGCGGCGATCCGGATCATCCGGCCAATCGCGGCCGGCTCTGCTCGAAGGGCTCGGCGCTCGGCGAGACCCTCGGTCTCGGCACCCGCCTGCTGCACCCGATGAAGCGCGATGCGCGCGGCGCCTATGAACGCGTCACCTGGGACGTGGCGCTCGACACGCTGGCGCAGGGCCTCCAGCACATCATGGACGCGGACGGCCCCGACGCCGTCGCCTTCTACCTCTCCGGCCAGCTGCTGACCGAGGATTATTACGTCGCCAACAAGCTGATGAAGGGCTTCATCGGCTCGCCGCATGTCGACACCAATTCGCGGCTCTGCATGGCCTCGACTGTGGCCGGCCAGCGACGCGTGCTCGGCTCGGACACCGTGCCGGGCTGCTATGAGGATCTCGACCTCGCCGATCTGATCGTGCTGGTCGGCTCCAATGCCGCCTGGTGTCACCCGATCCTGTTCCGCCGCATCCAGCAGAACCGGGCCGAGCGCGGCGCCAGGCTCGTGGTGATCGATCCGCGCCTCACCGCCAGCTCCGAGGAGGCCGATCTCACCTTGCCGCTGGCGCCGGGCTCGGACAGCGCCCTGTTCGCCGGGCTTTTAGTCCATCTCGCCGATCGCGGCCTGATCGACCGGGCCTATGTCGAGCAGCATGTCGACGGCCTCGCGCCGGCGCTGGCGAATGCACGCGAGATCGCGCCGGATATCGCCGCGGTCGCCGCCGTCACCGGTCTGCCGCCGGGCGATATCGCGGCCTTCTACACGCTCTGGGCCGAGACTCCGGCTGTCGTCACCGCCTGGAGCCAGGGCGTCAACCAATCGGCCCAGGGCACCGACAAGGTCGCGGCCATCCTGCAGTGCCACCTCGCCAGCGGCCGTGTCGGCCGGCCGGGCGCCGGGCCGTTCTCATTGACCGGCCAGCCCAATGCGATGGGCGGGCGCGAGGTTGGCGGACTCGCCAATATGCTCGCTGCCCATATGGGCTATTCGCCCGCCGAGATCGATCGTGTGCGCCGCTTCTGGAACGCCCCGCGCATGACGGCGCGGGAGGGGCTGAAGGCGGTCGCCATGCTCGATGCGGTGGCGCAGCGGCGGATCAAGGCGCTCTGGGTGATGGCCACCAACCCGGCCGTCTCGCTGCCGCGCGCGGACGCGGTGCAGTCGAGCCTGCGCGGGCTCGATCTGTTCGTCGTCTCCGAGAACGTGCTCTCCAACGACACGCTCGCCGCCGGGGCGCATCTCATCCTGCCCGCCGCCGCCTGGGGCGAGAAGGACGGCACCGTCACCAATTCCGAGCGGCGCATCTCCCGCCAGCGCGCCTTCCTGCCCCTGCCCGGCGAGGTCCGGCCGGACTGGTGGATCATCTGCGAACTCGCCAAGCGGCTCGGCTTCGCGGAGGCCTTCGGCTATGACGGCCCGCACGCGATCTATGCAGAGCACGCGGCGCTCTCGGCCTTCGAGAACGAGGGCAGCCGCGATTTCGATATCGGCGCCCATGCCACCCTCGGCCGCGCCGATTATGACGGGCTCGTCCCCGTGCAATGGCCGATCCCGGCCGGGCGCCCGCAAGGCACGGCCCGGCTCTTCGCGCAGGGCGGCTTCTTCGCCCCGCAAGGCAAGGCGCAGATGCGCCCGCTGGCCGCGCCGGCGCTCGCGGCGCAGACCAGCGACGCTTTCCCGCTACGCCTCAACACCGGCCGCGTCCGCGATCATTGGCACACGATGACGCGCACGGGGCTGAGCCCGCGCCTCTCGGCGCATAGCGCCGAGCCCAGCGTGCTGGTGCATCCGCGTGACGCCGCCCGGTTCGGCCTCGTCGACAAGGGCTTCGCACGGGTGGCGACGGTCCATGGCGCGGTCGTGCTGAAGGTCGCGCTCGATCCCGGCGCGCAGGAGGGCTCGCTCTTCGCGCCGATCCACTGGTCCGCCCGGAACGCCTCCAATGCGCGCATCGGCGCCGCCGTGCAGCCGCTGGCCGATCCCTTCTCCGGGCAGCCCGAGATGAAGGCGACGCCCGCCCGCATCGAGCCGCTCGCCTTCCGCTCGCGCGGCTTCCTGCTCGGCGGCGAAGATCTCGGCCTGCCGCAAGGCAGCTGGTGGGCCGCCCTGTCGGTCGAGGGCGGCACGGCCCGGCTCTTCGCCACGCAGGCCGAGGTCGCGGCCGTGATCGCCCTTGCGCGCGCGGCTTTCGGCGGCGAGGGCCTCATCGAGATGATCGATGCCGAGCGCGGGCTCTATCGCTGCGCGCTGATCCGCGAGGGCCGACTCCTGGCGGCGCTCTTTCTCGGGCCGGACGATGACGCCCCGGTCTGGGACGCGGTCAAGCGCGTCTTCGCCGAAGGCGCGGTCGACGACCGCCGGCGCCTGGCGCTGCTCTCCGGCCGCAGTCTCGACGGCGCCGCCGATCCGGGGCCGGTGGTCTGCGCCTGTTTCGGCGTGGGCCTCAACACCATTCGCGCCGCCTTCGAGGAAGGTGCCGCCGTCACGGTCGAGGAGATCGGCCGCAGGCTGAAGGCCGGCACCAATTGCGGCTCGTGCCTGCCGGAGATCCGCCGCATCGCGGCACAGGCTGGAGAGGCCGCGCCGGCATGAACATCGCAAGCAATCGCAGGAGTGACGGAATGGCTCAGCCTGTCTTGAAGAGCGCCGCGAAAGGCCCGCCGGTCACTGCTCGGCCGGCGGCGGGCGCGGCGGTGGTGGCGCTGCCTCGCGCGAGCGGCAAGCCGCTGCGCGAGAGGCTGGCGGCGCCGGTCAAGGCGGTGCTGGCGAGCCTGGTGCCGCCCCTGATCACGCTCGGCATGATCCTGCTGTTCTGGCAGATCGCCGCGTCCGGCCCGCAATCCTCGCTGCCGCCGCCGAGCAGGGTCTGGGCCGAGGCGAAGGATCTGATCGTCGATCCCTTCTTCTGGGTCGGCTCGCAGGATATCGGCCTGGGCTGGCGCATCCTGGTCTCGCTGCAGCGCGTCGCCATCGGCTTCGGCCTGGCGGCCGTGGTCGGCGTTCTGCTCGGCGCGCTGGTCGGCCAGTCGGTCTGGGCGATGCGCGGGCTCGATCCGGTCTTCCAGGTGCTGCGCACCGTGCCGCCGCTGGCCTGGCTGCCGCTTTCGCTGGCCGCGTTTCGCGACAGCCAGCCCTCGGCGATCTTCGTGATCTTCATCACCGCGATCTGGCCGGTGATCATCAACACCGCCGTCGGCATCCGCAACATTCCGCAGGATTACCGCAATGTCGCGCAGGTCCTGCGGCTGAACCAGCTCGAATTCTTCGTGAAGATCATGGTGCCCTCGGCGGCGCCCTACATCTTCACCGGGCTTCGCATCGGCGTCGGCCTGTCCTGGCTCGCCATCGTCGCGGCGGAGATGCTGACCGGCGGCGTCGGCATCGGCTTCTTCATCTGGGACGCGTGGAACTCCTCGCGCCTGTCCGACATCATCGTGGCGCTCGTCTATATCGGCGTGGTCGGCTTCGTGCTCGACCGGCTGGTCGCCTTCATCGGCGCGATCGTCACCCGCGGCACTGCGGTTCAGTGAGGAGCGCCGGCATGAGCTATCTCAAGATCGACCATGTCGAGAAGAGCTTCCAGCGCGGCGGCGCCAGCACGCATGTGCTGAAGGATGTCAGCCTCGCCATCGACAAGGGCGAGTTCGTCTCGATCATCGGCCATTCCGGCTGCGGCAAGTCGACCCTGCTCAACATCGTCGCGGGCCTCACCCCGGTGACCTCCGGCGCCGTGCTGCTCGAGGGTAGAGAGGTCAACGCACCCGGCCCCGACCGGGCGGTGGTCTTCCAGAACCATTCGCTGCTGCCCTGGCTCAGCGTCTACGACAATGTCGCGCTGGCCGTGAACAAGGTCTTCGGCGCCAGCCGCGGCAAGGCGCAGCGGCATGACTGGATCATGCACAATCTCGACCTCGTCCAGATGGGCCATGCCAGGGACAAGCGGCCCGCCGAGATTTCCGGCGGCATGAAGCAGCGCGTCGGCATCGCCCGCGGCCTGGCGATGGAGCCGAAGATCCTGCTGCTGGACGAGCCCTTCGGCGCCCTCGACGCGCTGACCCGCGCGCATCTGCAGGATTCGATCATGCAGATCCATGCCTCGCTCGGAAACACGATGATCATGATCACCCATGACGTCGACGAGGCGGTGCTGCTCTCCGACCGGATCGTCATGATGACCAACGGTCCCGCCGCCCGCATCGGCGAGGTGCTGGATGTCCGGCTGGCGCGCCCGCGCCAGCGGCTCGACCTGGTCTCCGACCGCACCTACATCGCCGCCCGCGAGGCGGTGCTCAAATTCCTCTACGAGCGCCACCGCTTCGTCGAGGCGGCGTGACCGGGCAGGCAGCCATGACCGACGCTTTCACCCCCGACCAGAAGCGCTATCTCGAAGGCTTCATGAGCGGCCTGCAATCGGCCCGCGCCGCCCGCGGCCTCGGCCCGCTCGGCGGCGCCGGCGCCTCGCCCCCCTCCGGCCCGGAGAGGGAGCATGCCGAGGCGCAGGCGAAGGCGCTCGCCGCCGGCGGCAAGCTCGTCGACCAGGAGAAATGGAAGCAGGCCGAGCATCCCTTCGACGCCTATGCCCGCTTCAAGGCGCAGGCCGGCGCCGGCACCTATCCCAAGCCCGAGGACAATTTCCGCTGGCGCTATCATGGGCTGTTCTATGTGGCGCCGGCCCAGAACAGCTATATGTGCCGCCTGCGCATCCCGAACGGCATCCTCTCGGCCTGGCAGTTCGAGGGCGCCGCCGATCTCGCCGAGCGCTTCGGCGGCGGCTACAGCCATGTCACCACCCGCGCCAATCTGCAGATCCGCGAGATCGCCGCTCAGAACGCCCCGCTGCTGCTCGAAGGGCTCGCCGATCTCGGCCTCACCGCCAAGGGCTCCGGCGCCGACAACATCCGCAATGTCACCGGCTCCGCGACGGCTGGCATCGACCCGCGCGAGCTGCTCGACACCCGCCCGCATGCCCGCGCCTGGCACCACCATATCCTCAACGATCGCTCGCTCTACGGACTGCCGCGCAAGTTCAACGTCGCCTTCGACGGCGCCGGCTCGATCGCAACGCTCGAGGACACCAACGATATCGGCTTCCAGGCCATCGCGGTCCGCGACGGCGCCGTCTTCGAAGGCGCCGTCATTGCGCCGGGCATCTGGTATCGCCTCGCGCTCGGCGGCATCACCGGCCACAAGGACCTGGCCCGCGACACCGGCGTCATCGTCGCCCCTGCGGACGCCGTCGCGGTGGCGGATGCGATCGTGCGCGTCTTCGTCGCCAATGGCGACCGCACCAACCGCAACAGGGCGCGCCTGAAATATCTGCTCGATGCCTGGGGCTTCGAGCAATTCCTCGCCGCCGTCGAGAAGAGGCTCGGCCGCCGGCTGCTCCGCCTCGATGCTGCCTTCGTCGAGCCGCGCCCGGTCTATGACCGCCTCGCTCATATCGGCGTGCACAGGCAGGCCCAGCCCGGTCTCAACTGGATCGGCGTCGCGCTGCCGGTCGGCAAGCTGACGGCGGCGCAGATGCGCGTCCTGGCAGCCATCTCCAGGCAATGCGGCGACGGCGACATCCGTCTCACCGTCTGGCAGAACCTGCTGCTCTCGGGCATCCCCGATGCCGCCGTTCCGGATGTGCTGGCCAATCTCGAGGCGGCCGGCCTGTCGGCGCAGAGCTCGGTGCTGCGTGCGGGGCTGATCGCCTGCACCGGCGCCACCGGCTGCAAATTCGCCGCCGCGCACACCAAGGAGGATGCGCTCGCCATCGCCGCCCATTGCGAGCCGCGCATCGCGCTGGAAACCCCGGTCAACATCCACCTGACCGGCTGCCATCATTCCTGCGCCCAGCATTATATCGGCGATCTCGGCCTGATCGGCGCCAAGGTTCCGGCGAACGCGGAGGGCGATACCGTACCCGGCTATGACGTGCTGGTCGGCGGCGGCTATGGCGTCGATGGCGGCATGGCCCGCCCCTTCCGCGAGAAGGTGAGGGCGGAGGAGGCGCCGGCGCTGGTCGAGGCGATCCTGCGCGCATGGCAGCTTCATCGTGCGACGCCCGACGAGAGCTTCGTCAGCTTCGCCCGCCGCCATGAGATCGCCGCGCTGCAGGCGCTGGTCGCGCAGAACGAGGTGTCGGTATGACCGCCCAGGCCTCCAACCCGCTCGTGCAGGTTCTGCCCGAGAGCGCCCCCTTCAGCGAGGAGCAGCGCTCCTGGCTCAACGGCTTCTTCGCCGGACTGCTGTCCCTCGACAATGCCGGCGTGACCGCGCTTTCGCCGGAGCAGAACGCCGCTGTGATGGCCGAAGCCGAGGACGGCGCCCCCTGGCATGATCCGGCCATGGCGATCACCGAGCGCATGCAGCTCGCCGAGGGCAAGCCGCTGCCGCGCAAGCTCTACGCGGCGATGGCGCAGCAGGATTGCGGCCAGTGCGGCTATGTCTGCGAGACCTATTCGGCGGCGATCGCCGAGGGCAAGGAAGGCCGGCTCAATCTCTGCGCGCCCGGTGGCAAGGAGACGCTGCGCCAGCTGAAGGCGCTGATGGCGGAGGGCGGCGCCCCGGCTGCGCCCGCCCCCGCCGAGGCTGCGCCGCCGGCTCCGGCAGGCCCGCTCGGCCGCTGCCGCGAGAATCCGGCGCTCGCCACCTTCCTCTCGCGTCGCAGGCTCAATGGCGACGGCTCGCAGAAGGAGACCTGGCATGTCGAGTTCGATCTCGCCGAGAGCGGGCTCGACTATGTCGTGGGCGACGCCTTCGGCATCCTCGCGCGCAACGATCCGAGGCTGGTCGATGCGGTGATCGCGCTGCTCGGCGCCCGGCCCGATGCCGATATCGGCGGCAAGCCCCTGCGCGAGGCGCTGATCGCCGATCGCGCGCTCGGCCCGGCGCCCGATGCCCTGTTCCAGCTGATCTCCTATGTCACCGGCGGCGAGCTGCGCGCCAAGGCCAAGCGCCTCGCCGCCGGCGAGGACCCGGATGGCGATCTCGAGCGGCTCGACGTGCTCGGCACCCTGCACAAATTCGCCGCCGCCCGGCTCTCGCCGGAAGCCTTCGTCGAGGCGCTCGATCCGCTGCAGCCGCGCCTCTATTCGATCTCCTCCTCCTTCAACGACACGCCCGGCCGGATCGCCCTGACCGTCGACGCCGTGCGCTACAGGATCGGCAATCGCCCGCGCTGGGGCGTCGCCTCGACCTTCCTGGCCGAGCGGATCGCACCCGGCGACAAGCTGCCGGTCTATGTCCAGCGCGCCCACGGCTTCGGCCTGCCGCAGGACCCGCAGGTCCCGGTGATCATGTGCGGGCCGGGGACCGGCATCGCGCCCTTCCGCGCCTTCCTGCTCGATCGCAGGGCCACCGGCGCCACGGGCCGGAACTGGCTGTTCTTCGGCCATCAGCGCCGCGCCAGCGATTTCTTCTACGAGGACGAGCTCAACGCTATGAAGCAGGAGGGGCTGCTCACCGGCCTCACCCTCGCCTGGTCGCGCGACGGCTCCGAGAAGATCTATGTCCAGGACCGGATGCGCGAGCGTGGCGCCGAGCTCTTCGCCTGGCTCGAGCAGGGCGCGCATTTCTATGTCTGCGGCGACGCCAAGCGCATGGCCAAGGATGTCGAGCGCGCCATGGTCGACATCGTCGCCGCGCATGGCGGCCGCTCGGCGGACGAGGCGGTCGCCTATGTCGCCGCGTTGCGCAAGGCCGGGCGCTACCAGGCGGATGTCTATTGAGCGGTCGGTCTCAGATGATCCGCCGCCGCAGCCAGCCGCCGATCTGCTCCACCAGCACCACCAGCGCGAAGATGGCGAGGATGATGGTCAGCGCCGTGTCATAGTCGAACAGGTCGAAGGCGACCTTGAGCTCGACGCCGATGCCGCCCGCTCCGACCAGCCCGAGCACGACCGAGGCGCGAGTCGCCTTCTCGACGCAGAACAGCGAGGTCGCGATGAAGGACGGCATCGCGTTCGGAACCACGGCCGAGAAGATCAGCCCCGTCCGGCTCGCCCCGATGGTCGAGAGCGCCTCGCGCGGACCCTTGTCGGTCTCCTCCATCGCCTCGGCGAAGAAGCGCCCGGCATAGCCGATCGTGTCGATCATCAGGGCCAGCACGCCGGCTGCCGGTCCCAGGCCCACCGCAATGACGAAGAACAGCGCCCAGATCAGGTCCGGAACCGTGCGGAAGAAGGCGATCAGCCCGCGCGCCAGGACCCGCATCGCCGGATGCGGCGACAAGCCCTCGGCCGCCAGCACCGCCAGCGGGAAGGACAGGATCAGCCCGAGCACGCAGCCGGACACCGCCATCTGGAAGGTGGTCGCCAGCGAGATCAGGATGCTGTCGAGCCGCGACAGGTCCGGCGGCAGCATGCGGCCGATGATGTTGCCCATATAGGGCACGCCGCGCACCAGTTTCTCGGCCGAAAGCTCGGAGCCGCCGAAGGACCAGAACAGCAGCGCCAGCGCCAGGAACCAGCCGATGAAGGCGAGGGCGCTCGGCCGCTCGAAACGGTCGCCCGCCGCCGGAGCGCGAAGCGGGGAGGAGACGCTCATGCGAACACCTTGCTCGGCTGCGGCGCCGGCCGTTCGGCTGCGGGCTCTTCCTCCGCAGCCTCGAAAAAGGCTGCGAGCTCCGCCTCGTTGCAGTGCAGGGCGCGCCGGTCGAGCGCGATTCCCCCGCCCGCAAGCCCGACGATCCGGTCGGAAAAGCGGCGCGCATGCGCCATGTGATGCGAGACGAAGACCAGGGTCAGCCCCTTGTCGCGGGTCAGCCGGAACAGCAGCTCCATCACCTCGCGGCCGGAGCGCGGATCGAGGCTGGCATCGGGCTCGTCGGCCAGCACCAGCTGCGGCCGCTGCATCAGCATCCGCGCGATCGCCACCCGCTGCGACTGGCCGCCCGACAGCGAATCGGCGCGCTGCATCGCCTTGTCGGCGAGGCCGACCGCCTCGAGGCAGGCCATCGCCTCCTCGCGCACCGCCGCCGGCGCCAGCGCCTGGCTCCAGCTGCGCGGCCCGGAGCGGCGCGACTGCACGCCGTGCACGACATTGCTGAGCGCGCTCATCCGCGCCACCAGATTGTGCTTCTGGAACACCACGCCGACCCGCGCCCGGAAGCGCTTCAGCGCCGCGCCGCGCAGCGCGCCGACGCGCTCGCCGAGCACCTCAATGCGGCCGGCATCGGCCTCGGCGAGCCGCACGATCATCCGCAGCAGCGTCGACTTGCCCGTGCCGTTGGCGCCGATCAGCGCCAGCGATTCACCGCCCGGCACGGTAAGGTCGAGCCCGCCGATGACGGGGCGGCCGCCGAAGCTCTTGGCCAGCCCCGAAATGGCGACGACGGGCGCACCCATCACTCGACGAACTTGCTGAATTCGGTGATGCCGATGGTGCGGTACATCTCGCGCACATAGTCGTAGTCGCTGTCCTTGACCTCCGGCAGGAAGACGCCGCCGAGGAACTTCTTGTTGTCGTCGGTCTCGGAGGTCACCGCCTTCATCAGCTCCGCGCCATGCGTGAGGAAGGTCTTGCGCACCGCCTCCAGCACCTGCGGCTTCACCTTGGCGCTGGCGATCATCACGTCGTTGGGCAGGTCGCGGCCGCGCGCCACCACCGTGAACCCGGTCTTCGGATCGGATTTGCGCATGCTGGCGAGGTGGGTGAGGTTCAGGCCGATCGCGGCGATGTCGCCGCGCTTCATCGCCTCGGCGGCGACATTGCGCTTCGCGAAGATCGGCTTGTAGTCGACATTGTATTTCAGCCCGAAATCGGCGAGCGCCTGCGCCGGGCCGAGATGCTGCGAGGTCGAGCCGATCTCGCCGAAGGAGATGGTTTTGCCCTTCAGATCGGCGATCGTCTTGACCGGCCCGCCGGCCAGCACGGCGATCTGCGCGAAATAGTCGGGCCGCTGCCAGCCGACCACCGGCACCGCATTGGTGCGCGCCTTGAACACCACATACTCGGCCGGGCCGGTCAGCACGAAATCGATCTGGTCGGCCGCCATCGCCTCGACCGCGGCGGTCCGGCCCGAGACCGCGAAGAACTGCATCTTCAGCCCGGAGAGCTTCTCGAAAGCGGCCTTGAACGGCCCGAACTCGCGCTGCAGCGATTCCAGCCCGTCGACATCGGTGACGGCGAAGCGGATCGTCTCCTGCGCCATGGCGGGGGCGGCGCCGATCAGCGTCGCCGCGGTGAGGGCCGCATAGGCCAGGGTCTTGAACATGCGCTGTCTCCGTTGTGCGGGGAGGGCGCTAAGCTGCTCATGCGACAGGCGGGTGACGTGCGGATATCGGTTCGGTGACTGTCATCCGCCCGTCACCTGCCCGCCCCATGCACCGTCGCCCGCGGCCGGGCCGTGGCTATGCTGAAGGAGAGGGCCGTGGGGCTTCACATCACCGGCGGGCAGGTCCTGCTCGACGCTTTCGAGACCGCCGACATCATCGTGGAGGGCGGGCACATCGCGGGGTTGGACGGCGCCGCGCCGGCCTCGGCCCGCCGCCTCGACGCGCGCGGGCTCCAGGTTCTGCCCGGCATCGTCGACTGCCATGGCGACGCCTTCGAGCGCCACATCATGCCGCGCCCCGGCGTCTCCTTCGACATCGACCTGGCGTTGCGCGACGCCGACCGCGCTCTGCTGGCGAGCGGCATCACCACCGCCTTCCACGGCGTCACCTGGTCCTGGGAGCCCGGCCTGCGCGGCGCGGACAATGCCCGCCGCCTGGTCGAGCGGATCGCCGTGCTGCAGCCCGAGCTCGGCGCCGACACCCGCTTCCATCTGCGCCACGAGACCTACAACCTCGATGCCGAGCCGGAGATCGTCGACTGGCTGGCGCAGGGGCGCGTCGGCCTGCTCGCCTTCAACGACCATATGGAAGGCACCCTGAAATCGCGCAGCCGGCCGGAGAAGATCGGCAAGATGGTCGAGCGCACCGGCCTCTCGCATGAGGATTTCATGGCGCTGGTCGAGAATGTCCACAGCCGCAAGGCCGAGGTGCCGGGCTCGGTGGAGCGGCTGGCGCGGGCGGCGGCCGCCGCCGGCGTGCCGACCCTCTCGCATGACGACATGACCCCGCAGATGCGGCGCTGGCATCGCGATCTCGGCGTCGCCATCGCCGAGTTCCCGATCAACGAGGAGACGGCCCGCGAAGCCGCCGCCGATGGCGAGGCGATCGTCTTCGGCGCGCCCAATGTGGTGCGCGGCGGCTCGCATACCGGCTGCCCGGCGGCGGAAGAGATGGTGCGGGCCGGACTCTGCACCATCCTGGCCTCGGACTATTACTACCCGGCCCTGCCGCTGGCGCCCTTCATCCTGGCGCAGCGGGGCGCGGCGTCCTTCGCCGATGCCTGGACGCTGGTCTCGCGGGGGCCCGCCGAGGCGCTCGGCCTGCATGATCGCGGCACGATCGCGCCCGGCAAGCGCGCCGATCTGATCCTGGTCGCGCCGGAGCCGCAGCCGCGCATCGTCGCCACCATCGCCGGCGGCCGGCTGGTCCATCTGGCGGATCAGCGCGTGCTGGGCTGAGGCTGGGCCTCAGCTCGCATATCCCTTCACGCCGGCGAGCGCGGTCATCACGCCGCGCAGCTCCGCCAGGCCGCGCAGGCGGCCCACCGCCGGGTAGCCCGGGAACGAGCCCTTGCCGGCATCGTCGAGCAGCTCGTGGCCGTGGTCCGGCCGCATCGGGATGCGCCAATGCGGCCAGCCGGCGGCCTTGCGGCGGGTCTGCTCGGCCATCAGCGCGTCGACCAGCGCCACCATGTCGGTGTCGCCGCCGAGATGCTCGGCCTCCATGAAGGAGCCGTCCGGGTCCTTGGCGACATTGCGCAGATGCGCGAACCAGATCCGGTCGGCGAAGCGCCGCGCGATGCCCGGCACGTCGTTCTTCGGATTGGCGCCGAGCGAACCCGAGCACAAGGTCAGCCCGTTGGCCGGGCTGTCGACCGCGCCCAGGATATAGGCGATGTCGTCCTCGTCCGAGCAGATCCGCGGCAGGCCGAACAGCGGGCGCGGCGGATCGTCGGGATGGATGCACATCCGGATGCCGACCTCCTCGGCGGTCGGGATCACCGCCTCGAGGAAGCGCTTCAGGTTCTCGCGCAGGCGCTGATGGCTCATCCCGGCATAACGGGCCAGGATGCGCTTCAGCCCCGGCACGTCGTAGCGGTCATAGGCGCCGGGCAGCCCGGCCATGATATTGGCGAGCAGCCGCGCCCGATCCGCCTCGCTGGAGCGCTCGAACCAGGCCTTCGCCTTGTCCATCACCTGCGCCGGATGGCCCTCCTCGGCGCCGGGCCGCTGCAGCATGAAATGGTCGACCACGACATATTCGTGCAGGTTGAACTTCAGCGCCGTGCCGCCGCCCGGAAGCTTCTGGGCGAGTTCGGTGCGGGTCCAGTCCAGCACCGGCATGAAGTTGTAGCAGACGACCTCCAGCCCGCAGGCGGCGAGATTGCGCAGCGATTGCCGGTAATTGGCGAAGATTGGCTCGAGATCGCCCTCGCCGATCTTGACGCTCTCATGCACCGGCAGGCTCTCGACCACGTTCCAGCGCAGGCCGAGGCTCTCGTCCCGCTCGATGATCGCCTTGCGCGCCTCGATCTCCTCGACGCTCCAGACCACGCCATAGGGGATCTGGTGCAGGGCGTTGACGATGCCGCGCGCCCCCGCCTGCCGCGCCTGGGCGAGCGTCACCACATCGTCCGGGCCGAACCAGCGCCAGCTCTGTTCCATGGTCTTCTTGTCCTTGTGGTCTTAGCTCTGGGCGGTTTTGCCGAAGCCGCCGCCGGCCGCGAAGGCGTCGACATGCTTGTGGGCGATGGTCTCGATCGCGTCGAAGACGGTGCGCAGATGCGCCCGCATCGTCCGCTCGGCCCGTGCCTCGTCGCCGGCGCAGACCGCCTCGGCGATCTTGCGGTGCTCGTTCATGATCATGTCCGACCAGCCGCTGGTCTCCAGCGACAGGCAGCGCACCCGGTCGAGCTGCGCCTTGACGCCCTCGATCAGGCCCCAGACCGAGGGATGGCCGGAGAGACGCGACAATTCGGCGTGGAAGGCCTCGTCGCTGCGGAAGAAGCCCTTGCGGTCGCCGCTCGCCAGCATCGCCTCCTGCTCGGCGATCAGCTGCTCGAGCGCCGCCTTGCCCTCGGACGTGATCCGCTGCGCGGCGAGCGCGACGGTGCGGCATTCCAGCGTCTCGCGCACGAACTGGCTGTCATGGACGGCAGCGAGATCGATCGGGGCGACGAAGGTGCCGACCTGCGGCACCACCACGAGGAAGCCTTCCTCGACCAGCTTCTTGAACGACTCGCGCACAGGCGTGCGGCTGACGCCGAACTGCAGCGCCATCCGCGCTTCCGAGATCGCCTCGCCAGGACGCAGCACGGCATTCAGGATATCGCCGCGTAGCGCGCGATGGATCTGTTCGGTACTTTGCCTTGCCGCCGCGACGCCCATTGCCAAGCTCTGGTTCACTAGTATACTAGGATACCGGCTAGGGCCCGGTCGTCAACTGCGAAAGGCCCGTAATCGACTGAATGCCGGCGTCCGAGCCGGCGCAAGGCTGCGGAACCGCGTGGCCGGGGAAACATGCAGGCGGCCAGGCCGTCGGGAGGAGCATCAATGGTCCAGGACAGCATCGATCGGCGCAGCTTCATCGGCGGCGTGGCCGGCATGGCGGGTCTCGCGGTTGCGCCCGGAGCCTTCGCGCAGGCACCGAAATTGCCGACCTCGCCGGTTACGCTCTCGGTGGTCGACGTCGCCGGCAATCTGGCGCTGACCCAGAAGGCGATCGAGAACTATCGCAAGGCCAAGCCGAACCTGGTCTCGCGCATCGTCTTCACCAAGGCGCCGTCGCCCGAATTGCCGGGCAAGCTCAAGGCGCAGCAGGCCGCGAACCGCGTCGATATCGACCTGGTGCTGACCGGCAACGACGCGCTCGCCGCCGGTGTCCAGCAGAATCTCTGGGAGCCGATCCTGCCGCGCCATGCCGGCGCCTTGCCGAAGCTGGACGAGGTCTATCTCGACGGCGCCGCCAAGATGCAGGCGCTCGCCGACGGGCAGGGGGTGGTCGTGACCTATTACCCCTCGGGTCCGCTGCTCGAATACATGCCCGCCAAGGTCAAGACGGTGCCGACCACGGCGCAGGAGCTGCTCGACTGGACCAAGCAGAACAAGGATCGCTTCATCTACGCCCGCCCGGCCAATTCCGGGCCGGGCCGCACCTGGATGATGGGGCTGCCCTATCTGCTCGGCGACAGCGACCCCAAGGACCCGGTCAAGGGCTGGGACAAGACCTGGGCCTATCTGAAGGCGCTCGGCGAGAACATCGAGTATTACCCGGCCGGCACCGGCGCGCTGATGAAGGAGCTCGGCGAGGGCTCGCGCGACATGACGGTGACGACGACCGGCTGGGACATCAATCCGCGCGTGCTCGGCGTCGTGCCGAAGGAGGCCAAGATCGCCGCGCTCAAGGGCTTCCACTGGGTCACCGACGCCCATTACATGTGCATTCCGAAGGGCGTCGGCGACGAGAAGCTCGCGGTGCTGCTCGACCTCATGAGCTTCCTGCTCACCAAGGAGCAGCAGGCCTATACCTATGACGAGGGCTATTTCTATCCGGGCCCGGCCGTGAAGGGCGTGACGCTCGAGATGGCCCCGGAGGAGAGCCAGAAGGCGATCAAGGAATTCGGCCGACCCGAATACGACAAGCTGATCGCCGAGAACCCGCTGGAGACGCCGCTCGATCCCGACAAGATGGTCGTCGCCTTCCGGATGTGGGACGAGCAGATCGGCGGCGCCAAGCGCCGATGAGCTCCGCAACGAAAAATCGGCGGGCCGGTCCTTGACCGGCCTGTCGACTTGCTGTCGCTTAACGCAGCTTCCATGCGAAACCGGTCTCCGGATTCGTCTTCGGAAGCGGGATGCCCTAATGCCGCACGCTCGCGCGGTCCGCTGAACATGATGGTTCTTCATGACAATACATGCCGCGAATTTCCGTGAACTTCGGCTCGACCGGCTTTGCCGGGATTTCGGCACCCACAATGCGGTGAAGGACGTCTCGCTGACGATCTCTCAGGGCGAGTTCATCGCGCTTCTGGGCCCCTCGGGCTGCGGCAAGTCGACGACCCTGAACCTGATCGCCGGCCTCCTGCCGGCGACCGGCGGCGGCATCTGGCTCGACGACAAGCGCATCGATCCGCTGCGGCCGGAGGAGCGCGGCTTCGGCATGGTCTTCCAGAACTATGCGCTGTTCCCGCATATGAGCGTACGCAAGAATATCGGCTTCGGGCTGAAGATGCGCGGCGTGCCCAAGGCCGAGGCCGATCGGCGGATCGAGGAGGCGGCGGCGCTGGTGCGCCTCCAGAGCCAGACCGAGAAGCTGCCCGGCCAGCTCTCCGGCGGGCAGCAGCAGCGCGTCGCCATCGCCCGCGCCATCGTGGTCGAGCCGCCGCTGGTGCTGATGGACGAGCCGCTTTCCAATCTCGACGCCAAGCTGCGCCTCGAGATGCGTGCCGAGATCCGGCGCATCCACAACACGCTCGGCGCCACCACCATCTATGTGACCCATGACCAGGAGGAGGCGCTCTCGCTGGCCGACCGGATCGTGGTGATGCGCGAGGGGCAGGTCCGTCAGGTCGGCACGCCGGAGGATCTGTTCGCCCGGCCCGACCATCTCGACGTCGCCGAGTTCATGGGCTTCCGCAACAAGGTGCCCGGCACGGTCACCGCCATCGACGGCGATCTCGCCAGCGTCGCGGTGGGCGAGGCGGTTCTGCGCGGCAAGCTGCGCGAGGCCGTCGCGGTCGGCCAGCCCTGCTTCCTCGCGATCCGCCCGGACGATCTGCATCTGGACGAGAGCGGGCAGGGCGGCCTCCTGGCCGATCTCGTCTCGACCGAGTTCCGCGGGCGCGAGTTCGTCGGCTTCGGCCGGATGGCAGACGGCACCGACCTCTCCTTCATGGCGCAGGCGCGGCAGGAACCCGGCCGCCAGGTCAGGCTTGCAGCCTCGCCCGACCGGGTGCTGGTCTTCGCGGGTGGTGCCAGATGAGCGCCGCCGTCTCCTTGCCGCTGAAGCAGCGTCTGGCGGCGCGCGGGCTCGACGGGCTGACCCTGCTCGTCCTGCCGGCGGTGCTGTTCCTGCTGGCCTTGTTCATCTACCCGTTCCTGTACGGGCTGTTCCTCTCCTTCACGCCGAAGGCGGGCGGGCTGCTGGCGAATTACGAGCGGTTCTTCTCCGATTCCTTCCTCTATGGGACGATCGCGACCACGCTCTGGCTGGCGATGCCGGTGACGATCATGACGCTCCTGCTGGCGATCCCGATCGCCTTCCGGGTGCGGCTGATGCGGAACCAGCGCCTGCTGACCACGATCCTGGTGATCCCGATCACGCTCGGCACCGTGCTGGTGGCGGAAGGGCTGCTGAACTATCTCGGCCCGCAGGGCTGGTTCAACCGGACCCTGCTCTGGCTCGGCCTGATCTCCAGCCCGGTCAAGCTGCTCCACAACTATTGGGGCGTGATGCTGTCGCTGGTGATCACCGGTTTTCCGTTCACCTTCCTGCTGACGCTGTCCTATCTCACCGGTGTCGATCCGGCGCTGGAGCAGGCGGGGGCGACGCTCGGCGCCGGCCCCTGGGACCGCTTCAAGCATATCCTGCTGCCGCTGCTGCTGCCGGGTCTGGCGATCACCTTCTGCCTCAGCTTCGTGCAGGCCTTCTCGGTCTTCCCCTCGGCGGTGCTGCTCGGCGCGCCGGCGGGGCCGACCAGGGTGATCTCGATCGCCGCCTATCAGGCCGCTTTCGAGGAATACGATTACTCGATGGCTTCGGCCGTCGCGATGATCATGGGCGTCGTCCAGCTGGTCATCGTCGTCGCGGTGCTGGGCCTGCGCGGCCTGCTCTATCGCGGCCCGGCCGGCGGCGGAAAGGGCTGAGCCATCATGGTCAAGGACACCCGCCTTTCGACGAAGCTCTGGGCCGCGGCCAACTGGACGCTGATCGGCTTCTTCATCCTCAACCTGTTCGCGATGATCGCGACGGTGGTGACGAGCTCCTTCGCCACGCGCTGGCTCGGCACCTGGCTGCCCGCCGGCTGGACGACCCGCTGGTACACCGCCGCCTGGAGCGAGTTCCAGCTCTCGGACGTGCTCAGCGTCACCTTCCAGATCGTCTTCCTGGTGGTCTTCCTCTCGGGGCTGATCGGGGTGCCGGCGGCCTATGCGCTGGCGCGGCGCGATTTTCCGGGGAAGAAGCTGGTGATGCTGCTCTTCCTGCTGCCATTGCTGGTGCCGCCGATCACCTTCGGCATCCCGCTGGCGACGGTGCTCTACCGCACCGGCCTCGCCGGCTCGATGTCGGGCGTGGTGCTGGCGAATCTGGTGCCGACCGTGCCCTTCGTGATTCTGGTGATGATCCCGTTCATCGAGCAGATCGACACCAAGATCGAGGCGGCGGCGCGCGTCTTCGGCGCCAACACCTTCAAGCTCTTCGTCCACATCCTGCTGCCGCTGTTGACGCCCGGCATCCTCGCGGCGCTGCTGCTGGTGCTGGTGCGCACCATCGCGATGTTCGAGCTGACCTTCCTCACCGCCGGCCCGACCAGCCAGACCCTGGTGGTCGCGCTCTACTACGCGGTCTTTGCCGCGGGCGTTCGGGCAGTGCAGTCGATCGACGCCATGGCGGTGATCTACATGGCGACGACGCTGATCTGGCTCGTCATCGCGCTGCGCTTCGTCAACCCGACGCAGATCGTGGCGCGGGCCAAGCGCTGACGGCGGGAACCTCCCGCCCGCTGCCGCATTCCTCCGCAGCCGGTCGAGCTGCGGAGGTGTCATGGTCGAAAAGGGCAGAGCTGGCGGCCGGTTGCGCCGTGCCGGCGTCGACGATTTGACGATCCGCCGCGTTCGTGTTGGCCGCCATTTCGGCTATCGGGACGCGCAGGGCGAGAAGATCGCCGATGAGGAGACGCTGAAGCGCATCCGCTCGCTCGCCATCCCGCCGGCCTATGAAGATGTCCGCATCGCCGCCGATCCGCGTGCGCATCTCCAGGCGATCGGTCGTGACGAGGCCGGGCGCCTCCAGCACCGCTATCACCCCGACTGGGACAGGGTGCGCGAGCGCCGCAAGCTGAAGCGCCTCGCCCGGCTGATCGACGCGCTGCCGAAGCTGCGCGAGCGCATCGCCACCGATATGAAGGACCGCAATCTTTCGCGCGCCAAGGCCTTGGCCTGCGCCGCCGCGGTCATCGACCGCTGCCATATCCGCGTCGGCAACGAGGTCTATGCCCAGACCAATGGCAGCCACGGCGCCTCGACCCTGCTGAAACGCCATGTCACCGTCACCGGCAAGCATGTTGCGCTCGCCTTCCGCGGCAAGGGCGGCAAGGACATCGCCTGCGGCCGCGACGACGCCCCGCTCGCCCGCGCCCTGACACGGCTCAAGACGCTGCCGGGCCGCAGACTGTTCCAATACCGCGCCGAGGACGGCTCGGTCGCGACGGTCAGGGCCGGCGATATCAACGCCTATCTGCGCGAGGCCGCCGGCCTGCCTGTCTCCAGCAAGGACCTGCGCATGCTCGCCGCGAATGCGGCGGCGGCCGAGCTCCTGCTCTCGACCGATCTCGCCGCCAGCGAGCGTGGCCGCAAGCGCCAGCTCGCCGACATCATGCGCGCCATCGCCGAGCGCCTGGTCAATACGCCCGCGGTCGTGCGCAAGAGCTATGTCCATGAGATCGTGGTCTCGTCCTATGCCAGCGGCCGTCTGAGGCAGGCCTATCGCAAGGCGCGCGGCCGCGGCTTCTGCTCGCGCATCGAACGGGCGCTCGGCCTGCTCGCGGCGTGAGCAGAATGGATTTGACCCTAATACATATTGGTATAGCGTGGCTGGGCAGTGGCAGGAGGCGCAGCGATGGCCCGGAACACCTCCGTGACGATCGGCGATCATTTCGCCAGCTTCATCAGTGAGCAGGTTGAAGCCGGCCGTTATGGCTCGGCCAGCGATGTGATCCGCGCTGGCCTGCGCCTGCTGGAAGAGCATGAAACCAGGATCAAGGCCTTGCAGGCAGCTCTCATCGAGGGCGAGCAATCGGGCGAGCCGACGCCTTTCGATTTCGATGAGTTCAAGGCCCGCAAGCGCGCCGGCGTCGAGCCCGGATGAAGGCCCTCGTCTTTTCGCCCGCGGCGAGCGCAGACATTGAAGCCATCTGGGACTACACAGCCGCCAATTGGAGCCCGGATCAGGCCGATCTCTACATCGATGGCGTCCGCGACACCTGCGATGCCCTCGCTTGCGGCCGAAAGCGGGGGCAGGCGGTCGAGATCCGTCCCGGATATCTGAAATACCGGTGCGGCTCGCATGTCATCTTCTACCGCGACCGCGGCGCGCGTCTGGAGATCATCCGCATCCTGCACGGCAGGCAGGATGTGGAACGGCATTTATGACGAGGCGCTGATGCGTCGGCGGGGCTTGCGCCGAGCGCGGCTCTGGTGAAGCTCGGGCCAGACCCTCCGAGGAAGCGCCAGACATGTTTCTCACCAATTCCGACATGGTCGAGCTGATCGAGCTGCGCCATACGCTCCACCGCTTCCCCGAGATCTCGGGTGAGGAACGCGAGACGGCGCAGCGCATCACCGGCTTCCTGGCGCCGAGCGGTCCCGACAAGGTGGTGACGGGGCTCGGCGGCCATGGCGTCGCGGCGATCTATGACGGCGCCGAGCCCGGCCCGACCGTGATGATCCGGGCCGAGCTCGACGCTTTGCCGATCGAGGATCTCGCCGGTGTCGCGCATGGCTCGCAGATCCCGGGCAAGGGCCATCTCTGCGGCCATGACGGCCATATGACGGTGCTGGCGGCGCTCTCGCGCGGGCTCGGCCGGCAGCGGCCGCAGCGTGGGCGCGCGATCCTGCTGTTCCAGCCGGCGGAGGAAACCGGGGCCGGCGCCGCGGCGGTGATCGCCGATCCGAAATTCGCCGAGATCGCGCCGGATTTCTCCTTCTCGCTCCACAACAAGCCGGGCCTGCCGCTCGGCGCCATCAGGCTTTCCGAAGGCCCGGCCAATTGCGCCTCGCGCGGCCTCAGGATCGTGCTCAGCGGCCGCACCTCCCATGCCGCCACGCCCGAGCACGCGATTTCGCCGATGCGGGCGCTCGCCCGCCTGCTGCCCGAGCTGACGGCGCTCGGCCCCGGCGGCGCGCTCGACGACAACTACCGGCTCGTCACCGTCACCCATGCCAGCATGGGCGAGCCGGCCTTCGGCATCACGCCCGGCCGGGCCGAGATCTGGGCCACCCTGCGCACGCTCGACGACCGGCTGATGAGCGCCCTTTGCGCCGAGGCGGAGGCGCTGGGCGGTGAGGCTGCCAAGGGCGAGGCAGGCACGGGGGGCGCCCTCGCGCTGACGATGGATTATCACGACGTCTTCCATCACTGCGAGAACCATCCCGAGGCGGTCGCGCATCTGCGCCGCGCCCTCGACGACGAGGGCATCGCCCATGGGCCGACGCCGCCACAACGCGGTTCGGAGGATTTCGGCCTGTTCGGCCGCTCCTCGAAATCCGCGATGTTCCTGCTCGGCGCCGGCGAGGACACCCCGCCGGTGCACAATCCCGATTACGACTTCCCGGACGTGCTGATCGAGCCCGGCGCCCGCGTCTTCATGCGCACGATCCGCAACCTGCTCGGCTGAAGGCATGCGCAGGCTCAGGATCATCGGCATCGGCGCGGGCAATCCCGAGCATATGACCATCCAGGCGATCCGCGCCCTGAACGCCGCCGATGTCGTCTTCGTGCCGGACAAGGGCAGCGAGAAGGCGGCACTTCGGGCGCTGCGCGAGGAGATCTGCCGGCGCTATATCGAGCATGGCAATTACCGGATGGTCCCGCTTTCGGTGCCCCGGCGGGCCGAGGCAGGCGAGGATTATCGCGGCAGCGTCGATGCCTGGCATGCGGCGCTGGCGGAAAGCTATGAGCGCCTGTTCCGAGCCGAGCTGGCGGAGGGTGAGACCGGAGCGCTGCTCGTCTGGGGCGATCCGTCGCTCTATGACAGCACGCTGCGCATCATCGCGGCGGTCGAGGCGCGCGGTCTGGCGCTGGATTACGACGTCATCCCCGGCATCACCAGCGTGCAGGCCCTGGCCGCCGCGCACCGGCTGGTGCTGAACCGGATCGGCGAGCCGGTGACCATCACCACCGGCCGCAAGCTCGCGCAGACCGGCCTCTCAGACGCGGCCGGCAGCACGGTGGTGATGCTCGACGGCGAGCAGGCTTTCGCGCAGATCGACCCGGAGGACGTCGAGATCTGGTGGGGCGCCTATCTCGGCACGCCGCAGGAAATGCTGGCGCGCGGGCCGCTGGTGCAGCTCGCGGACGAGATCGCCCATCGCCGGAATGAGGCTCGCGCCGAGAACGGTTGGATCATGGACACCTATCTGCTGCGCAGGCGCGGCGCGCAGGAGTGAAGCGCCGCGGGGTCGCTCGGCTCCTCTAGCTGCGCCCCTGCCAGAGCAGACCGCGCAAGGTGCCTTCGACCAGGAAGGCGATGCCGACCCGCGCCCCCAGCATGATGCCGCCGATGGCCAATGGCCAGGACAGGGGCAGCATCGCGCCGGCCGAGAGTCCCTGGCCAATGGTGCAGCCGCCGGCCAGCACGCCGCCGCTGCCCATCAGCATGGCGCCGAGCAGATGCCGGCGCATCTCGCGGTCGTCGTCGAAGGCCTCCCAGCGGAAGTCCCGGTCGTAGAGGGCCGAGGCGAAGGAGCCCAGCGTGACGCCGGCGAGCGTGCCGATGCCGAAATCGATCAGCTTCTCCGGGGCGCTCAGCAGCGCCTGGAGCGCGCGGCCGACCGGGGAGATGAAGCTCAGGCTTTGCGAGCGCGGCACGATCTCGAAGGGATCGACGGCCACCCCCGTCACCCACCAGCCGGCGACGACACCGAGCCCGAGCGTCAGCCCGGCGAGGAGCAGCCGGGGCGAGCGGCGCAGCTGCGCCTGCATCAGCACGGCTGCGAGCAGGGCGCCTGCCGCCAACACGGTGAGGACCGGCCGCGCATGCGAGGCGCCGAAATAGGAGGCCAGGCTGACGAGATCGCTGTGCAGCCCGCCCGGAACCCGCCATGATACCCGCTCGAGCACCTCGATCCGCAGAGGCGCCAGGACCCCGCGCAACGTCGCATAGGCGGCCATGCCGAGCACGATCGTCACGATCAGGCTGCGCATGTCGCCGGAGCCGAGGCGGATCAGCGAGCCGAAGCCGCAGGTGCCGACCAGCGCCATGCCGAGGCCGAACAGCAATCCGCCGACCAGGATCGAGAACCAGGGCAGGGCCGGCTGCAGATAGGTCGAGAAGGCCGGGTCGAGCAGGTCCAGCCCGATCATCAGCTGGGTCCCGACCAGCGCGACCGCCAGCGCCAGCCCGAAAATCCGCAGGCGGCGCGTATCGCCGCCCATCCATGCGTCCTCGATCGCCCCGAAGGAACAGAGCCGCGCCCGTCGCACGGTGAAGCCGCAGCACGCGCCGATGACCAGGCCGGCAACGGCCGGCGCCCAACCGGAAAACGCAACCATCGGCCGTCCCCCCAAACGGGCCGGTAAAACAAGATCCGATCAGACTGCGCCAGCCTGATCGGACCCTGCTTCCATTCTCATTCTCAGGGCAAGACCGTCCTACCGATCGGCTCGCATTGCAAGCCGGTCGGCGAGGATTTTAGGCCGCGTCCGCCGGAATGTCCGGCGGGTCGCAGAAAATGTCGTAGATCACGGCGATGACGCGCCGCACATCCTCGCTGGCGAGGCTGTAATAGATCGCCTTTCCCTCGCGGCGCGTGGTCACCAGCTGGTCCAGGCGCAGCCGCGCCAATTGCTGCGACACCATCGGCTGGCGCAGCGAGAGCAGGTTCTCGAGTTCGGTGACGGTCCGCTCGCGCTCGGCGAGCAGGCAGAGCAGCAGCAGGCGGTTCTCATGCGAGAGCGCCTTCAGGAAATCGCTCGCCTTGCGCGCCTTGCGCATCAGCTGGTCGAGCTCGGGCGAGAACTCTGCGCCATGGCGCAGCTCGTTCTCGAGTGCTTTTGAAACGATCGCGGTCATTGTCTGTCCGATGCGGTCGATTGCTCGGTAAGATGAGTTCCTCCCGACATGCCGGCAAGCAGCTTGCCGAACAAGCCCCAGAAGGTGCCGTCGTTCTGATAGCCGGTGATCCGGCCGATCTCGCGTCCCTCGGCGACGAGGACGAAGGTCGGAACGGCGATGACGGGCGATGCGAGCTGCGCATCGTCGACGCCGCCGGCCTCGACTTCGATCCGCCGCAGCGGGGCGAGACGCCCTTCAGCGGTCAGCGGATAGACCGGCGCGATCTCCTTCTCGAAGCGCGCGCACCAGGGACAACCCGGCCGGGTAAACATCAAGAGCTCGGCCGCCACCCCGCCCTGCAGAGACAGGATCGACAGGGCGGCCGCCAAGGCCATGAGCTTCGTCACCCGCGATATTCCACTTGCAATCATCTCGACGACATAGTCATATTCAGATGTTTCAGAAATTAATACCTGACGCAAAGTCAAGTTACGCTAATGCGTCGCATATTAAATGAATGCGAATGTTTCGGCGCATCCCATTTGGGTGTAGGCCGGCAGAAAAATCAAGCTAACCCAGGTTGTGGAGGATGCGATGCTGACCCGTCGCTTTGTTTTAGCCACACCGGCCATCGCTATGCTGGCCGCGCCGGCTCGCGCCAAGGCGAAGCTCAGCGAGGACGGGCTCTACCATCTCGATTGGTTCCTGGAGAGTTTTCTCGATCTGCGGGAGGATCTGGCGGCCGCCAGCGCGCAGGGCAAGCGCTTCGCCATTCTGTGGGGCTTGCGCAATTGCCCCGCCTGCCGGCGCATGCATGAGGTCCATCTCGCCGATCCGGCGACCGAGCGCTATATCCGCGAGCATTTCGCGGTCCTTCATCTCAACATTCTCGGCGCGCGCGAGGTCACCGATTTCGACGGCGCCAGGCTGGGAGAGAAGGCGCTCGCCGCCCGCTATCGGATCGAGGGGACGCCGGCGATCCAGTTCTTCCCCGAGCAGGCCGAGGACCTTGCGGCGCGAGAGCCGGCCCGGCGCGAGGTCGCCCGCATGGCACGCCTTCCCGAGCCGAAGGAGTTTCTGGCGCTGTTCCGCTATGTGCAGGAAAAAGCCTATACGAGCGCCGCTTTCGCCGATTGGATGAAGCGCTAGAGCATTTGCCGCAGTTTGGACCGTCATTGCGAGCGCAGCGAAGCAATCCAGCAGCCGTAGAGCTCGGTGGCTTCTGGATTGCTTCGTCGCTGCGCTCCTCGCAATGACGGTCTTCGCCGTCCAGACAGATCGAAATCTGCGCTAGAAGCTCGCCGATCGTCTCGCGGCAGCGCCGTGTCATCCCGGACAAGCTGCGTAGCAGCGCAGCTCCGGGATCCATCGTAAGGCTCCGGTGCCCCACGATGGATCCCGGGGCAAGCCCGGGATGACGGATGTGGTTCGGTGCAAGGCCTCTATGGCCAAATCCCTCAGCCGAGCGCCATCGCCATGCCGGGCCCGGCGCCTTGGGAGCCCGGCCTCATTTGTTCACGGGCGATTCCGGATCGAACAGATAGGCCATCACATCCTTGATCTGCTGCTCGTCGAGCACCTTGTTGGCGCCGAACCGCGGCATGTTCGAACAGGGCACCGCCGCCATCGAGTTGTAGATCTTGGTATAGGCGTCCTTGATCGTCTGCGGATCGTAGGCGCGATCCTTGCCATAGGCCGCCAGACTCGGGCCCAGCGTGCCGTAGCTGAGCTCCTTCGGATCGAGCTGATGGCAGGCGAAGCAGTTGCCGCCGGAGACCGTGCCGGGCGCATCCGAGAACTGCCCGCCGCGCCCGTTATTGGCGACCTTGTAGCCCTTTTTCCAGTCGCCGAGGAACTTGCCGTCAGCCGGGTAGACCACCCGCGCCGTCTCCCGCTTGATGATCTCGTCCGACTGCTGCGGCGAGGGGTTGTTGCGCGTCGCATTGCAGACTGCGAGCGTGGCATCGGGCTTGATGCGCTCCAGCCACTCCGGCGAGGCCTTGCCGAAGGTCGCTTTCAGATAGCCGTCGATCACCGCCTGCGGCGGCTTGTCCTGGGCGAGGGCGGAGCCGCCGGCGAGCAGCGCCAGCAGCAGGGGCAAATGCAGTTTCGACATGATCGTTCCCCCTCAGCGCTTGATCGACGGGACTTTGAGCTCGCCGCCCTCGGCCTGCTTCTGCAGGAAGACGGTGAGAGCCGTGATCGCGTCTGAGGCGTAGTCAGGCGCCGGCCAGCGCTGCTGGCGGTAGCAGTCCCACAGCCGGTGCTGCATCGTCCGTAGCGCGCTCTGCGAGACCCGATAGGTCGGCCACGACCCCATCGTCTCCTGCGCCGTCTTCCCCTTGACGGAGAAATTCGGGAGATTGGTCAGCCGGATGCGCTTGCCTTCTTCGGAATGGCAGGTCGCGCAGGCGAAATCATTGACGCCGCCGCGCGTGTAGAACAGCGCCTCGCCGACCGCCGCCGCCTCCTTTTCCTTGGGATGGGACAGCTGCGGCTCGATCGGCATCCCCGTCGATTTGTTGGCGATGAAGGCGACGAGATCCTGCATGTCCGACTCGCGGCCGGGACCGGAGAAGCGGCGCGCGATCACGTCCTTGGTGTCGAGGCCCTGGATCTTTTCCATGCACCAGAGCAGGCGCTGCTCGGTGTCCATCACCCGGTCGGCATCGGCGAAATAGCGGGGCAGCCTCGCGAAGGCGCCCTCCAGCCTGCCCGGCCCCTCGCCGAGATCACAGCTCTCGAGCGAGGCGTTCTTGGCGCCGCGCTTGGTTTCCCACAGCGCCTCGCCGCGGTCGACGGCCAGGAAGCCCGGATTGGAAAACGGGTCCGAGAGCATTTCGCGGTAGCGCTCGATCTCCTTCTCGCTGTCGTCCTGCGGCGGCGACTGCGCGGTGAGCTGGCCGGCCGCCAAGGTCATGACGGCTGCCAGAATGCCTCCCACGAGCGACGGAAGCTTCATGTTTCGCCCTTTCGTTTCCCCTTGGGTCAGCTTGTTCTTCGCCGACTCCATCCCCCCATTTGGGGCTTTACATTCAAAAAAATCGATATCACGATGTGTTCGATGATGGTCGACGGCTCGACGCGCCGTCAAGAGATAAAAACGAGACGAATTCAAAGGAGGGGCGCCGTCATGCAGGCCCATTCGCCGACCTTATCGCGCAGGGATGCCGTAAGGGCAACTGCCTTCGCCCTGGCCGCCGCCGTGATCGCGCCGCGGCTGGCCCGTGCCGACGAGAAAATGGTCGCTGCCGAGATCAAGAAGCTCTATGGCGGCAAGGCGATGGCGGCCGGCCGGATCCGGCTCGATGTGCCGGAGATTGCCGAGAACGGCCTCGTGGTGCCGATCAATATCGAGGTCGAGAGCCCGATGAGCGAGGCCGATTATGTCAAATCGGTCCATGTCTTCGCCGAGGGCAACCCGCAGCCCGGCGTGGTCAGCTATCATTTCACCCCGGCCTGCGGAAAGGCCTCGGCGGCGACGCGCATACGGCTCGCGCAGACGCAGGACGTGATCTGCATCGCCGAGATGTCGAACGGCGATCTCTATACCGCCAAGGCGAATATCAAGGTCACCATCGGCGGCTGCGGCGGCTGATCGTCGCGCGACACGACGAAGACTTAAGATCGAGGCGAGGAAACCAATGACCACCAAGTCCAAGCCGAGGATCCGCGTTCCGGCCAAGGCCGCGGCCGGCGAGATCATCGAGATCAAGACGCTGATCTCGCACGAGATGGAATCCGGCCAGCGCAAGGATTCCAAGGGCGAGACCGTGCCGCGCAAGATCATCAACAAGTTCGTGGCGAGCTTCAACGGCAAGCAGGTCTTCGCCGCCGATTGGAACCCCGCGATCTCGGCCAATCCCTACCAGTCCTTCTTCTACAAGGCGGTGGAGTCGGGGGAGTTCACCTTCGTCTGGAAGGATGACGACGGCTCCGAATACAGCGCCACGAGTAAGCTGACGGTCGGCTGACGACCCTGTCCGTACCATCCGGGCCGCCCGCCGGGCGGCGCTCCGATAGGCAGCTCCGGGACGCGCGCGCACGGCGCCCGCGAAGGATGAGTCATGATCTCGAGACGTGAATTCTTGCAGGCGACGGCGGCAGCGGCCGCGCTGACGGCGGCCTCCGGCCATGGCTCGCTGGGCCGTGCGGCGGCGCAGCAGAAGCTGTCCCAGGCAGATATTCTGCGCTTCGAGCCGCTCGGGCAGGTCACCATCCTGCATGTCGCCGATATCCATGCGCAGCTGGTGCCGCTGCAGTTCCGCGAGCCGACGGTCAATCTCGGCGTCGGCGAGGCCAGGGGCCAGCCGCCGCATCTTACCGATGCCGAGTTCCGGGCGCATTTCAAGATCGCCGCCGGCTCGCCCGAGGCATTCGCGCTGACCTCGGAGGATTTCGTCGCATTGGCCCGCAGCTATGGGCGCATGGGCGGGCTCGACCGGGTCGCGACCCTCGTCGCGGCGGTCAGGGCAGAACGCGGCGCTGACAAGGTGCTGCTGCTCGACGGCGGCGACACCTGGCAGGGTAGCTGGCTCTCGCTCCAGAGCAAGGGCCAGGACATGGTGGACGTCATGTCGGCCCTGAAGCTCGACGCGATGACCTCGCATTGGGAGTTCACGCTCGGCGCCGAGCGGGTCAAGGAGATCGTCGAGGCGGCGCCCTTCGCCTTCCTCGCCCAGAACATCCGCGACAAGGAGTGGAACGAGCCGGTTTTCCCGCCGCGCAAGCTGTTCGAGAAGGGCGGCGTCAAGGTCGCCGTGATCGGCCAGGCGCTGCCGCGCACCGCGGTCGCCAATCCGCGCTGGATGTTCCCGGACTGGGAATTCGGCATCCGCGAGGACGAGCTGCGCACCCAGGTCGAGGAGGCGAGGGCGGAGGGCGCGGCGCTCGTCGTGCTGCTCTCGCATAACGGTTTCGATGTCGACCGCAAGCTGGCCAGCCGGGTCGAGGGCATCGATATCATCCTGACCGCGCACACCCATGACGCGATGCCCGGCCTGGTCCGGGTCGGCAAGACCGTTCTGGTCGGCTCCGGCTCGCATGGCAAATTCGTCTCGCGGCTCGACATCGCGGTGAAGGACGGCAGGGTCGCCGATATCCGCTTCAAGCTGATGCCGGTCTTCGCCGATGCGATCGCGCCGGAACGCGAGATGGCGGCGCTGATCGGCAAGCTGCGGCAGCCGCTGGCGGCCGAGCTCGCCAAGGAGGTCGGCCGCACCGAGTCGCTGCTCTACAGGCGCGGCAATTTCAACGGCACCTTCGACGATCTGATCTGCGACGCCATGCTCTCGCAGCGCGATGCGGAAATCGCGCTCTCCCCGGGTTTTCGCTGGGGCGGGACCCTGCTGCCGGGCGAGGCGATCACCTGGGAGGCGATCACCAACGCCACCGCCATCACCTATCCGAACTGCTACCGCACCGAGATGACGGGCCAGCAGCTCAAGGACATTCTCGAGGATGTCGCCGACAACATCTTCCATCCGGACCCCTATTTCCAGGGCGGTGGCGACATGGTCCGCGTCGGCGGCATGGGCTACGCCATCGATATCGGCAAGCCGATGGGCGCGCGCATTTCGGGGCTGACGCATCTGAAATCCGGCAAGCCGATCGAGGCCGGCAGGCGCTATGCCGTCGCCGGCTGGGCCAGCATCAACCGGGACACCCAGGGCCCGCCGATCTGGGACGTGGTGCGCGACCATGTCGCCGCCGCCGGGACCGTAACCGTCAAGCCCAACGACGCCGTCAAGGTGAGCGGCGCCTGAGGAGATCAGCCGATGTCGTCCCCCAACTCGCCCGATGCCCTCAGCCGCCGGCGCTTCCTGCGCGTCGCGACCGCCGCCGGAACGGGCCTCGCCGCCGCCGGCGCGGCGCGCGCCCAGCCCAAGCCGGAGCCCGACAAGCCCGATCCCCTGATCACCGAGGTGCAGGATTGGAACCGCTATCTCGGCGAAGGTGTCGACAAGCGGCCCTATGGCACGCCCTCGCGCTTCGAGAGCCATGTCGTGCGCCGCGACGTCTCCTGGCTGACGGCCTCGCCGGAATCCTCGGTGAACTTCACGCCGCTGCATGAGATCGACGGCATCATCACCCCGTCGGGGCTGTGCTTCGAGCGCCATCACGGCGGCATCGCCGATATCGATCCGGCGGGGCACCGGCTGATGATCCATGGCCTGGTCGACAAGCCGCTCGTCTTCACCATGGATGACATCAAGCGGATGCCACGCCAGAACCGCATCTATTTCCTCGAATGCGCCGCCAATTCGGGCATGGAATGGCGCGGCGCCCAGCTGAACGGCTGCCAGTTCACGCATGGCATGGTCCATAACGTGATGTACACCGGCGTGCCGCTGAAGCTGCTGCTGGCCGAGGCCGGCGTGAAGCCGAATGCCAAATGGCTGATGCTGGAGGGCGCCGATTCGGCCGGCATGAACCGCTCCCTGCCGCTCGAAAAGGCGCTGGACGATGTCCTGCTCGCCTTCGCGATGAACGGCGAGGCGCTGCGGCCGGAGCAGGGCTATCCCTTGCGCGCGGTGATCCCGGGCTGGGAGGGCAATCTCTGGGTCAAATGGCTGCGGCGCATCGAGCTCGGCGACATGCCCTGGCAGGCCCGCGAGGAAACCTCGAAATACACCGATCTCCTGGCCGATGGCCGCTCGCGCCGCTTCACCTTCGTGATGGACGCCAAATCGGTGGTCACCAATCCCTCGCCGCAGGCGCCGCTGAAGCACAAGGGCCGCAATGTGCTGACCGGTCTCGCCTGGTCGGGCCGCGGCACGATCAAGCGCGTCGACGTCACCCTCGACGGCGGCCGCAACTGGCAGAGCGCCCGGCTCGACGGGCCGGTGCTCGAGCGCTCGCTCACCCGCTTCTACGTCGATTTCGACTGGGACGGACGCGAGCTGCTGGTCCAGTCGCGCGCGCTGGATTCGACCGGCTATGTCCAGCCGACCAAGGACGAGCTGCGCAAGATCCGCGGTGCCAACTCGATCTACCACAACAACGGCATCCAGACCTGGCATGTGAAGGCCAATGGGGAGACCGAAAATGTCGAGATCGGCTAGCCCCCTTCTGCTTGCCGCCGGCGCCGCCGCCTTGGTGCTGGCCGCCGCGCCGCTGATCGCGCAGACCAAGCCGGCGCCCGCCAAGACCGCCACGGCCCCGCTGCAGGCGACGGCCGCGCCGCAGGCCAAGCTCGGCCTCGGCCGGCCCGCCCTGCCGGAGGAGATCGCGGCCTGGGATATCGATGTGCGGCCGGACGGACAGGGCCTGCCGCCGGGCAAGGGCACCGTGAAACAGGGCGACGAGATCTTTCAGACGCAATGCGCCAGCTGCCATGGCGAGTTCGGCCAAGGGAACGGCCGCTGGCCGGTGCTGGCCGGCGGCTTCGGCTCGCTGACCTCGGACAGGCCGGAAAAGACCATCGGCTCGTTCTGGCCCGATCTTTCGACGGTGTTCGATTATATTCGCCGCGCGATGCCCTACGGAAATGCACAGTCGCTCACCAATGACGAGCTCTACGCCGTCACCGCTTATCTGCTTTACCTCAACGACATCGTGAAGGATGATGAATTCGAGATCTCGGACAAGAATTTCGGGACGGTCAAGCTGCCCAACGCGGCCGCCTTCTACGACGACGACCGGGAGGCGGCGGAAAAGGCCTTCTGGGGCAAGGAGCCATGCATGAGCGATTGCAAGGGCGAGGTGAAGATCACCGGGCGCGCCACGGTGCTGGATGTCACCCCGGATTCGAAGACGGCGCCGAAGGTGGATTGAGGGCGGGGCTGCCGACACCGTGAAAACTGGTCACAAAGCTGCGAACCGGCGCCGGACGTCATAAATTGGCGCCGGCACAGGCCGGACAAGGCAGGGGGAGGATTTCAGATGCCGATCGACCGCCGCTCATTGCTGCTGACGGGTGCATCCGCCACGCTGGCCCTCGCGGCTCCGGCCGTGCTCGGCCAGGCCAAGCCGCGCGTCGTCGTCATCGGCGGCGGCGCGGGCGGCGCCACCGCGGCCCGCTACATCGCCAAGGACTCGGCCAAGGACTCGGGCGGCGCGATCGCCGTCACGCTGGTCGAGGAGCAGGAGGTCTACCAGACCTGCTTTCACTCCAATCTCTTCATCGGCGGCTTCAAGACCTATGAGGATATCACCCATCGCTATGATGCGCTGGCCAGGAACCACGGCATCACGCTCGCCCGCGCCCGCGCCACGCAGATCGATCGCGACAAGAAGGAGGTCGTGCTCTCCGACGGCCGGCGCCTGCCCTACGACCGGCTCGTCGTCTCGCCCGGCATCGACCTGAAATACGATTCCGTGCCCGGCTGGTCGCGGGATGCCGAGGAGGCGATGCCGCATGGCTGGAAGCCCGGGCGCCAGACCCAGCTGATCAGGCAGCGGCTCGATGCGGTCCCCGATGGCGGCACGATCCTGATGATCGCGCCGCCCAATCCCTATCGCTGCCCGCCCGGCCCCTATGAGCGCGCCTCGATGTTCGCCCATCAGCTGAAGAAGACCGGCAGGGGCAATGCCAAGATCATCATCCTCGACCCGAAGGACAGCTTCTCCAAGCAAGGCGTCTTCCAGGAGGGGTGGGAGAAGCATTACGGCGCCATGATCGAATGGCTCGGCCCGAAGGTCCATGACGGCATCAAATCGGTCGATCCGAAGACCAACGCCGTCGTGACGGGCTTCGAGACATACAAGGACTGCGCCTTCGTCAATGTGATCCCCGCGCAGATGGCGGGCGAGATCGCGCGCTCGGCCGGGCTGGCGCCCGCCGGCGGCTATTGCACGATCGATCCGGCCTCGATGCGCTCCGTCGTCGATCCGGCGATCTATGTGCTCGGCGATGCCTGCATCGGCGGCGACATGCCCAAATCGGCCTTCTCGGCCAACAGCCAGGCCAAGGTCGCGGCCATGCTGATCCGCGGCGAGCTGACCGGCGCCCGCACCTTTCCGGCCCGCTATGTCAACACCTGCTGGTCGCTGATCGACACCGACGACACCATCAAGGTCGGCGGGCGCTATGAGCCCAAGGACGGCAGGATCGCGGCGAGCGAGAGCTTCGTCTCCCAGCCCGGCGAAAGCGCCGAGCTGCGCAAGCAGAACCAGGCCGAGAATATCGGCTGGTATGCCGGCATCACGGCCGACATGTTCACCTGACCTTTCGCCGCGCCCGGCGCGGAGATGCAAGATGCGGCGGCGCCGGCGCCGCCGATTTTTGGCCGCCTCAGACCTTGGGATTGATCTGATATGAAACTGCTGATTGCCACGAGCCTCGCCGTCGCCGCCTTCGCCGCAGTCGCCCACGCGCAGGATGTCACCGCCGGCGCACGGTCCTGGAACAAGTGCCGCGCCTGCCACCAGATCGGCGAGACGGCGAAGAACGGCGTCGGCCCGCATCTCAACGGCCTGTTCGGGCGCCATACCGGCTCGGTCGAGGGCTACAGCTATTCGACGGCGAACAAGAACGCGAACATCACCTGGGACGAGGCGGTGTTCGCCGAATACATCAAGGATCCGCGCGCCAAGATCCCCGGCACCAAGATGGTCTTCGCCGGCATCAAGAATGACAAGGAAATCGCCGACCTGACCGCCTTTCTCAAGCAGTACGGCCCCGACGGCAAGAAGAACTAGAGCCAGATCGTCATTGCGAGGAGCGTAGCGACGAAGCAATCCAGGGGCCGCCGCGCCCTTTGTCTCCTGGATTGCTTCGCTTTGCTCGCAATGACGGCTCTAGCTGCTGCGCCGCTCGACCAGCGCGTGGCCGGTGTCGATCACCACCGGCCCACTGGCGTCTTTGCGCAGCCGCTCGAGGATCAGCCGCGCCGTCTCGCGGCCGATCAGCTCGCCGGACGGCCTGATCGTCGTCAGCGAAGGGATGCAGGAGCCGGCGAAGCCGAGATCGCCGAAGCCGACGACCGCGCAATCCTCCGGCACCAGGATGCCGCGGCGCTGGCATTCGAAGATCACCCCCAGCGCCACCAGGTCGTTGGAGCAGACCAGCCCGTCGAGATCGGGCAGGCGCCGCCGGACCTGCCCGAGCAGGATCGTGCCGGCCTCCACCGAGGCCGGGCCGGGATGGTTCAGCACCGGGCACTCGCCGAGCCCGTTCGCCCGGCACTCCGCCAGGAAGCCCTCGGCCCGCTGCGCCGCGCGCCGGTCCTCATGCAGCCGCGCTCCAACGAAGGCGAGGCGGCGCCGCCCCTTGCCGGCGAGATGGCGCGCCGCCGTGGCGCCGATCTGCGGATGCGAGAAGCCGACCGCCATGTCGATCGGCGCCGTCTGCGACAATTCCCACATCTCGACGATCGGGATGCCGGCGCCCTGCAGCATCCGCCGCGTCTGCGGGGTGTGGTCGAGCCCGGTCAGCACCATCGCCGCCGGCGCCCATGACAGCGTGGTGCGGATCAGCGCCTCCTCCTGCCCGGGAACATAGTCGCTGTTGCCGAGCAGCACCTGGAAGCCCTCGGCGGCGAACTCGCTCTGCAGCGCGGCCACCGTCTCCGCGAAGAAGGCGTTGCGGATCGAGGGCACCACGATGCCGACCACCCGCGAGGACGCGGCGGCGAGGCCTCCGGCGACGAGATTGGGCACATAGCCGAGCGCCGCGATGGCATGGGAGATGCTCTGGCCGGCCTCGGCCGAGACCGCCGCGGGCCGCCGCAGATAGAGCGACACCGTCGAGGGCGAGACCTGCGCCCGCTGCGCCACCTCCGTCATGGTGACGCGCTGCATCTTGCGCCGCCGCCTCTTCTCGCTCGTGCTCAAATCGATCCTCCTCCGGGCCGCCAGCTTCGCAAATAATCGCAGCGCTGTGAAGCTTCTCACGCCAGCTACTATTGAACTCTTGCAAGTCGAGATCGTAGCGCTATGATCTCCTCCGGCGAGCGCCCTCGACGGTGCCGCCGGGGAGGAAGCATGGCGTCCGTCGAATTTCGCGGTCTCGAGAAGAGCTATGGCGCCCTGCGCATCGTGAAGGGCGTCGATCTCGCCATCGCCGATGGCGAGTTCATCGTGCTGGTCGGCCCCTCGGGCTGCGGCAAGTCGACCATGCTGCGCATGCTGGCCGGGCTGGAGGGCATTAGCGGCGGCGAGATCCGCATCGGCGAGGCGCGCGTCAACGAGCTGGCGCCGCGCGAGCGCGACATCGCCATGGTCTTCCAGGACTACGCGCTCTACCCGCACAAGACCGTCTACGAGAACATGGCCTTCAGCCTGAAGGTGCGGAAGGTCGCGGCGGCCGAGATCGAGCAGCGCGTCCGGCAGACGGCGCAGATGCTCGGCATCGCCCAGCTGCTCGACCGGCGCCCCGGCCAGCTGTCCGGCGGCCAGCGCCAGCGCGTCGCCATGGGGCGCGCCATCGTCCGGCGCCCCTCGGTCTTCCTGTTCGACGAGCCGCTCTCCAATCTCGACGCGAAGCTGCGCGGCGAGGTGCGCGGCGAGATCAAGCGCCTGCATCAGGCGCTTCGCACCACCATCATCTATGTCACCCACGATCAGGTCGAGGCGATGACGCTGGCCGACCGCATCGTCATCCTGAAGGGCGGGCAGATCGAGCAGATCGGCACGCCCGACGAGGTCTACAACGCCCCCGCCAGCGTCTTCGTCGGCGGCTTCATCGGCTCGCCGGCGATGAACTTCGTCAAGGCGCGGATGGCCGGCGAGGCGATCCTGCTCGACGGCGGCGCGAGCCTGCCGGCGGGGCGCATTGCGGGACGCGCCGCCGCGCTCGACGGCAGGCCGATCATCCTCGGCATCCGCCCGGAGCATTTCTCGGATGCGGCGCAGGGCGTGCCGCTCTCCGGCGCCGTTCAGGTGGTCGAGCCGCTCGGCTCCGACACGCTCGTCCAGCTCGCCCTGGGGCAGGGGGTGGTGACGGCCCGCATGCCGCCATCGCTGCGCGCCGCGCCGGGGCAGCTGCTGACGCTCGGCGTCGACCCGGCCCGGCTGCATCTCTTCGATGCGCAGAGCGAGCGGGCGCTGAACTGATCACAGAACAGAAAAAGGGGAGGATGGCATGAGGATCAACGGGTTCAGGCTGGCGCTGGCGGGCGCGGCGCTGGCGCTCTCGGTCTCGGCGGCGCAGGCGCAGACGGTGCTGCGCGCCTTCGTCTCGAGCCAGCACCGGCCGGAGATCTGGCGCAAGGCCTTCGATCTCTACGAGCAGCGCAACCCCGGCATCAAAGTCGAGCTGGAGACCGGCGGCAACACCTCCGACGTGCAGGCGCAATACCTGAACACGGTGATGACCGCCAAGGATTCCTCGCTCGACGTGCTGATCCTCGACGTCATCCGCCCGGCGCAATACGCCGCCGCCGGCTGGACGGTGCCGTTCAACGAGGTGATCGGCGCCGACATCGCCGGCTATATGAAGCGCTATCTGCCGGCCTATGCCGAGGCCAACACGATCGACGGCAAGATCGTCGCGCTGCCGGCCTTCGCCGATGCGATGTTCCTGTATTACCGCAAGGACCTGCTGGAGAAGCACAAGCTCGCGCCGCCCAAGACCTGGGACGAGCTCGTCACCGCCGCCAGGACGATCACCGGCGCCGAGGGCGACGCCAATCTCCAGGGCCTCTCCTTCCAGGGCAAGGCGATCGAGGGCGCGGTCTGCACCTTCCTGCTGCCCTATTGGAGCATGGGCAAGTCGCTGGTCGCGAACGGCAAGCTCTCCTTCGACCGCGATACCGCCATCAAGTCGCTGAAGCTCTGGAAGGGCTTCGTCGAGCAGGGCGTCGTCAAGAAGAACATCGCCGAGGTCGCGACCGACGACACCCGCAAGGAGTTCCAGGCCGGCAATGTCGTCTTCGCGGTCAACTGGTCCTATGCCTGGGGCCAGTTCCAGGGGCCTGAATCGGCGGTCAAGGACAAGGTCGGCGTGGTCAAGCTGCCGGCGGTCGCCGGCGGCAGCTCCGCCTCCTGCCTGGGCGGCTGGGAATGGGGCGTCTCCACCTATTCGAAGAACCGCGTCGCCGCGCAGAAATTCGTGCAGTTCCTGTCGAGCCCCGAGATCTCCGGCTACATGGCCGCCAATGCCGCGCTGCTGCCGGCCTTCGCCGAGGTCTATCGCGATCAGCAGGTGCTGAAGGCGGTGCCCTGGTTCGAGCAGGCGCAGGCGATCGTCGACTCGGCCAAGTCGCGCCCGGTGACGCCGCGCTACAACGAGGTCAGCGAGATCGTCCGCACCACCGTCAACGCGGTGCTGGCCGGCACCGTCACGCCCGAGCAGGGGGCCGACCAGATGGAGGCCCGGCTGAAGCGCGTGCTGCGCTGAGCGGCGGGGCCGGATCATGAGCATGGCGATCGGCGGCACACCGGCTGGGCCCGTTCCGGGGGCGGATCGGGCGGCGACCCCCTGGTGGGTGCGCCTGCTCGATCCCGGCGAGCGCACCCTGGCGGTGCTGCTGCTGCTGCCGACCGCGCTGCTGCTCGCCCTGATCATCGTCTACCCGGTCTGCCGGCTGATCTGGACCAGCCTGCACGCGCTCTCGCTGACCTCGGGCCTGCCGGCGAGCTTCGCCGGGCTCGAGAACTATGCGCTGATGCTCGAGGACCCGGTGTTCTGGGAGACCACCCGCAACACCGTCCTGATCACGCTGATCACCGTGCCCGGCGCGCTGCTGGTCGGGCTCGGCCTCGCGCTGATGGCCAATCTGCCCTTCCGCGCCAAATGGCCGGTCAGGCTGTCGCTGCTGATCCCCTGGGCGCTGCCGCTCTCCTTCGCCGGGCTGATCTTCGCCTGGTTCTTCCACTCCGAATACGGCGTCGTGAACGACGTCCTGCAGCGGCTCGGCCTGCCGGCGGTGATCTGGTTCAACTCGCAGCACTGGGCCTTCGCGGCGATCTGCCTGACGATCATCTGGAAGACCTCCTCCTTCATGGCGCTGATCATTCTGGCCGGGCTTCAGACCATCCCGCGCTCGCTCTACGAGGCGGCCGATGTCGATGGGGCCGGGCACCTGCGCCAGTTCTGGGAGATCACCCTGCCGCTGCTGAAGCCCTCGATCGTGGTGGCGCTGATCTTCCGCACCATCACCGCGCTGCAGACCTTCGACATCCCCTACACGATGACGCGCGGCGGCCCCGGCACCTCCACCGCGACCCTGGCGATGTACATTCACCAGAACACCGTCGATTTCCTCGATCTCGGCTATGGCTCGGCGCTGGCCGTGGTGATGTTCGCGCTCTCCATGTGCGTGACCGTGGTCTATCTGCGCATGATGCGGGCGAGGGGCTGAGCCGATGACGTACCGCCCCGCCGCCCTCCCGTTCCTGTCCGGCAGGCCGCTGCGCCTGCTGGTCGGCGCCATCCTGGTCGTCAACGGCCTCTTCCCGGCGCTGTGGATCCTCTTGACCTCGCTGAAGACCGAGGCCGAGCTGACGCGCAAGCCGATCACCTGGCTGCCGGCCGCGCCGACCGGCGAGAACTATCTGCGGGCCTTCACCGACCAGCCGCTGCCGCTCTTCCTGTTCAACAGCTTCATGGTGGCGCTGCTCTCGACGCTGCTGACGCTGTTCGTCTCGGTGCTCGCCGCCTATGCGCTGGCAAGGCTGCAGCTGCGGGGGCGCGACCTCATCCTCTCGGGCATCATCGCGGTCTCGACCTTCCCGCTGGTGACCTTGCTGGTGCCGCTGTTCGAGACCATGCGCGCGCTCGGGCTGCTCAACACCTGGGTGGCGCTGATCCTGCCTTACACGGTGCTCAGCCTGCCGGTCTGCACGTTGATCCTGGTGGCGTTCTTCGAAGGGATTCCCCGCGATCTCGAGAACGCCGCGATGATCGACGGCTGCACCCGCATCGGCGCGCTGTTCAAGGTGGTGGTGCCGCTCTCGGCGCCGGGCGTCTTCACCGCCGGCATCATCGCCTTCGTCAACGCCTGGGACGAGTTCCTGCTCGCCCTCTCGTTCAACTCGAACCCCTCGCTTCGGACCCTGCCGGTCGGCGTCACGCTCTACCAGGGCGAGTTCGCCTTCCCCTGGCCGGTGATCTCGGCGGCGCTGATCGTCGGCATCGTGCCGGTGGCGGTGCTGATCGTCGTCTTCCAGGAGCGGGTCGTCTCCGGCCTCACCTCCGGCGGCATGAAAGGCTGATGGCCACCCCATGACCAGACGGAAGATCGCCGATTTGCGCAGCCAGCGCTGGTTCGCCTCCGACGACATGCGCGGCTTCGCCCACCGCCAGCGCACCCAGCAGATGGGCCTGCGCCGCGAGGAGTTCCTCGGCAAGCCGGTCGTCGCCATCCTCAACACCTGGAGCGAGATGAGCCCCTGCCACGCCCATCTGCGCGACCGGGCCGAGGCGGTGAAGCGCGGCGTCTGGCAGGCGGGCGGCTATCCCGTCGAGCTGCCGGCGCTTTCGGTCGGCGAGGTCATGGTGAAGCCGACCACCATGCTCTACCGCAACTTCCTGGCGATGGAGGTCGAGGAGCTGCTGCGCTCGCACCCGGTCGACGGTGCGGTGCTGCTCGGCGGTTGTGACAAATCCACCCCTGGCCTGCTGATGGGCGCCTTCAGCATGGATCTGCCGGTGATCTTCTGCCCGGCCGGGCCGATGTCGAACGGGCAATGGCGCGGCCAGAAGACCGGCGCCGGCACCCATACCCGCAAATACTGGGATGAATTGCGGGCCGGCAATATCAGCAAGGCCGACTGGGTCGATCTCGAAAGCCGGATGACGCGCTCCTTCGGCACCTGCAACACCATGGGCACCGCCTCGACCATGACCTCGATCGCCGAGGCCATGGGGCTGACCCTGCCCGGCGCCTCCTCGATCCCCGCCGCCGATAGCGGCCACCGCCGCATGGCCTCCGAATGCGGCGAGCGCTGCGTCGCGATGATCCTCGAGGATCTGAAGCCCTCGCGCCTCGTCGATGCGCGCAGCATCCAGAACGGGCTCGTCGCCTATATGGCGCTCGGCGGCTCGACCAATGCCGCGGTCCACCTGATCGCGATGGCCCGCCGCGCCGGCATCCCGCTCGCCCTCGACGCGCTGGAGGAGATGGCCGGCAAGGTCCCGGTCTGTGCCAACCTGTTCCCCTCCGGCAATTACCTGATGGAGGATTTCTACTTCGCCGGTGGCCTGCCCGCTCTGCTCAAGCGCTGCGAGGCCTTCCTCGCCGCCGATGCGCTGACGGTGAACGGGCGCAGCCTGGCCGAGAACATCGTCGGCGCCGAATGCTTCGACGAGGACGTGATCCGCTCGCCCGACAATCCGGTGGTGCCGCTCTCGCGCGGCAAGACGCTGGCGGTGCTGCGCGGCAACCTCGCCCCCGATGGCGCTGTGATCAAGTCCACCGCGGCCGATCCGCGCTTCCTGCAGCATACCGGCCCGGCGATTGTCTTCGACAGCCCCGCCGAGATGAACCGGCTGATCGACGATCCGGAGCTGGAGGTCAGCGAGGCCAGCGTGCTGGTGCTGCGCAATGCCGGCCCGGTCGGGGCGCCCGGCATGCCCGAATGGGGCAATCTGCCGATCCCGAAAAAGCTGCTGAAGCAGGGGGTGCGCGATATGGTCCGCATCTGCGACGGCCGCATGAGCGGCACCCATTACGGCACCTGCATTCTTCATGTCGCGCCCGAGGCGGCGATCGGCGGCCCGCTGGCGCTGCTGCGCACCGGCGATCTCGTCGCCCTCGACGTCGCCGCCGGCCGGCTCGACATGCTGGTCGAGCCCGCGGAGCTGGAGCGCCGCCGCGCCGCCTGGACGCCCGCCGCGCCGCTCTATGAGCGCTCCTTCGCGGCGCTCTACCAGCGCCATGTCTCGCAGGCCGACCAGGGCTGCGACTTCGATTTCCTGGCGACGACCGGGCGCCCGGTCGCCGAACCGCCGATCTATTGAGGCCCGCCATGAGCACGATCGAGAACCCCTTCAAGCGCTGGCTTGCCGCGCGCCGCCGGCCGGCTCCGCTCGGCACCTGGCTGATGTCCTCCGCCCCTTCGACCGCCGAGGCGATGGGGCTGTGTGGCTTCGATTTCCTGGTTGCCGATCTGGAGCATGTCCCGGTCGAGATCCCCGAGCTGGTCAACATCCTGCGGGCGGCCGGCTGCACCCCGGCGCAGGTGGTGGTTCGCCTGGCCTGGAACGACCAGGTCATGATCAAGCGGGCGCTCGATGCCGGCGCCCGCACGGTGATGCTGCCCTTCATCCAGAACGAGGAGGAGGCGCGCGCCGCGGTCTCCTATGCGCAATACCCGCCGCTCGGCGTGCGCGGCGTCGCCGCCATGCATCGCGGCTCGCTCTATGGCCGCGCCCCGGACTATCTCAAGCGGGCCAATGACGAGACCGCCATCATCCTCCAGCTCGAAACACCCGAGGCGATCGAGCGGGCGGGAGCCATCGCCGCAGTGCCCGGCGTCGACGCGCTCTTCGTCGGCCCGGGCGATCTCTCGGCGGCGATGGGCCATATCGGCAATATCGGCCATCCCGAGGTCCAGGCGATGATCGCCCGCGCCGCGCAGGATTGCCACGCCGCCGGCAAGCCGGTCGGCATCGTCGGGCCGAATCCGGAGATGGTGCAGCGCTTCCTCGATTACGGCTACGATTTTGCCGCGATCGGCTCCGACCTGGCGATGATGATTGGCCGCGCGGGCGAGTGGCTGGGCGCGCTGCGCTCCGGCGCCGCTCCGGCGGCCGATGCGCAGCCGGGAGCCTCCTACTGATGCGTCTGGAACCGATCACCTCTCCGGAGCGGCGCGCGCTGCTCGGCGAATCCCCCCTCTGGTCCGCGTCCGAGCAGGCGCTCTATTTCGTCGACATCAAGGGCCGGGCGATCCACCGCGTCGCGCCGGGCAGCGGCGAGCACCGGGTGATGCCGGTCGGGGAGGATATCGGCTGCATCGGCTTCTGGCCGGGCGGCGGCTTCATCGCTGCGCTGCGCTCGGGCATCTGGCGCCTCGATGCGCAGGGCAGGGCGCTGGCCAAGCTGGCCGACAACCCGGAAGACCAGCGCGCCAGCCGCTTCAACGATGGCGGCACCGATCCGCGCGGCCGCTTCATCGCCGGCACCATCGACGAGGCGAGGGCCGGCACCGCCCATCTCTACCGCCATGACCGCAACGGCCTCACCATCCTCGCCTCGGGGCTGCTGACCTCGAACGGGCTCGCCTTCTCGCCGGACGGGCGCACGCTCTACCATGCCGACACGCCGCGCTTCAGCGTCCACGCCTATGATTACGACCCGGACACCGGGGTGCTCGGCGCCAAGCGCCTCTTCATCCAGCTCGACCCGCAGGGCGAGGACCGCGGCCGGCCCGACGGCGCCGCCGTCGACAGCGAAGGCTGCTACTGGACGGCTCTCTACGAGGGCGGCCGCATCCAGCGCTACAGCCCGGGCGGCCGATTGCTGGAGGAGCACAAGCTCACCGCCAGGCGCCCGACCATGGTCGCCTTCGGCGGGCCGGATCTCAAGACCCTGTTCGTCACCACCGCCTCGGACGGCGCCGATGCCGCCGAGCAGGCGGCCTATCCAGATGGCGGGCGGCTCTTTGCGATGCCGGTCGCGGTCGCCGGGCGCCTGCCGACCCTGTTCGATCCCGATGCTTGAGAGCCGCCGCCGTGAGCTATGACAGCGTCAGCTATCGCTCCTTGCGGGACAGGGCGGTTCTCGTCACCGGCGGCGCCTCCGGCATCGGCCGGGAGCTGGTGAGGGCCTTCGCCGGCCAAGGAGCGCGCACGGCCTTCATCGATATCGACGATGAATCCGGCGCGGCGACCGCCGCGGAGACGGGCGCCAGCTTTCAGTCCTGCGATCTCACCGACATCGCCGCGCTGCGCAAGAGCGTCGCCGCGATCGAGGCGGAGCTCGGCGGCATCGACGTGCTCCTCAACAATGCCGGCAAGGACGACCGGCACGCCATGGACGGGCTGGAGCCCGAGGATTGGCGCCGGGCGCTGGCCTTCAATCTCGACCACCAGTTCTTCGCGACGCAGGCGGTCAGCCCCGGCATGAGGCGGCGCGGGCGCGGCTCGATCGTGATGTTCGGCTCGATCTCCTGGATGCGCGGACGGCCCGGCATGGTCGGCTACACCACGGCCAAGGCGGCGATCAACGGCTTGACCCGTACGCTCGCCCGCGAGCTGGGGCCGGACGGCATTCGGGTGAACTGCATCGTGCCCGGCGCCATCCACACCGAGCGCCAGGCCAGGCTCTGGACCACGCCGGAGCAGAACCAGCAATTCATCGACCTCCAGGCGCTGAAATTCCGTCTCGACGCCAGCCATGTCGCCCGGCTCGCTCTGTTCCTGGGCTCCGACGAGAGCGCCGGCTCGACCGGCGCGAATTTCATCGTCGATGCCGGCCTCACCCAGAACTGACCGCCATGCCGTTCCAGCGCCTTTCCGACGGTTTCGAGCTGGTGCTCGGCGGGCTGGTCCTCCTTCGCCACCGGCCGCAGGAACCCTGCCTGTTCGTCGGCCATGGCCAGGCCCGCGTCGAGATGTATCGCGGCAACTTCGCCATCGAGGACTATCTGGTCGAGCGCCTCGCCTTGCGCCATGCCGAGCTGGCGCCGGACGGCGCGAGCGCCGTCTTCGCCACCGCGCCGGATGCCGGGATCGCCCTGCGCCTGACGCTGCAGGAGAGCGAGGGCGGCGCTTCCATCGCCTTCGAGGCGCTGCGCCCCGGCATCGATCGGCTCTGGCTGCGCTTGCCCGCGCAGGAGGGCGAGCACCTCTATGGCGGCGGCGAGCAGATGTCCTATCTCGACCTCGCCGGCCGGCGCTTTCCGCTTTGGACTTCGGAGCCGGGCGTCGGCCGCGACAAGTCGACCGAGATCACCTTTCGCGCCGATCGCGAGGGCAGGGCCGGCGGCGACTATTGGACCACCAACTACCCGCAGCCGACCTATCTCTCCTCGCGCCGCTATGCGCTGCATGTCGAGACGACGGCCTATGCCGCCTTCGACTTCCGCCATCCCGGCTTTCATGAGGTCGAGATCTGGCAGGTGCCGGAGCGGATCGCGTTCACCGTCGCCGGCAGCATGGCGGCGCTGGTCGGCCGGCTCTCGGAGCGCTTCGGCCGCCAGCCGCCGCTGCCCGACTGGGTCTATAACGGCGCCATCATCGGGCTGAAGGACGGCGCCCGCAGCTTCGAGCGGCTCGCCGCGATCCGTGCCGCCGGCGCGGCGGTGTCCGGCCTCTGGTGCGAGGATTGGGTCGGGCTGCGCCATACCTCCTTCGGCGCCCGCCTGTTCTGGGACTGGCAGGCCAGCGAGGAGCGCTATCCCGGCCTGCGCCAACGCATCGCCGAGCTGGCCGATGACGGCATCCGCTTCCTCGGCTACGTCAACCCCTATCTCGCCAGCGACGGCGCGCTGTTTCCGGTGGCGCAGGAGCGCGGCTATTTCGCCACCGATGCCGGCGGCGGCACCGCCCTGGTCGATTTCGGCGAGTTCGACTGCGGCGTCGTCGACTTCACCAATCCCGAGGCGGCCGCCTGGTTCGCCGAGGAGGTGATCGGCCGCAACATGCTGGATTACGGCCTCTCCGGCTGGATGGCCGATTTCGGCGAGTATCTGCCGGTCGACATCCGCCTCGCCAACGGCGTCGACGCCATGCTGATGCACAATGCCTGGCCGGTGCTGTGGGCCAGGGTCAATGCCGATGCCGTCGCCGGCCGCGGCCGCACCGGCGATGCCCTGTTCTTCATGCGCGCGGGCTATAGCGGTGTGCAGCGCCATTGCCCCTTGCTCTGGGCCGGCGACCAGTCGGTCGACTTCTCGCGCCATGACGGGCTCGTCACCGTGATCTGCGGGGCGCTGTCCGCCGGCCTGCTCGGCAACGCCTATCACCACTCCGACATCGGCGGTTACACCAGCCTGTTCGGCAATGTCCGGACCCCCGAGCTGATCATGCGCTGGGCCGAGATGGCCGCCTTCACCCCGGTGATGCGCACCCATGAGGGCAATCGGCCCGGCGAGAATCTGCAGATCGACCAGAACCCGCAGGTGCTGGCGCATTTCGCTCGCATGACCCGGATCTATGTCCATCTCGCGCCCTATCTCAAGACGCTGGTAGCCGAGGCGACCGACACCGGCCTGCCGGTGCAGCGCCCGCTCTTCCTGCATTTCGAGGCGGACGAGCGCTGCCATACGGTCCAGGACGCCTATCTCTACGGGCCGGACCTGCTGGTCGCCCCGGTCTGGCAGGCGGGCATGGAAAACTGGCGAGCCTATCTCCCCGCCGGCGCCGATTGGCGGCATCTGTGGAGCGGCGCGCGCTTCGCCGGCGGGCAGGAGGTCGAGGTGGCGGCGCCCTTCGGCGAGCCGCCGGTGTTCTGGCGCGAGGGCTCGCCCTTCGCGGCGCTGTTCGCAGGCCTGCGCGAGCTCACCCCCCACACCGCGCCGTCGAGCGCCTGACCACCAGCTCGACCGGCAGCAGCACATCGGTCTCGACCTGCCGCCCGGCGACCAGCGCCATCAGCGTCTGCGCGACCATCTCGCCGATCCGCCCGATCGGCAGATGCACCGTGGTCAGCGACGGCGAGACATGCGCCGACATGTCGAGCCCGTCTATGCCGATCACCGAGAGCCCCTGCGGCACCGACAGGCCGCGGGCATGCGCCTCCTCCATGCAGCCGATGGCGTGCAGGTCGATGCCGCCGATCAGCGCCGTCGGCGGCTCCTCCAGCTCGAGCAGCCTGGCGCAGCCCATGCGGCCGCCGGCCAGCGTCATCGCCTGCTCGCTGTGCAACTGGCCGGGGAAGGCGAGCCCCGCCGCCGCCATGGCGGCGCGCACCCCCTGCAGTCGGCCGCGCTGGCGGTCGTTGAAGCGCAGATCGCCGGTGATCATCCCGATGCGCCGATGGCCGAGCCCGATCAGGTGCTCGGCCGCCAGCCTTCCGGCCAGCACATTGTCGATCGCCACCGATGGAAACTCGCCGTCGCTGCACCAGGCCAGCACGATCGGCACCCCGGCCGAGCGCAGCATCGCGGTGGTCTCGGCCGCGTGCTCGGCCCCGACCAGCATCAGCCCGTCGACGCCGCGCGCCAGCAGGGCGCGCACCGCCTGGGCTTCGGCGGCGGCATTGCCTTCATGCGAGGCGATCAGCAGCAGATAGCCCTGCTGCGCCAGCTTCGACTGCATCGCCTGCATCGCCCGCGCGAAGATCGCGCTGTCGAGCGTCGGCACGATCGCGCCGATCGTCATCGAGCGCCCGGAGGCCAGCGCCCGCGCCGCCCCATCCGGCAGATAGCCGAGCCTGAGGGCGCTCGCCCGCACCTTGGCCAGCGTCTCCGCAGACAGCAGGTCCGGCTGCGCAATCGCCCGCGATGCGGTCGCAGGGGAGACGCCGGCATCCCGGGCCACGTCGCTGAGCTTGATCCGGCCGCCCTGTCTCATGGCCCCGCCTGAAAGGAATTTTCATTCTGACATAGCCGGTCGCCGCGGCCCTTTCAATCGGGATCCGCGCTTCAACTGAAATCTGAGGTCGAAAATACGTCCCTCATTTCAGTAGGTTGCAGGAGGTGCCGGAATCGATATGTGCGAATATTCGAAAGCGACGCCGCGTCCTTGACAGTCCCGCCGCGATTTGAAACGGTGGATGAAAGCGCTTTCAGAAAAAACCCGAGCGCATGGGAAACGTCATGATGGGACGACGGGCATGGGCCGGGCTGGCTTCGGTCGCCGCGGCTTTGCTGATCTGGTACGGGGTGACGACGCTGAGCGGGCTGGTCTCGCCCGGGCGCTTCCCCGCGCCGGCCGAGGCCTGGCGCTCGCTGACCCAGATCTCGTTGCGCGGCTATGCCGGCGCGACGCTCGCCGCCCATGCCTTCCAGAGCCTCAAGCTCGTCCTGCTCGGCTTCGCGGTGGCGGTGGCGACCGGCGTGCCGCTCGGCCTGTGGATGGGCTGGAGCCGGCGGGCGGAGGCTGCGGTCAACCCGGTCTTCCTGCTGATCCGCCCGATTCCGCCGCTGGCCTGGATCCCGCTCGCCATCCTCTGGCTCGGCCTCGGCGACGCCGCCAAGATCATGGTGATCTGGTTCGCCGCCTTCGTGCCCTCGGTGATCAACGCCTTCGCCGGGGTGAGGGCGATCGACCGGCCGCTGATCGAGGCGGCGCGCATGCTCGGCACGCCGCGCTGGCGGCTGGTGCGCGAGGTCATCGCGCCGGCCGCCTCGCCGATGATCTTCACCGGCCTGCGCCTGTCGCTGCAGGCCTCCTGGACGACGCTGGTGGCGGCCGAGCTGGTCGGGGCGCTGATGGGGCTCGGCTTCGTGCTCAACGTCGCCCAGCAGGACATCTTCCCCGGCATGATCCTGGTCGGCATGGCCGCCGTGGGGCTGCTCGGCTGGGCGACGACATGGCTGCTCGGCAAGGCCGAGCGCCGGGCGCTGGCCTGGAACCTGGCGGCGCGGGATTGAGCCGATGCGCGATTTGCCGCTGACCCTCACCGAACGGCTGCTCTGGGGCGGGCTCGGGCTTGCCCTGTTCCTCGGCCTGTGGATGGCGCTGCCGGCCTCCGGCCTGGTGCCGCGCTCCTTCCTGCCGCCGCCCGGCGAGGTGCTCGGCCGCGTCGTCGAGCTGATCGGCTCGCCCTTCGCGGGGGCGACCTTGCCGCAGCATCTCGCCTCGAGCTTCGAGCGCTATGCCTATGGCGTGCTGCTGGCGGCGCTGGTCGGGGTGCCGCTCGGCCTGCTGATGGGCTGGTTCCGCTGGCTCGACGATGTCGTGACGCCGCTTTTCGACGGCTTGCGCTTTGTCGCGCCGATCGCCTGGGTGCCTTTCGCGGCGCTCTGGTTCGGCACCGGCATCGGCGGCCCGGTGCTGATCATCTTCGCCGGCGCCTTCCCGCCCTGCGTGATCAACGCCTATCGCGGCGCCCGCTTCGTCGAGCCGCGCCTGATCGAGGCGGCGCGCATGCTCGGCACCGGCCATCTGCGGATGATCCTGGAGATCCTGCTGCCGGCGGCGACGCCCTCGATCATCGCCGGCTTGCGCGTCGCCGCGGGACTCGGCTGGCAGTCGCTGGTCGGCGCCGAGCTGATCGTCGCGGCGGCGGGCGTCGGCTTCATGATGGTGCAGGCGCAGGCCAATGTGGCGACGCCAACGGTGATGGCCGGGATGGTGGCGATCGGCGTCACCGGCATGCTGATCGACGTTGCCCTGCGCCAGGGCGAGGCATGGCTGCGCCGCCGGCGCGGCCTGGAGGCGTGAGGCTGAGAATGGGCTCGATCAAATTCGAGAAGGTCGACAAGGTGTTCGGCCCCCGCACCGGCGGGGTGAAGGCGCTCGACGCGATCGACCTCGACATCGCCGACAAGGAGTTCATGGCGATCGTCGGTCCATCCGGCTGCGGCAAGACGACCTGCCTGCGCATGGTCGCCGGCTTCGAGGCGCCGAGCGCGGGCATCGTCAGCGTCAGCGGCCGCCCGGTCAGCGAGCCGGGGCCGGACCGTGCCGTCGTCTTCCAGCAGTTTGCTTTGTTCCCCTGGAAGACGGTGCGCGAGAACATCGATCTCGGCCTGCGCAACAAGAACCTGCCGAGGGCCGAGCGCGAGGAGCTGATCGCCGGCGCGCTTGCGCTGATGAACCTGCAGAGCCATGGCGACGCCTTTCCGCATCAGCTCTCCGGCGGCATGCAGCAGCGCGTCGCCATCGCCCGCGCCTATGTGCTCGATCCCGAGGTGCTGCTGATGGACGAGCCTTTCGGCGCCCTCGACGCGCAGACCCGCGTGGTGATGCAGGAGGAGCTGGTGCGCCTCGCCCGGATCAACCCGCGCACCGTGCTGTTCATCACCCATGCGGTGGAGGAGGCGGTCTATCTCGCCGACCGGGTCGCGGTGATGACCCGCCGCCCCGGCCGCATCAAGGAGATCCTCGACATCCGCACGGTGCGCGAGGCCGAAAACTGGGACCGCCACGAGAGGATCGAGGACGTGATGGACCTCGAATCCTTCGTCCATCTGCGCACCCAGATCTGGAAGTCGCTGCGCGAGGAGAAGGGCTCGAACGGGCTCTGACGACAACGACAGAAAAGAGGGAGGACGACCATGAAGAGAATCATCGCAGGACTGGGCCTGGCCCTGGCGCTCGGCACCGCCGCCCCGGCGCAGGCGCAGACCAAGATCGGGGTGAGCTATCAGCCCTCGCTCTACTGGGCGCTGCCTTGGCACTACGCCACCGTGAAGGGCTGGTGGAAGGAGGTCGGCCTGACGCCGGAGTTCTCGACCTTCCCGGCCGGCGCCCCGCAGATCGCCGCCTCGGCCGCGAAATCCTGGGATGTCGGCGGCACCGGCTCGGTGCCGGCGCTGCTCGGCGCGGTGCGTTTCAACATCCTGACCATCGGCATCACCAACGATGAGTCGAAGGCCAATGCGATGATGGTGCGCGGCGACAAGTTCGACGCCATCAAGGCCGATCCGAAGAGCCTGAAGGGCCAGCGCCTGCTGCTGACCACCAACTCCACCGCCGATTACGCGGCGCGCAAATGCCTGACCAAGTTCGGTCTCGCCTCGAACGACATGCAGTTCGTCAATCTCGGCCAGGCCCAGATCGTCACCGCGATCACCTCGAACAATGGCGACATCGCCGGCGTCTGGGCGCCGAACACCTATACGCTCGAGGACCGCGCCAACGCCAAATACCTCTGCTCCGGCGCCGATGCCGGCGCGATCGTACCGGGCGCCCTGATCGTGCGGGCCGAGTTCGCCAAGGAGCGGCCCGATGACGTCGCCAAGTTCCTCGCCGTCTATCTGCGCGGCTGGTCCTGGGCCAAGGCCAACATGGCCGAGGCGCAGAAGCTCGCCCTCGACTTCTACAAGCAGGGCGGGCTCGAGGCGACGCCGAAGGCGATGGAGCAGGAGTTCGCGCTGCGCCCGACCTTCGGCCTCGACGAGCAGCTCAAGCTGATGGCCCGCTCCGGCGGCGCCTCCACGGTCGACGGCTGGTTCTCCGAGATCGGCAAGTTCATGACCGAGGTCGGCACCATTCCCGCGACGCCGGACGCCAAGTCCTACCTCTCCGACGAGTTCCTGAAGCGCGTGGCGGCGGATGCCAAGCTCAAGGCCTTCGCCACCGAATTCGACAAGAAGTGATCCGATCCATGGCCATCAGTCATCTCAAGAAAGCCGCGAAGACCCCGGAGAGCGAGACCGACGCCGCCCGCGAGGTCGTCACGCAGATGCTGGCGGCCATCGAGGCCGGCGGCGAGCAGGCGGTGCGCGACTATGCGCTGAAGCTCGACCGCTGGGATGGCCCGATCGTCCTCGACCAGGCGACGATCGCGGCCAGGATCGCTGAGGTGCCGCAGGCGGTGAAGGACGACATCGCCTTCGCCGCCGGCCAGGTCCGCCGCTTCGCCGAGGCGCAGCGCGACTCGGTGCGCGACTTCACGCTGGAGCTCTCGCCCGGCTTGCGGCTCGGCCAGAAGCTGGTGCCGGTCAACACCGCCGGCTGCTATGTGCCGACCGGGCGCTATGCCCATATCGCCTCGGCCTATATGTCGATCGCCACCGCCAAGGCGGCCGGCGTCAAGACCGTCGTCGCCTGCTCGGCGCCCTATCGCGGCCAGAACATCCATCCCGACGTGCTCTATGCGATGACGGTCGCCGGCGCCGACGTGATCATGTGCCTCGGCGGCGTCCAGGCGATCGCCGCAATGACCTACGGCCTGTTCACCGGCAAGCGCGCCGACATCATCGTCGGTCCCGGCAACAAATTCGTCGCCGAGGCCAAGCGCATGCTGTTCGGCAAGGTCGGCATCGACGTCTTCGCCGGCCCCTCGGAGGTCGCGGTGATCGCCGACGACACCGCCGATCCGCTGATCGTCGCCACCGACCTGGTCGGCCAGGCCGAGCACGGCCATGAAAGCCCCGCCTGGCTGATCACCGATTCGCGCGCGCTCGCCGACGAGGTCGCGCGGCTGATGCCGGAGCTGATCGAGGCGCTGCCGCCCACCGCCCGCGACGCCGCCGGCGCCGCCTGGCGCGACTATGGCGAGATCGTCCTCTGCGATACCCGCGAGGAGATGGTCGAGGTCTCGGACGCTTACGCCAGCGAGCATCTCGAGGTGCATTGCGCCGATCTCGGCTGGTGGCACGAGCATCTCAGCAATTACGGCTCGCTCTTCCTCGGCGAGGAAACCAATGTCGCCTTCGGCGATAAGGTCTCGGGCCCCAACCACATCCTGCCGACCAAGTTCGCGGCCCGCTATTCGGCCGGGCTCTCGGTGCACAAATTCCTGAAGCCGCTGACCTGGCAGAGCATGGACAAGGCGGCCTGCGAACGGATCGCGCCGGTCTCGGCCCGCATCTCGCGGCTGGAAGGCATGGAGGCCCATGCCCGCACCAGCGATGTCCGCATGGCGAAATACGCGCCCGGCTCGCAGGTCGATCTCGGCCGCGCGGTGGAGGCCTGAGCGATGTTCCGCCTGACATCGCTTTTCGACCTGAGCGGCCGCACCGCCCTGGTGACCGGCGGCAACAGCGGCATCGGCCTCGCAATGGCGCGCGGCCTCGGCCTCGCTGGCGCGCGGCTCGTCCTCGTCGCCCGCCGCGAGGCGGAGCTCGCCGCCGCCGTCGAGGCGCTGAAGGAGGAGGGCATCGCCGCGAGCGGCATCCCGGCCGATCTCGCCGGGCCCGAGGTCGCAACGCAGCTCGGCGCAGCCTGCGACGAAGCCGGCCTCGCCATCGACATCCTGGTCAACGCCGCCGGCATCAACCTGCGCCAGCCCTTCGCCGAGGTCACTGCCGAGGCCTTCGACCGGCACATGGCGGTGCATCTGCGCGCCCCCTTCCTGCTCACCCAGCGCTTCGCCCCCGCCATGGCCGAGCGCGGCTATGGCAGGATCGTCAACATCGCCTCGCTGCAGAGCTGGCGCGCCTTTCCCGACAGCGCCCCCTATGGCGCCGCCAAGGCCGGCGTCGCCCAGCTCACCCGCGCCAGCGCCGAGGCCTGGTCGCGCCACGGCATCACTTGCAACGCCATCGCGCCCGGCTTCTTCCCGACGCCGCTGACGGCGCCGGTCTTCGCCGATGCCGAGCGCTCCGCGCGCAACGCCCAGCAGACCGCGATCGGCCGCAATGGCGAGCTGGAGGACCTGATTGGCGCGGTGGTCTATCTCGCCTCGCCGGCCAGCGCCTATGTCACCGGCCATGTGCTGGTGGTCGATGGCGGCTTCACCGCCAAGTAGAGGGGACACGGCCAATGAAGGCGCTGGTCTATACGGGTCCGAACGCGCTCGTCTTCCGTGACGAGCCGGAGCCGGTTCCGGGCCCCGACGAGCTGCTCGTCCGGGTCGAGGCGGTCGGCATCTGCGGCTCCGACATGCATGCCTATCACGGCCATGATGCCCGCCGCCCGCCGCCGCTGATCCTCGGCCATGAGGCGGCCGGGCGCATCGTCGGGGGCTCGCGGGACGGCGAGCGCGTCACCGTCAACCCGCTGGTGGTCGACCCGGCCTGCCCCTATGCCCGCGAGGGCCGCTGGCATCTCTCGCCGACCCGCCAGATCATCTCGATGCCGCCGCGTCCCGGCGCCTTCGCCGAGCTGCTGCGCATCCCCGAGCGCAACCTCGTCGCCATCCCCGAGACGATGCCGATCGAGCAGGCGGCGCTGGCTGAGCCGGTCGCGGTCGCCTGGCACGCGGTGCGCATCGGCATGGAGCGGCTGCACCAGCCGCTCGCCGCCTGCCGCGTCGTCGTGCTCGGCGGCGGCGCCATCGGCTTGGCATGCGCCCTCGTCGCCCGCCGCTTCGGCGCCGCGACGGTCGCGGTCGGCGAGACCAACCCGTTGCGCCGCCGGACCCTCGCCGCCGAGCCCGGAATCGAAGCCTATCAGCCCGGCGAGAGCGGCCAGCCCGCCCCCGACAGCGCCGATCTGGTCATCGACGCGGTCGGCGCCGCAGCCACCCGCGCGGCGGCCTGCGCGATGGTGCGCCCGGGCGGCGTCATCGTCCATGTCGGCCTGCTGCCCGGCAGCGAGGGCATCGACATCCGCAAGATCACCCTGCAGGAGATCACCCTCTGCGGCGTCTACTGCTACACGCCGGCCGATTTCATCAACACCGTCTCGGCCCTCGCCAAGGGCGAGCTCGGCGCGCTCGGCTGGACGCAGCAGCGCCCGCTCGAAGAGGGCGCCGCGGCTTTCCGTGCCCTAGACGCCGGCGACACCGCCGCCGCGAAGATCGTCCTGCGAACCTGATATTTGATCAAATACGCCTTGCATATGCGCGGCGCGACGGCATATCCTGCCGGCGTCTGATCAAATCAGGGATATCGCGATGCCGACACCGAAGCAGATCGCGGCGCGCAATGCCGCCGCGGTGGCCGAGCGCTTTTCGATGAAGGGCAGGCGGGCTCTGGTGACCGGCGGCAGCGTCAGCCTCGGGCGCGAGATCGTTCTGGCCTTCGCCGATGCCGGCGCCGATGTCGCGATCCACTATGCCAAGGCGGCCGACGCGGCGTTCGGCCTGCCCGATGCGGCCTCGAGCGCGGTCACCGAGGTCGAGCAGCGCGGCGGCAAGGCGGTGGCGATCGAGGCGGATTTCGCGGTGCCCGGCGAGGGCAGGCGCTGCGTGCGCGACGCCGTCGCGGCGCTGGGCGGGATCGACGTGCTGGTGGTCTGCGCCTCGGTCCAGCGCCGCACCGCCTTCACCGCCCTGGCGGCCGAGGAGATCGAATGGCAGCTGCAGATCAACTACAAGGCCTCGATCGAGCTGATGCAGGAGGCGCTGCCCGGCATGAAGGAGCGGCGCTGGGGCAGGGTGCTGACCATCGGCTCGATCAACCAGACGCGGCCGGAGCCCGATCTGACGATCTATGCCTCGCTGAAGAGCGCCCAGCACAACCTCGCCATCAACCTCGCCGCCGCCTATGCCGAGTACGGCGTCACCGTGAACAACCTCTCGCCCGGCCTGATCGTCACCGAGCGCAACCGCTGGCGCCGCCAGGACGCCTGGCAATGGCAGCGCATCCAGCAGGGCTCCTCGCCGATGCGCCGGGCGGGCGAGGTCGCGGAGCTGGCCGGGGCGGCGCTGCTGCTCTGCTCGCAGGCCGGCAGCTTCATCACCGGCGCCGATCTCCAGGCGACGGGCGGGCGCCATCTCGGCTGGTGATCGCGTCACCGCCACCGTCATTGCGAGCGAAGCGAAGCAATCCAGGGCCATCAGCTCGGCGCCTCTGGATTGCTTCGCTGCGCTCGCAATGACGGCTGAGGTTCAGCGCGCGCGCCTATCCCCCGAACAGCGGCTCCTCGACACCGGCCACGCCGACATCGAGCGCCAGCAGCGCGCCGGCCAGTGGCTGCGCCGCCAGCTCGTCCTCGCCGAGCTTCTGCCGCGCCGTCGTCACATAGAGCGTGCGCAGCCCCTCGCCCCCGAAGGCGCAGGAGGTCGGCTGGCTGACCGGCAGCGGCACCAGCCGGTCGAGGCGCCCATCGGGCGCGAACCGTGCCAGGCAGCCGCCCTGGTAGCGCGCGTTCCACAGGAAGCCCTCGGCATCGACAGTGGCGCCGTCCGGGCGGCCCGGCGCGGCATCGGCGGCCGCGAATGGCCGCCACGGCCCGGTGCTGCCACTGGCCGGATCGTAGTCGGCCTGCTCGATCACGCCCTTGCGCGTATCGGTGAAGTAGAGCCTGCGCCCGTCCGGCGCGAAGGCGATGGCGTTGGCGACCGTGACCTCGCCGCGCATCCGGGTGACCGCCCCGGAAGCCTCGACGCGATAGAGCCCGCCATTGGTGCGCAGGCCGTAATCCCACATGCTGCCGCACAGGATGCGGCCTGCCGGATCGCATTTTGCGTCGTTCAGCCGGTTCTCCGGCGGTCCGTCCTCGACGCGGGCGATCAGGCTCAGCGCCCCGGTTTGCGGATCGAAGCCGTGCAGCGCATGGCGCACCGCCACCACGACGCCCCGCCGCCGCGCCCGACGACCGCCCCGATCAGGTCCGGCATCGGCCAGCTGCGAACCGCGCCGCGCGCCGGGTCGAGCCGGTGCAGGGCAGGGGCGCGCAGGTCGACCCAGTAGAGGCAGCGCTCGCGCGCCAGCCAGCTCGGCGATTCCCCGAGCATGTCGCCGGTGTTCGCCGCGACCGCGATCTCCGGCGCGCTCATTGGGCCGCCGCCGACATGCGGGCGAGCAGATCGTGCTTGGCCTTCTCGATATGCGCGCCCATCAGCAGCGAGGCCGAGGTCGCATCGCCGCGCTCGATCGCATGGATCAGGTGCTGATGGTCGCTGATCACCCCTTCGAAGCGCGTCGCATCGTAGAAATGGCCGTTGTCGTAGCCATAGCGCTGCCACAGCGCGGCGGCGAGCAGCCAATGCCTGTCGACCAGCGACATCGCGCCGGGATTGCCGGCCGCATCGTTGATGATCTCATGAAAGCGCTGGTTCACCGGCCGCACCGCCTCGAAATCGCGGTTGCGGACATGCGCCTCCAGCTCGGTCTCCGCCGCGCGCAGCGCCGCGACATGCTCGGCATTGCGCCGCTCCGAGGCGCGGCGCGCCAGCATCGTCTCGACGGCGCTGCGGATGTCGAACAGATCCTCCACGAAGCCGATGTCGATCGGCCTGACGCGCGCGCCGCGATTGGGCTCGATGATCACCAGCCCCTCGCCGCTGAGCTGCCGCAGCGTCTCGCGGACCGGCATGTGGCTGACCCCGTAGCGGGTCGCCAGCTCGTCGATCCGCAGCCGCGCGCCGAAGGGCAGGGCGCCCGAAACGATGTCGTCGCGCAGCAGCTGCTGGACGTCGGGGCTTCTGGCCATAAGCACGCCTCGATCAAGGATTTGACCAAATCTGACTGGCATGCGACCGAAAAAATGTCAATTTGAGGCTTGCCAAGCTGATATTTGATCAAATATTGATGGGCTAAGCTCGCGAAGGACAGCGGGCGAAGCACAGGAAACGCGCTTGCGCCAACCGGCTCCCATCTCGCCCGAGCTTCGGCTCCACGGCTTCCAGCGCCCCGATGGCCGCATCGGCGTCCGCAATCACATGCTGGTGCTCGGCATCAACGGCCTTGCTCTGCGCGCCGCCGAGCGGATCGCCCGCAATCTGCCGGGCTCGGTGCTGGTCGCGACGGTGGCCGGGCGCGGCCAGGTCGAGCCGGATATGGGCCTGCATCTTGATCAACTGATCGGCCTCGGCCGCAATCCCAATATCGGCGCGGTGCTGGTGGTCGGCGTCGACCAGGCCTTCACCGACCATGTCGCCGAGGGCATCCGCCGCAGCGGCAAGCCGGTGGCCGGCGTCAGCTTCGCCGAATGCGACGAGGACGTGCTGGCGGTCTGCGATCTCGGCCTGCGGCGGGCGGTCGCCCTGCACCGGGCTGCCTCTCAGGCGCGGCGCGCGCCGCTGTCGCTGGCCGGCCTCGTCGTCGCCGTCGAATGCGGCCACTCCGATGCCAGCTCCGGCCTCGCCAGCAACCCGGTGATCGGCGCGACGGTCGATCGGCTGCTCGAAGCCGGCGCCGGCGTCATCGTCGGCGAGACCGTCGAATGGCTCGGCGCCGAGCATCTGCTCACCCGCCGCGCCGCGACGCCGGCGGTCGCGCAGGCGATCCTCGACGCGGTCGCCGGCCGCGAGGCGATCGCCGCCGCCTCCGGCCGCAGCCTGACCGGCAACAATCCGGGCGAGGAGAACATCAAGGGCGGGCTCTCCACCATCGAGGAGAAGTCGCTGGGCGCGATCGTCAAATCCGGCACCCGCTCGATCGACGGGGTGCTGCAGGTCGCCGAGCCGCCGCCGCGCCCGGGGCTCTATCTGATGGACGGCCCGGCCTTTTCGCCGGATTCTCTGACCGGTTTCGCCGCCGCCGGCGCCCAGATCATGCTGTTCACCACCGGCCCGGGCAACAGCTATGCCAGCGCCATCGCCCCGACCATCAAGGTCTCGGCGCAGCCCGGTACGGTGCGGCGCCTGCCGGCGCAGATCGATTTCGACGCCAGCCCGGTCCTCGCCGGCGCCGAGACCCTGGCGGAGGCGAGCATGCGCCTGTTCGAGACCATCCTCGACATCGCCGCCGGCACGCTCACCTTCGGCGAGATCGTCGGCGAAGGCTTCGAGGTGCCGACCCGCATCCGGGGCTCGCTGTGACCGCGTCCGGCCCGCATTGGCTGCTGCTCGCCCGCTGGCTCGGGCCGACGCTGGTCTATCTGCGGACCATGGGCCTCTTCCTCCTCGCCTGGCATTTCGCCGCCGAGGCGGTGCCTAACAAGCTGCTTTTGCCCTCGCCGCTCTCGGTGGCGCAGGCGCTGCGCGACAGCTGGCTAGACGGCGAGCTCACCGCCAATGCCGGCATCAGCCTGCTGCGCCTCAGCGCCAGCGTTGTCGCGGCGGCGCTGCTGGCGATCCCGCTCGGCCTCGCAATGGGCCGCAGCCGGCTCGTCGCCGACCTGCTCGAATACCCGGTCGAGATCCTGCGGCCCATCGCCGGCATCGCCTGGATCCCCCTCGCTCTGTTCATCTTCGGCATCGGCCAGCGCCTGCCGCTGTTCATCATGTTCTACACCGCCTTCTTCCCGCTGCTGCTCGGCACCGCGGCCGGCGCCCGCTCGGTCGATCCGCGGCTGGTCGCGGCGGCGCGCACCATGGGCCTCTCGCAAGGGGCGATCATGCGCCAGGTCGTGGTGCCGGCGGCCTTGCCGTCGGTGCTGGTCTCGCTGCGCCTGGCCGTCGCCGCCTCCTGGACCGCCGTCGTCGCCGCCGAGCTGGTCGGCGCCCCCAGCGGGCTCGGCTACGCCATCGAATATTATCGCAGCATGCTGGCCACCCCCTCGGTGATCGGCTTCATCCTGATGATCGGCCTGCTCGGCTTCCTCACCGATCTGGCGCTGCGCTGGCTCGCCGCCGCGCTGATGCCCTGGGGCCGGCTGGAGGCGGCGCGATGAACCGTCTCGCCGTGAAGCTGGCCCTGCCGCTGCTGCTCCTGCTGCTCTGGGAGCTGGCCGCCGTGGGCTCGCCGCGGGCGCCGCGCCCGAGCAGCGTCGTCGGCCATGCGGTGACGATGATCGCCAGCGGCGACCTGCCGGTCGGTCTCGCCACCAGCCTGATGCGCGTCTTCCTCGGCTTCGCCGCCGCCTCGCTGCTGGCGGTGCCGCTCGGCATCGTCATGGGCTCCGTCGCGGCGGTGGAGCGCAATCTCGATCCGCTGGTCGAGAGCTTCCGGCCGATCGCGGCGATCGCTTTGCTGCCCTTGGTCATCCTCTGGCTCGGCACCGGCACCGCGGCGGCGGTGGCGATCGTCGCCTATGCCGCCTTCTTCCCGATCCTGATCAACACCATCTCGGGCGTGAAGCGCGTCGAGCCGAGCCTGATGCGCGCCGCCTACACGATGGGCGTCGGCACGCTCACCCGCATGCGCGTCGTGCTGCTGCCGGCGGCGCTGCCCGCCATCCTGGTCGGCATGCGCATCGGGCTCGGCGTCGCCTGGACCGCGATCATCGCCGCCGAGCTGGCGGTCGGCGCCAAGGCCGGCGGGCAGGGCGGCGTCGGCCAGATGATGTTCGTCTTCTACGCCTATTCGGTCGATCTCAACGGCATCGTCGTCTGCATGATCGCGGTCGGCCTCGTCGCCCTGGCGCTCGACCGCCTGTTGCGCGCGGCGCTCGCCCGCGCCGTGCCCTGGAGCAATCCATGACGCAGACACCTCTCGCCAAGCTCAGCCTCAGCGGCATCGGCAAATCCTTCGGCGCCCCGGCCAATCCGGTGGTCGCGGTCGAGAATCTCTCGCTCGACATCCGCCCTGGCGAGTTCCTGACCATCGTCGGCCCCTCCGGCTGCGGCAAGACCACGGTGCTCAACATGCTGGCCGGGCTGGAGGCGCCCAGCGCCGGCACCATGACCCTCGACGGCAAGCCGATCCGCGGCCCCGGCGCCGAGCGCGGCGTGATGTTCCAGGATTACGCGCTGTTCCCGTGGAAGACCGTGCGCGGCAATATCGAGTTCGGCCTCGTCTACGGGCCGGCCGGCGCCGGGCTCGCCGCCGCTGCCCGCGACGAGCGCGTCGCACGGGTGATCGAGCTGGTCGGGCTCACGGGCTCGGAGGCCAAATATCCGCACCAGCTGTCGGGCGGCATGCGCCAGCGCGTTGCCCTGGCGCGCCTGATGGCCAACGAGCCGGAAATCCTGCTGATGGACGAGCCGCTCGCCGCGCTCGACGCGCAGACCCGCATCATCCTGCAGGACGAGCTGTTGCGCATCTGGGGCCAGGACAAGCCGGCGGCCGAGCGGCGCACGGTGGTCTACATCACCCATTCGATCGACGAGGCGGTCTTCCTAGCCGATCGCGTCGTCGTGCTCTCCAGCCATCCCGGTCGGCTGAAGCGGATCGTCGACGTCGACCTGCCGCGCCCGCGCAACGATGCGACGCGGCGCAGCGCCGAATTCGCCGAACTCAACCAGTCGATCTGGCAATCGATCCGCGAAGAGGCCTACCGCGCCACCATGAACTGAGACGCCAAGCACAACAGAGGGAGAACGCCATGAGCCTGATCACCCGCCGCAGCCTCATCGCCGGCACCGCCGGCACGCTCGCCATGCCGGCGCTGCTGCGCGCGCAAGGCGCCGGCAAGAGCGCCAAGGTCTCGGTCGGCCGCCAGCCCTATGCCGCCGGCAACTCACCCGTCACCCAGCGCATGATCGACGGCAAGCTGCTCGAGAAGGCGGCGGCCGAGCGCGGCTACGACCTCACCGTCGACTGGCGCGACTATCCGAGCGCCTTGCCGATGGTCGAGGCCTTCATCTCCGGCAATCTCGACATCGGCATGTGGGGCAACACCCCGATCGTGCGCCTGCTGGCGCAGAACCAGCCGATCCACCTGCTTTCGGTCGGCGAGGGCCATATGCGCTTCGTCCTCGCGGTCCGGAAGGATTCGCCGATCAAGACCATCGCCGATCTCAAGGGCAAGACCGTAGGCGCCCTGGTCGGCGGCGATCCCTACAATGCGCTCTCGCAGATGCTGCTCTGCGAGCTCGGCAATGCCGATCCGCGCGCCCACGACATCCGCATCGTCAACACGCCGACGCAGGCGCAGGCTGCCTCGATCCCCGACGGCATGGACGCCGCGGCGGTGATCTCCCCGGCCTATCTCAAGGCGCAAGGAGAGATCGGCATCACCGGCGTGATGAACTCCTTCGGCTACACCGAGGCCGGCTATGACGGCCCGGCCGGCAAGGGCGAGGGCCATCTCCTGCCCGGCGCCAAAAAGTCGAAATTCTTCCCCGACGGCTATTATCTCCACCGGTCGTTCTGGATCTGCAGCGAGCGCATCGTCGGCGCCGACGCGGCGATCGGCGAGGCCTTCCTCGTCGCCAGCCAGCGCGCCGTCGCCGAGCTGGTCAAGGAGAAGCCCGGCGATGTCGCCAAATCCGTCCAGAAATACTGGGGGCTCGACCCGGCGCTCGGCGCCAAGGTCGTCGAGGACGAGGTGCTCTTCCAGCGCGGCTGGACCTGGCCGACCGAGGGCGACGCCGCGGCGATCACCCAGATCTCGCAGTTCATGGTCGAGGGCAAGCTGATCCCGCGCCCGCTCGAATGGAACAAGGTCAAGGCCGCCTTCGGCATGGCCGGCCCGCTGCTGAAGAAGGCCTATGACGCCACCGGCAAGGTGCCGGAGGAGGCGGCGTTCAGCGACCGGAAGGCCAAGGATCTGCGCGGCCTGCCGGCCTGGCGGGCCTCGGAATGGAAGGCGCCGGCCTGAAGGCCCGGCAGGATCGAGCGAAGGATCATCGGATATGGCAACGGTCGGCTTCATCGGCTTGGGCACCATGGGCGCGCCCATGGCCCGCAACCTCCTCAAGGCGGGCCATGCGCTCACCGTCCACGATCTCAGCGAGGCGGCGATCGCCAGGCTGGTCGAGGCGGGCGCGCGCCGGGCGGCCTCGCCGGCAGAGGTCGCCGCCGCCTCCGAGGTGGTGATCACCATGCTGCCGGACGCCCCCGACGTCGAGAAGGCGGTGCTCGGCGGGGGCGGCGTCGCGGACGGCATCGCGCCCGGCAGCCTCTATATCGACATGAGCACGATCGACCCGCAGACCACGCAGCGGATCGGCGCCGCCCTCAAGGTGAAGGGCGTCGACATGCTCGACTCGCCGGTCGGCAAGACGGTCGAGCACGCCATCGCCGGCACCTCGACCCTGATGATCGGCGGCGAGGCGGCGGTGCTGGCGCGGGCGCGCCCGATCCTCTCGGCGATGGGCCAGGACCTGATCCATTGCGGCGGGCTCGGCATGGGCCAGGCGATGAAGCTCACCAACAACCTGCTCGCCAGCGTGCTGATCACCGCGAGTTCCGAGGCGCTGGTCGCCGGCGCCAAGGCCGGGCTCAGCCTCGACACGATGCTGAGCGTGCTGAAGACCACCATGGCCTGGAACCAGCAGCTTGCCATCGCCATGCACAACCGGGCGCTCAAGGGCGATTTCGAGCCCGGCTTCATGGTCAAGCTGGCCCATAAGGACTGCCGCCTCGCTTTGGCGATGAACCAGGCGCTCGGAATCGCGACCCCGGTCGGCGCCGCGACCCTCTGCGCCCTTCAGGAGGCGATCGACGCCGGCCTCGCCGGCAAGGATGTCGGCGCCGTGCTCAAGCTGCGCGAGGATTCGGCCGGCGTGCAGGTCAGGCTGGGAGCGCCGTGATGCCGGACGCGCTGGTCCTGCACCCCGCCGACGACGTCGCCGTCCTGGTCGCGCCCGTCGCGGCCGGCGACACCGTCAGCCTGCGCGGCAAGGCCGGCGAGGGCGGGCAGGGCAGCCTCGTCGCCGCCGCCGCCCTGCCGGCCGGGCACAAGCTGGCGCTACGCGATCTCCCGGCCGGGCACGATGTCCGCAAATATGGCGAGATCATCGGCCGCCTCAGCGCCGCGGTGGCAGCGGGCGAGCATGTCCACGTCCACAACCTCAAGAGCCTGCGCGGCTATAAGTGACGATATCTCGAATTGTCGGCTGCGCTCGAGATGAAGACGGCGATTGGTGAAAGATGACCTACAAGATCGGCGTTAGCCGCGAATTCCTCAATGCGCGCGGCGCGTTCAACTGGGGCGATATCGGCCTCGGCCGCATCGACGCGGAGCCGGGCCTGTCCTGGGAGATGATCCCGTCCGCCGGGATCGAGGCCGCCGCCTCCGACCTCGCCGATTACGACGCCCTGCTGATCCTGCGCCAGCCGATCGACGAGGCGCTGCTCGCCGCCTTGCCGCGCCTGCGCCATGTCAGCCGCTGGGGCGCGGGGCTCGACCGGATCGATCTCGACGCCTGCACGCGCCACCAGGTTCTCGTCACCAGCACGCCGCTGGGCGGCAAGCGCCCCGTCGCGGCGGCGGCGATGACGGCGCTCCTGGCCGCGATGCATCGCCTGCCGCAGAAGGACCGGCTGGTGAGGGAGGGGCGCCGGGGCGAGCGCGCCGAGCATCTGGGCACCGGCCTCACCGGCAAGACCCTCGGCATTCTCGGCCTCGGCCATATCGGGCGCGAATTCGCCCGGCTGATCGCGCCCTTCGAAGCCAGGCTGGTCGCCTATAGCCCGCAGGCGCGGCCACAGGATGCCGCCGCCCTCGGCGTCGAGCTGATCGGCCTCGACGCGCTGCTCGCTTCCGCCGATGCGGTGGTCGTCACGACATCGCTGCGGCCCGAGACCCGGGGCCTGCTCTCGGCCGAAAAGCTCGCGCTGATGAAGCGCTCCGCCTTTCTGGTGAATGTCGCGCGCGGCGAGATCATCGACGAGGCGGCGCTGGCCGCCTGCCTCGCCTCGGGCGCGATCGCGGGGGCGGCGCTCGACGTCTTCCACCAGGAGCCGCTGCCGGTTTCGAGCCCGCTGATCGGCCTCGACAACGTCATTCTCGCGCCGCACGCTCTGGCCTGGACCGACGAGATCATCGCCGGCAACGCGGCCGATGCGATCGGCTCTCTGATCGAGGTCCACCGGCGGCAGCGCCCGCGCTTCGTCGCCAATCCGGCGGTCCTGGCCGGCGACCGTTTCAAGGAGCTTCGCGCATGAGCAGCACCGCCAGCCTGCAAGGTCCGCTCGAAAGCGCGCTCGCCGATCCTCTGGCCCGCATCCGGCAGGAGCTTTCGCTGCATCTCGCCGCCGTGCGGGTGCATCGCTTCGCCTATCCTGTCGATCCGCCGATGACCACGGTCTTCGGCACGGTGACGCACCGGCCCTGCATTCTCGTCGAGGTCGCCGATCGCGACGGCACCCGCGGCTTCGGCGAGATCTGGTGCAATTTCCCGCCCGCCGGGGCCCCCTATCGCGAGGCGCTGGCGCGCGATCTCCTGCCCGTGGCCCTGGGCGCCCCCTTCCGCAATCCGCCGCATGCCACCGACCACCTTACCGAAAAGCTGCACACCCTGGCCCTGCAGGCGGGCGAGGATGGGCCGCTTGCCCAGGTGATCGCCGGGCTGGACGTGGCTCTGTGGGATCTGGTGGCCCGCCGTGCCGGCATGCCGCTCTTTGGCCTGTTCGGCGGAACGGCGCGGGTTCCGGTCTATGCCAGCTCCATCCCGCCCAATGACCCGCTGAGCCTGGCCGAGCCGGCGCTGGAACGCGGGCATCGCGCCTTCAAGCTGCGGATCGGCTTCGGCCGCGAGCGCGATCTCGGCAATCTGCGCCTGCTGCGCGAGCGGGTAGGGCCGGATGCGCGGCTTATGGTCGATGCCAACCAGAACTGGTCGCTGGATGAGGCGCGCGAGATGAGCGCCGCGATGAGCGCGGCCGGGCTCGGCTGGCTCGAGGAGCCGCTGCCGGCCGACCGGCCGGCGCCGGAATGGCGCGAGGTCGCGGCAGCCGGTATCCCGCTCGCCGGCGGCGAGAATCTGCGCGGTCTCGCGGTCTTTCGCCAGGCGATCGAGCAGCGCCTGCTTGCCGTCTTCCAGCCCGACGTCGGCAAATGGGGCGGGTTCTCGGGCGGACTCGCCATCGGCGGCGCGGCCCTGGCCGCGGGGCTGCGCTTCTGCCCGCATTGGCTGGCGGGTGGCATCGGGCTTTCGGCCAGCCTGCATCTGCAGGCGGCGCTCGGCGGCAAGGACCTGGTCGAGTTCGACGCCAATCCCAATCCGCTGCGCGCGCTGCTCTGCGATCCGCCGGTGCGGGAGGGGCATGTCGTGCTCGGCGACGCGCCCGGGCTCGGCGTCGACGACCCGCCGGCCCGCCTGGCAGCCTATCGCTGCGGTTAGGCCGCCGGCGCGCTGCCGGCCGCCTGCCGACGCCCGGCGATCTGTCGGATCGCGGGCACGCCGATCGCGATCGCCGCCAGCAGCCACAGCACGATGCCGGTCGGCGTCGACCAGAGGATCGTGTAGTCACCATCCGAAAGCGAGAGCGCCCGCCGGAAATTATCCTCCAGCAGCCGCGCGAGCACGAAGGCGAGCATCAGCGGGATCAGCGGGATGCCGGCCTTGCGCATCGCATAGGCGAGAACGCCGATCGCGGTGGTCAGCAGCAGCTCGAAGCTGGAGTTCGACACCGCATAGACCCCCGCATAGGACAGCGCCAGGATGCCCGGATAGAGGATCCAGGCCGGCACCAGCAGCAGCCGCGCGAACAGCCCGACCAAAGGCAGGTTCAGCACCAGCAGCATCAGATTGCCGATATACATCGAGGCGATCAGCCCCCAGGCGACCTCCGGCCGCTGCGTGAACAGCAGCGGCCCGGGCGTGACCGAATACATCATCAGCGCCCCGAGCAGCACCGCGGTCGTGCCCGAGCCGGGAATGCCGAGTGCCAGCATCGGGATCAGCGAGGCCGATTGCGCCGCATTGTCGGCGGTCTCCGGCGCGGCGAGGCCGCGCATATCGCCCTTGCCGAAGCTGCCCTCGTCCGAGAGGCGCTTCTCCGCCGTATAGGCCATGGCCGAGGCGACGGACGCGCCGGTGCCCGGCAGCACGCCGAGAAAGAAGCCGATGCCGGTCGCCCGCAGCATCGCCGGCGTGCAGAAGGCGATCTCCCGCCAGCGCAGGCGCTCGCCGTCGCCGGTGCGCGAGACGGTGCCGCTGATCATGCCCTCGGCCAGGGTCAGGATCTCGGCGACGGCGAACAGTCCGATGGTCAGGCTGGTGAAGTCGATGCCGCCGAGCAGCTCCAGCGAGCCGAAGGTGAAGCGTTCGACGCCGCTGCCCCCGTCGATACCGACCATCGCCAGCAGCAGCCCGAGCGCGACGGCGATCCAGGTCTTGACCGCCTTGCCCTCGCTCATCGTCCCGAGCAGCGCGAAGGACAGCACCATCAGCCCGACATAATCGGCCGGCCCGAAGGAGAGGGCCAGACGCGCCAAGGGCACGGCGAGGAAGGTCATCAGCACGACCGCGCTGGTGCCGCCGACGAAGCTGCCGATGCCGCTGATCGCCAGCGCCGCCGCGCCGCGCCCCGATCTGGCCAGCGGATAGCCGTCGAGCGTGGTCATCACCAGACCGGGATCGCCCGGGATGTTGAGGAGGATCGACGAGATCCGCCCGCCATAGCCGCTGCCGTAATACAGGCCGGCCAGCAGGATCAGCGTGGTCTCCGGCGGCAGCTTCAGCGCGAAGCAGAGCGGCAGCAGCAGCGCCACCGCATTGATCGGGCCGATGCCCGGCAGCGCGCCGATGGCCGTGCCGAGCGCGACGCCGGCGAAGGCGACGGCGAGGTTGAGCGGCGTCAGGGCGACCGCAAAGCCGCTCAGAAGGGCGGAGAGCGTTTCCATCTCAGAGCCCCAGCGGCCCGCGCGGCAGCGGCAGGTCGAGCAGCCTGTCGAGCAGCACGAAGAACACCAGGGCCGTGCTCACCGCGGAGACGGCGGCGGCCAGCGGCCGCGCATGGAAGGCGAGCGCGGCGACGAAGCAGAGCAGCGCCGTCGCCGCGACGAAGCCGAGCGGGACCAGCAGCAGCGGATAGATCAGGCTGGCGGCGAGCACCGCCAGCGCGCGCGGCCAGGCGCCGAAGGTGACCGAGAGCTTGCCCGGCTGCAGCAGCAGGATGCCGCCGGCGAGCACCAGCACGCCGCCGGTGATGCTGGGGAACACCCGCGGTCCCACCGGGTCCGCCGCGAAGGGCACGTCGAGCGTCTGCGCATGCCAGATCGCTCCGGCGCCGACGAGCATGCAGATCACTGCGATCAGACGATCGACCATGCGCCCCTGTCTCCGCTTTGCTGCGATCCGCTATTTCGCGAGGCCGACTTCGGTGGCGAGCGCCCGGAAATCCGCGGTCCGCTTCTTGGCGAAGGCGTCGAAATCCTTGCCGACCATGTCGAACGCGAACAGGCCCTGTTCCGTGCGCGCCTTCTGCCAGCGCGGGTCGGCGTTCAGTTTGCTGAGCGCGCCGGTCCAGAACTGATAGGAGGCCTCCGGCGCCTTCGGCGGCGCATAGAAGCCGCGCACGATCGGCCATTCGACATCGAAGCCCTGCTCCTTGGCGGTCGGGACATCGGCGAAGGGGGCAGGCAGGCGCTTTTCCGAGAAGGTCGCGAGCAGGCGGATCTCGCCGGCTTCGAGCTGGCCGCGAACCTCCGATGCGTCGCCCGGGAAGACCTCGATATGGCCGCCGATCAGGGCGCCCATCGCCTCGCCGCCGCCCTCATAAGCGAGATAGCGCATCTTGCGCGGATCGACCCCGGCGGATTTCAGCACCAGCGCCGGCTTCATCCAGTCCTGGCTGCCGACCGTTCCGCCGGCGCCGAAGCGCACCGAGGTCGGATCCTTCTTGAGCGCCTCGACCAATTCGCCGAGCGACTTGAAGCGGCTGTCCTTGCGCACCGCCAGCACGCCGTAATCGGCGCCGATCGCGCCCAGCCAGCGCACATCGGATTCGGTGAAGCGGCCGAACTTGCCCTGCGCGAGATTGACCCAGGAGCCGGTCGATACCGCCACGATCACATTGGGATCGGCCGCACGCTGGGCCTGGACGGTATTGTAGGCAACGGCGCCGATGCCGCCCGGCAGGTTGGTCGTCCTGATCGAGGGGCCGACCAGGCCGGTCTCGTTCAGCATGCGGCTGGTCAGCCGGCAGGTCAGGTCGAAGCCGCCGCCCGGTGCCGCCGGCGCGATGCATTCGGGGTTCTGCGGCTGGAAATCCTGCGCCTGAGCCGTCGCCGACAGCATCACGGCGCAGCAGGCTGCGATCAACGTCCTCATGGCGGTTCCTCATGCGTCATGCATGTCGCCCCCGCCTGACGGCACAGGCGGCCGTCTGGAGGTGCATGCAAATTATTGTCGACAATTACCGAGTTTATATGCTGACTCATTCTTGTCAAATCGGCTTCAATGTCATTTATGTCGACAATGACGATGGCCCAGCGAGGCCGTCTCGAAAGGGGAGGAGCTGCCGGCGATGGCGAGGTTCAACAACAACGAGCGGCCGGCCACGGACGGCGTCCTGGTCGACATCGCCGATTACGTGCTAAACTACCGCGTCGACAGCGCGCTCGCCTATGAGACGGCGCGCAACTGCCTGATCGACACGCTGGGCTGTGGCCTCGAGGCGCTGGAATATCCCGCCTGCACCAAGCTGCTCGGTCCGGTCGTGCCGGGCACCATCGTGCCGAACGGGGCGCGCGTCCCGGGCACGCCCTATCAGCTCGATCCCGTCCAGGCCGCCTTCAATCTCGGCACGATGATCCGCTGGCTCGACTTCAACGATTGCTGGCTGGCGGCGGAATGGGGACACCCGTCCGACAATCTCGGCGGCATCCTGGCCGTGGCCGACTGGCTGTCGCGCAGCGCGATCGCCGCCGGCCGCCCGCCCCTGACCATCCGCGACGTGCTCACCGCGATGATCAAGGCGCATGAGATCCAGGGCTGCCTGGCGCTGGAGAACGCCTTCAACAAGGTCGGCATCGACCATGTCATCCTGGTCAAGGTCGCCTCGACGGCGGTGGTCGCCGGCATGCTGGGGCTGGACCGGGACGAGATCGTCAATGCGCTCTCGCTCGCCTTCGTCGACGGACAGGCGCTGCGCACCTATCGCCATGCGCCCAATGCCGGCTCGCGCAAGAGCTGGGCGGCGGGCGATGCCACCAGCCGGGCGGTCAAGCTCGCGCTGATCGCCCGCACCGGCGAGATGGGCTATCCCTCGGCGCTGACCGCCAAGACCTGGGGCTTCTACGACGCCTCCTTCCGCGGCCAGAGCTTCAAGTTCCAGCGCCCCTACGGCTCCTATGTGATGGAGCATGTGCTGTTCAAGATCGCCTATCCGGCCGAATTCCATGCCCAGACGGCCGTCGAGGCGGCGATGGCCCTGCATGAGCGGCTGCGCGAGATGGGCCGCAGCAGCGACGACATCGCCTCGATCAGGATCCGCACCCACGAGGCCTGCGTGCGGATCATCGACAAGCGCGGCCCGCTGCACAATCCGGCCGATCGCGATCACACGATCCAGTACATGGTCGCGGTGCCGCTGATCTACGGCCGCCTCACCGCCGCCGATTACGAGGACGACATCGCCGCCGATCCGCGCATCGACCGCCTGCGCGAGGTGATCGAATGCGTCGAGGACCCGGCCTTCACCCGCGACTATCACGACCCCGACAAGCGCTCGATCGCCAACGGCATGACCGTGACCTTGAAGGATGGCACGGTGCTGCCGGAGCTCGTGATCGAATACCCGATCGGCCACAAGCGCCGCCGCGCCGACGGCATCCCGCTGCTCGAGGCCAAGTTCCGTACCAATCTCGCCCGCCGCTTCCCCGAGAAGCGCCAGCGCCGAATCCTCGAGGTCTCGCTCGAACAGGCGAGGCTCGAGGCGATGCCGGTCCACGACTATGTCGATCTCTATTGCGATTGAGGCCCCATGCCCTATCTCGTCGCCTCCGATCTGCCCAGCGAGCCGGCCGGCCACCGCTTCCGCGCTCTCGTCGAACGCGGCGGCATAGCCCGGCTGCCGGGCGCCCATAACGGCATGGCGGCCCTGCAGGCCAAGGCCGCCGGTTTCGAGGGGCTCTATCTTTCGGGCGCGGCAATGACGGCCTCGATGGGCCTGCCTGATCTCGGCGTCATCACCGTCGACGAGGTCGCCTTCTTCATTCGCCAGATCGCCCGCGCCAGCGGCCTGCCGCTGCTGGTCGACGGCGACACCGGCTATGGCGAGGCGCTCAACGTCATGCACATGGTGCGCGTCTTCGAGGAGGCCGGCGCCGGCGCCGTCCATATCGAGGACCAGCTGCTGCCGAAGAAGTGCGGCCACCTCAACGACAAGAAGCTCGCCGACGCCCGCGACATGGCGGCCAAGGTCGCCGCCGCCGCCAAGGCGCGCCGGCATCTCTATGTCGTCGCTCGCACCGATGCCGCCGCCAGCGAGGGCATGGACGGGGCTGTCGCGCGCGCCAGGCTCTATCTGGAAGCCGGCGCCGATGCGATCTTTCCGGAGGCGCTGACCTCGGCCGAGATGTTCCGCGAGTTCGCCCGGCGCGTGCCCGGCGTGCCGCTGCTCGCCAATATGACCGAGTTCGGCCGCACGCCCTTCTTCACCGCCTCCGAATTCGAGGCGATGGGCTATTCCATGGTGATCTGGCCGGTCTCCTCGCTGCGCGTCGCCAACAAGGCGCAGGAAGAGCTCTATGCCGCGCTGGCCCGCGATGGCGGCACCCATGCCATGATCGAGCGCATGCAGACGCGCATCGAGCTCTACCGCACCATCGGCCTGGCCGATTACGAGGCGCTCGATGCCTCGATCGTCGCCACCGTACCGCCGGAGGGAATGCCGCAGCGCGAAAGCGTCGGCTGAGATCGACCCGCGCCGATCGCGCGGAGATGAGGAACGACCGCCGAAAAGGCGGCGTGACGAGGGAAGAACGGGAGGACTGATGATGCTCAAGCGTTTGACGGCGGCCGCTGGCCTGGCGCTCGCCTTAGGGATGACGGCGGCGTCCGCCGAGCCGGCCAAGGTGATGATCCCGGCCAATCCCGGCGGCGGCTGGGACGGCGCCGGCCGCCACACGATGGCGGCCTTCGCCCAGTCGAAAGTGTTCACCGACGGGGCGAGCTTCACCAACAAGGGCGGGGCGGCCGGCACCATCGGCCTCGCCGAATTCGTGCGTACCGCCAAGGGCGACGACAATGCGCTGCTCGTCACCGGCGTGATCATGGTCGGCGGCGTGATCAGCAACAAGACGCCCGTCTCGCTGGCAGACACCACGCCGCTGCTGCGCTTGACGAATGAATACAACGGCATAGCCGTGCCGGCGAATTCACCGATCAAGACGCCGCAGGATTTCATCGCCGCGCTCAAGGCCGATCCGAGCGCCGTCTCGGTCGGTGGCGGCTCGGCCGGCGGCGCCGATCACGTGATGCTGGCGCTGCTCGCCAAGCATGCCGGCGCGCCGGTCTCCAAGATCAATTTCGTGTCCTTCTCGGGCGGCGAGATCCTGGCCGCGCTCGGCGGCGGCAAGATCAGCGCGGCGATCTCCGGCGTCTCGGAATTTCGCCAGTTCGCACAGTCCGGCCGCATCCGGATCATCGCCGTGTCCGGGCCGACCCGCGTGGCCGGGCTCGACGTGCCGACGCTGAAGGAGGCCGGCATCCCGGTCGAGATCGGCAATTGGCGCGGCTTCGTCGGCGCTCCCGGCATGAGCGAGGCCGGCAAGACGCTGTGGCTCGAGCGCTTCGCCAAGCTGCACGCATCCGACGCCTGGAAGGAGACGCTGAAGAAGCAGGGCTGGGAGGACGCCTATCTGCCCGGTGCGGCCTTCGCCGCCTTCCTGAAGGAGGAAGAGGCCAACTGGACCACCGCGCTGAAAGAAGTCGGCATCCTCAAATAGGCCGACGGCGCCGGCGCGCGAGACCCGCGCGCCGGCGCAAGATCACGCAAGGCAAGCTCACGCAAGGCAAGGTCACGGACGGGGAGGGGCGGATCGTGGCGACTGGGACGCAAGCGCGACGGCGGGGAGCCGGCTGGTCGAGGCCCTGGTGGCTGGGCCTCGCGCTCGCCGGCATGGGCGCGCTCTGGCTCAACGGGGCGCGCTCGATCGCCTCGACCACCAATTTCATCGGGCTCGGGCCGTCGGCGATCGTCACGGCGGTCGGGCTCGGCCTCACGCTGCTCGGCATCCTCCTGATCCTGCAGGCGCTGCGCGGCGGGCTCGGCGCGCAAGAGGAGGGCGCGGCCTCCCGGTCGGCTTTCCTGCTGGCCGTCGCCGGCACCGGCGTGCCGCTCGTCACCATGCGCTGGCTCGGCTTCCCGTTGACGGCGATGCTCGCCTTCACGTTCGTCACCCATGCCTTCGGCTCGCGTCGCACCCTGCTCGACCTGGCGGTGGGCTTCGCGCTGGGCAGCGCCGCCTGGCTCGGCTTTTCCCGGCTGGGCATCAGCCTCGGCGGCTTCCTGCCGCTGGCGGGGTGAGGCCATGAGCATCCTCGACCAGCTGCTCGGCGGCTTCGCCGTCGCCCTCCAGCCGATCAACCTGTTCTGGGCCTTCGTCGGTTGCCTGCTCGGCACGGCGGTCGGAGTGCTGCCCGGCATCGGCCCGGCGCTGACCATCGCCCTGCTGCTGCCGGTGACGGCGCAGATCGATCCATCCTCCGCCTTCATCATGTTCGCCGGCATCCTCTATGGCGCGCTCTATGGCGGCTCGACCACCTCGATCCTGCTCAACACCCCCGGCGAGAGCGGCTCGGTGATGACCGCGCTGGAGGGCAGCCTGATGGCGCGCAAGGGCCGCGGCGCGGCGGCGCTGGCGACGGCCGCGGTCGGCTCCTTCGTCGCCGGGACGATCGGCACGCTGGCCCTGACCTTCCTGGCGCCGGCCATCGCCGAGCTCGCCTTCGTCTTCGGCCCGGAGGACTATTTCGCCCTGATGGTGCTCGCCTTCACCTCGGTCGCCGTGGTGATGGGCCGCTCGCTGGTGCGCGGCTTCGCCTCGCTGTTCTTCGGCCTGGCCCTGGGAACGATCGGCATCGACACGCAGACCGGGCAGACCCGGATGGCCTTCGGCATGCTGGAGCTGCTCGACGGCATTCCTTTCACCGTCGTGCTGGTCTCGCTCTTCGCCATCGGCGAGACGCTCTATGTCGCGAGCCGCCACGCCGCGATGCCGGTCGCCATCAACCCTCTGTCCGGCGGCGCCTGGATGACGCGCCAGGATTGGAAGCGCTCCTGGAAGCCCTGGCTGCGCGGCAGCCTGCTCGGCTTTCCGATCGGCGCCTTGCCGGCCGGCGGCACCGAGGTCCCGACCTTCCTGTCCTATGCGCTGGAGCGCCGCCTCAGCAGCCATCCGGAGGAGTTCGGCCATGGCGCGATCGAAGGCGTCGCCGGGCCGGAGGCGGCCAACAACGCCGCCGCAGCCGGCATCCTGGTGCCGCTGCTGACGCTCGGCCTGCCCTCGACGGCGACGGCTGCGGTCCTGCTCGCCGCCTTCCAGAACTATGGCCTGCAGCCGGGGCCGCTGCTCTTCGTGACCAATCCCGACCTGCTCTGGGGCCTGATCGCCTCGCTCTATATCGGCAATCTCATTCTGGTCGTGCTGAACCTGCCCCTGGCCGGGCTCTGGGTCCGGCTCCTGCTGATCCCGCGCCATTACATCTATGGCGGCATCGTCGTCTTCGCGCTGGTCGGTGTCTGGGGCTTGTCGACCTCCTGGGTCGATCTCGCCCTGATGTTCGGGCTAGGCCTGATCGGCTATGTCGCGCGCGTCCATGATTTCCCGATCGCGCCGGTGCTGATCGGACTGATCCTCGGGCCTCAGGCCGAGATCCAGCTGCGGCGTGCGCTCGCCGTCAGCCAGAACGACTGGAGCGTCCTGGTCGGTACGCCGGTCTCGGCCTCGCTGCTGGCGATCGCAGCGCTGCTGTTGGTCCTGCCGCCGCTGCTCGCCTACCGCCGCAGCCGCAAGAGCCGCTCGGACGAGAAGGCGGCGATCGCCGGCTGAGCTCCGCGCTCAGGACTCCGGCCTGCGGCGGCGTTTGCCGGGGCCGGGGCCTTCCGCCGCCGAAAGCGCCGCCTGCAGCGCCGTCCGCGCCGCGCGGATATGGCGGCGCATCAGGATTTCGGCCAGCTCGCCATCGCGATGGCGGATCGCTTCGGTGATCCGCAGATGCTCCTGCCAGGCTTCGCGCCCGCGGCCCGGAACGGTCGAATGCAGGCGCCGGCACAGGCGCAGGCGCGGGTAGAACTGCTCGCAGAGCAGCTCGGCCAGGATCGGATTGCCGCTGCCCTTGGCGATGCGGCGGTGGAAGTCGGCTTCCGGCTGGTCCTGGAGATAGGCGCCGAGCGGATTGCGCTCGATCTCGCCGCGATGGCCCTGCACCAGCGCTTCCAGCGCTTCGATCTCGGCCTCGCTCATGCTTTCGGCTGCCAGGCGCGCGGCCATGCCCTCGGTGGCCTCGCGGACGTCGAGCAGCGCGAGAAATTCGGTCGCGCTCGGCTCCGACACCCGGGCGCCCTGATAGGTGACATAGGTCACCAGCCCGCGCTCCTGCAGCCGCCGGATGGCCTCGCGCACCGGAGCGCGGCTGACCCCGTAGCGCCGGGCGATCTCAGGCTCGCTCAGCTTCTTGCCGGGCGCGATCTCGCCGGTGACGATGGCGCCGGTCAGGGCATCGTACAGCCTGTCGCTGATCCCCGTCTTCTCGCCCGCGATTTGCGACATCGTTCTGCCCATGCCTGGCAAAGGAGACGGCCGCGGCCGAGATTCGGACAACCCCGCGCCGGAGGAGCCGGGCCGCAGTCAGACCGGCTTATAGAGAGGATCGCGCCGGCGAGGAAGCCGCGCCCGGCAGCCCGGTTCATTGCCGTGTCGCGATTTGCTACAAGCTGATGCGAAGCGTCGCCTGGACGCACGGGATTGATCAGTGACCAAGACGAAGTGGACATTCTCCGTCGCGCCGATGATGGACTGGACCGACCGCTATTGCCGGATCGTCCACCGCCTGCTGTCGCGCCATGCGCTGCTCTATACCGAGATGGTCACCGCGCAGGCGGTGGTGCGCGGGGATCGGCAGCGGTTGATCGGCTTCGACGAGGTCGAGCATCCGGTCGCGCTGCAGCTCGGCGGCAATGATCCGGCCCTGCTGGCGCAGGCCGCCAGGATCGGCGCCGATTTCGGCTATGACGAGATCAATCTCAATTGCGGCTGCCCCTCCGATCGCGTCCAGGGCGGGGCCTTCGGCGCCTGCCTGATGCGCGAGCCGGCGCTGGTCGGCGATTGCGTCGCGGCGATGAAGGCAGCTGTCGCGATCCCGGTCACGGTGAAATGCCGCATCGGCGTCGACGACCAGGACCCCGAGGCGGCCCTCGATGCGCTCACCACCTCGGTGCGCGCCGCCGGCGTCGATGCGCTGATCGTCCACGCCCGCAAGGCCTGGCTGCAGGGACTCTCGCCCAAGGAGAATCGCGAGATCCCGCCGCTCGACTACGAGCGCGCCTACCGGTTGAAGGCCGCCAATCCCGATCTGGTCGTCGCGGTCAATGGCGGCATCCGCGCCCCGGCGGAGTGGCCGGCGCATCTCGCGCATTGCGACGGGGTGATGCTCGGTCGCGAGGCCTACCAGAATCCTGAGGTGCTGCTCGCGGTCGATCCGCTGCTCTTCGGGGCGCCGGCGCCGGTCCCCGACGCCTTCGCCATGCTGGAGGCGCTCGAGCCCTTCATCGCCGCGCATCTCGAGCGGGGCGGGCGGCTGCATGCCTTCACCCGCCATCTCACCGGGCTGTTCCCGGGCCGGCGCGGCTCGCGCCTGTTCCGGCGGCATCTCGCCGAGCATTGCGTCCAGGCGCAGGCGGGGCTCGCCGATCTGCGCGCCGCGATCGCCCATGTCGAGCGGGAAGCGCCGGCCGTGGCGGCGGAATGACCGTCAAGGCGGGCGCTCGGCAGCCCGGGCTCTTGCGTGCTCTCACTGCCGCTCAGGGCTGCTTGGCCTTCTGTCCGGGCGCATAGCCGGAGGCGCCCGGCTGTCCCTTGGCGCTGCCGCGATCCTGCATCTGTTGGCCCGGCGCATAGCCCGAGGCTCCCGGCTGGCCGGTCACGCTGCCTTTCGACTGCATCCGCTGGCCCGGCGCGTTAGAGGATGCGCCGCGATCGGTGTCGGCCTTGGAGGTGCCGGAGCGGCTGCCCTGCGTGGAGGGCGTGTTCTGCGCCATCGCGACCGCAGGCACGATGGCGAGCATGGCTGCCAAAGCTAGCGTCTTCACGGACTCTCTCCTCTGGTTGGTGGAGCCGGCAACGCAACCCTGCATGCGGGCGAGTGTTCCCGCCGCAGGCCCGCGCCCCGAAATGATCACGGTGGTGCCGTGGTCCCGCCGCTTCGGTGCACCCGATGCTCCGCGCATGGCCGCTCCGCCTCGCGAACCTTGCCCTTTCCGGTCAATGCCCTAAGAGCAGCCGCAGTTTCCCCGGATCGGGTGCATGATGATCGCCGGAATTCCCCTGAACGACCTGATTTTCCTCGCCGTCTCGCTGATCGCGGCGGGCGCGGTGACCGGCTTGCTCGCCGGCCTGTTCGGCGTCGGCGGCGGCGCCGTCATCGTGCCGGTGCTCTATGAGGTCTTCCGGGTCATCGGCGTGCCGGAGGAGGTGCGCATGCCGCTGGTCGTCGGCACCTCGCTGGCGGTGATCATCCCGACCTCGATCCGCTCCTATCGCGCCCATCTCGCCAAGGGCATGGTCGACACCTCGATCATCCGGATCTGGGCGATTCCCGTCGTGCTCGGCGTCATCGGCGGCAGCCTGATCGCGCGCTATGCGCCGCCGGACGTGTTCAAGGCGGTGTTCGTCGCCGTCGCCTTCGCCAGCGCGATGCGCCTGCTCTTCGCCTCCGACCGCTGGAAGCTCGGCGACGACATGCCGGGCCCGCTGCTGATGCGGATCTACGGCCTCGTCATCGGAGTCCTTTCGGCGCTGATGGGCATCGGCGGCGGCCAGCTCTCCAGCCTGTTCATGACCTTCTATGGCCGCCCGATCCATCAGGCGGTCGCGACCTCCTCGGGCCTCGGCGTGCTGATCTCGATCCCCGGCGCGCTCGGCTACATCTATGCCGGTTGGCCGAAGATGGACCTGCTGCCGCCGCTTTCGCTCGGCTACGTGTCCTTCATCGGCTTCCTGCTGTTCATCCCGACCTCGATCTGGACGGCCCCGATCGGCGCGCGCCTGGCCCACCGGCTGTCGAAGCGCCGTCTGGAGGTGGCGTTCGGCATCTTCCTGCTGGTGGTCTGCGCCCGCTTCTTCTGGTCGCTGATCGTCAGCTGAAGCCCGCCGCCAGCCCGATATAGATCGCGATCTCGGCGAGCTGCTGGCTGGCGCCGATGATGTCGCCGGTCTGCCCGCCGATCAGCCGGCGCGCCGCCCGCGCCAGCAGCGCCGTCGCCGCCACCGCCAGCGCAAGGCCGAGCGCCAGCCCGCCGAGCGGCAGCCCGGCGACCAGCGCCAGCCCCGCCGCGATCGCCCCGGCGAGCCCATAGGCGAGCGGCAGCACGTCACGCTCCGGCCGGCCGACCGCCGCCGCCGCCCCGTCCGGCCGCGCCGGCGGCAGGATGGCCAGCAGCCTGATGCCCTCGACCCGCGACCACGGGGCCGCGGCGAGCAGCGCGGCGGCCGCCGCGAGCGGTCCGGCGGCCTTCCAGATCGCCGCCAGCGCCGCCGTCCGCAGCAGCACCGAGAGCAGCAGCGCCAGGGCGCCATAGCTGCCGATGCGGCTGTCCCTCATGATCTCCAGCCGCCGCTCCGGCGTCGCCCCGCCGAACAGCCCGTCGGCGCTGTCGGCGAGCCCGTCCTCGTGCAGCGCGCCGGTGACGATCGCGCCCGCCGCCACCGCCAGGCTGGCCGCGAGCAGCGGGTCGAGCCGGACCAGCCCGCCGAGCAGCAGCACCAGGGCGGCCGGCAGGGCGATCGCCAGCCCGGCCAGCGGCAGCGCCTTCGGCACCAGCCTGAAATCGGGCGCGGCGTGAGGGGCCTCGCCCGGCATCGCCGGGACCGGCAGGCGCGAATAGAAACGGATGCAGATCGCCGTGGCGATCGGCCAGCCCGGCCAGCCCGTCCGGGCCGCCGGCTGCGGCGCATCATCGCGATCGGTTTCGGCCACGCTGCCCTCGGATTGTCTTCGTCCGCGCCAGCCTATAGCAGCAGCCCATCCCAGGCTCGCAAGAGAACTCACAAGATGCCCGCCTCCGGCCTGCCCTTCGACGATATCCGCCAGCTGATTGCCGGCATGCCCGGCCCCGACATGGCCGCTGCCAATGCGGTGCGCGCCCGCGACCGCGAGCTGACCAAGCCGGCGGGCAGCCTCGGCCGGCTCGAGGAGATCGCCGAATGGCTCGCCGCCTGGCAGGGCAAGGCGCCGCCGCGGGTCGATCGGCCGCTGGTCTGCGTCTTCGCCGGCAATCACGGCGTGGTGGCGCAGGGCGTCTCGGCCTATCCCCAGGGGGTGACGCGGCAGATGCTGGAGAATTTTGCCGCCGGCGGCGCCGCGATCAACCAGATCTGCGCCGCCTATGATCTCGGCTTCAAGGTCTTCGACCTGGCGCTCGATCTGCCGACCGGCGATTTCACGCAAGGAGACGCCCTCGACGAGCGCGCCTGCGTCGCCACAATGGCCTTCGGCATGGAGGCGCTCGCCGGCGGCGCCGATCTGCTGGCACTCGGCGAGATGGGCATCGGCAACACGACCTCGGCCGCCGCGGTCTTCGCCGCCCTTTATGGCGGCGGCGGCGCCGCCTGGTGCGGGCGCGGCACCGGCGTCGACGACGAGGGGCTGCAGCGCAAAATCGCGGCGGTGGACGCCGGTCTCGACCGCCATGCCGCGCATCTGGCCGATCCGCTGGAGGTGCTGCGCCGTTTCGGCGGGCGCGAGATGGCGGCGATCTGCGGCGCCATCCTCGCCGCCCGCCTGCAGCGCATCCCGGTGATCCTCGACGGCTATGTCGTCACCGCTGCCGCCGCGATCCTGCACGCGCTCGATCCTGCCGCGCTCGACCATTGCCTCGCGGGCCATCTTTCGGCGGAAGGCGCCCATGCGCAAGCGCTGGTGCGGCTCGGCAAGCAGCCGCTGCTGGCGCTCGACATGCGCCTGGGCGAGGGCAGCGGAGCCGCCCTCGCCGCCGGCATCGTCAAGGCGGCCGCCGGCGTCCATTCCGGCATGGCGACCTTCGCGCAGGCGCAGGTCTCGCAGAAGCAGGGCTGAGCCCCTATCAGGCGCCGAAGCGCTCGATCACCTCGGCCAGCGGAAGATGGCCGAGGCAGGCGCCGCTGCCGGCCGGCGGCGTCTCGCCTTTCTCCAGCGCGGCCGCGAAGGCCACGGCGGGATCGGCCTCGATCTGCCGGCGCAGCGCCTGCAGCTTCGGCCAACGCGAGAGATCGGCGACCTGATGATATTCGAGCCAGCGTGACACCCCGGCGAGCAGGGCATCGGCGAGGCTGTGCTTGCCGCCGACCAGCCAGGGTCCCTCGCCGAGCATCGCCTCGAGCTTGTCGTGACGCTCCACGACATAGCCGCGGCCGAACCGGCGCAGGGCGGCCTGATGGTCCGGGTCCGGATCGGGCATCTCCAGCGCCACCCAGAGCGGCGTGAACGAGGCGGTGAAGCCGGTGTTCAGGAAGCCCATCAGCTGGTGCATGCGATCGGCCTCGGGCGAGAGCGGGTCGAAGCTGATGCGCCGCTGCGTGTCGCGCGCCTCCAGATAGGCGCCGATCGCCATGGTCTCGGTGAGCGGCCGGCCGCGATCGGTGATCAGCACCGGCGTCTCGATCCGCGGATTGATGCGCTCATAGCCAGGCTGGCGCATTTCGCCGAGCATGTCGACGCGACACAGCCGATAGGGCTGGCCGAGCCATTCGAGCGCCGCGACCAGACCCATCGAGGTGCCGGCGGGGTAGCCATAAACGAGTATCGGTTCCATCTTGCGTTCTCCGGATGTCGGGGGGAACGCTGCGCAGCGGGCTGGAACCTAATCACCCGCCATCCCAAGTAAATTACGCACTTTTTTGTAACCGCGAGGCGAACGGATGAAGGACACCGTATCGGATTGCTCGATCGAGAGCGTCATGCGGGTGCTGAGCGGCCGCTGGCCGACCTTGCTGCTCTACTATCTCAAGGACGGCAGCAAGCGTTTCAGCGAGCTGAGGCGCGACAACCCGACCGTCTCGCATCGGATGCTGGCGCTGGAGTTGCGCAAGCTCGAGCGCGCCGGCATCGTCGCGCGCATCGACCATGACGGCTATCCGCGCCGCGTCGACTACCTGCTCACCGACGCCGGCCGGCGCCTGGTGCCGCTGATCGACCAGCTCGGTGCCTGGTGGGAGGAGGTCAACGACGGGCCCGCTTTGGCGAAGGTCGCCTGAGCGCCGTCAGGCGGCGGAGCGCTGCCCCGGCTGGGGCAGGGCCGGCAGCGTGTCCATGACGCGCTCGGCCGGCAGCGTGATCGTCACCTCGGTGCCGGCGCGCGGCTTCGATTTGAGGTGGAAGCCGCCATTGTGCAGGTCGATCAGGCCCTTGACGATCGGCAGCCCGAGGCCCGAGCCCTGCTCGGCCGTCTTGATGGCCAGCGAGCCGCGGCCGAAGGTCTGCAGCACGACCGGGATCTCGTCCTCGGGAATGCCCGGGCCGGTATCGGTGATCGAGGCATATTGGCCCCCCGCCGCCGTCCAGCCGACCTTGACCGAGATCTCGCCGCCTTGCGGGGTGAACTTGATCGCGTTGGACAGGATGTTGAGCACCGCCTGCCGGATGGCGCGTTCATCCGCCCAGATCCTGGGCAGAAGCGGCTCCACCGCCTGGCGGATCGTCTGACCCTTCGCCTTGGCGCGCAGATTGAGCATATGGACGCAATCGTCGACGATGCCGGCGAGGCTGATCGCTTCCTCGTTCAGCTCGTATTTGCCGGCCTCGATCCGGGACAGGTCGAGAATCTCGTTGATCAGGTTCAGCAGATGCTGGCCCGAGCCGTGGATATCGCCGGAATACTCCTTGTAGGCCGGGGTCGCATGCGGGCCGAAGACCTCGTTCTTCATCACCTCCGAAAAGCCGAGAATGGCATTGAGCGGCGTGCGCAGCTCGTGGCTCATCGTCGCCAGGAAGCGCGACTTGGCGAGATTGGCCTCCTCCGCCTTGCGCCTCGCCTCGTCGGAATTGGCGGTGGCGGTCTCGAGCTCGGCGATCAGCGCATCCTTCTCGGCGCGAAACTCGATGGTCGCGACCGAAGTCGAATAGAGCCGGTCGGTCAGGAAGATGAAGAACAGCTGCGCGCAGGCGGTCATCAGCAGCATGGTGACGCTGTCGATATCCGTCTTGCCCGAGAAGAAGACCACCGTGCCGACGATGATCGGAACGAGCCCGGAATAGACCGCCATCGGCATCGTCGCCGCGAGCGTCACGGTCAGGGCGCTGACGATCAGCAGCGTCGTCATCACGAAGACGCGCGCGCCCGGCGCCTCGACTCCGATGAAGATCGTCGGCAGCAGCGCCCAGCTCACCCCGTGCAGGAATTCGGCGCCGGGCATCAGCTTGCGCCAGAAGCCCGTGCGCGCCGCGCCGGTGGGCTCCGCCAGGAAGCGCCGGCACAGCAGGGCCATGAAGGCCGCGCTCAGCATCACCAGGCCGAGCCAGGCCGAGACCTTGTAGACCGGAACCCAGACGCAGGCCGCCGCGCTCGCCAGCAGCGCCAGCACCAGCGTGCCGGCCGAGCCGTTGAGGCGGTACTGTGCGAAGAGGCGGACGAGCTCGTAGTCGAAGGCCCGGTCGAGACCGGTCGATGAGGTCAGCTTCTCGCGGGCGGAGCGAACCTCGCGGCTGATCAGCTTGCGCCGCGCGACGGCCGACGGATCGGGACCGCGACCGCGCTGGACCTGTTCGGCTGTCAGTTCCGCCATGGGGACTCGGGGTCAAGGCTCCGCTCCGGCGGCACACCTCGCACCCCGGCTCGTCATGATGGCCGAGAAATCGTTAAGCATGTGCTGATGAGATCCCGGCGATTCGGCGGCAGCAGACATGGCCCGTTCGGTTGGCGGCGTGTCGGCCGGACGGTCGATTTCGTCGTAGCCATTGGATTGCTTGGGCTTTTGGCGATCGCCGGCGCGGTGCTGCAATATCGCCTCGGCCCCGTCCGCAGCCTCGCCGGCGCCGCCGAGGCGATTGACGGAGATTCGCTGCGACTGCTCGGCGAAGAGCTGCGGCTGGAGGGCATCGACGCGCCCGAATACCGCCAGAGCTGCCGCGATCACGGCGGTGTCGAGGTGGCTTGCGGCCGTCAGGCGCGCCGCGCGCTGGCGGCCATGCTGGCGCGCGGCCAGGTCAGCTGCGCGATCTCCCGGCCCGACCGCTATGGGCGCGGCCTCGCGCGCTGCCGGCAGGGCGAGGCCGATATCAATGCGGCTCTGGTGCGCCAGGGGCATGCCGTCGCCTATGGCGACTATCGCGCCGAGGAGGACGAGGCGCGGGCGGCGGGCAGGGGGCTTTGGGCGCTGAGCTTCGAGCGGCCCGAGGCCTGGCGCCGCGACCGGGCTCGCTGATCCCGGCATGCGTAGCCGGCAACCAGCTCCGCCGGCAAGAGCCCGTTCCGATCAGCTTGCAACGCAAGCTGATCGGACAAAACGGTCTCTAACTCGGAGTGAGAGACGGATTCACCGATCAGATTGTTCCAATCTGATCGGATCCGGCTCTAAGCGATTCCATCTTCGCTGCGTGTCGCATAAAAGGCTTCCCGTCTCTTTTGGCGGACACTCGTCCGCGGCATCGTTGGGTCCATCCGGACATGCAGCCAGCCGGCTCTCACCGCGTCCTCGTCTCATGATCGGGGCCATCCTGCTCGCGCTCGCGCCGATCGCCTTGCTGATCGGCCTCGGCCACGCCATGCGCCGCCTGCGCTTCCTGCCCGACGCCTTCTGGCCGCAGGCCGAGCGGCTGAGCTATTACGTGCTGCTGCCGGCGCTGTTCGTGCACGCGCTGGCGATGGCCGATCTGCGCGGGCTGCCTGTGACCTCGCTCGCGCTGACGCTGATGACCGCGATCATCATCGTCTCGGCGCTGCTGGTGCTGGCCAAGCCCTGGCTCGGCTATGGCGACGCGGCCTTCACCTCGGTCTTCCAGGGCGGCATCCGCTTCAACAACTATGTCGGCCTCAGCGCCGCCGGCAGCCTGTTCGGCGCCTCGGCCTTGCCGCTGGCGGCGGTGGCGAATGCCGCGATCGTGCCGACGGTCAACGTCATCTGCGTGCTGGTCTTCGCCCGCTGGGGCTCGGCGCAGCCGACCTTGCGCGGCATCGCCCGCGGCCTCGCCCTCAACCCGCTGCTGATGTCCTGCGTGCTCGGCATCGTGCTGCAAGTGACGGGGCTCGGCCTGCCGCCCGGCATCGATTCCTGCCTCAAGGCGCTCGGCCAGGCTTCGCTGCCGATCGGACTGCTCTGCGTCGGCGCGGCGCTCGACTGGCATGCGCTCGGACGCGGCCTCAAGCCCGCAGCCATGGCCTCCTTCGCGAAATTCGTGCTGATGCCGCTGGTGACCTTCCTCGCGCTCAAGGCCTTCGGACTCGGCGGCCAGGCGGCGGCGCTGGCGATCCTGTTCCAGGCGCTGCCGACGGCCTCCTCGTCCTATGTGATGGCGCGCCAGCTCGGTGGCGATGCGCCGCTGATGGCAGGGATCTGCGCCCTGCAGACCGTGCTTGCGGCGCTGGCCGTGCCGCTCGCGCTCCTGCTGCTGGGGCCGGCCTGATCACAGCGGCTCGCGCGGATCCTCCTCGCGCGCCCCGTCCAGCCGTGCTTCGCCCGCTCCGCGCGAGCGCGACCAGGCAGTTGCGAGGATCAGCCCCACCGGCAAGGCGAGGACGACGATCCAGACGACGAAGCTCCAGTCCTGCGTCATGATCCCGGCCTTCCCAAGCGCGTGGCGGCTCCTTCGCCAATGCCGGCGCGGCGGGATTTGTTCCCGGGCTGGGCTCGGTGTCGTGATGCCGCCGTCTTTGCGAGGCTGAACTCTTGACAGCGCCTGCCGGGGGCCGTGAAACCGCGGGGGCAGAGCATGAGGGACGGCATGAAGCTCTATGACGGCGGGCGCGCGCCCAATCCGCGGCGGGTCCGCATCTTCTTCGCCGAGAAAGGCGTGCCCTTGCCCGAGCTCGTGCCGGTCGACATGGCCAAGCGCGAGCATCGCACGCCGGAGTTCACCCGGATCAATCCGGCGCAGCGCCTGCCGGTGCTGGTGCTCGAGGATGGAACGGCGCTGGCGGAGACCATGGCGATCTGCCGCTATGTCGAGAGCCTGCATCCGCAGCCGGCGCTGTTCGGCGCGGCGCCCAAGGACGCGGCGCTGATCGAGATGTGGAACCGGCGCATCGAGCTCGGCCTGTTCACCTCCGTCTCGGCGGTGTTCCGGCACAGCCATCCCTCCATGGCCGAGCTGGAGGAGCAGGTTCCGGAATGGGCCGAGGCCAATCGCGAGCTGATCGACGATCATCTCATGCTGCTGGAGCTGCAGCTCGGCGCCAACCGCTTCGTCTGCGGCGAGACCCTGACGGTCGCGGATATCACGGCCGGGATCGCCATCGACTTCATGAAGCCTGCCCGCATCGGCCTGCCGGAGGAGTTCGTGCATATCCGGCGCTGGCATGCCGAGCTTTCGGCGCGGCCGAGCTGGAAGGCTTGAGATGCGGCTCCTGCTGCTGGTCGCCGCGCTGCTCTCGTCCGCCGCCGCGCCCGCGGCGGAGAAGCTCAGCGGCGAGGAGATCAGCCGCGCCTTCAGCGGCAACACGGTCAGCGGCCGCTATGCGAGCGGTGGCTTCTTCACTGAATATCACGAGCCCGACGGCCGCGCTCTCGGCCATAACGGCTGGCAGGAGAACCGCGATGCCTGCTGGATCACCAAGGGCGACGCCGTCTGCTATTATTACGGCCCGCCCACCGAGCGGACCACCCACTGCTTCACGGTCGAGCTGACCGACCGGCTCTATATCCTGCGCAATCTCGAGAATGGCCGCATCAACGCCATCGCGACCGTCGAGCTCGCCAATCCGCGCAATCACGGCGACGGCGGCAAGCCCTGGTATTGCGATGGGCTGATCTCGCGCGCTCCCGGCCCGCCGATGTCGCGACGGCTGGCCTCGCGATGAGGACGCTCCGCCCCCTGATTGGGCTCGTCGCGGCGCTCTGGCTGGTGCCGGCCATGGCTGTCGAGCGCCTGGACGGCCAGCAGATCCGCCAGCTTTTCGAGGGCAACACCGTCGCCGGCCGCTACAGCAACGGGCGCCCGTTCAGCGAGTATCACCACAAGGACGGGCGGGCCACCGGCCATAACCGCCATGTCCTCAACACGGATGCCTGCTGGACCACGACGCAGGACGCGGTCTGCTATTATTACGGCCCCTTCGAGAAGCGCCGCACCTATTGCTTCATCGTCGAGCGCAGCGGCACGCTCTATGTGCTGCGCACCTATCGCGACGGCAGGATCAACGGCATTGCCACGGTCCAGCCCGGCGACCCGGAGCAGCATGCCGACAAGACGCCGCCCTGGCATTGCGACGGGCTGATTTCGCGAAGGCCGGGGCGAGAGCGGCTGGCCGCCCGATGATCGGGCGGGGCGCCGGCGCGCCGGAAGCGCTCGATGCGGTCCTCGCCGAGCTGAGCGCCTGCCGGATCTGCCGCGATGCGCCGCGCCACGGGCGCCCGCTCCCCCATGAGCCGCGACCCGTCATCCAGGCGCAAGCCAGCGCGCGCCTCCTGATCGCCAGCCAGGCGCCGGGCACGCGTGTCCATGCCAGCGGCCGGCCCTTCACCGATCGTTCGGGGGATCGTCTGCGTGACTGGCTCGGCCTCGATCATGCGCGCTTCTACGATGCCTCGCGGGTCGCCATCGTGCCGATGGGCCATTGCTTTCCGGGTCTCGACGCCAAGGGCGGCGACCTGCCGCCGCGCCGCGAATGCGCTCCGGCCTGGCGCGAGCGCGTGCTGGCGGCGCTGCCCGATATCGAGCTGATCCTGGTCATCGGCCGCTACGCGCAAGCCTGGCATCTCGGGCCCGAGGCGGCCGCCAATCTCACCGCCACGGTCGCCGATTGGCGCGCGATCCTGGCGCAGGAGCGCCGCCCCAGGATCCTGCCGCTGCCGCATCCCTCCTGGCGCAACAATGGCTGGCTGAGGACGCATCCCTGGTTCGAGGCCGAACTCCTGCCCGTGCTGCGCGCCGAGGTGGCGCGGCTGCTGGGGTGACCACCAAGGTCGCAGCAGCCGCCCCAGCTTGAGCGGCGCTTTGTGCCGCTTACGGCTCCAGCCGCTTCAGCAGGCTGGAGGTATCCCAGCGCCCGCCGCCGAGCTTCTGGACATCGGCATAGAACTGGTCGACCAGCGCCGTGACCGGCAGGCGCGCCTGGTTGCGGCGGGCCTCGTCGAGCACGATGCCGAGATCCTTGCGCATCCAGTCGACTGCGAAGCCGAAATCGAACTTGTCGGCATTCATCGTCTTGCCGCGGTTCTCCATCTGCCAGGATCCGGCGGCGCCCTTCGAGATCACCTCCAGCATCGCTTCGACGTCGAGCCCGGCGCGCTTGGCGAAATGGACCCCTTCGGCCAGACCCTGGACCAGCCCGGCGATGCAGATCTGGTTGACCATCTTGGTGAGCTGGCCGGCACCGGCCGGCCCCATCAGCTTGCACATGCGCGCGAAGCTCGCGATCACCGGCTCGACGCGGGCATAATCGGCCTGTTCGCCGCCGCACATCACCGTCAGCACGCCGTTCTCGGCGCCGGCCTGGCCGCCCGAGACCGGTGCGTCGACGAAGCCGAAGCCGGCCGCCCTGGCGGCCGCATCGAGCTCGCGCGCGACATTGGCCGAGGCGGTGGTGTGATCGACGAAGACCGTGCCCCGCCCCATCGCCGCGAAGGCGCCGCCTTCGCCGATCGTCACCGAGCGCAGGTCGTCGTCGTTGCCGACGCAGGCGAAGACGATCTCCTGCCCCTGCGCCGCAGCGGCCGGCGTCGGCGCCGAGCTGCCGCCATGCTGCGCGACCCATTTCTGCGCCTTCTCCGGCGAGCGGTTGTAGATGGTGACCTCATGGCCCTTGGCCTTGAGATGGCCGGCCATGGGATAGCCCATCACGCCGAGACCGAGGAAAGCGACTTTGGCCATGGGGTGCTCCGTAGCTGCGTTGGGATCGCTCCGGCTTTAGCGCGGGCGCGCCAGGCTGGGAAGGCGCGCGAATGCGATAGCAGCGATCGGGATTTCGAGGGGATGGCGCTCAGTCGCCGGCGTCGCGCTGATGGGCGATTGACCTTACCGCAGCGCCATATGCCGCGTCAGCCTGAGCTCGATCCGGTCCCAGAGCCGGCGGATGATCTCGACCAGGACGAGATAGATCAGCGCGGCATAGAGATAGATCGAGAGGTCGAAGGAGCGCGCGAAGGCGAGGCGCGTCGCGCCCATCAGGTCGAACAGGGTCACCAGCGAGGCGATCGCGCTGACCTTGATCATCACGATCAGCTCGTTGCCGAGCGGGCGCAGCGCCAGGATCATCGCCTGCGGCATCACCACCAGCCGCAGCGTCGCCCAGCGATGGAAGCCGAGCGCCAGCGCGCCCTCGAACTGGCCGCGCGGGATCGACTGGATCGCGCCACGCAGGATCTCGGCCTGATAGGCGGCGGTGTTGATGGTGAAGGTGAACAGCGCGCAGTAGAACGGCTCGCGGAAGAACCACCAGAGGCCGACATCCTGCCAGAACGGCCGGAACTGGCCGAAGCCGTAATAGATCAGGAAGAGCTGGCAGAGCAGCGGCGTGCCGCGGAAGAAGGTGGTGTAGCCATTGATCGCCAGCTGCGCCCAGCGCGGGCCGTAGAGCCGCGCCACCGCCAGCAGGAAGGCGAGCGCGAAGCCGAGCAGGGCGGAGATCGCCACCAGCTGCAGCGTCAGCCACAGCCCGCTCGCCATGCGGCAGCCATAATTCTGCAGAACCTCGCTGCCGAGGGCATAGCCGGGATATTCGCACCAGCTCATCGCGTGCCCCCGCCGAAGGCGGCGTAGCCGCGATTGGTGTACTGCTCCATCTTGCCGATGCCCCAGGCCGAGATCAGCGAGAAGCAGAAATAGAGCAGCATCGCCGCGCCGAAGAACAGGAACGGTTCCTTGGTCACGACATTGGCGCGCGTCGTGATGAACATAATGTCCTGCAGGGTGATCACCGAGACGAGCGAGGTTTCCTTCAGCAGCACCATCCAGTTGTTGCCGAGCCCGGGCAGGGCGACGCGGATCAGCTGCGGGAAGACGACGAGGCGGAAGGCCTGCGCCTTGGACAGGCCGAGCGCCGCGGCCGCCTCGCGCTGGCCCTTCTGGATCGAATTCAGCGCGCCGATCCAGACCTCGCTGGAAAACGCGCCGAGCACCAGGCCGAGCGCGACCATGCCGGCGACGAAGGGCGGGAAGGAGAAGCCCGTCCAGTATTTCTGCATCAGCACCTGGACGCCGAAATAGATGATGTAGAGCGTCAGCAGCTCCGGCACGCCTCGGAACACGGTGGTGAAGATGGTCGAGAGCGCTCGCAGCGCGACATGGTCTGACCGCTTGGCGAGCGCGACCGCGAGCCCCAGCGCAAGGCCGAAAGGCAGCGTTGCGAGCGCGACCGAGATCGTGGTGAGGGCGCCCTGGAGCAGGGCCAATCCCCAACCGCCGGGGCCGAAGCCGAGCAGAGCGAATTTATCGAGCATGGCAGCGCCGGCGCTGAAGGATCTGTCTGCCGCCGGCCGCGAACGGCCGGCGGAGCGGCGTCAGCGAGAGCTCATTCGTATTTGAACCACTTGTCCTCGAGCTTCTTCAGCGAGCCATCGGCGACGGTCTCGGCGATCGCCTTGTCGACCATCTCCTTCAGCGCGGTATCGGCCTTGCGGACGGCTCCGGCGACGCCCGCGCCATGGATCTTGTCGTCGCGCTTCACCTCGGCGATCTTCTTGCAGCACTCCTTGCCCTGGCCCTTGAGGAAATCGGCGAGCGCCAGCGCATCGGCGACGATATAGTCGAGGCGGCCGTTGAGCAGGTCGAGATTGGCCTCCTCCTGCGTCGGATAGAGGCGCGCGGTCGAGTCCTTGTAGAAGCTCTCGACATAATTGGCATGGATCGTCGAGCCCTGCGTGCCGATCGACTTGCCTTTGAGCGCCGCCGGCGAGATGTCGGTCGATGTGACGCTCTTGGGGCCGATCATCCAGATCGGCGTCTTGCTGTAGGGCGTGGTGAAGTCGACCTGCTTCCGGCGCTCGTCGGTGGCGTTCATGCCGGCGAGAATGATGTCGTATTTGTTGGCCTGCAGGGCGGGGATGATGCCGTCCCAATCCTGCACCACCCAGGTGCACTTCACCTTCATCTTCTCGCAGAGCAGGTTGCCGTAATCGATCTCAAAGCCCTCGAGCTCCTTCTTGGCGTTGAGGTTGTTGTAGGGCGGATAGGCGCCCTCGGTGCCGATCCGGATTTCCTTCCATTCCTTGGCCTGGGCGAGCGCCCCGGTGGCGCCGGCGACGGCGAGCGCCGCGGCCGCGATGAAACCAGCGAAAGCTTTCATGGAACCTCCCGTGAGTTCGGCCGGGCGTGCATTGCGCGTTGCGCCCGGCTTATGTGCGCAGCTTGTGCGATCACCGGGGCCGGCGGCAAGTGGGGCCATGCAGCTTTTCCAAGCGGCCACGCTCAAAGATGGCGCAGCTCAAGCCCTTGGTTTTTTCCTTGTCGAAGCCGGCCGGCGCGCGAAACCGCCCGGCGCGCATTCGACAATCGCCGCATGCGAGTCGTCGCCGATCTCAGCGGCGCAGCGCGGCGAAGACGGCGGCGCAGCGCTCCAGACCCCAGTCCAGCTCCTCGCGGCTGATCGTCAGCGGCGGCGCGAAGCGGATGGTCCGCTCATGGGTCTCCTTGGTGAGGACCCCTGCATCGGCGAGGGCCGCCACGATATCCTTCGCCTCGCCGGCGCCTTCGGCAATGTCGACACCGACCCAGAGTCCGCGGCCTCGGACATCGCTGGCGAGCGCGCCGGCGATCTCGGCCAGCCCTGCCTTCATCACGCCGCCGAGCTCGTGGGAACGCGCCACCAGCCCTTCGTCCTCGATCACGCTCAGCGCTTCATGACCGATCGCCGCGGCGAGGGCGTTGCCGCCGAAGGTCGAGCCGTGCGAGCCCGGCCCGAACAGCTCCATCACCTCCCGCGAGGCCAGGAAGGCGGACACCGGATAGACGCCACCGCCGAGCGCCTTGCCGACGATCAGCCCGTCCGGCCTGATTCCCTCATGCTGATGGGCGAACCAGCGCCCGGTGCGGCCGAGGCCCGACTGGACCTCGTCGAGGATCAGCAGGACATTGTGCCGGTCGCAACACGCGCGCAGCGCCTTCAGATAGCCGTCGGGCGGCAGCACGATCCCGGCCTCGCCCTGGATCGGCTCGATCAGGATCGCAGCCGTATCGGCCGTGATCGCCGCCTCGGCTGCCGCCGCATCGCCGAAGGGCACGCGGGTGAAGCCGGCCGCGAACGGGCCGAAGCCTTCGCGATAGCTCTCATCCGAGGAGAAGCCGACGATCGTCGTGGTCCGGCCGTGAAAATTATGCTTGGCGACGATGATCTGCGCCTTGCCGTCCGCAATGCCCTTGGCGCGATGGCCCCAGCGCCGCGCCGCCTTGATCGCCGTCTCGACTGCCTCGGCGCCGGTGTTCATCGGCAGCGCCATCTCCTGGCCGGCGACGGCGCAGAGCTTGGCGAGGAAGGGGCCGAGCGGCTCGGTGTGGAAGGCGCGGCTGGTCACGGCGAGCCGCTTTGCCTGCTCCGCCAGCACCTTCAGGATGCGGGGATGGCCATGGCCGAGGCTGACGGCGGAATAGCCGCTCATCATGTCGAGCCGCCGCACGCCGGCGACATCGGTCAGCCAGACGCCTTCGCCATGCGACAGCATGATCGGCAGGGGCGCGTAATTCCGGGCGCAGACTTCCCGTTCGAGCACGATCGCGTTCATGGCAGTCTCCCTCGTTGCGACGAGGATAGGCATGGCGCTGCGACCGAAGAGGGGAGGAGTGTCGGCGAACGGCAGCCGATTCTGTCGCGAGCGCGACAGAAGTGGCGTGGCGGCGGCGTGCGCGCCATCACAGGCGCGCTCATCCGGCTGGCGTTCCGAGGCTCCGTCGCGCCACCGGGATCACCAGATAGACCATGCCCAGCACCATCGGCGGCACGACCAGCGCCGTTACCGACCAGGTCGGCCAGCCGGTCGTGAAGGGCGAGAGCGCCAACAGGAGCAGATTGATCAGCAGATAGGCGCCCAGCATCAGGGTCGCCAGGAAGCGGAGCTGGCCGAAGGCGGACGGACGGGCGGGGGAAGGGGAAGGCATCGCAGTCTCTCCAAAACGGAACGGTTCGTTTCGATAGGGTTTGATAGCTACGGATCGTTTCGATATCAAGGGGCATGGTGCAAGCGCGCCTTTGCATGAGCCGCCGGCTCGGGGCAGGAGAGGCCGGGACGGCACGAGGAGGCAGGGACCGATGACCAGCGCCAAGCCCCTCCGGCCGCTCCGCCGCGCCTCGATCGGCGCCAGGCGCAATCCCGCCTCGCAGGCGGCGATCCTCGCCGCGGCGCGGGCGGTGCTCGCCGAGAATGGTTATGCGGGCTTCTCGATCGATGCGGTCTCGCGTCGGGCCGGGGCCGGCAAGCCGACGATCTATCGCTGGTGGAAGAACCGCGCCGATCTCCTGATGGAGGTTTACGCCGCCGAAAAGGCGGCCGTCAGCGCCGCGACCACCGGCGATCTCGCGCATGACCTTGCGGCCTATACCGCGGCGCTCTGGGATTTCTGGCGCGATACCCCCTCCGGCCGCACCTTTCGCGCGCTGCTCGCCGAGGCGCAGAGCGATCCGGCGGCACTCGCCGCCCTGCGCGAGAAATTCCTGCCCGAGCGCCTGCACGATGTCCGCGCCATATTCGCGGGCGCCGTCGCGCGCGGGGAGATTGCGGCCGGAGAGGTCGAGATGCGTCTGGCGCTCTATGTCGGCTTCAACTGGTTCTATGTGCTGACCGACCAGCTCGATCAGGGCCGCGCCGCCATCGGTCCCGCGATGGCGCTCGTCGCGGCCCCTAGGCCTGCTCCGCCAGCGGATAGCCCTCGAACTCCTTCAGCGCCTTGAGCGCGAAGGTGGTGGCGATCCGGGCGATGCCGAGCTGGGCATCGCCGAGCCAGGCGCCGGTCAGCTCCTCATAGGCCGCCAGCGAGCTCGCGACGATTCGCGCCAGGTAGTCGGCCTCGCCGCTGATCACCAGCAGCTCGGCCACATCGGGACAGGCCTTCAGCACCTTCTCGACCCGCTCGCGCCGCCCGACCGAATGGTCGCGCAGCGAGATCTGGGCGAAGGCGATGATCGCATGGCCGGCGAGCTCCGGCGCGAGCCGCGCGCCATAGCCGGCGATCAGACCCGCCGCTTCCAGCTTGCGCAGCCGCTCCAGGCAGGGCCGGGCGGAAAGGCCGACCCGCTCCGACAGCGCCTGATTGGTGATCCGCCCCTCGCGCCGCAGGATCTCGACGATCTGCCGGTCGATCGCGTCGAGCCGTACGGTCTGGCGGCTCACGGCCTGCCCTTGCCGGCGGCGCGCGCCTGCGCGATCAGGCACAGCTCCATGAACAGCACCTGCGCCGCGTTCTGAGCGGTGTTGCTGGTGGCGTCGTATTGGGGTGCGACCTCGACCACATCGGCGCCGACGATATCGCGCCCCTGCAGGGCCCGCAGGATGGCGAGCGCCTCGCGCGGGGTCAGCCCGCCGATCTCCGGCGTGCCGGTGCCCGGCGCGAAGGCGGGGTCGAGCGAGTCGACGTCGAAGGAGACATAGGTCGGCCCGTCGCCGATCACCGCGAGCGCCTTGGCGATCACCGCGTCGAGGCCCATCTGGTCGACCTCCTCGGCATGGATGACGGTCATGCCGGATTCATAGGAGAACTCCCAGAGATATTCGGCCCCGCCGCGGATGCCGATCTGGACCACCCGCTCGGGGTCGAGCACGCCGTCGAGCACCGCCTGGCGGAACGGGCCGCCATGATGGAATTTCGAGCCTTCATAGGGGCCGGAGGTGTCGCAATGGGCGTCGATATGCACCATTCCGACCGGCCTTTTCGCTCCGAGCGCCTTGAGGATCGGATAGCTGATCGAGTGGTCGCCGCCCACCGCCAGCGGCGAGACGCCTGCGGAGACGATCTGCTCGAAGGTTTCCTGGATGTCCTCATGGCAGCTCTCGAGCGAATAGCGCGAGCGAAAGGAGACATCGCCGATATCGGCCGCCTTGATCATCGAAAAGGGCGCCGTGCCGTGGACATGGTCCATCGGCCCTACGCGCTCGACCGCCCGCACCGCCCGCGGCCCGAGCCGGCTGCCGGCACGGTTGGTGACGCCGAGATCCATCGGCACGCCGATGAGCGCCACGTCGAGCCCGCCGAGATCGGGCTGTGCCAGGGCGTCGGGATGGTAGGGCGCGCTGATGAAGGTCGCGACGCCGGCGAAGGGCCATTTGCGCTTGTCGCCCTGGAACTGGCCGGCGGCGACCTCGGCGAAGCGCGGGTCGCGGATATCGGCGCCGCTCGCCCCGGCATAGCGTTCGCGCAGTTTCGCCAGTTTGCTCTGATCCATCGCAAGGGTTCCTTGAACCTGGGCGGCCGCATGATCTCGGCCGAGGGGATACCGGAGCGCGGGCGGCGCTTCCAGTGGCCGACGGTTTTCGACGCGCGGAGAGGTTGACCGGCGGCGGGAAAAGTTTCATGCGCTTCTGCTGCAGCCGTGCCATGCTCGCGGCGCAATTGCCGAGCGCCGCGCAGACGGTGACGGTAGGTTAGCTTTGGGGGGAATGCTGCGCAATTTTCGTGCAAGTAGGATCGCAGGCGAGCCGATCAGCCGAGGATCAACCCGGCACGCCGCTTCGATCACGCTGCATCACACCAAGGTCGTCCTTCAGAATGCGTCCAGGCCGATGCTATGGCTGCGTCGGCGCGACGAAAAACGTCGAAACGAGGAGATGTCCACATGAAGCGTCGTCAATTTCTGCAGACCGCCACGGCAGGCGCGGCCGCCTCGGCCATCGCCATGCCGGCGATCGCCCAGTCGAGCCCCGAGGTGAAGTGGCGCCTGACCTCGAGCTTCCCGAAATCGCTCGACACGATCTATGGCGGCGGCGAGACGCTGGCCAAGATGGTCTCCGACCTCACCGACGGCAAGTTCCAGATCCAGGTCTTCGCGGCCGGCGAGATCGTCCCCGGCCTGCAGGCCCTCGACGCGGTGTCCAACAACACCGTCGAGATCTGCCATACGGTCGCCTATTACTATGTCGGCAAGGATCCGACCTTCGCGATCCCGTCCTCGGTGCCGTTCGGCCTCAACGCGCGCATGCAGAATGCCTGGCTGTCGCAGGGTGGCGGCGAGCAGCTGTTCAACGACTTCTTCAAGAAGTTCAACGTGGTCGGCATCCAGTGCGGCAACACCGGCGCCCAGATGGGCGGCTGGTTCCGCAAGGAGATCAAGACCGTCGCCGATCTCCAGGGCCTGAAGATGCGCATCGCCGGCATCGCCGGCACGGTGATGCAGAAGCTCGGCGTCGTGCCGCAGCAGCTCGCCGGCGGCGACATCTACCCCTCGCTCGAGAAGGGCACGATCGACGGCGCCGAATGGGTCGGCCCCTATGACGACGAGAAGCTCGGCTTCGCGAAGGTCGCGCCCTATTACTACTATCCGGGCTTCTGGGAGGGCGGCCCCGCCGTCCACGCCTTCATCAACACCGAGAAATGGGAAGGCCTGCCGAAGCATTACCAGGCCGCGCTGCGTGCCGCCGCCGCCTATGCGACCACCCAGATGACGGCGAAATACGATGTCCAGAACCCGGCCGCGCTGAAGCGCCTGGTCGCTGCCGGCGCCCAGCTGCGCCCGTTCCCGCAGGACGTCATGGAAGCCTCGCTCAAGGCGGCCAACGAGGTCTATGCCGAGATCTCGGCCAAGAACCCGGACTTCAAGAAGGCGATCGACGCCATGACCGCCTTCCGCGGCGACCAGTATCTCTGGTGGCAGGTGGCCGAGCTGACCTTCGACATCTTCCAGGTCCGCAACCGCGCCGCGCGCTGAGCGACAGGCTCTTACCGCTGATCGAGCCCGGCCGTCAGGCCGGGCTCCTTTTTTCGATTGCAACTTGACCTAACGTCAATATTCGATGTCCCCTCCACCTCTTCGGAAGGAGCCGGGGCCATGAAGCGTCGCCATGTTCTCAAGCTTGCTGGGGCGGGCGCGGCCGGTGCCGTCGCGGCGCCGGCGCTCGCCCAGACCCTGCCGCAGGTGACATGGCGCCTGACCTCGTCGTTCCCGCGCGCGCTGGAGACGATCTATGGCGGGGCCGAGACTTTGGCGAAGGCGGTGTCGGAGGCGACCGACGGACGCTTCCAGATCAGGATCGCCGCGGCGGGGGAGATCGTGCCGGGGCTGCAGGCCGCCGATGCGGTGACGGCCGGCACCGTCGAGATGTGCCACACCGCCTCCTGGTATTATGTCGGCAAGGACCCGGCCTTCGCCTTCGGCACGGCGGTGCCCTTCGGCCTCAATGCGCGCCAGCAGAACGCCTGGTTCTATCATGGCGGCGGCATGGAGCTGCTCAACGGCTTCTACAGGAAGTTCGATATCCACGCGCTGCCGGGCGGCAACACCGGCGCCCAGATGGGCGGCTGGTTCCGCAAGGAGATCAGGACGCTGGACGATCTGAAAGGGCTGAAGATGCGCATCGCCGGCTTCGGCGGTCAGGTCGTCGCCAAGCTCGGCGTGGTGCCGCAGCAGCTCGCCGGCGGCGACATCTATCCGGCGCTGGAAAAAGGCACGATCGACGCCGCCGAGATGGTCGCGCCCACCGATGACGAGAAGCTCGGCCTGCACAAGGTCGCGCCCTATTACTACTATCCCGGCTGGTGGGAGGGCGGCGCCGCCCTCCATTTCTTCATCAATGCCGGCAAATGGGACAGCCTGCCCGCGCATTACCGCTCGGTGCTGGAGACGGCGGCGGCGCGGGCCAATCTCGACATGCTCGCGCGCTTCGATGCGCGCAACCCGGCCGCGCTGAAGCGCCTCGTCGGCGGCGGCGCGCAGCTGCGGCCGTTTCCACAGGAGGTGCTGGAAGCCTGTCTGGTGGCGGCGCGCGAGGTCTATGCGGAAACCAGCGCCGCCAATGCCGATTTCAAGGCGATCTATGAGGCGATGGCGGCCTTCCGCAACGACCAGTATCTCTGGTTCCAGATCGCCGAGTACAGCTATGACAACTTCATGATCCGCGCCCGCGCCGCCGGCAAGCTGTGAGCATGCCCTGGCGGCGCCTTCTTCCCGGCGCTAGATGTGGGATATCGCCTCGGGACGCATCCGCATGAAGCTCGCCGCCACCCTCGTCCTCGCCGCCCTCTGCATGCCTGCAATGGCCGGCGCCCAGTCGATCGGCGAGCCGATTCCCGGCCGCGGCGCCGCCAGGAGCAAGCCTGCCGCCCAGCGTCCGGTACCGGTGCAGGCGGCGCGTCCCTGTCCCGAATACGGGCCGGGCTTCGTGCGGCTCGAGGGCTCCACCGCCTGCGTGCGCATGGGCGGCGGCGTCCGCTTCGAGGCCGGCAAGAGCTCGCGCAACGGCTATGGCTCGGCCGCCGATGTGATGCTCTATGGCGAGGCGCGCGGCGCGACCCCGCTGGGCGAGGTCCGTACGGTGATCAGCGGCCGCGTGCGCCGCGACAACAATCTCGACGAGGGCTGGCGGCGCTGGTAGCCGCCGCCCGTCCGCGGCGGGCTATTGCAGGTTCAGCGTCGGCGGCGCGTTGAGGTCGAGCCCCGGCATGCCGCCCGGCCCGCCCAGGCCCGGTATGGTGATGCTGTCGAGCTGCTTGTTGATCTGCTGCTGGTTCAGCTGAAC